>Ga0183097_10070_pt1 | contig 387948 bp, 321 predicted proteins | sample BioMet8_FD_128883 | JGI IMG/M metagenome (GOLD analysis project Ga0183097, IMG submission 128883) | Microbial communities from bioreactor (seeded with sewage sludge) at Lawrence Berkeley National Lab, California, USA - Biofuel... | ecosystem: Engineered > Bioreactor > Anaerobic > Unclassified ...
TGTCGGCTCTGCTGCCGACGATCAGGAGGATCGGGCGCGGCGAAACCGTATCCAGGAAGGCGAAAGCATCAAAAGCCGCCAGCTTGTCCAGGCTGGTGAACAAAACCTTGTTGACGGAGGTGGGGTAAGCGCCGTCATTTCCGACTTGTCCGCCGCAGGTCCTTGCGCATAGCTCATGCCCATGCATCCGAGTCCGAGGGCTGAGACTTCGAGGCCGGTCGATCCCAGTTTTCGCTTTTCTATCTTTATTCCTCGATCGAGAGAGCGGGCGCATGACAATGACGGGCCGTCATCCCTCTCGTATTACGTCCAGGGCGCGCAGCCATGCGGCGACATCCGCCAGGGACGTCGCGGTATTGTAGCCGTTTACCACCAACGCGTTGGCAACGGACGCCCGCGGGCACCACTTTTTGATATCCGCCACGCTCCGGCCTGCGCCACCGCCGCCATGCGTGATAAACGGGGCCAGTGTCTTTCCGGACAGGTCGTAATCTGAAAGGAATGTTTTCACAGGCCCCGCCACCGTGCTCCACCAGTTCGGCGAGCCAACACAGATGATGTCGTAGGCCCCGACATTCTCGACCTTCGTCTGAAGCGGCGGTTTATACCCGGATTGCAGCTCGCGTTTGGCCTGTTGCGTCGTCGCCGAGTAGTCATCCGGATAGGGATCCACCGGAACGAGCTCAACCAGATCGCCGCCGGAAAGGTCCCGGATACGCTCGGCGACCGCGCGCGTATTGCCGGTTTGCGAGTAATAGACGACAAGCGTTCGAGCTTTCTTGTCAGCCTGTGATCCCGAAATCATTTTATACTCCTTGCGTCGGAATGTTTTGCACCTCCCTCATACAGAAACCACGCTTCGCTCCCTAGATACGATCGGATCATATTCTTGCCTGATTCTTTCGCGCGGGAAGCCCGTCCCGGACTGAAAATCCCCGTGCCGGCAGTTCAATTCTGTCCCTCGGCACCAGAAAATTCAGGGAGCAAGGCTCAAAACCTTGCTCCCTTTTTCTTTGGCGTCTGTTCTGGTCCCGCTCTGGTCCCGCTTATAAAAGTTATGGGGAGTGAAATGAGGTGAAGCCCGGAATTCATGCCACAAAATCGCCGGAACCGCAGACACGGCGCAATGCGAAGAAGCTCTCGTCGAACCCCATGGCGCGCAACTGTTCAACCATCTCCGGACACAGACCCTTGGTGAGCTGAAACTGCAAGGCGATGAGGTCGTCACTGCTGTGCTCGCCCGTGTACAGTGGGGGCGGCGACTCCGTGAGCCAGAAATCATCGCTGATCAATCCTTGGCGTTTGGCGCGTTCATAGATTTGGGTGCCGGGGAGGATCGTGGTGATGCCGATGGTTGGCATGGTTGCGGGACGGATGGCCTTGATCAGGGCAATGGTTTCGGCAATGGTTTTCGGATTCTCGCCGGGGTTCCCCACCATCAGAAAACAGCAGGGTTCGATCCCGGCCTGGTGCGTCAGGGCAAAGGCCTGGGCCACCTGGGCCACGGTGAAGCGTTTGTTCACGGCCTTGAGAATGCGCGGACTGCCGGATTCCACCCCATAGTAGATGCGGTAGCAGCCGGCCTGGCGCATCCAGCGCAATACGTCCTCGCTGACGCAGTCCACGCGCGTCTCGGCCATCCAGACGAGATCGAGATCGCGCTCCAGGATTTCACGGCAAATGCCGATGGTCCGCTGCGGGCTCAAGGTGAAGAGATCGTCGGAAAAGTAGACGTGGCGCACCCCGCGTTCCTGCACCAGCCGTTCGAGTTCGTCGACGACGTTGCCGGGAGACCGGCAGTCCCAGTGTCCGCCGCAGAAACGATGCACGGAGCAGAAGTGGCAGGCGTAGGGACACCCCCGCGAGCTGATGACGTGGGTTCCGGTCAGATCTTGATATTGCGCCGGGATTTCGGGGGATTTGTATTGCGCGAGATCGAAACTCCCGTACTCGGGAAAGGCAAGCGCATCCAGGTTGGCGTCGTGGGGGCGCGGCTCGGTGGTATGGAACGCATTGTCGCGGCGAAAGACGATGCCCGCCACGTCTCGGAGGTCATCGCCCCGGTCCAGGCAGGCGGCCAGTTCGACAATGGTTGCCTCGCCCTGGCCCAGAACCACGATATCCACGACGCCCCGGCACAGGATCTGTTCCGGGAACAAGGTCGCATGGGGCCCGCCCATGACCACCACCGCCTCCGGCAGCGCCTGGCGCGCCAGGGCGGCTGTGCGCAGGGCATTGACGCGCTCGGAGGTGAAGCAGCTGATGCCGACCACATCGGCTTTCGAGGCGAGGAGCAGCTCGTGGACCGCTTCCCAGTCGGCGTCGTGCAGATCACGCAGGTCGGCCTCGAAGCCGCTGGCCCGCAGCGCGGCCGCGAGAGAGGCAATTCCCAGCGGCACCCAGGTTTTGGCCGGGAGCAAGTCCGGCTCCAGGGTGGCCGGATTCATGAGCCGTATGGCCGGTGGCGTGAGCAGGAGCACTTTCATGATCGTCTCGCGCGAGGTTGTGGCGGCGCAAAGGGAGGTCGTCCGCCTTTCGTAACAGGAACCGGGGTCCAGGGAGGACGCGTCGAGGACCCCGGTTCACAGCATTCCCGCGTGCGCTCGCAGGGAACAATGGTGTCCTATGCAGGCAACTGGAAGGCTTTGGCCTCGAAGGCCTCGGCAACATCCTTCATGCCCAGTTTTTCCAGGGTGGCCCGCCGGGGCAGGCCTGTTTCCGCGTCCCAGCCCATGTACGTGTAGTAGTGGGCCTTGGTCGCTTCGAAGTGCTTCCGGTCCAGGGGCGGATGCGGCGGCTCGGCCTCGGGATAGACCGGGAGCACGCGACCGGCCACCGGAGCGAAGAAATGCTCGGGCAACTGGTCGTGTTCCTGGCGCAGGTTCACGGGTTTGCCGCCGCCCCATTCCAGGGCCGTCACCAACCGGTGCATGTTCCAGATGCGCGCGGCCCGATCGTTGAGTTTGTCCTGGGTCATCTTCTCGCCGGTGACCAGCTCGAACAGCTTGAACTCCACGGACACGTCCCCGGTGTACGCCCGGTCCTTGCGGCCGCTGGTCATGATGGGAAAAACCCAGTCGCAGGCCGAGATACTGTCCTTGATGCAGCCGCGCAGGTGGATGAAGCGGGTGATGGTGGCGTTGGCCTTGGCCGACTTGTCCCCGTTCCAGGTCAGCGGCACCTCCCGATTGCGCTTGATGTCGTTTAAGCCGTTGACGGCCACATCCTCTCCCCAGATCGTTTTGGCCACGGGCATGGCCTGCTCGAAAGTGAGACCGGTCCATTCCAGCAGGTTGGTCATGCCGTGGCGGTTGGGATCGCGGTTTTCCACGGCGAAGTTCACGGCCCAGTAGTAGCCGAAGGTCCGGGGATCGTAGTGGGCGGACATGCCCCAGCCGCCGTTGCCGCCGACCACGCCGCCCATGATGCCTTCCATGTTCTCGAAGCGCATGACCGCCTTGGCCCCGGCGGGCAGCCCCAGGGCCTCGAACTTGGCCGCGACGATGTCCATGGCCCGGCGGAAGCCTTCGCCCAGGGCCTCGCCCAGGAAGCCCTGGCGGTAGGCGATCATGTTCATGAGGGTAATGAGGCCGTCCGCGCCCAGCTCGCCCTTGGGCGGATAGTGGCCTTTTCCCAGACCGGCCGCTTGTTCGGCCGTGACCAGTTTCTTGTCCTGGAGGTGGGCCAGCAGGCTCTTGCCATTGACCTGCTCGTCCTGGAGAAACCAGACGAACTGGATCATGGGGAACATCTCGAAGGTGTCCACGCCGAGCTGGTTGGCCAGCTGGTTGGCCAAAAACGTGGCCTTGTCCCGGTTGCCGATCCAGGAATAGAACCATTGGGTGCAGCTCACCGCGCCGCCGCCCATGCCCGGCACGTTCATGAAGGCGTAGCAGCCTTGGGGGCAGGCGTAGCAGGACTGGGCCTTGACGTGGTACTCGCTCAGCCACGGCGCGCAGCTCTTGGTCTGGTCGAAGCGCAGGGCCTGCTTGTTGATGTCCTTGGGGTCGATGTACTTTTCCGTCCAGCTCAAGGGGCCATGGGACAGGGGCGTGGACCCGAGGGGCCCGGGCTGGAATTCGCGCACGCTTTTGACGTATTTGACCAGCCCGTCCTTGTCGGCCACCTGGACCCCGCCCGTGCCGCGCACGGCAATGGCCTTGAGGTTTTTCGAGCCCATGACCGCCCCGAAGCCGCCCTGCCCGGCCGCATTGCCGATGCGGTGAATGACCGGGGAGATGCGCACCAGTTTTTCCCCCGACGGCCCGATGATGGCGATCTGCACCTTCTCGTCGCCGAGCTTCTGCTTGATGGCGTCCTGGGCCGCGAACGTATCCTTGCCCCAGATGAAGTCCGCGTCCACGATGGTCACCTTGTCGTCGGCGATGTTGACGAACACGGGCCGGGGCGCCTTGCCCTGGATGATGACGGCGTCGTAGCCGGCGAACTTGAGTTCGGCGCCCCAGTAGCCGCCGAAGCCGCTGCGGGAGACCAGGGGGTGCTTGGACTGCGGGGCATAGACATGGGGTGAAACGCCGATGACCTCGGAGCGGCCCGTGGACGGGGCCAGGGTCCCGGTCAGGGGGCCGACGGCGAAAACCAGCCGGCTTTCCGGGCTGAAGGGTTCGGCCAGGGGGGCCTCGTCAAAGATGACTTTGTAGCCGATGCCGATCCCTCCGGTATAATCGAGATATTTGGCGGTCTGTTCCTTGGTGACCGTGCCGTTGCCGAGGTCAACGCGCAGTATCGTTCCGGTCCATCCATTCATGATCAAGACTCCTGCTGGGTAGTGTTCAGCGCAGATCGACAAAGGTCAGGGCATTGGCCGGACAGTATTTGACGCATTGCGGATCGCCGCCGCACAAATCGCACTTGCTGAAGATGCTTTTGGCCTTGTTCTCGACGATCATGTCCCAGGGGCAGGCGGCCATGCACTCGCCGCAGCCGGTGCACTTCATGGGATCGATGACCCGGGCCCCGGTCTTCGGGTCCAGGGTCAGGGCATCGTAGGCACAGGCCAGGTAGCAGTCGGCCATGTTGCACTGGCGGCAGACATCGGGCAGGACGGCCAGCTTGGCGAGGGTCTTGGTCGGGTCGTAGTCCGTATGGATGCGGCTCAGGGCGGGCTGGCACAGGCCGTCATGGCCCAGGGAACAGACGATTTCGCAGGTGCGGCAACCCACGCACTGGGTGGGGTTGGTCGTGAGCCAGGCCTTGGTGTTCGGCAGCTGGTCCGGCGTGATTCCGCGATTGTAGTGTTTTGGATTAAAATTCTTTGGTGCGGCAATGGCGTTGACGGCAACTGTCCCTGCAACAACCTGCAAGCCCAGAACTTTAAGCATCTTTCTGCGGCTTATGCCACCTTCTTTCCGGGGACAATCTTCCTTTGTTTCATCTGTTTGCGTTTCACAGCATTCCTTCTCGGACGATGACTGTCGCAATAATTTGAAGAAGTTCCTCCGCACAATGGCCTCCTCTGGCTTTATGAAGTTCTGCGCTTGCCAGTTGCGTATCAAAGAGCAAAAACAAGACCAGCATACGGGCAGGAACCACGGCGGCGGGATACGGGTCGCCCTTGTGGGGGAGGAGCGCCGCATGATCATTGGTTATTTTTAGCATGATCAAAAAACACGAAAAGGCATCAGCGGCAGGAGTGATCACGGAAGGAAGGAGAGTGACGGGGAAATCGGGTCACACTGACCCAGACAGCGCGATTGGAGCGGGTCAATGTGATATGATTGTCCGGCATTGACAGAAATGGGGTGAACAACTAGGCAAGATAAAAAGGATTCTCAAACCAAGGCCTGATGACGGTGTCCTCTGGCCGCATGCCGTCCCGCGGCGGCGTACGGTCATGCACGAACAGCCGTTCCAAGACCGGGGACCCAAGGACCATGAGCATTCACAAATTCACCATCCCGGAACTCATCTTCGGCCGCGGCAGCCTCGACTATGCCGGCGTGTGCGCCAAACAGCTCGGAGCCTCAAAGATCTTCATCGTGTCCGATCCGGGGGTGGAGGCTGCCGGTTGGGTGGACAGGCTCATGGATATCCTCCGGCAGGAGGGGCTGGATTTCGTTTATTGCAATGACGTGGCCCAAAATCCCAAGGACTATCAGGTCAAGAAAGGGGTGGAGCTGTACCGCCAAAGCGGCGCGGATGTGGTCTTGGCCCTGGGCGGTGGCAGCGCCATGGACGCGGCCAAGGGTATCGCCCTGGTGGCCAGCAACGGCGGGGAGATAAAGGACTACGAGGGGGCCAACCAAGTCAAAGATCCGCTCCCCCCCATGGTTTTCATCCCTTCGACCATGGGCAGCGAATCCAACATTTCCCAGTTCGCCGTGGTCACCGATGTGGAACGGCGTATCAAGATGACCATCATCAGCCGGACCCTGGTGCCGAATATCTCCATCACCGACCCGAACCTGCTGACCACGCTCAGCCGCGAACTGCTCCTGGCCCCCCTGTTCGACGCCCTGGCCCATGCGGTGGAGTCCTACCTGTCGCCCCTGGCCAACCCCCTGACCGAGGTGCAAAGCCTCAAGGGACTCGACCTGCTCTGGCGCCACAGCCGGCCGGCCCTGGCGACCCTGGCCCTCGACGACCTGGAGCAGCTGACCGTGGCCGGGCTTTCCTCCGGGATCGCCTTCACCAACGCCAGCGTGGGACTGGGACACGCCCTGGCCCATGCCCTGGGCGGCATGTACGACGTGGTGCACGGCATTTCCCACGCCCTGCTCCTGCCGAGCGTCATGCGCTATAACATGCCGGAATGCGAGGCTAAAATGGCTGTGATCGGACGGATCATCATCGGCGAGCGCCTGGAGAGCGACGCGGCCACGGCCGTGGCCGGCATCGAGGCGTTGGAGCGGTTCCGCGAGGAGATCGGCCTGCCGGCGCGGCTGCGCGAGGTCCTGCCCGACAACACCATGCTTCCCAAGATGAGCCACAACGCCGCCAAGGACATCTGCCTGCTCACCAATCCCCGGTCGGCCACCTGGAAGGACATCCTGAACATCTACTACGGAGCCTGGTAATGGCACATAACGCCAAGCTCGCGGACATAAGCGGCATCGAAACCGTCAAACTGGGCTTTTTCAAGGAGGTCAAGCGCAAGATCCGCGAGCTTGAGGCCTCGAACCGGGAATTGGAACAGAAACGCCGGGACATTCAAGCCATCCTGGACGGCATCCCCGATGTCATGGCCGTCATCTCCCCGGACAAGAAGGTGCTCTCGGTCAACAAGTCCTTCTATACCGTGTATCCGGGCGTCGAACCGACGGGACTCCCCTGCCACAAGATCTTCAAGGGCCAGAATGTACCGTGTTCCCCCTGCTCCATCGACCTGGCCATGGAAAGCCCGACCCGGGTGTCGCGCAGCTTGCAAATCCTGAATCGGAGCGGCGAGAACCGACAAATCGAATGCACGGCTTCGGTCATGCTGGACAGCGGAGACAAGCCGGATCGGATATTACTGCTCCAACGGGACGTGACCCTGGAGAAGCAGTTCCAGGCCAAGTATTCCCTGGCCGAACGCATGGCCACCGTGGGCGTCTTGGCCGAAGGCGTGGCCCACGAGATCAACAACCCCCTCACCAGCATCAGCGGTTTCGCCGAGACCTTGGTCCTGCGCCTGGGTGAGCTGGAGGCCTTGATGCCCGAACGCGAGGACATCTCGGCCATTTTCGAGGATGTTCACGAATTCTTGGACACCATTCTCCTGGAATGCAGCCGTTGTTCGGACATCGTGCAAAACTTGCTGACCTTTGGCCACCGCGAGAGCAAACGCCTCACCACCGTCAACCTCAACGACATCGTGGCCAATTGCCTCAAGCTGCTCGGTCCCAAACTCAGCCGGTTGCCCAAGGATATCATTGCTCTGGAGAGGGGGGGACAGGACGATCCCCTAGTGCTCGGCCATCCTGGGGAGCTGATGCAGGTCATGCTCAATCTCGTGGGCAACGCCCTGTACGCCGTGCGGACCTCGGGTTCGATCAGGGTCAGAACCGAGGTCAGGGACAACCTCGTGGCGCTCGAAGTGGCCGATACCGGAGACGGCATCGCACCGGAACACATAAGCAAGCTCTTCGAACCCTTTTTCACCACCAAGCCCCCCGGGCAGGGCATCGGCATCGGCCTGTCCACCTGTTACAACATCATCCGAAAGCACGGCGGGGAAATCAGCGTGGAAAGCGAGCCGGGCCACGGCGCGGTCTTCGAGGTCATCCTGCCCTACCTGTCGCAATAGGCCGCAACGCATGTATAAAACCGACGCCATCAATCTTCTGGTGGTCGATGACGAACCGTCCATCCGCCGCCTGGCCCAAAAGGCCCTGGTTGCGCCCGACCGGGTGGTGACCACGGCCGATTCGGCCGAAAAAGCCCTCCGCCTCGCCCACGAGCAGGACTTCGACGTCGTCCTTCTGGACATCCGCCTGCCCGACAGCAACGGCCTTGGCTTGCTCGAACGGTTCCGGGAGCACCTCCCCGATGTGGAGGTGATCATGATCACCGCCTACGCCGAGGTGGCAACCGCGGTCGAAGCCATGAAAATGGGCGCCTACGACTACATCACCAAACCGTTTTCCCTGGAACGGATCAAACTGGTGATCGAAAAGGCCTATCAGCGCTCCCTGCTGCAAAGGGAAAACCGGATTCTGCGCCGGACGAGGACCGCCAGGCCGGAGTGCAAGCTCATTGGCCATTCCTTGGCCATCAAACAGATCGTCTACCTCATCAGCAAGGTGGCGCCGACCCGGACGCCGGTCCTCATCACCGGCGAGTCCGGCGTGGGCAAGGATGTGGTGGCCCACAACATCCACAATCTGAGCGCCTGCGCGGAGAGGCCGCTGATCATCAAAAACTGCGGCACCTTCAACAAGGAGTTGCTGCGGAGCGAGCTTTTCGGCTACCGCAAGGGGGCCTTCACGGGGGCCACCGAATCCCGGGAGGGACTGCTGTCCCTGGCCAACAACGGGACGCTCTTCCTGGACGAGGTGGGGGAACTGTCCTTGGAACTCCAGTCCATGCTGCTGCGTCTGCTGGAATCCCAGACCTACCGGCGGGTGGGAGAGACGGAAGAGTGCCGGGTGAACATCCGCTTTCTGTTCGCCACCAACCGTGACTTGGCCAAAGAGGTGGAGGCCGGGCGCTTCCACGAAGCCCTTTTCCACCGTCTCAACATCTTTCGCGTCGATGTCCCGCCGTTGCGGGAACGCAACGAGGACATTCCAGCCCTCACAGCCTATTTCCTCGGCCATATCTATCCGGACCGGCCGCCCTACAAGATCACGCCCACGGCCGAGGCCTGCTTCCAGGCCTACCACTGGCCGGGCAACGTCAGGGAACTGAAAAACGTCATCGAGCGGGCCATGATCCTGTGCGAGAACGACTTGATCACCCCAGGGAACCTGCCCCAGGACATTGTCAGGTCCTTTGACGGCTCCGCGGCGGAGGGGGTCTTCCCGACCTTGGAGCAAAGCGAACGCCAGCTCATCATGCGGGTGCTCAATCATGTAAAATCAAATAGGACCGTGGCCGCCAAGATGCTCGGCATCGGCCGCAAGACGCTTTACCGCAAAATGTGCAAGTTCCAATTGCCACAATAGGTCTTTCGGGAAGGGAGAACTCCCGAATATGGCGGCGGTAGGCCACGACAGCATCCAGGTTGCGGCCGCGGCGAAGCTCCCGGCACGCGAAGGTTGGCATCCCGGCACGGGCTCCACGTCCAACGGAGGGCGATGAACCGGCGGAGGGTGCGTCGCTACCCTGCCTTGGCCACCGGCAATTCCGCCCATGAGGTGGTGTAGCTCGGAGACTTGGCGGCCCGTTTCATTTGCCAAGGCTGTTCGGTGCCGCAGGCGGCCAGACGCAGGACATCCCGGCCAAAACGGCAATTGATCGCATCCAGAGTGCCCATGAGACGTTCGGCCCTGACGTCTTTCTCTGGGGGAGAGGCCAGCAAGGAAAGCTGGTGGTTGCCTATCCTCTCCAAGCCAGAGAGCATCACCCCAACCTTCTTGTAGCGAAACCCGGGACGGAAAATGCCGTCCAGGACCTTGAACGCGGCTCGCACGATGGCACTGGTATTCGAGGTCGCCACGGGCAAGGCCCCGAAAGCGGAATTGGTGTACTGGGGCTCCCCGGCAATGAACGTATTCGTCTGCAACCAGACCGTCACCCCGCTCGCCGCCAAGCGCTCGGCTCGAAGTCGCTGGGCCGCCCGGCTGGCATGGCTGGCCAGGGCCTCCCGCATGTCCGCGATGGTGGTGACCGCCTGGCCGAAGGACCGGGAGGCGACCACAGATTTTCTGGGCGGTGCGATCTCCTCCAGAGAGAGGCAAGGCGTGCCCCGAAGCTCCAGTAAGGTATGCAGACCGCCCACGGTCATCTTTCGCTTTACCCAGTCCCGGGGCAGGTCCCGAAACTGGCGGGCATTGACCACGCCGTGCCGGGCCAACATGGTCGCGTAGCGCCGGCCGATGCCCCACACCTCCTCGACGGGGAAGCGCTCCAGCAGCGCGTCCGGATCGGGGCAGGCCGCGAAATCGAGCACGCCATCCAGGGCCGGGTCCTTCTTGGCCGCACGGTTGGCGACCTTGGCCAGGGTCTTGGTGGGGCCGATGCCGACGGAAACCGGGAGGCCGGTCCAGCGCCCCACGGTCTCCCGAATGTGGCGCCCATAGTCCGTGAGGTCCCATGGCAGGCCGGTCAGGTCGAGAAAGGCCTCGTCGATGGAGTACACTTCCAGGGAGGGGGTAAACCGGGCCAGGGTCTTCATGACCCGCGCCGACATGTCCCCGTAGAGGGCGTAGTTCGACGAGAACACGGCCACGCCATGGCGCTGGAAAAGCGCTCGGCACTGGTAGGCCGGCCGGCCCATGGGAATGCCGAGCGCCTTGGCCTGCGCGCAACGGGCAATGATACAGCCGTCGTTGTTGGACAGCACCACCACCGGGCGTCCAGCCAGGGCCGGCACGAACACCTTTTCGCAGGAAGCGTAGAAGCTGTTGCAGTCCACGAGGGCGAAAAACCGCGCCATGGTCAGCCCGCCTTGTGGATGATGTAGGTGACCACGCCCCAGACGTCGAACTGCGTTTCCGGGCCGATTTCCAGCGCGGGGAAATCCGGGTTTTCAGGCACGAGCCACAGCCGCGAGCGCGCCTTTTTCAGGCGCTTGACGGTCAGCTCGCCGTTGACCGCGGCGATGACGATGGCATTGTTACGAACCTCCTGGGACCGGTCCACCACCAGGATGTCCCCCGAGGCAATGCCGGCGTCGCGCATGGAGTCGCCATCCACGCGCACGAAAAACGTGGCGGCCGGGTTGCGGATCAGCTGCTCGTTGAGGTCGAGCTTTTTCTCGATGTAGTCCTCGGCAGGGGATGGGAAACCGGCAGCAACCGGCGACAGGTACAGCGGCAGAGCCAGACGGGGTCTGTCGGTCATGGGAAGAAAAGGGAGAGCGCGCATGCCCTGTTCATAAGAGCAAAGATAGGCGCCTGTCCATAATTATAAACAAAAGTTGATTTTAATAAATAATTTCAGACAAGTGGCTGCCCGACAGGCGCGACAAGTTCCGGCCCCTCGTTTTGCGGGTTGTTCACCAGAGTGCCGACCGGCGTTGCGGTCAGGGGCGGAGGCTGGATCTGCAAAAGGTCTCGGATGTCCGCCAGGGTGGTCCGGAGTGGGTCGATCCAGGTGGCCTGCGTTTCTCTGGGCAGGATCACAGGCATGCGATCATGGAGCAGCCGGGTTACGCCCAGGGATTCGCGGGTGAGGATGGCCAAGGAGTCGATGGCTTCGCCTGCCGGGCTCGTCCAGTGCTCGAAAATACCGGCCAGGACCAGGACGCTCCTGTCCACCGGGGTCAGAAAGTACGGCGCCTTGGGTCCCCCGCCGTGCCGCCATTCGTAAAAGCCCTGGGCGGGCACCAGACAGCGCCGGTATCGGATGGCCCCACGAAAGGCTGGTTTCTCAAAGACGGTTTCGGCCCGCGCGTTGATGCACTTGGCGCCAATCTTCGGGTCCTTGGCCCAGGCTGGCACCAGCCCCCACCGGAAGAGACCCGCCACCCGCCGGGTGACGTGACGGTCCGCATACACCGCCTCCACAAGCTGGGTGGGCGCGATGTTGTACCGGTCCGGGGCTGCGGGGAGTCCGGGCAGCCCAACAGCCTCGGCAACGAGCCGCCGGGGCATGGCCAGGGCGAATCTGCCGCACATGGTCGTTTCTCCTTTCTCCTGGCGAAGCCTCGCCTGCCCGCAACCATGCGGCAAGCCCCGCAATATTGCTCCAGTCACCCGACAGCTTTCCTCGGGAAGGCGCTCGCCCCCCACGCGCAGGCTACCTTGCCCGTCTTTCCCGCCATCATTGTAAACGCGTCCAGACTTGCCCAACCGCAAAACGCCGTCAACGAAGTCCTCCTGGCCCCAGCCGGACAGCTACACCGCCCCGTCCCGGGAACTTCCTCCCCAAAGGCGCTTTCCCCAAACGCCGATCGCCGCTGCAAGCGAACAGGGAATCACCTGTTCCGCAGCTTGTCAGACGGCTTTACCAACCTCCATGCAAAAAAATCACGGAAACCACGATTTTTCCCTTGCCAGGGGGCCGGGCATTGGATAGATACACGTCTCCACGCAGCCGAAGTGGTGGAATTGGTAGACACGCTAGGTTCAGGGTCTAGTCCTCGCAAGGGGGTGGGAGTTCGAGTCTCCCCTTCGGCACCATAAGAAAGCAAGCGGGTTATCGCACCGGGAGTCCGGAACGATAGCCCGCTTTTTCTTTGTCCAAGCCGCTTTTTCCCATTGTCACCGGCGCTGTTTCGGCCCATGCCGCCCTTCCGGCGAGCCCGCAAGACCGCGACCGTAAGCGCCCGGCAGGTTGCCGGCAGCGCCGACATGCCGTGCCCTCGGTCAAGCCTGCACACGGGGCCAGAAACGGCAGCCTCCGGCGGCCAACGGGCTCGCGGCCTTTGGAATTCCATTTTGAGGCCACTGCGCAATTGCCTGACGGTGTACCGGGCTCCGAAATTGCGCCTTGCAACCGACCAAAATCATGAAGGGATTCCAAAGGGCGAAGCCCTTTGGCCGCCGGAGGCATCCCTTTCAATGAATTGCGCAGCAGGCTCATTTTGGTTTGGGCAAAGCGGCACGCCCGGGCCGCCGGAGGCATCCCCTCCGCCGGCCCGTCGCTGTGCGGGAGCACGGTAGCGCTTAAGGCTGGGTATCCTGCGAACCGGCCTCGGGCTTGGGCTGATCGACATGCAGCACGTTTTCCGCGAAGCGCTGCACCAGCACGTAAAACACCGGCACCACCAGCACGGCCAGGATGGTGGAGGCGAGCATGCCGCCGAAAACCGCCGTGCCCACGGCCCGCTGGCTGGCCGCGCCGGCCCCGGAGGCGGTCAGGAGCGGCACCACGCCCAGAATGAAGGCAAAAGAGGTCATGAGGATGGGGCGAAACCGCAGCCGGGCCGCTTCCACGGCCGCCTGGGCGATGTCTTCGCCCTTGGCTCGGCGTTCCCGGGCAAACTCGATGATCAAAATGGCGTTCTTGCTGGCCAGGGCGATGAGCAGCACCACGCCGATCTGGGTGTAGACGTTGTTGTCCATGCCGCGAAACATCAGGGCCAGCATGGTGCCGAGCAGGGCCAGGGGCACGACCAGGATGACGCCGGTCGGCGTACACCAGCTCTCGTACTGGGCGGACAGGACCAGATAGACCAGCACCACGGCCAGGGCGAAAATCAGGTAGGCCTGGTTGCCGACCTTTTTCTCCTGGTAGGACATGTTGGTCCATTCGATGCCCATGGACGTGGGCAGCTTGTCCTTGGCCATCTGCTCCATGAGCGTCAGGGCCTGGCCCGAGCTGAAGCCCGGGGCGGCGGAACCGTAGACCGAGGCCGAGGTGTAGAGATTATAGCGGTTGAGGACCGTGGGGCCGAGGATCTCCTTGATGGAAGTGACCGCGGACAGGGGCATCATCTCGCCCTTGCTGTTGCGGATTTCGAGCTGGAGCAGGTCCTCGGGCTTGAGGCGGAAACGCGGCTCGGCCTGGGCCCGCACCTGGTAGACGCGGCCGAACTTGTTAAAATCGTTGATATAGGTCGAGCCCATATAGGTCGACAAGGTGCTGAAGACGTTGCTTAGGCTCACGCCCTTGTACTCGACCTGGGTGCGGTCGATGTCGGCATAGATCTGGGGCGTGGAGGCGTTGTAGGTGACGTTGAGCGGCGTGAGCCCGGTCTGGCTCCGGCCGACCGACACCAGCCCATAGCAGGCGTTTTGCAAGGCCACGGGGCCGAGGTTGCCCCGGTCTTCCACCACCATCTGGAACCCGCCCGACTGCCCCAGGCCCTGGATGGCCGGAGGCACCATCACAAAGGCCACGGCGTCCTCCAAGGTGGCCAGACGCGCCTGGACATGGCGTAAAATGGTCTCCTGGGTCACACCCTTGGGACGCTTGTCCCAGTCGGTGTACATGATGAAGATGGCCGCCATGTTGGGCTGGTTGAGGGAATCGAGGATGGACAGGCCGCCGAAGGTGATCCAGTCGGCGATGCCGGGCGTTTCCTGGAGAAAGCCGTCGATCTGCTTGATGACCTTGGCCGTGCGCGTGAGCGAGGCCGCCGGCGGCAGCTGGACGCTGATGATGGCGTAACCCTGGTCCTCTTCCGGCAAAAATCCGGTGGGCAGCGAGGCAAAGCCGATCCCCGTCACTACGATGAGTGCGAGATAGCCCAGCATGGCCATTTTAGCGTGGTGGACCATGAAGCTTACGATCCGTGTGTAGACGGCCTCGCAACGGTTGTAGACGGCGTTGAATCCCCGGAAAAAGGCGTTGAGCTCGCCCTTGTGCGGCTTCATCCAAAGCGCGCACTGGGTGGGTTTGAGGGTGGCGGCGTTGATGGCGCTGATCACGGCCGTGGAGGCGATGACCAGGGAAAACTGGCGGTAGAGCTGGCCCGTGATGCCGGGCATGAACGAGGCCGGCAAAAAGACCGAAATGAGCACCAACGTAATGCCGATGATGGGGCCGAAAAGCTCCTTCATGGTGGCGATGGCCGCATCGTGGGGGGTATCCCCCTGTTCGATATGGTGGGCCGTGCCCTCCACAATGATGATGGCATCGTCCACCACGATGCCGATGGCCAGGATGATGCCGAACAGTGTGATCAGGTTGACCGAGAACCCGAGCATGGCCATGGCGATGAAGGCGCCGAGGATGGTGACCGGCACGGTGGTGGCGGGCACGAGCATGGCCTTGAAATCCTGCAAAAAGAGCATGATGACGAGGAGCACCAGGACGCCGGCCTCGATCAGGGTCTTGTAGACGTCGTGGATGGCCTGGTTCACGAACCGGGTGGTGTCGAAGGGGATGGTGTAGACGAGGCCGGGGGGAAAATCCTGGGACACCTTTTTCATGACCGCCTTGACGGCGTCGGCGGTCTGGAGGGCATTGGCTCCGGGCAGGAGGTAGATGGCAACCAGGCTCGCCGGCTTGCCGTCCTTTTCGGCGAACAGGTCGTAGGTCTTGCTGCCGAGTTCCACCCGGGCCACGTCCTTGAGGCGCAACACCTGGCCGGTCTGGTTGAAATCGGCCTTGATGATGATGTCTTCGAACTGCTTGACGTTTTCCAGCCGCCCCTGGGTCTGGATCATGTACTGGAAATGCATGGAATCCGGGGCGGGCTGCTGGCCGATCTGGCCGGCGGCGACCTGGACGTTCTGCTGGGAAACGGCGTTGATCACATCCTGGGCCGAGAGTCCGTAGGTCTTGACCTTGTCCGGATCGAGCCAGATGCGCATCCCGTATTCGTCGCTGCCGTTGACGCTGACCGCGCCCACGCCCGGAATGCGCGACAGTTCGTCGCGCACGCGCAGATAGGCGTAGTTGGACAAAAACAGGTTGTCGAAGGTGCCGTCCGGCGACTCCAGGGTGACGCACATGAGGATGGCGGTGGATTTTTTCTGGACCGTGACACCCTGGCTCTGCACCTGCTGGGGCAGGCGGGCCAGGGCCTGGTTCACGCGGTTTTGCACGAGCACCGTGGCCATATCCACGTCGGTGCCGACCTCGAAGGTCACGGTCAGGGTATAGGAGCCGTCCGAGGCGCTGTTGGAGCTCATGTAGAGCATGTTTTCCACGCCGTTGACCTGCTGCTCGATGGGCGCGGCCACGGAATCGATCAGCACCTGCGGGCTGGCCCCGGGGAAGCTCGTGGTCACCTGGACCGTGGACGGGGTGATCTCTGGGTACTGGGCCACGGGCAGCCGCAGGAGCGTGACCACGCCGAGGAGCATGATCAGGACCGCGATGACGTTGGCCAGAACCGGCCGTTCGATGAAAAATTTGGAGAGCATGCCGGCGCTCCTTAGGATTTGGGACCGGCGGGCGACGGCTTGGCGTCGTTTGACGGCAGCGCCTCGGCCTTTGCGCCGGCGCGCACGCGTTGCAGGCCGCTTGTGATCACGCGCTCCTGGCCCGAAAGCCCTTTCTTGACCACAATGAGGTCATCCACGGAGAAGCCGACCTCGACCGGGCGCTGTTCGACGATGCCCTTGTCGCTCAGCACCAGCACGAAATGGCCGGTCTGGTCCTGGCCCACGGCCGTATCCGGGACGAGCAGGGCTTGCTTGGCCTTGAGCGGAATGCGTATCCGGGCGAAAAGCCCCGGAGCGATTTTTCCGTCGGGATTGGGCAGGGCGCCGCGCAGCAAGATGGTGCCGGTCTTGGGATCGATACCCAGACCGTAGTAATCCATGACGCCCTTATAGGGGTAATCGCTCGAATCGCTGAAGCCCACCTCCACGGGGATGTGGCCCGCGCGTTCCTTGGCGCCTTCCTGTGCACCCGCTTCCTGGATGTGCAGCATGTCGCGCTCGCCCAGGGTGAAATAGACGTACATGGGATCGTAGCTGATGATCGTGGCCAAAAGCGTCTTCTCCGCGCCGCCGACCAGGTTGCCCACATCCACGTTGCGCCGGCTCACCCGGCCGTCAAAGGGCGCCGTGACCTGGGTATAGCTCAGGTTGATCTCGGCGATCTCGATTTGCGCCTTGGCGCTGGCCACGCCGGCCTTGTACTGCTCGCGCTGGGCGTCCCATTTGACCACGTCCGTATCCGGGCCGGCCTTTTCCTTGAGAAGGTTTTTGGCGCGCACGTACTCGATTTCGGCCTGGTGCAGTCCGGCCAGCTGGCTTTGCAGGGTGGCCTTGGCCTCTTGCAGCTTGGCCTCGTAGGGTTCGGGCTGGATGACGAAAAGCAGTTGGCCCTTTTTGACGTCCGCGCCGTCCTCGTAGGCCTGCTTGACCAAAAAGCCTTCGACCCGGGCGCGCAGGTCGACCGTGTTGACGGCCTGGGTGTTGCCGGTGAAGTCCATGTATTCGGTCACGTCGCGCTGGATGGGCTTGGCCACCTGGACCTTCGGCGCCGGGGGCGCCACGTATTCGTTGCCCCCCTTGCAACTGCCCAGGGTGACGAGGGTGGCCGCCAGCAGAAAAAAGGCGGCCAAAGCCGGGACGAGTCTGTGGTGCTGCGTTTGCATGGGCTATCCGTCAAACCGTGTTTACGTGTTGCCGCTTGCCTGGAGCAGCGGCCCGACATCCCAATCGTCCGTCACGCACAGCCCGGCTCGCCGTTGGCGGGGCCCCGGGCTTCGAAGCTAAATATCCGGCGCGTACCAAAAAAGGTTCCGCTTCGCGGGATCGGTGATCTTTTGCGGATCTTCCTGCATTTCCTTGCCCCACCAGGTCCGCTTGCGCATTTCCTGCTGCACTTCCGCGGGCACGTACGGCATGCCCTGGCGCACTTCCCAACCACCGCCCAGGGCGCGGTAGAGCATAATCAGGTTAACGGCCACGGAACCCTGGGTGGAAACCAGGTCGTTTTGCTGCTTGAGCAGTTCCTGCTGGGCCACGAGCACGGTGGTGTAATCGGTCTTGCCCTCGCTGTACTGGATGAAGGCCAGATCCACCGAGCGCTTGGCCGCTTCGGCCGCCTTGGCCAGGGAGACCACCTGGCCGCTGGCGCCGATGAAGCCGGCCAGGGCGTCCTCGACTTCACGCAGGGCCGTGAGCACGGTCTGCTGGTAGGTGATGAGCAGGGCCTCGAGCTTGGCGTCCTGGACCCGCACGTTGTTGATGATGCGGCCGTAGTTGAACAGGTTCCAGCTCACCTGGGGGGAGAACTGGGCCATGAAGCCCTGCTGCGTCAGCAGGTCGGACAGTCGGAAGGCGCCCACGTCGCTGGCCAGGAAACCGATGCTGCCGAACAGCGAAAAGGACGGGAACAGATCGGCCTTGGCCACGCCAATCTTGGCGCACTGGGCCATGGCCGCGAATTCCGCGGAGCGCACATCGGGCCGGCGGCGCAGCATGTCGGCCGGCACGCCCACCCCGATCTCCCAGGGCGGGGCCGGGATGCCCTTGGAGACATCGAGACCCTCCGGGGTCTTGTCCGGAGACTGGCCAAGCAGCACGGCCAGAGCGTGACGCTGCTTCTTGATGTTGCTTTCGATGACCGGGATGGTGGCCTGGGTGGAGAGCAGGAAGGTGGACGCCTGCTGCACGTCGCGCTCGCTGGTGGCGCCGTAGCGGAAGCGGGCCTCGGCGATGCGCAGGCCCTGACTTTCGATCTCCACGTTTTGTTTGGCGATTTCGAGTTCGGCCTCGTTGACGCGCAGGGCGATGTAGGTCTGGGCCACGTCGCCGGCCAGGCTGACCAGGGCGTTGTCGTAATCGGCGGCGCTGGCCCGCATGGCCGCGTCGGCCGATTCGATGGCCCGGCGGTATTTCCCCCAGAAGTCGAGCTCCCAGGCGGCGCTGCCGGCCACGGTATTCTGCCAGATCGTGTCGGGCGAACTGGTCTTGGAGCCCGGCTGGGGCCAGTTGGGATTGCGGTGGCTGACTTTATCGAAGCTGTAGCTGCCGGAAGCGGTCTGGGTCTGGGGATAGAGATTGCCCACGGCGATGCCGAGCTGGGCCCGCCCCTCAATGACGCGCAGTCCGGCCACGCGCAGGGTCAGGTTCTGCTCGAAGGAGGTCCGGACCAGCTTGTCGAGGGTGGGATCGCCAAACACCTCCCACCATTCGTTGTGCACGGGGAGTTGCGTCCGTACTCCGGGAAATTCTTTCTCCACCCACGCATCGTAGCTCTGGACTTGCGGTCGGGCGAAATCGGGACCGACCTTCATACAGCCGAAATTGACAAGAGCCAGAGAAAGTGCCGTGCAAAGGGAGAACCAGGAGAGGGCTACTTTCATCGATACGGGACCTGTGGTCTCAAACGCAGGGTTGCCCGGAGCGCTCCGGTTATAACGAACCCATCCCGTATTGCAGTGGGAAGGGCGCGAGTACCTTTTCTACAACGTCATGACAAATCCCGATGCGCAGTCCAATGACTGAGCGTATCGCTCGTCTTCCAATAGCAGCCTTTGTTGATACCGAGTTACAGATTCCGCTGTCAAGGGTTCGGCGACAAAATTCGAGTGACACATTTATCGGCGCGGGTCCGCCCGCCAAGCCCAGGGCTGGTGCCGGCTTCTTGGGCCCGGGCCCGCGCGGGCCAACCCGGATCAAGCGGTTTTTTTGAGCTTGCGATACAGTGTCGCCCGACTGATACCCAGGACCTTGGCCGCCTTGGAAACGTTGTTGTTGCATTGGACCAGGGCGGCGGCGATCATCTTCTGCTCCGTATCCTTCAACAGATCGACGTTTTCCCGTGCCCTCCGCGTCGCGGCGAACGTTTCGGGGAGATCGTCGACCGTCACACACCCACCGGACATCCGGCTCAGAACATTGACGAGCACGTTTTCGAGCTCCCGGACATTGCCCGGCCAGTCATAGCGCTCGAAAAGTATCCGCACTTGCGGCGAAAAACCCAGGCCGGCCAAGGCGGGCTGCTGCTTGCGGACCAGGGACTCCACCAACAGCCACAAGTCTTCCTTGCGTTCCCGCAAGGGCGGAATGGCGAGATGCATGACCGCCAGCCGGTAGAACAGATCCAGCCGGAAACGGCCGGCCTCGATCTCCTTGGGCAACACCTTGTTGGTGGCGGCGACGACCCGGATGTTCAAGGGAATGGGCCGGCTGCCGCCAACACGGACAATGCTTTTCTCCTGCACGACCCGCAGAAGATTGGCCTGGGCATCGAGGGGCATGTCGCCGATCTCGTCCAGAAAAATCGTGCCGCCGTTGCAGCGCTCGAACGTGCCGGCCTTGCCTCCGCGCTTGGCACCGGTAAACGTGCCTTCCTCATAGCCGAACAGTTCGCTCTGGATGAGTTCCGTGGGCAAGGCCGCGCAATTGACGGCCACGAAAGGCGCGTTGCACCGGGCACTGCCGTTGTGGATGGCCTGGGCCAGGATCTCCTTGCCGGTGCCGCTTTCCCCCTGGATGAGGACATTGTTGTCCGTGGCGGCGATCTTTTGGGCTTCGCGGACAAGGCGCTCCATGCGCTGGCACCCGTAGATGAAATCCTCGAACGTATACCGGGTGACCGTGTGCAGGGGCTGGGGCTTTTTGTTTTCCTTGAGCGTGCAGACCATGCCGAAGGACTCTTTATATTCGTTCGTGAGAGGCTTGAGGTACGCATCGACGCCGACCAGTCCGGACTTGGTCTTGAACTGCAATTCCTTCCAGTGTTGGCCGCTTGCCGATTCATGCTTGAGACCGGCATAGTTCGGAAGAATCGTCTGGACGTGTTTGCCGACGAGTTGCTGCGAGGATGCGCCGAGCAATTTGACCGCATTCCGGTTGAGATGGGAAATCTTGTCGTCCAGATCGAAAAAGATCATGGCATCGGGCAGATTGTTTACCACCATATTGAAATAGTAATAGGACTTCTTGAAGTCGTCTTGCAGGATGCGGTAGTTGTATTCGGCCTGGATGGTGCCGGCGGTCATGGTGACCAGATCGAGGAGGTGCGGCGGATGCTGCTCCCGATCCCGGTTGGACAGGTCGAGGGTCCCGACCAACCCGCCCTGGCTGTCGAAGATGGGCGCGGCCGAGCAGCACCAGGTGTGATAGAGCTGGCAATAGTGCTCCAGCTTGAACACTTGCAGCGGCACTTGCCGGGCAAGGCAGATCCCCGGAGACGTCGTGCCCAGCACGGTTTCCAGACAGCTCGCCCCGGCCACGATGTTGAGGGATTCGCCGATGCTGTACATGTTCCTGTCGCCGAAGACGCTCAGCAACGTCCCGTCGGCGGCCGCCAGCATGACGATATAGTCCTTGCCCTTCACCAGCCCATAAAGCTGCTCCATGTGCGGCAGGGCGACTTCCAACAAATAGCGCTTGTTCTCGATGAGATAGTCTTTTTCGACGTTCTCGTTCTTGCTCGCGCGCGGATTGACCTTCTGCGACAGGCAGCGCTGCCAGGACAGGGCGATTTCCTGGCGCAACAGCGCATTGTCGATATACTGGACGGAAACGAGCTTGTCCCACGCCTGTTCGGTGACGACAAGTTGCCGCTTCGGATCGTTTGCCGGCTCGTTTCGTGCGCGCATGTTCACGTCCCCCCGGGGCACACCCGTGTCGCCCGTTTACGCCAGTCTCTACTCTTTTGCGGGGTCTTGAAAGTCCGGTCAAGGGAAATGGGCACTGACATGCCGTCGCCCCAGCCGGCCGGCCGGTTGCCGTTTACGGTTTTTTCGCGCCGGAACCATCACGGATTTGCCTTAAAATGAGACACTTCCCCAATAGGGCCGCCCCGACAGGAGACCTGACAACAGCTCGCTCTTATTGAAAAAAAACCAAATACCCTCACGCAGCCACTGGCAATCGTGTCGCAATCTGCGACACTTAGCCCGCTGTTTTCGCGGATTGACCGCCGGATGTGTCGCACAGTGCGACACATCCCCCCGGCGCGTCCTTCCGAAACCGCCGCCCGGGCCCCGGCGACAGGTCTGCCGCGCCGCTCCCGGGTGCCCCTTCCCCTGCCCTGCCCCGGGCTGGAACCGTTTTCCCCCGTCCCCACGTTGGGCTGTGCCTGGTGCCACCCTCGCCCCCTGTCATTATAACACACTTAAAAAACAGAAAAATCTTGAAAGCGGCCGGACTGCCCTCCTGGTCGGGGCCGGCGTACGGCCCGGAAGACTCTATTATGCTTAAATTGACCGAATAAATACTGGCACATGGATTGCTTTTCAAAGGCAAGCAACACGAAAAAAATTTTGTATGGAACGCAATAAAGAAAATACGGAAAATTGATTTTATCTTCATCTCTTCTACAAGAGCACATGGCGCGGGCCATGTCATGGAGTAGCATATGTTTAATTGTCTCTACGAACCTATTTCTTTCGGCACACTGGAGATCAAAAATCGATTCGTCGTACCGCCCATGGGGACGAACTTCGGCAATCCGGACGGAACAGTCACCGATCAGGTCGTGGACTATTACACGGCCCGGGCCAAGGGCGGCTTTGGGCTCATCATCGTCGAGGTCACGGCCATCGATCCCCTGGGCAAGGCCATTCCCAACGAGCTCGGCCTGTGGAGCGACGACCTGATCCCGGGGATGCGCCGTCTGACCGACTCCGTGCACCGCCACGGGGGCAAAATCGCCGTGCAGCTCCACCACGCCGGCCGCCAGACCAGCCGGGCCATCATCGGCGACCAGCCGGTCGCGCCCTCCCCGATCCCCTGCCCGGTCATGCGCGAACTCCCCCGGGAACTCACCACCGACGAGGCCTTTGCCCTGGTCGACAAGTTCCGGGACGCCGCAATCCGGGCCCGGGAAGCCGGCTTCGACGCGGTCGAGATCCACGGCGCCCACGGCTATCTCATCGCCCAGTTCATGTCGGCCGCGTCCAACAAGCGCCTGGACGTCTTCGGCGGCAACTTCGCCGGCCGCATGCGCTTCCCCCTGGAAATCATCGACCGTACCCGGGCCGCCCTGGGCCGGGACTTCCCGCTGCTTTTCCGCATAAGCGGCGACGAAAAGATCCACGGCGGGCGCAGCATCGAGGAGACCAAGGCCATTGCCCGGCTCGTCCAGGCCCACGGCATCGACGCCATGCACGTTTCCATCTGCACCTACGGCAGCCTGCACTGGATGTTCGTGCCCGGGGCCATCCCGCCGGCCTTCAACGTCGGCGCGGCCGCGGAAGTGAAAAAATCCGTCTCCATCCCGGTCATCACCGTGGGCCGCATCAACGACCCCTACCTGGCCGAGGACATCATCGCCTCGGGCAAGGCGGACTGCATTTCCTTCGGCCGGGAATCCCTGGCCGATCCGGAGCTGCCCAACAAGGTGCGCGCCGGTGACACCGACGCCATCGCGCCCTGCATCGCCTGTCTCCAGGGCTGCGTGGGCTATCTCTTCAATCCGGCCATCCAGAAGATTTCCTGCCTGGTCAATCCCTTCACCGGCAAGGAAGGCAGCCATCCCCTGACCCCGACCCCGGTCAAAAAGAAGGTCATGGTGGTGGGCGGCGGCCCGGGCGGGCTGCTGTGCGCCTGGGTAGCGGCCAGACGCGGCCATGACGTCACCTGCTACGAGAAAAACGACCTGCTCGGCGGCCAGTTTCGCCTGGGCGGCATCCCGCCCACCAAGCAGGATATCATCACCGCCCTCAAATACTACATCACCATGGGGGAACGCGCCGGGGTGCGCTACCGCACCGGCCAGGAAGTGACCCCGGAGCTCGTTTTGCGGGAACAGCCCGATGCCGTGGTGCTGGCCACGGGCGCCGTGCCCCTGCGCCCGGCCATCCCGGGCCTCGACGCGGCCGGGGTGATCGACGCCGTCGAGGTGCTCGACGGCAAGCAGGCGGTTTCCGGCGCGGTCCTGGTGATCGGCGGTGGCATGGTGGGCGCCGAGACCGCCGATTTCCTCGGCGAACAGGGCTGCCGCGTGACCATCGTCGAGATGGACGACGCCATTGCCAAGGCCGTGCAGCCGGGCCCCCGCCTCTATTTGCTCAAGCGCCTCACCGAGCACGACACGACAGTCATCGTCGGCGCCACGGTCACGGCGTTTCACCCGGACGGCGTCACCTACCGGGCGGACGGCACTGCGCACCGCCTGGACGGCTTTGACGCGGTGGTCCTGGCCCTGGGGGCCACGGCCCACAATCCCCTGGAAGCCGCACTGCGCGGCCACGTCCGGGAAATCCACGTGCTCGGCGACGCGGTCAAGGCCAGGACCGCCATCGACGCCACCCAGGAGGCGGCGCGTATCGCCGTGGCCCTGTAAGCGCCTGCGCTCTGGCCGTAAACGGCGTTTCCCCGCGCGGGGAAACCAAACCTACTGTGTCGGTCCCATTGATCCTACACCAAAAAGGAGTGGCTTATGGACATCAAGGCAGCTGTGGTCCGGGAAAAGGGCGGGAAATTCCTGATCGAAGATCTGCAACTCGAAGATCCCCGGGCCAACGAAGTACTGGTGCGCGTGGTCGCCTGCGGCGTGTGTCATACGGACCTCGGCGTGCGCGACCAGTACTATCCCACGCCGCTCCCCTGCGTGCTCGGCCATGAAGGCTCCGGCATCGTGGAAAAGGTCGGCGCCGGCGTCACCTCGGTCGCGCCCGGCGACCACGTCGTCATGAGCTATCTGTCCTGCGGCGTGTGCAACACCTGCAAGCGCGGCCTGCCGGGCTATTGCAACGGCATGTATCTCCACAACTTCAGCGGCGGCCGTCCCGACGGTTCCTCGCCCCTGAGCCAGGGCGGCCAGCGCATCAACGGCTGCTTTTTCAGCCAGTCCACCTTCGCCACCCACGCCCTGGCCACCGAGGGCAACATCGTCAAGGTGCCCACGGACATCCCCCTCGAACTGCTCGGACCGCTCGGCTGCGGCGTGCAGACCGGCGCCGGCACCGTGATGAACGCCCTGCATCCCCGGGCCGGCACCTCCATCGTCATCTTCGGCGTGGGCACGGTCGGCATCAGCGCCATCATGGCGGCCCTGGTCTGCGGCTGCACCCAGATCATCGCCGTGGACATCAACAACGAACGCCTGGCCCTGGCCAAGACCTTCGGCGCCACCCACGGCATCAACGGCAAGGAAACCGATCCGGTCAAGGCCATCCAGGAGCTCACCGGCGGCGGCGCGGACTACTCGGTCGAGGCCATCGGCAATCCCCACGTGCTGCGCCAGGCCGTGGACTGCCTGTCCACCACGGGCTTTTGCGCCCTGGTCGGCATGACGCCCCTGGGTACCGAAGTGAAGCTCGACATGAACGGCATTCTGTTCGGTCGGGGTCTGCGCGGGGTCATCGAAGGCGAAGCCGTGCCCCAGATCTTCATCCCACAGATGATCGAGCTCTACCGGCAGGGCCGTTTCCCCATCGACCGGCTGGTCAGCTACTACGACTTCAAGGACATCAATCAGGCCGTGGAAGACCTGGAAAAAGGCAAGGTCCTCAAGGGCGTCCTGAAGATGTAATACGCGGCGGCCGGTGCGGCCGGCGGGAATGCAGGGGGGCATTCCCGCCGGTCGCCCGGCCCCGCCCCCCCACTTTTCCAATCCCTTGTCCCGGGCCTTTTGGAACGCACCTTCGCCAGTCGACGGTGCGACAGGAGAGCCCTGTCCTTTGCAACATGCAGTGGAGGTCCAAACGTATGCCTCGGAAAATGCTCCTCAATATCAACGGCGTGGACAAACTGGTCGTGACCGATCCCGACGAGTCCCTGGCCAATGCCCTGCGCGCCCTGGGCCTCACCGGCACCAAGGTCGGCTGCGCCATCGGCCAGTGCGGCATCTGCTCCGTGCTGCTCGACGGCAAGGTTGTCCGGTCCTGCACGCGGAAAATGAAAAACGTCCCCGAATTCAGCAGAATCGTCACCATCGAAGGCATCGGTACGCCCGAGCACCTGCACCCCTTGCAACTGTCCTGGATGGTCCACGGCGGCGTCCAGTGCGGCATTTGCACCCCGGGGTTCATCGTCTCGGCCAAGGGGCTCCTCGACACCAATCCGAACCCGACCCGCGAGGAAGTGCGCGAGTGGTTCCACAAGCACAAGAATGCCTGCCGCTGCACCGGCTACAAGCAGCTCGTGGACGCGGTCATGGACGCGGCCCCGGTGGTGCGCGGCGAAAAGACCATGGACGAGATGGCCTTCAAGCTGCCCGCCGACCAGCACCTCTATAACAGCAACGTGCCCAAGCCCACGGCCCTGGCCAAGGTGACCGGGCTTTGCGACTACGGCGACGACATCAACCACAAGCTGCCGTTCGCGGTCTGGCACCTGGCCGAGGTCCATGCCCGGGTCTCCCACGCCAAGATCATCGCCGTCGACATCAGCGAAGCGGAAAAAATGCCCGGCGTGGTCAAGGTCATCACGGCCAAGGACATCAAGGGCACCAACCGCATCAACGGCCTGTGCTCCTATCCCACCAACAAGAGCGACGGCTTCGAACGCTGCATCATCAACGACGAAAAGGTCTACCAGTACGGCGACGTCCTGGCCGTGGTGGCCGCCCGGACCGAAAAAGAGGCCCGGGCCGCCGCGGACAAGGTGCGGGTGGAGTTGCAGGAACTGCCGGCCTACATGAATGGCCTGGCCGCTGTGGCCGAGGACGCCATGGAGATCCATCCCGGCACGCCGAACCTTTTTTGCGACATGGCCTGCATCAAGGGCGAGGAAACAAAGCCCATCATGGAGTCGGCGCCGTATGTCGTGGAAGGGAGCTTCCACACCACGCGCCAGCCCCACCTGGTCCTTGAGCCCATGGTCGGCCTGGCCTACTTCGACGAGGAAGGACGGCTGACCGTCCAGAGCAAGAGCCAGTTCCTGCACGCGGTGCCGCTCATGGTGGCCGAGGCCGTGGGCATCGCCCCGGACAAGGTCCGCGTCATCGACAATCCGGTCGGCGGCAGTTTCGGCTGCACCATGAGCCCGCATCTGGAAGCCGTGCTCATGGCCTGCTGCCTGATCCTCGACCATCCGGTGTGCCTGCACTTCGACTATGCCGAGCAGTCCTTTTTCACCGGCAAGCGCGCCACGAGCTACTTCAACGTGCGCCTGGCCGCTGACGCGGACGGCAAGCTCACGGCCATGGAGTACGACTTCCTGTTCGACCACGGCGCTTACCACGACGGCACCTCGGACCCGCTCATCGAAAAGGGCTTCCGCTGGTGCGGCGCGGGTCTGTACTTCCCCAACGTCCGGGGCGTGGGCCGCATCTGCTGTTCCAACCATGCCTTCGGCACGGCCTTTCGGGCCTTCGGCTCGCCCCAGGCGCTTTTCGCCACCGAGCAGCTCGCCGACATGCTGGCGGAAAAGGTCGGCCTGGACCCGCTGGAATTCCGCTACAAGAACACCTACTGGCCGGGCACGACCATGACGTCCGGCTGCACCATGGACGTGCATCCCTTTCCCAAGCTCCTCGAAATGCTGCGGCCCAAGTACCAGGCCGCCTGCGCGCGGGCCAAAAAGGAATCCACTCCCGAGAAAAAGCGCGGCGTGGGCCTGGCCTTCGGCATGTACGACAGCTCGTTTAGCTGCAACGACTTCTGCGAAGTGACCCTCGAACTCAATCCCGACGACACGGTCACCCTTTTTTGCGGCTGGCACGACATGGGCCAGGGCGCCGATGCCGGGGCCCTGGTCCTCCTCCACGAGGCGTTACGTCCGCTGGGCCTTGCGCCCGGCCAAATCCGGCTCGTCCTCAACGACACGGCCCTGCACGGCTACTACGGCGCGGCCGCCGGCAGCCGGTCCCACTACATGGGCGGCAAGGCCATGATCGACGGAGCCAACCAGCTCATGGACGCCATGCGCAAGACCGACGGCAGCTACCGGACCTTTGCCGAGATGACCGAAGAAAACATCCCGGTGCGCTACACCGGCAAGGCCAGCACCGTGGGCTACTCCACGCCCTGCGACTTCAACACCATGCAGGGCGATCCCAACCCCACCCACACCTACGGCCTGTTCATGGCCGAGGTCGAGGTCGACACCACAACGGGCAAGACCAAGGTGGTCAAGATGACGCTCCACGCCGACTTCGGGCCCATCGGCAGCAAGCTAGTGGTGGACGGCCAGATGTACGGCGGCATCGCCCAGGGCATCGGCCTGGCCCTCACCGAGGACTTTGTCGATCCGGCCAAGGACGTGACCCTCAAAGCCCAGGGCTTCCCCTACATTCTGGACATCCCGGACGACATCGAGCTGGAATACACGGAAACCCCGCGTCCGACCGGGCCGTTCGGCTCCTCGGGCTGCGCCGAGCTGTCGCTGACCTCGGGCCATGTGGCCATTGCCAACGCCATCTACAATGCCACGGGCGTGCGCATCTTCGAGCTGCCTCTTTCGCCGGACAAGGTCCTGAAGGGCCTTCGGACCTTGGAAAAAGGTGGCAAAATCCTGCCGCCGCCCAAGTACTACCTCGGTAGCGACATGTACGAACGCCTCGACTATCTCCGGGCACACCCGGTCGTGACGGCGGAGGAGAAGAACTGATACGGTGGCGTACCGGTAAGAAAGCCTCCGGCGGCCAAAGGGCGCGGCCCTTTGGAATCCCGCAACGGGAAAGATTGTCCGTGGCGCGGCGGTTTCGGTCCGCGCCACGGACAGGGGTGACGCTCTGGAGATGCGCCCATGAATGCGAAGGAACTTGCCGTCTGGGAAGACCGCTGCACCCAGGAAGCCCCGCCCCAATGCACGGCCGCCTGTCCCCTGCACCTGGACGTACGCGGCTTTTGCGGCCACCTGGCCAGCCGGCACTGGGACAAGGCCTGGAGCCTGCTCGCCCGGACCGTGCCCCTGCCCGGCCTGCTCGCCCGGCTGTGCGACGCGCCCTGCCGCACGGCCTGCCTGCGCAGGGACCTGGGCGGCGCTTTGGCTATTGGCGCGCTGGAGCGGTTTTGCGCCGACGCGGCCCGGCCGGTCGGCCCACCGCGACCGCTGCCCGCGCGGCATTGGCCCGTGGCCGTACTCGGCTGCGGCCTAAGTGGCCTGTGCGCGGCCTGGGAGCTCGCCCGCCGGGGCTTCGAAGTGACGCTTTTTCGCACGGCCCTGGCCGGGATTCCGGACACAGTCCCCCCGGCGGCCGTCGCAACCGAGTTCGAGAATCTGGAGCGGATGGGCGTGGCGTTCGCTGCGCTCCCGACAGCGGATTCCGATCTCATCGAGGAGCTTCTGCGGGATTTCCGGGGGGTATGCGTCGATGGCGATGCCCTGCCCGAGCTTGCGGCCGGACTCGGCGAACCCGACGCCGTCACCTGCGCCACGGGACGCTCCGGGCTTTTTGCCAACCGGCCCGGCGAAGCGTCTTCTGCCCTGCGGGCGGCGTTCGGGCGCCGGGTTTCGGTGTCCATGGAGCGATACCTGCAAGGCATCGCCCTGGGCACGGCCCGGGAAGGCGAAGGCCCCTACCACTCCCGCCTGGTCACGGACGTCTCCGGGGTGGCGCCCGTGCCGGCCGTCGCTCCCGGCGCAGGCTTCACCGAAGACACGGCCGCGGCCGAAGCCGGCCGGTGCCTCGACTGCCAATGCCTGACCTGCGTCAAGCACTGCGTCTTCCTGGAACATTACAAGTCCTATCCCAAGGCCTACGCCCGGCAGATTTACAACAACAGTTCCAATGTAGTGGGCATCCGCCAAGCCAATACCATGATCAACTCGTGCATGCTGTGCGGGTTGTGCGAGGAGCTGTGCCCGGGAGATTTCTCCATGGCCGCCGTGTGCCTGGACGCGCGCCGGGTCATGGTGGGCCAAAACCGCATGCCGCCCTCGGCCCACGAGTTCGCCCTGCGCGACATGGCTTTTGCCAATGGCGAACACTGCGCCCTGGCCCGCCATGCCCCGGGGGCGACAGACAGCCGGTATCTGTTTTTCCCGGGCTGCCAGTTGACCGCCTGCGATCCGGACGGCGTGGCCGCCGCCTACGCGGACCTGCACCGCCGGCTCGGGGAAGTGGGATTGCTTCTTTCCTGCTGCGGCGCTCCGGCCCGCTGGTCCGGGCGGGACGCGCTCTTCCGGGAATCCATGGCCGCCCTGGGCGAAAAGTGGCAGGGGCTAGGCCGGCCCGACCTCATCGTGGCCTGCCCGAGCTGCCGGACAAGCCTGGCCGAGGGCCTGCCCGAGGCATCCCTCGTCTCCTACTGGTCCCTGCTGCGGACCATCGGTCCGCCCCGGGAGGCGGTGGCCCTCGCTGGACGCCGGCTAGCCGTAAACGACCCCTGCGCCGCCCGCCACGACGTTGCGGTGCAACGGGATGTCCGGGCGTTGCTTGCGGAATGCGGCGTGGCTCCGGTCGAACCGGCCCTCACCGGCCGGACCACCGAATGCTGCGGCTACGGCGGACTCCTCGTCGAAGCCAATCCGGAACTCGGGGCAAAGGCGGCCCGGCATCGGGCCGAGGCGCTCGCAGAGGATTGTGTCACTTACTGCGCCATGTGCCGGGACATGCTGGCCAAGGCCGGCAAGCGCTCCCTGCACCTGTTCGATCTGCTTTTTCCGCGAACGGCCGATCCGGCCGGTCGACCGGCCACCGGGTACTCCCTGCGCCGGGAAAACCGGGTGCGCCTCAAGGAGCGTCTGCTCGCCGACCTCTGGCAGGAACCGACGACCGCGCCCAAGGCGGCCTTCGAGGCCGTTGCCGTGACCTGCACCGAGGAGGCGGCGCAACACATGGAGGAGCGGCGCATCCTTACGTCCGACATCCAAAAGGTCCTGCACCACGTGGAGGAAACCGGTCAGCACTTCGTCAACGCGGAGACGGGGCACTGCCTGGCCGGATACCGGCCGGCGGTCGTAACCTACTGGGTGGAATACACGGTCACCCCGGCGGGCTACCGCGTCCACAACACCTGGAGCCACCGTCTGCACTTCACCGAGGGCCAGGGGGCAAACGCCGTGCAGGTGCCCGAGGCCGCGGTCCAGGGCTGGAAATGCGCCGCCTGCGGCGGTGCGCTGGTCGATCGGGAGGTCGCCATGCAGTACCTGGACGGACTGTTCCATGTCGTCCTGCCCGGCTGTCCGCAGTGCGGCCAGGTGCTTGTGGCCGAGGGGCTGGCCCAGGGCAAGATGCGGCAGGTGGAGTCGCTGCTCGAAGACAAATAGGCTGCGCGGCCAGGCACACTCCGCGCGCAACTGCCTCGCGCTTCTGGAAAAGGGGCTCGTGCCCCTCTCCCGGTTTGCCGGCCAACGGTGTACACCGGCCCGGTCAGCCGAAACGAAAAGGAGCGTGTCCCATGCCGACCCTGTATGCGACCCTGGCCCGCTACAACCGCTGGGCCAATGCGCGTCTGTACGCGGAGATGGAAAAACTCGACCCGGAACAGTTGGCGGCCCAAAGCGCGGTCAACTTCGGTTCCATCCTGGCCATCGCCAACCACCTGGTCCTGGCCGACCGGCTGTGGCTCAACCGGTTCACCGGCCAGGGCGCGCCCATGACCACGGTGGACGCCGTGCCCTATCCCGATCTGGCCGGCCTCACCGCCGCCCGGCTCGTGGAGGAGGACCGGCTTCTGGCCCTGACCGAGGGTCTTGATCCGGCCCGGCTCGATTCCACCCTCGACTACGTCACCACCGAAGGCACGCCCTGCTCCCTGCCCTTTGCCCTGTGCCTCATGCACTGCCTGAACCACCAGACCCACCATCGGGGACAGATCCACGGCCTGCTCGGCCCCTGCGGCATCAAGGCGGCGGATATCGATCTGCTCGGCTACCGCCGGGAAACCCTGGCCGGCTGCTTGCGGCAAGGTGGATGAGCCAACGCGTACGGAAGATTGCCCGCCAGCCGCCCCCGCTGCTCGTAAACAGGTTCGGGAGGCCCTGCCCTAGCGCTTCCGGCCGCACGGTGTTGCCGCGCCAGGGGATCACAGGTCGCGATAGGTCTTTTGGAGCAGCAGCGCGTCGTATTCGAGCAGGGGGTCCTCGCAGATGACGCAGCCTTTCACCCCGTAAGCGCGCAGGGCCTTGAGGCAGGCCGTGTAGTCGAAATCGCTTTCCCCCAGGGAGAGATGGCGTTTTTCGCCTTTCGGCCCGTATTCGATGCCGCTTATGTGGATATGCATGTCGGCCAGGGCGGCGGGGCCGAGCGCATCGGCGACGGTCCGCAAGACCTTGGCGAAATCCGCCTCCCGCCGCAGCGCCCCGTTGCCCCGGGCGTGGATGTGGGAAAAATCGATGCACGGCTTGCACGTGGCCACGTCCCGGCACAGGCCGACCAACTCCTCGATGGTGCCGAACTGCGTCCCCTTGCCGGTCGTTTCCAGGCGGTAGTCGATCCCCAGGTCCGGCAGGCGGCGCAGGTTGTCGCGGATGGTGGCAAAGACCTGCTCGGCCGGTTGGCCGAGGTAATAGCCGGGGTGAAAGACCAGGCTGCGACCGTCCACCATGGCCAGGGCTTGCCCCCCCTGTCGGATGCGGTCCAGGGACGCGTCATGCTTGTCCGGCTCGGCGGCGTTGAGGTTGATGTAGTAGGAGGCGTGGGCGGAAAGGAAAAAGTCGTTTTCCTTTTTGCTGCGCACAATCGCGTCGCGATTTTTGGCGGTGACGTTGACGGACCGGACAAACGGCAACTCCATGGCCTCGAGGCCACACCGGCGCAAATACGGGATCGCCGTGGCGTAGGTGAATTTTTGCCTGCCATCGCCGCGTGGCAGGCCGGATATGCCGAAGAGAAGCGTGTCCATGATGTCGTTGCGCGCGGATGGCTGTCACGACCGGCCCCCGCAGGCGAGACGGATCGCCTACACCTTTTTCCCGCCTTTCGCGACCCCCGCGCCGAGGCCCCGACCGCCCGTTTCCCCTGAAAAAAGGGCCCATGCCCACAGCACAGGCCCTTTTGGGAGAGGCGATGCGTCCGCCGGTTCGCGGTCTAGGGCTTCAGTCCCAAGGCTTGCCGCTTGGTCCGGATGCGGGCGTCGATCAGGTCCGCGGCCTTGACCGGGTCGCCTTCCACGGCAAAGCTCGCGCCGACGACGCCTTCCAGGCCGGACACGGCCAGGTCCGTCACGGCCTTGCTGCCGAGGATGGGCGGATTGACGCCAAGCACCGTGAAGATGCCGCTTGCCACGGCGTAAAGGCCGATGGTCGCGGCTTTTTCGGAATACCATTCCGGCGCGGCGGCGGCCACGGGCAGATCGGAAATGTCCACCCCGAGGGCCGTGGCCAGCATGGCGCAAAGCTGCATGATCCGGGAATTGTCCACGCAACTGCCGACGTGGAGCACCGGCGGGATGCCCAGGGCCTTGCACACGGAGGCCAGTCCCGGGCCGGCCAGCTCGGCGGCCTCGGGCACCAGCAACCCCTGCTTGCCGGCGGACACCGTCACACAGCCCGTGACCAGGACGAGCAGGTCACGCTTGATGCATTCGCGGATCAGATTGACGTTCTGGTAGTCGTGCTTCACCTTGGGATTGTTGCAGCCGACAATGCCCACGGCACCGCGGATGCTGCCGGCCTTGATCGCCTCGATGAGCGGCGCGGCCGTGCCGCCCAGGGCCGTGAGCACCGCCTCGTTGGAAAAGCCGGACATGATGTCCACGGGTTCGACGGGGATGTCCACCCGGGCCGGATCGCGCTCCTTGAAGCGTTCGATGGCCAGTTCCACCACCTCGACGGCTTTCTGCTTGGCGTTTTGCGTATCGAAGGCAATGTGCGTCGCGCCGGTGAACTTGGCCTTGGGGGATGTTGTGACGATGCGGCTGTGGTAGCAGCCAGCCACGGTGACCAGGCTCGGCATGATGCACTGGTAGTCCACCACGATGACTTCCACCGCCCCGGTGACCAGGGCCAGCTCGGTCATGAGATGGTTGCCGGCCATGGGAATGCCCTGGCGCATGAGCAGCTCGTTGCCCGTGCAGCAAAGCCCGGCCAGGTTGATGCCGCTGGCTCCGGCGGCCTTGGCCTTGGCCACCAGGGCCGGATCGCGCACGGCGGCCAGGATCATTTCCGAGACAATGGGGCTGTGGCCGTGGACCAGGATGTTGACCTGGTCTTCCTTGAGCACGCCGAGGTTGACCTTGGACGGACGCGGGGTCGGCGTGCCGAAGATCACGTCGGACAGCTCGGTTGCGATCATGGAGCCGGCCCAGCCGTCGGCCAGGGAGAGCCTCGCCGCGTGCAGGCAGATATTGACCGCGTCGTTGTCCACGCCCATGTGCGTGCGGTGCATCATCTCCACCACCTCGCGGTCGATGCCGCGCGGGGTGATGCCAAGCGTCTCCCACAAGGCACGGCGTTTGGCCGGGACCCTGTCGATAAAGGACACGGAGCCCCGCCGGCTGCCGAAGTCTTCATAGAACTGTTCGGCCAGGGCCAGGGCCACGGCCTTGGTCTCCTTGCCGGCCACGTCCAGGCCGACTTCCTCGGCGATGCGTCTGAGTTTGGCCTCGTCCCGGATGGCGTAATCGGTGGTCGAGCCTTCGCCGATGGCCAGGAGCGTTTCCACCAGATCGCGGCCGTGGTCGGAGTGCGCGGCCGCGCCGGCCGCCACCATGCGGCCGAAATTGCGGGCCACGATGACATCCGCATCCGCCCCGCAGACCCCGCGCTGGGGGCCGTCACCGAAGGGGTCGATGCGGCAGGGGCCCATGACGCAGTTGCGGCAGGACAATCCCAGTTCGCAAAAACCGCACTGGGGTTCCTGGGCCTTGAGGCGGTCCCAGACCGTCTCGACACCGTCTTTGTTGGCCTTGGCGAGCATCGCCTGGGCGTCCTCGCAAATGGAATAGGCGCTCAAATCGTGTTTAGCCATGCTTCCTCCGATCAGATCAGCTGTGCACGCCGTAGGCGGCCTGGGCCAACCTGTTCGTGCCTTCCTTGAGGTAGAGATTGACCTCTTCAAACGCCAAGGCCCCGGTCTTGCAGGCCGTCACGCAGGCCGGAATCCCGCCGGCGGCCACGCGTTCATGACAGCCGTCGCACTTGATGGCCACGCTCGGGCGTTCCGGCGCGCCCGCGTCCCGGTAGAAGCGGATGACATAGTAGGGGCAGGCCATGGCGCACATGCCGCAGCCGATGCAGCGGGTCGGGTCCACGACCTTGAGCCCCGGGGCGATGTCGTCGCGGATGGCCCAGGGCATGCACGCGTCCTGGCACGGCGCCGGTTCGCAGTGGCGGCACTTGTTGGGAAAGGGCCTGCCCTCGGGCCCCACGCCGAGGTGGATGCGCGGTTTGGCCAGGATAGGCTCACGAATGGCCTCGGCCAGGGTCTTGGACTGCGAATGGGCTTCCGCGCAACGGATCATGCACTGCATGCAGCCCACACACCGTTCGAGCCGGACAATAACGGTTTTTTGAATCATAGACCCTCCATTTGCAGGTCGCTGGACTGCCGAAAAAACCGCGATGGCTCAGGCCAGCCGTGCGTTTCGGGCCAGGCAGCCGCCAGGGGCGGCCAGGGGCGCCGCCTGTTTCGGGTTGTCGAGCCACCAGGACGGAATGTCGCGGCGACACAGCCCCCGCCTTATGGCGAAGGCCAGTTCGCCAAGCCTCGGGGGCGCGTCGAGGCCCACCGCGCCGATGAGGCGCTGGTCGCGAAACACGAGCTTGAGGTAGCCCGCCCCCCGGCCCTCCACCGTGACCTCGTCGCATCCCCGGGTCAGGGCCGGGTTGACCACACCCACGGAAATCATTTTCGAGCCGAAGACAGGGATGGCGTTCATGGCCATGCTGCCGGCGTAGGCCGTTTTGATCCCGGCCATGTTCAGGGCGGCCACGCGGCCCTGCTCCACGGCCACGGGCCAGATGGCATTGACGCGCGTGTCCCCGTGGATGAGGTCCGGCGCCTGGGCCAAGTCCCCCGCCACGTACACGCGTTCGTCCGTAGTGCGCAGAGCCGCATCGGCCACGATGCCGTAATCGCACTCCAGACCGCTGTCGGCGAGCCAGCCGGTCTCGGGGACGACGCCCTTGCCGGCGGCCACGATGTCGACCTCCAGGCTTTGGCCCGAGTCGAGGTCCAGCCGGAGCGGCGCGCCGGTCCCGGCTTCCACGCTGCGCACCGAAGTGGAGGTCAAAAGCGTCACGCCCGGCGTGTTTTTGAGCCGCTCGCCCACCCAGTTGCCAACGTGGGAATCGACGTTGAGGGAGAGGGGGCGCGGCGAGGTCACGATCAGGGTCACGCTCAGGCCGCGTTTGAGAAAGCCCATGGTCAGCTTAAATCCCACCAGCCCGCCGCCGAGCACGGCGGCCGAGCCGCCGGGCCGGACGCGGCCGAGAATCCGTTCCAGGTCGCGCCGCCCCCGGAAAAAACAGACCTGCCCGGCCATGGGGCCGGTCAGTGAGACAGGACGCGGCCGAGCGCCGCAGGCCAGCAGCAACCGGTCGTAGGTCAGGGAGCGGCCCGAGGCCAGGTCCAGCCGCCCCCGCCCCGGATCGAGCGCCAGGGCCCGGTCCTCAAGGGCGGTGACGCCCTGCTCCTTCCAGAACCCGTCCCCCGCCACCAGCATGTCGCGAGCCGCCAGTTCCCCGGACAGGACATAGCTGATGAGCGGCCGGGAATAGACGGGCTGGGGGGAGGGATCGATACCGATGATCTCGGCGGTCTTGTCCACCTTGCGCAGCCACGTGCAGGCGCTGCGCCCGGCCGCGTGCAGTCCGACGACAACATAACGCATGGATCACCTCGGCGATGGAGATTGGGCGCCCCCCGCTGCGGGGGAGGCGATGCGCGCGGCCAGGGCCGCCAGAATTTTGCCGCAGACCCGGTCGATGATATCGTGTTGGGGCAGGCCCAGCACGGACGGCGAGGCCAGCTGGCGCTCGGCCAGACTGGACAGCGTCGGGATGGTGGCGGCCAGGGGCGGCAGCCCGGCAAGGGCGGGCAGGACGATGGAGGACGGCGCCCGGTTGAGGACCAAAACCTGTCGCGTCAGCCCCAGTTCGGCGGCCATGGTCGCCACTTGGGCGGCCACGGCCAGGCTGCGCCAGCTCGGCTCGGCGGTCACGATCAGGCCGTCCACGGCCGCCACGGTGCCGCGTCCCAGGTGTTCCACCCCGGCTTCCAGGTCCACGAGCAGACACTGGTCGCGATCGAGCAGCAGATGGGCCAGCAAGGATTTGAGCAGGGCATTGGCCTCGCAGGCGCAGCCGCCGCCGGCGCCGGCTACCGAGCCCATGACCAGCAGGTTGATGTGGCCAAGGCGCACCCGCAGCCGCTCGGGCAGATCGGAAACGTCGGGATTCAAATTGATGAAGCCCTTGCCCACGCGTTCGCGGATAAGGGTTTCGTCCTGAATGAGGGGCGTGGGCAACGCCGTATCGGGCAGTCCCAGGGCCGCGCCCAGGGACAAGGCGGTATCGGCGTCCACCAGCCAGGGACTCTGGCCCTGCCGAGCGAGATAATCACCCAGCCAGGCCGTGAGCGTGGTCTTACCCACCCCACCTTTTCCTGCTACGGCGAGCTTCATGGCAGTCTCCAGCACAGTTTGGGGCACGCATCCGGCCTTTGCCGGCTCCGCAAACGGACCGTACCACATCCGCTTGGCGACGTCGCCGGCGGATTGCCCCCACCACAGACTTCGCGCCGACTGTCTGGACTCATATAAGGTTTATCACCCTACCCCTATCCCGGGGCCGTGTCTGTCGGCTGTCTGACAAAGAGCCCGCGACCGGTTGCGCACGACGCAATTCCGCGACCACGGTACACGTGGTCGCGGGAGGCACCTACGGCAGCCAAAGGGCTCGCGCCATTTGGAATTTCGAAATGATTTTAAGCTGTTGTCATTTCAGGCCTGGGGGGGAAAGGCCTCCAGGGTATTGCCGAACGGTCCCAGCTGAACAGACTGTCCCATTTTTTACGACCACCGCGCGCCCTCTTCCGTTCCCGTGTATCTGCGGGGCCATGGCCTGTCAGCGTGTCATGACGAGTTTACTGTCCGCGTGGGCGGGCAGGCCGTAGTCCTGGAGAATGGCCACGGCCTGGCGCACCGAGGCGATGTACTCCTCGCGTGAGGGTTTTTCGAGGTCGGCGAGCGGATAGTCCTGGCCGAGGGCGGCGTACTTGCTTTTGCCCAATTCGTGGTACTGGAGCACCTGGACTTGTTGCAGGGTCGGGCCGCAGGTCGCGGCGAGAAAGCGGCCGGTCTGGTGGATGTTGGCGGCATCGTCGTTGTAGCGGGGAATCAGAGGAATGCGGATGATCAGCTGCTTGCCGGCCTGGCAGAGGCATTTGATGTTTTCGAGGATGACCTCGAGCTTGCCCCCGGTGTAGCGGCGATGCTTTTCCGGGTCCATGTGCTTGATGTCGGTGATGCAGAAATCGATGTAGGGCAGGCTCGGCTGCACGGCGGTCCAAGGCGCGTACAGGCTCGATTCCACGCAGGTGTGCAGGCCGGCCGCCTTGCAGGCGGCAAGCAGTTCCCGGGTGAACCGGGGTTGTGCAAAGGCCTCGCCGCCGCTGATGGTCACGCCGCCGCCGGTTGCCTGGTAGAAATCCCGGTCCTTGAGCACTTCCCCCACCAGCTCGGGGACGTGGGTTTCCTGGCCGAGTTGGCTCAAGCCGTCGGCCGGGCAGGCCGCGACGCAGGCAAAGCAATGCGTGCAGCGGGTCCGATCGATGCCCGTCACCCGCCCTCCCGCATCGAGCCGGAAAAGCGAGGCGTCCTGCAGGGGACAGGCCCCAAGGCACAGGCCGCAGTCGTCCAGGCCGAGGCAGCGCTGGGGATAGACCCCGATTTCCGGACTGCCCACCTGGCTTTCCGGGTTGCAGCACCACAGACAGTGCAAGGGGCAGCCCTTGAGGAACACGGAGGTTCTGGTACCCGGGCCGTCATGGACCGTATAGCGCTGGATGTCGAAGACCATGCCGCGCCCGTCCGAGTCCGAAGCAGGCAGATCGACGACTGCGGCCTGAGAGTGTTGTCGCATGGCTTTTTTCCTGTCCTTGAGGTGAGCGGAGGTTTCGCATGAGCCCGGACGCGCCGGATACCGTTACGGGCGCGGGCGTCTGCGGGTGCCCGCGCCCGGCTGGGGTCAGGACGCCTCGGCCAGGGCGTCGCGGCCGGCCATGGCCACGGCCATGTCCTCGTCGGCGGACCCGCCGCTGACGCCGATGGCGCCGATGACTTCACCATTTCGCAGCAGCGGGTAGCCGCCGCCGAGCAGCACGACCCGCCCGCCCTGGTGGGCCTGGAGGCCGTAGAACGGCTGTCCGGGCTGGGCGAGCTGGCCGAGGAGGTCCGTGCTCATGCTGGTGGTCGCGGCGGTATAGGCCTTGTCGCGCGACAGGGTTTCGCTGAGCAGGATGGCGCCGTCCATGCGTTGTTGGGCCACGAGATGCCCGCCTTGATCGACCACGGCCACATACACCGGCACCTTGAGGGACCGGGCCTTTTGCGTGGCCGCGTCGATAAGGCGCAGGGCGAGTTGGAGCGGTAGGCGCATAGGGGGAGACTCCATGGGTCGGGCGCGGGCCCGCCGGGCGCCACGCGGACGCCCGGCGGCTTGGCCCGAGTTAGAATTCCAGTTCGGTGCGCTCGATGATGTCCCGTTGCAGCGAGGGATCGAGTTCCGTGAAAAACGCGCTGTAGCCCGCGACACGGACAATAAGCCCCTTGTACTTGTCGGGATGGGCCATGGCCTCCTCAAGGGTGGCGCGGCTTATGACGTTGATCTGGTTGTGCATGCCCTTGCGCTGGAAGTAGACCTGCATCATGCCGATGAAGTTCTCGTCGCCCACTTCGCCGGCCAGGGTCGAGGGGCTGAACTTCATGTTGAGCAGCGTGCCGTTGGAGGCGATGCCGTGGTCCAGAGCGGCCACGGACTTGACCAGGGCCGTGGGTCCGCAACGGTCGTGGGAACCACGCGCGTTGTGGGCCGGGGACACGCCGTCGGCCACGGGTTCGCCGGCCTTGCGGCCATCCGGGGTGGCGCCGGTGATGGCGCCGAGCGGCACGTTGGACGACACCGGGTACAAACCGGCCTGGAACTCGCCGCCATGGGGCGTGGGCCGACGTTCGAGGTACGCGCAGTAGGCCTTGGCCCCGAAGTGGGCCAGCTCGTCGGCGTAGGGATCGTCGTTGCCGTAGTGGTGGACCTTGGAGCTGTTGATCAACGCGTGCAGGGGGGCATAGCCCTCCCAGTTCTTTTGCAGGGCGGTGAGCAGCTCCTTGCCCGTGCACTTGTGCTCCTCGAACACGAGCTGCTTGATGGCGCACAGGCCGTCGGCCACGTTGGCTACGCCCACGCCCTGGGGGCCGATGAAGTTGTAGCGGGCGCCCCCGGCCGTGACGTCCAGGCCCTTGTCAATGCAGTCCTCGATGAGCAGGGAGAGGTAAGGCAGGGGCTTGCGGGTCTGGTGCGCCACGTCCATGGCGTTTTCGGCCATGACCAGGCGGTCCACCCAGTAATGCATCTGCTTTTCGTAGGCTTCCTTGACCTCCTCGAAGCTCGTGAAGTCGGCCAGGGAGCCGGTGGCCAGGCCGAGCTGGCTGCCGGCCCCGGCGCAGACCGCAAAACGCGGGCAGGTCGTGGCGCAATCGACGCAGCGGCCGTTGTTGATGGCCAGCTCCAGCACCTTGTTGAGGTTGAAAAAGGCCGCGTCGTGCCAGCCGTATTCCCGGCCCTCGCAGTTGGGTTCCACGCAGCCAAGCGGCCCGTAGTCCCGGGCGTCCTCGATGGTCCGGCCCCGGTTGACCATGGACGGGATGATGATCTCGTCGTTGAAAAACGAGGGCATGCCCAGGCCGATCTTGGCCGCCTTGGTCACCTTGACCCACCAGGCATGGGGCGAGTTGGCGTGCCAGCGGCTGGTCATCCAGGGGGCGTTGAGCCGCACGTGGACCAGGGCGTCCACGCACATAAACGACAGCTCGTTGGTGGCGTCCTGGCCGTCGGGGGTCTGGCCGCCCACGGTCAGGGACGGTCCTCCGAGCTCCACCCCGCCGAAGGCCTTGGTCGAGCCGGCGTCACGCAGCTTGGTCAGTTCGCTGATCTTGATCCAGGCGCCTTCGATGAGTTCCTGGACAAAGGCCTTGGTGACGGTGCCGGCCGCGATATCCTGCACGTAATACGGATACATGTGCTGGTCGAAGCGCCCCCAGTGGATGGAGTGGCCGTTGCCCTCGATGGTGATGGCCACGGTGAGCAGCCACCAGAGTTGCAGGGCTTCCCAGAAGGTACGGGGCGGGTTTTCGGCGATCCAGTCCAGGTTGTCGGCCATCCGGAGCAGTTCCTGCCCCCGGGCTGGCTCCTCGGTCGGCGCCAGCTTGCGGGCCAGGGCGGCGTAGCGGCGGGCGTAGGTCATGATGCCGTCCAGGCAGACGAGCTGGGCCTGATAGAACTGCCGCTTGGCCAGGTGGGCCGGATTGCAGGCATCGAGCGCGTCCAGACGCTCTTGCACCCAGGCTTGCAAGCCCTTCCAGCCCTTCTGGAAGATCAGTTCGTAGCGGGCCGAGGTGTGCCCCACGCCGCCGAAGAAGTAGTTGCCGAGCAGATAGACGCCCTTGCCGTAGGCACCCGTGCCCTTGAGCGCGGTTTCGGGCATGAGGGACTTGGCCAGGTCGTGGACGGTTTCGTTTTCCCAGAAATCCTGGAGGCCGCGCAGTTGCCGCTTGGTCTCCTCGCTGATGAGGAAGCGGTCGCTTGTGCGCTGCTCAAAGGGCTGGGCCTCCATTTCGTTGATCAGCCACGCGTAGGAGAACTCGGGAAAGACCGGCGCGCACCGGGGCGGCGCGGCCATGTTGCCGGCGATGAGCTCGTAGGGGCCGATCTGGATGGAGACGTTTTGCAGCACGTGGCGGAAACATTCCGCGCAACGGATACTGTGGGGTTTGTTTTTGTTCTCCTTGAGTTTTTCCGTCCAGAGCAAGGCGCGCTCGGCCGAAATGGTCAGGGGCGTGTCCAGGAAGAGTTTGCGCCAGGCATTGATCCGCGGGAACGGAGAGGGGTTTTCTTCCAGTCCGGAGGAACCGGTCCCGTAGTCCTGGGTGACGGGATCGAACCCTTCAAGGACGGCAGCTTGCGGGTATTCCGGTGCGATGCGTTGACTCATGCGAATCTCCTTTGTCCTATGCGGTTTTGCCGTTTGCGGCGAGTGCTCCTGTGTGTCGGTTTGCCGGGGCTTCCGCTCGGGCGGATCGCTGTGATGTAATTAATTACTTAGTTTCTGTTCGGGCCAACTAACCAATCGATTGCTTCCTTGTCAAGATGTATTATGGTTGCGTGACCGGGCCGGCCGTCAGGGACCGCCCGGCGGGCGACGCGGGCGTGATCCTTGGCCGGCGCGCGGTCGCGGAGCGGTCATCGACGGGGAAACCTTGGAGGTTGCGGACGCCTTGGCGGAGCCGGCCGGAAAAGCCAGACCGGGACAGTTCCCGGCGCGGGATGGCCATCGTGCAGTATGCCTTCGACGAACTTTTCGACGTGCCGGAGATTCACAAGCTGGCCAAGCGGTTTTCGGATCTGGTCGGCATCTGTTCCGCCATCATCGGCGTGGACGGGCATATCTGGGTCAAGTGCAACTGGCAGGACATCTGCGAGAAGTTCCACCGGGAGCACCCCAAGGTCCGGGAACGCTGTCTGCGCAGCGACATGGTCCGGCCGCGCCGGTTCGCCAACACCCAGGACGGCGGGGTCTACCGCTGCCCGAACGGCCTGTACGAGGCCGCGGCCCCGATCCGCATCCAGGGCGAGCATATCGCCAATCTCTACATGGGCCAGTTTCTGCAAGGCCCGCCGAACATGACCTTTTTCATCAACCAGGCCCGCAAGTACGGCTTTGACGAGATCGCCTATCTGCAAGCCCTGCTGCGGGTGCCGGTCTTTCCCCAGAAAAAGGTCACCATGGTGCTGAGTTTTTTCAGCCGGCTGGCCGCCTTGATCGGCGAGATGGGCCTGCGGCGCATCGAGCTCATGGAGACCAACGCCAGTTTGCGGGATTCCGAGCAGCGCTACCGGATGGTGGTGGAAAACGCCGGCGAGGGCATCATGATCGTCCAGAACGGGCAGGTGCGCTTCGCCAACCAGAAGGTGATCAAGAATATTGGCGAGGAGCAGGAGTTCCTCAACCTCATCCACGACAAGGACCGCAAAAAAGTCTGCCGCTTCCTGCAACAGGTCCGGGACACGAACGTCTCCTCCACTCTGGGCAGCGTGCAGTTGCGCATGGCCACAGACAAGCCGCGTTGGGTGCATCTCAACGCCACGGCCGTGAGTTGGCAGTCCGAGCCGGCCCAGCTCCTGCACCTGTTCGACATCACGGCCCAGAAAAAGGCCGAGCTGATCCTCAAAAAGGCCCAGCAGGAACTGGCCAATGCCCAGAAAATGGAGGCCATCGCCAACCTCGCCACCGGCGTGGCCCACGACTTCAACAACTGCGCCCAGATTATCGGCACGAACGTGGAGCTGCTCCTGGCCCAGGAGGACTGCGACAGTCCGCGTTACCGCAAGCTGCGGGAAATCGAGATGGCGGTCACCCGCACGAGCGAACTGACCCAGCGCCTGATGCTTTTTGGCCACGACCAGCAGGGCTTCCGCCAGACCGTGGATATCAACCAGCTCTTTACCCAGGCGCTCACCTCCCTGCGGGCGCTCTTGCCATCGGGCGTGGACATCGAGAGCGATTTGCGTTGCGCCTGGAAGGTGGAAAAAGGCGATCCGGTCCAACTGTTCCAGATTTTCATGAACCTGATCCTCAATGCCAGCGATTCCATGCCCCAGGGCGGCACGATCCGGATCCGGACCGACGATTACGTGCCCTCCCCCGAACATCTGACCCAGCATCCGGATTTCCGGCCCGGCCGCTACATCCGCATCCGCTGCCTCGACGAGGGCCGTGGCCTGTCCAACGCGGACATGGTCCATCTGTTCGAGCCCTTTTACACGAGCAAGAGCCCGGGCCAGGGCCACGGCCTGGGCCTGACGGCCGTGTACCATTTCGTGAAAAATCACGCCGGCTACATCACCTGCGGCAATGGAGACGGCAAGGGCGCCTGCTTCGACATCGTCCTGCCGGCGGTGCCGGAGGCCAAGCCGGTCCTGCAACTGCCGGTCGGCGGTTATGAGACCATCCTGCTTGTGGACGACGACGCCTACATCCTCCACGGCGGCAAGGAATACCTGCACAGCTACGGCTACACCGTGCTCGAGGCCATGAGCGGCGAGGAAGCCTGCGAGGTTTACCGGGACCACCCGCGAGCAATCGCCCTGGTCATCATGGATCTGGTGATGCCCGGCATGGGCGGCGAGCGCTGCATCGAAGCCCTGCTCGACATGGACCCGGACATCAACATTCTGGTGGCCACCGCCTACCTGACCGAGGATTTCATCCGCAATGCCCGGGTCAAGGAGCGCATCAAGGGGTTTATCGCCAAACCGTACATCAAGGGCCGGCTGCTGCAGGCCATTCGCAAGGCCATGGCCTGAGCGAGGGCGCGGACCGCGTGGTTGACACCAAGCAAGTAGTTGGTTAGATATTCAGGGTAGGTGGAATTTTTTTCAATTTTTTCGGCAGGGTGAAAAAATCACCCATGCAGGATCAGGCGGGTTATGCCGTGAACAATGCCATTGGTGATTTCATCAAGAAGCGCCGGGAGGAACTCAAGCTGACCCAGGCTGACCTGGGCAAGGCTCTCGGCTATCGGTATGGGAATTTCGTCGGCTATCTGGAAAATGGCAAGGCCGTGTTTCCGCTGGACAAATGGGAGGAGTACGCCACGGTGCTGCACGTCGCGAAGCATCAATTCCTGCGCATCGTCCTGCAAGACAAGTATCCCAGCATGCTACCCTATCTGGAGTTCCATGCGGCCAGCCAGGACGAGGCCGAGGCCCCGGCCGGCAAGGCCCAAAGCGTCTGAGGCAACCTGCGGGAGCTACCGGAGAGACCGGACAGGGACGGTCGGTGGCATCCTCATTCCCGGGCGAAGCAGGGAACGGTATGATTGAACGGTGAGATGCAGCCGGAAAGCACCGACGGTGAGCCAACGCCGCTGACTGTCGCATATTCCAGCGAACACCATACAAAAACTCACAAATTACGATTGTCGCCCAGGGAATCGCTTCCCGTCCAAACGACACAATTCCTCCCTTGCTCCTTCGCACGGTAGAGAGAAGCATCCGCCTCCTTGAGCAGCTCGCTCGCGACCTCCCCTTGGCGGGGAATCCGCGCAGCGACGCCGATGCTGACGGTGACGACGCCGGTCTGAACATCTCGCGCATGGGCTATTTTCAAGTCTTGGATGGATGCGCGAACGCGGTGCGCCACCTTGTACGCTGCATCCCCACTCAGGCCGGGAAGCAGGATCACGAACTCCTCACCGCCGTAACGGGCCACAAGTTCCCCCGCACGTTGCGTAGGAATCTGCAAAGCCTGGGCCACCCGCTTGAGGCACGCATCGCCGGCGAGATGGCCATACTGATCATTATAGGCCTTGAATTGATCCACATCCAGCAACAATACGGCCAGCGGCAGCCGGTGGCGCAAGGCGCGGTTCCATTCGCCTTGAAACGTCTCGTCGAACATGCGCCGGTTGGCCAAGCCGGTCAGGCCGTCGGACGCGCTGAGCCGTCGGAGCTTGCTATTCGCCTCCGACAGTTCCTGGGTCCGTTGCCGGACCTTGTTCTGGAGCGTCTGGTACAATCTGGTGTTTTCAATGGATATCGCCAATTGACCGCACAGTATGGAAAGCAGTTCCAGGCTGGAGTCGGAAAAGGCGGCGCGTAACAACCGGTTCTCCAGGGTCAAGAGGGCCTTGATCCGGCCCTGCACGCTGACCGGCATCGCGAGCAAGGAACAGACCGCCATACCGGAAAAATGCGGGTCGGTGCTGAAACGGCTGTCGATCACCGCGTCGTCGGAGACGATGGGCAGTTGGGTTTTCAACGCCAACCGCCAGACGCTGGAGGCGATCATTCCCGTTTGGAGGGCTTCGGCCAGGGGCGTCCGTTCGAGCGAGACCTCGCCCCGCCGGCCGCCTTCCAAAACCCAGTTCGCTTCATCGTCGAGCACAAGGAGTCTGACGTCGGTCGCACCGGTCATCTGCCCCAGTAATTGCGTCAGGCGCGCCACGAGTTTGGGCAACGACGTTTCGGAGGCAAGGGTCTGAAAAGCCCTCAAGATCCCTTCATAATTAAAGTCATCACGATGGCCGCTGCCCGTGGACTCCATGCGGCGGGAGTCGATGAACGGCCACTGACCACGCATGGCTTGCGCCTTGCCGACGGCGCCCCAGCGCCCATAGATCTCGTGCGCCTGTTGCAACAGCGCCCGCCCGGAATGCTCCAGTCCATGCCGCATGTGGCACAAGCCGGCCCGTTCGGTGATCATGGCGTAATGCCAGACGCGCTGATTGGCCTGGGCCGTGCGCATCGCCCGCTCGAACACCAGCAAGGCTTCGCCGAGATGGCCTTGCACATCCAGCCGCTCCGCCTCCACCAGGGCATGGAGATGACCGAAATTCATGGGCGCATCGGAAGCGCGGGCGGCAAGCCACAGCTGATTGCGGGCGAGTGTTTCCTGAAGTACGGCGTGCCCCGTCTGTTCCCCTGCCCGCAACTGGGAAATGCAGGCCAACGAGGCGAGCATATTGGCTAAAGCGGTCGGATAGACACCGGGGGTATTGGCTATTGGGCCGCTGGCTGCCTCGATATGGCGAACGAGCGCGGCGGCGTCATTAAAGAGATAGGCCGAAAGCGCCCTATAAATATTGGCGTAGCTCTGGGCATAGTTGTTCCCAAAACTCTTTGCCAAGTGTTCCTGCTCCGTGAAATCCACATCGTTGAAACTGCCTGGGAATGCGGTCGTGCCCCGCAGCGAACGCACAAATTGCCGGTAGATGACGTAGGATTGCTCGGCATGCAGGTTTCCGGTTTTTCGCGTGAAATTGAGGGCAAGTGCAATCTCTTTTTCCATTTCGCCGAGGTCGTCACAGACGTCCAGCGTGGCCGCCAGCGATGTACGGAACGTAAAACAGGCGAAATCCAAAGATCCTGAGCGCAAGAGTCCATCAAAAGCCGCACGGGCATGGCGGAGCCCTTCCTCCAGGGGTTCGAACCAGTGGCTCGTGAACAACCCGAAGCAGTGTTGCGTGCGAAAAATTTCCATGCCACCGTCACGGTTCAATCCCGTCTCCATGGCGATACGGCCGATGCGATACCCCGTGGCATAGTCGTTGCGGCAGGAAATGGTGGAACAACTCAAGTATCCTGTCGGATTCAGCATCGACGCGCAATAGCCTTGCTCCATCCACAGGCGGACGAGACGCATTTGGAACCAACGCGACAGAAGCGGCTGGCAAAAGTAGGCCGTCGTTCCGACGCGATTCATCAGTTTCGCCGCCCCAAGGAGCAGTTCGTCCGTCAATTCCGGGGCACTTGTCAGCCGCTCCAAGGCTCCGGTCGTCACCAGGGTGTAAAACCGATCGACTTCGTGCCCGAGATGCTCCGAGGTGTTCTCTGTCGGAACCGGCATCCCGAGTTGTTCCAGCAGACTGCAGGCAAGACGTATGGCATCGGCATAGCGCGTTCGGTTGGCCAAATTGGAGATCTGGACGCAGGCAGGATTCACGAGCCGTACGGGGGAGGTTGCGTGTGCGGCAAGGACGGAAAAAACGGCGTCAGCCTCGTCGTTTCGCGATTGGCTGTAAAGCACGAGATGCAACTCGGCATGCAGGGCGAACGCCGTGTCCCGGTCGTCTTTCCAAGGTTCTTCCGGCAACAAGTCGATGCCCAGCCGCAGATACCGCTCGGCGACGGCGAACGAGCCGGCTTGGCTGGCCCGGGTCGCGGCATAAAGAAATAACTTCTGCGCAAGAATCCGCTCCGAACGCTCCGCCAGCAGCGGCACGGCCATGGCATAATGTTCGGCCGTTCTGAGGGGAGACGCTGGGTCGCCACGGGTATGCACGAAACGCCGTGCGATATTCAAATGCAGCCGCGTACGCCGGGCATCGTCATAAAGCTGGTAGACGGCCTGTTGCATCCTGTCGTGGCAAAACCGGAGCGAAACCGCTGCATCGCGTTGGTGCAACGCAAGCGCGCTTTGGGTGACGAGAATCCCGCGTTCCAAGGCGGGTTCCAGGCTCTCCGCGACTTCCCCCAGGGACATACCCATCGCGGACGCGAGAAGGCCAAGCGAACAAGAAGTACCCAGGCAGGCGGCCGCCACCAAGGCGGCAACACAGCCTTCGGACAACCCGGACATTCCGGCCACGAGGAATTCCACGACGTTTGCGCTTGTCGCATACGCCGCAATCACGGCGTCATCCCAGACCCAGGACGCCTGTTGGGGGTTGCTGCGCAAGATGCCTTCCCGAAACAGGGCATTGAGCAATTCTATGGTAAAAAAGGGATTCCCCCCTGCCTTCGCATAAAGCGCCTTGGCCAGGGCGCCCACGTTCGTTTGTGGCATGCGCAGCATCTGGGCGAGCAATGCGCCAATGTCGCCCACGGTCAGGTTGGGCAAGGTCATGACGGTGGCCGCGCATGACGGCGGGACTTGTTCGCGCAAAAATCGCGACAGCGGATGCAACTCGTCAATTTCATTGTCCCGATAGGCACCGATGAACAGCAAACCGTTAAGTGCCGTCTCGTCCAGAAGGTCTCTGATGAAATCCAACGAGGGCTGATCCGCCCACTGCAAATCATCCAGAAAGAGCACGAGCGGATGTTCCGGCGCCGCCACCTGGTGTATCAATGCGACCAAGAGATTGCGCAAACGCGCCTGGGACTCGCGCGGCTCCAAATGGGGTGCGGCGGGTTGCGAGCCAAGAAGTGCCTGAAATTCTGGTACGATTTCAAACAGGGCGGCGGCGGAAGAGCCGATCGCCGAGAGGATTCGTAGGCGATACCGCTCTATTTCCGAGTCGGGCTCGGCAAGCAGCAACTGGCACATCTGCCGCAGGCTTTGGATCGGAGCCAGGAAAGGACGGTGCTGCTGTAACTGTTCAAATTTACCGCCAATGAACCAGCCCCGGCTCAAGGTGACTGGCTTATGTATTTCTTGAACCAACGAGGTCTTGCCGACACCGGAATACCCGCCCACGAAGACGGCCCGCATCCCCCCCATGCTGACCCTCGCGAACGCATCCATGAGCGCCGCGAGTTCATTGACGCGACCGCAAAGCCGGCTGGGCGGCCGTAAGGAAAGCGGGTGATCGTGTTGGCGCAACGCGACCTGATGCAACGGGCTTCCTTCTGCCAATGCCAAGCGCAAGAGGCCAAGATCGTGAGCCAGGCCGGCGGCGCTTTGATAGCGCTCGTCAGGTTCCTTGGCGAGAAGCGTCAAAATGAGATCGGAAACACAGGGTGGCAACCATGGAGCGAGTTCCAGCGGCGGCTGGGGCAAGCGGGCGAGATGGGCGTGGATCAGACTCAGGGCATCCGGTTCGTCGAACGGGGGCACGCCGACGGCCAACGTGTAGAGTGTGGCACCGAGAGAATACAAGTCGGCACGGGAGTCCACGGACCGGTTCATTCGCCCGGTCAACTCCGGAGACATAGAGGCGAGGGTACCAAGCAGGTGACTATGATGGACGAACTCAAGATGCTCCTCGGCAAACGTCGTGGCCAAATCGAAATCGATGACTTGTAATTTCCGATCGTGAGCGCGAAACAAAATATTGGAGGGATTGATATCTTTGTGAATAACACCGCGCCCATGAATTTGTGCGATAATGTTTGCCAAGCATTCCGCAAATTCCAGAAAGAATTCCAAGTCAGGCGATCCGCAAACGTTTGCTTGGCTCAGTGCGATGCCGTTGAAATCCTTTAGTTTCAATCCTTGTTTATCATCATTTTGGGGAATCAACTCCGGACAACCATCAACACCTTGAAGAAGCTCCAGAATCCTCCTCTCATTGCGCAGTGTATATATCTGCTCGCCGGCGCTTGAATCTTCAATGCGTGTTTTTATAATCAGCGGGCCATGCTCGGAGATCGGGACACGGAAAACACGATGCCGCTGTCCCCGGTATATTTCGCTCATGATCGCAGTTTGCCCGTTGAATTGATTCAATTCCTGTTCCCTGTCATAAAATTGGGCTTAAAGACTACTTTCCTTATAGGACAAACATATTCCGGTTTCAAGTCACCGCGCAACAGTATCCAGAAGCGAAGGCAGGCTGTGTGCAGTGGTTTCAGGCAGAGGTCTGTTCCCGTGGTCGGTTTGCTGTGAATGGTGCACCAGAAATGTCCAAATGCCCTACCAGGACGGTACGCCAAAGGAACTGTTCAGGCGTCACCAGTATAAAAAAAGAAAGGCCTCAACTGCAAAAGCCGGGGCCTGCTCTGTCTACCCAACCCAAAACGCAGCCCCCTGCGCATTTGGCCCAGCCTCATCCCTTCACCCAAACCATACGGTTTCGGTGAAAAAAATTTTCCAACGATCTGGTTTGAATTTTTCTGCGATCTGAACTAATCATACTACATAATATCAATATATTATAAATTTATTCCGTAAAATCAGTATAATTTCAGCCTAATGGACCCAATCGACGGGCAAAGAAGGGAAAAATCAGACGGGGCGGGGAGATACAGCGGGAAGTGTGCCCTGACACTTAGTTTTGAAGGGGGAGTGATCCGGGATATGCCGGGAGGATGCGGGATATCGTGGGACGGGATGGCTAGGGCCGGGCGGGGATCGGGGTTGTCAAGCGCCGCCGGCCAGGCCGATGGCCAAAATGGGCCGACGACACTTAGATTTGGTGAAATGTCGCGAGCGCGACGCGTAGTTTTGAACAGTTAGCGGACGTATTCCCGGCAGCTCCAAACCACCCGGCCGATGATCCGTATCGATCCCGAAATCTCGCCGTTCATATCCACTTCAATCGGTGTATATTGAGGGTTTTTGCTACGCAAAATAAGCTTCCCTGGAATCTTATCAAGGTATTTAACGTAAACTTCCTGGTCTATGCCGATCGCAAAAAGGCCTCCGGCTATTATCTCATTCTGGCCTTGATCAATCAGAACAGTGTCTCCGGACCAGATGTCCGGCTCCATACTGTCGCCGGCTACGTCCATTAAAACCATCCGCTTGGCGTGTCCCTTGCGTCTAAGAAAGTCTGTCTTGAACGCGTAAAGGCCGATCACGTCGCCTTCGGTCTCCAGGCTGCCGGTCCCGGCCGAAAGCCGCGCCCGGACCTTGGGAATCAGGCTATATCCTTTTTCATCCGCGTCCTTAGCACTCATCCATTGCGGCTCGCCCTCTGGGGTGGGGTTTATCTTTTGCGCCTCTGCGGGCGCAATTTGGGCGTTGCCTAACGCTTTTGCCCCTATGCCGAACAAAAGCCAATCGGTAGAAACGTTAAATTGCTTGGCGATCTCGACTATCCAGCCTGGTGGAATCTCCTTCTTACTCTTAGCGCTTGAAATGCTTGACTGTCTTAGGCCAAGAAAATGGGCAAGTTCAGTATCTGTTCGTGCTCCTGTCGCCTCCTTAAGGCGGGCAAAGGTGTCAAGGAAAGAGGTTGCATATTCTTCGGCTGAATATGCAACCGAGTTTGCAACTTTTTTGACGTTATCAGTATGCATTTTTAACCAATTAAATCATTATGCTGGACTATTTTGTCCAAATATTTATAAAAATTGAATATACAACCAATAAAAACGTTGACCACGACCGCCACAGGCGTTAATCAACAATTCAAGCGGTCACCGTGTTGACCGTGTCACCCGAATTTAGACGGGAAACCAGGGAAGGGCAATGTCTAAGGCAAGACGAAATCTCGGCGGAACCATGGTGCAGCTCACGCTGCCCCTGTCCAGCCTGCCCACGGCCTCGATGCAGGCCGGCAGTCTGCGCCGCCGCGAGGCCGTCAACGAAGCCTTCCGCGAAGCCCTGGCCGCCTCCGGCCTGTCCCGGGAGTATGTCGCCGGGGAGCTGTCCCGGTTAACAGGCGACCAGGTCAGTATCCACCATATCAATAACTGGACCGCCGAAAGCAAGGACGACCGGCGCATCCCCTTGGAATACGCGGCCGCGTTGACCGTGATCCTGGGGGATGCGCGCATTTTGGCCGCCGCCTGCCCGGCCGGCTACCTCGTGCTGCCGCCGGATGAGGCGGCCGTCTACGAGCTGGGCCGGGTGGTGGTCGACGAACGGCGGCGCAGCCGGAAAAAGAAAGAATTGTGGGAGCGGATCAATGGTGCGTGATCGGGAAATCAGAATCTGGATGCTGCGGAAAGGCCTGAAGAATTGCGACGTGGCCCGGGGTGCCGGGGTGCACCCTTCTTATGTGAGCCACTTCCTGCGCAACCAAAAGACGAATTCTCCGGCGATCCGCACCTGGCTGCTGGAACATGGCTGCCCGGCCAAATACCTGGGCAGCGAAAAGAAGGAGGCGGCGTGATGAACAAGCGTGTCCGGATGAAAAAAGAATTGCAGTTCCAGCGGACGATCCTGGCTGTGATGGAAGGCGTATGCAGGGAGAATGGTCCTCTTGGGGAAGAAGGGGCGGAGATCATCGTCAGGGAAGCGAAAAAGCATGGCATCCCTTTTAAGATGTTGCGTTCCTCCGTGAAAAAAATCTTAAGCGCCGGCTTGGTTGTGCTGCCGGGTAGTGCAAGCTGCGAAATATGGCTTTGCGGCGGCAACCCCACATATTTCGCCGATTCCCCATTCCCTCACGACAACTGGGAAGACTTCCGGCTGTTCATCACGCCCCGGCGGTCCGGCAGAGAGGCATGGAAGGACATGTACCGGCAGGGGCGGCGGCTTGCCAGACAGTTCGGTGGCCTTGAATTTTTCTTTGGGGACGATCCCTCCGAGCCGAGCCCCCTCCCGGCCTGATCCCTGCGAAACCGCCCCGCGCGGGCGGTCGTCGGACGGTGGCGCGTCCGGCCTGATGAGCAGCCAAAGGAAACCACTATGGAGTTCGAGAAAGCCAAAAAGACGATCCAGCGTGTGCTGATACAACATGCCGAGGAAAACATCATCAAGGCGGCAATCGTTGTGACTGCCGCCTTGAATGGCCTTTCAGCGGAACGGGGTACAGTGTTTAGGATTGAGTGTCGGCCTGCAACTTTTCCCGGAGCCGACCAACAAAACAGCTAAAGTCATCGGCGACCTGTCCAAGTATCACCTTATAGTGCTCACGTGTTTGTGGATGATTGTCAGGACATACGGGGACAGCTTTGGAAATAAACAGTTCCTTGGCCACGGCGAGCAATACGTCATCAGAGTACGACATTTCCGCGTCTCCTTTTCGGGTTGACGGTTTGGGGAACAGGTAACGGCGATCCTATCAGGGGACGCGGAACACTTACAAGGCGGCAAGGCAGGCGGTAACGGCGATGCAAGACAGGGTTACGGCAAAACAGATCGCACAGGCGCTCGGCATCTCGCGGCAGGCTGTCAGAGATAAGGCCGCCGATGGTGAATGGCCTTTCGAGGAAGTGCCTTCCCCCGGCCGTGGCGGTAAATGCCGTGTTTACCCGCTTGAAACCCTGCCCGCCGACATCCGCCAAGCCCTGGGGCGGGTGGCCGCGTCGGAAGCGGCCGCAGCCGGGCGCCTGGAAGGCCTCAAGCTTAAGCTCGACGCGGACACGGCCCAGGCCATAAACGACGCCGCCCGCCAGGAAGGACTGGCCCGATACACCCGTATGGGTGGCCAGGCCAAGGCCCGGGCCGAGGCCCGGGCCACCATTGTTGCCGCTTTCGAGGAGTTCCAACGGACTGCCAGCCTCCCCCCATCCACCGCACGTCATGTCTTCGCCGTCCAGTACAAGGAAGGCACAATCCAGCTGGACCCGGAAGTCCGCGCCCTCGTCCCGCAACTCTGTGCCAACAGCCTGAATAATTGGCAGAAAGCGCTTGAAAAAGACGGCATTGCCCGTCTCGCCGGCAACTATGGCAAGCGCAAGGGCACCGGGAAAATCGGCAAGAACGCCGCCATCACTGACTTCATCAAGGGCATTTTGGCCGTCACCCCGCTCGCCTCGGGCTCCTTCATCCAGGAAGGCCTGAAGGCCCGGTTCCCGGACACCAGTATCGACCTGCGGTCCGTGCAACGCTGGGTCAGAAAGTGGAAAGACGACAACCCGCGCCTGTACCTGGACCTGCAAAGCCCGGATGACTGCCGCTCCAAGTACCAGCCAGCCACGGGCAGCCGCTACGAAGGCATCGTGCGTCCGAATCAGCGCTGGGAAATGGACAGCACCAAGGGCGACGTCATGCTCTGGGACGGTCAGACCACGTCCCGCCACATCATCGTGGCTTGCATCGACGTGTACACGCGCCGGGTCAAATTTCTGGTCTCGCGCTCCTCCAGCTCGGCCGCCGTGGCCGCCTTGGCGCGCCTGTGTCTGCTGGATTGGGGGCAGGCCGAGGAATGGGGCACGGACAATGGCGCCGATTACGTGGCCGCGCACATGGTGCGTGTGGCCCTGGCGCTCGGCATCGAGCGCGATGTGGCCCCGCCTTTCACCCCGGAGCACAAGCCGTTCGTCGAACGCGTGTTCGGCACCTTCCTGCATGGGCTGTTCGAGGGCCTGACCGGCTACATCGGGCACAACGTGGCCGAACGCAAGGCGATCGAGGACCGGAAAGCCTTCGCCGAACGCCTGTCCAAGGGGCTTTACAAAGGTGAGTTGGCCGAAGCGCCCGAGCTGCTGCTTTCGCCGGCCGCGCTCCAGAAATTTTGCGACGAATGGGCCGACGCCTACTACGCCCACAAGCCCCATTCGGGCGAAGGGATGGACGGCAAAACGCCCTGGGAAAAGGCGGCCGAGTGGACCCAGCCGATCGCGAAGATCCAGGACGTGCGGGCCCTGGACATCCTGCTTTCGCCCGTGGTCGGCAAGGACGGCTGGCGCGACGTACGGAAAAAAGGCCTCGAAATTTATGATAATTTCTACACGGCCCCGGAACTGGGCGGCCACGAGGGCCGGAGAGTCTTCGTGCTCCAGGACGAGGCCGACTGGGGCACGGTCCATGTCTTCCTGCCCAAGCAGACCTCGGACGATCTGGAATACCTCTGCCGGGCCGTGTGTCCGCTCCTGACGGGCATATCCAGGAAGGAAGCGGCCATGGCTCGCCGCCGCGTTTACGACAAGGTCCGTGCCGAGGAAAGGGCCGCCGCGAAGGCCAACGCCAAGCGCGTCGGGGCCAAGGACGTGATGCGCGAGGTCATGGAAGGGGCCGTGGAGCGCGCCGGCAAGCTCTCCCGTCTGCCGCAGCCCACAATCCCCCACGAAACGCCCATGCTGGCCGAGGCGGCCCTGGCCGCCCGGGCTGGCGACGCGCCGACGCCCAAACCCGCCACCGCCGCCGATCTGGCCGCCCGCGCCGCCCTGGCCGAGGACATGGCCAAGCAGAAAGCCGCCGTGACCAAGCTGCCCGAGACGCCGCGTCAACGCTACGCCCGGTGGCTGGATGTCGACGCGGCCATCCGGGTCGACGCGGCTGTGACGGAAAAGGATCGGAAGTGGTGGGCGAGCTACCGGCAGACACACGAATTTTCGGCCCAGGCCGCCTTGAGGGAGATGTTCCCGGACGTGGTGGCCTCGGCCGGCCAATAAAAGCGAACGCCCGCCGGTGGCACGGCGAGCGCTCAAAAGAAATCAAGCAAAGGAGTCTTTGCAGTGACGCAACAACCAGATCTTGTCAACGGCGCCGGTGGTACAGCCCCGCTCCAAAACGTGGGGCTATGTCTATCGGCCCTGGAGAAGGCGGCCAAACGCCCGGGGCATCTGCCCGGCATGGTCGTGCTCTACGGACCATCCGGCTACGGCAAATCCACCGCTGCCGCGTACGTGGCCACGCGTCTGAACGCCTACTACGTCGAGGCGCGCTCGTCCTGGACCCAAAAGGCCATGTTGGAAGCGATCTTGTGCTCAATGGACATCCGCAAGGGGCGTCCCACGAATCTACCCGGGACACCGAAGCTGCCTATTGGCCCCAAATCGTGGCCGGTACAGCCGGCGCGGACCTTGGCCGGCATGATCGACCAGGCCGCCGAGCAGCTCGCCGGCTCCGGACGGCCGCTCATCATCGACGAGATGGACCACGTGGTCGAACGCAATGCCGTCGAGCTGGTGCGGGACCTGTATGAGGCGTCCCGGGCCGCCATCCTGCTCATCGGTGAGGAGGCTTTGCCGGGCAAGCTCGCGCAATGGGAGCGGTTCCATGGCCGCATCCTGGATTGGGTGGCGGCCCAGCCGGCCGACCTCGACGACGGCAAGGCCTTGCGCTCCATGTACTGCGACCGCGTTGGTGTGGCCGACGATCTGCTGGCGGATGTGGTGTCCGCCGCCGAGGGCAGCGTGCGCCGGATCTGCGTCAACCTGGAGCGGATCCAGGAGCAGGGGCAACTCGACGGGCTGGACGTCATGGACCGGGCTGCCTGGGCCGGCCGGCCGCTCTACACGGGCCGCGCCCCGCGCAGGGGAAATCCCAGGGAGGCCCCTTTCCGAGCGAACCCAAGGGGTGCCCTTTGGGGGGGGCGGGGTGACATGACAGCCCTGAGGGGACGTCAACCAGATGCGCAGGGGGCTGCGTTTTTGGTTTGGGTCAGAAGGTAAACGCCTCATTGGGAATTGCATCCTTCATGACCTGGAACAGTTGATCGACTCGAGGGGGTGGGGGCAACTATGGTCTCGAGAATCATCGTGAGCAATAATGCTATAAAAGGAGCATAGTTCCTTAGGCTACAGAGCGCCCTGTAAATTTCTGCTTCAAGATCGGCCTCGGGAGGTCCTTAGTCGAGTGTTTTAGTTGTCATAACTTAGGTACGACTCCTCACCAATTTTTACTGCATTTATTCTCCAAGTTCGCCCTGCAATGGAGTTAACCGTTTTTTAAACAATAGCTTCTCAGGGGGAATGGAGGCAAACTCTTTCCGAATGTAGGGTTGCAGGTTTTCCGGCGGTGCGGTTGTGGTAGTGATGATGTATTGAAATGGCGCACCGTCTTTGCCACCCACAGATTCCGATACTTCCGCCGCATGGGTGAGAAGGCGCCAGTACAATGCAAGCGACATATCTGCTTGCCGCGGGCTGTCGTGGACCAGAAAACCAGGATGCTTTCCCGCCCCCCCAATGGCGTAGAGCATGCATGCGAGGTCTCCTAGGATAGTTCGCAGAACTTTCAGCGCATCGCCACCGACAGCACCTCTTGAACAAATTGAAAAAATAATGTCATCTCCAGCAATAAACTTGCCATTGCATTTAGCGCCAATGACGTTTTTGACTAAGTTGTCAAAGTATGCCGCGACCATGGTCGTCTTTTCAATATTTTCTTGACGAGCAATACTCAACGTCATTTCTAAATTCCCTCGTTCTTCCTCCAATTGCTCAACCGCTTGCGCGGCACGTTGCAATTCTGCGTTAGGAGCATTGAAGAACAAGACGTTCCAAGATTCCTTTAGAACATCCCATTGATTTTTTAGCGCATCCTGACGTCGGTACGCTGCCATAAGCTCTTTATAAACCCTAGGGATTTTCCTCTCTCTCAATTCAACTCCAGCCTCTTCAGCCTTTGTCTCGTTCTCTTGCGCTTCATGAAGTACTCTTTCAAGACCAGTAATGATAGATTTGACATGTTGATAATCCTTTTCAGACATTACGGAAGCCAAATCAACACCTCGACTCTTTTGTTCCAGAGCTTTCCAAACTTTTTGGACTTCTTTGCAATTTTTATATAAAATAGCCGCAGGGCATTCACGATCCGCAACTTCTTTGATAGCTGTAAGATTTGGATCCTCCGCTTTCAGAGGGCGCAGGCCATCAAGATACCCTTTGTGTGGAGCGAGCAAAGACTGCTGGCGCTCCCGTACGCTCCCCCAATGTAGTTGGTTTTGCTCCGCAGCAGCTAGCTCAGCGCGTAGTTGGCTATGCTCTTCCTCTAAAGCATTGATGCGGCTTTCTTCCTTGGCAATATGCATGGCAAACATCATTTCTGGCAGAGGCTCTTTTTCTTTAACACTGACAAGAAATGAATAATTACGCAATTGCCGCAGGGCCATGGCTTTATGCAATTCGGGGAGAATGGCGGCTTCAGATGCCGTCGCTTCAGCCCGTTTCAAAGAGCCTTGTAGCTCTGAAAGGCTTTCTCGAAGCTTGTTTTCTTCACGGGCCAGGAGTCCCAATACGGCACGCACCAAGTGCTCGCTTTCCTTTTTCCGACTGCGGTGCTGAGGGGAGCCGGACTCGCTATCGGGTGTGCGCCAGTCCCAAAAGTTATCCTGGATGCACTTCTGGTCGCGCATGAGCCACGCGAGCAGGTGCCTCCATTCGAACTGTATATCCACCCGGTTGACATCTGGCGGCAGCAAGGATTCCAATTTGTGTTGATACTGAAAATATTGATTGTCGGATTTTTCCTGCGTGAAGAGATCTTCCAAACTCTCATTCTCGCCAGCGTGAGGCTCACTCCGCGCTCCCCGCTCAAAGGGCAAGAGTACGGACCATTGCTCACCATCAAGCCACAGTTCACAACCGACCCAGCCTTGTGGAAAATTATCCCTGATCAATTTTTGATCTTGGGCAGTAGAAAATGTGGGCTCTCCGAGACAATAACGGATTAGGCGGCAGAGGGTGCTCTTGCCTACTGAGTGTCCTCCGAAGTCGTCTTCGCGTTCTGGATTTGGAGAATCAAGGCCTACTATCAGATTGAGGCCCCTCGTGAAGGTGATTTCCTGGAATTTCGATGCGAAGGAAAAACTGGAAAACAGGGCAAGTCGCTGTAGCCATAAGCGAGGTGACGCACGGCGACTTGGCCGCGCATGTTGACGATCCAAAAGCGGCATTGCCTTCCCCCTTTTTAGGCGACGTACTTTGACATCTCCATCTGTTGCGACATGGGTTGCTGCGCAGTCGTCAAAACCTCTGGATCAGCTGTTTCTTGATCCAATCGCTGGAGTGCTTCAAACAGATACGGGGCAAGTCTCGTCATGTCCGGAGCACCACGGAAATTGAATCCATCTGGGATGCTGTAGCGCCCTGTAGTGGGGTATATCGTAATCCCTCGGAGCCTAAGATGATGTTCTATCTTCCAGAAACGTATCTTCTGGAATTCAGGAAAGCCCTGCAGAAGGCTAGAATTTTGCATCGCCTGCATGAAGTCTTGCTGCTTCTGTTGCGGCAGCAATGCCTTACAGTTTTCAGCATTGGTCAACAGCCAACTCGCTCGACAAATGTCACGGAACGTCTGCTCCGGAAAATCACGCATCATGGCAGCGATGGCTGCGTAAGCAACTTTTTCACGGCCTTCATCCGGGAATGCGGCGAATTTTTCTGCCGCAAGGGGTACTCCCTGCGCCAGAGGCTTACTGGAGGGGGCACTTGGCTGACTCGGATATGCGGCTTCATGCCTAAGGCTCGCGTCAGCGGGTGGCGGGTCAAGCCGGGTCCGATAGGGCTTCCCGGCCGCCATCGCCAACTGCAACTCGTCGTAAATTTCCAGGATGACACGCCTGGTGCGGTATTCGCCGTAGGCGGCTTCGTCCTTGCGCTTCACGATGGGGAAGGTATCCATGATGTAGTCAACAGCGTGGCGAGGGGTTGGGAAGGCCACGCAAAGAGCTTTCAGCTCAGCGTCGGTTTCGGCCTCCACCTTTTTCCACGTCCCGTCGGAGTTGGAAGGTAAATAGAGCTGGAAAAAGGCTGCATCCAACTCGCAGCGTAGGAGAAAGCGGCGGGCTTCGTCCCAGCGGAAAGGAGGGCCATCAAATCCACAATCACTGGCAAAGGGTTTCAAATCCCAAGCTGTGTAGGATAACTCAAGAATCCGGTGGAGTACCCAATTCAGGCAAGTATCCCATGAAAGCCAAGGGTGGATCATTTCAACAGTGGATGATGGAATCATCGCGATTTGTTTAAAGTAATGATATTTTAAGTGTATTCCGCCAATTTTTTGCCTCGTCACATAATCGCATCCGAAAGACGAGAAACAAGCATATAGTCCAACAGGGTAAGCCTTGTGTTCATCAACTGGAACTGTTATCAAAAATGTGTCACCTGTTCCTGCAAAGGGAATGATTGTTGGAATTAATGTTCTTTCATTTGTAGGGCTGGTTATGTCCCTCCACCCAAGAATAGTAGTACCTATCTTTGCGTCTCCAACGCTTCCACTTACATCAGACATATGCACCCAATAGCGCGGGATTGGCAAAAAGGCAGGGTCTTTATGTTGAGCTTCAGCTGTGCGATCAGCTTGCCCTTGCCGTATAGTTGCAACATCGCTTAAAATCACTCCGGCAGCCCGGTGGTCAAAAAAATCAAGCATCTTAGCTTCGTATAGCGGCAAACATTTTTCACCTTCCTTGCGGAACACGTTCCCATCCAGCATCCAGCCCTCGGCCTCCAACGTCTTCCGGGTACGGAACAGATGAGAGTCACTAGCCATATTGAACAAGCCCTGCTTAAATTTGATACCCCAGGAATTTTCTTCCGGCTTGCCGTCGCGCGCTTCCTTGATGAGCACCGGCACACGACGATAGATGGCCTTGGTCAGCTCAGCGTCATGCTTCGAGCGGAAGATCGGGCAGGTGCGGGTGTTAGGGTTGAGTAGTTCGATATCCTTGGCCGACAGAGAAAACCGTTTCTCCGGATCTCGCAAGTCCTCAACTCTATGGGCGAAAAACACAAACTCCGCCTGCTCCGCTGTCGGCTTTGCTCCCTTGCCGCTGGTCAGAAGGCAAAATTTCATGCGGCTATCAACGTCAGGAAATAATCCTTTGTTTTCGAAGTCGAAAAGGCTGACCAACGACTTCTTATCCACCATATCTTGGAAGAAAAGCTTCGTGGTGTCATCCGTGGCAATGCCACTGGGCAAGATACAGCCGACCCTCCCCGTATCATTGATCAGCGATCGCATGTTCTCTCCAAACACGGCATACGTGTTGATCCTCCCTCGCCCACAGAAAGGATATCGCCCGTTGTCGCCTAAGAAATGGCTTCCGCCTTCTCTGAGCCTTAAATCATCGCAAAAGCTTCTAAATAAATCAGGGTCTGTTTTTTCAAGCGCAGCAATCATCCGTTTGCGTTGCGCCCCTGTACGCGCGTTGGCAATTTCCGGAAGCCGTTCAGAGAACCATTCTTTTTCCTTGAGTTCGGTATGTTCCCACGGCGGATTCCCAAGCATAATGTCAAACCCACCCCTCGCGAACACCTCGGGATAAGCCAAATGCCAGTGAAAGAACTGGTACTGGGCGGCTAGCCGTTCAACTTCCTGCTTCAATTCTGGCTTCAAGGCCTGCCCCATGGCGAATGAATTTAGTTCTCGCTGAGTAATACCCACCGGTTCATCGGCCAGTACGCCTGGATACCCTGGCTTGGGAGGAAAGTATTTACGGATGACAAATGCAGCACACCAGGTATGGGCCAGCATAAGTTTATTCTGAAACTCATGCGTACTTTCATGCTCGCGAAAAGCCAATTCCTTGGCGCGGATATCCTTCAGATTATCCGACGGAATATCTTCTAACACAGCGGCGGCCTCGCGTAATTGAGCCTGAACTTCTTTCTCCTGCTGGGCCAAAAGTGGCATGAAGGATTTTTTTTGAGCTGCTGTGTTGCACTTCTTCAGTGCAGTGCAAGCCGCTCGTTCATCTCCTTCAATAGGTTTGAAGGTTTCATCAGGCAGACCACCAGCAATCAGCTCCGGGGTGGCTCCGATAAGACTGTTGCCGCACCGGATATGATGATCCAGGAAGGAAAGGGGCTTCCCCGGCTCCAACGCTTCCAGCCAGAGACTGACCTTGCACAACTCAACGGCCATGGGGTTGATGTCCACGCCGTAAATGCAGCGCCCTATGACGTCCCGTAGGGCCTTGCGTATAGCGTCTGGACCGGGCTCCTCATCTCCCGTGCGCACCCCAGCCAAACGCTTAGCAAGCCTATGCGCGGCGGCAATGAGGAAGTGGCCGCTGCCGCAGGCAGGGTCGCAGACTTTCAAATTCAGGATAGCACATTCGGGATCGTCCATGGCCATGGCCTGTGCAACGACAGGTTCCAGGGCTGAGTCGAGCAAGCTGTTGATGAGCGGCGTGGGCGTGTAATAGCTGCCAGTGGTCTTCCGCTCGTTGCCCGAGGATGTCTGTAGGGTGAAGGTGACCTTTCCCCCGCCAGGTATCCCAGTTAAAAGTTCGTGACGCCGGCCAAGGAGGCCATCGTCATGCGGAAGAGCCGATTCAGCGAGGAGCAGATCATCGGGATTTTGAAGCAAGCCGAGGCAGGCATGACTGTTGCCGCTGTATGCCGCCAGCATGGGATTTCCGACGCGACGTTTTACAAATGGCGGAGTAAATTCGGTGGATTGGAAGTGACCGAAGCACGTCGGCTACGAGGACTTGAGGAGGAAAACCAGCGTCTGAAACGGCTTGTGGCCGACCAGGCCTTGGACATTCAGGTTCTCAAAGAGGTCCTTGGAAAAAACGCGTAGAGCCCGCCGAACGCCGCTTGGCCGTGCGTCATGCCGTTGAGGCGCATGGTTATTCCGAGCGGCGGGCCTGCCAGTTGATGGGGATGAACCGTAGGACGTACCGGCGAGCGCCTGGCCCGGATAGCGACGCCGACCTGCGCGTCCGGTTGCGGGAACTGGCCGAGGAACGTCGGCGTTTCGGCAGTCCCAGGCTGCACATCCTGTTGCGGCGTGAAGGCGTTGCCGTAAACCACAAGCGGGTCGAGCGGGTGTACCGGGAGGAAGGACTGTCACTTCGGCTCAAACGACGCCGCAAGCGGGTCAGTCACTTGCGTGTCGTGCAGCCCGGACCGACCGGGCCGAACCAGCACTGGGCCATGGATTTCGTAAGCGATTGCCTGGAAAATGGCCGACGTTTCCGTGTGCTCACGGTGGTCGATCTCTTTGACAGGCAAAGCCCGATGATGGAAGTGGACCACTCCCTGACCGGCGAGCGGGTGGCGAGAGCTTTGGAACGTCTGAGTGCCATGGGGCAGTGTCCGGCAATCATCCGCACGGACAACGGGCCAGAGTTTACCAGCAAGGCCCTTGACCGCTGGGCGCATGGACGGGGAGTCAAACTGGAGTTCATCCGGCCTGGCAAGCCGATGGAAAACGGTCATATCGAAAGCTTCAACGGTCGGTTGCGGGATGAGTGCCTCAATGCCCAGACCTTCCGCTCGCTGGCCGAGGCCAAAAGGATCATCGAGGACTGGAGGCAGGATTACAACACCGTGCGCCCCCATAGCGCCCTTGCCGGGATGAGCCCGGAGGAATACCGAAGAGCCATTAAAGGGGAAAAACCTGAAACCAAGAGTCCGAACTTATCCTTGGTATACTCGAGGGGGTAAGGTCAGTCTAGCCAAACAGATGTTAGCGAACTTAACGAATGTCCTCCCTCAGGATTAAATTTGTCCCCAGGACACAGTAACTGTCTGGGTTGATTGTCCCCCTCTAGATCATCGTAGGCCCTCCTAAACAGTCTGTCACCGTCCAATCCCGGACGGGGCGTACTTTGGAGGGTTTATGTCTTCAGTCTCTATCCCCGAAACCGGATATCTGCGTCAGTATCAAGTCCTTGGTGATAAGAAGCGCGGAATCCCCCCCATCTACCCCGTCAGCAAGTCCACATGGTGGGCAGGCTGGCAAGGTCATGTAGCCGTCTCAATTTTTTCAATGGATTCAGTATGTAAGCATAGACACGAAACTTATTATCTGTCCCGCACATATCAGGGGCAATCATCCCCAGCCATGGAGGTCCAATAATGGCTGACTCAAGAGGAGATTGCCCCATGACCACGCATCAGCATCTTTCCGAGTCTTCGCTTTTGCGACTTCCCCAAATCGTTGGAGACAAGAAACGCGGCATCCCGCCCTTGGTGCCCGTGTCGAGGTCCACGTGGTGGGCTGGCGTCAAAGATGGCCGATTCCCCAAACCTGTCCGCATCGGTGAGCGGTGTGTCGCCTGGAGAGCCAGGGACATTGAGGCGCTTATCGAGCAGTTGCAATAGGGGGCGGTCATGGAAAATGAAAAAGCCCCGACCGGGGGCCAGGGCGTGGAAATTGAGACGGGCGACACCCTCTTGATGCCCCGCCAGGCAAACACCGTCAAGGGTGACGAGCAATCCGAGCGCCGGGGAATCACCTGGACGCCCAAGCGCCGGAAGCAGGCCGACGAGATCATCACCGTGGTCAACAGCCTGTCGGATTACTGGCCCCTGACTCTGCGCCAGATTTACTACCGGCTAGTCGCCGCTGGCATCGTCGCCAACACGCGGTCGAAGTACAATGACCTGTCCAAAATCACCAAGCAGATGCGCCTGGATGGCATGTTGCTGTGGGAGGTCATGGAAGACCGTGTGCGGCGTGTCTCCACAAAGCGGGGGGAGGAGGACGCCGACACCTTCATCAAGAAGGAAATGGGCTTGTTCCTGAACGGCTATTCCCGCTGTCTGGTCCAGGGCCAAGAGAACTACGTCGAGGTCTGGGTCGAGAAAGACGCCCTGTCCCGCATCCTGGAGGATGTGGCCTATCCCTACTGCATCCGCACCGTGACCTGTCGTGGCTACCAGTCCATGACCTTCCTCAAGGCTTACGCCGACCGGGCCGAGGCCGCCATGGACCGGAAGCAGACACCCGTGGTGCTCTACTTCGGCGATCTGGACCCGAGCGGCGTTCAGATGTTCGAGGCCGCCCAGCAGACGCTGGAGGATGAACTTGACGTGATCGGCGTGGACTTCATCCGCGTGGGCCTCAACCCCGAGCATGTGGTCGCCCACAACCTGCCCAACAATCCCGACGCGCTGAAATGGACCGACGTGCGGGCCAAGGGCTACGTTAAGCGGTTTGGTGAGATCGCCGTAGAACTGGACGCCCTGCATCCTGCCGTCTTGGAGGCCATGGCCAAGGAAGCCATCGAAGACCAGTTCGATATGGATCTGTTCGAGGAGCAACGCGCGGTCGAGGCCATGGAGCGGGAGCAGATTTCCGCCATCAAGGCCAGAGTCCAGGCCGAGCTGGAAAGTTTGACTAGTCATAAAAATGGGGGGCGGTCATGAGAACCATCGACGTAGCCCTCGACCTCTTCGACGCGCATATCCCCGTGGCCGGTCTGGACGCTACCGGCGTCGTCAAAGTCCCCGTCTCGACCGACCGACGCGCCGTCTGCGCCGCCTTCCGGGATGGGCAACCACATATCCCCGCCGGCGTGCTGGGCAACGGATTGGTCACCATCCGCTTTCACGGGGATGAACCCTACCGTCGCACAGTCGAAGGCATCCGCGCCAGGGACAGTTCTCTGTTCAACCTGCTGGCCCTGCTGCGGAGCCCATCGGGCCATTGGATCGTGCGTTTCCGTGCCCAGGGAAGCGCCGCACCGGCTGGGGAAGTGCTGGCCAGGGATAAGGCCGGCAAGGTGCTGGTCGAACTGCTGGCGGACGGTGATCTGGTTCTGTTCGGCGGCCAGGACGCGCCCGTGTGGCGGCAAGGAAATCTGAAGGCCATTCCCACACTGCCCCATGCGTCGGTGGACCTGCTGCTGGAGGCGGCCAGGTCGGTGAACGAGGCGGCCGAAGTCGAGCCGGAGCCCGTCATCAAAGCCACCTCCGAGGGCGCCACGGCGGAGGCTGCGCCGGCGCCTGAGACGGTGGAAGCGCCACAAGCCGAGGCCCGGCAGGCTGCCCCCGATCTGCCCGACCTGCAAACACCGGCCGGATTCCTGGCCCTGCTTTACCCTGACGCTGCTTTCGACGGCTGGTTGACGTTCTTTACCAAGGCCCCGGACGGGCGGACGGCGACGGCGGCCTTCCCGCGCTCGAAATTGGCCGATGCCGAGAAATGGGCGTTTGCCCAGGCCACGGCCGCCAACGTCTGGCATGGCGTCTGCCTGCGGAAGGAAAAGCCGGCGAAGAATAAGCGGGGCCAGGCCGAGGACGTGATCGCCATTCCGGGTGTCTGGCTGGACCTCGACGTGAAGGGGCCGGGCCATTCCGAACAGAACTTGCCGGCGACTTTCGAGGAGGCCCTCGACTTCCTAGCCTCGCTGCCCCTCAAGCCCACGCTCATCGTCTTCACGGGCGGAGGGCTGCAACCGTACTGGCTTTTCCCGGAACCGATGCGGCTTTCGACGGAAGCTGATTGGAACAGGGCCAAGGCCGTGTCGGAGCGGTGGCAACGCTTCATCATCGCCATGGGCAAGGATCGCGGGTGGAAGTTGGACAACACGTCCGATCTGCCCCGAGTCCTCCGCCTGCCCGGCACGTGGAACCGCAAGACGGACACCCCCCGGCTGGTGACGGTGCCGGCCGAGCATGTGGACCTGACTGCTCGGTATGATCTGGCCGCCGTTGAAGCCGTACTGCCTCCGGTCGAGACGCCCCAGGCCGAACCGAATCACGCCGAGGCCCACGACGACGTGGCCGACGCCGACATCAAGTTGATTCTGCCCAAGTGCGCTTGGGCGCGGCACTGCCGGGACGATGCCGCCGCCCTGCCGGAGCCTGAGTGGTATTCTATCCTGTCCATTCTGGCCCGGTGCAAGGACGGGGCGCGGTTGGCCCATGAGATGAGCAAGGCCCACTCCAAATACAACCCGGCCGAAACCGACGCCAAGCTGAAGCAGGCCATGGACAAGGCCGGCCCCCGAACCTGCGAAAGCATCAAGGCCAACTTCGGCACGTACTGCAATGGCTGCTCTGAACACGTCACCTCGCCCATCGTGCTGGGGAGGCCTTATGCCCGGCGAACCGAAAACTGCCGGCCTGTCGGTTTCGACGATTGCGCTCCGCCTTCTATCTCGCCGGACATCCTTCCTGGCATCCTGCGGGCATTCCCATTGGCCCTGTCCGAATCCATCCAGGTGCCTTACGAGTTGGCCCTCATCAATGCCTTAGGGGCTGTCGCCGTCGCCGCGCAGCGGAAATTCCGAGTCATGGTCAAACCGGGCTACGCCGAGCCGATCAACATCTATGCCTTGTGCGCCCTCCCACCCGGTGAACGGAAGTCCTCGACCGTGGAAGCCTGCAAGCGCCCCCTGGTTGAGTGGCAGGCCGCCAAGCGTCAGGAGATGCGTGACGATATCCGGGACGCGGAATCCGAGCGCAAGACGATAGAAAAGACCATTGAGACGAAGCGAACCAAAGCGGCGGCCGTCACCGACGAAAGCCGCCGGGATATGATCGAGGAGATCAAGCGCATGGAGCGGGCGCTTCCTGAAATCCCGGTTGTGCCCCGCCTGTTGGCCGATGACGCCACGCCCGAAGCTCTGGCCGCCTTGCTGGAACGGCAGGACGAACGGATCGGGATGCTTGAAGCCGAGGGCGGTTTCTTCGACACCCTGGCAGGCCGTTACTCGAACGGCATCCCCAATCTTGACTTGATCCTCAAAGGCTGGTGCGGAGAACCCACACAGGTGGATAGGAAGGGCCGTGATGCCATCTTCCTGAAAAGCCCCCTGCTGACCTTGGTCATCAGCCCGCAACCGGAAATTGTCCAAGGCCTCGCCACACGACCAGGGTTCCGTGGGCGTGGACTGGTCGGTCGGTTCCTGTACATCTTGCCGCAAAGCCGCCTTGGCGGACGGGAAATCGAGACGATCCCTGTTCCGGCAACATTGCTCTATTCCTGGCGTGACACGCTCTTTCGGCTTCTGGAAACGGTATGGGCTGTTGGTGAAGATGGCGAGAAAGCAAGCCATGGGATCGGACTGACTCTCGACGCCCTGGACCTCTGGAAACGCTTCGCCACGTTGGTGGAAGCTGGCCTCCTGCCCGGTGGCGAATTTGAGTATATGAGCGATTGGGCCGGGAAGTTTCCTGGCCAAGCCATCCGCCTTGCCGGCCTGATTCATGTTGCCACGGCTGCCGATCCATTGGCCCCCATCGACTGCAAAACGATGTCCTCCGCCCTGTCCGTCGCTGCCATCCTGGCCGAGCACGCCAAAGCCGCCTATGGGCTCATGGGGTCCGACCCGGCCCAGGAGTGCGCCAAGGCCATCTTACGGTGGATTGAGCGAGATCGGGTGGCAACCTTCACGGCAAGAGATGCGTTGCGGGCTGTCCGAGGACGTTTCCCGACCATGGAAAAGATCATTCCTGGCTTGAACATCCTGGAAGAACGCGCCTTCATTTTTGAGGCGTCGGGCGAATCCCGGAGGGGACCTGGCCGGAAGCCGAGCGCGGCTTACATCGTCAACCCGAAGACCTGGGGAGAGGTGTAGCCATGGGCTTTGCTGAAAATTGGACACGCATTGCTGACGCTCCCCATCATCCGACCCTAAAGGACAAATTGGACACAATGGACACAATTCAGGGGCAGACCTCGCCCCGAGGCAATTCTGTCCATACTGTCCATATTGTCCATAAGGATTCTATCCGGGAAGACTTGAGCAAGGGGGCTTCGGCCCCCCACACCGGCCTGGAGTGGGGCACCTGTCCGCCCGAGTTAGACGCCGACAAATACGGCAGTCAATGGGCCGCCTTTGATCTGGCGGACCTCGCCAAGCTCTACGGGATGCGGATCGTCCGTGCCGGCGAGCGCATCCTCGCTACCTACCCCCCGGCGTTCGACCCCGAGTTGATCGCCTATGCTTCCGAACTGCTGTCCGAGGCCCGGACATATCTGGCCGCCCATCTGGACAAGCTGCCCGTCCTGGAACCGGCCGAGGCCGCGACCGCCATCAAGGAGATCATGCGCCAGCACAAGGGGCTTCGGTTTTGTCGCGGCGACGATGGGAGCCGATGGCCGCTGTACCCGAAGACATGGAGCGCCGGGCAGAGGGCGACCGTGCAAGCACTGTGGTTCGCTGCTGGTGATGCTCTTGACCACGACAACTTCGAGGAGATTGACCGATGACTTCATATCCCTGTCCCGCCTGTGGAGGCGAGGCTGTCCTCTGTTCCTGTGATGCCCTGCCCGTGGAAGACCAGCGGCGGCTGGTGGATGCCCTGAAGCATGACTTCCGCGATGTGGATCACGCCGTCGATGTGGCCATCGAGACATGGGAGGCCCGCAACCTGCTCCACACTGCCGCCTTCGAGTACGTGCTCGAAAATGGATCTGACGACGTACGTGATGCCCTCCGGTCGGCATTCCGAAAGTGTTTCGGCGTTCAGGCCGATGGCTACGGGCCAAATGGGGAGCGGTATTTCTCCATCGAGACGGTGGCCAAGGTCTTGGGCCTGACGGTGGAGGAGACGGAGGCCAAGGCCAGGAAGTGGCTGGGGCCGGATGCCCTGAATCCGCGTGATGACATCAGCTGGGTGAACTAGGGGGGGCAGCATGAGCAGTCTTCCCCGCACAGCCCCCCCACCCGGGTCAGCGATCTGGATAGCGGAGAGGGATAACCCCCTCCCCTGTGCCCTCCCGAGCGCGAACGGGTCCCCCGATGTCTGTAGTACCTACCGCGAAAAATTTTTTCGATTTCCACATGGAGGAGATCATGCCCAAGAAATCAAAGCCTGCCGTTCCCGGCTTCGACGGTCCCAGGAAGACGGCGCTGGAATCCATCCGCCTATTCTGCCTCGGCTGCATGGGCGGTGCCCGGTCCCTGGTGGCCGAGTGTCCGTCTGAGGATTGCATCTTCTACCTGTACAGGTCCGGTGCCATCGAGCCGGGCGCATCCCGGCGGTTGCTCAAGGTCATCCGCTCCTACTGCGACGCCTGCGCCCCTGGTGGCGACGTGGCCGGTTGCACGGCCGGAAAAATATATCTGGACCTGTCGCCGTGTCCGATCTGGCCATTTCGGTCTGGCCGGTCACCGTACTATTCGGCCGAGGCCCGGGAACAACGACGGACGCGGGCAATTTCCTTGTTCGGGAGCGCCACACAGGAAGCCGATTCCGCCCCCAGGATCGACGAGACCTGGGCGGGTGGAACATCTGGTCGTCCCGCCGTCAGCGGGCAATAAAAGGAGCTATCGCTATGGGTAAAATACAGGTTGTGAAGACCGGCCGGCCGAGCGGCTACTCGCCGGATGTGGCGGACACGATTTGCCAGGAGTTGATGGCCGGCAAGAGCCTTCGGGAGATTTGCGCCATGGAGGGTATGCCGGGGGCCTCGACGGTCTTTCGGTGGTTGCAGGAGCATTCCGAGTTTCAGGACGGCTATGCCAGAGCACGGGAGATGCAGGCGGATATCCTGGCCGACGAGGTGATCGAGATCGCGGACACGGAACCGGACCCGAACAGGGCGCGGGTGATGATCGACGCCCGAAAGTGGCTGGCCAGCAAGCTACGGCCGAAAAAGTACGGGGACCACTTGAAACTGGATCACACCGTCGAGAGCAACCCGGGCATTCAGGTCACGCTCTCTTTCGGACCAACCCCCGAGCAAGCCGTCCTCGACGTTGAACCCGAAAAGCCGGCGCTGCCATCATGAACGCGACTGAACGCCGCGAACTTGCCCAGGCCGTGCTGGCCCTGGAAGTCCTCGAAGGCCAGCTATCCACTATGGCGGATGGTAACCGGCCGGTGCCGGCGCTGAACGTCCAGGGTGTGGCGTACCTGCTGGGGCTGACCGTCGAGCGCCTGGGGCGTGTGGCGGGGAATCGGGAAGAGATGCCAGCGTAGGCGCCGCCGATCTGGGAGCGGAACGCGCGCGTGCGCGAGGGAGTGGTGGCAACTTCCTGGTTCTTTAATGGTTCGGGTGCAGCAAATGCACGGGTGGGGTGCACCAGATGCACGGGTCGAGCCAGCAAGCTGGTCACAAAAACTCACGTTGGCGGGCGTGACCTCCTTCAGAAAACCTCAGTCGCCGGCCATGGGGTCGGACCTCACAAAACCCAACATCTGTGTGCCGATACGGCGGCTGCGAGGGAAAACTAGGGATGGTGGGCATGGTGCCAAACCTGAAAAAACCTGAGATCGTTCGCTCGTGGCTGGACTTGCTACTTGGGAAAACTTGTACCCCGTGCTGGCGTCGTATTGATAAATATTGAGATCGTCACGGCGCCTATAAACCTGTCAAAACCTGTCATCCCGGGGTGGGGCGGCCGTCCCCTGGTTCGCGGTACGCACCCTAGTTCGCACAAATTCCCTCGCGCGAGAGTGCGCACCGCGCACACCGAATCGAACAAGTTCATGTCCCCGGAAGGCAGGAGGGACGCGGCTTTTCGGCGGCGCTGGTTCGATTTTGCGCGGTTTTGTGCGCGGTGTCCCCTCCACGCGAGCGCGAGGAACGGGGCCGGCGAAGATTTCACGCAGTTAATCACGCGATGACGCCTCGCGCGCGTGAGGCTGCGGACTTTCTGGCCAAGTTGCTCGAGTATGCCGTATTTCTTGGGTATTGGAAAAAACAACGCGCACTGTTAAAAAGTTAAGTTGACGGATGCGGGTTGGATGGACATTTTGGCAGAAAAAGGGCCTCCACAGTGAGTATTCGCTGTATAATAGCAGAACGTATTCAAGCCGAATCTGAAAGAAGAGGACTTGATTACAGGACCCTCGCTGAATTAGCCGGGCTCGATCTATCTATTATTCAAGGTTATATTCGTGCAGAAAGACAGCTTGTTCTTGTTGAAATAAAAAGTATATGCGATGCATTTGGTATTAATACTTTGAGCTTTCTTTCTGCAAATTACACTGTTCCAGCTGTTAGATACAGGCTTGAACGAAAAGCGTGCCGTAAAATTGTTCAAAAAATTGAGAATGCACTACAAATTATTATAGACTACTTGCATTCTCCAGAAGAATCATTTGTCAAAAGACCGGATATCGAATTCAATGATCGAAATATATTGCTAGCAATGGCAGCAAAAATGGCTGATGCTGTAAAAAAAGAGTATGGCAACAAAATTGAAGAAGTGTACGAAAAACTTAATTTGCCAATTGTATCGTGCAGTAATGATAGTTTTGAAGCTTTTCTTTTTGCGTCAGGACAGAAGTATGTGGTTTGCTGTAGCAACGTAAAATCAGAAGTTAGAATTCACTTCTCACTTGCGCACGAACTGTGCCATTATTTGTTTGATAAAAATGTTATGAATGATGTAGATGAGTGTATATCATTTTATTCAGACACTATACCGCTGGGCGCGGAGCGTGAATTTTTTGCAACTAAATTTGCACAGTTTTTTTTAATACCGTTTTCTCGCTCAGAAAAATGGGCTATAAGGTGGCCATATATTGATCATAACGATTTGGCACAAGCTTTGGTAGAGGGACGGTGTAGCGTAGAAGTTGCCATAAACTCAATATATGATCAATTGGGATTGAGAAAACAGTTCAGACATTCATATAATGCAATAAAATATGCCCTCCAGGAGCTTGACAAAATCCCTCCATTCTCTGGAATTCGTAATTTCCTTTGGCAACAAGAACTGCTGTTAAGGGAAATACTTGACGATAGGTCTGAAGATTTTTCACCTGATATATTGACTGAATTGCGACAAACGTTACTATCCGGGAAGATGTCACCGTGCCAGTTATTTTAGATTCATGCTTCATAGCTGAAATGCATCGTCTCGCAAGCACTTGTGAGTTTATTGAATGGATAAAAGAATATTTAGATGAAGATTGTTATATATTTAAAAGGCAATATTCATTGTCACCGTGTAATGGAATGCCACATCCATGCGCTGACCTTCATCAGTTCCTAAGTGATGAAGATGCCATAATATTAATCAATCAACATTCAAAAGCACAGCATTTAAATAGAATATATAATCTACAGTCAAAAAAAGATATCTTTGACTTAATGGCTGTACTATATGCTTTGAACTCAGAAGAGAAAACAAAAATTTTTTCATCTGATAGGCGTGTGCTTATTGTTTGCAAGTGTCTTGATATTGATCATGCATGTTTGAAAAAAGTTTTCTTTGATGTGATGGAGATGTCTGGCGTTAACTTTTTTATAGAAAATTATTTTAACACTGATTTTATGCTGAATCCAAACGAATTGAACCCATTTGTAAGCTTTTATAAAAATAGTCGATGCAATGATTGTTCACAAAATCCATGTGATTTCAGTAAGATTATACCTATAAACCCCCATGATAAAAGCACTGGCTTGGGTTAAGCCTGTCCTACAGGGGTAGGACGGATTGGACAACATTACAGTTTTTTGGGACCGGGAAAAGAGCGGCCGGATCATCTCATCCGCAAGTTCACATACTCCAAGACCAATTCCCGCATATGGTAGAAGGACGGTACGTCCAGCCCTCGCTGGTAAAGCTCCCGGGCTAGGTCATGGAGATCGACCTTCCTCAGTGCGGCGACGGCGGCGAGGTGGAACTCGTACATGCCCTGCCGGGGGACGGTAAGCAACGGTTTAGGCATGGTGGGCTGGTAGCAGGCCGAGGTCCAGGAGGTCTACCTTTTTGGCAGGACGTGGGCACCTGAAAAGTCGCAGGTGTAGTCGCAGGCTGCGCCCCCCCAAAAAAAACGCGTCGGGGTGACACCACGGTTACACCTGAAAAAGGGCCGGTGCTGCTGACAATCGACTGACACCTGAAATAGGGCGGGCGCTATGGGAGTGCTACACCTGAAAGGGCCAGGGGGCCGGGCGTGCTGGCCGGATGTCGATTGACGAAATATCGTCAGCGCGTGGCGCGGGCCTGGACGACGGCGTGCGCGCCGTGTGCGGAAATCGGACGCGGGAGAGGTTATGGGCGAGGGTAGGGGAGGCAGCCCAGGGATTGTTTTTCGGGGTATATTTCGGGGTATTCTGAAAAATAGAATTTATTTTTATATGCTATTACAGTGTGATAGTGTTAAATTTTGAGTCCCCCCTTCGCACCATTTTATAGTCCAGGACGGTCCGATAAAGGCCGAAACCACCTGGAAACATTAACTAAGCCGGGCTAGCGATAGTCCGGCTTAGTCTTTTTACGTCCGTTGACATCCACGTCCAAGGGCAGAGGCGTTTCCCCGCTACAAGCCGTCGTGGATCACCCCATGCGCCTTCGCTCGCCGTCACGGCCGCTTGGTGACCGACAATCTGTTTTGCAGCACACCGTTGACGATATAAAATTTAACCTGATAGGTCTTCGCACGACTGACAATGGCGGCGTTCGCATCCATGACGTCTTCAAGTACATCAACAAGAATTGTATTCCCTGGATTGATCCTTATTTTTTGAATGCGGCGAACATTCAAGCCTGTTTCCCAAACAAAGACTGTCGCATTGTGATCCATGCAGATGTCGATGAAGGAACCATTCATTGCCGGATCGCCACCGCCGACTTCGAAGAGTTTGATCGTAGACCCTGTCTGCGAGTACTCCACCCGGTAAAAGGCTTGCACGGCACCAAGAACGGATATCCTGTCCGTTTCCGGCGCAGCGAAGCGGTCGACGGCCAAGACCTTGTATGGCGCCGCAAGCAAGGTGCAAAAAACGCAGAGCACGACGCTGGCGCATGCAAAGGGTGTCTTCGGCATGTGTCGCTCCAGGGTATACCGTTGTCCCGCCAGCCTTCGAACCGCATCCTCCACGACCTGCCGCACGCTGTGGGCTTGTACACCGGATCGGCTTGGTCGGTCTGGCTCCCACGATGCTAGCATGGCCGGCGCACGTTGACTATCCAAAAGCCGTATGGCGGAGGTTGTGCCCGCATCCGAAACGGCCTTGCGGACAGTGGCAGGGTCCCGGGAGTATTGGCGCGCTGCTGGGTGAACCTGAGGGAACGCTTGGGCAGTGACACCGAAGGCCTTTTCATTCGGTGCGGCCTTGTCTATTTTGCGTGGCAGCCGCTACGACGCGACCGAATTTTTGACGCACACGCGAAAGGAACCCGCCTATGAAAATCGGATGCATCGGACTGGGACGCATGGGCAGTGGCATGGCCGCCAATATCCTCAAGGCCGGCCATGAGGTGATCGTCTTCAACCGCACCCCGGCCAAAGCCGCACCCTTGGCCGCGCTGGGTGCCAAAGTGGCGCCCCGGATCGCCGACGCCTGCCAGGTGGAGGCCGTGATCACCATGCTCGCCAATGACGAGGCCGTTCGCGAGGTGGTCTACGGCGACGGTGGTGTGCTGGCGAGCTTGCCAAAGGGCGCGGTGCATATTTCCTCAAGCACGATCAGTGTGGCCTTGGCAAAGCAGCTCGCGGCCGATCACGACCAGGCCGGTCAGGGTTTCGTGGCCGCGCCGGTGTTCGGCCGGCCGGACGCGGCCGCCGCGGCCAAGCTTTTTGTCGTCGCCGCCGGCCGGCCGGGGACCATCGAAACGGTCAAGCCCGTGTTCGCGGCCATCGGCCAGCGGACGTTTGTCGTGGCCGAACGCCCCGAGGCCGCCAATCTCGTCAAACTCAGCGGCAATTTCCTGATCGCCTCGGTCATCGAAACCCTGGGCGAGGCCATGGCCCTGGTGAGCAAGGGCGGCGTGGACAAGGCCCAATACCTCGATATCCTGACGTCCACGTTGTTTGGCGCCCCGGTCTACAAGACCTATGGGACGCTGCTTGTGGAGGAAGCCTTCGAACCGGCCGGCTTTGCCGCGCCGCTCGGCCAAAAGGATATCCGGCTGACCCTGGCGGCCGCCGAGGCCCTCAACGTGCCGCTGCCCATGGCCAGTTTGCTGCGCGATCGTTTTCTGGCCTTGCTGGCCCACGGCGGCGCATCCCTCGACTGGTCGGCCATGGGGCGCCTGGCCGCAGTGGATGCAGGCGAAGCCGAATATTAGGTAGGGGCTAAGCGGTCCGCTTTCAGGGAGATACGCCTCCGGCGGCCAAAGGGCGTGGCCCTTTGCCATCCCAGCCGATGTGAGCACCGGCCCGATAGGCCGTGGTGTCGTGGGGAATCGTATGGCCGCATGGCCCAAAAAAAGGCTCATGTCCGTGGATTTTCTGCGCGGCCTGGCCATTGCGGGTATGATCGTCGTCAACAATCCCGGCGACCGGCTCCATGTCTTTGACCAGCTGCGCCATGCGGTCTGGGACGGTTGCACCGTGGCCGACGGCATTTTCCCCGTCTTTTTATTTTTGGTAGGGGTGTGCGTGGCCCTGGCCGTGGACCGGGACGCGGTTCGGGCCGGAGAGGCCGGGTTTTTCTGGGCCAAGGTCGTCAGACGCACGGCCGTCCTGTTTCTGCTCGGCGTGCTCGAAAACGTCTATTTGCACGTGCAGCTCGAACATCTGCGCATCCCGGGCGTGTTGCAGCGCATCGCCGTGGTCTACCTGGCCACGGTCTGGCTCCACGTGCGCCTGGGCAACCGGGGCGTCGTCACCACGATCGTGACCGTGCTCGTGGGCTACTGGCTGCTGTTGGTGCTGGTCCCGGTGCCTGGGCTGGGGCGCCCGAGCCTTGCTTCGGACGTCAATCTGGAGGGCTGGGTCGATCAGCTGCTGCTGCGGGGCCACATCTGGAGCCGGGGCACGACCTGGGACCCGGAAGGGGTGCTCTCCACCCTGCCGGCCATGGCCTTGGGCGCCATCGGCCTGCTGTCCGGCCGGTGGCTGCGCGCCGGAGGCAGACGCACCTTCCTGGCCTTCGGGCTGGGCCTGATCCTGATGGGGTGCGGGCTTGGCTGGGGATTGTCCTTCCCGCTCAACAAGTCCTTGTTCACGAGCTCGTTCGTCCTGACCATGGGCGGGCTTGCCCTGGTGCTGCTCGCGGCCGGCCATGGCGCACTCGACGGACGTGCCCCGGTCGTCTGGGCCAAACCGCTGGTCATCCTTGGCACCAACCCCTTGACCCTCTACGTCGTGGCCTCGTTTGCGGCCTCGACCCTGCGCCATATCAAGCTGGCCGGCGGCCCGGGCGGCACGATCAACGCCCAGGTCTTCCTCTACCGCATGCTCTTTGGCGGCTGGCCCCAGAATGCCTGGACGTCCCTGGCCTGGGCCGTTCTTTTTCTCGTGGCGCTTTTTCCGCTGGCCTGGCTGCTCTACGCCCGGCGTCTCGCCATCCGAGCCTAAGCGACCGTTTGCCGGAAGCGGCCGCCGGTTGGACGGCCGCTTCCAGTACGGTGCGGCTTATTTTTCCCGGGCAAAGGGCCAGGCCATGACCCCGCCTTCCATGACCGTCACGTTGGTGTAGCCGTTCGCCCGCAGCACCCGCTCGGCCTCGTAGCCGCGCATGGACACCTTGCAGTAGGCCACGATGGGGGCGTTTTTGTCCGCCGGCAGATCGCCCAGGCGCTTGCGCAGCTGCCCCAGGGGAATGAGCGTCTCGCCCACGCCCAGGCGCATGGCCTCGAACTCCTTGGGCCCGCGCACGTCGAGCAGGAACGGCTTGTTCCCGTTGTCCAGACGCGCCTTGACCGCAAGGCTCGTTTCGCCGTGCATGAGGCCCCGGCGCTTGTTTTGCAGGATGTGGGCCGTGGCGATGGCATGGTCGATGGCCAGGGAGTAGGGCGGCGCGTAGGGCAGGTCGGCCATGGCCACGTCGTCGACGGTCAGCCCGCCCAGGATGGCCATGGCCATTTCCGCCACCTGCCGGTTGACGTTGCCCGCGCCGATGCACTGAAAGCCGAGGATCTTGCCCGTGGCGGCGTCGGCCACGATTTTGGAGATGACGAGCTTGGCCCCCATGAAGCCGGGCTTGTCCGGGCTGGCATTGATGGCCGTGACCACGTCGAAGCCGGCCTGCTTGGCCCGAAATTCCGACAGGCCGGTGGAGCCGGCGCCGAAGTCGAACACCTTGCAGATGCCGCTGCCGATGGTGCCGGGGAAGGTGGCCACATCGCCCAATACGGCGTTTTCACCGGCCACCCGGCCTTCCAGGTTGGCCAGATCGCCGAAGGGCGCGTGCATGGACTTGCCGGTCAGGCGGTTTTGCACCTCCACGCAGTCGCCGGCCGCGTAGATGTCGGGATCGGAGGTGCGCATGTGGGCGTCGGTGACCAGGGCTCCGGTCGCGCCGAGCGCAAGCCCGGCCGCCTTGGCCAGGTCGGTGTTGGGCACTACGCCGATGGCCATGACGAGCAGGTCGCAGGGGAGCTCCCGGCCGTCGGCCAGCTTGGCGCCGGTCACGGCCCCGTTTTGGCCGAGGATTTCCGCGATACCCACGCCGGTAAGAAGGGTCGCGCCCTTGGCCCGGGCGTGGTTGGCCACGAGCATGGCCAGTTCGGGATCGAGAAAGGTCAGAATTTGCGGCAGGGCCTCGACCACGGTCACGGACAGACCGGCCGTGACCAGGGCTTCGCAGGCTTCCATGCCGATGAGCCCGCCGCCGACGATGACCGCCTTCTTGCCTTTATTGGCGGCGGCCAGGGCGCGCAGTTTGTCGGCGTCCTCGAGGCTGGCCAGGGTGGCGACGCCGGAGACGTCCCGGCCGGGGATGGCCGGCATCCGGGGCTTGGCGCCGGTGGCCAGGATGAGTTTGTCATAGGGTAAGTTGCCGGTTTCGCCGGTCTGGAGGTTTTTCCAGGCCACGGTGTGCTTTTCCCGGTCAATGGCCGTGACCTCGGTATTGACCAGGGCGGCCACGCCCTTGGCGCCGGCGAAAAAGCCCGGATCGCGCACCACGCCGGCCGGCGTGGCCAGGAGCGCGTCGCGGGAGCCGACCTCGCCGGACACGTAGTAGGGGTAGCCGCAGGAGGCCATGGACAGTTCCGGGGCCTTTTGCAGGAGCGTGACTTCGGCCTCTTCGTCCAGGCGTTTGGCACGGGCGGCGGCCTTGGGGCCGGCGGCGGTGCCGCCGATGACGACAATGCGTTTCGTGGACATGGTGAGTCTCCTTTGCGTTGGCGCAGGGGCGCGGGGTTATCGGTCCGGCCCGGCGACGGACAGTGGCGGTTGCCGCCCGCGATCCGGCCGGGATGCAGTGCCCTGGCCACGGGATCTTTCGGCGTGGCCAAATTCGGATACAGTTCATACCGTAAATTAAAATGTCCGGCAACTCCCTTGTGCACACTTTTCCCGGTCGGTGGGGAAAAGCGCGTGCATGCTATCCCGCGCCCACAGGGATGAAAAGCTGCCGCCCCAGGTCAAGAATACGATGACGGTCTGCAATGCCAACAGGTTGACTCGCAGGACCGGCGCAGTGTGTGCCGCTCCGATCGTTTGCTGGCCGACCAAGCGAAAATCGTTCACTGCTTCCGGCGAGACACGCGGCCGGAGCTGGCCGTGCCCGGGACCTTCGAGCGGTTTTTCTGGTTAATGCTATTAATCATTTTTGGGGGCCAGGAAAGGGCTGCCGCCGCCGGTGCTGCTGGGAAATTTGCGCGCGCAGCCGGGAGAAGGGCGAAAAGCCCTTGACGGGGGCATGCAACTTTGTTGCATTGCCCGGCGTGGTCGAAAAACCACAAAGGAGTCGCCATGAAGCGTGTGTCGTTGTTGCTCTTGGGCTGCGTGCTCGCCCTGGCCGTGCCGGCCCAGGCCAAGTTGCTCGTCGCGGTGAGCATCGCCCCCCAGGCGTATTTTCTCAAACAGATCGCCGGGGATCGGGCCGAGGCCCTGGTCATGGTGCCGGCCGGCGCCGATGCCCACACCTATGAGCCCAAGCCCCGCCAGCTCGCCGCCCTGTCCGGCGCGGCCCTCTACTGCGGCGTGGGCATGGATTTCGAGGCCGCCTGGCTGCCCCGGTTCGCCGCCGCCAATTCGAAAATGGCCATAGTCCATACCGACGCCGGCATCCAAAAGATGCCCATGGTCGCCCACGAGCATGAGGAACACGAAGCGGACGCCGGCAAGGAAGCCGAGCACGAGCACGAAGCGGGCGAGCCCGATCCCCATGTCTGGCTGTCGCCAAAGCTTGCCAAGGTGCTCGGCGCCACTATGCGTGACGCCCTGATCAAGGCCGATCCCGAAGGGCGCGACGCCTACACGGCCGGTTACGAACGCTTTGCCGCCTCTTGCGACGCCTTGGCCGCCGGCATACAGAAGCGCTTTGCCGATCTGCCGGCCGGGCCCCACAAATTCATGGTGTTTCATCCCTCCTGGGGGTATTTCGCCCGGGACTTCGGGCTGACCCAGGTGCCCATCGAGCAGCTCGGCCACGAACCCGGCCCCAAGGCCCTGGCCGCCCTGATCACCGAGGCCCGGAAGGACGGCGTGAAAGTCATTTTCGTGCAACCGCAGATGAGCGCCAGCCAGGCCCAAACCCTGGCCGCGTCCATCGGCGGGACCGTGGCGCCCCTGGACCCCCTGGCCGGGGACTGGGCCGACAACCTCATGGCCGCTGCCAAGGCCCTGCGCCAGGGGCTGGCAACAAGCGGGGAGAACAAGTGACGCAATCCGTCGTCGCCATCCGCGACCTGACGTTCGGGTACCATGGTCAGACCGCTCTTGACCGGGTCAGCCTGGACGTGGCCCCGGGCGAACGCGTGGCCGTGCTCGGCCCCAACGGTGGCGGCAAGACCACCTTGCTCAAGTGCATTCTGGGCATCCTGCGCCCCCAGTCCGGCAGCATCAGCGTGTTCGGCGATCCGCCGGGCCGCCACAGCGAGCGCATCGGCTACGTGCCCCAACGCCTGGAAGGCGCGGCCGAACGCAAGGATTTGCCCATCCGGGTCCTCGACGTGGTGCTCATGGGCCTGCTCACGGCCGGGTGCCATGGTTTTCGCTACGGCCGCGAGGCCGTGCACCGGGCCAAGGCCGCCTTGGACCAGGTCGAGATGCTGCCCCTGACCGAGCGCCGGTTTTGCGAGCTTTCGGGCGGCCAGAAGCAGCGGGTGCTCATTGCCCGGGCCCTGGTCTCCGAGCCGGGCCTGCTCATCCTCGACGAACCCACGGCCAGCATCGATCCCCAGGGGAAATTCTGCCTCTACGAGGTCCTGGCCCGGGTGGGGCGGGGCGTGACCACGCTGGTGGTCAGCCACGACCTCAGCATCCTGGCCGCCGGGGTCACGGCCGTGGCCTGCGTCAACGGCCGCCTGCTCCATGCCGCCGAGCCCCGGCTGACCCAGGAGATGGTCGACCTGCTCTATGGCGTGCACCAGCCGACCTGCCCCCTGGATGCCTACCTGCGCCGCATGCCCCCGGAGCTCACGGGCTTTACGCCGACGGAGCCGTTATGATCGAGGCCCTGAGCCTGCCTTTCATGCAGCATGCCGTTGTGGCGGCGGTGCTGGCCGCCGTGTGCTGCGGCGTGGTGGGGACGTTGATCGTGGCCAACCGCATGGTCTTTCTGACCGGCGGCGCGGCCCATGCCGCCTACGGCGGGGTGGGGCTGGCCTCTTTCCTGGCTCTGCCCGTGCTGCCGGTCACCGTGGCCTTCACCGTGGCCGCCGCCTTGGCCATGGCCGCCATCACCCTGCGCCATGTCGAAGACACGGATACGGTCATCGGCGTGCTGTGGGCCGCCGGCATGGCCTGCGGTATCATTTTGCTCGACCTGACGCCGGGCTACAAACCTGACCTCATGAGCTACCTGTTCGGTAGCATCATCACCGTGCCCGTGGCCGACTTGTACGCCCTGGCCGGGCTGGCCGTGGTCCTGGTCGCGGTCACGTTGCGCTACTACCACGGCTTCGTGGCCATGGCCTTTGACCGGGAATTCGCGGCCGTGCGCGGGGCGCCGGTCACCTTTCTGCACTACCTGCTGACCGCCCTGTCCGCCGTGGCCGTGGTGTTGCTCATCCGGGTGGCTGGGCTGATCCTTATCATCGCCCTGATCTCGGTGGCGCCGAGCCTGGCCATGCGCCGGGCCGGTTCCCTGGGCCGGGCCATGGTCGGGGCTACCGTGCTCAACCTGTTTTTCTGCCTGTCCGGCCTGGCCCTGGCCTACCGCTTCGACCTGACCTCGGGCGCGGCCATCATCGCCGTGGCGGCCACGGTCTTTTTCTTGTCCCTGGGCCCGACCTGTTCCTGCAAGCGGGGACGGACCTAGGACGTCGCCATGGACGACACGCCACGCAACGCGGTCGCGGACCTGCTTGCCCGGGCCGGCATCGAGGCCACGCCCCTGCGCTTGCTAGTGGTCGAGGTCCTGGATCAGGCCGGGGTTGCCCTGGCCGCCGCCGACATCCTTTCCCGGGTGCGCCGGCGTCACGATCTCAACAAGGTCACCCTGTACCGCATCCTGGATTTGTTCGTGGCGAGGGGCCTGGCCCTGCGCCACAGCAGCGGCGAGCGGGCCAAGCGCTACTGCCTGGGTTCCCGATTTGCCTCCAAACCGCACTGCCATGCCCATTGCCTGCGCTGCGGTCGGACCTTATGTTTACCCGTGGCCGAGGGGCTCGTGAATCTGGAGGCGTTGGGGCCGGATTTGCCCCTGGCTGTCACCGGAGTGGAAGTGCGTATCGACGGCGTGTGTGCCGCCTGCGCCGCCAAGGCCCGGGCCAAGGGCCCTTCGGTTGACGCAAAAAGGGGAAAACCCTAAGGGAACGCCGAAGCCGACGCGCATCCGGCCGCGTTCCGGCAGCGAAATGACCGGCCGTTACCGGCAATTCCGCCGGATTTTCCCCGCAGCTCTGCAAACGAACAACCTGTGCCGCCGTCCGGGGCTTGGACCGGCGTGCCTCAAGGAGACGACCATGGCGTACGACATCCGTCTGGTGAAACTGATCAATGGCGAGACCGTGCTTGGCAAATGGGACGAAGCCGAGGGCAAGCTCAAGGACGTGGCCCTGCTCCAGACCATCCCGGCCCAGCAGGGCGTGCAGATGCTGCTTTTGCCCTTCGGCTATCCCTTCGAGACCGAGGTCGGCGGCGATGTGTCCCTGACCCACGTGCTCTACGAATACAAGAAGTGCCCCGAGGAACTCAAAACCCGCTACATGGAAGCCACGAGCAACCTGACCCTGTCCACGCCCGGCGACCTGCGGACCCTGTCCGACCTGGCCGGCAAGGGCAACATCTCCTCGCTGCTCAAGAAATAGCCTTTCCGTCGTGCGACGGAGCGCGCGGACCGGTTTCGCCGGTTTCCCGCGCCCAGGTCCTTTCCCGGGCCGTCCGACCGTGTGTCGGACGGCCACGGCGCCATGTTGTCGCCGTCCCCATCCCGCCAGGGCCGCCCAACGCGCGGCCGGAGACCCGCATGCGTGAACTGATTGCCTGGATGCAAAAACCCACCCAGTACCGGGGCACCGAATGGGGCAGCCTCGTCAAGGACCCGGCCACGGTTCGGGTCCGGGCCGCCTTGGCCTTTCCGGACCTCTACGAGGTCGGCATGTCCTATGTGGGCGGGCGCATCCTTTACGAAGCCGTCAACCGCGTCCCGGGGCTGGCCGCCGAGCGCGTGTTCACCCCCACCGACGAGGTGGCGGCTCTCTTGCGCGAGCGCGGCGCGCCGCTTTGCACCCTCGAATCCGACACGCCCCTGGCCGCGTGCGATATCGTGGCTTTTCATCTGACCCACGAGCTGTGCTACACCAACGTGCTCTACATGCTCGATCTGGCGGGCATTCCCTTGCGCGCTGCTGACCGGGGCGAGGCCGGACCGCTCGTCATTGCCGGCGGCGGCTGCGCCTTTAATGCCGAGCCGGTGGCGCCCTTTTTCGACGTCATGGTCCTCGGCGACGGCGAGGACGCCTTACCGGTCCTCATGGAAGCCGTGGCCGCGGCCAAGGACGAGGGGATTTCCCGCCGCGAGCTGCTTGCGCGCCTGATCGCCATCCCGGGCGTCTACGTGCCCGCCTTTTTCGAGGTCGGCCCGGACGGGGCCGTGCATCCGCTGCTCCCCGGCTACGAGCGGGTCGAGAAGGCCATTGTGCCCGATCTCGATACGGCCCCGTTTCCCACCCGGCAGGTGGTGCCCTTTGCCCAGGCCGTGCACGACCGGCTGGCCGTGGAGATCGCCCGGGGCTGCACGCGCGGCTGCCGGTTTTGCCATGCCGGCATGATCTACCGGCCGGTGCGCGAACGCAGCCTGGAACGGCTGTCCGAGCTGGTCGGCCAGGGGCTCACCTGCACGGGCTACGAGGAGCTTTCCTTCCTGTCGCTGTCCACCGGGGATTTTTCCGCCCTGGAGAGTCTTTTTGCCCAGAGCATCGACCGCTGCCGCCGGGAGCAGGTGGCGGTATCCTTGCCCTCGCTACGGGCCGGGACCCTGTCCGACTCCATCCTGTCCATGATGGCCGGCATCCGCCGCACCGGCGCGACCGTGGCCCCCGAGGCCGCCAGCCAGCGCCTGCGTGACGTCATCAACAAGGGCATTTCCGAGGAGGACATCCTCACCCATGCCCGGCGGCTGTTCGACCGGGGCTGGCAGCAGGTGAAGCTCTATTTCATGATCGGTCTGCCGACCGAAACCGAAGAGGATGTCCGGGCCATCTTCGAGCTGGCCAAAAAGGTCCTGGCCCAGGCGCCCCCCGGCACCAAGCGTCTGCAAGTCACGGCCGCCATCTCGCCTTTCGTGCCCAAGCCCCACACCCCGTTCCAGTGGGCGGCGCAAATTTCCCTGGACACCATCCGCGAACGGGTTGGGATGCTGCGCGACCTGTTCGCCTCCGACCGCCGGCTGACCCTGCGCTGGCACGAGCCGGAAATGAGCTTTCTGGAGGGCGTGTTTTCCCGGGCCGGCCGGGAGCTGGCGCCGTTTATCGAAGCGGCCTACCGGGAAGGCGCGCTTTTTTGCTCCTGGGTGGACCGGTTCGATCTGGCCCCGTGGCTGCGGATCTTCGAGGCGGCGGGGCTCGATCCGGCAAGCTGGCTGGCCGCCCGGGACGTGGACGGCCCGCTTCCCTGGGAGCATCTTTCGTGCGGTGTCTCGACCGCCTACCTGCGCCGGGAACGGCAAGCCGCCCTGGAGGGCCGGGTGACCGGCGATTGTCGCTACGGCGCCTGCACGGGCTGTGGCGTGTGTAACCACGGGAGCCGCCAATCCCCCCTGGCCGCGCCGGCCGGGTCCGTTTTCCCCCGGATCAACCGCGAGGCGCCTGAACGCGAGGCCGTGGCCGCGCCGCCTGCCCCGCCCCGGGAGGACATGACCGTCAAGGCCGTGCATTTGCGGGTCTGGTTCGCCAAGACCGGCGGCGCCGTGTATCTGAGCCAGCTCGAACTGGGGCGGGTGTTCGAACGGGCCTTGCGCCGGGCCGGGCTCAAGCCCAGCTTCTCCGCCGGCTACCATCCCTTGCCACTCATTTCCTTTGGCCGGGCCTTGCCGGTCGGGATGTCCAGCCGGGCCGAATGGCTGGCCCTTTTCCTGCGCGAAGCGGTCACGCCCGACGAGTTTGCCATCCGGCTCAACCCCAACCTGCCGGACGGCCTGACCGTGCTGGCCGCCGATCCTCTGCCCCAGGGGCGCAAGGTGGCCCAGCCCGTGCTCGAATCCTTTGCCCTGACCGTGCCGGACACCCTGGCCGGGTCGTGCCTGGACGCCTGGCGCGCCGTGGAGGATGCGGCGGAACTGCCGGTGGTGTGGGACTCGAAAAAAGGCCCGCGCCGCCTCGACGCCAAGCCGTTTGTGGCCGCCGTGGCCACGGATGCGGCCACGGCCACGGTCCGCTTCACCTGCCGGTTCGACACTGGCTACGTGAGCCCCTTGCGCCTGGTCGAGGCGGTCTGCCCGGAACTCGTGCGCGGCGACTACGACCTGGTCAAGACCGGGGTGGTCTTGGCCGACGGCGGCACCTTTGGCGTGCTGTATTCAGGATGAACCAGAATTAAGTTCCGCTCGCCCGAAAAATCCTTAAGGTCGTCCAGGCGTGCCGGGGCCGGTCCCGGACGTTGACCAAGGAGCGTTATGACCATGCCGTGGCGATTGTTTTTCGTTTGCCTCATTGCCGTCCTGTGGCTGGCTGCCGCCGGCACGGCCCGGGCCGCCGAGGGCCCCCAAGTGATCCGGCTGCCCAACGGGTTCACCATCATGACCTTGGAGGACAACCGGTTTCCGCTCGTGGCCATGCGGCTGTTCGTGCACACGGGCTCGGGCTACGAAACCGCCAAGCAGGCGGGCTTGAGCCACCTGCTCGAACACATGGTGTTCAAATCCACGGCCAAGCGGCCGGCCGGACAGGTGGCCTCGGATGTGGAGAGCGCCGGGGGCGAGATCAACGCCTCCACGAGCTTTGACGCCACCATCTTCAAGGTGGACCTGCCGGCCGAGCGCTGGCGGCTCGGGCTCGATGTGTTCAAGGACATGATTTACGGCGCCCGGTTCGTGCCCGAGGAGCTGGACTCCGAGCGCAAGGTCGTGCTGTCCGAGCTGTACCGGGGCCGCGACAATCCCGACAGCCGGCTTTTCCAGCTCACCCAGGCCATGGTCTGGCCCGGAGTGGCGTACGGTTGGCCCATCATCGGCTCGCCCGAGACCGTGTCCTCGTTTACATCCCAGGACCTGACCAACTACGTGCGCGAGCACTACCAGCCCCGGTCCATGCTCCTTGTGGTGGTGGGCAAGATCCGGACCGACGAGGTCCGGCGCGATGCCGAGGCCCTGTTCGGCTCGCTCAAAAACGACCGTCCCCTGTCCCCACCCAAGCCGTATGTCCTGCCCGCGCCGGGCAAGGCTCCCAACATCCAGGTGGAGTACGGCCCGTGGAACAAGGTGCGGCTCCAGATCGCGTTTCCCACCCCGGGGATGCGCAGCGCCGAGGAGGCGCCCCTGGAAGTCCTGGCCCAACTGCTCGGCGGCGACGAGACCGGCCGGCTCTACCGGACCTTCAAATACGACAAACGCCTCGTGGACGATCTGGACTGCACGTCCCTCACTCTGGAGCGTGGCGGCTTGCTGCTGCTCGAGGCCACCCTGGACGCGAAAAACGTGGCCGCTTTTTGGAACGGCCTGCTGACGGAGCTTTCCCATCTCAAGGGCGCATCCTTCAGCGACCGGGAGATCGCCCGGGCCAAGCTCGCCATCGAGGATGCGCTCTACGACGCCAAGGAATCCCTGTCCGGCCTGGCCATGAAGCTCGGCTATTTCCGTTTCAACGGCTACGATCCCGACGGCGAGGCCAATTCCTTGGCCGCGGTCAAGCTCGTGGACCACAAGGCCTTGCAATCGGTCATCGACGCCACTTTCCGTCCCGGCTGCCTGAACGCGGCCGTGCTCACGCCCAAGGACGACGAAGCCACGGTCACGGTCAAGGGCCTCGCCGACGCGGCGGCCACGGTCTGGCCCACGCCGGCTCCGGCCCCGAGCGTGGCCGAGACGCCCCAGGGCGAAGTGGCCGCGCCCGAGGTCGTGGATCTGGGCGGCGGGCACACCCTGGTCTTTTTACCGGACAAGACCTTGCCCTATGTGTCCGTGTCTCTGGCTTTAAGCGGCGGTGACGCTCTGCTGGCCAAGGATCGCCAGGGCCTGGCCGAACTCACCGCCAATTGCCTGACCACGGGCACGGCCAAGCTGACCGCCACGGCGCTGGAGGATTTCCTGGCCGACCGGGCCGCCAATCTGTCGGCTTCCTCGGGCCGGGACGGATTTACCGTGTCGGCCAAGTTCCCGAGCCGCTTCCAGAAGGACCTCTACGGCTTGGTGGCGGACATGCTGCTGTCCCCGACCTTCCGCAAGGAAGAGGTGGAACGGGAGGTGCAAAACCAGCTGGCGGCCATCAAGGACAAGCAGGACGCGCCGTTGTCCATGGCCTTCCGCAAGCTCTATCCGTTCATTTACGCCGACACGCCCTATGCCTATGTGCGGCTTGGCGAACCGGCCACGGTGCGCGGTTTCGGCCAGAAGGACGTGTCCGCCTTCTGGTCCAGGCAGCGGGACATGCCCTGGGTCCTGGCCGTGTGCGGCGATTTCGATCCGGTCCAGGTGCGCAAGCTCGCCGATACCCTGGCCGGAGCGACCAAGACGGCCCAGACCTTTGCCTATCCGACCCCGACCTGGGGGGAAAAGCATGCGGAAGCGGTCAAGCTGCCCGGCCGCAACCAGACCCATCTACTCATGGTCTTTCCGGTGCCGGGGCTGGAATCGCCCGATAGCCCGGGCCTTGAGCTGCTCAACGAAACCCTGGCCGGCCAGAGCGGCCTGCTCTTTTCCCGCCTGCGCGACGGGGAAGGGCTCGGCTATGTCGTGACCTCGTTTTTGTGGCAAACGGCCAAGACCGGATTCTTGGCCTTCTACATCGGCACCGCGCCAGACAAGACCCAGGCGGCCCTGGATGGTTTCAAGCGGGTGGCCACGGACCTCGGGCGGGTGCCGTTGCCGGATGAACTCATGCTGCGGGCCAAAAACGCCATGTCCGGGGATTATTACCGCGAGCGCCAAAAGCTCGCCGCCCGAAGCGGCGAGGCGGCCCGGGCGCTCATCACCGGCCTGCCTTTGGATCACGAACGCCGGTTGGTGGAAGCGGCCCAGACCATCACGCCCGAAACCCTGCGCGATCTGGCCGCCAAATACCTGCATCCCGAAGCGGCGTATCTGCTGACGGTCGAGCCCTAGGGGCTGCTTTCAAAAAGGCCTCTTCCGCCACGGCGGAAGGTCCGGGAGGGGAGATTCCCCTCCCGGCCGCCTGAGGCATCTTTCCGTTTTTTCCCCCGCCAATCTTGATTGCGCATAGCGCCTAGGCATCGTTGTCCGGGGTCTCGTCCTCGGGATCGGCGGCGCGTAGATTTTCCAGCGTGAGCAGGAAGAATCCGAGACCCTCCTCGTTTTGGTGGTACCAGCCCATGGCCGTGCCGCACGTGGCGCAGGACACCGGTCGCCAGTCACCGTTGCCGGCTTTGCCCAGCAGCAAATTGAGCGGCCTGTGCAGCACGCAGCCCGGGGCCAGGGAAAAACAGCCGTGCTCCTGGTCCAGCCCGAAGGACCGGGGGAGCTTGTGCCGGTGGGACCCGTCCACGGCGATGCGCAGGCTGGAGTTGGTGATATCCGCACCGCACTGGTCGCAGACGAACCGTTCGCCCTGGGTCAAAAGCGGCGCCACCGTGGGCGCCTCGGCCTCGTCGTCCCAGGACACGGTGATGGGCGGGTTGGTGGCGATCAGGGTGATGTGTTTGTTCATGGGAGTCTCCTCGGCTCGCCAGGGGGCTGCGGGCGGCGCGTCGGCATGGCAGCCATGTTTCCTACCTGACGAGTCCGCTTTACAGGTAGGTACGCCGGTCGCGTTGGCAAGACCCGGTCCGGGGCGCCGGCGTGGCCCGGCAGGCCGCATCGGACAGCTCCGTCAAGGATGTGAGGCGGCTGCACTCCGGGGCGGCGCGCCCACTTTTTGTCTCAGTCCCGTCCGGACGGGCGGACGAGGCGGGGCAGGATCAAACCGTAAAAGGAGCCGTCCGCCTGTCCGGTGTAGCGCCAGCCGAGATGCAGGCCGCACCGGGCGCAGACCGCCACTTGCCAACTTGTGCCGGGAAACCAGGAAAAATCCGGCGTGGCCGGCCCAAGGCTCGCGCAGCCGGGCGCCTGGGCGAAACAGCCGATCTCGAAGACGTGGCCGTGGGGATTGGTAAACACGTGCCGGTGCGCGCCGGCAACCTGGCAGCGGTCGCGTTCGCGGGCAACGGGCGCCAGGCACTGGGCGCAGCACAGGGGCTGTTCCTCGGGCGCAGCGACCTCGGGGGCAGCGCGGCTACCCGGCGCGGGCGTCTCCGGCGTGCCGGAAGGGCCACCGGGGTGGCCTTTGCCCACAAGCCCCGGCCAGGCCGGCCATGCGCCGCCCGATCGCCCGGAGCGGTTGCGGGATTTACAGACTTCCATGAATCCTTGTACACCGATTGTCGGCTGCCGGGCCGGGTCCCGGAGCCAAGGCAGCCATAGGTTCCATGCGCCAGTATATCGGACATCTCGCCCCGGGCGATCCTCTGTACGCCTATCTCGGTCAGGACATCCTGCCTCTTGTCGCGCCGGACGCCGGTCAGGACCCGCGCTGGCGGGTCTTTCGCGTGTCCTCGGTGAGTGATGTCTATCTGTACGAAGACAAGTGGAGCGGGGCAAGGGTGGTGGGCAAGTTCTACGCCCGGGCTCGGGGCTTAAACGGCAGCGGCGCGCCCCAGACGTGCGGCCCTGAATACGCGATCCTGACGGGCTTGCGCGCGGCGGGTTTCGCCGCTCCGCCGGACTATGTGGTCCGCCCCCTGGGCTGCAATGCGCAGCTGGGCGAGCTGCTCGTGGTCGAATTTCTGGCCGGGGAGCAGCTCGACGCGGTCATCGACGCCGCGGCCCGGGACGGCCGCACCGAGCGGCTCTATCGCAAGCTCGCCTTTCTGGCCCGGTTTTTCGCCCGCCTGCACAACCACACCGCCGGTGGGCCAAGCGTGGATTTCGGCCGCACCCGGGCCTATGCCGAGCGGGTGGTGGACTATCTGGCCGCCAAGGGCGTGATCTCGGCGCGCCGGACCGCCCGGTTGCGCCGGCTCATTGCGGAGCATGCCGCGCGGCCGGTCCTGTGGCAGGACTGGCAGGTGCTCGTGCACGGTGACGCCACGCCGTCCAATTTCCTGTTCGGCCGGGGCGAGACCGTCATGGCCATCGATTTCGAGCGCGCCCATCACGACGACCGGGTCTACGACGTAGGGCGGCTGTGCGGGGAGCTCAAACACTGCTTCATGCAGGATACCGGGGACCCTGACCGGGCCGAGCCCTTTATCGGCCATTTCCTGTGGGAGTATGCCGGCCATTTTCCCGACCGCGAGCGCGCGTTTGCGGCCGTCACCGCCCGGTTGCCCTTTCACCTGGGACTGACCTTGCTGCGCATTGCCCGCAACGGCTGGCTCGACAGCGACTACCGCGGCCGGCTCGTGCGCGAGGCCACCAGCATTCTCGAAGGAGCGCTATGACCATCCGGGCCATCATTTTCGACGTCAACGGCACGCTCATCGACATCAACACCGACGAGGGCAACGAGCAGATCTACCGGGCCATCAGCCATTTCCTCAAGTACCATGGCATTTACACCAACCGCAACGAGGTGCGCGAGGCCTATTTCCGCATTCTCAAGGAGCAGCGCCGGGCCGGCGGGGAGCAGTTCCCGGAGTTCGACGTGGTGGGGGTCTGGCGGCAATACCTGGAGACCGAGGCGGCGCGTCGGAACATAAGCATCCCCAAGGTCCGGATGACCCATCTGCCGCATTTTCTGGCCGAGATGTACCGGGGAATTTCGCTCAACAGGCTGGAGGTCTATCCCGAGGTGCGCGAGGTGCTCGACGAGCTCAAGCCGCGCTACCGGCTCGGGGCGGTGTCCGATGCCCAGTCGGCCTGGGCCGTGCCGGAATTGCGAACCGTGGGCCTGGCCGACTATTTCTATCCCATCGTGGTTTCGGGCGATCTGGGTTACCGCAAGCCCGATCCCCGGATTTTCGCCCTGGCCCTGCGGCGCATGCACGTTGCGCCCGAGGAGGCGATCTTTGTCGGTAACGACATGTACCGGGACGTGTACGGCGCCCGGCAGGCCGGGATGCGCACGGTTTTTTTCGCCACCAACCAGGGGCAGCAGCGCATGGACGGGGTCGAGGCCCATTACAACATCTACCGCTTCGGCGAACTGCGTAACGCCGTGCAGTTTTTCGAGCAGCAAGCGTCCTAGAGGGCGCACGGGGGCGGTGGTGCGTACGATGCGTAGACGCGGATGGCTTGTCCTGCTGGTGCTGCTTGCCCTGGCGCTGGCCGCCTGCCAGTCGCCGCCGGTTGACAATGCCGGTCGCAAGGCCCGGGTCGCGGCGCTCTATGCCAAGTACAAGGCCGATTTTCCGTCCGTGGCCGAGATCTCGCCCAAGGACGCCCTGGAACTGGCGCGGCAGGGGCGGCTGCTTCCCATCGATACCCGCGATGCGGCCGAACGGGCCGTGTCCACCCTGCCCGGGGCGGTAACGCCCGCGGCGTATCTGGCCGATCCGGGCCGCTTCGGCGACAAGGTGCCCGTGGCCTACTGCACCATCGGTTATCGCAGCGGGGTGTTCGCCAAGGAGGCGGCCGGGAAGGGGCTTATGGTGCGCAATCTGGCCGAAGGGCTGCTTGGCTGGCTCCATGCCGGGGGTGGCCTGGTCGATGCCGCGGGGCGGCCGGTCAAGACCGCGCACGTCTACGGCCGCTCCTGGGATCTGGCCCCGCTCGATTACCGCGCGGTCTGGTGAGGCGGCCGGCCGTAATAGGCCCGGTAGTAGCGCGCGCCCGTTTCGTCGGCCCAGCCGAGCCGGCGTTCGAGGAGATAGCGGCCAAAGAGGGTGAGCACGCCCAGGGCGTTGTGCCCAAGGCCCCGCTTGCGCCAGCGCCGGCCGGAGACGGTGAGTCCCCCGCCAAGGAGCACGGTTTCGCCGGCCTTGCGTAGCCGCAGCCCCAGTTCCACATCTTCCATCAAGGCCATGGCGGGAAAGCCGCCCACGGCATCCAGGGCCTCCCGCCGGAAAAATTGTCCCTGATCCCCGAAGGAAAGGCCGATCATGGCCGCCCGCCAGGCGTTGAGCCGGGCCACGAGGCCAAGGCGCCAGCCGTCGTCCGCGAAACGCATGCCCACGGCGCCGCCGGCCACGGCGGGATAGCGGACCAGGCAGGCCAGCACCCGGGCCGGCACATCCGGTGCGCATACGGCGTCGGCATGGAGGAGAAGCACGGCTTCGCCCCGCGCCCGGGCCACACCGGCCGCGATCTGGCCACCACGGCTCGGACCGGTTGTGACCACCGTGACCCCGTGCGCCCGGGCCACGGCCACGGTGGCGTCCCGGGAGCCGCCGTCGGCCACCACCACATCCGCGATCTCCCCCCGTTCCCGGGCCGGCGCCAGGGAGGCGAGCAACCGGCCCAGGCGGTCGGCTTCGTCCCGGGTTGGCACCACCACGGACAGCGTCTGGACCGGGGCGAATCGCCGGACCGGGAACAGCCCTGACGGCCGGCGCCAACCCCGCATAAGCAGCAGCCCGAACACCAGCCAGACCATAAGAATGAAAAGCGGTTCGCCGCCGAGGTCCGCACTGCGTAGCCAGGTCGGGCTCGTGACCAGCCCCTGGCCGGCGCACAGCCACAGCCAGGCCGGTTGGGGCCGCAGCACGAGCAGGGGAATGATGAGCAGGAAGTACCAGGGATAGAGCACCGGCAGCCCGGCCAGGATGACGGTGCCGGCGGCCAGGGCGCCGCGCCACGGGTCCTGGACGGTCAGCCAGATGCCGGCCAGGACGGCCAGCACGAGCCCTCCGGCGACAAGGGGCGTGGCCGGGCCGCACACGGGGCGCAGCACCACGCCCAGGGGCGCGCCAAAGGCCAGGTGCGCGGTCATGGCGCCAAGCGAGTCGAAGAGATGCAAACCAGCCCCGGCAAAGGGCGCGAACAACACGAGCGGCAGCAGGGCGAAGAGCGCCCCCCGGTTGCGCCCGGGGCGACACAAAAACGGTGCGAGCCCAAAGGCGAGATACTTGGCCATGCCGGCCATGCCCAGGCACGCAAAGCCCGTGCGGTCTCGCCGGCCGGTGAAAAGGAGCATGGCCAGGCAGAGGAACAGGGCGGCCAAGGCGTCGCAATGCCCTTCGCCGGCGGTCATGGTCACGACCAGCGGATTGGCGGCGTAGAGGGCCAAGGCCTGGACCGGTAAGCCGAGCCGGATCACGACTCCCGCCAGGGCCAGGCAGGCGCCGAAATCCGCAGTCGCGGCGGCAAGCTTGAAGGCGCGTCGCGTCGGCGATACGGCTGCGACCAGTCGGAAGGCCAGTTCGGACAGGGGCGGATAGACGGCGGTCAGGTCCTTATGGTTGACGCGGCCAAGGACCGGGCGGACAGCTTCCGGGAGCAGGGCGGCGGTGCGGGGATCGGCCGGCGCAAGCAGGTAGGGGTTGCCCCCGGCCGTCTGGAGCGCGCCTTCCACCACATAGCGGCTCAGGTCGGAATCGGCCGGCCAGGCCCAGACGAACAACAAGCGCAGGACGAGTCCCACGGTCAGGATGGCGACCAGGGCACGGCCCCGGGGAAGTTCGGCAGGAAACGTGCCCACGCCCAGCCACAGGCCGGCACAAGCGGTCAGGAACAGCCCGGCGAAAAGCCCGCGGCCCGCGCCGAGCCACCCGCACAGGGCAAGTCCGCCAAAGGCCAGGAGCGTGCCAAGGCATCCGGCGATCCAAATCGCCCGTGGTGTCCGGCCCGGACGCGATGGGCCGGGAGAAATGCTGTCTGGGGCCATGGGACGGACAATGCCGGATTTGTCGTGTGAAAACAAGCCAGTGGCAAATATTCGCCACCCCCTCCCCCTGGGCGGGAATTTGGCGTAGAACCGCCAGCCGCGGGCCGCGGCCCGCTTCGAGAGATCGGAACCTGACGCGACATCGGCCGCGTAACGGATGGCCCCATGCGTTTGAAATCCCTGTTTTATATCGCGTTGACCCTGGGCGCCCTGGCGGCCGGGCTTTTCGCCTCGGTGCTGGAACCGTCCCGGCGGGTGGATGCCTGGACGTCGGATCTGTGGCACGTGCTGGCCGGCAAGCGCTACGAACCTTCGCGGGTGGCGGTGGTGCTGCTCGACGACGAGGCTCTCGCCGCCGAACCGGAACGGCCACTGGTTTTTTGGGGGCCGCTCTATGCCAAGGCCCTGGCCCGGCTGCGCCAGGTCGGGGTCGCGGTCATCGGTATGGACATCCAGCCGGCCCTCAGTCCGGTGACCTGGATGGACATCATCGGCGCCGACGCCAGCCGGGATTTCGACCGGGCGTTCATGCTGGAGCTGGCCAAGGGCAAGACGATTCTGGCCGCCAGCGTCCAGACCGAAACCGGCGATCCGAGCTTCAGCCTGCCGGCCCAGGATTATTTGCTCGCCCTGCCTGGGCACGAGGCTGATCTCGGGCTCACCAACGTGCCGCTCGACCGCGACGCCGTGGTGCGCCGGTTCGCGCCGGCGCTTTTTTCCGAAGGCGAACCGCGTCTGTCCTTTGCCGCGGCCCTGGCGGCCCGGGCCGACCCGGAACTGGTCAAAAAGATCGGCCTCGACAGTCCCAGGGCGCTCATTCCCAAGCCCATCCCCTATGCCGGCCCGCCTGAAACCTTCCGCCACCTGAGCCTGGCCAGGCTGCTCGCCGACAACGCCCTGGACGATCCCCAGGTCAAGGCGCTCGTCGGCAAGGTGGTCATTTTGGGCATCGACATCCACGGCGCCCACGACCGCCTGGCTTCGCCCTATTCCCTGCCCATTTTCGGCGCGCCCAAGGAGTTCATGCCCGGGCCCGAGATCCACGCCAACATCGTCGAGGGGCTGCTTTCCGGCCGGCGGTTGTTGCCCATGGGGCGGGCCACGGCCGCCCTGGTCTGGATACCGTTTCTGACCCTGGGAACGCTTTGTTGCGCGCGGTTCGGGCCGGGACGTTCGGCCCTGGCCACGCTGGGGCTTGGGTTGGTCGCCTTCGGGGCCGGGTATGGGCTGTTTCTCCACGGCCGGCTCACGCCCGTGGCCGGGCTCGGGCTCGGACTGGTGCTCGTGTGGGCCGGGGCCAATGCCATGCGGCTCACCCGTGGCGAGCGCGAGAAGTCCCACATCCGCCACGCCTTCGGCAAATACGTGTCCGAGGCGGCCATCGAGCGCATCCTGGCCAGTGGCGCCGCGCCGGCTCCGGGCGGTTCCCTGGCCGTGGTCACGATCCTTTTTTCGGATATCCGGGATTTCACGACCCTCAGCGAACGCCTTTCGGCCCAGGATGTAGTCGAGCTGCTCAACGCCTATTTTTCCAAGGTCTGCGAGATCATCCTGGCCCACGGCGGCATGATCGATAAATTCATCGGCGACGCGGTCATGGCCGTTTTCGGCGCGCCCCTGGCCAGTGCCGACCATGCCCGCCAGGCCCTGGCCACGGCACTCGGCATGGTGGAGGCGGCCAAGGAATTCAACAGCTGGCTCAACACTCGGTTTCCGCAACTCGGCGGCTGGTCGTTTCGCATCGGCGTGGGGCTGCACAGCGGTCCGGCGGTTGTCGGCAACATCGGCTCGCGCCAGCGCCTCGACTTCACGGTCATCGGCGACACGGTCAATACGGCCTCGCGCCTGGAAGGCTTCACCAAGGTCATGGGTTGCCCGGTGGTGGCAAGCCAGGCCGCTGTGGACATGGCCGGCGCGGGCGTCTTGACGGGACGGCGCGAGCAGGCTCATGTGAAAGGGAAAAGCGAACCCGTGCCGGCCCTGGAAATCCTCGGGCTGGCCAGTACTTCGGAGGAACGGTCATGAAGCGCGTCGTACGGTTTGCCCTGGCGCTTGTGTTGGTGTGTGCGGTCTGGGGCGGAGTGGCCCGGGCCGAGGCCCCCCGACTGGTTTGCCTGGTATCGGCCCTCTCGGGCCAGGTCCGGATGTCCCCGGCCGACGGGCCCAAAAAGCCCGTGGAACTGTTCACCCGGCTGCGGGAAGGGGAGCGGCTCGACCTGCCCCAGGGCAGCACGGTGCAGCTCGCCTTTTTGCAAAAGGGCGTGCGTGAGACCTGGTCCGGCCCGGCCACGGTCATCATCACCGCCGATGGCGGCCAGAGCCCGGATGCGGGCGGTTTGCCGGTCACGGACAAGCTGCCCACCAAGGCGCGTCCGGCCGGCGTCGGTTCCTCGATCCTGTCCCAGGGCGGCGAGCAGGCCACGGCCCAGGTCATGACCCGTGACGTGGTGCTGCCCGAGGACAAGCCGCTTTCCGACGAGGACAAGGCCAAGCTCGCCGATGTGGAGCAGGCCGTGGAGCAGATGCGCCAGGCGGCCGCGCCCGGGGACGTCACCCCGGATATCGTGCTGCTGGAGGAGCTGACGCGTCTGGAACAGCGGCGTCGGGCCGGCGAACTGCTCGAACGCCTGCGGGCCGCCCATCCGGACAATGCCGCCCTGGCCCATTGGGGCGAGTAGGGCAGGCCTCGAAAAAAGAAAGCCGGACGTCGTGCCGCGGCACGACGTCCGGCCATGGACCGGGGAAGGGTCCGGGGAGAGAACAGTTAACTTTCGATAGGGATCGAACGCGGTGCTTCCTTTTCGTCCCGGGGCAGCGTCACGGTCAGCACGCCCTTGTCGAAACGGGCCTTGACCTCGCCTTCCTTGATCTTGCCGGGCAGCGGGACGGACCGGGTGAACGAACCGTAGGACCGTTCGATCCGGTGATAGTCGTCCTTCTGCTCTTCGCCCTCGAACTTCTTTTCACCCCGCAGGATCAGTGCGTCGTTCTCGATGGTGATGTCCACGTCCTTGGGTTCGAGGCCGGGCAGTTCCGCCTTGACGGTAACGATGCCGTCCTTTTCGCTCACATCCACCGCCGGATACCCGGCGTCCTTGAACAGGGTCGGCAGCGAGAACATCGGCTCGCGCCAGAAGTCCTCCATCAGGTCGGCGATGCTCATGGGGCGCTTGGCGGCCAAAGACTTTTCACGCAGCCGCGGCATGAGACTCTTGAACATAATCCTACCTCCTTACGGACAGGATGTGTGATTATGTCTCTTAGGTAAGCACCGCGCGCATTCAGTCAAGAGCCTGTTGTCGCCCCCAAACCCTCCTGTACAGCGCGCAATGCATCCCGGCGATGCAGTGCCGTGCCAGTGGTCTGTTTTCCTTTGCAAATTGCAACGTGTTTTCTCTGCGTCCCTTGTGACCTTCGCCGTACAACGGTCGACCGCTTCGTCCCCATGTCAGCGATATGGAAATTGTGAAGGGATTCCAAAGGGCAACGCCCTTTGGCCGCCGGAGGCTGCTTCTCACCTCCCCCTTCGCCCTCCCTCGCCCCATCCCCATCCTCACCCTCACACGTGGTTGCGCAGGGCTAGGTCGGCGGGGTGGGGGCGCAGGTAGACTTGGTCCTTGAGGTAGGCCACGTCGTATTTGCGCGTGTAGTGGGCGAGCAGGGTCACCGGCACCACCAGGGGCACGCGGCCCTCCCGGTAGTCCGCGAAGACCTCGCGCAGTTCGGCCTTTTCGTCGGCGCTGAGCAGCTTTTTGAAATAGCCCATGATGTGTTCGAGGACGTTGACGTGCTTGGCAGGGCTGGCGGGCAGGGACAAGGTCCGCATGAGCAGGGTCTCGTAGGCCTGACGCAGGCCGTCGGCCGGCCAGTTTGCGGCCTCGGCCGTGAGTTTGCCAAGCTGCCGGGCGAGCTGGGGACTGTGGGCCATGAAAAGCAGCTTGTGCCGGGCCTGGAAGGAGATGAGCCGGGGCACCAGGCCGGTCGCGCCATCTCCCGCCAGGGTCTCGCGCCAGCGGACTAGGGTGAAGATGCGTTCGAGGAAGTTTTCGCGCAGCTTGGAATCGTTGAGCCGGCCCTCGTCCTCCACCGGCACCAGGGGAAAGCAATCCATAAAGGCTCGGGCGAAAAGTCCCATCCCCTGCAGCGACGGCACACCCGTGTCGCCGTAGACCTTGACCCGGGCCAGGCCGCAGGACGGGGACTTGGCCTTGAGGATATAGCCGCACAGGGACGCCTCAGTGAGTTCTTCGACGCGGCCGGCGGCCCAGCTCTGCAGGCGCTCGGTGTGGTCGAGGCCGGTCTTGACGGTGACCAGGCGCGGCAATTCGGGATCACCGACCAGACGCATGGGTTCGCGTGGCACGCCCAGGCCGCATTCGACCTCGGGGCACACGGGTACGAACTCGAAATACCGGCCCAGAATGCCGGTCACGTAGCGGTCGAGCTTGTGGCCGCCGTCGTAGCGCACGTTCCGGCCGAGCAGGCAGGCGCTGACGCCGACACGGATGGGCTGGGACATGGGGTGCACCTCCTGGCGGATTTCCCGGCTTGATCGGACCGGGGTGAGCGGGTAAAGGCATCCACGACCTACGGGCAACCTACGGTGTTTGCCCGGGCAAGAAAAGACGGGAGGCGCAACCATGGGGCAGCAGAGCCCGTGTGCGATTCGGACCATTTTGATCGATTTCGGCGGCGTCCTGGCCGAGGAGGGCTTTCGCGACGGTCTGACCGACATCGCCCTGGCCGCCGGCCGGGACCCGGCCACGCTGGTGCCCCAAGCCTATGAGATGGCCTGGACAACGGGGTTTGTGATCGGCGGCTGCGACACGCCTGGTTTTTGGCGGGCCTTTCGCCAGGCCACGGGCCTTGACGGCGACGACGCCAGCCTGACCGAGACCGTGCTGGCCCGGTTCGTGGCCCGGCCCTGGATGTTCGCCATGATCGACCGGGCCCGGGCGCTTGGCCTGCAAACCGCCATCCTGAGCGACCAGACCGCCTGGCTGTCCGTGCTCGATGCCAAGCTCGACGTCTTTTCCCATTTCGACGCCGTGTTCAACAGCTACGACCACGGCGTGACCAAACGCGAGGCGGCGTTTTTCAACCTGGCCCTGGACAAACTCGGCGCCCGGCCGGAAACCACGCTTTTCATCGACGATGCCCCGCGCAACGTGGATCTGGCCGCGCGGCTTGGCCTTCGCACCATCCTCTACCGGGACCGGACGAGCTTTGGCCAGGAACTGGCCGCCGTCTGCCCGCCCCTTGGAGCCCCCCATGTATAATCCCCTTTGCGGTCTGGCCCGGGACGGTTTGCCTATCATCGCGCTGTTTGCCCTGGGCACGTTGGTGGCGGCGCTGTTGCGTTGGCCCGTGCCGGCCGTGATCCTGCTCGTGCTGACCGCTTTTTCCCTCAACTTTTTCCGCGATCCCGACCGGGCCGCGCCCACCGGGCCGGGGCTGGCCGTGGCGCCGGCCGATGGCGTGGTTTGTAAGCTCGGCGAGGAGACCGATCCCCTGTCCGGCGAGCAGCGCCAGGTCGTGTGCATCTTCATGAACGTCTTCAACGTCCATGTGAACCGTGCGCCGCTGGACGCTACGGTCACGGAAGTGCGCTATATTCCAGGCAAATTTTTCAACGCGTCCCTGGACAAGGCCTCCAAGGACAACGAGCGCAACATCCTCGGGCTGCGCGACGCCGACGGCGGCCGGTGGAGCGTGGTCCAGATCGCCGGTCTGATCGCCCGGCGCATCGTGTGCAAGGCGACCCCGGGGGCGCGTCTCGCCCGGGGCGAACGCTATGGCATGATCAAGTTTGGCTCGCGTCTTGACGTCTATTTGCCCCATGGCTATCATCCCGCCGTGACAATGGGCCAGAAAACCATGGCCGGCGTCACCGTGCTGGCACGAAAGGCGGATGAGTAGGGTCGCGATGGAAGAAAAAATGTCCCAGAGCCGGGCGCGCAGGAGTGTCTATATCCTGCCGAACCTGTTCACCATGGCAAGCCTGTTTACGGGCTTCCTGGGGGCGCTTTGGGCCATCGAGGGCCAGTTCGACATGACCGCCATGGCCATCCTGGTCTCGTGCCTGTTCGACGGCCTGGACGGCAAGGTGGCCCGGCTCACCGGCACCAGCAGCGATTTCGGCGTCCAGTTCGACTCCCTGGCCGATCTGGTCGCCTTCGGCGTGTCCCCGGCCATCATGGTCTACCAGTGGCAGCTCTCCCGGTTCGGCCGGCTCGGCATTCTGGCCGCGTTCATGCTCATCGCCTGCGGCGCGTTGCGTCTGGCCCGGTTCAATGTCATGTCCGGCAAATCGGTCAGCTCGAAGAAATTCTTCGTGGGCCTGCCCATCCCGGCCGCCGGCTGCATGATCGCGCTCTTTTTCATGTTCGAGCCATACCTGCCCGACGAACTGGCCGCGGTGGTCATCCCCAAGGCCTGCCTTATTCTGGTCTACATCCTCTCCTTCCTCATGGTCAGCCGGGTGCGGTACGCCTCGTTCAAGGAGTTCGGGCTGGTCAAGGCCCATCCCTTCAGCGCCATGGTCACGGCCATGCTCCTGTTCGTGGTCGTCGCCTCCGAGCCCTGGCTCATCGGCTTCCTCCTCTTCTCGGCCTATCTCGTTTCCGGGCCCATCTACACCTTCTTTGTTCTGCCGCGTCGTACCGCCAAGCTACGGGAGCCCCTCCAGGAGCTCTCATAATACCACTTTCCCTTTTTTGACGTTTTCGTCATCATCCCGGTCCCAGGTTACTTGGTTTACGGTGCCGTGGTCACGCCTTGGCGTGCCGGCGATCCCGCGTCCGCGCGCGGGACAACAAGGAGACTCCCATGTCCGACAGTCAAAGAGTCACTATTTTCGATACGACGCTCCGTGACGGTGAACAATCGCCCGGGGCCACCATGACCCGCGAAGAGAAAATCCGCATGGCCCGCCAGCTCGAAACCCTGGGCGTGGACGTGATCGAGGCCGGGTTCCCGGCCGCCAGCGTCGGCGATTTCGAGGCTGTGGCCGCCATTGCCGCGGCCGTGGAAAAGCCCGTGGTCTGTGCCTTGTGCCGGGCCCTGCCCTCCGACATCGACCGGGGCTATGAGGCTATCAAGGGTGCCAAGCGCAAACGCATCCACACCTTTCTGGCCACCTCGCCCCTGCACATGGAGCACAAGCTCGGCAAAACTCCCGCCCAGGTGCTGGACATGGCCGTGGCCGCCGTCAAGCACGCCGTGGCCAAGGGTGTCGAGGTCCAGTTCTCGGCCGAGGATGCCTCGCGTTCGGAACCGGAATTCCTCAAGGAAGTCTGCGAGCAGGTCATTGCCGCCGGCGCTACCATCATCAATATCCCGGACACCGTGGGCTATGCCCAGCCCGGCGAATTCGCCGAGCTGATCCGTTACCTTTTGGAGAACGTGAAGGGCGCGGACACCGTGACCTTTGCCGTGCATTGCCACAACGACCTCGGCTTGGCCGTGGCCAACACCCTGGCCGCCCTCAAGGCCGGCGCCCGGCAGGCCGAAGTGACCCTGTCCGGCATCGGCGAGCGGGCCGGCAACGCCTCCCTGGAACAGGTCGTTATGGGCCTCAATACCCGGCCCCAGTATTATGAGTTGACCACGGGCATCGTCACCGAGGCGCTGTTCCCCTCCTGTCGGCGCCTTTCCGGCATCATCGGCCAGCCCATTCCGCCCTATGCGCCGATCATCGGCCGCAACGCCTTTGCCCACGAGTCCGGCATCCACCAGCACGGCGTGCTCAAGGATCGCCGTACCTATGAGATCATGACCGCCGAGCACATCGGCCGCAAGGGCGCCGTGGTGGTCCTCGGCAAGCACTCCGGCCGCCATGCCCTGGATGCCAAGGTCAAGGAACTCAACTACAAGCTCACCGACGACGAGCTCAAGATCGTTTTCGACGCGGTCAAGGAGCTGGCCGACCGTAAGCAGCAGATCCTCGACGAGGACATCGAGGCCTTGATCCTCGAAAAGGTGCTGCGCCGGCCTGATCATTATGCCGTGCAGTTCCTCTCCGTGCACTGCGGCAACGTGGAACTCGCGCCCTCGGCCGTCATCCAGCTCATGGTCGATGGCAAGCCCGTGCGGCAGTATGCCTCGGGTTCGGGCCCGGTGGACGCGGCCTTCAACGCCGTATGCCAGGCCGTGTGCCGCAAGCCCCACCTGGAGGAGTTCAGCATCAACGCCATCTCCGGCGGCACCGACGCCCAGGGCGAAGTGACCGTGCGCGTGCGCGAAGGCGATGCCACCACGGTCGGCCGGGGCGTCCACGACGATGTCATCATGGCGAGCACGCTCGCTTTTGTTAATGCACTCAACCGCTTGGCCAAAAAGGAGGATGACCGGACATGCCCGCAACTTTAGCCGAAAAGATTTTACAGAAACACAGTGAGGAGACGGTCACCGGACCCGGCCAGATCGTCCGTTGCCGGCTGTCCCTGGTTTTGGCCAACGACATCACCGCGCCGCTGGCGATCAAGTCCTTCAAGAAGATGGGTGCCCAGGGCGTCTTCGACAAGGACAAGGTGGCCATTGTGGCCGACCACTTTACGCCCAACAAGGACATCGCCTCGGCCGAGCAGGTGAAGGTCTGCCGCGAGTTCGCTAAGGAAATGGGCATCACCCATTACTACGAGGGCGGCAATGTGGGCGTCGAGCACGCGCTGTTGCCCGAACTGGGCCTGGTCGGCCCGGGCGACGTGGTCATCGGCGCCGACTCCCACACCTGCACCTACGGCGGTCTCGGCGCCTTCGCCACCGGCATGGGCTCCACGGACATCGCCGCCGGCATGGCCCTGGGCGAGACTTGGTTCAAGGTCCCGTCGACCATCCAGGTCGTCCTGACCGGCGAACTTGGGCCGTATGTGGGCGGCAAGGACCTCATGCTGGCCTTGATCGGCACCATCGGCGTGTCCGGCGCGCTCTACAAGGCCCTGGAATTCACCGGCCCCCTGGCCGAGGCCCTGTCTGTCGAGGGCCGCATGACCATGTCCAACATGGCCATCGAGGCCGGTGGCAAGGTCGGCCTGTTCCCGGTGGACGCCAAGACCCTGGCCTACACCACCGCCCACGGCCGCACCGGTGACGTGGCTCTGGCCGCCGATCCCGGCGCGACCTACGAGCGCATTGTCACCATCGACGCCACCGGCATGGAAGTGCAGATCGCCTGTCCGCACCTGCCCGAAAACGTCAAGCCGGTCTCGGCCGTGGCCGGGCTGCCCGTGGACCAGTCCGTCATCGGCTCCTGCACCAACGGTCGCATCGAGGACCTGCGCCAGGCTGCGGCCGTGCTCAAGGGCAAAAAGGTCGCGAGGACCGTGCGCTGCATCGTCCTGCCGGCCACGCCCGCCATCTGGCGCCAGGCTCTGGCCGAAGGACTCATCGAGATCTTCATGGACGCCGGCTGCATCGTGGGACCGGCCACCTGCGGACCGTGCCTGGGCGGCCATATGGGCATCCTGGCCGGCGGCGAACGCGCCATCGCCACCACCAACCGCAACTTCAAGGGCCGCATGGGCAGCCTGGAGAGTGAGGTCTACCTGTCCGGCCCGGCCGCCGCCGCCGCCGCTGCCATTGCCGGCGAGATCATCGACCCGGCCAAGGTGTAAGTGCGGTGTAGGTGTTGGTGTGAAGATGCCTCCGGCGGCCAGGGCGTTGCCCTGGACCCACCGGGGGGGGCATCCCCCCGGACCCCTGGAAAGGGGGAAGGGGCAGAGTACGAAGGAGATATCCGATGTTTGAAGGCAAGGCGCATAAGGTCGGCGCGCATATCGATACGGACGCCATCATTCCGGCCCGGTTCCTGGTCACCACCGACCAGGCCGAACTCGGGGCCAATTGCATGGAAGGCCTGGAACCCGGTTGGGTGAAACGGGTGGCTACGGGCGACATCATGGTCGCCGGCGAGAATTTCGGCTGCGGCTCGTCGCGCGAGCACGCTCCGGTCGCCATTCTCGGCGCTGGCATTCCGGTCGTCATCGCCCACAGCTTCGCCCGCATCTTCTACCGCAACGGCTTCAACATGGGCCTGGTGCTGCTGGAGATCGGCGACGACGTGGCCAAGATCAATGACGGTGATAAACTGTCCGTCGATGCCGACACCGGCGTCATCAAGAACCTGACCACGGGCGCCACCATCCAGTGCAAGCCCGTGCCGCCGTTCATGAAGGGCATCCTCGACAAGGGCGGTCTCGTCCCCTACGTCAAGGATCGCCTGGCCGCGCGGGCGTAGGGAAGAGGGAAGAGGAAGAATGCCTCCGGCGGCCGGGGGGGATCATCCCCCCCGGACCCCCTGGAAGGGGGGCGTGTCGAGGATAACTGTTATAAAGTAGGAATAAACTCGCCCCGGTGAGGGGGTCCGGGGGGCATCATGCCCCCCGGCGGGGTCCAGGGGCAGCGCCCCTGGACCCCGGAGGCTCAATAAGGACGAGCGAACTATGCGTTACAACATCTGTGTGATGCCGGGCGACGGCATCGGGCCGGAGATCGTGGCCGAGGCCGTCAAGGTCATGGACGTGGTCGGCAAGAAATACGGGTTGGAATTCGCCTTTACCGAGGCGGTCATTGGCGGCGCGGCTATCGACGCCACGGGCGGGCCCTTGCCCGCGGCCACGGTCGCTGCCTGCAAGGCGGCCGATGCCGTGCTGCTCGGCGCCGTGGGCGGTCCCAAGTGGGACGTCCTCGATCCGTCCATCCGCCCGGAAAAGGGGCTGCTCGGCATCCGCAAGGCGCTCGGGCTTTTCGCCAACCTGCGCCCGGCCAAGCTGTTCCCCGAACTGGCTGCGGCCTGCTGCCTGCGCCCGGACATCGTGGGCCAGGGGCTTGACGTCATGGTCGTGCGCGAGCTGACCGGCGGCGCCTATTTCGGTGAACCGCGCGGCATCGAGGAGCGCGGTGGCGAAAAGGTCGGCTTCAACACCATGGTCTATGCCGAGCACGAGGTGCGCCGCATTGCCAAGGTCGGTTTCGAGACCGCCCGCAAGCGCCGGGGCAAGCTGTGCTCCGTGGACAAGGCCAACGTCCTGGATGTTTCGCGCCTGTGGCGGGCCGTGGTGCTCGAAGTGGCCAAGGACTACCCGGACGTGGAGCTGTCCCACCTGTACGTGGACAACGCGGCCATGCAGCTCGTGCGCGCCCCGTCCCAGTTCGACGTCATCGTGACCGAGAACCTGTTCGGCGACATCCTGTCCGACGAGGCGGCGGTCATCACCGGCTCCATCGGCATGCTGCCCTCGGCTTCGCTCGGCGCGGCCAATCCCGGCCTCTACGAGCCCATCCACGGCTCGGCTCCGGACATCGCCGGCCAGGACAAGGCCAATCCCCTCGCCACCATCCTGTCCGTGGCCATGATGCTCAAGCATTCCTTTAACCAGGCGGCTGCGGCCGATGCCATTGAGGCGGCCTGCTCCAAGGTGCTGGCCGAAGGCTACCGCACCGGCGACATCATGGAACCGGGCAAGACGGCCGTCGGCTGCAAGGCCATGGGCGATCTGGTGGTCGAGCGGCTGTAGCTTGGCATCTGCGTGGAGTTTTAGCGGCAGGATTGACTTTTGGTTTTGAAATAGTTAGCTTAATTTGGGAAATGCTATTGGTTGAGAGCCTTAATGGAGTTGTGGCCTTAAGGCTCTTGGCCAATATAGTGCCATGCTTGCACAAATTTTTTTGTTGTGCATGTGCTGCTCTTGCGAGGGAATATGCCAACCCAGACAGAAAAAAAACATGCGAGATGGAAGGTTGTGCCAATATGTCGTCGGCAGCTTCGGGACGTGCGAAAGGAAGACTTGATCGCTGGCGGTTTGTTTCGGAAGTGTGACGTCTATCGAGCAGGAGGTGGATATGATAAATTTCCAGATATTTGCAAAAAGCGGTTAGGGTATAATTATAGAATGCAGTTTGTTGTTCAATTGTTTGGCTGTAATTTGAATTGCTATTACTGTTATGTCACCAAGGATGGAGTTTTTGGTGACTTTATCTTGTTGACGACAGATGATATTGTGCATCATTTTGATGTATCCGGTCTTAAGATATTTCATCTTATGGGTGGAGCTCCGGCACTATATATTGAGAACTGGTGGGAGATAATACAAAAAATTTCCGGTGATACTATTTTTCATAGTGATTTATTGTTGACGGAAAAAAGATATAAGGCCGCGTGGCTTGATTCCATTGTCTCAGCGAATTGTCTTTATGCGGTTAGTATTAAGGGTCTGTCAAAGGTTGAATATGAAAAAAATACGCGCGTCAGGTTTAACGAGGGTATGTTTTGGGATAATTTTGATGCGGTCGTGAAGCATGGCGTGCCATTTTATTTAACGTTTACTGGTATAGATACAACAAGCGAAGAGTATCTTTTGTATCTTGATATGTTGTCTTCTCGGTATGGAAATTCTGTAATCGAAGATGCTGTAGCATTGCCTTTGGTTCAATATAATGCTATGCAAGATAATCTTGAAATTAAAGATAATGTTGAGGGATTTGCGTGATGAGTAGAAGAGACGACGCCAAGGATTCTTTGAAAAGTTATTGCTGTCTAGAGAGGGATGATAAAGATACTGTTGGGGTGTTGCTAAGTGATGAGATTCGTTACTACGCCAATCTCTATAAAATGATTTATCCTTTTGAGGAATGTAATCTTAAGCCTGCCGCGTATGAGTTGACTATTGGCGATCAATATGCATTGGATGGTAGAATACACTGCCTTGAGGATGCCGTTGGGAAAAATACTATACAGATTGAGCCATTTAAAGTTATTGTTGTCAAGACGTTTGAGGTTATTAATTTGCCTCGGTTTGTCATAGCACGCTGGAATATTAGAATAAAATGGGCTTATGAAGGGCTCCTGTGGGTAGGTGGGCCCCAGGTTGATCCTGGCTGGGTGGGACACCTGCAATGTCCAATTTATAACTTATCAAATAAAAATGTTGCATTAAAAATGCATGAGCCGATTGCTATTATAGATTTTGTCAAAACAACACCTTTTTCCAACAGTTGCGTGAAGTACGGCAGGCCTCCCAAGCGAGTCGTCTTTGACGATTACGATGTTGGGCTGAAAAGCGCTTTGTTTACCGAAGCGCGTGAAAAAATTAACGGTGTGGAAAAGAAAGTTGATGAGTTTGATGTAAAAATAAATTATACTATAGGTACGATATTTACTGCTCTTGCCATCATTGTTGCAACGTTGGCTATTTTCGTAAGTACTAATGTTAAAGATGGAGAAAAAATTTCTATTTGGATATATGTCAGTGTTGTTCTTTCTATTATATCTGTGTCTATATCTCTCTTCAAGGATAAGACGAGTTGGAAATTTAAGGGTTTTGTCTGTATATTTATATTTATAATCGGCTTGTGCCTTGGGCGGTATCTCTACCTTCTCCTGTGACAGTCCTCTTTGCCGGCTTTTTCTCCCATGGCCAAAGTCAGTCTGCAAAATCTTTCCAAGTCCTACGGTGGGCGCGATCTGTTCAAGGATTTCTCCCTGGAGATTCCGGGCGGCACGCGTCTGGCCGTGGTCGGCGTCAACGGCGCCGGCAAATCCACGCTGCTCAAACTCATTGCCGGGGTGTCCGAGCCCGACGGCGGCAAGGTGACGCTCTCGACCGGGGCCCGTCTCGGCTACGTGGCCCAGGAGATGGAGGCCGAGGACCTCGGCATGACCTTGCTCGCCTGGGTCATGGCCGCCTTGCCGTCCTGGAAGGAGTTCTGGGCCCGCTACGACGCGGCCGTGAATGCCGGCGACGAGGCCGCTATGGCCACCCTGGCCCAGGAGCAGGCAAGCCTCGAACACGCCCTGGGCTACAATCCCGAGCACCGGGCCAAGACCATCCTGACTGGGCTTGGGTTCGAGGAGCCCCAGCAGCAGGGCAAGCTGGCCGCGCTGTCCGGCGGCTGGCGCGAACGGGCCAAGCTCGCCCGGGTGCTGACCGCCGGGGCTGATGTGCTGCTGCTCGACGAACCCACCAACCACCTGGACCTCGATGCCGTGGCCTGGCTCGAATCCTTTTTGTGTTCGTTCGCCGGGGTGTTGGTTTTCGTGGCCCACGACCGGATTTTTCTCGACCGGGTGGCCACCCACACGCTGTTTTTGGGCGATGTGAAACCGGTCTGGCGGCCGGGCTCGTTTACGGAGTTTCTGGCCTGGCGCGCGGAGATGGAGAAGCAGTGGGAACGCCAAGCCGCGGCCATCGACAACAAGATCAAGCAGCACAACGCCTTCGCGGACCGCTTCCGCTACAAGGCCACCAAGGCGCGTCAGGCTCAGAGCAAGCTCAAAAACGTGGACAAGCTCGAAAAGGAGCTGTCGGCGCTCAAAAACGAGCGGCCCGACGTGCGGACGAAAACGCTCAATTTCACCCTGCCCGAGCCCGAGCGCTCGGACAAGACCGTGCTTGCCGCCGCCGACCTGTCCTATGCCTACCCGGGCCGGGAGCCCATGTGGCCGCCGCTCACCTTTCAGCTCTTTCGCGGTCAGAAGGTGGCTCTCGTCGGGCACAACGGCGCCGGCAAGACCACGTTGCTCAAGCTCGTCACCGGCGTGCTCAAGCCGAGCGCCGGCCGGGTGGTCCTCGGCACCGGGGTCAAGATCGGCTACTTCAGCCAGCACCAGACCGAGATCTTGAACAGTGACGCCCTGGTCATGTCCGAGATGAAGCGCATGGCCGGGCCCAAGGCCTCGCATCTGGAAGTCTGCTCCATCCTGGGGCTGTTTCTGCTCGGCGAGGAATACTGGGAGCGGCGGGTGAGCGATCTCTCCGGTGGCGAGAAATCGCGCCTGGTCCTGGCCGGGCTTTTTTCGGCCCGGGCCAATTTTCTGGTCCTCGACGAACCCACCAACCACCTGGACCTCGAAAGCCGCGAAGCCCTGGTGCGGGCCCTCTCCGACTATTCCGGCACCATCCTCATGGTCGCCCACGACCGCTATCTGCTGCGCGAGGTGGCGGGCGAGGTCTGGGCCGTGGCCCACGAGGGCGTGACCGTCTACGACGAGGGCTTCGGCGCCTACGAGGCGGCCCTGGCCGCGCAAAACGCCTGCCCGGCGGCCGAGGACGAGCCAATCGCGGCCAAGGTCTCCCGCCAGGAGGACAAGGAACGCAAACGGCGTATCGCCGAGCAGCGAAACGCCTTCTACCGGGACATCAAGCCCAAGCGCGCGGTCTACGACAAGCTGGAGGCCGAGCTCGAAAAGCTGCTCACCCGCCAGTCCGAGGTGGAAACCACCATGGCCGATCCCGAGACCTATGCCCAGAAGGAGCTGTTCGCGACCCTGAGCAAGGAATACGGCACGCTCTCCCAGCAGGCCGAGGACGTGCTCGCCCGCATGGCCGTGCTGGAGGAGGAGATCGCCGCCTTGGAAGCACGCCGGACCGCCTTGCTGGAGGGCGTATGAGCGCGGCGCGGCCGGCCGTGGCCGTGGTCGCGGCCGTGATCTGGCAGGGCGGCCGTTATCTGGGGGTGCGCCGGCCGGCTGACAAGCCCATGGCCGGGGCCTATGAATTTCCCGGCGGCAAGATCGAGCCGGGCGAGACGCCCGAGGTGGCGCTTGCGCGCGAACTCGGCGAGGAACTGGGCATTACCCCGACCACGTTTGCCTTTTTTCGGGAAAAAGCGCATGCCTACGACCACCTTTCGGTCCGACTGTATTTTTTCCATGTCCATGCCTATGTCGGCGAACCACAAGCCCTGGAAGGCCAGGACATGGAGTGGCTTACACCGCAGCAGGCCCTGACGCGGCCTTTTTTGGAAGCGGATCGGGATATTGTGGCGGCCTTGGCGGCCCTGGCCGACGAAGGCGCCGGCTGATCCGGAACCGAACGAAAGGAGCAAGCGTGCGTATCGGGGAACTCATCCAAGCCAAGCGGCCGTTCGTGTCCCTGGAGTTCTTTCCCCCCAAGGAAAAGGACGCCTGGCCGGGATTTTTCGAGGTGGTGGAGCGGCTGTTGCCTGTTTCGCCGCTGTTCGTGTCCGTGACCTACGGTGCCGGCGGCAGCACCCATGCCCATACCCTGGAGATCGTGTCCCGCCTCAAGACGGCCTACGGCCTTGAGCCCATGGCCCATCTGACTTGCGTGGGCGCGAGTCGGGAGAAGATTCGCGGCTTTTGCGACGCCCTGGGCGAGGCCGGCGTGGACAACGTCCTGGCCCTGCGCGGCGATCCGCCCCGCGGGCAGGAACAGTTCGTGCCCGATTCCGACAATTTCCAGCATGCTTCCGATCTCGTGACCTTCATTCGGGGAGCCTATCCCAAGCTCGGCATCGGCGTGGCCGGCTATCCCGAAGTGCATCCCGAGGCGGTCTCGCCCGAGGCGGACCTGGACTATCTCGTGCGAAAAGTGTCCCTGGGCGGCGATTTCGTCGTCACCCAGCTCTTTTTCGACAACGACGTCTATTTCCGTTTTGTGGAGCGGGCCCGGGCCAAGGGCATTACCGTGCCCCTGGTGCCGGGTGTGCTGCCGGTGTTGAGCCTGGCCAGCGTCAAACGGCTGGTGTCCCTGTGTGGGGCTACCTTGCCGGCGGCGTTCATGGCCGATCTGGAGCGGGCCGATGCCTCCGGCGGCGCGGCGGCCGTGGCCGAGGTCGGCATCGCCCATGCGCGGCAGCAGGCCCGTGACCTCATTGCGCGTGGCGCGCCCGGCGTCCACCTCTATACCCTCAACAAATCCGAGGCGGTCCTTTCGATCGTTTCAGGGCTTGACCTCTAGCGGCGAAGAGGGGAGGGGAGAGGCCTCCGGCGGCCAAAGGGCCTCTGTCCCAGGGAGCCCCGGAACGATTTTTCGCAAAAGGTTTTCGGGTTGTGCAGAACAGCCTGCAAGTCTGCGCAGTGTGCAACCCGGTCCCATTTTCAGGGGTCCGGGGGGATGATCCCCCCGGCAGGGTGGTCCGGGAGGGGCGGCGCCCCTCCCGGCCGCCGGAGGCATACTCATTACCGTAGCGATGGAGGATCGTATGGGCAGGGGCGAGTTGGTTGTGGCCGTGGCCGGGGCCACGGGAGCCGTGGGTCGGGAGATGCTCAAGACACTCGAACAGCGTGCGTTTCCGGCGGGGACCGTCAAGGCCTTGGCGTCGTCGCGCTCGGCCGGCACTACCGTGCCGTTTGCCGGCACGGAACTCACTGTCGAGGAAATGACCGAGAAATCTTTCGAAGGCGTGGATATCGCGCTTTTTTCCGCCGGCGGCTCCACCTCGAAAAAATTCGCGCCCTTTGCCGTCAAATCCGGCTGCGTGGTCATCGACAATTCGAGTGCCTGGCGCATGGACCCCGAGGTGCCGTTGGTGGTGCCGGAGGTCAATCCCGAGGATGTGGACTGGCACAAGGGCATCATCGCCAATCCCAACTGCTCGACCATCCAGATGGTGGTGGCGCTCAAGCCCTTGCACGACGCGGCCAAAATCAAGCGCGTGATCGTGTCCACTTACCAGGCCGTTTCCGGCACCGGGCAGAAGGCCATCACCGAGCTTGAAACCCAAGTGCGCCAGATGTTCAACATGAAGGACCCCGAGGCCAAGGTCTACCCGTATCAGATCGCCTTCAACTGTCTGCCCCAGATCGACGTCTTCTCCGACGGTGACTACACCTTCGAGGAGATCAAGATGATCAAGGAGACCAACAAGATCATGGGCGACGATTCGATCCGGGTCACGGCCACCACCGTGCGGGTGCCGGTGTTTTACGGCCACAGCGAAGCGGTCAACATCGAGACCGAGAAAAAGCTCACGGCCAAGGATGCCCGGGCCATCCTGTCCCAGGCCCCGGGCGTGCAGGTCTACGACAATCCGGCCGAGAAGATGTACCCCATGCCTATTATGGCCGCCGGCGAGGACGAGGTGTTCGTCGGCCGCATCCGCGAGGACAACACCATCGACAACGGGCTCCATCTGTGGATCGTGTCCGACAACATCCGCAAGGGCGCGGCCTTAAACGCCGTGCAGATCGCCGAGCTGCTCATGGCGCGCGACAAGGTGCGCGTCCCGGCCTAGCCAGTCCCTACCGCTGACCCGTGTCGGCGTGCTGACGGGGGGAAACATCGTTGCGGCGGTGTTTCCCCCCGTGTCGCAAGGAGTGTAACCCCATGCCCGATATCGTGGACACTGAGGCCTATCTCGCCCGGTTGCTCGCGGCGTCGCGTCCCGGCACGGACGCGGTCCTGGCCTTTTACGACCACCGCGTCGGCGTCATCGGCACCGACCCGCGCCTGCTGCTCATCCCCCTGGACGACCATCTCGTGCACCGGGGGGACGGCGTGTTCGAGACGCTCAAGTTCGTCGACCGCAAGCTCTACCAGGTCAAACCGCATTTCGACCGCATGGCGCGCTCGGCCGGGGCCATCTTTCTTGCGCCGCCGTGCGCCTGGGAAGAGGTCGTCCGGCTGACCATGGACGTCTGCCGGGCGGCGGGTACGGCCGACGGCCTGGTCAAGATCATCATCGGGCGCGGCCCAGGCGGCTTCACGGTCGATCCGGCCGAGTGCCCGACGCCGAGCCTGCATATCGTGGCCTTCAAGCTCCACACCCGGCCGCCCGAGGCCTTTGCCAAGGGCGTCACCGCCTTTCATACCTCCATTCCGGCCAAGCAGTCCTATCTGGCCCGGGTCAAATCCCTGGACTACCTGCCCAATGCCCTCATGAAGCGCGAGGCGACCGCGCGCGGCGAGGATTATCCCGTCTGCTTCGACGAGGAAGGGTTCATGGCCGAGGGCGCCACGGAAAACATCTGCCTGGTGGACGCGGCCGGCCGGCTCGTGATCCCGGAGCTGTCCCATATCCTGTCCGGCACCACCATGCTGCGGGCCGTGGAACTGCTGCGCGGCGAAATCGAGACTGTGTTTACCAAGGTCCGCGAGACCGACATCACGGCGGCCCGGGAAATGCTCATCCTCGGCACCACCAACGATTGCCTGAGCATCGTGCGCTACAACGGCGCCCTGGTGGGCGACGGAACCCCCGGTCCGGTCTCGAAACGCATCAAGGCGCTTCTCACCGCCGACATCGCCGCCACCGGAGTCCCGCTGTAGGGAAGCGGGGAGTGGAGAGAGGATAGGGGGGAGAGGGGGGGAGAAGCCTCCGGCGGCCAAAGGGCGTGGCCCTTTGGAAACCCGTTTGGGGGATACAGCGTAAGAGCGGCTGGCGGGGCGTTGCCGCATGTGCCGTGCATGGGAATGGCAGGCAGGCGTCACGCGATCGGCGTTTTGTTTGCCGGATCGTGGGCTATACGCGGCGCCATGAATACGGTCACAACATTGCGTCGGCGGGTGCAGGACGCCTTTTTCGGGCTCGTGCACGGCCATCGCCTGGTCTACAACACCTGCTGGGAAGATCCGCGCCTGGACCGCAGCCTGCTTGGGCTGGGACCGGGAGCGCGGGTGGCGGTCATCACCTCGGCCGGGGACAATGCCCTGGATTATTTGCTGGACGATCCGGCCCGGGTGGACTGCGTGGATGTCAATTTCCGCCAGAACGCGCTGCTTGAACTCAAGCGGGCCCTGTTTCTCCACGGCACCTTCGAGGAGCTGTACGCCTTTTTCGGCGACGGCGGCGGCGCGGCCTGCGCGGGCATCTATGCCCGGCTGCGGCGGCATCTGCCGGAGTACGCCGCAAGCTTCTGGGACCGCAACATCGGCTATTTCAAGGCGGGTAGGTGCTCGCGTTCCTTTTACTACCACGGCGCGTCCGGGGTGGTGGCCTTTGTCTTCTCCAAGATCCAAAGTGCCTTGAAACCGGCCCTGCGCCGGGAGCTCCCGCGTCTGTTGGAGGCGGGGTCTCCCGAGGAACAGCGCCGGATTTTCGCCACCATCGAGCCGGTGTTTTGGGATCGCCTGAGTCGCTGGCTGGTGGCGCGACCGGCTACCATGGCCTTGCTCGGCGTGCCGCGCCCCCAGATCGCCTTGATCCGCGACACCCATCCCGGCGGCCTCGAAGGTTATGTGCGCGACAAGGTGCGCCGGGTGTTCACGGAGCTGGCCGTTTCCGAGAATTATTTCTGGCGCGTGTATCTGACCGGTCGCTACACGCGCGGCTGTTGCCCCGAGTATCTGAAGGAAGCGCATTTCCCGGTCATCCGTGAGCGTCTGGGGCGGCTTGCGACCCATACCGCCACCCTCAGCGCGTTTTTGCGCGACCACCCCGGGCCGTATACCCATTTCGTCCTGCTCGACCATCAGGATTGGCTCGCCCACCATGCCCCGGACGCCCTGGCCGAGGAATGGGAACTGCTCCTCGCCACTGCCGCTCCGGGCGCGCGCGTGCTCATGCGCTCGGCCGGGCTCGACGTCTCGTTTGTCCCGGACAGGGCCCGCTGCCGGCTGCGGTTTTTCCCGGACCGGACCGAGCCCCTCCACGCCCGGGACCGGGTCGGCACCTACGGCAGCCAGCACCTGGCCGAGGTGGTCTGATGCGGCGGCTGGGGACTTCCCTGGAAGCCTATTACGCCTGGCACGCCCGTATCTACGACGCGACGCGCTGGAGTTTCCTGTTCGGCCGCGAGCGTCTGGTGCGCCTGGCCGCCCAGGCCCTGGCCGACCGGAAGCGGCCGCGTATCATCGAGGTCGGCTGCGGCACGGGGCGCAATCTCAAGGCCCTGGCCCGGGCCTTCCCCACCGCCGACATCGAGGGCATCGACCTGTGCCAGTCCATGCTGTGCCGGGCTCGCCGGGCCGTGGGGCAGCAGGCCGCGCGGGTTCGGTTGTGCCAGGCCGCCTACGACCCGAGCTGTCTGCCCGGGACCTCGGTCGATTGCCTCGTCTTTTCCTACGCCCTGTCCATGTTCAATCCCGGCTATGAAGCCGCCCTGGACGCGGCCCGCTTCCATCTCCGCCCTGGGGGGCTCGTGGCCGTGGTCGATTTTCACGAGACGCCGCATTCCTGGTTTCGCGCCTGGATGGGGGCGAACCATGTGCGCATGGACGCCCAGCTCGCTCCGGCCTTGGGCGATCGCTTCACGCTCGTGCACGCTTGTGTCCGTCCGGCCTACGGCGGTCTGTGGCGCTACGGCTACTGGCTCGGCCGGATGCGCTGACACGTACTCTTGACCGGGGCGCCGCCCCGCCTCCTGCCGGACACTCCCCGGCCTTTGCCGCCTCCCGCGAACCGTGAGCCTTTCCCGGGCCTTTTTGCTTTTGTCCGGATGTGGCCGTACGGCGCAATGGCTGGCCTGGTCTCTTTTTCGGACGAAAATCGAAAATTTTTCCCAAAGCCGTCTTTTGCCCTTGCCGGTTTCACGGTTGTGGGCCATCGTGGCAAAATCGAAAACCAACCTTGCGTATGCCCGCCAGAGCGTTTCATTGGAGCAGGTGTGCGGGGTATCTGCGCCCGCACGTTGCCAGGGGAGCGGGCGGAAAAGTGCGTGATTTCAGGGCCAGCGCGAAGAAGGAAAAATATGGCGGTTTACGTGCTACGAAATATTATTTAATAACATGATAAAGATACACGGCGCAGCGTCAAATCGTGACAAAGCAAGGGGAAGGTGCACGCGGAAAAAATGGAAAGAGGGATTTGACATTAGTGGAATTCCAAAATAAAAGCTTGCGGGTGGCGGACAGGGGGGAGTGTTTGTGAAAGAAACCCCTCGTGAAAATTTGGACAATAACACTGCCTAAAAATCAGTGTTTGAATTTGGCCCTCCAGGCTGCAACGATGTAATTTGCTGTTCGTTGTTCCAATAGACTGCAATATTTACAGTTTGGGGATTGTGTAAGACTGCTGTGACGCGGTCGGGTACTAGTTGCGCTTGGTGATGGCAATTGTTTCTCGCACGGAGTGTACAGTAAAGCTTGGATGTTACCGCGGCAATCCTGACGCGGTCGTTTGTTTTGTCGCCCGGTGTATCCGGGTGGTCAGTCCAGACCCTTGAAGAACGTAGCGGGGCCCCTATGAACGAAATGTATCTTGGCCAGTTCGCCTTCGCCTTCTACACACTTATCATCCTGGCCGGTGGCGTCTTGGCCGTCACCGCCCCGAGCCTTGTTCGGGCCATGGTCGGGCTGGTGACGACCCTGTTCGGCGTGGCCGGGCTCTATTTGTTACTGCTGGCCGAATTCGTGGCCCTCATGCAGATCCTTATCTATGTGGGTGCCGTCACCGTACTCATCTTTTTCGCCATCATGCTGACGCGCGCGTCGGCGGATGGCGGCGAGGCCGAAGGGCCGGGGTTGCGCGGCAGCCTGCGCGCCATTCCGGCTTTTCTTATTCCGGCCGGCACCCTGGTGCCGTTTCTGGCCCTGTGCGGCGTGACGGGGTTCGACCGGCCCAAGGACGTGTCGCCGGCCGCCCTGGGCGCCGGACTGTTGGGACCCTACACCCTGGCCTTCGAGCTCATCTCCGTGGTGCTGCTGGCGGCCATGGCCGGCGCGGTGCTGCTGGCCTTTGAAAAGCGAGGCGCCAAATGAATCCGCTCATCTGTTACCAGGTCGTGGCCGTGCTGCTGCTCGGACTGGGGCTCTATGCCCTGGTCGCCCGGCGCACGCTGATCGGCATGCTCATCGGCGTGGAGCTGATGTTAAACGGTGCCGGTCTGTCCATCGTGGCCGCCGCCCAGCTGACGCCGACCGATGCCGTGCTCGGCCAGCTCGGGGCGCTTCTGGTCATGGGGTTGGCCGCGGCCGAGGCCACGCTGGTCCTGGCCATCGTGCTCGTCATCTCCAAACGCTTCGGGGACGCCGCCGCCGACACTCCCCGGGAACTCAAGGGGTAGTCCATGGCAGCCGCCGCACCGACCATTGAAAGCGCCCGGGTGCTTCTCCCGCTGGTCATCACGTTTTTGGCGCCCTTTGTTTTATGGGTGTTTCGCAAGGACCCCAACCGCCGCGAGGCCGTGTCCTTCGTGGCCGCCGCCTTGGCGTTTCTGTCCGTGCTGTGTCTGATTCCGGCCGTGCTGTCCGGCTCGGTCTGGACCTGCCACATGGTGACGTTTTTCCCGGGCGTATCCATCCGCTTCGCCGTGGACGGGCTGTCCTGCATCTTCGCCCTGGTGGCCACCTTCCTGTGGTTCTTCGCCACCAGCTATAATATCGGTTACATGCGCTCGCTCAACGAGCATGCCCAGACCCGGTATTACTTCTGCTTCGCCGTGGCCATCTTCGGCGCCGTGGGCGTAGCCTTTTCCGGCACCGTGGTCACCCTCTACCTCTTCTATGAAGTGATCACCGTCTTCACTTATCCTCTGGTCGCGCACCACCAGGATGAAGAAGGCTACCGGGGCGCGCGCAAGTACTTGGTGTACTTGATGGGTACCTCCAAGCTCTTCTTGCTCCCGGCCATGATCCTGACCTACGTCCAGTGCGGCACCCTGGATTTCAACCTGGCCGACATCTCCAAGGGCATGTTCCCCCCGGGCGCCGATCCGACCCTGGTGTCCATCACCTACTTCCTGTTCCTGTTCGGTCTGGCCAAGGCCGCCATCATGCCCCTGCACAACTGGCTGCCCTCGGCCATGGTCGCGCCCACCCCGGTCTCGGCCTTGCTGCACGCGGTGGCGGTTGTGAAGGCCGGCGTGTTCTCCGTGTCCCGGGTCATGCTCTCGGTGTTTGGCGTGGACCTGCTGTCCCACCTGGGCCTCGGCCTCATCACCGCCTACCTGGCGGCCTTCACCATCGTGGTGGCCTCCATCATCGCGCTGACCAAGGACGACCTCAAAGCGCGGCTGGCCTATTCCACGGTCAGCCAGCTGTCCTACATTATTATCGGCGTGGGCATGCTCACGCCCATGGCCGTGACGGGCGGTCTGGTCCACATCGCCCACCACGCCTTTGCCAAGATCACCTTGTTCTTCGCGGCCGGCGCCATTTTCGTGGCCACGGGCCTGCGCAGCATCAGGCTCATGGACGGCATCGGCCGCAAACTGCCCTGGACCTTCGGCGCCTTTGCCGTGGCCTCCCTGTCCATGATCGGCATGCCGCCGGTCTGCGGCTTCGTGTCCAAATGGTACCTGGCCAACGGCGCCATCGCCATCCACAACAACATCCTGCTCCTGGCGTTGCTCGCATCCACGCTCTTAAACGCCGGATACTTCGTTCCCGTGCTCTACCGGGCCTTTTTTCGGCCGCCCGTGGCCGAGCTGGATCATTCCCTGTTCAAGGAGGCCCCCATGGTGATGGTGGTCCCCCTGTGCCTGACGGCGCTGATTTCCGTGACCCTGGGGCTTTTCCCCGAAATCTTCACGAGCTTCGTGAACGCCTTTGGCCGATTCTAGGAGAACGCCATGCGGGAACCGACATTTCTTTGCAACTGGCTGGAAGCGGCCAGGAAAAAGGCCAACGCCTTCAAGATCGCGCTCTACTGCGTGCTGGCCGCCATGGTGGTGCTCAACTTCTTCATCCTGCCGCACCATCCGCATTTCGGCATGGAAGCCTGGCCGACCTTCTGGGCCTTTTTCGCCCTGATCGGCACGGTGGTCATGGTCGTGGTGCTCAAACGCATCGTCTACCCTATCCTGGCCCGTCCGGAGGAGGATACCAATGACCGGTCTTGAGCACGCGGGCATCCATTTCCTGCATCCCGCCATCGGATTTCTGGCCCTGGCCCTGGTCATGGCCTTCCTCAAAAACAGCCAGTACCAGACCTGGCGCTGGTTGCTGCTGGCCCCGCCCGTGGTGGCCATCGCCTCGGTCATTGGGCTGACTATGGGACCGTCCGGGGAGCAGCATCTGGCCTCCCTGTCCTATCTCGGCCAGACCCTGGAACTGGGCCGGGTGGACGCCCTCTCCCTGGTGTTCGCCCACGTCTTCGCCATCCAGTCGCTGATCGGCTTCATCTACGCCCTGCACGAGCCGAACCGTGGCCAGCACATGGCCGCCTGCCTCTACGTGGCCGGCGCTTTCGGCTGCGTGTTCGCCGGCGACTACCTGACCCTGTTCATCTTCTGGGAACTCATGAGCATCGGCTCGGTGTTCCTGATCTGGCTGCGTAAGACCTCCGTGTCCACGGCCGCCGGTTTCCGGTACTTCCTGTTCCACACCTTCGGCGGTCTGTTCCTGCTGGCCGGCCTGCTGCTGCGCTACTCGGCCATCGGGACCTTCGCCTTCACGGCCGTGGCGCCGGATGCGGCCCGCTACTATGACTACATCATTCTGATCGGCTTTTTGGTCAACGCCGCCTTCGTGCCCCTGCACGCCTGGCTGCCCGACGCCTACCCCGAAGCCACGGTCACCGGCGCCGTGTTCATGAGCGCCTTCACCACCAAGACCGCCGTGTACGTGCTGGCCCGGGGCTTCGTCGGCTTCGAACTGCTGGCCGTCGGCGGCTGCATCATGGCGCTCTACGGCGTCTTTTACGCGACCATCGAGAACAATGCCCGGCGCATTCTGTCCTACCACATCGTGTCCCAGGTCGGGTACATGGTCTGCGGCATCGGCATCGGCACGGCCATGACCGTGGACGGAGCCTGTGCCCACGCCTATGCCCACATCCTCTATAAGGGCCTGCTGTTCATGGGCGCCGGCTGCCTGCTGTACTCGGCCGGCACGGCCAAGCTGACCGAACTCGGCGGCCTGGCCTCGCGGTTGCCGCTGGTCATGATCGGCTACATGGTCGGGGCCGTGTCCATCTCGGGCATGCCTCTGTTCAACGGCTTCGTGACCAAGACCATGACCATTGCCGGCGCGGCCGAGGCCCATCGCACCTGGCTCGCTCTCGGCATGGAGCTGGCCGCCGTGGGCACGTTCCTTTCCGTCGGCATCAAGCTTCCGTACTTCGCCTTCTGGGCCAAGCCGAAAAACGACATGCCGCTTAAGCCCATTCCCTGGAACATGTACGTCGGCATGGGCATCTCCTCGGTGTTGTGCCTTTTTATCGGTCTGTTCCCCGAGACCCTGTACAAGCTGCTGCCGTTCCCCACGGAGTACACGCCCTATACCTCCTGGCACGTGCTTCAGTCCTCGCTGCTGCTCGGGTTCACGGGTCTTGGCTTCTACGTCATGCGCAAGATCATTCCGCCGCATCCGAGCCGCAATCTGGACTTCGACTTCCTGTATCGGGCCATCGGGCGCGGTTTCGTGAAGCTGGTCAGTTTCCCGGCCGCGGCCGTGGATAATGTCTGGACCGAGGTCTACGCCCGCGTCGGCCTCAAGGGATTGCTGGCGGCCGGACGCGGCACCAGCGTGTTTGACGGCAAGGTCATCGACGGGATTCTGGACGGATCGGCGCGCGCCGTGCGGGAGAGCGGGGGTGCGTCCGTGGCCCGCGCCCAGACCGGACGGATCCAGGATTACCTGGCCGCGGCCGTGGTGCTTGGATTCGTGGTCTTCGTGGCCGTGTGGGTTGTCGGCTAAGCGCTCGCACGACCGGGCGAGAAGGGAGCGATACATGATGACGCAGTTCGGGTTTCCGGTGGTGACGGCGCTGATCGTCGTGCCTTTGGCGGCGGCCGTGGCCCTCCTGTTCCTGCGCGGCGAGCGGGCCATGCGCCTGCTGACCCTGGTGACGGGCATCCTCGAATGCCTGGTTGCCCTGCCGCTGTTGGCCTATGACCCGGCCGGCGCCGCCTTCCAGTTCGTGGAAAAGGCGGCCTGGTTGCCGGCCCTTGGCATGACCTACCACATGGGTGTGGATGGCCTGAGCCTGTACATGATCCTTTTGACCGCGCTCATGCTGCCGCTGTGCGTGCTCGGGTCCTGGACGTACATCAGCAAGCGGGTGCGCGAGTTCCATTTCTGCTTGCTCCTTATGACCTCGGCCTGCATCGGCGTGTTCGCGGCCCTGGATTTCGTGCTCTTCTACGTCTTCTGGGAAGCCATGCTCGTCCCCATGTACCTGCTGATCGCGGTCTGGGGCGGCCCGCGCCGGCGCTACGCTTCCATCAAGTTCTTCCTCTATACGCTCGCCGGCTCGACCCTGCTTCTGGCCGCCATCGTCGCCTTCCGCCAGGTGGGCGGTACCTTCTCCATCCCCGAGCTCATGGAGAAGAGCTACTCCTTCAAGTTCCAGTTTTTGGCCTTTTTGGCCATGGCCTTGGCCTTTGCCATCAAGGTCCCCATGTTCCCGTTCCACACTTGGTTGCCGGCCGCCCACGTCGAGGCCCCGGCCGCGGGCAGCGTGCTGCTGGCCGCGATCCTGCTCAAAATGGGCACGTACGGGTTCCTGCGTTTCTGTCTGCCCCTGACTCCGGCGGCGGCGGTGACGGCCGCTCCGGTCATGATCGCCATCTCGGTCGCCTCCATCCTCTACGGCGGGGCCATCGCCCTGGGCCAGACCGACATCAAGAAACTGATCGCCTACTCGTCCGTGGGCCACATGGGCTTCGTGACCCTCGGCATCTTCCTTTTTAGCGTGTCCGGCATCTCCGGGGCCATCCTCCAGATGCTCAACCACGGCATCACCACCGGCGGCCTGTTCATGATGATCGGCCTGCTTTATGAGCGCAGCCACAGCCGCGAGATCGCGGACAACCAGGGGCTCGGCAAGTACATGCCGGCGTTCATGTTCCTGCTCGGCCTGTTCTCGTTTTCCTCTCTGGCCTTCCCCGGCACCAACAGCTTCGTGGGTGAGATCCTGGTCCTGATCGGGGCCTTCAAGGGCAATGTCTGGATCGGCTTCGCCGCCGTGCCCGGGGCCATGCTGGCCGCCGCCTACATGTTGCGCCTGCTCCAGCGCGTGACCTGGGGCGCGCCGAGCAGCTTCAAGCCCGGTTGGTGGGATCTGCGGACCCGGGAGTGGGTGACCTTGCTCCCCCTGGCCGTGCTCGTGCTCTATATCGGCCTGGCTCCGGCCCTGGCCATTAAGACCATCGAGCCCTCCATCGAACGCGTGCTCTCCGGCATGAAGCAGAAAAACCAGGCCATGGGGCTTCGGTCGGATATGCCCTTGGCCGAGCGCCTCAACCTGCCCGCTGCCGTGACCGTGGCCGACGGCACCGATTCCATCCGTGAGGAGCGTCCATGACCATCTCCATGCTACTGCCTGAACTGTGGCTGCTGGCGACCATCTGCGCCCTGTTTGTCGCCAGTGTGAGCGGCGGCAAGCGCTCGGTCCTGTCCTGGCTGCCCTGGGCGGCCCTGGCCGGTGTCGTGATCGCCGGTCTGTCCCTGGGCGTGCGGGGTGAGACCCTCTACGGCGCCTACCGCCTGGACGGCCTGTCCCAGTTCTTCAAGCTGGTCATCGCCCTGGGCTTTGCCGTGGTGACGGCCATTGCGGCCAACAAGCGCGATTCCAAGGACTTGAGCCCGGATTACTGCATGTTGCTCGGGCTTTCGGCCTGGGGCCTGATGCTGCTTGCGTCCTGCGTCGAGCTCATCACCTTGTACCTGGCCCTGGAGTTGTCCTCCTACAGCCTCTACGCGCTGATTCCCCTGCGCGGGCAGGATCGGCGGGCGGCCGAGGCCGGCATCAAGTACATCCTTTTCGGCGCCGCCGTGACCGCCCTGGCTCTGTTCGGCCTGTCCTACGTCATGGCCGCCAAGCACACGACCTATCTGGCCGCTTTGGCCACCTCGTCCTGGAGCCTGGCCGAGGCGCCTCTGGCTGTGGTTGGCATGCTGCTCTTTCTGGCCGGGTTCTTTTACAAGCTCGCCTTGTTCCCGTTTCACTTCTGGTGCCCGGACGTCTACCAGGGCACCAAAAACGAGACGGCCGCCTACGTGGCCACCATTCCCAAGCTCGGCGCCGTGGTGGTGCTCGTGCGCTTGGCCGCGCTTTTTAGCCCCCACATGGAAGTGACCAATCTGCTGGCCGTGTTCGGGGCCATCTCCATGACCGGCGGCAACCTGGCCGCCCTGGTCCAGCGCGACGTCAAGCGCCTGCTCGGCTACTCGTCCGTGGCCCACGCCGGCTACATCATGCTCGGCCTGGCCGCCGGCTCGGCCGCGGGCCTGGCCGCGGCGAGCTTTTACAGCCTGGCCTACATCCTCATGAACCTGGCCTGCTTCTACGTGGTCTGCGCCGTGTCCAAAGACGGCGAGAATCCGACCCTGGACGATCTGGACGGCCTGTACCACCGGGCGCCGGCCCTGGCCATGATTCTGGCCGTGGCCGCCTTCGCCCTGGTGGGACTGCCGCCCACGGTCGGCTTCACGGGCAAGCTCTTCTTGCTCACGGCCGCCTGGGATCAGGGATACCACTGGCTGGTGGTGGTGGCCGTGCTCAACACCGCCATCTCCATCTACTACTATCTTGGCCTCGTGCGGCACGCCTACACGGGCGAGTCCACGGCCCCGGCCGTGCAGGTTTCCCGGGGTTCGCTGGTGTTTGGCGGAGTGCTTGCCGCCTTGGTGCTGCTCGTGGGCATGCTGCCCGCGTCGCTGTATGACCTGGCGGCCCAGGCCGCTACCCAGCTGCATCCGTAAAGGAGGATGGGCGCATGGTTTTCACCTGGTTTCAAGCCGCGGTCCTGCTCTTTTTCGTGGGCGGATTGCTGTTCGCCGGCGGGCCGCTCATTGCCGGTCTGCTCCTGGCTCCCAAGGCCCGGGGCGGCGCGATGGCCGAACCGTACGAGTGCGGTGTGCCGACCTTGGGCCAATCCTGGGTCCGCTTCGGCATCAACTACTACTTCTACGCCCTGATCTTCTTGGCCTTTGAAGTGGACATCCTCTACCTGTTCCCGGTGGCGGCCCTGTACGGCACGCCCCAGGGCGCTGATGCCACCTTCAAGCTGTTGGTTTTCATTGCGGTGCTTGCCGCCGCCATCTTCTACTTCATGCGCAAGGGAGTGTTCACATGGCCCCGCAGAATCCAGGTTTCGCCCCGGCCGTAAGCACGGTGGACCCGGCCCTGGTGTCCACGCCGGCGGTCCAGAAGATCGTCGATGTGTGCCGGGCCATGTCCATCTGGCCCATGACGTTCGGCATCGCCTGCTGCGCCATCGAGATGATGGCCGTGGGCATGGCCCGGTTCGACATGGCCCGGTTCGGCTTCGAGGTTTTCCGGCCCTCGCCGCGCCAGTCCGACCTCATGATCGTGGCCGGCACGGTCAACCGCAAGATCGCCCCGGTGGTCAAGCGGCTCTACGAGCAGCTGCCGGCCCCGCGCTACGTCATGGCGCTCGGCAACTGCGCCATCTCGGGCGGCCCGTTCGCCATCGAGAACCAGTACAACGTGCTGACCGGCGTCGATACCATCATCCCGGTGGACATCTACATTCCCGGATGCCCGCCCCGGCCCGAGGCCCTGCTCGAAGGCCTGTTCGCCATCCAACAGAAGATGACCGGCCGTCGCTGGTGGCAGGTCCCCAAGGGAGACGAGCAATGATTCCGGCTTTTGTCGCCAATCTGGGCGCCGCCTGCGTGGTCCCCATGGACTACGCCGCCACCGGTGTCACGCTGTCGTTGACCCTGGAGCCGGCCAAGCTGGTCGCGGCCGTGACCGTGCTCGACCAGGAGAACTATCTCCTGGAAGACGTCATGGCCTCGGATCTCCAGGAAGGCTTCGAGATCGAATACCACTTCAGCCTGTTCGACGGTCCGACCCGGATCGTGCTGCGCGTAACCGTGCCCCACGACGCGCCCCAGGTGCCGAGCATCGCCGCGGTCTTCCAGGGTGCGGACTGGCACGAGCGCGAGTGCTTCGATTTCTATGGCATCGATTTCGTGGGTCATCCCAACCTGCATTATCTGCTGTTGCCCGAGGATTTCGAGGGCCATCCCCTGGTCAAGGAGGCCAAGGCACGCAAGTCCCTGGCCGACCTCATGCCCCTGGCCTATCTCGTGGACTGCGGGCTGGCCGAACCCGGGGAAACGGCCGCCGGCAAACCCGCCCCGGCCAAAAAGGACGCCCAAGGCTAAGGAGCCGCCATGCAAGCCTTTGATCCGAACGCCCTGCGGGGAGACCAGTCGTCTGTCCGCTTCGAGCCCGGGCCCACCGAGGACAAGCTCATCCTCAGCATGGGGCCCCAGCATCCCTCCACCCACGGCGTCCTGCGCATCATGCTGGAGCTCGACGGGGAGTACATCCTGCGCGCCGAGCCCATCCTCGGCTACATCCACCGCATGCACGAGTGGATGGCCGAGCAGAAGACCTACATGCAGTTCATGCCCAACATGGGCCGGGTGGACTATCTGCACGCCATGGCCTGGAACTGGGCCTATGCCGGCGCCGTGGAGCGTCTGGCCGGCATCGAGGTGCCCGAGCGCGCCGACCACATCCGGGTGGCGGTGACCGAGCTTAACCGCATAAGCTCCCATCTGCTCTGGTGGGGCGCGTACCTGCTCGACCTCGGGGCCTTTACCCCCATCATGTACGCCTTCGACGACCGGGAACGCATCCTCGACATCCTCCAGGACGTGACCGGCTCGCGCCTGACCTATTCCTACTTCACCTTCGGCGGCGTGTACGGCGACGTGCCCGAGACCTTCGCGGCCCGTTGCCTGGAGTTCACCAAGTACCTGCGCACGCGGTTGCCCATGTACAAGGACTTGGTCACGGACAACGTGATCCTGCGCGGGCGCTGCGAGGGCATCGGCGATCTGCCCGTGGACATCGCCCGGCGCTACGGGGCCACGGGACCGGTGCTGCGCGGCTCGGGCATCGCCACCGACACCCGCAAGGCCGAACCCTACGGCGGCTACGACCGCTACGAGTTCCGCATCCCGGTCTACACCGAGTGCGATGCCATGGCCCGCTACATGGTGCGCCTGGACGAGCTCGAAACGAGCTGCGACATCATCGACCAGGCCGTCGCGTCCCTGCCCGAGGGGCCGTTCCAGGCCAAGGTCGGCAAGACCCTCAAGCCCCCCAAGGGCGAGGCCTGTTTCGCCGTGGAAGGCGCCCGGGGCAAGATCCTGGTCACGGTCCGGTCCGACGGCGGGCCCAAACCCTACCGGGTCAAGCTGCGCGCCCCGGGGTTTTCCAACATGAGCCTGTTTTGTGAACTGGCCCGGGGCACCTTGCTCGCTGACGCCGTGTCCATCCTGGGCAGCCTCGACCTCGTCATCCCGGAGATCGACCGATGAATGCCGACATCCTGAGCCTTTCCTATCCGTTGACCCGGCTGGTCCTGTGGCTGGTGCTCATTTTCGCCTTCATCGGCCTAAACGCCCTGATCCTCGTCTGGGTGGAGCGCAAAGTCGCCGGTTACGTGCAACTGCGGCCCGGCCCCCTGCACGTCGGTCCCATTGGTCTGCTCCAGCCCCTGGTGGATGCGATCAAGCTCATGGCCAAACAGCTCGTGACCCCGGCTGCCGGCGACAAGGTCCTGTTTTGGGCCGCGCCGCTTTTGGCCTTCGCGCCGGTCACGGTCTGCTTTTTGCCACTGCCCTTTGACGCCCGCTTCAACCCCCTGCCCATGAACCTCGGCTTGGTGCTCATCCTGTCGTTCTCGGGCTTGGGTGTGGTGTCGCTGTGTCTGGCCGGCTGGGGCTCCAACAACAAGTGGAGTCTCCTTGGCGCGGCCCGGGCCGTGTCCCAGGCCGTGGCCTATGAGGTGCCGCTGCTGCTGGCCGTCATGGCCGTGGCCATCACCGCCGGCTCCCTCGACCTCTACGCCATCACGGCCAAGCAGGGCGGCTGGCCCTGGCAGTGGTACGGCGTGAAAAACCCGCTGGCCTTTTTCATCTTCCTGGTGTGCGCCGTGGCCGAGACCAACCGCGCTCCCTTTGACCTGCCCGAGGCCGAATCCGAACTCACGGCCGGGTTCCATACCGAATATTCCGGCATGGGCTTCGGCCTGTTCTTCCTGGCCGAGTACGCCAACATGATTATCGTGTCGGGCGTGGCCGCGGCCTTGTTCCTGGGCGGCTGGCAGGGACCGTTTCTGCCCGGCGTCTGGTGGTTTCTGGTCAAGATCTACTGCATCCTGTTTTTTATCATCTGGTTGCGTTGGACCTTCCCGCGCGTGCGGTTCGACCAGCTGCTCAACATCAGTTGGAAATGGCTGACTCCGCTGGCCCTGCTCGATTTCGCGCTGGCCGTGGTTGTGGCCGGTCTGGGAGGCTGACATGTCCGTTCCCGAGAAACTGCGTGAGGTCTTAACCGGCCTCAAGAGTCTGGCCATCGGCCTTGGCATCACCGGCAGGGCCTTTTGCGAGAAAAACGTCACCGTGATCTATCCCAAGGAAGAGGTCGACAACCTGGCCTCTTTCCATGGCCATGTGGAGCTCGTGGGCAAGGAGGAGGCGCCGGACGTGCCGCGTTGCGTGGCCTGCGGCGCCTGCGCCAAGGCCTGTCCGTCGAGCTGCCTGCACATCCTGTGTCCGGTGCCGGCCAAGGAAGGGGACGAGGGTCCGGTCAAGATGGGCCCGGCGCCCCAGAAGGGCAGCAAGACCCCTGGCCAGGTCATCCTCGATTACTCCCTGTGCAGCCTGTGCGGCCAATGCGTGAAGACCTGCCCGGTGGATTCGCTGCGGTTTTCCCATCACGCCTATTTCGTGGCTACCGACCGCAAGGCCTTCACCCTGGACCTGATGGAGCGCCTGCGGCGTCAGGCCCTGGAGAATTGCCTCTAGGCGCAGGCCCCATCCGCGCCCGACCGGCACTGTCACGCCGGCGGTTCCGGATGGAGCGTGATCGCGAAGAAGCCCCCCGGCCCTGTGCCGGGGGGCTTCTTGTTTGGCGGCTGGCGTGTTGTACGGTCACGAATTCAGAAGTTTGTAGACTTGTGGCCGGGCCTTTTCATTTCATGCAAAATACGTATGCTGCCATGGATTCGCCATATGCCGCATACATGATCCGGGCATGGGTGAGTCTTCCGGGCGCGGATGGGCCAGCGCTCCGGTTGCGCCAAAAGACCCGGACAGGAGGGATTCATGAGCGAAAAGGAATGCGCCTATTATCGAACCCTGTATGAAGTGGCCAAGGGGATCAATTCGAGCCTTGATCCGGTGGTGGTGCTCGGGGCCATCGTGGAACAGGTGGCCAAGGCCCTGAACGCCAAGGCCTGCTCCATCCGGCTGCTCGACCGCCAGGGCAAGATGCTCCTGGCCAGCACCTCCTACGGCCTCTCCAAAGGCTATCTGCGCAAGGGCACCGTGGAAGTGGCCAAGAGCGGCCTGGACCGCGAGGTGCTCGCCGGCAAGGTCGTCCAGATCAAGGACGCCGGCAACGACCCGCGTTTCCAATATCCCGAGGCGGCCCGGGAAGAGGGCATCGCCTCGGTGCTCGTGCTGCCGCTGACCGTCGAGGATCGCTCCATCGGCGTTTTGCGCGTCTATTCCGCCGCGGTGCGCGACTTCGACCAGGAAGAAGTGGATTTCGCCTCGGCCATCGCCAACCTGAGCGCCATTGCCATCGAGAATGCCCGCCTGCACCAGGCGCTCAAGACCGATTACGAACTTCTCACGGCCTACGAATATACCTTCCACGAGTAGCAGGAGCCACGCTATGCCCAAGCTTCGTATTGCCATCAACGGTTTCGGCCGTATCGGCCGCCAGGTACTCAAGGCCATGCTCGAACGCCATCCCGACAAGATGGAGGTCGTGGCCATAAACGACCTGTTCGACGTGACCACCAATGCGCATCTGCTCAGCTACGACACCAACTACGGCAAGCTGCCCGTGGCCGCCCAGGCCGAAGGCGACATCATGACCGTCGGCGACTGGCGCATCAAGAACTTCGCCGAACGCGACCCCCGGGGCCTGCCCTGGCAGGATCTGGCCGTGGATGTGGTCATCGAGTCCACCGGCATCTTCCGCACCGGTCCCAAGTGCCGGGCCCACCTCGATGCCGGCGCCAAAAAGGTCATCATCACCGCTCCGGCCAAGGAAGAGGACCTGACCATCGTGCTCGGCGTCAACCAGGACCAGTACGATCCGGCCAAGCATCACATTCTGTCCAACGCCTCCTGCACCACCAACTGCCTGGCCCCGGTGGCCAAGGTCGTCCACGAGGCCTTCGGCATCGTCAAGGGCGTCATGACCACGGTGCATTCCTATACCAACGACCAGCGCATCCTGGATTTGCCCCACAAGGATCTGCGCCGGGCTCGGGCCGCGGCCTGCAACATGATCCCGACCTCGACCGGCGCGGCCCAGGCCGTGGCCCTGGTCATCCCGGAGCTCAAGGGCAAGTTCTCGGGCTTGTCCGTGCGCGTGCCGACCCCGACCGTGTCCCTGGTCGATTTCGTGGCCCAGCTCGAAAAGCCGACCACCACCGAGGAGTTGCGCGCCAAGCTCAAGGAAGCCGCCACCGGCCCTCTGAACGGCATCCTGGGCTTCAGCGAAAAGCCGCTGGTGTCCTCGGACTTCAAGGCCGATCCCCACTCGAGCATCGTGGACGCCGAGTACAGCTTCGTCCAGGGCGGGGACATGGCCAAGATTCTGTCCTGGTACGACAACGAATGGGGCTATTCCTGCCGGGTGGCCGATCTGGCCGATTTCATGGCCCAAAAGGGGCTTTAGGCGAAGCGGAATCGATCCGCTTCCGGATTCGTCCGTATCGGTTTCGACTGACGCGGGCGCACCGTTTTGAACGCATGGCGGACGTGTCGCGGCAACGCGGCGCGTCCGTTTTTTTTGGAGGGAGGAGGTTGTAGGATTTGGGGGGCGACGCCTCCGGCGGCCAAAGGGCTTCGCCCTTTGGAATCTCTCATGATTTTTGCTGGTTGCAAAGTTGCTGCGCGGTTGGGCCAAGGTGCCGAAGCGTTGGGCAAAGGCATGCCGTGTGGGGACGGGTAGGATGCGGTCTCATTTTGCAAGGCGGCGAACGGAAAACGGCTTGCCGTGAAATGGCTGAGCCTGCTAATGTTGTGGTATGCTAGCCCAATTGGATTCCGCCGAGCCTGAGGACGCGCCGGGCGCAGACGGCCTGGATACCGCCATCGCCTTGCTGGAGGCCCTGCCGGATCGGACCGCCTTGTTGCGTACCGTGATCGGTCTGTTGCGGCTTTGGACCGGTTGCGAGGCCGTGGGCGTGCGGTTACGCCAGGGCGAGGACTATCCCTATTTCACCACGCTCGGGTTCTCCGAGCACTTTGTCATGGCGGAAAACCGGCTGTGCGCCGTGGACCGCACCGGCGAACCGGTGCGCGATCCGGCCGGCCGCGTGGTGCTCGAATGCGTGTGCGGGGCCGTGCTCGATGGGCGCTTCGACCCGTCCATGCCCTTTTTCACGGCCAAGGGTTCGTTTTTCACGGGCAGCACCACGGCCTTGCTGGCCGCAGTCCGGCCCGAGGATCTGCTCGCCGGCCGCACCCGCAACCGTTGCCACAGCGCCGGCTACGAAACAGTGGTCCTGACGCCCTTGCGAACCGGCGGCACGACCTTTGGGCTCATGCAGCTTGGCGACCGCCGGACCGATGCGGTTTCACGCCCGACCCTGGAACGCCTGGAGCGCTTGGCCGACGGTGTGGCCATGGTCCTGGCCCATCAGGAGCGGGAGCAGGCGCTGCTGGCGGCCGAGGCCCGGTACCGGGCTGTTTTCGCCACCAATGTCGCGGTCAAGCTCCTCATCGATCCGGATTCCGGTTGCATCGTTGACGCCAATCCGGCGGCCTGCGCCTTTTACGGCTACGCTCCGGAGATGTTGCGCCGCTTGAGCATCTTCGACATCAACACCATGGAGCCGGATCAGGTGCGTCGTGAAATGGAGCTGGCCCTGGGCGGCACACGTCGCACGTTTCGGTTTTCCCATCGGATGGCCGATGGTTCGGTCCGGGAGGTGGAGGTCTACACGGGACCGGTGGCTTTTTCCGGGCGCACCTTGCTCTATTCCATCATTCACGACGTGACCGACCGGGTGCGGGCCGAGGAGGCCCGGGATCGGGCGGAACAGATCCTGCGCCACGATCTGCGCTCTCCCTTGACCGGCATCGCGGGGTTGGCCGGGCATCTGATCGAGAAGGAACAGGATTCCGTGAATGTGGATGCCTTGGTGGCCATCCGCGAGGCGGCGCAACGGTTGCTGGGTCTTGTCGGACGCAATCTTGATTTCTGCCGCATCGAGCAGGGCAGCTATGTGCTGTTGCCCCGGCCGGTGCCCCTCGGCGAACTGTTGCAGGAGCTGATCAATGAATCCGCGATGCTCGCCCGCACACGGCAGGTCGATCTGTCCCTGGGCGGCATGGGCCGAAACGGCGGTACGCCGGGCGGTCCGGTCGTGTCCGGCGAGCCTGACTTGCTCGGCACCTTGTTCGCCAACCTCATCACCAATGCCCTGGAGGCCGCGCCGCGCCAATCCGCGGTCACTATTTCCGTGACCGAAGCCGGGGCCGAGGCCTGGGTCACGATCCATAATCTCGGGATCATCCCAGCGGCCATCCAGCCGCAGTTTTTCAAAAAATACGCCACGTGCGGCAAGGATCGCGGCACGGGACTCGGGGCCTATACCGCACGCACGATCGCTCGGCTGCACGGCGGCGACATCGATTGGAGCAGCGGTGAGAGCACCGGGACCCGCTTGACCGTGCGCCTGCCCCGGTATCACGGTTGAGATTCAGTCCCCCAGGCCGCCCAAGGCCGCGATGAGGTCCGACACGTCGTCCACGGTGCCCAGGTCCCGGCTGACCGCTGCCTGGGCCGCGCCGGACCGGCCTGTCACGGCCAATAGAACCAGGTCGAGCAGCGCAAGTTCCCGGGCGATATCCGGGGCGTGCAGGTAGGGCAGACGCAGGCCGGTCATGGCCAGGGTTTCGAAATTGCTGCCGGCCAGGGTCGTTTCCTGGACCTTGGCCCGGGAAAGCTGGCTGGCCAGCCGTTCCCGCAGTCGGGGCAGGGCGGCCAGAGGTGGCGTCCCCGGGGCCAGATCGCCGAGAAAGCGCAGGGCGAAACGCACGGCGTCAGGACTCTCGGGCGTCTCGGGATCGAGCCGGTTAAGGAGGGCGGTGAGAAAGGACTCCCGGGGCCGGCTCCAGTCCAGGTCGGCCTGGCGGCAGGCCACGGCCAGGTCCAAGGCTCGTTGCGGGGCGAAACGCTCGGTCAGGGTGCGGCGCAAGGCGGCCGGCGCCGTCCGATCGGGACGCAGCCGGGTCAGCAGGCAGGCCAGTTCCGGGGGCGTGACGGTCAGGCGTAGGGGCGGTTGGTCCGGGAGCAGGATGCGGACTTGGCCGACCAAGGCGGTCAGCGCGCCGGCCAGGCCGGGCACATCGGTCGCGTCGCAATCGGCCGCGGCCAGGGCCGGTTCCAGGGCCAGGGCGGTTTCGCGGCCCGGGAAAAGGAGCAGCTCGCGCAGAGGCCCGGCTTCGTCATCGTCGGGATCATCGAGCCGGGCGGCCAGTGCGGCCGGGGCCAGGGGACCCAGGGTCGAGGTCAGGCACTGGGCCGTGGCCGTATCCTGGGGGAGACCTTGGTCCAGGACCGTTGCGATGGTTTGGGCCAGATCGTGTAAACGTGGCATGTCCATGCCGCCCGCATAGGCCGGAAGTCCGGCCCTGTCCAGGACACGGGGCTTTGGCCGGTTGACATGGGGAGGGGACGGGATTACCAATTTTGTCAAACGGGAGGCTTTTCCCGCCATAAAGGCCCCTCCCGCACGAACCGCCCAGGCGGCAGCGAGGCGCGCCCATGCCACCGAAAATGGATTTCGCGGATTACGATCTCGGCCCCTTCTACGACGAGATGTTCGAGGCTCCGGGCCGTCCCCGTCCGGGATGCCGCATGCTCTACGAAAAAATCCTCTCCCTGCCGGCCGGAGAGGTCCTGACCCGACAGTCCGCCGCCGAACAAGCCCTCTACGACATGGGCATCACCTTCACGGTCTACGGCCACGAGGACGGCACCGAAAAAATCTTTCCCTTCGACATCATCCCCCGGGTCATCAAGGCCGCCGAGTGGGACGTGCTGGAGCGGGGGCTTATCCAGCGCATCACCGCGCTCAATCTCTTCATCGACGACGTCTACCACCAGGGCCGCATCGTGTCCGACGGCATCGTGCCCCGGTCCGTGGTCGAGACCTCGTCGGGCTATTTCAAGGAATGCCAGGGCCTCAACCCGCCGCGAGGCGTGTGGTGCCACATCACCGGCACCGACCTCGTGCGCGACACCTCGGGCCGGTTTCTCGTCCTGGAGGACAATCTGCGCTGTCCCTCGGGCGTGTCCTACGTCCTGGCCAACCGCCGCATCCTCAAGCGCGCCTTTCCCCAGGTGTTCGAGGCGATAAACATCCGCACCGTGGACGACTATCCGCCGCTTTTGCTCGACATGCTCCAGGCCATCGCCCCCTCCCGGGGCGACGGACGGCCAACGGCCGCCCTGCTCACGCCGGGCGTGTTCAACTCGGCCTATTTCGAGCACACCTTCCTGGCCCAGCAGGCCGGCATCGAGCTCGTGGAAGGCCGCGACCTCGTGGTCGTGGACGGCAGCGTGCACATGCGCACCACCAAGGGACTCAAGCGCGTGGACGTGATCTACCGCCGGGTAGGCGAGGATTTTCTCGATCCCAAGGTCTTCCGCCCCGATTCCGTGCTTGGCGTGCCCGGCATCATGGAGGCCTACAAGGCCGGCAACGTGGCCCTGGCCAACGCCCCGGGCACGGGCGTGGCCGATGACAAGGTCGTCTATGCCTACGTGCCGCGCATGATCCGTTACTACCTGGACCAGGACCCCATCATCGACAACGTGGAGACCTACCTGTGCTGGGAGGACCGCCAGCGCGAGCACGTGCTCGACAACCTGGAAACCATGGTGGTCAAGGCGGCGGCCGAATCCGGCGGCTACGGCATGCTCGTGGGCCCGGCCTCGACCCGGGAGGAACGCGAGGCCTTCGCGGACAAGATCAAGGCCAATCCGCGCAACTACATTGCCCAGCCCACGGTCGGCCTGTCCCGCTGCCCGGTTATCGTGGACGACCATTTCGAAGGCCGCCACGTGGATTTGCGCCCCTATATCCTCTACGGCGAGGACATCCGCGTCATCCCCGGCGGACTCACCCGGGTGGCCCTGCGCAAGGGCTCCCTGGTCGTCAACTCCTCCCAGGGCGGCGGCAGCAAGGATACCTGGGTCCTGGGCGGCCCGGCCGGGTAAGCGGGGAGGGGAGGAGGATGGGATTGGTTGGGAGGAAGAGAAGCCTCCGGCGGCCAAAGGGCTGCGCCCTTTGGAATCCCCGCGAAGGGGCGCTCCTTACGACGGTGCTTGCTGGTAGAGAATGTAGCTATTGGAGAAAAATGTTTTTTCTAGGCGCCCGGATTGTCCGGACGCGAAGGGGTGGAGGCGAAACGGATGGGAACCCTTTCGGGTTTCCAAAGGGCAGCGCCCTTTGGCCGCCGGAGGCGTTTTCCCCTCCCCCCGTCCCGCACCGCCCACCCTCCACGGAGAGCCCATGCTGAGCCGCGTCGCCGATGCCATTTACTGGATGAGCCGCTATCTGGAGCGGGCCGGCAACATCGCCCGCTTCCTGGACGTCAACTGGCATCTCACCCTGGACACGCCGGGCGCCACCTTCGAGCAGTGGTTGCCGCTGGTGCGGGCCATGGGCGACCACGAGGTCTTTCGCGATCGCCAATGCCCGGCCAACCGGGAGGGCGTCATCCGCTTTTTGGCCTTCGACCAGGACTACGGCAATTCCATCGTGACCTGCCTGAGCCGTGCCCGGGATAATGCCCGCACCATCCGCGACATGATCCCCACGGAAATGTGGGAGCAGATCAACACCTTCTACCATCTGGTCCGGGAGGCGGCCCACAACGGCACCGCCGTGCTCAACAATCCCTACCAGTTCTGCGACGAGATCAAGCGCCGCGACCTGACCGTAAGCGGCATTGCCGGAGATGCCATGTCCCATGACGAGGCCTGGGACTTTTTCCGGCTGGGCCGGTTGCTCGAACGGGCGGACAAGACCTCGCGCATCCTCGACGTCAAGTACTTCATCCTGCTTCCCGATCTGGCTGACGTGGGCTCGAACCTCGACTATGTGCAATGGGCGGCCTTGCTCAAGGCCATCAGCGCCCTGGAAGCCTACCGCCACCGTTACGGCCGCATCCAGCCCGATCGGATCGTGGAATTTCTGCTGCTCGACCATGATTTCCCGCGTTCGGCCCTGTGCTGCCTGTCGGCGGCCCAGCGTTGCCTGCACGCCATCACCGGCACGGCCATCGGCTACTACTGCAATCCGGCCGAGAAGCGCCTGGGACAACTGTGCGGGGAGTTGGCCTACAGCGGGGTGGAAGAGATTTTCGCCATGGGGTTGCACGAGTTCACCGACAAGTTGCAAACCCGTATGAACCAGGTGGACGAGGCGGTTTACGCCACCTTTTTCGACACCTTTCCGGCCATTGACGCGGCCGCTCAACAATGAGACAAGCCCCTCCATGACGTTTTGCCTGGGCATCGCGGTGGAAGAGGGCCTGGTCGGCATCGCCGACACGCGCATCACCTCGGGCAACGAGATGACCAGCGCCCGCAAGGTCACCACCTACCAGAACGGCCATGGGGCCTTTTTCCTCATGACGTCGGGGCTGCGTTCGGTGCGCGACAAGGCGCTCACCTATTTCGACGAGGCGCTCTCGGAACGCCCCGAGCCGTGCGACAAGCTCTACAAGGCCGTCAATCTTTTTGCCGACCAGTTGCGCCGGGTCGCCACCGAGGACAAGGCCTTTCTGGCCGAATCCGGGTTGCGCTTTGACATGCATACCCTGATCGGCGGCCAGCTCACGGGCGATACCGCCCACAAGCTCTTCCTTGTCTATCCCGAGGGCAATTGGGTGGAGGTCTCGCGCGGTACGCCCTACCACATCATCGGCGAGGGCGGGTACGGCAAGCCGGTGCTCGACCGCACCCTCAAATATTCCGATCCGTTGCTCATGGCCCTCAAGGTCGGCTGCCTGGCCTTTGATTCCACCCGCATCAGCGCCGCGGACGTGGATTTCCCCATCGATGTGGTCCTCTACCAGAAAGGGGGCCGCGATCTGGCCGAACACCGCTACGAGAAAGAGGACTTGGCCAACATCTCCTCCTGGTGGCAGGAGCATTTGCGCGGTCTGGTGTACAAGCTGCCCTCGGAATGGATCGAGGGGGTGGCTTCCAAGCTGACAACCATTCCCCGCAAACTCCCGGCTTCTCCCCCTTCGAAGTAATCCGTGCGTTGTCGCGTCGTTCACCACACTCGCTACCGTTACACCCGGCCGGTCTTTCTTGAGCCCCACTTGGTGCGTCTGACCCCGCGGGGCGACGCGACCCAGCGGCTGGTGTCCGTCACGACCGCCATCCGGCCCGAGCCGGTGGGACAAAGCCCCTGCACGGACCTGCACGGCAATACCGTCCTGTCGGTCTGGTTTGCCGGCCTGACCGACCAGCTCGACATCGATGTCACCTGCGAAGTGGAGACTCTGCGCGGCAATCCGTTTGATTTTTTGCCTGATCCGGAGCGCTCCCGACTGCCTGTGGTGCCGACGGCCGACGAGGCGGTTTTGGCACCGTGCCTGTTGCCGCCGCCGGCTGTGCAACCGGCGGCCCTGGCCCTGGCCAGGCGGATGCTGGACGGAGGCGCGGTCACGCCCCGGGATTTTGCCTGGTCCCTTGTCACCTGGATGGGCACGAATTTGACACCGATCGTACGCCGGGAATCCGGTATCCTGTCCCCGGACATGGTGCTGGCCAGGGGACGTGGCGCCTGCCGCGACCTGGCCGTGTGCGCCATGGCCGTCTGCCGGGCGGTGGGTCTTCCGGCCCGGTTCGTATCCGGCTACCAGGAGGGCGATCCCATGCTCGAGGAGCGGGATCTGCATGCCTGGTTCGAGGTTTGGTTGCCAGGAGGCGGCTGGCGCGGTTACGATCCCACCCATGGTTTGGCCGTGGCCGACCGTCATGTGGCCCTGGCCGTAGCCCCCGAGCCCGAAGGCGCCGCGCCGGTGGTCGGAGCCTTCCGGGGAGACGGGGCCTCGGTCGCACTCAGCCATGACGTGCGCCTGGAGATGTTTTGACAGCCGAGCTCCTTTTTTTTCGGATGCAGTGGGCCAGGGGCTAGGCTCGTGTGCGTGAACATGACATAAGGTGTGAGTATGGGTTGTTTCCGGGCCGTATTTGTTCGTGTCGTCATGACACTTTCGGCCGCCTTGGTGGTCATGTTGCTGTGTTGTCTTTTCCAGGTGGTCGAGGCCCGGGCCGACCTCGTGGAGTTGACGCCCGAGGAAAAGGCCTTTGTTGCCGCGCATCCGGTCATCACGTTCAGTGATTCGGATTGGCGTCCCCTGTCGATTGTGGTGGGCGGTCGCGCGCAGGGGCTTTTTCACGACTATTTCACTCTGATATCCCAGCGAACCGGCCTGGCCTTTCGTTTCGAGCCCCAAGGTGACGGCCGGGATTTCCAGCTTGTGCTCGATGCCTTGCGCGAGCGGCGCATCGACATGATCGACGGCACGGGCAAGACACCCGATCGGGCTCGCTACGCCCTGTTCGTCGGCCCCTACCTGCGTTTCCCCCTGGCCATCATGTCCCGGGAGGACACGCCCCTTTCCTCCCTGGAGGCGCTGTCCGGCCGGCGCGTGGCCGTGGGCCGGGGGGGCACGGCCCACGAATATCTCAAGGAACACGGGAAAAATCTGACGATCATCCCGGCCGAGGACCATACCGAAGCCCTGCGTATGGTGGCCACGGGCCGGGCCGACGCCGCTGTGGAAAACCTGGCCGTGGCCGCCCATGCCATCCGCATGGCCGGGCTGGTCAATGTCAAGATTTCCGGCCTGCTCGATTATTCCTTCGAAATCTATTCCTTAGTGCGTTCGGACTGGCCGCTTCTGGCCTCGATCCTCAAAAAAGCCCAGGATTCGGTGACCGAGACCGAGCGGGGGGCTTTGCTCGCCAAATGGCTGCCGGTCTACAAGGAGCGGTTGGAGGGCGAGGCCACCCGGCACGAATCGGCCATCCCCGGCCTCGGCGCCGCCGTGGCCCTGACCGATCGGGAACGGGAGTACCTGAACCACAAGAAAGTCCTGGCCTATTGCATCGATCCGGACTGGGCCCCCATCGAGCACATCGACGAAAACGGCCGCCATGTGGGCATGACAGCCGATTTTCTGGAGCTGATGAGCGCCCGGCTCGGGGCGCCCCTGGTGCTTGTGCCCACACCCTCCTGGAGCCAGACCCTGGTCGCGATCAAGGACGGACGGTGCGATTTTCTGCCTGCGGCCAGTGATACCCGGCAGCGGCGCCGCTTTCTCAAATTCACCACGTCCTATTTGCGTTTTCCCATGGTAGTGGCCACCCGGGCCAAGGTCGGTTTCATCGATGATCCGTCCGCCCTTGTCGGCAAGTCCCTGGGCGTGATCAACGGCTATGCAAGCCTGGATATCCTGCGGGCCAAGTACCCGGATTTGCAATTGCTCGAGGTGCCGAGCGTCACCGAGGGGCTGCGGCTGGTCTCCGAAGGCAAACTGTTCGGCTTCATCGACATCGTGCCCGTGATCAGCCAGGCCATTGCCAAGGGCCATTTCAGCGATCTCAAGATCGCCGGCCGCCTGGACGCCGAACTCGACTTGTCCCTGGCCAGCCGCGAAGACGAGCCGGAACTCAACTCCTTGTTCCAGAAGGCCGTCAATTCCCTCACCAAGGCCGAAATTGACGCCATCACCAAGAAATGGCTGGCCGTGACTTTCGAGCAGGGTTTTGACTACGCCCTGTTGTGGAAGGTGCTGGCCGGCGCGTCCGTGGTGCTTTTCGTGGTGATCTGGTGGAACCGCAAGCTCACCCGGCTCAACAGGACCATTCGCCGGGCCCACGAGGCCCTGGACCAGACCAGTCGCCGCCTGGGAGCCCTGCTCGACAACGCTGGCCAGGGTTTTTTGACCGTGGACGCGGACGGCCTGGTCGAACCCCAGTATAGCCAGGAATGCCAGACCATCTTCGGCGTTGCCATGGCCGGGGCCTGGTTGCCCGAGGTCCTCTATCCGACGGACCTCCCGGCCCGGGACCTGATGGCGAAAAATATCCGCCGCATCCTGGACGAGCCTGACGCCTACCGGCGGGAACTCTACCTGTCGCTGATGCCGAAAACCGTGCGCCGGAGCGGGGCGACCTTGCGCCTGGCCTATCGGGCCCTGGCCGGCGACCGGCTCATGTTCGTCATCACCGATGTCAGCGGCGAGGTGGAACTGCGCGACGCCGTGGCCCGGGAACGCAACCGGCTGGCCTGTGTGGTGGCGGCCGTGCGCGACGAACGGGATTTTTTCGCCGTGCTCGACGCGTTTGCCCTATTCCGGGAGCAAGGCGCCCGGGAGGCCCGCGAGGCCCCCGGTGGCAGGCAGGCCCTGGAACAGGTGTACCGGCGGGTGCATACCTTCAAGGGGCTGTTTTTGCAGTTCGAGTGCGCCCAGGCCGCCAAGGCCCTGGCTACCCTGGAAAGCCGGCTTTCGACCCTGCGCCGGACCCAGGACCCGAGCCGGGAAGCCGTGGCCGACATGCTCGGCGACACGGCCGTGGATGTGGCCGTGGCCGGGGATGCGGACGTGGTGCGCCAAGCCCTGGGCGAGGAATTTTTCAGTCGGCGGGACACGGTTTCCATCGACGACGACGTGGCCAAGGCCTTGTCCGCCTTGTGCGACAGGCTGCTGGCCCGGGCCGACGCCCTGGGCCTTGACGCGGCCGATCAGGCCGTGCTGCGGTCCGGACGGACCATGCGCTTCGTGGACATGCGCCGGCTTTTGGCCGGCTACCCGCGCGAGGCCCAGCGGCTGGCCCGGTCCCAGGGCAAGGAACTCGCACCGTTTCCCATCACCGGTGATCCGGTGCTCGTGGACCCGCACCGGTTCGACCCGCTGGTCAAAAGTTTGATCCATCTGTTTCGCAACGCCGTGGATCATGGCCTGGAAATGCCCCAGCAGCGGGAGGAACACGGCAAACCCCCGGTCGGCCACCTGGAATGCCGGGTAACCCGGGAGGGGGACCGGCTGACCATTACGGTGCGCGACGACGGCCAGGGGGTCGATCCGGCCAGTCTGCGTTCCCGGGCCTTTGAATTGGGTCTGGGCGGGGCCGAGGAACTGGCTGCCTTGGATGACGCAGCCTCCTTTGCCCTGGTGTTTCGCGACGGCTTCACGACCCGACGCGAGGCTGGCGACCTGTCCGGTCGCGGTGTAGGGTTGGCCGCTGTCCGAGCCGAGGCCGAGCAGTTGGGCGGAAACGTGACCATGGAAAGTACCCCGGGGCAGGGGACATGCCTGCATCTGGCCATTCCCCTGGGCTCGGCGGGAGTGACAAGCGAGGACGCATGATCGACTCTTTCGACGGCAAGCGGTTCATCGAGGCCCTGGTCGCCCGGACCGAAGCGTTTTTTCGTGAGGAGCTGGACATTCCTGTCACGGACCGGGCCTTCCAGTCCGACGACGTGCACAAGCTCGACCTGCGGCGCATTACCGCCATCATGAGCGCGACCAGTTCTCTCAAACTGTATCTGGCCTACAGTTTCGACGCGTCGTTGATCGAGGCGGCCTTTGCCGCCTATGCCGCGGATCTCGATATCGGACCGGACGAGCACGACGATGCCGTCCAGGAAACCGCGGGCGATATTATCAACATCATCGTGGGCAATGCCCTGGCCGACCTGGCCGCGACCGGTCCGGCCATCGCCCTGTCCCCCCCCATCATCCTCACCGAGGCCAAGTCGGTCATGCGGCATCGGGGGGCGCGGTTCGTTTCGGCCCATCTCGGCACGCCCCAGGGGCAGTGCGGCATTCATCTCATCGGGCCGGGCGAGCTGTTCGACGATACGCTCGAGTATGTGAAGGAGTAAGGCATGCGGCGATTGCGCATCATGGTCGTGGACGATTCGGGGCTCACCGTGAAGAAAATGGCCAAGCTCCTCGAGGAGCTTGGGCACGAGGTGGTCCATGTGGCCGCAACCGGCCAGCAGGCCGTGGATGCCTATCCGGGGGTGGCCCCGGATCTGGTGACCATGGACATCACCATGCCCGACATGGACGGCATCGAGGCCACGCGCCGGATCCTGGCCACGGCTCCGTCCGCCCTGGTCATCATCGTCACCTCCCACGGCCAGGAGCAAATGGTCATGGACGCCATCGAGGCCGGCGCCAAGGGGTATATTCTCAAGCCCGTGAAAAAGGAAAAGCTCGTCGAAACCCTGGAAACCGTCACGGCCAAGTATCTTTCATGAACGCGTCCATGCTCGAAAGCGCCTTGTTGCGCACGCACTTCGACGTTATTCCTTTCGGCATCTACGTCGTCGATGTGACGAGCCTTGAGCTGGTGTTCGTCAACAAGCACTTTCGGGAACGCATGGGCGAAGCGGTCAGCGGCAAGTGTTACGAGGTCATCTACGCGAGCGACCGGCCCTGTCCCCACTGCCGGATCGCCGAACTGTTGACGCCCGAGGGCATGCCGAACGGGGAGACCGTCGTCTACGACCAGTACAACGAGCACGACGAACGCTGGTGCCAGCTCCAGGAAAAAACCATGGGTTGGCCCGACGGCCGGGTGGTCAAATATTCCATCGCCGTGGATATCTCCGAACTCAAGGAGACCCAGAACCGGCTGGCCGAGGCCCATGCCGCCCTGGCCCTGCGCAACCGGGAACTGGCCGACCAGAACCGGATCCTCCAGGAGAACATCCACCTGCGCGAACATGTCGAGCGCATCGCCAAGCACGATCTCAAGGCGCCCCTTTCCGCGCTCATCGGCCTGCCCCGGCTGCTGCTCGACAATTACGACCTGCCTGGCGAGGCCACCCGCATGGTGGAGCTCATCGAGCAGGCCGGACAGAATATGCTCGAAATGCTCAACCAGTCCCTGATCCTCTACAAGCTTGAAACCGACACCTACGCCCTGGCATCCGAACCCCTGGACCTGCTGGAGCTGGTCCGGGACGTGGCCGGACGTCTGTCCGGCTCCTCCCTGGGGCAGATGCGGCGGGTACGCGTCAGTCTGGATGGCCGGGAACCGCAGCCAGGCGAGCGTCTGCTCTTTTCCGGCGACCCGTTGCTGTGCCGGCCGCTGCTGCAAAATCTCCTGCAAAACGCCCTGGAAGCCACGCCGGTCGCCGGGGAGGTGCGCGTGGATGTCCGGTCCGGCCGGGACGCGGTCGCCATCGCCCTGACCAATCCCGGCGAAGTCCCGGAAGCCATCCGGGGCCGCATGTTCGAAAAGTACGTCACCCAGGGCAAACGCGGCGGCACGGGCCTGGGTGCCTATTCCGCCGCCCTGGCCGCCCGGGCCCATGGCGGACGGGTGCGGCTCGACGCCTCGCAACCGGGTGCGACCACGGTCCTTGTGACCCTGCCCACGGGACAGGACGTCGCCGTATGATGGAAAACGCCCTGTTCGAGAGCCATTTCGACCTCATCCCCTTCGGCATCTACGTGGTGGATGTGCAAAGCTTTGTCCTGGTCTACAGCAACTTGGCTTTCCGCGAACATTTCGGCGATCACCGGGGCGCGCTGTGCCACCAGGCCCTTTTCGAGCGGGATACCCCGTGCCCCTGGTGCCGTCTGGACACCTTGCTGACCCCGGACGGCCGCCCCACCGACCACACGATTGTCTTCGAACATTTCAACGAAGTGGATGACCGCTGGTACCAGATGCAGGTCCGGGCCATGACCTGGCCCGACGGCCGCACGGTCAAATACTCCATTGCCGTGGACATCTCCGAACTCAAGGAGACCCAGAACCGACTGGCCGAGGCCCATGCCACCCTGGCCCTGCGCAACATCGACCTGCGCCGCCTCTCGACCACGGATGCCTTGACCGAATTGTCCAATCGGCAGCATATCGAGTCCCTGATCCGCCAGGCGCTCGAAGCACGCGCGGCGTCTGGTGCGCCGCTTTCGCTGATCCTTTTTGATATCGACCACTTTAAGGCGATAAACGACCGGCTCGGGCATCTGGCCGGCGATGCGGCCCTGCGCGCCTTGGCCGAACGGGTGCGGCAGACCGTGCCGTCCGATTGCACCATCGGCCGTTGGGGTGGGGAGGAGTTCCTCATCCTGTGCCCGGGGACCGACCGTCAGGGGGCCGCGCGCCTGGCCGAAGCTGTCCGGCTGGCCGTGCGGGACGTGGCCTTGCCGGACAGCGGCGGCCTGAGCTGTAGTTTCGGCCTGACCGAGGCCGGCCAGGGCGAGAGCCTGGACGACCTGCTCGCCCGGGTGGACAGCGCCTTGTACGCGGCCAAGGATCGGGGTCGAGACCGGGTGGAACTCGCCTGATCGCGGCAGGCACATTCCCGGGCCTGCGTCAAGTCCTTTACGATTTCTCCAAAAATTCCTACGGGCAAGGACAACTGGCACCGGGCTTCCCGCGGCGGGGACGTCCGGCGCTTCCACCCTGCAACGAGGAAGGTTTCGCATGGACGGCAAGTTGGCGAACCCGGCGCCGCTCGGGCTCATGGGCTTTGGCATGACCACGATTTTGCTCAACATCCACAACGCCGGCTTTTTCCCCCTGGGCTCCATGGTTTTGGCCATGGGGCTTTTTTATGGCGGGCTGGCCCAGATCATCGCCGGCTTCCTGGAATTCAAGAAGGGCAACACCTTTGGCCTGACCGCGTTTACGAGCTACGGCTGTTTCTGGCTGTCCTTGGTCGGGCTCATCGCCCTGCCGAAAATGGGCCTGGCCGAGCCCACGCCCGAGGGGTTCATGGCCTGGTATCTCTGTTTGTGGGGCGTTTTTACGTTTTTCATGTTTTTGGGGAGCCTGCGGGGCAATACCGCGTTCAAGTTCGTTTTTGGCTCGCTGACCGTGCTTTTTTTCCTGCTGGCCGCCCGGGATTGGTTGGAATCGCCCACGGTCGGCCTCTTGGCTGGCTATGAAGGCCTGGCCTGCGGCGCGAGCGCCTGCTACCTGGCCATGGCCGAAGTGCTCAACGAGACCTACGGCCGCACCATCCTGCCCGTGGGCTGAGCGCGGGGAGCCGGGGAGTGGGAGACGCCTCCGGCGGCCAAAGGGCGCGGCCCTTTGGAAACCCGTAAGGGGAAAAAAACGCGCATTGCCTGGCCTAACGATGGCCAGGGACGTCGCTTGGGGCGTGGCATCCGCCGTTTCCCAGCCAGGGGAGCGGCGGGTGCCGGCTGGAAAAATGCGGTGTGCGGGAGTAGCGTTGGCCGCAACGACCGCCAGTACCATCGAGGATGCATGACCACGACCCTTGACCAGCACGTCACTGTCTCGTTTGCTTTTCCGGTTCTTTTCACTCGGCATGTTTTCGATCCGGCCAACCGAGTCCTGGCCGATGTCTTCGACCGGGCCGGACCCGGGCCCCATCGTTTGGGCGTGGTCGTGGACGGGGGGCTGGTCCGGGCCGATCCGGGACTCCCCGGACGGCTGGAGGCGTATCTGACGGCCCAGGCCGACCGGCTGTGCCTGGCGGAACCGCCGTTGATCGTCCCGGGCGGCGAGCCGGCCAAGGCCGACATGGCCGTGGTCCAGGCCGTGTGGGACCTGACCTTTCGGGCGAAACTGTGCCGCCAGTCCTTTGTCGTGGCCGTAGGCGGCGGCGCGGTCCTGGACGCGGCCGGCTTCGGCGCGGCCACGGCCCACCGGGGCGTGCGCCTGGTGCGCTTGCCCTCCACGGTGTTGGCCCAAAACGATGCCGGTGTGGGACTCAAAAACGGCATCAACGCCTTTGGTCGCAAAAACTATCTGGGCTCGTTCGCGCCGCCCTTTGCCGTGGTCAACGATCTCGATTTCCTGGACAGCCTGCCGGATCGGGATATCCGGGCCGGGTTGGCCGAGGCGGTCAAGGTGGCGCTCGTGCGGGACCGGGACTTTTTCGAGCGTCTGGTGATCCTGGCACCGGACCTGGCCGTGCGCGAGCCCGAGGCCGTGGCCGAGGCGGTCAGGCGCTGCGCGGCCTTGCACATGGAGCATATGGCCGCCGGCGGCGATCCGTTCGAACTGGGCTCGGCCCGGCCCCTCGATTTCGGTCATTGGGCCGCCCATGCCCTGGAAGAGGCCACGGGCGGCGCGTTGCGCCATGGCGAGGCCGTGGCCGTGGGCATGGCCCTGGACAGCCTGTACGCCCGGGCTATCGGCCTGTTCCCCGCACCGGACTGCGAGGCCGTGCTGCGTTTGTTGTCGGACTTGGGCTTGGCCGTGTGGCATCCGGCCCTGGCCGATCTGGACATGGACCGGGCCGTGGAAGCCTTTCGCGAACATCTGGGCGGCCGGCTCCACCTGACCTTGCCCACGGCCATCGGCGCCCGGGTCGAGGTCCACACCGTGGACCAGGCGGTCATGGCCGCGGCCCGGACCGAACTGGCCCGGCGCTCCGGGAGCTAGGCCATGGTGCCGGTCACCTATTGCACCAACATCCATCCGGGCGAGAGCTGGGTGGAGATCGAGGCGGTCGTGGCACGTTATGCCCCGGTCGTGCGCGCGGGTCTGGGGGGCGACGGGCTCTTTCCGCTGGGGCTGCGTCTGTCCGGCCCGGCCAGCCGGGAGCTCGATAGCGCCACGGCCCGGGCCTTCGGAGACTGGCTGGCCGCGACCGGACTGGTCGTGACCACGGTCAACGGTTTCCCCTACGGCCGGTTCCACGGCGTGCCGGTCAAGGAGCAGGTCTACCGCCCCGATTGGCGCGATCCCGAGCGCGCGGCCTACACGGTTCGGCTGGCCCGGTTGCTGGCGCTTTGGCTGCCGGACGGGGCCTGTGGCTCCATTTCCACCGTGCCTCTCGGGTTTAGACGGGATTTTCCCGAAGCGGCGGTGCCTGGAGCCCTGGACAACCTGCGCCAAGCCCTGGCCGATCTGGCCGGCCTGGAAGAGGCCACGGGCAAGCGCATCCGGCTGTCCGTGGAAGCCGAACCGGGGTGCCTGATCGAGACCATGCCCGAGATGGTGGGACTTTTCGAACGGCTGGAGCTTTCCCCCCGGCTGGCCCGGCATCTGGCCGTGTGCTACGACTGCTGCCACCAGGCCTTGCAGTTCGAGGAGCCGGAAGCATCCCTCGGCTTGCTGGCCCGAAACGGCATTCCCATAGGCCATGTCCAGGTTTCCTCGGCGCTGCATCTGGATGGGGCGGATCTGGGGCGGCTGGCCGGATTTGCCGAGCCGGTCTACCTGCATCAGGCCGTGGCCAAGCGGGATGATGGGACCCTTGTCCGGTTCGACGACCTGCCCGCGGCCCTGGCCGCGAACCTGGACGGGGTCACGGCCTGGCGGGTGCATTTCCATCTGCCGGTCTTTGTGGAACAGCTGCCCGAGTGCGCCACCACCCAGGCGTTTTTGCGCGACGCCTTGCCGCGTTTCTCGCCGAACCTGCCCCTGGAGGTGGAGACCTATACCTGGAGCGTGCTTCCGCCGCGTTTGCGCATGGCGGCGGTAACCGATTCCATCATCCGGGAGATCGGCTGGGTGGAGACGGCGCGGCGGCAGGGGGCCGGCAACGGTTAAAGATGCTCGCGGATGGCGAGCAGGACCTTGTGGGCGGCCGCGATCTCTTCCGGCAGGATGTTTCCCAAGAGTTCCTGGTGGACCGCGTCGTCGGTACGGCACATTTCCGCGAAACACGGCTGGGCCTTGTCCGTCAGTTCCACCCGCTTGACGCGCCGGTCCTCGGGATCGGCCACGCGCCGGGCCCAGCCACCGTCCTCCAGCCGGTCGAGCAGGCGCACCAGGGACGGGCCTTCCACGCCCACGGCCTGGGCGAGTTCCCGCTGGGTCAGGGCACAGCCCTTGCGGGCCAGGCAGGAAATCACCATCCACATGGCGTGTGACAGGCCCAGGGGGCGCAGACGTGCGTCCATCCGGGCGCGCCAAGCCCGTGCCGCCTCGGCCAGGGCCTGGGGAAAGGAAGGCGTCTGGTCCGGAGAAGACTCGGGACGAGGCGCCCTGGCCAGGGCAGGACTCCGATCGTGGAGGCTCTGCGCCATAACGCTTCTCCTTAATAGGGATGTCAAAATAAAGACTAACCGAATTTAGCGCGCCTGACCACATGGCGCAACGCGTTTTGATGTTTTTGGGCAAACTTGTTCGTCGCGGCCTGAGGCCCGGTGGCGAGGTCTGGCCGAGATTTTCCTTCTCCCCGATCCCATCTTGGGCTATGCTCGCTTGCGAGACGCATCATTTCGTCGACGGCGCAGCCGGTACGCACGGTCCGTCGTCCAACCCATGTCAAGGGAGGATCAGTGGTCAAAAACGCTTACACGTTTGCCAAGCGGTCTAAGGAATTGGCCAAGAAGAAGAAAAAAGAAGAAAAATTACAACGCAAGGCCCAACGGGGAGACGACTCCGACGACGGCCAGCCCATCTACGACGAGGCGACCGGTCAAATCATCTTCAATTCCGGCGAGGAGAAACAAGCTTCACCGGACGAGACCGAGCCTCCCGCCTCCTGAGCGCGTCCTTTGGATCGCGATCCCGGGGAGCGCGTCTTACGGCAGCAGGAACGACGGCAGTTTTTGCCGGAAGGTCCGATAGTCCTCCCGCCCCTCGACCTGGGTCAGCCGGTCGTTGGTTTCCCGGAAATAGAGCCGGTCCCATTCGCCGGTAGCCACCGGCGCGCAGGCGGCGAGCTGGGCGAGCAGCGCGAGGACCAACACAAGGCGCATGGTGAAACCTCCCCGGGACGGCGGATTGTTCCCGACCCATCAGACTCTTGCAGATTCCATGCCCCGGATGGCCGGCCCCGAGCGGTCGACTTCCGGGGGCATGCCCTGCCGTGGGGCCCGTGGCCGCCGGATTGATCGGCCAGGGCTTTTGCCGTAGGGTGCCGGCCACACGTTTACCGGAGTCCTGCACCATGTCTGATACGCCTTTTGCCGATCTCAAGTTGTTCATCACCGGTCCCACCTATCTGCGCCCGGAAGTGCGCGCCGCCGGCGCCTGGCCCGAATACGGCCACCGCGACGCCGAAAACGCCAAGCGGTTCAAACCCATTTTCGAGGACCTGGCCCAGATCGCCGCCTTGCCGGACGACTACCGGACCATGCTTTTTCTGGGCTCGGGCTCCACGGCCATGGAAGCGGCCATCCGCTCCCTGGTGGCGGCCGGCGAAACCGTGCTCCACGTCTCGGTCGGGGCCTTTGGCGACCTGTGGTACAAGATTTCGGTGGCCAATGACAAAAAAGCCGTGCTGCTGTCCTTCGAACCCGGCCAGACCGTGGACACGGCCGCCCTGGAAGCGGCTCTGGACACCCACAAGCCGGCCGTGGTCGCCTTCACCCATAACGAGACCTCGACCGGGGTGGTCAACGACATCACGGACCTGTGCCGGCGGGTCAAGGCCCGGGGTGCCCTGGCCCTGGTGGACGGGGTGAGCATTTTCGGCGGCGCGCCGAGCTGCATCGCCGCGTCGGGCTGCGACATGTACTGTACGGCCACCCAGAAATCCCTGGGGCTGCATGCCGGCTTCGGCATTGGCTTCGTGAGCCCGGCCGCCATCGACAAGGCCCGGCACGTGACCGGCAAGGGCCATGCCGGTGATATCCTCAAGCACCTGGAGCGCGCGGCCAAGTACCAGACCCAGTCCACGCCCAACGGCGCCCTGGGTAACCAGATGTACGTGCAGCTCGAATACATCGTGAAGGAAGAGGGGATCGCGGCCCGGTTCGCCCGCCACGAGGTGATGCGGGCCATGGCCTGGGATTTCGTGCGGGGACTGCCCGGATTCGAACTGTGCGCGCCGGAAGGTTTTCGCTCGCCCACCGTGACCACGGCCGTGGTGCCGGCGGGCATGACGTTTGCCGATCTCAAGGTGGCCAAGGAAGCCATGCGCGCCCGGGGCTATCTCTTCGATCCCGGCTACGCCAAGCTCAACGAGGACCTGGAAAGCCAGGGCCGGCGGCCGATTTTCCGCATCAGCCACATGGGCGATATCAGTCCGGCCATGCTCCAGGGCTTCCTGGAGGCGTTGGGCCAGGTCCTTTCCCGCTAAGTACACCTCGGGCCGTGGCGCGGGTCACGGCCCGAGGCCTCCCTGTGCGTTCCGGATCAGCCGGCGAGGCTCAGGGACTCCGGGCGCGCAGCCCGTCCTTGCGACACGACCCACACCCTGCCGGACCTGTCGCCGGCTGTGCCCTTGGCCAGGAGATGGCGGCCGGGTCGCCCAGCCGGTTACTCCGAAGCGGCCTTGGCCTCGACCTGGGCCCGGATGCGGCACACGCCGCAGATTTCGCTCGACGACGGATAGCCGCAGGTCTGGCAGGGGGCGAGGGTTTCGCCTCCCTCCTGGTTGGGCGCGGCGAAATGCGGCCGGCCCCGGTCCAGGAAGGCTTCGTAGAAGGCCACCTTCTGGCCGGGACTGCGATCCTCCAGGTCGGCGAAGAGCTTTTTGTGCCCGGTGAAGCTGGCTCCGCCGCTGTACGGGCAGCCCGCCTTCCAGTGGTCGATGCCCTTGAAAAAGCAGTAGGCCGCGGTCTCGAACTCGGTCACGCGGTAAAGCGGTTTGATCTTGCGCACAAAGCGGCCCTCGGCCGGCAGCACCGGGCCCTGGCCGCCCAGATAGGCCGCGTCCCAACGCAGCACATTGGCGAACAGCCGCGCCACCTCGTCGTCGAGGTTGTGGCCGGTGGCCAGGGCGGCAAAGCCGTTTTCGTAGGCGAACCGGTTGAAATAATGGCGCTTGATCTTGCCGCACACGGCGCAGATCGGCCGTCTGACCGCCGCCTTGACCGCCGGGATGGCCAGGCCCACATCCTCCATGCGTAGGACATGGAGGGGAAAGCCGTTGTCCCGGAAATAGGCTTCGGTCTTGGCGCATACCGGGTCCGAGGAGTCCGGGATGCCCAAATGCACGTGGAGCCCCTCCACGTCATGCCCGAGCTCGGACAGGACCCGCATGAGGGCCAGGGAGTCCTTGCCGCCCGAGACGGCCACGAGCACCTTTTCTCCGGGCTGGATCATGGCGTGGCGGCGCACGGCGGTCTCCACCTGCCGTTTGAAGAAAACCTCGAAGCATTCGGGGCAAAATCCCGCGTGGTGACTGGGCAGCTTGACGGCGGCCAGCGCGCCGCAGCGTTTGCACTTCATGGGAACCTTATCAGGGGTAAAGGGTGTCGGGGCGGGAGGGGAAGAGCCTCCGGCGGCCGGGGGCATGATGCCCCCGGACCCCTCGCACGGGGAGACTCTGGAGACGCTATGCGTGTTCTCCGTGCTGCCGGAGGCCATGTCTTTGCCTCGCGGGGTGATCCAGGAGGGGGACCCTCCTGGCCGCCGGAGGCGTTTCTCTCCCGAGTGCCTTAACCGCGCGACGTCACTAGGCGCACGGTGACGTGGTCGCCGTCGTGCAGGCGGCGGTCCGGGGTGAGCAGTTCCCCATCGCGGATGATGAGGGCGTCGTTGACGCGCAGGTCAAGTTTTTGCTGCAATTGCAAAACGGTGTTGATTTTTGGGAAAGACAGGGGTTGACTCTGGGAACTTATGGTCACGGTGATCATGACCCGATGATATACCCCTTGGCCGGTATGGAATCAAGACGGCCGGGAGGGAAAAACGGTTGACCCCTGGCGGGCTTTTCAGCATAAGGTGAGAGTGTCGGCACGGTTTGTTTTTTGTATTACGCCGTATTGCGAGGAGTTCAGTCATGAGTGGGAAGATTTTGGTCGTCGATGACGAAAAACATATCCGGATGTTGTACCAGGAAGAGTTGGAGGGCGAGGGGTACGAGGTCGTGACCTCGGACGGCGAGGAAGCCATCCTGCCGCTGATGGAACGGGTCGCGCCCGAAGTGGTGGTCCTCGACATCAAACTCGGCTCCAACCGTTCCGGACTCGACCTGCTCCAGGAGATCCGGGGCAAGGACCAGGCCATCCCGGTGATTTTGAGCACCGCCTACGACAGCTTTCAGCACGATCTCAAGTCCATTGCCGCCGATTATTACGTGGTCAAATCCGTGGACCTGGGCGAGCTCAAGGCCAAGGTGGCCCTGGCCATGGAAAAGGCCCGCAGCGGTCGGGGCTGAGGGCGTATTCGGGGAATTCGTAACGGAGCGCCTGCTCCGAAACGATTGCAACCGTGGGCTTTTTTGAGCGGAGTCGCATTTTTTTCAGGCGCAAGAGCGGAGATACCGCTCCCTTCCGGCAGCGGGCCGGTCGGGGGCGTTCGGGATTGCACGCGGAAGACGGGTGACCGTCTTCCGCTTTTTTTGGCGGCGACCAATGGCCTTGCCTGGCCGTGCGGTTCGTGCTAGCCGGCTTCACCATGCTTCCTGACATTTCCCGGACAATCCAGGAGATCGCCCTGCTCACGGTCCCCGTGCTCATGGCCATCACCTTCCACGAAGTGGCTCACGGCTATGTGGCCAACTGGCTGGGCGATCCCACGGCCAAGCTGGCCGGCCGGCTCACGCTCAATCCGATCAAGCACCTCGACATCCTCGGCGTGCTGGCCTTCGTGCTCACGCGCATGATCGGCTGGGCCAAACCCGTGCCGGTCGATCCCCGCTATTTCCGCAATCCCAGGCACGGCATGATGCTCGTGGCCTTAGCCGGGCCGCTGATGAATTTCCTGCTGGCCGTGGTGTGCGCCCTGGCCGCCCGGGGACTCGACTGGCTGGCCACGGACATGACGCCCGGGACCCTTGCCTACCGGGTGCTCGAACCGCTGGTCTACATGGCCGTGGCCGGGGTGTCGGTGAACCTGGCCCTCGGCATCTTCAATCTGCTGCCGGTGCCCCCCCTGGACGGCAGCAACATCCTGGCCTACTTCCTGCCGCCCCTGGCGGCCGTGCGCTACATGGCCTTCGGACGGTGGGGTTTTTTCATTTTGCTTCTTTTGGCCGTAACCGGGGTGCTGGGCAGGATTCTGCTCCCACCGGTTTCTTTTTTGTACGGACTCCTGCTCTAGGCGGACAGCACGGCCGTCCGCCAAGGCATCACAGCAAAAGGACTTCTCTGGAATGAGCGAGAACACTCCCAAGGAAAACAAACGGATCGTTTCCGGCATGCGCCCCACCGGCCCCCTGCACCTGGGCCATTACTTCGGCGTGCTCAAGAACTGGATCGAATTGCAGGAGACCCACGACTGCCTTTTCTTCGTGGCCGACTGGCACGCCCTGACCACGGAATACGCCGACCCCAAGCGCATCAAGGGGTTTGTGCCGGAGCTGGTCAAGGACTGGGTGGCGGCCGGGCTCGATCCGGAAAAGTGCGTGCTGTTCCAGCAGTCCCAGGTCAAGGAGCATGTGGAACTCCATCTGCTCCTGTCCATGGTCACGCCGGTGTCGTGGCTGGAGCGCAACCCCACCTACAAGGATCAGCTGACCGAACTGGCGGCCAAGGATCTGGCCACCTACGGCTTTCTGGGCTACCCGGTGCTCATGGCCGCGGACATCCTGCTCTATAAGCCCGGATTCGTGCCCGTGGGCCAGGATCAGCTGCCCCATATGGAGCTGACCCGGGAGATCGCCCGCCGCGCCAACCATCTCTACGGCAATTTCTTCCCCGAGCCCCAGGCCCTGCTCACCCCGGACGCCAAGCTGCCGGGCCTGGATGGCCGCAAGATGAGCAAGAGCTACGGCAACGCCATCGGCCTGACCGAAGAGCCGGGGACCATGAAGAAAAAGGTCATGAGCATGCTCACCTGCACCAAGCGGGCGCGCCGCGAGGACCCGGGCGATCCCAAGGAGTGCAACCTCTATCCCTATCACGAGCTGCTGACCGATCCGGCCCGGCTGCCGGAGATCGGCGAGGGCTGCCGCAACGCCTCCTGGGGCTGCGGCGACTGCAAAAAGCTGCTCGTGGAATCCATGACCGCCTTCCTGGAACCGATCCGAGCTCGGCGCCAGGCCTTCGACAAGGACCCGAACCTGGTCTGGGATATCCTGGCCAAGGGCAATGCCGTGGCCCAGGAACGCGCCAGCCGCAATTTGACGGCCCTGAAGAAGAAACTGAATTTCAATTTTTAGCCGGGAGAGGGCGGGATACGAGGGACGGGGGAAGAGACGCCTCCGGCGGCCAGGAGGGGGTATCCCCCTCCTGGACCACCCGTCAGGGGAAAACGTCTTTTCTGACCCGCGCCGGTTCGAATCGCAAAAGTCCCCCCGCATCGCAGGATGCGGGGGGACTTTTCGTTTTGTGTGACTGTTCGTTGCCGGCAGCCTGGTAAAAAGGAGTGCTTTTTATGGTGGGTTTCCAAAGGGCGTAGCCCTTTGGCCGCCGGAGGCGTCCATCCCCCCCATCGTCTCGACCACAGGCACGGCCGTCGGGCCGTCAAAGCGCACGGTCACGGCGCCGTGGCGGTTGGTGGCGTAGGTGGGGCAGCCGAGCCGGGCCAGGCTTTCGACCACCTTGCCCGACGGGTAGCGGCCGGAATCGCCGGCGCTGGCGATGGCCACCTGGGGCGCCACGGCGGCGTGGAACAGGCGCGACAGGCTCGATGACGAGCCATGATGGGGCAGCACGAGGACCGCCGCCTGGAGGGGCGCACCCGTGCGGGTGAGCCTATGGGCCACGCTCCGTTCGATATCCCCGGGGAGCACGGCCAGCCCCCGGCCCTGCCAGGTCAGGCGCAGCACCAGGGAGCCGTTGTTGCCGGACAGATCGTCGTCCGGGCCGGGGTGCAGGACGTCGAGGGCCAGGCCGTGGCCGAGGTCGAGCCGGTCGCCTGCGGCCAGGGAGGTCCGGGGAATGCGGCGTGCGGCCAGGGCCGCCTGGACGGGCGCGGCCAGGGCGCCTTCCGGCAGGCAGCCGTTGTCGTCATAGGCCGCGACCGAAAAGCGCTGGAGCAGGGAGATCAGCCCCTTCACGTGATCGCTGTGGGGGTGGCTGGCGAACACCGCCTCCAGGCGTGGCGGGTGGTTGTCGGCCAGGGCTGCGCCGACCACGGCCCGACCCACGTCGAAATTGCCGAGCAGGCCGCCGCCGTCCACGAGCAGGCGTTTGCCGCCGGGCAGGCTCACGGCCACGGACTGGCCCTGGCCCACGTCGAACACGGTGAGGCTGACCGCCTCGCGGCTGTCGGCCAGATCGCGCCACAGGCCCGGACCGACGAGCAGGGCCAGACTCGCGAGCAGGGCGGCCAGGGGCTTGGGGCGACCGGCCAGCACCAGGGCCAGGCAGGCGAGCAGGCCGTAGCAGCCGAGCAGCTCAGGCCAGGCCGGGCGCAGCACGGCCGTGGAGAGGAGCAGCCCGTGGCCTTCGAGCCAGGCCAGGCCGTGCATGAGCGCCTGGCAGCACCAGGCGGCCGCGAGCAGGAGCCAGACGCCGGCGGCGGAGAGCAGCGGTACCGGGAGCAGGGCCAGGCCGACCAGGGCCATGGGCGTGACCACGAACCCGAGCAACGGCAGCCAGGCGGCGTTGATCCAGGGATTGCAGTTCCAGTCGCCGAAAAGCCGGACAATGATCGGCAGCACGGCGGCTTCGGCGCACAGGCTCGTCCACAGCACGGCCAGGACCGGCACCACGATCCACCGGAAAAGTCGCGATCGGGGGAGCCGGGCGCAAAACGCTCCGAAGGGTGGCCACAGCAGTCCGATACCGGCCACGGCCGCGGCCGAAAGTTGCAGCCGCACGTCGTAGGCGGTCAGGGGCGAGACCAGAAGCATGGCGGCCAGGGCCAGAAACAGGCTGTCGCACAACGGCGCGTGGCGGCCGAGAAAAAGCAGCAAACCGCAGCCGGCGAACATGAGCACGGCTCGGTACAGCGAAGGGGAATACCCCCCCAGCCAGCAATAGCCGGCCACCAGCGGCGCAGCTACGAGTATGATCAGATAGGGGCGCGGCACCCGTAGAAAAAGCGCGGGATGCCACCGACCCGCGATCCAGACCAGGGCGATGGCCACGGCCACCACGTAGGACACGTTCATGCCGGAGAGGGCCAGGGTGTGGGCCAAGGAAGCCTGGCGTATGAGGTCGAGATCCGTTGCGGCAAAGCCGGAAAGATCACCGAAAAGCAGGGCCGCGACCATGGCCCGGCCGGCCTTGGCCGCGGAGTCGGCCCCGGCCGGCGGCGTCAGGACCGAAAGCACCCGGGCGCGGATGCGTTCCCGCCACCGGTCGGCCGTGTTCGGACTATCTTCCAGGCGGCGCAAGTTCCCGGTTTCCCCGCCTCGGGCATAGGCCCGGAAAAACACCCCGTCCAGGCGGCGCAAGAACGCGAAATCCGTCACCCCCGGGTTGGCAAAGCCCCGGGTCGGACGGATCTTGGAGTTGAAGGCGAGCCGGTCGCCCGGCAGGGGACGAAACGCCGGGGTGTCGATGGTCAGGGTCAGCCGGCCGGGCAGGGGAACGGCGTCGCAGTCCGGACCCGTGAGCCGGACATCGGTCAGCAGGCAGGACAACCGGCCTTCGGGCCGGGGATCGACAGTTTCCACGCGACCGACGCAATCGAGGGGCTTGCCCCGGGCCAGACAGGCGGGCAACGGGCCGGGCAGGGGCGGCATGACCCACCAGGCCACGGCCAGCCCGGCCAGGAAGGATAGCACCATGGCGGTCAGGGACGGCCGTCCCGGGGCCGGGCGCGGGAAAAGCGCCAGCAGCACCAGGCCGGTTCCGGCCGCCAGGGGATATTCCAGGGCCAGGATGCCGGCGATGGCGGCCAGGAGGCAGGGCTGCCAGGGCAAAAGGGGAGGGGTGCCCCGGATCATAGGGGCATGATGCTAGAAGGGGCCGGATGCGGCGTCAATGGGACGGGGGAGAGGGACGGCGTTGTGATCAAGGCGTGTCGCCGGCCGGCCCGGCTTGTCAGGGCGGGACCATCCGCGTAGAAAGGGGCAGACTTGGAGTCGGGTTTCCGGGCCTTGGCGCGAGGCGCGCCTCAGTCCCGAGGGGGGCTTCCCCAGACCATAAAGGAGTACCATATGGCCGTGAAAAAAATTCTGATGCTCGTGGGTGATTTCGTCGAGGACTACGAAGTCATGGTGCCGTTCCAGATGCTCGTCATGGTGGGCCATGACGTGTCCGCGGTTTGCCCGGGCAAAAAGGCCGGGGAGACCGTGCGCACCGCGGTGCATGATTTCGAGGGCGACCAGACCTACAGCGAAAAGCCCGGGCATAATTTCACCCTCAACGCGGATTTCGACGCCGTGGACCCGGCGGCTTTCGACGCCCTGGTCGTGCCGGGCGGGCGGGCGCCGGAATACATCCGCCTCGACCCTCGGGTCATCGAGATCGTCAAGCATTTCGGGGCTACGAAAAAGCCCATCGCGGCCATTTGCCACGGCCCGCAGCTGCTGGTCGCGGCCGGGGTGGTGGCCGGGTGCGAGTGCATGGCTTATCCGGCGGTCAAACCCGACCTGGAACTGGCCGGGGCCAAATACGTCGATCCCAACGACACCTTCAGCAATGCCCATGTCAGCGGCAATCTGGTCACGAGCCCGGCCTGGCCGGCCCATTCCGAATGGATACGCAAGTTCCTGGATATGCTCGGCACCACGATTGTGCCTTAGGCGGTACGCAACAAAGGGGGGCCGTTTTTCTGGGCGGCCCCCCGCCCATAACGGCCCACTGACCCGCCAAGCCGGTCGTCTCCGGCAGGGGGAGGAATGGACGGGACACGACCCAGGGGCGGTCGCAGGACCGCACCCGGCTTTTTCCCTCTTTTTTCCCATGGGCAACAATGCTATAGCCACGAGCCGACAAGCGGCCCGTGGGCGGCCCGGACCAGCCCGACGGCGGAATGAGGCGCTATGAGCGATTCGAAGAAGATGGAGCGAGTGCGGCAGATCATTGGCGATTTTGCCGTGAACAAGGGCAAGGTGCTCCTGCTGTTGTCCTTTCTGCTGTTTATCGTGGCGGCGTATTACGTCATGGATTTCGTGACCGAGGACAGCCTGGCCGTGAAGTACAAGAAGACCACGGCCCTGGTGGAAGAGGTCCAGGAGACCAAAAACGTCCTGACCATCGTGACGAGCCAGGGCTTTTTCGTGGTCGATCCGGGACTGCGCTCGGACAAATACAAAAATATCGGTGACTTTTTCCGCAAGGTCAAAGAAGACGGGTCGCCGGTGCGCATCGATTACAAAGACGTCGGCAACGACAAGGTCATCGAGAACGTCTTTTATCGGGCCGAATCCACCAAGTTCGGTAAGATCAGCTCCCTCAAATAAGGACGGCGCTTCGGGCGCCGTCTCTCCGTGGCCTTTGGGCGTGTTGTTTCCGCCAGCCTCCTGTGCGGTCCTGGCTGGGGACTTTTTTCTGTCCCGCTGCGCCGCCGCGCCGAGGGGTGGAAAAGCCGCTCTGCGGCAGGTGTCGTGTCTCTCGCGAGCGGAATTTTAAAGGGCTTCGCCCGTTGGCCGCCGGAGGCTTTCACGCCAACACGTCGGGAAAGGAAACGCATGGGGACCGTGGCGCCCCCCGCAGGGAGCGCCACGGCGGTGGGGCACGCCGGGCCGGGGCTCGCCCGGCGGTGGCCTACAGTTTGTTGAGGATGTTGTCGTCGATCCAGTGCTGGTCCCACCATTCGATGGGCGAGGTCTCGTGGCCGAAGACGAGCACGCCGAAGTGGAGGTGGTCGCCGCCGGCCAGGCCTGTGGTGCCGGTCTTGCCGATGGGGTCGCCCTTTTTGACCTCCTGGCCTTCCTTGACGTCGATCTGGCGCAAGTGGGCATAGAGGGTTTGCAGGCCCAGGCCGTGGTCGATGATGACGGTCTCGCCGTAGATGCCGAAAAATCCGGCGAACGCCACCTTGCCGCTGTTGGCGGCCGGGACCGTGGCGCCTTCCAGGGAAGCCAGGTCCACGCCCATGTGGGTCTGGTGGTCGATTTCCTTACCCTGGTAGTAGTAGGTGCGCTGGTCGCCGAAGCCGGCCTTGGGCGCGGCATTGGGCAGGCGCATGAAGGCTTTCTTGTCCCAGAGCATGCGGGGTGCGGTCTTGTGGCCGAGATCGTGCAGGAAAACACTGTTTTCGCGGCGCAAGTCGTTGTTGACCCGCAGGTAGATCTGGAGATTGTCCCGGGTGTCGGTGATGATGTTGTAGTATTGGGGCATCTTGGATTCCAGGAAGTTGTCGGAGATGTTGATCTTGTCCTGGCGGAACTTCCTGGGAATGGCCGTGAAGCGGAAGCTTGTCAGCGCCTCGTTGCCGGCCTTGTCCACGGCCTTGATCTTGGGCACGAACATTTTGGGGTCCATGTCATAGGGGAAGACGTAGAGCCCGAAGTACCGTCCGTTGTCCATCTTGAAGGCCGGGAAAAGTTCGTCGCCCACCAGCACGCCGGCCACTTCGGGGTCCTCGCTAAGGGAAAACGACACCGCGCCCACGCCACCCTGGCGCACGTTGTGGGCCAGGCTCGTCACCTCGATGCGGGGCGGGATGGTGTCCAGGGTGAGGGTTTTGGTCAGCACGGTGGTGTTGCCGCTGCCGAAATTGCCGAAGGAACGGTCGGTGGCGGTCACGGTCAGGGTGAACGGGCCGTCGCGCAGGCCGGCCGGTTCCAAGGAAAACTTCTCCGTGACTTCCTTGATGGGGCTGGCATAGGTCTGGTCGAGCAGGGTGATCTGCTTGTCGCCCTGGCTGACCACGACCTTGGTGCTTTTGAGTCCCGAGCCGGTATCGCGCAGGCTGGCGGTGAATTCCCGCTTGGGCGCGGCCACCTCGCTGTCTGGAGTCAGACTGATTTCGGGTTTGGTCCGGTCCGTCAGGAACAGATAGCCGGCGCCGGCGCCGATGGCGATCACCATAAGCAGGAACACGAAGACAAGTTTTTTCATGATGGCGTACCTCGCAGGTCAAGGTCAGCTTCATAGCGACCCGGCCCTGGCAGTGCAAGCCCGGACGGATCGATCGGTCCGGGTGGCCCTTGCCGGGGACGTGCGCTCAGGCGCATGTTCCTTGTCCGCGACACCAGGGCGTCTTGTGGCCGGAAACGGTGCAAGATCGTGCAAACGCCCCGGGCCGGGGCGGTATTTTTCGAGCTCCGCGGTCGGCGAGACTCGGTTCACGGGAGGGGGACCAGGATGCGACGGCATATCGGGATACTGACAGGGCTGTGCTGGTTGTTGTTGGTTGGGGTCGCCATGGCGGCCGATCCCGTGCCCCAGGACGGGACGCCCCCGGCGGTGCCGGCGGTCAAGCCCCTGCGCGTGGGCGTGGTGGTGGCGCCGCCCTTTGTCACCAAGGGCGTCACCGGGCAGTTCCAGGGCCTGAGCATCGACTTGTGGCGCGATGTGGCCCATGACCTGGGGCTGACCTGGAAGGCCCGGGAATACGACCTCATCGGCCTGCTCGACGCCGTGGGCCATGGCGAGGTGGACGTGGGCGTGTCGGATCTGTCCATCACGCCCGAACGTGAGTCGGTCATGGATTTCTCCCAGCCGTTTTATGCCACGGGCCTGGGTATCGCCGTGCCGGCCAGTAATCGGGGCGGCATCTTGTCCTCGATCGGCCAGCGGCTGCTCTCCTCCCATGTTTTGCTCTACGCCGGTTCGTTGCTTGGGCTGTTGCTGGTGGTCGGGACGGCGATCTGGCTTGTGGAACGCAACCGCAACCGCAACAATTTCCGTTCGGGACTGCGCGGCATCGGTGACGGGCTGTGGTGGTCGGCCGTGACCATGACGGCCGTGGGCTATGGCGACTCCACGCCGCGCACCCTGCTTGGCCGGACCCTGGCCATCGTCTGGATGTTCGCCTCGGTGACCCTGCTCGCCTTTTTCACCGCCGGCATCACCTCGTCACTGACCGTGGAGCATATGGCCACCAAGGTGCGCGGGCCCGAGGACCTCCACCGGGTGCGCGTCGGCGTCAAACACGGCTCGGCGGCCGAGGAGGAACTTGTCGCTTCCCATGTCGGCGTGATTCGGTTCGACACGGTGGAAGACGGCATGCGGGCCACGGACTCGGGCGAGATCGAGGCGTTCGTGCACGACCAGCCGGTTCTGCAGGCCATCGCGTACACAACGTATCCCGGTCGACTGCAGGTGCTCCCCATTACTTTCGATCCGCAACTATATGGCTTTGCCTTCCCGTCCGGATCGGGTTTACGAAAAAAAGTCAATGTAACGATGTTGCGTCTTCTGGAAGATAGAGAGTATCGCAGGCGCCTGATCGGCGCCTATTTGGGCAAGGATGCGACGTACTGAACGGTCACGGGCCGTTTTTTGATTGGCATTGCGCAGAACATCTTGACATTATAAATCATATATCGGAGAGACGAGACGGTCGAACTACGTGGCTCCATCGGGGAATGCCGCATCCGTCTTTCCGGGCTCCACCCCCACAGCACAAGAGGAGATCGCATCCATGCCAGCAGCCGTGTTCTGTTCGCTGATCCGGCGTCTTGGACCCGTGGCCCTGTGCGCCGCCTTGGCAACCCCCTTGCTGGTCGGCTTGTGGGGATGCGACGGGAAAAAGCCGGCGGCCCCCACCATGCCCCCCGTGGAAGTCACTGCCCTCGAAATCAAGCCCCAGAGCGCCCCGATGACCGTGGACGGCATCGGCCACGTGACGGCGTTGCGGTCCATCGGTGTGCGTTCCCAGGTCACCGGGGTGATCAAAAAAACGCTTTTTGCCGAGGGCGATGTGGTCACCGAGGGACAACCCCTGCTCGTCATCAATCCCGACGCCTACAAGGCCCAGCTCGACGAAGCCGTCAACACCCTGGCCAAGGATAGGGCCACCGCCGCCCAGAATCGCCGAGATTGGCTGCGCTACAAGGACCTCGTGGCCCAGGGCGTGGTCAGCCAGGACGATTACGAACAGAAGCGCACCACCTACAAGCAGGCCGCCGAGCAGGTCCGGGTGGACGAGGCCAGCGTGGTCAACGCCAAGGTCAGCCTGGACTATTGCTACATCAACGCGCCCTGCACCGGCGTGGTCGGCTTGCAGTCCTACAAGACCGGCAACCTCGTCGAGGCCAACAAGGACGTCATCGTCACGGTCAACCAGATCGAGCCGGTCAACGTGCAGTTCTCCGTGGCCGAAAAATACCTGCCGGAGCTGCGCGACTACGCTGCCAAGGGCTCCCTGGTGGTCGAAGCCAGCTACCCCAATCATCCGGACAAGGTCTCCAAGGGCACGCTTTCGGTCATCAACAACACCGTGGATACGACCACCGGCACCATTGTCCTGCAGGGCGAGTTCCGCAACAAGGACCACTTGTTGTGGCCCGGCCAGTTCGTCAACGCCACGGTCGTTCTGACCATGACCGCCGACACCCTGCTCGTGCCGTCGAGCGCCCTGGTCACCACCCAGGACGGCTCCGCCCTGTTCGTGGCCCAGGCCAACAACACCGTGGAAATGCGCAAGGTCGAGGCCGGCCGCAAGGTCGGGAGCTTCACGGTCGTGGACAAGGGGCTCAAGGCCGGCGAAAAGGTCATCACCTCGGGTCAGATCAAGCTTTTGCCCGGAATGCCCATCAAGATCGTGGATCAGACGACCTATGACAACGGTCCCGTTTCACCGGCGGCCGTGGCCACGGGCAACGCGGCCAAAACCACCGGGGAAGCCCAGGGGAACTGACCATGACCGATCTTTTCATCAAACGGCCGGTAGCCACCACGCTGCTGATGGCCGCGTTGATCTTTTTCGGCGTGGTCTCGTATTTCTCGCTGCCCATCAGCGAGATGCCGAGCATCGACTTCCCCACCATCCAGGTGTCGGCCTCCCTGCCCGGCGCCGATCCCCAGACCATGGCCTCGGCCGTGGCCACCCCCCTGGAGCGGCAATTCACCTCCATCGCGGGCTTGCAGTCCATGAGTTCGGTGAACTCCCTCGGGACCACCACCATCACGCTCCAGTTCGATCTCACCCGCAACATCGACGGCTGCGGCACGGACGTGCTCACCTACATCAACGCCGCCCAGGGCAGCCTGCCGACCGACATGCCGAGCCCCCCGACCTTCCAGAAGGTCAACCCGGCCGACATGCCCATCATCTATATCCGTGTTTCGAGCGACACCATGCCGCTCAACCGCGTGACCAACTACGCCAAGGTCTACATCGCCCAGCGTATTTCCATGGTCAACGGCGTGGCCCAGGTGTCGGTCTACGGCGACCAGACCTATTCCCCGCGCGTCCAGGTCAACCCGGACAAGCTCGCGTCGCTCGGCATCGGCATCGACGAAGTGGCGACCGCCTTCTCCAACGAAACCGTGCTCCAGCCGACCGGCTCCCTCTACGGGCATGAAAAGCTCTTTACCATCAAGGCCCAGGGCCAGCTCACCAGTGCCTCGGCCTATAACCGCCAGATCATCGCCTACCGCAGCGGCAAACCCGTGCGCCTGCGCGACGTGGGCCAGACCATCGACTCGACCCTCAACAACAAAAACGCTGGCTTTTTCGACCAGGATCAAGGCATCGTCATCGCGGTCAAGCGCGGCGCCGGCACCAACACCATCCAGCTTGTCCAGGCCATCCGGAACATGCTGCCGAGCATCAAGGCCACGCTGCCGCCGACGGTCAAGCTGGAAGTCCTCTACGACCGGTCCGAATCCATCAAGGAAGCCATCAACGACGTCCAGTTCACGCTGCTGCTTTCCATCGGCCTGGTCGTCCTCGTGGTCTACCTCTTCTTGCGCAATATCCCGGCCACGATCATTTCGAGCCTGGCCATCCCCACCTCCCTCATCGGCACCCTGTCGCTGATGGTGGCGTTCCACTTCTCCATCGACAACCTCTCGGCCATGGCCTTCATCCTGGCGGTCGGCTTCGTGGTGGACGACGCCATCGTCATGATCGAAAACATCGTGCGCCACACCGAGATGGGCAAGACCATCATGCAGGCCTCCCTGGACGGGGCGCGCCAGATCGGGTTCACCATCATTTCCATGACCTTGTCCCTGGCCGTGGTGTTTATTCCCATCATGTTCATGGCCGGTATTCTCGGGCGCGTGCTCAACGAGATGGCCGTGACCATTACCCTGTGCATCCTGGTGTCGGGCTTCGTCACGCTGTCGCTGACGCCCATGCTGTGCAGCCGCTTCCTGTCCGGCCGGATTTCCGAAACCGGCGGTCTCTTCAAGGTCATCGAGCGGGGCTATGAGCGCTCGCTGCATTTCGCTTTGCGCTTTCGTTTCCTGGTCATGATGGTCTCCATCGGCATCCTGGGTGTGACCTTGTGGCTTTTCACCATTGTGCCCACGGGTTTTATTCCGGCCACGGACTCGGGCATCTTTTACTGCTTCGGCATGGCCGAGCAGAGCGCGTCCTTCGAGACCATGAAGGAACGGGTGCTCAAGGTCGGACGGATCTTCATGGCCGATTCGGACGTTTTCAAGTTCATCGGCATCGTCGGTGTCGGCGGACCCAATACGTCCATGAACAACGTGTCCATGTTCCCGTTGCTCAAGCCCCTGAGCGAGCGCAAGCGTAGCGCCCAGCAGATCATCGACGAATTGCGCCCGAAAATGGCCCAGTTGCCGGATCTGTTCATCTTCATGTACAACCCGCCCTCGATCCAGATCGGTGGCAAGCTGACCAAGGCGCTCTATCAGGTCACGCTGCTCTCCCCCGACCCGGACGAGCTCTATCCCGTGGCCCGGAAAATGACCGCCGCCATGCGCAAGCTGCCGCAACTGGCCGACGTCAACTCCGACATGCAGGTGGACGGTCCCCAGGTCTTCCTCGACATCGACCGCGACAAGGCCCGTTCCCTGGGCGTGACCACGGCCGCCCTGGAAAATGCCCTGACCACGGCCTATGCCGCCCGCCAGGTGACCAACCTCTACGGCGCCACCGACACCTACAAGGTCGTGGTGGAAGTGCAGCCCGAGTTCCAGCTGCGCCCGGACCTGCTCAACAAGCTCTACGTCAAGACGAGCCAGGTGGATTCGAGCGGCAACCCGGTGCTCGTGCCCTTAAACGGCCTGGTCAAGATGACCGAGGGCGTGGGGCCGCTCGTGGTCAACCACACCGGCCAGCTCACCTCGGTGACCATCTCGTTCAATACCGCCGGCAAGTACTCCCTAGGCGAGGCCGTGACAGCCGTGACCCAGCTGGCCAACAAGGAGTTGCCGAGCAACATCAGCTTCACCTTCGAAGGCCAGGCCACCGCGTTCAAGGAATCCTTGAGCAGCGTGCCGTTCCTGCTTTTCATGGCCATCATGGTCATTTACCTGATTCTCGGCATCCTCTACGAGAGCTTCATCCATCCGATCACCATTTTGTCCGGTTTGCCCTCGGCGGCCCTGGGCGGCCTCATCACCTTGCTCGTGTTCGGCCGCCAGCTCGATCTCTACGGGTTTGTCGGCATCATCATGCTGATCGGCATCGTGAAAAAGAATTCCATCATGGTCATCGACTTTGCCATCGAGGCCGAGCGGGAGGGCAAATCCCCGTTCGACGCGGTGTTCGAGGGCTGCGTGGTGCGTTTCCGGCCCATCATGATGACCACGGTGGCGGCCATTGCCGGCATCTTCCCCATTGCCCTGGGCTACGGCGCCGGCGGCGATGCGCGCCAGCCCTTGGGGCTGGTGGTGGCCGGCGGTCTGGTCATCTCCCAGCTGGTCACCCTGTACCTGACCCCGGTCTTTTACACCTACATGGACGAACTCCAGACCTGGTTGACCGGGCATAAGGCCGAGAAGATGGTGGAATAAGGGCGGCGCTGCCGTTCGGGCTGGCCAAAGGTATCGTGCGGAGGAACCATGTTCGATTATGCCGCTCTGGCCGATGCCGTGGCCGATGTGCTGCGCGCCCGCCGACGGGGGGAGACGGCCGCGCCGGAGCGGTTGGCCCTGCCCGTGCCCGGGGGCGTGCTGCTGTGCATGCCGGCCACGGACGGCGAGATCGCCGTGGTCAAGACCATCACCGTGCATCCGGCCAACCGCGACCGTCCGGTGATCCAGGGCGAGATCACGGTGCTTGAGGCGGCCACGGGACGGCGTCTCGGCGTGCTCGACGGTCCGACCGTCACGGCCCGGCGCACGGCGGCGGTCAGCCTGCTCGCGGCCAAACGGCTTTCTCCCCCCGAGGATGGGCCGTTGCTCGTGATCGGGGCCGGAGTCCAGGCCCGGGCCCATGTGGAGGCCTTTTGGCAGGGGCTTGGCGCGCGCGACATCACCCTGGTCTCGCGGACCCGGTCCCGGGCTGAGGCCTTGGCCAAGGATCTCAAAAAGCTGGGGATTTCCGTCAAGGTGAGCGATGACGCGGCCGAATCGGCTGCCCGGGCGCGGCGCATCGTGACCGCCACGACCAGCCGGGAGCCGGTGTTCCCGGATACGGTGCGTGACGACGTGTTCGTCGCGGCGGTGGGGTCGTTTACGCCCGAGGCGGCCGAGGTCCCGGCTAGCCTCGTTGCCCGGGCGACGCTCTATGCGGACGATCTGGAGGCGGTGCGTAGCGAGGCCGGGGATTTCCTGCGCGTCGGGGTGGACTGGGCCAAGGTCACGCCCCTGGAGGCCCTTGTGGACGCGCCGCCGCCGGTTGTCTCCGGTCCGGTGGTGTTCAAGAGCGTGGGCCATGCCCTGTTCGACCTGGCCGCGGCCAAGCTGGCCTTTGCCGCCGGCTGAATCAGGCCCTGCGCCGCCCCTCCCGTCTTTTCATGCGATTTAGTCCCGGAGGCTTTTCCCCAGCCTCCCAGCCTCCCTTACATCTCTCTATCCAGCAACTTGCGCGTGGAACAAGTCGGCACCTTTTTTGAGTGCCTCGGCCGTGCCGAGCACATAGAGCCGGTCGCCGGACTCCAGGGTGAACAGCCCGTTGGGGTTGGGCACGAACGAGCCCCCGCGCCGGGCCGCGGCCACGGTCAGGGCATGCTCGCGGCGCAGGTGTACGTCTTCCAGTGTCCGGCCGGCCAGGGGTGAGCCCTCGTCCACGGCGAACACCGCCACATGGAGCCCGGCCAGGGACTTGTCCGGCGTGAAATGGGACATTTCGGCCAGGGAATCGGGCAGCATGGTCTTGTAGCCCTCGCGCCGGATTTCCTGGGCCATCTCTTCGATGTCGTCCCGGGGCACCATGAATTTGGCCAGCACCCGGGCGAAAACCACGAGGGAAGCCTCGAATTCCTCGGCAATGACGTCGTTGGCGCCGAGTTCGAGCAAGGCCTTGATTTCGGTGTTGAACCGGGTCCGGGCCACGATGTAAAGCGCCGGGTTTTCCTGACGGGCGATTTCCACGGCCCGCCGCGCCGCGGCCGCGTCGGATATGACCACGGCCAGGGCCGTGGCCTCGCGCACGCCGATGTGTTCGAGCACCCCGGGCCGGGAGGCGTCGCCAAAGACGATGGGTTCGCCTTTTTTCGTTTCGTTGCGCACCGTATCCGGGTTCATTTCCAGGACAATATACGGGATATCGACGGATTTGGCCGCCCGGGCGAGCTGACGCCCGCCGGCGCCGAAGCCGAGGATGATCATATGGTCGGCCAGGGTGGCCTGGGCTGGCGGGTCCGGGATTTCCCTGGACCCGAGCAGGCGGCAGGCCACGGAAGCCAGACGCGGCGCCAGGGCGATCAGAAACGGAGCCACCATCATGGTCAGGATGCTGGAGGCCAGGAACAGCTGGTAGATGTCGTCGGACAGAATGCCGTCGACATGTCCGGTCTTGGCCAGGATGAACGAGAATTCTCCGACCTGGCACAGGGCCAGGCCGGCCATGACCGCCGTCCGGGTGGGGTAGCCCAGGATGCGGGTGGCGGCGCCGGCCAGGATGGCCTTGAGTATGAGGAGCAAGGCGCAGGTGGCCAAAACGAGCGGCAAATGCTCGAATGCCAGGCTCACGTTGAGGAGCATGCCGATGGAGATGAAAAACAGCGCCGTGAAAACGTCCTTGAACGGCAACACGGCTTCGTGGACATTTTCCCGGTAATCCGACCCGGACAGCAGCAGTCCGGCCAAAAAGGCGCCCAGGGACAAGGACAGACCGATGGAGGCGGTGAGCAGGCTCACGGCCAGGCAGACGGTCAGGGCGGTCAGGAGGAAAAGCTCCCGGTTGCGGGTGCGCACGATGGAAAGCATGAGCCTGGGCAACAGCTTTTGGGCGAGCACCACGAGCAAAACCAGGACGAACGCGCCCTTGGCCACGTTGAAGACGATGCTCTGGGTAAAGCCCACGCCCTTGCCGGAGAGAAGCGGCACGCACAACATCATGGGCACGGCGAGCAGATCCTGGAACACGAGGATGCCGAGGCTCACCCGGCCGTGGGGCGCTTCCATTTCGGCCCGGGCCTGCAAGGTCGTCAGCACGATGGCGGTACTCGACAGGGCGGCCAGCATGCCGCACAGCACGGCCGTGCCCGGGGCGAGTCCCGAAAATCGCGCCACGCCGGTAAAGACCAGCCCGGTCAGCAGCAGCTGGGACGATCCGCCGATGAAGACCGGTCGGCGCAACCGGGTCAGGTCGTCCAGGGACAGTTCCAGGCCGATGGTGAAAAGCAGGAGGATGACGCCGATTTCGGACATGATCTCGACGTCGTGCACGGAATCCACCAACCCCAGGCCGCCCGGGCCGCAGATCACGCCGGTCAAAAGCAGCCCGACCAGGGACGGCACCTTGAAGCGGTGGCAGACCAGGATGACAAGGACGGCCAATCCGAAAATCGCCGTCACATCAGGAAGCAGTGGGATATCCATGGAGTTGAGTATGGCTCAAGGCCCGTTAAAAGAAAAGATATCCCGCTTCCGCCCTAGCCGGTCGGTCGGGGCGGAAGCGGGACGCGCAATGCCTTGCGGGCGTCAGCATTTGAGGTCGGCGCGAACCGCCTCCATGCAGTGCCGCAGCACTTCCAGCGAGGCCAGCACGGACTCGCGCTGGGACGGTTCCACATGATCGAGCATGCCCTGGAACAGTCCCTTCATAAACGAGCGCACCTGCTCCCTGGCCCGGCGTCCGGCCGGGGTCAAGGTCAGCAGCGTCACCCGGGCATCGGCCGGATCGGGATGCTTTTCGATGAGTTTGTGGCGGGAAAGGCCGGTGGTCACGGCGGTGACGCGGCTTTTGGTCACGCCCAGGCGCCGGCCGAGTTCGCCCGGGGCCAGGTAACGGCTTTCGCCCAGGGCGAGCAGGGCGCGCAACGCCGCCGGCGGCAGGCCGAAACGTTCGCTTTGCAGGGCAATGCGGGCTTGGCAGCAGGCAAACAGATTTTCCACGGCATCCTGAAGCCGCCGGGCCTGACGATCGAATACGTCCGGGTCGGAGGGAAATTCATTCATGGTATGAGCCATCTCGTCCATGACTGGACGTGCCATCTTGAGAGTTTGCCGCCGCAATGAAGTCACGATAAAATATTCCCCGTGCAATGCCTAGTGAAAAACCAGGGCTCTTGCCGGCGGTACGGTCACAGGCAAAGGACCGGGCCGATTCATCCGGTGAAGGGAATCGTGATGGAGGGACAGAATGTCCGTTCGGTTCACGCCGCGCACCGGCAGCGTGACGGACTAGTGAAGCGCGTGCCCGGGAGTAATTGGGCGGCGTCTGCGGTCCAGCCACCAGGCCCAGACGGCAAGGACAATGGCCACGAGCAGCAGGCCGGCCAGGCAGTGGTAGACGCCGGCCACGCCTGCGGCCAGGGCGGCTGGCGGCGCGCTGGCCAGGTCTTCCCGGGCCGTGCCCCCGGCCTGGACCAGGACCAATGAGGCGAAAAGCGTACCGACCAGGGACAGACCCGTGGACTGGCCGAATACCCGGGCGTAGTTGGCCAGGCCCGAGCCCACGCCAAGCCGTCCCCGGGGCATCTCGCCCATGATGGTCGTGTTGTTGGGGGCCTGGAAAATGCCGATACCCAGGCCCACGGGCAGGCTGCGCAGCAGGTAGCCCCACCAGGGCGTGTGGAGCTTCAAGGTGCCGAGGGCCATGGACCCGCCCCAGAGAATGATCAGCCCGACAATGCGGATGACCCGGGTGCCGAACCGGTCGGACAGGGAGCCGGCCAGCGGCGCGGTCACGGCCATGGAGGCCGGCAGGATCATCATGAGCAGGCCCATTTCGGTCACGCTGCGTCCCTGGGCCGTCTCCAGGTAGAACGGCATGATAAATCCGCTGGCGCCGGTGACGAACACCAGGACGGACATGGCCAGGGACAGGGAAATCTGGGCATTGGCGAAAAGGCGCAGGTCGAGCATGGGCGCGGCTACCCGGCGCTCCACGGTGACGAAGGCGGCGAGTCCGGCCACGGACAACCCAAGCAGGGCCTGGGCCGCGGGAGCCGCGAACCCGGCCTTCTGGGCCATGGTCATCCCCAGGCAGTAGCTGCCGAGCGTCAGGCAGGCCAGGCCCGAGCCGGGCCAGTCGAAGCGTTCGCTGGTCTTGTGGGGCGGCAGGGCCGGCATGTAGCGGCGCACCACGCTAAGGGCCAGGACGCCCAGGGGCAGGTTGAGCAGGAAGATGGAGCGCCAGCCGGCCAGACCGATGACGATGCCGCCCAGGGGAGGGCCGAGCATGAGCCCCATGGCCACGGTTGCGCCGATAAACCCGAGGGCCCGGCCGCGTGACGCCGGCGGGGCGATCTCGGTGATGATGGCCATGCCCAGGGATTGGGTCATGGCCGCGCCCACGCCCTGGCCGGCCCGGAAGGCGATGAGCCAGGACACGTTCGGCGCCAGGCCGCAACAAAGCGAGGCCAGGCTGAAAAGGACCAGACCGGTGGTGAAGATGCGCCGTTTGTCGCGCATGTCGCCCAGGCGGGAAATGACGAGCAGCAGGCTGGCGATCACCAGGATGTAGCTCAGGATGACCCACTGGATGGTGGCGAAATCCGTGTCCAGGTCCTTGGTCAGGGTGGGCAGGGCCACGTTGACGATGCTCATGTCCAGGGTGGCCATGAACACCATGATATTGACGCCGAGCATGGCCAGGGCCGGGCGTGCGGGGGCGTTCCCGGGGGCGGGAGCGGCAAAAGCGGCGTGATGCATGGGAAAAACGTCCTTGGCGGTCTTTGGATCATTGCAGTATACGGGAAAGGCGGGGGCGAGGAAAGGCCGGAGGCCAGAGCGCTTCCGGCAGGAGGGGCTCCCATGGCCGATGTGGTCACCATCGTCATCCCGGCCTATGGGCTGGCCCGGCACACCGCCGCTTGCCTCACGAGTTTGCGTCGCCAGACCCCGGGAGGATATTTCCGGGTCACGGTGGTGGACGACGCCTCGCCGGACGAGACGCCGGAGCTGATTGCTCCCCTCGGCCGGGAACTCTTCGGACCGGCGTTCCGTTTTGTCCGGCTGGCGCAAAACGCCGGGTTCGCCACGGCCTGCAATGCCGGGGCGGCCGGGAGCCGCTCGGAGTATCTCCTTTTCCTCAACAATGACACCCTGGTGGAAAAGGGCTGGCTGCCGCCGCTTTTGACGGCTTTTCGGGAGGAGCGCCGGCTCGGGGCCTGTTCGCCGCTGCTCGTGTTCCCGGAAACCGGCCGGTTGCAGCACGCGGGCGTGGTCTTCGACCCGGATCTGCGCGCTTCGCACCTCTATTTTCTGTTCCCGGGGCGCCATCCGGTCCTGGCCGGCCGGCGCCGGCTCCAGGCCATCAGCGCCTCGGCCTTTCTCGTGCCGCGCGGGGTGTTCGAGCGTCTGGGCGGCTTTTTTGCGGGTTATAAAAACGGCAGCGAGGACCTGGATCTGTGCGCCGGCATCCGGGCCGCCGGCCTGGACCTGACCTGCGTGGCCCAAAGCCGGGTCGTGCACGACACCAGCCAGACCCCGGGCCGGTTCGACCATGTGGAGGCCAACACGCGTCTGCTCAATGCCCGGCAGGCCGGCCGGTTCGTCCCGGACCTGGACAGGTGCGCCCGCCGCGACGGCTTTACCCTGCGCCTCAACGACTGGCTGCGGCCGTATCTGACCGTGCCGGACGACCGGGCGGCCGCCCTTGCCAAGGCCTGGGAGGACAGGGACGCGGCGGCGGTCGCGGCCGTGCTGGAAGCCGAGCCGCTCTGGGAACCGGGCTCTATCCGGGCCGTCCGGGACCGGGAAGCGGCCGGGGATACGGCGACGGCCGCCGCGAACGCCCGGTTGCGGGCCCATTTTTTTCCGTCCCTGGAGAGCCTGGGGGAGGCGGCGCGTCTGTCGCGTGCAAACGGCGAGGACGCGGCCGCCCGGGAAGTCCTGGCCGATCTGGAAACGGCCCGGTGGGAGCTGGCTCGCCCGGAAGCCCTGGCGTCCCGGGCCCGGGCCAATCTTCGGCTTTTTCGGGAGTCCGGCCGGGCTAGCTTGGCCGAACTGTACGCCACGTGGCTGGCCAGCCGGGCCCAGCCCGAGGTCGCGTCCGGGGACGCAAGGGTCGATCCTGGCGCTCCCGCCTGAGCGATGCCCGGTCGGGCACCGCTACAAGCCGAATTTGCGCCGCTCGCCGGCCAGCCAGTCGCCCAGGCGCTGGCAAGCCGTGTCGATCTCGGCTTCCTCGCCGCCGTAGGAGAGACGCAGGCTGGAAGCGCCGCCCGGACCGAAGCTGTCGCCCGGGATGGTGATGACCCGGGCCTCGCGAATGAGCCGGGTGGCCACGTCCATGGGGGAAAGCGGCAGGTCGTAGCGGGCCATGGCGTAGAAGGCGCCCGAGGGGCGCACCGCGCTGATCCCGGGAGAGAGCTTGTCCAGGCGCTCCAGCATGGTTTCGCGCCGTTCGCCCAGGGCTTGGCGGAACCCCTCGTAGATGTCCTGGGGACCGGTCAGGGAGGCCAGGGCGGCGATCTGGGACGGGGTGGGGGCGCAAATCGCCGTGCAGTCGTGAACCTTGAGCATTTGCGCCATGATGGGCTCGGGCGCGAAGGCAAAGCCCACCCGCCAGCCGGTCAGGGCATAGCGCTTGGAAAAACTGCCCACGGCCACCAGTCGGTCGCGCAGGGCGGCCACGCTTGCGAGGCTGAACGCCGGCCCGTCATAGGTCAGGGCGTCGTAGGTGTCGTCGCAGATGACGTACAGTCCGTGCCGCTCGGCAATGGCGGCCACGGCGAGCAGGTCTTCCTTGGCGAATACGGCCCCGGTCGGGTTGTGAGGCGAATTGATGATGATAGCCTTGGTGCGGGGCGTGACGGAGGCGGCCACGGCCTCGGGATCGAGGCCCCAGTCGGAACGACGCAGGGGCACGAACACGGGTTCGGCCTCGGCCAGCAGCACCTGCTCCACGTGGGAGGGGTAATACGGCTCCGGCACGATGACCGCATCCCCGCGCTCGCACAGGCACAAGACGGCGCACAGCAGCGCTTCCATACCGCCCACGGTGATGGCGATCTCGGTTTCCGGATTGGCGGTGAGGCCTTTTTCCGCAGCCAGTCGTTCGGCCACGGCCCAGCGCAGTTCGGCCATGCCGGGCTGGAGCGAGTATTTGCCGGCGGATGGGGAATCGCGCAGGGCCCGGCAGACCGCCTCCACCACATGGGGCGGCGTGGCGAAGGACGGCACGCCCTGGCCCAGGGACACGCAGTCGTTTATGCCGCTGGCCAGCATGGGCATGAGCTTAGTCGCGGAAATCTTGATATTTTGGGCGCGCTGGCTGAAGATAGGGGACACGCGTGTCACGAGGGGCTCCTTGGGCGGGCGTCAAAGTACGGGCGGTATGCCTGGCCGTTAGCCGCCTCCGGGGCGGGTACCCGGTGGAGGTGGCGATGTTGCGTGGCGTTCTTTTAGCGATTTGCTCGTCGATCTGCTACGGGCTTGGGCCGCTTATCTACAAAAAGGGGTTCGCCGAGGGCCTGACCCCGTCGGACCTGCTCACGTCGCGCTTCGTGGTGGCGACGCCCTTGCTTTTCGTTTATCTGCTGGCGGTTCGGGGGAAGCTGCCGGCCTGCTCCTGGGGCACCTTCGGCCGGGCAGCTCTGGTGGCCTGCCTGTTTTACGCGCCGCAGACCGCCTCGTTCGCCCAGGCACTCCTTTTTATCCCGGCCGCCACCAACACCCTGATCCTCTATTTCTATCCCTTGACCGTGACGCTTTTTTCGGTGTTTTTCCTCGGGTTTCGGCTCGACCGCACGGTCGTTGCGGCGCTTGGCTGCGTACTGCTCGGGGTGGGGTGCGTGTCGACCGACGCCTTTGTCGGCGGGCTCGACCTCCGAGGGCTCGGCTATGCCGTGCTGACCATGCTGTGCTACAGCGGTTATCTGCTCATCCTGCAACGGTTCCTGGACCGTGAGGACCCGCTGGCCTTCACGTGTTGGGTGCTCGTGTGCATGACCGTGCTCTACAGCCTGTTCAAAAGCCCCACGGCCATGCTCGACTACACCGGCGAGCAGCTCATCTGGGCGGTGGCGGCGGGACTCGTGCCCACGGCCTTGGCCGTGCCGCTGCTCTACAAGGCCATCGAGGCCATCGGCAGCCCGTACGTGTCGATTTTTTCCACCTTCGAGCTGGTGGCCACCCTTGGCACGGCCGCGCTGTTCCTGGGCGAGCCGGCGACCGGCCTCCAGGTGGCCGGCATGCTCGCCATCATGGTCGGCGTGGCCCTGCCCAATGTGGTGGCCGTCCGCCGGCGCAAGCGCATGGCTGCCTGAGGTCAGGCGGGTATCGAGTCGCCGTGGCGAAAGCGTCAGGCCGGTCCGGGCCGGCTACTTGGTGCCAAGGGCCTTTTCATAGGCTTCGACCGAATAGCCGGAAATCTTTTTGCCGTTGATGACGACCAGGGGGACGCCCTGGGCATGGAACTGCTCGAAGCGCTTGGCCGCGCCCGGGTTGCTTTCGATGTCGTGGATGGTGAAGGTCAGTCCCTTGGCCTGGAAATAGGCCACGGCCTTCTTGCAGTAGGGGCACCAGCTGGTCACGTAGATTTCGATCTTGGGCTGGGCGGATTTGGCCTGGGCGATGCCCTGGCCGGGAGCCAGGAGGAACAGGGCCAGGAGCAGGGCCTGGGACAGGAGGAACAGACGTCGGGACATGGGGGCCTTCCGGGTAAAAGAATCTGTATGTTTCGGTGGTACGGGGCCTGTGCCCCGGCGTCAAGGCCAGGCCGGCCAAAACGGGGTATGGCGCCTTGACCCTCCCCTGGGCCAGGGATAGTCCATGATCGTAGGAAAATGGTTCCACGCCGCCAATCAGGCGGCGCGCCCCTCCGCGACTCGCAACCAAGGGAGACCCGCATGGCCAATGCTTGGATCGCGCCGACCCCCGAGGATTTGCAGGCTTGTCTCGACACGCCGTCCACCATCGTGGAAACCGCTGCCGGACCCGTGGAATACGCCGTGCGCGGCCAGGGCCCGGTGGTGCTGTGCGTCCACGGCGGACCGGGCGGATATGACCAGGGGCTGGTGCTCGGCGAAGTCTTTCGGCGCAACGGATTTCAGGTCCTGTCCGTGTCGCGGCCCGGGTATCTGGGCACCCCGTTGGCCACGGGCCCCTCGCCCACGGCCCAGGCCGATGCCTTGGCCGCTTTGCTCGATCGGCTGGGAATGGAGGCGGTCCGGGTTGTCGGGGCTTCGGCCGGAGGGCCGTCCACCTATCTGCTCGCCGCCCGGCATCCCGACCGGGTCAGGGCGCTGCTTGAGATCGATGCCGTGTGCCGCAGCTACCGCCCCAGCTGTTCGGACGTGACCCTCAAGCTGTCCATCACGCCCCTCGGGCTCAAGCTGACGGCGTTTCTGGCCGAGTATTTCCCCAAAACCGCCATAAGCGGTCTGCTCGCCTCGGAAAGTAGTCTCAAGAAAAAGGCCCTCAAGGAACGGGTCGCCCATGTGATGGCCGATCCGCTCAAGCAGGCCACGTTCCACTGCATCATCCACACCTTTGCCGACCGGGCCGAGGAGCGCCATGCCGGGGTCCTCAACGACCTGGCCATCACGGCCGAGCTGGGCGACCTGCCCCTGACGAGCGTGCGCAGTCCGACCCTGATCATACACGGCGAGGCGGACAGCGATGTGACCCCGGACCATGCCCGCTATGCGGCCGAGACCATTGCCGGCGCCCGGCTGGAGTGGATTCCGGCCGGTTCGCACATGGGCTTCTGGCTGGCCGACACGGCCGAGGCCATGCAGCGCCTGGCCGTGGCCTGGCTGCGCGACGTGGACCGCGAGGCGGCGGGGACGGCCGGTTAGGCCCGGGGCCAGATTTTGCCGGGATTGAGAATGCCCTGGGGGTCGAGGAGAGCCTTGAGGCCTTGCTGCAGGGCGAGGCTGCGGGGCGAGAGTTCCTTTTCGATAAACGGCTGCTTGACCACGCCCACGCCGTGTTCGCCGGACATGGTGCCGCCGAGGGAAAGCACCACGTCGATGAGGGCGGCGGCGCAGGCCATGCCGCGACCGTGACTGCCGTCCTCGCCGGTGATGTTCACGTGGACGTTGCCGTCCCCGGCATGGCCAAAGGCGTAGATGGTCAGGCCGAAGCGTTGGCCGAACCCGGGCAGCACGTCGATGAGATCCGGGATCCGGGCGATGGGCACCACCACGTCCTCGGCCAGGTACATGGGCGCGGTCTCGTGGATGCGGGTCGAAATCATGCGGCGGATTTCCCAAAGCTCCTGCCGTTTAGCCTCGGTCGCGGCCGGGAGCAGGGCCAGGGCGCCGGTTTCCCGGCACACGGCCTCCATGCGGCCGATGTCGCGGGCGGCCTGGTCCGGGTCGCCGTCGGTTTCGATCAAAAGCAGCGACACCGGGCCGTCCGGCAAGGCAAACGGCAGCCGGTCCGCCACCAGATCCAGGCAGGTCCGGTCCATGAATTCCACGGCCGAGGGCGAAAGCCCGCTCGTCATGACCGCGGACACGGTCGCGACCGCGGTCCGGGACTCGGGGAAAAGCGCGGCCACGGCCTTGGTTTCGCGCGGATGGGGGATGAGCTTGACCGTGAGCTCGGTGATGATGCCAAGGGTGCCTTCGCAGCCGACAAGCAGGCCGGTCAGATCATAGCCGACCACGCCCTTGCGGGTGCGCACCCCGGCCGTGATCGCCTCGCCGTCGGGCAGCACGGCACAAAGTCCAAGCACGTAATCCCGGGTCACGCCGTATTTGACGCAGGCCGGGCCGCCGGCATTGGTGGCGGCGTTGCCGCCCAGGGTGCAGGTGGTAAGGCTCGCCGGATCGGGCGGATAAAAGAGTCCCTTGGCCCGGGCGGCCTCGCGCAAAGTCTGGGTCACGACCCCGGGCTCGACCACGGCCACCAGATTGTCCGTGTCCAGGGCCAGGATGCGGTGCATGGCCTCGGTGGTCACGACCACGCCGCCCTCGGTGGCCACGGCGCCGCCGGAAAGTCCGGTCCCGGCCCCGCGCGGCACGACCGGAAAGCCGTAGCGGCCGGCCAGGCGCACCAGGGTGGCGATTTCGTCGGCGTTTCGGGCCCGAAGCACGGCCTCGGGCCGTCCGGGCAGGGTCGAGTCGTCGGAGAGGACGTTTTGCAAGGCCTCGGGCGCAGAGGAAAAGCCTGGTCCGAGTTCCCGGGCCAGGGTGGCGAGCAGAGCGGCGTCCACGGCTACTCCTTCTTGTTTTCGAAGCCGGGGATGGCGAGCTTGTGCTCGACCCAGCGCAACAGGAACGTGGCCACGGTGACCAGGGCCAGATAGTAGATCCCGACCACGATGAAGACCTCGGTGTTGCGGAAGGTGGATTTGGCCAGGCCGCGTCCCATGCCGGTCAGGTCGTTGACCGTGATGATGGAGGCCAGGGAGGAATACTTGATGAGGTAGATGATCTCGTTGCCGCAGCCGGGCAGGGCGCGGCGAAAGGCCTGGGGCAGCACCACCGAGGTGACGGTCTGCATGGGCGTGAGTCCCAGGGCCTGGGCGGCGCGCAACTGGCCGCGCTTGATGGAGAGCAGGCCGCCCCGGATGTATTCGGATTGGTAGGCGCCGCTGCACAGGGCAAAGCCGACGATGGACGCCCACATGGGCGAGAGGATGAGCCGCACGCCGGCGATTTCCACATGGGGCAGGGCGAAGTACCAGAAATAGAGCTGCACCACGAGTGGCGTGCCCCGGAACAGGGCCACATAGGCGTCGATGGCCCGGACCAGGGGCCGGGGGCCGTAGACCCGGGCGGTGCCGGCCGTGACGCCGATGAGCACACCCAGGCACGAGGCCGGCACAATGAGCGCGATGCTCGTCCACAGGCCGGCGTCGAGAGCGGGAATGATCCGCCCCACGGCAAAAGCGAAAAAGCTGTCCATTATGGCTCGACCTGGCAGGAGGCTTCGGCGGCCAGCTCGTTGAGCTTGGCGCAAAAGGCCTGGGTGCGGCTGCCCGAGTCCCGCCCCAGAAGCACCGACGGCGCGCCGCGTTCCACGATGCGCCCCCGTTCCATGAACAGGAATTCGTCGGCCAGGGAGGCGGAAAAACTGATCTGGTGCGTGGCCATGATCATGGTCATGCCCTCGTCGGCCAGGTCGCGGATGACCGAGAGCACTTCGCCGATGAGTTCCGGGTCGAGGGCCGAGGTGGGTTCGTCGAGCAGCAGAACCTTGGGGTCCATGGCCAGGGCCCGGGCAACGGACACGCGCTGTTTCTGGCCGCCGGACAGCTGGGCCGGGTAGAGGGTGCCCTTGTCGGCCAGGCCGACCCGGGTGAGCTCTTCCATGGCCCGGTCGGTGGCGGCGCGCTTGTCGAGGCCCTTGACACGGATCAGGGCCACACGCACGTTTTCCAGGGCGGTCAGATGGTCGAACAGGTTGAATTCCTGGAAGATCATGCCGACCTGCTGGCGCAGGGCCAAAAGCTCCCGCTTGGATTTGCCGTTGACGACCTTGCCGTCGAGGGCAATCTCCCCGGAGTCCGGGGGCGAGAGGAAATTGATGCAGGACAGCAAGGTGGATTTGCCGGATCCGGACGGACCGATGAGCACCTTGAGCCGGCCCTTCTGGACCGACAACGACACATCGTCGAGGATGCGGTTGCCGCCGATGGTCTTGACGATGTGCGCGACGCGCAAGATGGCCTGGTCGTCCATGCTACAACGTTCCCTGGTGCGCGTAGCCGGGGATGCGCACCTTGGCTTCGAGGCGTTTGAGGGCCTTGATGCCGGCCCAGGTCAAAAAGAAAAAGATCGCACCGGCCAGCAACGACAGGGGCAACGGCTGGTGGGTGGTGGAAGCGACCGAGCGGGTGCGCGACATCACCTCCATGACGCCGATGGTGAAGGCCAGGGCCGAATCCTTGAGCAGGATGGAATATTCGTTGGACCAGGCCGGGATGGACAGGCGCAGGGCCTGGGGCAGGATGATGGCGCGCACGGCCGTGGCGTCGTTCATGCCGAGGGCCCGGGCGGCCTTGAGCTGGCCGGCCGGCAGGCCCAGGATGGCTCCGCGAAAGATCTGCGACTGGTAGGCGGCGCTGGTCAGGCCAAGGACCAGTACGGCCGCGAAAAAACCCGAGGACAGCGGCAGAAACGACAAGGCCGGCTGTTCGCTTAAATAGGCCAATATGCCGAAATAAAAGAGGTAGAGCTGGACCAGGATGGGGATGCCGCGAAAAAGCCAGACATAGAGGGCGACCAGCCGGCGCGAAATCGGTCCGCCGTAGACATGCAGCACGGCCAGGGGCACGCCGAGCATGAGTCCCAGGGCCATGGCGCCAATGATGAGCCCGGCGGTCCACCACAAACCGCCCAGGATATACGGAAGCGCTTCCAGGGAAGCCTTCGCGGCCAAAAGAAATCCATCCATGAAAATTCCGGTGGGATGACGAAACCGTCCGGACCGCCGTGGCGGCCCGGACGGACGTTGGGCAAGGGTTGCGCCTAGAGGTTGTACTTCTTCTTGAGTTCCTGCCAGTAGGGATCGGCCATCAGGAGCTTGAGCCCCTTGTTGATCTTCTCCTGGAACTCCTTGTCTTCCTTGCGCATGGCATAGCCGTATTTCTCGGGAGCGGCGTCGAAGGTGCCGGCGATCTTGAAGCCGGGCTTCTTCATGACTTCCTTGGCGATGGTGCTGTCCATGCCCGAACCGGCGATGCGGCCGATCTTCAGGTCCTCGATGGACAGGTCGGTGGAATCGTAGGGCACGACCTCAAATTTGTAGCCGGGCTGGGTGGACAGGGTTTCGAGGAGCTTGGCCGTGACCGTGCCGCGCTGGATGCCGAGTTTCTTGCCGGACTTGAGCAGGGTGTCGAGGTTGGCCTTTTCCTTGTCGCCGACCAGCAGCACCTGGGTGACTTCATAGTAAGGGATGGAGAAGTCGACGATCTTGGCCCGTTCGGCCGTGGCGCTCATGCCCGAGGCGATGATGTCGATCTTTTTGGCCACCAGGGCGGGGATGATGCCGTCCCAGTCCATGGGCTGGTGTTTGACCTTGAAGCCCATTTTCTTGGCGATCCAGTCCAGGGATTCGACGTCGAAACCGGTGGGTTTACCGTCCTTGTCGACGAAGCCGAACGGAGGAAAGCCGAAGTCGATGCCGTTGACATAGGTTTTTTCCTCGGCCTGGGCCAGGCTGCCAAAGCAGAGGACAAGGGCGGCCAGGGTGGCCAGGAAAAGGCCGAAACGCATACGCATGGTTCGCTCCCGGGGTTGAGGTGGCGCGAAGAGAGGGCCGCAGCCGTAACCAATGCCGTCGGATTCCTGGCGTGGTTGTGTGGATCACGCTGGACCGGTTTCGGGATAGCAGAGAAGAACTGGCCGGGCAAGGGCGACAGCCGCCCAACCAGTCCTTGTCGCAGACGGCGGTTACAGAACCGTGGCGGCCAGGACCCGGTTGCGGCCGGCCATTTTGGCTTCGTAGAGTTTGCGGTCGGCCATGCCCAGCAGGGATTGGGGGAGCTGGCCCGGTCGGGGAATGGCGGTGGCCACGCCAAGGGTGAGCGTAACCACATCGGACACGCCCGAGCCCTGGTGTGGCATGCCCAGGGCGAACACGGCCTGGCGCATGTCCTCGGCCAGATGGGCCGCGCCGGCCAGGGTTGTGTCTTCGAGCACGATGGCGAATTCCTCACCGCCGTAGCGGGCGGCCAGGTCGCCGGGCCGTTTGAGGGTGTCGGCCAAGGTCCGGGCCACGCTACGCAGGCATTCGTCGCCGGCCATGTGCCCGTAGGTGTCGTTGTAGGCCTTGAAGTGGTCGATGTCGGCCATGATGAGGGAGAGCGGGGAGGCATGGCGCAGGGCCTGGCGCCAGGAGCGTTCCAGGGTGTCGTCGAAGCGGCGGCGGTTGGCGATGCCGGTCAGCCCGTCGCGCATGGACAAGGTCTCCAGGATATCTCCCCGGCGCTTGAGTTCCACGTGGGTGCGCACCCGGGCCTGGACAATGGGGATGCTGACCGGTTTGACGATATAGTCCACCGCGCCGATGGCCAACCCCAGGGTCTCGTCGGCCACGTCGCCCTTGGCGGTCAGGAAGATGACCGGGATGTGGCGGGTGGAGGGCGTGGCCTTGAGCCGGCGGCAGACTTCGTAGCCGTCCATCTCGGGCATGAGGATGTCGAGTAAAATGAGGTCCGGCGGGACTTCACACACAAGGCGCAGGGCCTCGGCGCCACTGGTGGCAATGCGCACGTCGAATTCCGAGCGCAGGCTTTCGGTCAAAATGGCAAGGTTGGACGGGGCATCGTCGACAACGAGGACAGTGGCTGGCGTATGGGGCATTTCCATAGAACAGGGTCTCCGCGGCGGGGACGTTGGGGCTCCTCTAGCCTTCCGAGCGGACAAGCGCAAGGTCGATATCAGCTCTTCTTTTCCCGTGGACGGCGGTTGGTCAGCCAAACCCCCAGCAGAACGCAACATCCGCCTGTAGCTAAAGATGGGGACAAGGGTTCGCCGAGCAGCAGCCAGCCGAGCAGGACCGCCAGGACCGGGACCAGATTGATAAAAATGCCGGCCCGGGTCGGACCGATGGCTTGAACGCCTTCGTAGTACCAGGAAAACCCGAATCCGGTCGCCAGGAAACCGAAAAACAGCAGCAACGCCCAGGCCCCTGGACCGGCTGTGGCCATGTCCCGGAGCAGGTCGTGGGCCAGGGCCAGGGGCAGCAGCATGGCCGCGCCGAGCAGGCAGGACCAGGTCACCGAGGCAAAGGGCGGTACCTGCTCCATGGCTTTCTTGCCGGCCAGGGTATAGGCGGCCCAGGTGAGCACGCAGCCGAAGATGCACAGATCCCCGGTCGAGGGCGGACGGGCGGCCAAGGCCAGGGGATTGCCGCCGGAGACGATGACGGACACGCCCGTAAAGGCGATGCCGATGCCGGCCACCTTGGACAGGGTGAAGGCTTCTTTGAAGAGCAGGCCGGAAAAAAGCGCCACCACCGCCGGGATGGAGGCCGAGATCAGGGAGGCGCGTCCGGCGGGAATGCGCTGCAACCCGGCGAAAAAAAGCACATTGTAGCTCAGGATGCCGGTTGCGGCCAGGAGCAGCAGCCAGGGGAGGTTGGCCCGGGTGAGTTTCGGGATGCGGCCCTCGATGCGCGCGGTCAGGAAGACCAGAAACACCGAAGCCAGGGCGAAACGCAAAAAAGCCGAGGAAAAGGGCCCCATGGACCGGCCCAGAACCCGGCCGGCCACCCAGGTGCCGCCCCACAGGAGAACCGAACCGATAAGTTTGACGTAAATGCGTGTCATGGTTTTCCACTCGCAACGCAAGCGAGCGATGCTGCCCCAAACCCGGGACATTGTCATCAGGGCTCGGGGCGAGGGCAGGGCTCCCCCTTGACCCGGCAGCGAAAGCGCGGCACCCAGTCCCAAGCGGCGGTACAACCTGCAGCCAGGCCGGAGGGTGCGTGGGCGCGCCAGGACCGGTCCGGAGGATTTCGTGGAAGCACGCGATACGACGGCAGACAAGGCCAGGGCCGAGGCGCTGCATGAGGCGGCCTTGGAAGCCCTGTCCCGCAAGGAACTCGACGCGGCCCGGGAGGGCTTCGAAAAGGCCCTGGCCGCTTTCGAAGCCTGCGAGGATACGGTGGGGCAAGCCATGACGCGCCACAATCTGGGGCTGACCTGTCAGGAAGCCGGTGACCTCGACGCGGCCCGGACCTGGTTCGAGCAGTCTCTGGCCATCAGCGAACAGGAAGAACTTGACGGGGGCATCGGCGTCACCTGCCATCAGCTCGGCATGGTGGCCCAGCTCAGCCAGGATTACGCCAAGGCCAAGGACTGGTACGAGCGGGCCCTGGCCGTGGAAGAGAAGCTGGAAAACGCGCCGGCCGAGGCCAAGACCTGCCATCAACTCGGGTTGTGCGCCCATTATGCCGGTGATCTGGGATCGGCCCGAAAGTGGTATGGCCGTTCCGTGGCCATCTTCGAGGGCCTGGGCGACAAGGATAATGCGGATAAGACGAAGAAGCTATTGGACTTTTTGACGGATTACGAGCGCCAGGGCGGAGACGTGGAACATCCCGACTGCCCCCACCACAAGCACTAGCCACGCGGGAGCCATCGCGGGGCACGCCCGGACGGCCGCAGGAATTTCCCCCCGGTACGTCCGGTTGCGGCCGTGAACCGGGTGGTCCAGGAGGGCAACGCCCTCCTGGCCGCCGGAGGCGTTTCCTCGCTTTCCCCGCTCCCGTGCCTACAGAATCTGCTCCAGGAACTTCTGCGTCCGGGGATGCTGGGCGTTCGTAAAAAATTCCGCCGGGGTGGCCACTTCCAGGATCTGGCCGCCGTCCATGAACACGATGCGGTCGGCCACTTCCCGGGCAAAGCCCATTTCGTGGGTCACGCAGACCATGGTCATGCCTTCCCGGGCGAGCCGCGCCATGACGTCGAGGACCTCGCCGATCATTTCCGGGTCCAGGGCCGAGGTCGGCTCGTCGAACAGCATGATCTTGGGGCTCATGGCCAGGGCCCGGGCGATGGCCACGCGTTGCTGCTGGCCGCCCGAGAGCTTGGCCGGGAACACGTCGGCCTTTTCCAGGATGCCGACCTTGGTCAGCAGATCCGCGGCCGTGCTGTCGGCCTCGGTCTTGGACATGCCCTTGAGCTTGATGGGGGCCAGGGTGATGTTTTGCCGGACGGTCTTGTGGGGGAAGAGGTTGAAGCTCTGGAAGACCATGCCCACTTCCATGCGGACCTGGTTGATGTCCACCTTGGGATCGTAGAGGTCGTGGCCGTCCACCACGATGGTGCCGGAGCTGATGTCTTCCAGGCGGTTGATGGTGCGCAGCAAGGTGGATTTGCCCGAGCCGCTCGGACCGATGATGACGACCTTTTCCCCGGGTGCCACGTCGAGACTGACGTGGGACAGGGCGGTCACTTGGTCGTAATACTTGCAGACGTCCGAGATGGTGATGATGGCGTTAGCGTTTGACATGGTGGGACAGACGCTCCTCCATGATGCTCACGAGCTTGGAAAGGATCAGGGTGATGATGAGGTAGATCACGGCCACCATGGTGAAGGTTTCGAAGTACTCGAAGGATTCCGAGGCGAATTCCCGGCCCCGGCGCAGCAGGTCGGCCACGCCCAGGATGGAGACCAGGGACGTGTCCTTGAGCAGGGCGATGAATTCGTTGCCGACCGGCGGCAGAATGGTGCGCCAGGCCTGGGGCAGGACCACGTAATACATGGTCTGAGCCCGGTTGAAGCCGAGGGAACGCGCGGCCTCGGTCTGGCCCACCGGGATGGAGGCGATGCCGGCCCGGAAAACCTCGCCCATGTAGGCGCCGTAGCAAAAGCTCATGGCAATGACCGCGGCCAGCAGGTCCGGCACGCGCACGAACCGGCCCAGGGCATAATAGATGTAGAACAGCTGCACCAGAAGCGGTACGCCACGCACGATCTCGACATAGGTCGAGGCGATCAGATTGACGTACTTGTTGCGCGAAATGCGGCCGAGCCCGGTGATCAGGCCGATGACCAGGGCCATGGCGATGGAAAACACCGTGACCTGGAAGGTGACCAGGATGCCGTCCGGCACGAACTTGAAGATGCGCAGATACGGATCGGGGCGGTCGATGAGGAGGTATGCCAGGATCGCCACGGCGCCGAGAAAGGAGATGCGCCAGGCGGAGACGAGACCTTTGTCGGAGGATTTGGGAATGGCGGCCCCGTCGCCGACATCGATGACAACGGGTTCGTGCCCGTTAGGGGCCTTGTCGTGTTTTTTCATGGGATGTCTCGGTTGCCGCGCCCGCCGGTCACCGGGACCGGCGGGCGCGTGCTGACGGCATGAGGCTTATTTGCCGCCGCCGATCCATTTCTTGAGGAGTTCCTTGTCGATACCCTTCTTCTGGACGGCCGCGATCCCCTTGTTGATGAGATCGAGGTCTTCCTTGTCGCCCTTTTTCACGGCGATGCCGTAGAATTCGTCCGTGCCGGACTCGATGATGCAGGCGATCTTGAGGGCGCCCTTGTACTTGTCGTTTTGCAGGGCGTACTGGGCCGCCACCGGATCGTCGCAGACCACGCCGTCGATGCGGCCGTTGTAGAGGTCCTCGAAGGCCAGGCCCACTTCGTCATAGGACTTGTCCTTGACACCCTCGGCCTTCTTGATGGCGAAATGGCCGGTGGTGCTGATCTGGGCGCCCAGGGTCTTGCCCTTCATGCTTTCGATGCACTTGGCGTCGGACTTGACGGGCACGACCAGGGCCTGGCGCACCTTGAAGTACGGCGTGCTGAAATCCATGGTTTTTTTACGTTCCTCGGTGATGGAGACCGAAGAGCAGATGGCGTTGTATTTGCCGGCGGCCAGACCGGCGAAAATGCCGTCCCAGGCCACGGCCTTGAACTCGGCGGTAAAGCCGGCTTCCTTGGCGGCGGCTTTCATGTACTCGATGGCGTAGCCGGTGATCTGTTTGTCGGCGTTGACGAATTCCATGGGCGGCCAAGTCGCGTCAGTGGCAAAGACAAGGGTTTTCGCCAGCGACGGAGAGGCTGTCAGGGCGACGAGCAGCAAGGCCAAAGCGCATTTCCTGATCATGGGAGGCTCCTTCCTGTTTGGATGTGGCGGGCATCGGACGTTTTTTCACCGACGGGGTGTCACGCCTTTGTGATCGAATTGACAGGAAAATTCAAGGCTTCCCGACCAGCTAATTCGTAACTTGCCGTTCTTGTTCGTTTCCCGGTCGCCGGGCGTTCCATTTTTGGCAAAACGCGTCCAGACGATTCAGGTTTTCGGGAAAGTCGGCCCGGCCGAAACCGATGCGGAACCGGTCCGCCCATTCCGGACCGTAAAGCCGTCCGGGCAACAGCAGCAAGCCGGCTTCGTCCAGGGCGGCCTGGCAAAAGGCGTCGGCATCGCCCGAACGCAGCCCCGGAAAGGCGGTCAGGCCGCCGCGCGGGGACACGAAGTGGAACAGGTTCGCATGCTCCAGGAAAAAAGCCTCCAGCAGGCGGCGATGGACGGCGAGCAGTCCCCGCATGCGGGCAAGCAAGCGGTCGCCCGCGCCCAGGGCGCAGGTGGCCAGGAATTCCGAGGGGGCCGAACCGCAGATGGACAGATAGTCCTTGACCGCGGCCATGGCTTCGAGGATTTTCCGGTCGCGGCAGGCCACCCAGCCCACGCGCAGACCGGCCAGACCGTAGGACTTGGACAGCACACCCAAGGACACGGCCGTGGGGTCCAGATCGCAGGCCGCCGGCAGGGTGGGCACACCTTCGGCCTCGGAAAACCGGTAGACTTCGTCGGAAAAGACCCGGGTGCCGTGTTCCCGGGCCCGGGCGACGAGGCTGGCGAAGGTCTCCCGCGAGGGCAGGTAACCCGTGGGATTGTGGGGAAAATTGACGACCAGGGCTTTGGGGGCGCTGCCGAGCAGCACCCCGAGTTCGCCCATGTCCGGGGCGAATCCCCAGGAGGGGTCGCAACGCCAGGGCGAAATCCGGGCCCCCAGGCTGCGGGCCACGTCGGTCAGGGACTGGTAGCAAGGGGTGGTGACCACCACCTCGTCCCCGGCCGTCAGGGCGGCGGCCATGAAGGTGTAGATGGCTTCCTCGGCGCCGACATGCACGAGCACATCGTCCGGGGAGATGGTTTCGTAGAGGGTGGCGATGGTGGCGCGCAGGGCAGGGGAACCGTGGGAATCGGTGTAGCCCAGGCGCAACCGGCCGAACTTGCGCTCCGCTCCGGGGATGAGGTCGAGGATATCGGCCACGGACAAGGTTTCGCCGTCCGAGGCACACAGCAGATGCGGGGCACGAAATTCGTGTTGCGCGAAGAAACGTTCCAGGCGAAAAGGTGAGAGGAGCACGGGTTTGCAATCCTTCGGGTTGATGGGTAAGACCGGCAAAAAGGAACAAGCGACATACCCATGATTGCCTCTTTCGGCAAGACGCTTGTGGTCGTGGGACTTGTCCTGACGGGACTGGGATTGGTCCTGGTGCTCGTTGGCCGGTTGGATATCCTGCGTACCCTGTGGGAACGTCTGCCCCTGGGGCGCCTGCCCGGGGATATCCATTTGCAAAGGAAGGATTACTCGGTCTTTTTCCCCTGGGTCACCTGCCTGGTGATCAGTGTCGTGGTCAGCGTGATCCTGTCGTTTTTTCGAAAATGATGCCGTATCCGTCACGCCCGTTTCCCTATTTTGCAGCCTGAGTTGGCGAGGAGCCGCTACGTATGTCCTTTGATATCGTGCAGTTTTTGCGCATCAATAAAGTGCTGACCATTTGGGGCGCCTTTTTCGCCCTGGTGTGGCTGATCAATTTCTACGGGCTGTTCGGGCTGGTGTTCATCACCTATATCCTGTGCTTCCTCTTCAACGGTCCCATCGAACGGCTGGCTGCCGTCACCAAGCGTTCCCGCATCCTCTGGGCCGTCATCATCTATATCGTCTTTCTGGCCGTGGTGCTGACCATCCTGTCCTTCGTGCTGCCCAAACTCGGGTCCGAATCCACGGCCTTTTTGAAAAAGCTCCCGGAAACCCTGGAAAAACTTAGGGCTTATCTCGACAAGTGGGCCTGGCTCGTGCCGGATATGGCCGGCCCCCTGGGCAAGGTCAGGGACTTCCTGTCCCTGGAATCCCTGGTCGGCATCAAGACCGAAACCCTGTTCGAAGTGGTCATCACCACCTTTACCGAGATATCCACCTACGCGTCCACGTTCCTGCTTGGCACGCTTTTCAGCTTCCTTATCATGCTCGATTTCCCGAACCTGCGCGCCAAGACCATCCGGCTGCGCGAGTCCCGGCTGCGCGATATCTATGACGTGACGGCCCGTAGCGTGGTGCGGTTCGCCATCGTGGTCGGTATGGGCTTTCGGGCCCAGATGATGATCGCCGCTGCCAACACGGCCCTGACCGCCCTCGGTATGTTCCTCCTCGGCATCAAGCCCATTGTGCTGCTCTCCACGGTGGTCTTTTTTTGCGGTCTCATTCCGGTGCTCGGCACGTTCATCTCCTCGGCGCCCATCGTGCTCGTGGCCGTCAACACCACCGGACCGGGCCATGCCCTGTGGGCCATCGTCATGATCATCATCGTGCACACCATCGAGACCTATGTGCTCAACCCCCGCATCGTGGCCGCCATGTTCAAGATCAGCCCGGTGGTCACGCTGATGATCCTCTACGTGGGCCACAAGCTGTTCGGATTGTGGGGCATGGTGCTCGGTGTGCCGGTGTCGGTGTTCATCTTCCGTCATGTCATTTTGGGCACCGATGCGACCAACGGCGCGGCACCGCCGGAACCCTGCCCGGCCGCGGCGGACAAGCCCGGGCGGGGGGAACATCACCATGGGTAGATTGCTGCGGGGCTGTTTTCAGCGCTGGCGGGGCGCTGCCCGCCGGCGAGACGTACCGCGGCCTGGAACCGGCGGGGTGGTCGTGTCCTTTCCGGAAACCGGGAAGCGCGTCCCGGACGTGGAGGCCCAGCCGGCAGTGTCCGCCGGGCGCTCGGGGCTGTCGGGACTGCTGTTCGCCCTGGCCCTGTGTTTTTTGGCCGCGCCGGCCGCCGCCGGCCTGGAGGAGGGCAAGCAGGCCTATCGCGAGGGCAATTATGCCCAGGCATTGCAGGAATTTTTACCCCTGGCCGAAGCTGGTGACATTACCGTGCAAAACCAGGTGGCGGCCATGTACTACACCGGCCAGGGCACGGATCAGGATTTTGACAAGGCGGCGGAGTGGTTCCGCAAGGCAGCCCAGGGCGGCAGCCCCGATGCCCAGTACTGCCTGGGCAAGCTGTATTATTACGGTCAGGGCGTGCCCCAGCAGTTCCCCGAGGCGGCCAAATGGCTCACCGAGGCCGCGCTGACCGGCAAGGGCGGCGCCCAGTATCTGCTGGCTGTGCTCTATTTGTACGGCAAGGGCGTGTCGTTAAATCCGGTCAAGGCCTATTTCTGGGCGCTGTTGGCCGCGCAGTCCGAGGATATCGCCGACGAGGACAAGACGTCCGCCATCGCCCTGCGCGACCAGATCCAGGGCATGCTCCAGCAAAAGCAGATCGTTTCGATCCAGGCCATGGTCCGGGACTGGGTCCCCAGGCGGAAACCGTAGCCGGGGGAGAAAAGGATGGTGCGGCCGGGGAAGGGGGGGGCGAGCGTTCCCCGGCCGTGTCGTGCTAGCGCTTGGCGCCCGCGATGCGGCGCAGAACCTGGGCGGCCGCGCGCGGATCGGGCGCCGAACAGATGGCCGAGACCACGGCCAAGCCGCTTACGCCCGCGTCCATGACCGCAGCCGCGTTGTCGGCCGTGATGGCGCCAATGGCCACCACCGGCACCTCGGCCAGGGCCAGCATGGTGGCCAGGCCCGAAATCCCCTGGGGCGCGCCGGCATCCTTTTTGGTCGCGGTGGCGAAGACCGGTCCGGCCCCGAGATAGTCCACCGGCATGCCCCGGGCGGCCCGGGCTTCGTCCGCTCCCGTGACCGACAGGCCCAGGATCTTGTCCGGGCCGATGAGCCCCCGGACATCGCGCGGGTCCATGTCGTCCTGGCCCACGTGCACGCCATCGGCTCCGGCCGCCAGGGCCACATCCACCCGGTCGTTGATGATAAGCGGCACCCCGAGCGGTCGCAAAAGTCCGAGCAAGGCCCTGGCCAGCTCCACGAACTGCCGGGTGGTGGCCCGCTTTTCCCGCAACTGGACCACGCTTGCCCCGCCGGCCACGGCCGCCGCCACCACCTCCAGCGGATCGCGCCCCAGAAAGGCCGGCCGGTCCGTGACCAGATACACGCCGAGATCGAGATTTTCCCTTGCGTTCATGACACCACCCGCGCGCCCTGGTCGATTTGGGCCTCGGTCAGGTTGGCGAGCGCGTCCAGAAAGCCCACGGCCAGGCTGCCCGGTCCGGCCGCGCCGGCCTCGGCCAGGGAACCGGCCGTGGCCATGACCGCCATGGCCCCGAGGGTGGCTTCCAGCGCCGGTCCGCCCAGGGCCACGAAGGCGCCGATCAGGGCCGTGGCCGCGCAGCCCATGCCCGTGACCCGGGTCATCCGGATGTGGCCGCCGGCCAGCAGCACGGTTGTCTGGCCGTCGCTTACGACATCGAGCTCCCCGCTGACGCACACCACGCAGCCAAGTTTCGCGGCCAGGGCGCAGGCGGCTTGCCTGGCTTCGTCACTGGCGTGCAGGCTGTCCACGCCCCGGGAGGCGGCGTTTTCCCCGGCCAGAAACAGGATCTCCGAGGCATTGCCCCGCACCACGGCCACCGGGCCGGCGTCGAGGAATCGGCGCGCGACCTCGCGACGCCAGGGCGTGGCCCCCACGGCCACGGGGTCGAACACCACCGGTACCCCGGCGGTTGTGGCGGCCTGGTGCGCGGCCAGCAGGCTTGCGACCTCGGCCTCGCCCGGCGTGCCCATGTTGCACACCACGGCCCGGGCCAGACCGGCCAGGCTGGCGGCATCCTCCGGGGCATGGGTCATGGCCGGCGAGGCGCCCAGGGCCAGCAACGCGTTGGCCGTGAAATTGGTGACCACGGAATTGGTGACATTGACCACAAGCGGCATTTCCGTCCGGATGCGGTCGACGGCGGCGAAAACGGCCGAAGCAAACGGCATGGCGGCCCTTCCTGGTTGGCGTTCGGGGAGGTTGGGGGCGGCGACTGGCGGGGCGCGGAGACGGCGGGTATCCGAATTCCCTCCGGCGGTACGAACCGCATCAGGTGCCATGGGTATCTCTCAGCCGCGCTGCCCCGGCCACACGCCGGGGCGCGGCACCCCAATCGGACACGATCACGTTACCTGTTCGCCCCCATTCTGGCAACCGGATGCCACCCGGAAACGACACGGAACACTTGCCGCCGGGATTCCCGGGGGGGTATGAGGAAGGCTCTCCGCCCTTTGACAACACGCAACCAGCGAGGCGCACCATGGCTCGGACCGTTGTGGAACATGTGCTTTGGAGACTCAAACAGCTCGGTATCAAGGACGTCTTCGGCGTGCCCGGCGATTTTGCCTTTGCCCTAAACGACGCCATCGCCACCGATCCGGACATGCGCTGGATCGGCTGTTGCAACGAGCTCAACGCCGCCTATGCCGCCGACGGCTATGCCCGGGTCAAGGGCATGGCCGCGCTGTGCACCACCTATGGCGTGGGCGAACTCTCGGCCCTGTGCGGCGTGGCCGGTTCGTACACCGAGCATCTGCCGGTCTTTCACCTGGTCGGTATGCCCAACAGCAAGGTCCTGGAAGAACGGCGCATCGTGCACCATACGCTCGGCAACGGCGGGTTCGACCAGTTCGCCCGCATGACCCAGCCGGCCGTGTGCGCCAGCGCCATCCTGACGCCCGAAAACGTCATCCCCGAAACCGAACGCATCATCCACGAGGCCGTTTACCGCCACCGGCCGGTCTACATCGCCATCCCGGCCGACCATGCCGTGGCCGAACCCTGCGGTTGCGCCATGGCGGCCAAACATCCTATCGTGAGCGATCCCGAGACGTTGGCCGATGCCGTGGCCGCCGTGCGCGAAAAGCTGGACAGGGCCGAAAGCGGCGTCATCCTGGCCGGCTACCTGCTCCACCGGCTCGGGCTCGTGGCCGAGGCCCAGAAGCTCGTCGGCACCTGGGGCATGCCCTATGCCACCATGTTCATGGACAAGACCGCCCTGGACGAGACCTCGCCGGGCTACATCGGCATGTACGACGGCCGGATCATGAATCCCGAGGTGCGGGAATTCGTGGAATCCCGGGACGTGGTCCTGAACCTCGGCGGGCTTTGGAGTGATTTTAACACCGGCGCCTTCACCGCCCGCATCGAACCCAACAAGAGCATCGAGGTCATGCAGCACCACGTGCGGGTGGGACGGGCCGTGTACCCGGATGTGGAAATGGCCGACATGCTGCGCGCGCTCACCGAGCTGCCCATCCGCAAGAACCTGCCCGCGCCGCCGGCCGTGGGCCTGGGCCAACCCAAGGGCGCACCGGACGAACCCATCAGCCCCGAATACCTCTATCCGCGCTGGGAAGCCTTTCTGCGGCCGGGCGACATCCTGGTGGCCGAGACCGGTACCAGCTCCATGGGCCTGGGGTTCGCCCTCATGCCTTCGGGGTCGATCTTCCTCAACCAGACGCTCTGGGGCGCCATCGGCTGGGCCACTCCGGCTTCTTTCGGCGTGTCCCTGGCCATGCCGGACCGGCGCGTCGTGCTTGTCACGGGCGAAGGCTCCCATCAGATGACGGTCCAGGAAATCAGCCAGTTCGACCGCTTCGGGCTCAAGCCGATCATTTTTTGCCTGAACAACCAAGGCTATCTGATCGAACGGCTGCTGTGCAAGGACCCGATGATCGCCTATAACGACCTGCCGCAATGGAATTACGCCCAGCTGCCCCAGGCGCTTGGGCTGAGGAACTGGTTCACCGCCCGGGTGACCACCAACGGCGAACTCGACGCGGCCATGCGCCAGGCCGAAGCCCACGACGGCGGTGCCTATATCGAGGTCGTGACCGGCATGATGGCCAGCTCGCCGCTGGCCTTGGGGATGCATCAGTCCATCCAGACGTTGTACGGGGATCGGTAAACGAAAGAATGCCTCCGGCGGCCAGGAGAGGCGCTGCCTCTCCTGGACCTCACCGCCGGGGGGATCATCCCCCCGGACCCCTGGAAAGGGGGGCAGGATACTGGACTTGGCCTCGGGGCCGAATGGTCGCGGCCCCATTTGGGATGGGTCCGGGAAGGGGGTGACCCCCTTCCCGGCCGCCGGAGGCGTTTTTTTTACCCTTACACAAACACCAGTTCTTCCCCACGCACATCCACGGTGACGGTCTGGCCGTCTTCGACCTGGCCGCCGATGAGGGCCTTGGCCAGGGGCGTCTCCACGTGGGCCTGGAGGTAACGCCGCAAGGGCCGGGCGCCGAAGACCGGATCGTAGGCGGTCTGGGCGATGAAGGTCTTAGCCGCGTCGGTCAGCTCCAGGCTGATCTTGCGGTCGGTCAGCCGCGCCCGCAGGCCGCCGAGCATGAGCTCCACGATGGAAGCGATCTGGTCGCGCAACAGCGGCTTAAAGAGCACGATCTCGTCCACCCGGTTGAGAAACTCCGGCTTGAAGTTGCCGCGCAACGTGTTCATGACCGCCTCGGACACGCCCGGCTTGAAGGTGCCATCGGGCTCGATGCCTTCCAGCATGTACTGGGCGCCGAGGTTCGAGGTCATGATGATGATCGTGTTCTTGAAATCCACGGTGCGGCCGTGGCTGTCGGTGAGCCGGCCGTCGTCGAGGATTTGCAGCAGCGTGTTGAACACGTCGCTGTGCGCCTTTTCGATCTCGTCAAAAAGCACCACGCTGTACGGCTTGCGGCGCACGGCCTCGGTGAGCTGGCCGCCTTCGTCATAGCCGATGTAGCCCGGAGGCGCGCCGATGAGACGCGCGACCGTGTGGCGCTCCATGTATTCGGACATGTCGAGCCGCACCATGTTCTCCTCGGTGTCGAACAGGGCAGCGGCCAGGGTCTTGCAAAGCTCGGTCTTGCCCACGCCCGTGGGGCCAAGGAAGATGAACGAGCCGATGGGCCGGTTCGGGTCCTTGAGTCCGGCCCGGGCGCGCAGCACGGCGTCGGACACGGCCGTGACAGCCTCGTCCTGGCCCACCACCCGCTCGTGGAGCTGGTCGCTTAGGCGCAACAGCTTCTCGCGTTCGCCCTCCATGAGCCGGGTGACCGGGATGCCGGTCCAACGCGAGATGACCATGGCGATGTCGTCGGGGCCGACTTCCTCGCGGATCAGGCGCGTACCGCCGGCGGCCTTGGTGATGGCCTCTTCCTGGCCAGAGAGGTCCCGTTCCAGGGCGGCCAGCGTGCCGTAGCGCAATTCGGCGGCCTTGTTCAGGTCGTAGTTGCGTTCGGCCTCCTCGATGGCGAGCTTGGTCTTCTCGATGTTTTCCTTGATATGGCGCAGGCCGTCGACGGCCTTTTTCTCCTTTTCCCACTGGGCCAGGTAGCCCCCCTGTTCCTCCTTGAGGTTGGCGAGCTCCTCTTCGAGCTTTTCGAGCCGCTCGCGGGAGGCCTTGTCGGTCTCGCGCTTGAGGGCCTCGCGCTCGATTTCGAGCTGCATGACCTTGCGGTTGATCTGGTCGAGCTCGGCGGGCAGCGAATCGATCTCGGTACGGATCATGGCCGCGGCCTCGTCGATGAGATCGATGGCCTTGTCCGGGAGCTGCCGGTCGGCGATGTAGCGGGCCGACAGCACGGCCGCCTCGACCAGGGAGGAGTCGCTGATGCGCACGCCGTGGTGCACCTCGAAGCGCTCGCGCAGCCCGCGCAGGATCGAGATGGTGTCCTCGACGCTCGGCTCGTCCACGAACACCGGCTGGAACCGGCGTTCCAGGGCCGGGTCCTTTTCTATGTACTTGCGGTACTCATCCAGGGTCGTCGCGCCGATGCAGTGGAGCTCGCCCCGTGCCAGCATGGGCTTGAGCAGGTTGCCCGCGTCCATAGAGCCTTCGGTCTTGCCCGCGCCGACAATGGTGTGCAGCTCGTCGATGAAAAGGATGATGCGCCCTTCGGAGGTCTGCACTTCCTTGAGCACGGCCTTGAGCCGTTCCTCGAACTCGCCCCGGTACTTGGCGCCGGCAATGAGCGAGCCCATGTCCAGGGCGAAGATGGTCTTGTCCTTGAGGCCCTCGGGCACGTCCTTTTTGACGATACGCATGGCCAGGCCTTCGACGATGGCCGTCTTGCCGACGCCGGCCTCGCCGATGACCACGGGATTGTTTTTGGTGCGCCGCGACAGGATGCGGATGACGCGCCGAATCTCCTCGTCCCGGCCGATGACCGGGTCGATCTTGCCCTTCTTGGCCGCATCGACCAGATCGCGGCCGTACTTGGTCAGGGCTTCGTAGGTGCCTTCGGGATCGGCCGAGGTGACGCGCTGGCCGCCCCGGATTTCGGTCAGGGCGGCGAGGACGCGGTTCTTGTCGATGCCGAGGGCCTTATTTACCTGGCCGGCCAGGGTCGAGGGCGGCTCGTCCAGAAAGGCCAGGAACAGATGCTCGACGCTGACGTATTCGTCCTTGAGGTGCTTGGCCAGATCCTGGGCCTTGACCAGGATCTCGTTTAGGCGCGGGGTGACATACACCTGTCCGGCCTGGGCACCGGGACCGGTGACCTTGGGCAGTTTGGCCAGGCCGCGTTCGAGTTCGGCCAGATAGTTCTGGCTACTATAACCGGCCTTGTCCAGGATGCGGGGGACGAGCCCCTGGTCCTGGCTGAGCAGGGCGAAAAGCAGGTGTTCGGCGTCGACCTGCTGCTGGCCGAGGCGCACGGCCGCAGCCGAGGCATCGCTGATGGCCTGCTGTGATTTCTGGGTGAACTTGTTGATGTCCATGGAATTCCCTCCTCCGTGACTCTGTCAGAGATAAGAACGCCGATGGTGCTTGGCAAGTGGACTGCGGAAAAATACGCGTCTCAGGGAAACGGATGCTTTTTCGAATATATCTTTCTGGCCAGAGGCCGTCCTTGTGCGACGCGATAAAGAAGATTTTTCCGAAAGGACGGCCTCAGACCGCTGCTTTTAGAGCAAACGATGCAGTTCACGGACCTTATTTTCCAGATAGTCGATGCGCTCAAGCAAGTCGACGACGATGCTTGCACCCAGAAGCGACAGTTCGAAGTCGCGCTTGATGCGGTCGAGCTTGCGCAGTTTGTAGAGATCCTTGGCCCGGAAGAGATAGCTGTCGGCAGTGGTATGCTCCGGGGTGATCCAACCCAGCTCGATCAGTTCGCCGACAATACTCGGATGCAACCCTGTCAGCTCCTGGAGCTGGGCAAAGCTCAGACGTTCGGAGCGCGCGGGTACGGTGGTCACGCTGATGATTTCCTTGATGTCCATGGCGACCTCGCGTGAAGGCTAAAACGACCTGGGATGGAAATCCGAGGTCGCGGCCAGTTTTTCCCACAGTTCCCGCTGGGCGTCGGTGGCGCTCGGCGGTACCTGGATCATGAGGCGCACGAGCTGGTCGCCGCGCCGGCCGCTGCCGCCCAGCCCCTTGCCGGCCAGGCGCAGCTTGCGCCCGGACGAGCTGCCGGCCGGGATATTCATCTCCACGGCCCCGTCCAGGGTGGGGACCCGGACCTTGGCGCCCAGCGCCGCCTCCCACGGGGCAAGAGGCAGATCGAGGATAACATTGTTGTCCTCGAGCTTGAACAGCCCATGCGGCAAAATCTTGACCTTCAGATAGAGATCGCCGGCCTTGCCCCCGGCCCGGCCGGGATTGCCCTGGCCGGACAGCCGGATCTTGGCCCCTTCGCGCACGCCGGCCGGAATGGACACGTTTAAGGTCTTGGTGCCCAGGCGCGGCGCGCCGTCCGGACCGATGGTCTGTTCCTGGAGGGTGATGGCCTTGCCGCCGCCCCGGTAGGCTTCCTCCAGGGTGAGCTCCAGGGTGGCGTTGGCATCGGCGCCCCGGGAGGGACCACGGGTAAACCCGCCGCCCCCGCCACCGAAGCCGCCAAATCCGCCGCCGCCTCCGGAGAAGTGGGCCCGTCCACCCCCACCGCCGAAGCTGCCGCCGAAGAGCGTCTCGAAAAAGTCCGAAAAGTTGCCGGCGTCGAACTGCTGGCCGCCGCCAGGGCCGCCGAAATTGAAGTGGACGTTTTCGAAGCCCGGCGGGCGCTGGAAATTCTGGCCATGCTGCCAGTCGGCGCCCAAGGAGTCGTAGAGCTTGCGCTTTTCCGGGTCCTTGAGCACCTCGTAGGCCTCGTTGCACTCCTTGAATTTCTTCTCGGCCTCGGGGTCGTTGGGGTTGAGGTCCGGGTGGTGCTTGCGGGCCAGCTTCTTGAAGGCCTTGGAGATTTCATCCTGGGTGGCGGTTTTGGACACCCCCAGGAGCTTATAGTAATCCTTGTATTCCACACTCATAGTGACAGCGACTCCCTGTTTGCCGGCTGGTTCCCAGGCAAGTTTACATAATAAGACGATTTTGGATTCCGTCAACCATCCCGGAGGATTATCCATGCAAAACCGGCTGATGCCTTTTTACACCAGGGACCGGGCAAAGGCCAGCGTAGGGCCTGGGCGCGAGGGCTTGTCGACCGACAGCCCGCGCCCAAGGGGCCGCCCCAGGATCGGCCGGCTTGCCAAGGGCGGGGCTTGCCGCTAGCGTGCCCTCCCATGTCCAAAAAGGATTCCCCAGACGCATTTCGGCCCTTTGCCGACGTCCTCAAGGGCGTCAAGGTGGCCAAGAAAAAGGATGTGCCGCCGGTGGTGGCCAAGGCGGTCGCCGCCGCCTCCAAGCCGACCGCACCCGCGGAGATGGACAGCTCGGATTTCTTCCGGGCCATGAACGGCGTAGCTCCGCTGGACCGGGAAAAGTCCAAGGGTCGGGACATCCGGCCCGTGGCCCCGCCGCCGGCGCCGCCGTCCCGGGCCGACGAGGAGGCCACGGCCCTGGCCGCCCTGCACGATCTGGTGGAAGGGCGGGTGGAATTCACCCTGGAGTACAGCGACGAATACGTCCAGGGCTTCGTCACCGACCTCGATCCCAAGATCTATCGCCAATTGCGGGCCGGCCAGTACTCGCCCGAAGCCCATCTCGACCTCCACGGGTTCAACACCGAGCAGGCCATGCTGACGTTGTTGCAGTTCGTCCGCGAGCACTACCTGGCCGGGAAGCGCTGTCTGCTCGTCATCCCGGGCCGCGGGGCCAATTCCCCGGGCGGGGTGGCCGTGCTCAAGGAGGAGCTCAAGGCCTGGTTGACCCGCGATCCGCTCAAGCGCGTGGTCCTGGCCTTTGCCACGGCCTTGCCGCGCCATGGCGGGGCCGGCGCGCTGTACGTGCTGCTGCGCAAATTCAAGAAATCCAAGGGCAAGGTCCGGTTCGAGCGCGACTGGCCCGATTTCGGATAGAGACGGCGCGCCCCGTCAGGTGCCTGTGCCGGGGATTGGCCGGAGATGCGGTGGCATCGATGCCTCCGGCAGCCAAAGGGCTCGCGCCCTTCGGAATCCCGACATGGGGCCCTGGCAGCCATCGTTCGTCAGGGCCGGCGCGCGCCCTTTGGCCGCAAACAAAGCCGCCCCGCTGGGTCCGTGTCCAGCAGGGCGGCTTTTTTTGGGAGTCCAGTCCAGTCGGTTGGCAAACCGTTTGGGTTAGGGGAGTAAGTGTTCCTCAGCGGCCTCGCCGTTTTCCAGCGCGTCCAGGATCGCATCCACTTTGTCTTCGCTGTCGATTTCTTGGTACCACCAGTTGTTGGGCATCACCACGACGATCGGTCCGTTTTCGCATTGCTTCATGCAGCCGGTGCTGACCACCCGGGCGTCGATGCTCCGGTCGAGGATACCTTCCTCGAAGTAGCCGAGCAGGTTATGCGACCCTTTCTTGTGGCAGATGCCCTTGGCCTCGCCCTTGACGCGGAAGCTCGCACAGACGTTGATCAGATATTGCGGTTTCTCAATGGGCATGCGTCTTGTCTCCCTTGGGGTTTCGGTTCCGTTACATCTGCAGTTCGAAGCGGGTCTCGGGGCAGTCGCGGTCCTGACGGTCCATGATGGCGGACAGGAACTTCTCCATCAGGCGCATGGCGCCGGAGTAACCGAAGCTCGGGAAGTACTGATGTCCCATGCGGTCGAGGATCGGGAAACCGTGGCGCACCAGGGGAATGTCCTCATCGCGGGCGATGTACTTGAGGTACGTGTTGCCGATGAGCAGGTCGACCGGCTCGTTCTTGATCCACTGATGCAGCAGGTACATGTCGGCCTGGGGACCGCACTTGTACTTGCAGTCGTAGGGCACGTCCTTGAGCAGTTCGGCCATGCGGTCATCGAAGAACTTCCCGGCCGTGCCGGACACGGTGTAGGCCGGAATCATGCCGAGGGTGATGCAGAATTCCACCAGGGCCAGCACCTGATCCGGATCACCGGCCAGGGCCACCTTCTTGCCGTAGAAGTACTGCGTGTAGTCGGAGAGGATGTCCACGACCTGGCCGCGCTCGAAGTTGATGGAATCGGGCACGGTCACCCCGGCCATCAGGCGCAGGGCGTCAACGAAGCGGTCCGTGGCCTTGAGTCCGATGGGCATGCCGAGCACCTTGCCCGGCACCTTGAATTCGGAGTCCAGGTAATTGACCGCGTCGGCGGTGGCCCAGCGACCGACACCGATGCTCCCGATGGAATCGCCCATGGAGGTGATGTCCTCGGCCTTGGCGCCGCCCTTGGGGTACATCTCGTAATGGCCGGTGAGGGGACCGTTGAGGACGCCGTTGGTGTCGGGGACCAGGATGATCTCCACGCCCATCATGCCGGCGATGCGGCGCAATTCGGCCATGTCCGAGGGCTCGCAAAAGCCGGGGATGATGTTCACCTTGCCGTTGGGGGTCCCGGTCTTGGTGGCGAAGCCCTTGACGATCCCCTTGACCATGTTGGCGTAGCCCGTGACATGGGTGCCGACGTAGCTCGGGGTGCTGGCGTAGACGATGCGCTTGCCTTCCGGCACCTTGCCGTCGTCCTTGGCCTTCTGGGAGATCTGCAGGAGATCGTCGCCGATGGTTTCGGACAGGCAGGTGGTGTGGATGGCGATGATGTCCGGGTCATAGATCGTGAAGATGTTGTCTATGGCCGCAATCAGGTTCGACTGGCCGCCGAAGACCGAGGAACCTTCGGTGAAGGACGAGGTGCCGGCGATGACCGGCTCCTTGAAGTGCCGGGTCAGGGCCGAACGGTGGTAGGCGCAGCAGCCCTGGGAACCGTGGCTGTGCGGGAAGCAGCCGTGGACACCGAGGGCCGCGTACATGGCGCCGACGGGCTGACAGGTCTTGGCCGGGTTGACGGTGAGCGCCTTGCGTTCCTTGATCTCGCCGGTGGTATGTCTGAGGAGAGCCATGATGCGTTCCTTTCTCGTGCAATGCGTTGATTATTCCGCCACGTAGCTGGCTTCGAGCTCAGGGCCGGTGGACTGCCACGGCGCCTGCAGCAGGTCCCACACCTTGGTGTTCACCATGCGGTCGATATCGCGGTACCAGTTGATGGCGCCCTTGAAGCCGGCGTAGGGGCCGCCCATGTCGTAGTTGTGCAGCTGCTTCATGGGCACGCCCATCTTCTGGATGATGTACTTTTCCTTGATGCCGGCGCAGAAGATATCGGGCTTCAGGATCTCGATGAGCTTCTCGGTCTCGTACTGGCTGATGTCGTCGATGACCATCGAATCCTTGCTCATCTGGCCGATCATGCCCTCGTAGCCCTTGAACTCGATCCCCTTGGCCTTGAGCGCCTCGATCTGTTCGGGGGTCTTGCGGGGGTGGTAGCGGGTGGGATCCTGCGTGATCTCCAGCTCCTCGATGTTGCGCGAGTCGGCATCCACCTTGATGTTGGGCAGCACGTGGCGGCCTTCGTAGTCGTCGCGGTGGGCGAATTCGTAGCCGGCGCACAGCACCTTCATGCCCAGTTCCCCGAACAGCTCCTGGTAGTGGTGAGCCCGGGAACCGCCCACGAACATCATGGCCGTCTTGCCCTCGGTGCGGGGGTGGATCTCGTCGATCACGGCCTTGACCGCCGGCATTTCCTCGGCGATGACGGCCTCGACCCGGTCGATGAGTTCCTGGTCCTCGAAATAGGCGGCCATGCGGCGCAGCGACTTGGCCGTGGCTTCGGCGCCGATGAAGTTCACCTTGATCCAGGGAATGCCGAACTTGGTCTCCATCATTTCGGCCACGTAGTTGAGCGAGCGGTGGCACATGACGGTGTTGAGGTCGGCGTAGTGGGCCTCGCGGAAGGATTCCACCGTGGAGTTGCCCGAGAAGGTGGCGATCAGGGTGAAACCGCACTTGTCGAGGATGCGTTCGATCTCGAAAGCGTCGCCGCCGATGTTGTACTCGCCGAGGATGTTGACCTTGAACTTGCCCTCCACCGGCTTGTCGCCCGTGCCGATGATGTGCTTCATGATCTGGTTGTTGGCGATGTGGTGGCCGGCGGACTGGGACACGCCCTTGTAGCCTTCGCAGGAGTTGGCGAAGACGGTGATGCCGAGCTTCTCCTGCATCTGGCGGGCCACGGAGTGGATATCGTCACCGATCAGGCCCACCGGACAGGTGGAGAAGATGGAGATGGCCTTGGGATGGAAGTTGTCGTAGGCCTCCTGGACGGCCGCGGCCAGCTTCTTCATGCCGCCGAACACGATGTCATGTTCGGTCATGTCCGTGGAGAAGGCGTAGGGGATGTAGTTATCGCCGTCGGGACCGGGATTGGTCTCGTTGCGGCGGGTGAGCCAAGAGTAGAAGCCGCAACCGATGGGGCCGTGCGTCAGGTTGACGATGTCCCGGGAGGGGCCGAGAACGACGCCCTTACAGCCGGCGTAGGTGCAGCCGCGCTGGGTGATGATGCCGGGGACGGTGCGGACGTTGGCCTGGATTTCAGGAATCTCCTCGCTGCCGCCGCCCGCGCCGGGCACGATGGCCTTGGCCCGCTTGCGCGCGACCTTGGTGGGCATCTTGGCGATCAATTCCTTCTTGATCTCTTCAACATTCAGGGGCTTGGTGCTCATCTCGATGCTACCTCATTGGTCTTAGTGGTCCGGGGACGTCCGCCGCGATCGCGCTAGACGATGGCCGCGTCGCCGTCCTCGCCGGTCCGGACCCGGACGGAATCGGAGACGGGCATCACGAAGATCTTGCCGTCGCCGGCCTGGCCGGTCTTGTTCACGGATATCAGGGCGTCCAAGGCATTTTTCACCTGGTCGTCGGGCACCACGATGGACACGATCCGCTTGGGATACAGGCGTCCCTTGCTGCCGAGCAACGCGATGGCTTCCTCGTTGCCGGCGGCGGCGCCGTCGAGCACAGCCTGGTTGACCAGACCCTTGCCCCGACCGTAGCCCTCGCGGGCCACGAAGGCCGGCAGTCCCGCTTCGGCCAAGGCCTTTTTGGTCTGGTTCATCTTGTTCATGCGGATAACCGCCATGATCTCCTTCATGACGCCCTCCCTAGGATTCCTTGACGCCGGACGAAATGGTGTACATCTCATCGACCGGACTCACGAAGATCTTGCCGTCGCCGAAGGCGCCCTTGGCACCGGTGCGGGCACTCTCCATGATGGTCTTGATCACGAATTCCTTGTCCTTGTCGTCCACCACGCAGATCAGCATGACCTTGGGGATCTCGTCGTACTGGATTTCGCCGATCTTGATGCCGCGCTGCTTGCCGCGACCGGCCACGTTGAACTTGGTCACGGCCGGGAAACCGGCATCCATGAGTGCGGCCAGGACGGCGTCGGTTTTCTCGGGGCGAACAATGGCTCTGACCATGGTCTGCATTTCGATTGCTCCTTCGTGTGTGCTGGGTGGTGTTGCGGTGACAGTGCTTTCGCGGCTAGCTGGAGATGCCGAAGTCGATAAGCAGCTTTTCCAGGGTGTTCATATCCAAGGGCTTGGGGACGACGAACATGTCGTTGGCGTCGATCTTTTTGGCCAGGGTCCGGTATTCGTCGGCCTGGGGATGCTCGGGCGAATAATCGATGACGGTCTTGCGGTTGATTTCGGCCCGCTGCACCTGATTGTCACGGGGCATGAAGTGGATCATCTGGGTGCCGAGCTGGCGGCACAGTTCCTGGATCATCTCCGCTTCGTGGTCGACCTTACGGCTGTTGCAGATGATGCCGCCCAGACGCACGCCGCCGGTGTCGGCGTATTTCACGATGCCCTTGCAGATGTTGTTGGCCGCGTACATGGCCATCATCTCGCCGGAGCAGACGATGTAGATCTCCTCGGCCTTGCCGTCGCGGATCGGCATGGCGAACCCGCCGCAGACAACGTCGCCGAGGACGTCGTAGAAGGCGTAGTCCAGGTGCTTGTCTTCCTCGTAGGCGCCGAGCTGTTCGAGCAGGTTGATGGAGGTGATGATGCCGCGGCCGGCGCAACCGACACCGGGCTCAGGGCCGCCGGACTCGGTGCACATGGTGCCGCCGAAGCCTTCCTTGAGGATGTCGTCGAGATCGACGTCTTCGCCTTCCTCACGCAGGGTGTCGAGAACGGTCTTCTGGGCCAGGCCGTGCAGGAGAAGGCGGGTGGAATCGGCCTTGGGGTCGCAACCGACCACCATGACTTTCTTGCCCATCTCGGCCAAGCCGGCGACGGTGTTCTGTGTGGTGGTGGACTTGCCGATGCCGCCCTTCCCGTAAACAGCGATCTTGCGCATTTTGTAATGCCTCCTCATGCGAAGTGTGATGGACGCTCTTTAGGCAAGAGTCATGCCAGACGGGTAATCTCGTGATACTGACGTTATAATTTATTGTTTTTATTGAATATTGAAGTTTTTTTATTTCCCGACAATCTGGTACGAAAATGGTTTGCAACAAATTTGTCGGCTTATTTCCGACAAAAGTGTCGTGATTATCGTATGGTTTGGGAGGCACGGCGTGACCGCATCGGATCGCGCGTGACGGGTCGTCTGGAGACAGTGGATCACGGAGCCCGGAAGAGGGCGGAGGCGGGGCGGAAATGGCCCCAAAAAAAGCGGCCGGGGAGGGGCCCCGGCCGGATGCTCAGGAATAGACCGAACCGTCGAAGCGGTCGTTGAGGCCAAGGGCGAGCCGACTGGCCGTGATGTGGCGGCTGAACAGATCGGCCGCGGCGACCGGGTCGGTTTCGGCCAGGGACAAGGGGGTGGACAGGACAACCAGGCCGGCCGCGCCAGGGCCGGGCTTGTCCTGTCCGCAGACGGTCATGGGGAGCCGGTCGGCCGTGACGCCGAACGTCTCGGCCAGACGGGCGCACAGGGCCAGGACCGGACCGAGGTCCCGGCCCGGGCAGGCCACCACCGGAGGTAGATCGCACAAGGTGCAAAACTCGACCAGGCCCGAGCCGGCCGCCTCCAGGCCCGTGTCCGCGAACAGTCCGGCCGCGTCCAGGGCCCGGACGGCCCGGTCGGCAGCCACGACCAGGATGTCCTGGGCGATGCAGGCCCGGGCCAGGTCGGCGAGCAGGCCTTCGGGTTCGGACCAGGGCGCGGCGTGACCGACAAAAATGACGACTCCCCGTACCATGCCGATACGCAGGGCCTTGTCCAGATGTTCCCGGACCAGGGCCAGGCCGTCCTCCGTCTCCGACAGGGGGGCGGGAGTTTCCCGTATGGTTTGCAGCATGCCATTTCTCCAACGGTTGCCCGACCTTGGTCGCGTCACGCGACACGGTGCGCCGCGCGTCTTTGGTCGGGGTGTGCGGATACGGCCTGCTTATTACTTTTTTGTGAAAAACGTGTCTGTCGGCTGTGCGACAAAATCATGGGCGGGCGGCACGTCCTCGTCGGTCAGGCGTCGGAGAGGCGGTTGAGGGCGTCCAGGTCCAGAATGCGGATCACACCCCGGGCGTAGAGTTCCACGACGCCTTCCCGTTCCAGGGCGTTGAGCAGGGAGGAGACGGTCTGGCGCGAGGCGCCGACAAAGGTGGCCAGCTGCTCGACGCTCAGGCCATGGGCGACACAGGGGATGCCGGTGGCGTCGGGCTCGGCCCGGTAGGCCTCGTAGCGCAACAGGGAGAGCAGGCGTCCCCGGGCGTCCTGGAAAGCCAGACCGTCGATGACCGTGAAGGCATGGCTGAGCAGGTCGCCGAGGACCTTGATGGTGGAGGCGGTCAGGGCCGGCACGGTGAGCAGGGAGGGCCCGACCGCGGCCAGGTCGGCTACCAGCAGCTCCAGGTCGTCGACCGCCTCCACATGGGCCCGGGTATGGGTGGTGTAGGTATCGCCGGCGTCCAGGATGGTCATGGTGAATTCCTTGTCCCGGTTGGCCAGATAGACCCGGGCCCGGCCCTTGGCCACGATAAAGAGACAGTTGCGGGCCTCCCGGGGCAAAAACACCTGGCTGCCCCGGGCATAGCGGCGGGAGACAAAGGCCGCGCGTACGGCCGCGTGTTCGGGTTTGGCCAGCTCCTTGAGCAGGTCGGTGTCGGTCAGGCGCATGGCCGCTGGCTCCTCTTCGCTTTAGTAGCGGATGACGCCGTCCTCGGCCAGGGCCCGGGCCGAGGCCACGACCGCGGTATCGAACTGGCTGCCCTGGTGGCGGGTCAGTTCGGCCAGGGCCGCCTCGAGCCCCAAGGCCGGGCGGTAGGGCCGGTTGGAGGCCATGGCGTCGAGCACATCGGCCACGGCCAGGATGCGGGCCTCGATGGGGATATCCCCGGCCGCGATGCCCCGGGGATAGCCCGAGCCGTCCAGGCGTTCGTGGTGGGCGAGCACGATTTCGGCCACGGGCCAGGGAAAGGCGATGTCGCGCAGGATTTCGTAGCCGGTCTGGACGTGCTGCTTCATGCATTCCCACTCCAGGCCGACCAGCCGGCCCGGTTTGCACAGATAGCGCACGGGCACGTTGATCTTGCCGATGTCGTGGAGCTGTCCCGCCACCTCGATGCCGTCCACGGTCTCGGCGGCCAGGCCCAGGTGCCGGGCCATGGCCGTGGCCAGCCGGGCCACGTTTTCCTGGTGGCCGGCGGTGTAGGAATCCCGGAAACGCACGGTTTTGCCCAGGGATTTGACGGTCTGGCGAAACAGCGACCGGGTCAGTTTGAGCTGGGCGCGCAACTGCTCCCGGGTCCGGTGCCGCTCGGTGACGTCCTCCATGGAGCCTTCGTAGAGCACGGGCTTGCCGTCGCCGTCGCGCACGGCCCGAATATGCAACGAGGCCCACAGGCGCGACCCGTCGAGCCGCCACAGTTCCACTTCGAGGCCCCTGGCCACGCCCACCTCGGCCATGGTCGCTTCCAGAAAACGCCAATCCTCGGGCCGGGCAAAAAGGGCTTTGGCGCCTTCCGGGGCCTCGGTCAGAGCGGTCGGGGAGTCATGGCCGAGCATGCGGGCCAGGGCGTCGTTGACCGTGACGAACCGTCCGGCCGGGGTCATCTGAAAGAGCCCCTCCACGGCATGCTCGAAAATGGCCTGGTATTTCTCTTCGGCCTCGGCCAGGGCCCAGCGGGTGCTTTTCTCGGCGGTGATGTCAATGAGATAGCCGAAATAATAGGTTTCCCCGGTCCGCGAACCGACCCGCCGGGCCGATTCCGCGATCCAAAAGACAAACCCGTCGCGACTGAGGGCCTGGACTTGCCGGCCGGCGATGGCGCGGTCGGTGCGCAACTGGGCCATGACCGCCTCGCGGGAGGTCTGGTCCAAATAGAATTGTTCCGGAGTGGCGGCCATGGCGGTCAGGAATGCGGCCGGGCCGTCGTAGCCGAACAGGCTGGCCATGGCCTTGTTGACTTCGAGGATTTCACCGTCGGCGCGGCGCAGGTAGACAGGCAGAGGGGCGTCGTGGAACAGGGCCGCGCTGGCCTCGCCGAAACTTTCCGATTCGTTGGCGTCGGCGGTGGAGCGTTCTTCGGCCATAGGGTTCCTGCCCTAACGCAAGAAGCGGCGTACCACGGCCACCAGGGTGGCGGGTTCGAAGGGTTTGACGATCCAGCCCGAGGCGCCGGCCTTGACGGCCTGGGCCCGCTTGTGGGGCTGGGACTCGGTGGTGAGCACCAGCACCGGGAGAAACCGGGTGTCTTCCCTGGCCCGCAACCGGGTCAGTAATTCGAGCCCGCTCATGTTGGGCATGTTGATGTCCGTGATGACCATGTCCACACCGGAGCCGATTTTGTCCAAAGCATCGGCGCCGTCCACGGCCTCCACGACCTCGTACCCGGCCCGCCGCAAGGCCTGGGAGACCAGGGTACGCACGCTCCCCGCATCGTCGACGGTCAAAATACGTTTCACAGCGCTTTATGCTCCTTGCCGGGCCTGCCTCGGACGATTATTGTAAACAGCAATATGGACCATCGAAGGGCTTGGCAAGTCTCCCCTTTCCTGAATCCCATCCCGAAAGGGCCGACCCGGCGGGCGCGTGGACAGGCCGGGGCGGCCCATGCTATGGCTGTCATCTTTACAAGAAGCGGGCTTTTCCCGACCGCGCCCGTCCCCTGGAGGACTCCAGTTTGAACAGTTTCGCGAAAAATCTCATGCTGTGGGCGGCCATTTCCCTGGTCATGGTCGTCCTTTTCAACCTTTTTAACCAGCCCCAAGGCGCCAGCGCCAAATTATCCTATTCGGACTTCATGCAGAAGGTGAATTCCGGCGAGGTGGTCTCGGTCCGCATCCAGGGGCGCAAGATTTCCGGCGTCACCACCGGCGGCGGCAAATTCCTGACCTATGCGCCCGAAGACCCGAGCCTGGTCAGTTCGCTGATGCAAAAAAAAGTCGAGGTCGTGGCCGAGCCCGATGAGGAATCGCCCTGGTACATGACCTTGCTCGTCTCCTGGTTCCCCATGCTGCTTCTGGTCGGCGTCTGGATCTTTTTCATGCGCCAGATGCAAAATGGCGGGGGCAGGGCCATGAATTTCGGCCGTTCCCGGGCGCGCATGATTACCCAGGAGCAGACCCGCATCACCTTTGACGACGTGGCCGGCGTGGACGAGGCCAAGGAAGAACTCACCGAAGTGGTGCAGTTCTTGTCCGATCCGAAAAAATTCACCCGGCTCGGCGGCCGCATCCCCAAGGGCGTGCTGCTGGTCGGTTCGCCGGGTACCGGTAAGACCTTGCTCGCCCGGGCCGTGGCCGGCGAGGCCGGAGTACCGTTTTTCTCCATCTCCGGTTCCGATTTCGTGGAAATGTTCGTGGGCGTGGGCGCGGCCCGGGTGCGCGACCTGTTCCTCCAGGGCAAGAAAAACGCCCCCTGCCTGATCTTCATCGATGAAATCGACGCCGTGGGCCGCCAGCGCGGGGCCGGCCTCGGCGGTGGTCACGACGAGCGCGAGCAGACCTTAAACCAGCTCCTCGTCGAGATGGACGGCTTTGAATCCAACGAGGGTGTCATTCTCATCGCCGCCACCAACCGGCCCGACGTGCTCGATCCGGCCTTGCTGCGTCCGGGCCGTTTCGACCGCCAGGTGGTGGTGCCCACCCCGGATGTGCGGGGCCGGCGCCGCATCCTCGAAGTCCACACCAAGCGCTCCCCCCTGTCCCCGGACGTCAACCTGGAAGTCCTGGCCCGGGGTACGCCCGGCTTTTCCGGGGCCGATCTGGAAAACCTGGTCAACGAGGCCGCCTTGCAGGCCGCCAAGGTCAACAAGGACCGGGTGGACATGGCCGATTTCGAGCACGCCAAGGACAAGGTGCTCATGGGCAAGGAGCGGCGCAGCCTCATCCTGTCCGACGAGGAGAAGCGCACCACCGCCTACCACGAGGCCGGACACGCCCTGGTGGCCAAAAAGCTCCCCGGCACCGACCCCATCCACAAGGTGTCCATCATTCCGCGCGGCATGGCGCTTGGCATCACCATGCAGCTGCCCACCGACGACCGGCACAACTATTCCCGGGACTACCTGCAAAACAACCTGGCCGTGCTCATGGGCGGCCGGGTGGCCGAGGAACTGGTGCTCAACCAGATGACCACCGGCGCCGGCAACGACATCGAACGGGCCACCTCCATGGCCCGCAAGATGGTCTGTTCCTGGGGCATGAGCGAGGTGCTCGGGCCGCTTTCCTACGGTGAGCACGACAACGAGATCTTTCTCGGCAAGGACCTCGTGCACCACAAGAACTTCAGCGAGGAGACCTCGCGCCAGATCGACGCCGAGGTGCGCAAGATCGTGGAAGCGGCCTACCGTCGGGCGCGCGCCATTCTTGAAAGCGACCCCGAGGCCTTGGAGTCCGTGGCCAAGGCCCTGCTCGAACGGGAGACCATTACCGGTGAGGATATCGACCGGCTGCTGCGCGGCGAGATCCTGCCCCCCCCCGAGATCCCGGCCGGGGGTCAGGGCGGGACGCCGGCCGGGACGGATACCGCGACCGCGTCAGGTACCACGCCCGGAAGCGGCGCCGTTTCGGGCTCCTCGGCGGATTCGCCGACGACAACCGCGACCCGGACCGACACCGGGGATGAGTTCACCCTGGAGCCCGATGATGGACAGGGCCGCTGAGTCCGCCGTGACTTGGCGCCTGGCCGGAGAACGGACCCTGTCGTGCCGCGCGCCCCTGGTGGCCGGCATTGTCAACGTCACGCCGGATTCCTTTTCTGACGGCGGCCAGCACCCGGACACGGCTTCGGCCGTGGCCCATGGCCGCCGCCTCGTGGCCGAGGGTGCGGCCATGCTCGACGTGGGCGGGGAATCCACCCGCCCCGGCGCGCCGCCGGTCTCCCTGGAAGAGGAGTGCCGGCGCACGGTGCCGGTGGTGCGCGAGCTTGCGGCCGCCTTTCCGGATATCCCGGTGTCCATCGACACCTATAAGGCCGGTTGCGCCCAGGCCGCCCTGGAGGCCGGCGCGGTGGTGGTCAACGACATCTCGGCCTGTGCCATCGATCCCGAGCTTCTCGATGTTGTGGTGGCCAGGCAACCCGGGTACGTGCTCATGCACAGCCAGGGGCGTCCGGAAACCATGCAGCACGATCCCCACTACGGCGATGTGGTGGAGGAGATCCTGGCCTTTTTCGAGGACCGCCTGGCCTGGCTCGTCCGCTCCGGGCTGTCCGAGGACCGGGTGGTGCTCGATCCCGGCATCGGGTTTGGCAAGCGCCCGGAGCATAACCTCGCCATTCTGCGCCACTTGGACCGCTTTTTGACCCTGGGCCGTCCGCTTTACCTGGGGCTGTCCAACAAGGCCTTTTTTGGCGCGTTGTTCGATCTTCCCCTGGGAGAGCGTGGCCTGGCCACGGCCTTGGCCACGGCCTTGACCGTCGGCAAGGGAGCGACTATCCACCGCGTGCACGATGTGGCCGGTTGTGCCCTGGCCCTGCGCCTGGCCACGGCCTTGGCAGCCTGAATCCGGCTCCCGGCGCCTACCGGTAAACGGGAAAAGGAACCCGACCCCCGATGGTCAACGCGTTTTTCGACAATTTTCATCTCTCGTGGCGCGAAGTCCTCGATATTGCCATCGTCACCTATGTCTTTTATCGGGGACTGCTGCTCATCCATGGCACCCGGGCCGTCTCGGTCCTGCAGGGCTTCCTGCTCATCCTTATTTTGTATTATCTTTCCGGGGAGTTCGGTCTCAATACCCTGCACTGGCTGCTGACCAACTTCCTGGGGTCGATTTTCCTCGTCATCATCATCCTGTTCCAGGCCGATATCCGCAAGGCCCTGTCCACAGTGGGGGCAGGGGGCTTTTTCTGGCGCAAGCGCCGGGAGGCCCTGTCCGAGGAAGTGCTCGACGAGTGCATCCTGGCGGTCACGGCCATGGCCCGGTCCCACACCGGGGCGCTGATCGTTTTCGAGCGCCGGGTGCCCCTTGGCGACTACATCCAGCGCGGCGTGGAACTGTCGGCCAAGATGACCAAGGAGCTGCTGCTCACCATCTTTTTCCCGGACACGCCGCTCCATGACGGCGCGGTCATCGTGCGCGGCGAAACCCTGGCCGCGGCCGGCTGCATCATGCCGCTGATTGCCGGCGTGCAACTCGACGCCGCTCTGGGCACGCGCCACCGGGCGGCCCTTGGCATCACCGAGGAAACCGACGCCCTGGCCGTGGTCGTCTCCGAGGAGCGGGGTGTGGTCTCGGTGGCCGAGGGTGGCAAGCTCATTTCCCCGGTGGACGAGATGACGCTCAAAAACATGCTCTGGAGCCTATGGGCCAAACATCTATGAAACCGAACTGGCAATACCTGGCCTTGGCCCTGGCATTGTCCCTTTTCTGCTGGTATCTCGTCACGGGCCGGGAAAAAGTGGATACCTGGATGACCATGCGGGTGGAGATGGCCGGCGCCCCCGAGGGCCTCTACATCAAAAGCGGCACGGTCGGTTCGGTGGACGTCTTGGTGCGCGGGCCCCGTGGGGTCGGCCGCAAGCTTGAGGAAAACCAGCTCGTCTACACTCTCAACCTGGGTAAGATCGTCCCGGGTAAGAATTTTGTCTTCTTTGACGCCAAAAGCATCCCGTTGCCTCGGGTCTATGAGGTGGTGGAGATCCGGCCGTCCCGCCTGGAACTCGAAGTGGAGCGGCGGGACACCAAGACGGTTCCGGTCAAGGTCGCCCTGCGCTCGGCCCTGCCCGACGGCTATGCCCTGTCCGGGGCCCGGGCCGTGCCGGAAACCGTGCGTCTGACCGGGCCGACCGCCAAGCTCAGTAAAATCACTGAAATTCGTACCCAGCCCATCACCTTGCCCTCGCCGTTGCCGGCTCGGTTCGACGAACGCGTGGCCCTGGACGTGCCCGACGAGACCGATGCCACGCCCTTGGCCGTGCAGGTCAGCATGGCTTTCGTGGGCAAGGAATCGGAAATCACCCTCAAGGCGCCGTTGCTCGTGCGCAAGCCCCAGGGCAAGGACGTGGATTTGAACCCCAAGTCCGTGACCCTGCGGGTTCGCGGCCCGGCGGCCATCTTATCGGATAAGGATTTTCCCGGCCTGGTGGAAGCGACCCTGGAAATCAAGGCGGATCTCGAACCGGGCAAGTACGAGGCGGCCTACCGGGTGAAGATGCCCCAGGGCTGCGAGCTCATCGAAGCCAAGCCGGAAAAAGTGACGCTGACTGTGAAATAAGTCTCCGTTGGAGTCGGTTGCAGGAGAACGGATGGAAAAACAGCTTTTCGGTACCGATGGCCTGCGCGGGCGGGTCAATGTCCACCCCATGACCCCGGATGTGGTCATGCGTCTGGGGTTGGCCGCGGGCCGGCATTTTCGGTCCCGTGACGATCGGCGCCACAAGGTCCTCATCGGCAAGGACACCCGGCTTTCCGGCTATATTTACGAGTATGCCCTGGCCTCGGGATTTTGCGCCGCCGGCATGGACGTGCTGCTGGTCGGCCCCCTGCCCACGCCGGCCATTTCCTTTCTCACCCGGGACATGCGGGCCGATGTGGGCGTGGTCATTTCCGCCTCCCACAATCCCTATTGCGACAACGGCATCAAGTTCTTCGACCGCACGGGCTTCAAACTGCCCGATGCCGTGGAAGCCGAGATTGCCGCCCGGGTCCTCGATTTGAACCACGACTGGGACCTGCCGGCTCCGGACGCGGTGGGGCGGGCGGTCAAAATCCAGGACAGCACCGGTCGCTACAACGTGTTTCTTAAAAACACCGTGCCCTTGGATGTGACTTTCGACGGCATCAAGGTGGTGCTCGACTGCGCCAACGGCGCGGCCTACAAAGTGGCCCCCCTGGTGTTTGAAGAACTTGGCGCTCAGGTGACCAAGATCGGCGTCTCCCCGGACGGCATCAACATCAACCGGGGCGTGGGCTCGCTCCACCCGGAACTGGTGGCCCGGACCGTGGTCGAAACCGGGGCGGCCATCGGCATCGCCCTGGACGGGGACGCCGACCGGGTGATCGTGGCCGACGAAAAGGGCCGCATCCTGGACGGTGACCAGATCATGGCCATCTGCGCCCTGGACTGCATGCAAAACGGCGGCCTGCCCGGCAATCTCCTCGTGGCCACGGTCATGAGCAACATGGCCCTCGAAGTCTTCATGACCAGCCACGGCGGCAGGCTGTTGCGCACGCCCGTTGGCGATCGCTACGTGGTCGAGGCCATGCGCGGCAACGGGGCCAAACTCGGCGGCGAGCAGTCCGGACACCTCATCTTTCTCAACCACAGCACCACCGGCGACGGCACCCTGGCCGCCCTGCAACTGCTGCGCATCATGGTCCGCACGGGCAAGCCCCTGTCCGAGCTGGCCACCTTGCTGACCCCCTATCCGCAAAAGCTGGTCAACATCCCGGTGGCGCGCAAGGTGCCGTTCGAGCAGACTCCGGGCATAGTCAAGGCCAGGGACGAGGTCGAACAGACCTTGGCCGGACGAGGGCGGGTGCTGCTGCGTTATTCCGGCACCGAAAGCCTGGCCCGGGTCATGGTCGAGGCCGAAGACCCGGCCCTGGTGGAGAGCCTGTGCGCCCAGTTGGCCGGCGCTGTTGCCAAGGCCCTGGGGTGAGCCCGGGGACGACCGAAAAGGCTTTTGGGGCTGGACTTGTTTGATTAAAGGTTTTAACGTCCGGCGTTGATGCGGTATAACGTCCGGCGGACGTTACACCAGGGAGCTTACATGGCCGCACACGGCCGGACGGGCACAGCGGCGCGACCCGTCCGGTCCGAAAATCATACCGGGGAGCGCGCATCCAAGGAGAAGAGCATGGAAATCAAGAAAGTGGTCATCCCCGTCGCCGGGTGGGGAACACGGTCCTTGCCGGCCACCAAGAATATTCCCAAGGAGATGCTGCCCGTCTACAATAAGCCGGTGGTGCAATACGTGGTCGAGGAAGCCCAGGCTTCGGGCATCCAGGACGTGGTGTTCGTGACCAACCGCAATAAGACCATCATCGAAGACCACTTCGATTACAATTTGGCCTTGGAGGATCTCCTGAGCCGGACCGGCAAGACCGACATGCTCAAGATGGTCCGGGATGTGGCCGAGATGGCCAACATCATTTCCGTGCGCCAAAAAAAGCAGCTCGGCCTTGGCCATGCCGTTCTGTGCGCCCGCGAGGTCTGCAAGAACGATCCGTTTGCCGTTATGGTCGGCGACGACCTCATGTTCAGCATGGAGCCCGGCATCAAGCAGCTGATCAATGTGGCCATGAGCGAACATACGGCCGTGATCGGCGTCATGGAAGTGCCGCCGGATATGGTTTCGCATTATGGCATCATCGACGGCGAGGAGTTCGCTCCGGGCCTGTACCGGGTGCGCAACTTGGTGGAAAAGCCCAAGGCCAACGAGGCGCCCTCGCGTCTGGCCATTGTCGGCCGTTACGTGCTGTTCCCGGACATCTTCTACCATCTCGAAAAGGTCGTGCCCGGGCATGGCGGGGAAATCCAGCTCACCGACGCCTTGAAGGGCTTGGCCGGCAACAACAGCCTGCTGGCCGTCAAGATCCAGGGCCAGCGCTTCGACGCCGGCGACTGGGTGGATTACCTCACGGCCAATATCTATTTCGCACTGCACGACGAAGCCCTGCGGGACTCCCTGGTGCCGCGCCTGCGGGAACTGTTGCCCTTCGGGGGTAAATAGGCGCTCCGCCCGGGCCACGTCGCGCCCTGACGCCGTTTTCGCCCGGGGGGAGCGCCTCCCGGGCGTTTTTATTTCCACGCATGGACCGCACCATCCTTTCCGTCGCTCTGGCCTCGCCACCCTTTTCCATCCTGTCCTATGCCGTGCCCGACTGTTTCACGGCCGAGGAGTTCCCGCCGGGTGTGCGGGTCCTTGTGCCCATGGCCGGCGGCTTGCGGGTCGGGGTCGTCTGGGCGGTTGGTGGCGCGCCGCCGCCGGGCGTGACCGTACGCCCGGTGCTGTGGCCCCTGGAGCGCGAGCCGTTGTGCGATGCGCCCTATCTCGACCTGGTCCGCAATCTGGCCGCGCGCCATTTGTCCCCGCCGGGTCGCATCCTGGGGGCGCTGCTCCCCCGGGGACTGCGCAGCGCCGCCTTTTCCTTCCGTTGCGACGTGGCCGGATTGCCGCGCCGCCTGACCGCCCGGGGACTGGCCCGGCGTGCGCCCGAGGAGCTGGCCGATCTGGTCGCCGCCTGGCGCCAAGGGACCATGCGCTGCCAGGCCGAGGCGGACCAGACTGATCCCTTGTGCCGGCTGGCCGCCGATCCGCCGTGGCCGGTGCGGCCGGGGGCGGCCCGGCAACTGGCCGTCCTCGACCTGCTGTGCGACCGGGGGCCCATGCCGTTGTCCGAACTGCGCCAGCGCCTGGGCGCCGGCGCTTTGCCCATCCTGCGCCGGCTGGTCGCAATGGAGCTCGTGGCCCTGGACAACGGCGCGCCCGACCAGGCCGCTCCCGAAGCCGTGCCGGAGCATTCTGCGGCGCTTGCCGTCCCCCCCCTGACCGAGGACCAGGCCGTTGCCTTGGCTGCCCTGGCGCCGGTCCTCGACGCACCGGACGGCGCGGCCCGGCTGGTGTATGGCGTGACCGGCAGCGGCAAGACCCGGCTGTATCTGGAGCTGGCGCGTCTGGCCCTGGAGCGCGGCCGCCGGGTGTTGCTTTTGGCCCCGGAAGTCGCCCTGGCCGCCCGGCTGCACCAGGCGGCGTGCCAGGCCTTTCCGGACGTGCCGGCGCTTTTTTACCACGGCTACCAGCCGCCGGCTGTCCGGGAGGCGGCTTTTCGGAGCATGGCCCGGGCCGAGGCCCCGGCCATTGTCGCGGGCACGCGTTCGGCCTTGTTGTTGCCGTTGCGCGATCCGGGACTGATCATTCTCGACGAAGAGCATGACAGCGCCTTCAAGCAGGAAGATCGGCTGCCGTACCAGGCCAAGGAAGTGGCGTTTTTCCGGGCCCGGCAATCCGGAGCGCTCCTCGTGCTGGGGTCGGCCACCCCGGACGTCAAGACCTTCCAGGCGGCGCGCACGGGCCAGGTGCCCATGGTCAGCCTTCCGCATCGGGTGGGCGGTGGCGGCATGCCGACCATCGAACTGTTGGACATGCGCGGCTTGGCCAAGCTGACGTCCGTGGCTGGGCAGCGTGAAACCGGCGACCGGTTGGGCGTCCTGACCGAACAGGCCAGCGCGGCCCTGGCCGAGACCGTGGCCGCCGGCGACCAGGCCATGATCCTGCTCAACCGCCGGGGCTATGCGCCGATGCTCTATTGCCTGGACTGCGAAAATCCGGTGCGCTGCCCGGAATGCGAACTGTCGCTGACCTTCCACAAGGATCGGGAGCGCCTCGTGTGCCACTATTGCGGCTACACTCGGCCCCATCCCGCGCCGTGTCCGACCTGCGGCGGCACGAATTTCCTGCCCATGGGCGTGGGTGCGGAGCTTTTGGAGGAGCAATTATCCGGGGTGCTGCCGGCCGGGACCACGGTCTTGCGCCTGGACCGGGACGTGGCCCGGCGTCCCGAGCGGGCCGAGGCCATTTTGGCCGATTTTGCCGCCGGACGCGGCCAGGTGTTGGTCGGCACCCAGATGCTTTCCAAGGGCCATCATTTCCCGGAAGTGACCCTGGTGGTGGCGGCCGATGCCGACCTTGGGCGCAATCTGCCCGATTACCGGGCCTCGGAGCGGACGTTTCAGCTTCTGACCCAGGTGGCTGGTCGGGCCGGGCGCGGCGAACGGCCCGGGCGGGTGCTCATCCAGACCCGAACCCCGGGTGACCCCTTTTTCCAGCACGTGATTACCGGGGATTTTGAGGGATTTTTCGAACAGGAACTTTCCCGGCGCCGGCGGTTGTGCTATCCCCCGTTTACCCGTTTGGCCTTGGTACGGTTGAGCTTTGCCCGCGAAGTCGAAACCGGACCGGAACGTGTGGCCGTGGCGGGCGAGGCCATGCGCCGGGTCGCCGCGACCTTGGGCGTACGGGTGCTCGGGCCGGCTCCGGCGCCTTTGGCGCTTTTGGCCGGCCGGCGGCGGTTTCATTGTCTGCTCAAGGCCCCGGACTGGCCAGCGGCGCGGCAGGTGTTCGCCGCTGCCCGCGAGGCCCTGGGCAAGACGGGCGATGTGCGGCTGACCCTGGATCTGGACCCGGTCGATATGTTGTAAAGCAGGAAAACCGTAGGCAGGAGGTGGTATGGGGGGGGCGTTTCACAATGACGATACCGTGCTGCTGGCCCAGGTGGAAAAGGTGCTTGCGGCCCGGCGTCGCGCTGGTCTGGAAGGGCTGGTCGGCGGGCTGGCCGCAGTCATGGTCACCACCGCGCCCGAGGATCTGCTCCCGGCCGCAAAGGAACTGGTCGGCACGACGGCCCTTGCCCAGGTCGCGGCCTTTGCGACCGACACCGCGACCAGCCTGGTGTTGCGCGACGGATTCGGGGCCGATTTCCTCCTCCAGGCCCGCCAGGGCGGCGACAATCCCTTCACGCCCTACAACCACGGCGTCAAGACGCCGCCGGTCGTGGCCGGTCGGCTCGAAACCTTCGTCTACACCTGCCATGACCTCGACCGCTATGTGGCAGTGCAAAAACAGCGCGGCGTGACCTTCCTGACCGCCGCGCCCATTGTCACCGACACCTACGCCTTTATCCAGACCGCGCCTTCGGTCCACACCGGCAACAGTCTGGGTTTTATCGAGTGGAAGGGCGCGCCGGGTCGTTTCGACCACAGCGTGACCCGCCCCCTGGAGATAGTGGTGCCAACGCCGGCCGATCCCTGGCGGGCCCATATCCGGGGCCTTGATCACGTGGCGACCCGGGTGCGGGCCCGTCAACGCGATGCGGCTATTTTGGAGTTCCTGGCCCTGACCAACTACCGGTTCGCCTTTGCCGTGTATGTGGACGCCCTCAATTCCATCACCAATGTGGCCCGGTTGGCCGACGGCGAATATGCCCAGGTCTTCACCTCGGGCATCAGTCCCTCGGACAGCGACGATCCGGCCCAAATCGGCCCCACCGAGCGTTTCATCCGCAATTACGGTCTGCGTCCCCATCATCTGGCTTTCAATGTGACCCGCATTGAGGAGGTCGTGGCCGGGCTTGGCCAAGCCGGTTTGGGGTTTCTATCGGAACTGGTGGGCTCACGCGAAGAAGGGCTCAAACAGATTTTTTCCGTGATGTCGCCGTATACCTATCTGGTCAACGAGTACATTCAACGCTATGATGGCTTTGACGGTTTTTTTACCAAATCCAATGTGACGCGGCTGACCAAGGCCACGGAACAGCAATAGGCCGGGAGGCCGCTGGTGGACCGGAAACACAGTACAGCGCCGCTCACAGAGCCACAGCTAAGCAACAGCATGCGGCAATTGAAAAGCCGGTTGATGTTGTTCGAGCCTGTGAAAATTGTCCTGGCATATACACTGATTGGCCTGTTGTGGATTTCCATCTCCGACTCATTGGTGGTTTCCAGCTTCCCGGATTCCCCGGACTCGTTGTTCCGCGTGTCCATGCTCAAGGGATTTGCTTTTGTCCTGGTAACGGCGCTCTGTCTGTATTTGTTGCTGCGCCACCATCTCGCTTTGTATCATCGCCAGGAACAGGCCCTGCGCGAAAGCCAGGAGCATTACCGCCTGGTGGTCGAAAGCGCGCCCGAGGCCCTTTTTGTGCATGATGCGGCCGGCCGATTCGTCTACGCCAATGTCGCGGCCCTGCGCCTGTTCGGGGTCGAGAGCCTGGAGCGACTCAACGGACGGCCTGTTCTTGATTATGTGGCCGAGACCTCCCGGAGCACGGTCGAACGGCGCATGCGCCGGGTCCTGGAGGAATCCCAACCGGTGGAACTGTGCTCCCAGCAGTATATACGTGGCAACGGCACGCTCATGGACGTGGAAGGGGCGGCGGTACCGTTTGTCGTGGGCGGACGTCCCGGCTCCCTGGTTTTTTTACGTGACATCTCCGCGCAATTGGAAGCGGAACGCTCCTTGCGGGAAAGCGAGGCCAAGTACCGGTTGCTGGCCGACAATGCCCATGACCTCATCTTTACCCTCGATCCGGAATTTCGACTGACCTATATCAGTCCGTCGGTGCAGAAACTCCGGGGCCTGTCCGTGGAGCGGGCCATGCGGGAGTCCTTGCCGGAGATCATGACCCCCGAATCCTATGCCAAGGTTCAGGCCGCCGTGGCCGCGCATCCGGATGTGGCCGAGGATATCGGCTCGGTGGAGCGCCTCGAATTGGAGTTGTACCGGCACAATGGCTCCACGGTCTGGGTGGAAACCGTTGTGCGGCCCATGTTTGATGCTGCGGAACATTTCTTGGGCTATGTCGGCGTGTCCCGCGACATTACCGAGCGGCGCAAGGCCGAGGAGGAGCGTAACCGTTCCCGGGAATTTTTGGCCCGTATTCTGTCAACCATCCCTGATCCGGTGTTCGTCAAGGATGCCGAGCACCGCTTCGTCCTGGTCAACGAGGCCTTGTGCCAAATGCTCGGCCACACGAGCGAAGAGATTCAGGGCAAGTTGGATATCGATTTCGTGCCCCAGGAAGAGGCGGAGTTGTTTTTGGAGAGGGACCGGTTTGTTCTGGAAACCGGCCAGGAAGACATCACCGCGGAGCCCTTTACCGACAGCCAGGGCAACCCGCATGTGCTTGTCACCAAAAAGGGGCTTTTCGTCGATACCGTGGGAGAACGCTTCATTGTCGGGGTGATCCGGGACGTGACCGAGAGCAAAAGCAAGGAGGTGCAGTTGCGCAATTCCTTGCTCGAAAAGGAAGTCCTGCTCAAGGAAGTGCACCACCGGGTCAAAAACAATCTGCAGATCATTTCCAGTCTGTTGTTTCTCCAGAAGGACGGCATCGAAGACCCGGCGATTCAGGAACTGTTCGACGAGAGTCGCAACCGCATCGCGTCCATGGCCCTGGTTCACGAGGAACTGTATCGGTCCGGGGATCTGGGCCGGGTCGATGTGAAGGAATACCTGGAGCGGCTGGCTCCGCGGGTGATCCAGACCCTGCGCGGGAACAAGCGCCTGGATATCGTCCTCGATCTTACCGACTGTCACTTGCCGGTGGACAAGGCCATCCCGTTTGGGCTGATCGTCAACGAACTGCTGACCAATGCCATCAAGCACGGTTTTGACGGCCGCAAGACCGGCGAAATCCGCCTGGCCGTGGCGGTCTCGGACGCTTTTGTCCGGGCCGAGGTCGCCGATGACGGCGTGGCGCTGCCCGAGGGATTTCATCCGGAAGCGTGCAAGACCTTGGGCATGCAGCTTGTGGTGCAGCTCACGCGGCAACTGCGCGGCGCCTTGACCTTCGGTTCGGGCCAGGGGACCGTGTTTCGGCTGTCGTTTCCCCTGGCCGACGCGGCCGAAGCCGATCAGCCCCACCCCTAAGAAGCCGGGCTCCGCTCCTCCCTCCGGCCACGCCGGCAGGGTGTACTTCCCGCCTTTTTTACGATCGCTCCGTTCGCTTTTCCGTTTCGCTGTCGCAGGTCATGGCCTGCCAGAGACGCGTGGCGGCATCGGGAACGCCCGTATCGGCCAGTAGGCGTGCCTTGTCGGCCAGATCATGGGCCAGCACGTACCGGGACAGCGAGGCCAGTTCCTTCAATCGTTCCCGATGCTTGCCCATGAGTTTGATCTGATTGGCGTGGCTGTTGGCGATCTGCTCCGGGCGCTGCGGGACCAGAATGGCCGAAGGACGGGCATGGCCCACGGCCAGATGGCCTTGGTACACGGCCGGCCGGCCGGAGAGGCAAAGACGCAGGTCGTGATCCAGGTCGTCGTACTGGGACGGGGAAAAGCGGATGTCGAACCCGCCGCCGCCAAGCAGCCGGTCCGTGCGGAACAGATGGCAGCAGCCCATGACCGAAAGACATGGCCGCAGGTGGGCAAATCCCCCCAGATCAAAGGTCTCGGCATGCAGATCGCTGAGCTTTGGTCCGGCTTCGGGACCGTCTTCGGCGGCGGGTGGCAACAGGGTGGCGCCCACGCCCTGGGCAATGGCCGGATTGGCCGCGTCGGCGATCCGACAGCCCCAGACGCCGGCCTCGGGATAGGTTTCCACGGCCGCGCCCAGGCGTGACAGCCAATCCTCGGGAAGCCTCACGTCGTCGTCGAGAAAGACCGTGAACAGGGCTTGCCTGACGGCGGGCGCGGCGGCCATGAGCCAGTTTCGGGCGGCCGGGGCGCCGATATTAATCGGCAGGGATATGACTTGTAGCCGATGCGCACCGACTCGGTCGCGCCAACCGGCCAGTACGGCCGGGGTGGCGTCGCGGGAGGCATTGTCGAGCACCGTGACCGTGGCGCCGCCCAGGTCCGAGGCGAAAACGCCGGCCAGAGTCCGATCGAGATCTTGCGCCTTGTTGTACGTAAACAGGCAGATGGCCACCTGTCCGGGCAGGGCGGCACGGGCCGTGTCCCGGCCACGGATCAGATCGAACAGGGCCAGGGTGGCCGAGGCCTGCCAGGGATGCCGGTGGACGATACCGCGCAGGTGCGCGATGGCCTGTTCGGTGGCGCCGGCCTGCCAGGCGGCCAGACCCAGGCGAAACAGCCCGGCGGGCCAGGGCGCCAGGCGCTCGGCCGTTTCATAGTGGTCCAGGGCCCTGTCGGGCCGGCCGGCCAGCAGTTCCAGGTCGGCGGTCAGCTTGGCGGCCAGGGAGGGAAGCCCAGGGGGCAGGGCGGCCGCGATCAGGGACTTGCCCCAGGCAAACACCCGATCGATGACGGCTTGGCGCAAGGCCACGTGCAACCAGAACAGCCGATGGCGGCCGGTGCGGCATTCGGTTTCGAGATAGGCGCGCAGGTGTTCCCGGTCGCCGGTGGCCGCCAGTTGCCGGTAGGCGTCGACCTGGTCGGGAAGGGTGAAGGCGCGGACAACGCGTGTCAGCAGGGCGGCGAATTCCGGGTGCGGGCGAAGCCCCGGCGATTGGCGGTCCGTGGCGGCCGCAAGGAGCGCCGCGGCCGTGGGTCCGTGCAGGCTATCCTCCTCCAGGGCCGCCGCCAGCAGCAAGCCGGGGAGTTCGGCCAGGCCCGGTCCCAGGCCAGGCCCGGCCTGCCTGGCCAAGGCAGCGGTTTGGACCAGATGTTCGCGACCAAGGGTGCCGGCCAGGAGCCGGTCGGCCAGCGCCGGCGGGATGGTCGGGAAGGTGTCCCGGTCCTCATGATCGGTCATGACGCGCCTCGTTGGGTGGCGGCTTGCCATACCTGCCGGTACAACACGGCCCGGGCGGAAAGCAGATGCTCCCGGGAGACGGCTTCCCAGGCTTGGTGGGCGAGGCGCTTGCGCAGGGCCGGGTCCCGGACGAGCCGCTCCACGGCCTGACACCAGTCCTTGGGGTCGGGTCCGACCAGCAGGCCGGTGCGCTCCTGTTCCACCACACCCTGGTACGGTGGGAGATCCGCGAACACGCCGGCCAGGCCGCAGGCGGCGTATTCCATCCACTTGATGGGGCTTTTGGCCCGGTTGAAGACCGTGTCGGCCAGGGGCGCCAGACCGATGGCCAGGCCCAGGCGCGGCAGGCGCGCGGCATAGGCGCCGTAGTCCTGGCTGAAGGGGAGTACGGTGGACCCGGGAAACAGACCCTTTTCGGGCGGACAGCCGAAAAACACCCAACGGGCCGACTGGCCGAGTCGGCTGGCCAGTCGGGAAAGCGCCGCTTCCAAGGGGGCCAGATCGTCGCGGTGGGAGGGCGTTGCGGCCAGTCCCACGGCCGCGACCGGCCGGTCCGGTGGCGGGGTGGGGGGCCAGAGCGCATCGGGCAGGCCATTGGGCACCACCCGGACGTGTCGCGCGCCCTGGGCCTCGAATACCGCGGCCAGGGCCTGGGTGCTGACCGTGACGCAGGCGGCTTGGCGGACCGTCTCCAGGATAAGGGGCAGGCGGCGTGGCATCTCCGGGGCAAAGGCGTGGCTTGCCGGCAGGTGCGTCCAATCGTCGTCGGTGTCGTAGACCACGGGTTTGCCGGAGGCTAGGATGGTTCGCAGCAGGGGCGCGGTGTCGGGATACGGAAAAAGGCGCTGGATGAGCACGAGATCGGCCGCGTCCAGGATGTCCTCACGCAGGCGGTGTCCCGCGTCGCAGGGCACCGCTCCCCAGAGCAGCCGCACGGCGTCGCCCAAGGCCCGGATCGGTTCCAGGATGCGCAGCCGGGCGCAGGCGTGGGCCGGATCTTCGAAACTGTAGCAGGCAATGGTCAGCACGGGCACTCCGGCCGGCTCAGGGAGGTTTCCGGGGCCACGACGCGCGCCATGGCCCCGGGTATCGGCTTAGGCGCCGAGCGCCTTGGGACGTTTGCTTTTGGCCAGGAACTGGATTTCCGCCCGGGCCGTGTTCTTGTCCGGCGAGGTCACGGTGATGTGGACCGGTTCGTGGAAGTATTCCGCCGCGCCGCTCAGGATGCCTTCGAAATATTCCGCGTAGGCGCGCCGGGAATGATAGGTCATGATGAGCCGGTCACCCTGGTCTTCGTACGTGAAGTGAGGGGGCATGAGACCCGGCATGTCCTTGGTCAGTCGGGCATGGGTCTCGTTCATGGTCAGGTAGAATTCCTTGAGGGTATCGCCTTTGAAGTAGCGCGGATAGAGGTGGCGGAAGCCTTTGATGGTGTAGTGGCCGAGATTGAGGAACACGTCGCGTTGCGATTTGCCGGTTTTGGCGGCTACGATTTCGGCCATCTGGCGCAGGACCTGATCCGGATAGTTCTGGGTGGGCAGGAAGGTGGGATGGCCCATGGTCTCCTGCATGTGATCGTAGACCTGCTCGCCGTACTGATCCCGGATGAATTCCTGGGTGAGCTTGGGTAGGATGCCCTTCATGCGGCCTTCGGATTCGCGGAGCCGAATATTTTTTTCGTCCCGCGCGGCAAAGGTGCTGGCCAAGGCGAGCAGGGACTGGGCCAGTTCGGCCAATTCCCGGGTGGCCTGGGCGGTTTGGGAGGCGCCTTCGTCGGCCTCGGAGGCGACCGAGGCAATGACCTCGATATTGCGGTTGATCTCCTCGGCGGCGGCGGATTGCTGTTCGGCCGCCGTGGCAATCTGGGCCACCTGTCCGGTCACTTCCCGGATGCGGTCCATGATTTGGTCCAGGGCCTGTCCGGCCTTGTCCGTGGCCTCGGTACTTGCGGTCACCCGGGTCTCGGTCTCGTGCATGGAACCCACGGCATGGCGGGAACCGTCCTGGATCTCGTGGATGGCCTTTTCCACTTCCTTGGTGGCGGTCATGGTCTTTTCGGCCAGTTTACGCACCTCGTCGGCCACCACGGCAAAGCCGCGTCCGGCTTCGCCGGCCCGGGCCGCCTCGATGGCTGCATTGAGTGCCAAGAGGTTGGTCTGGTCGGCGATGTCGTTGATCACGCCGATGATCCGGCCGATTTCGGCCGCCTGCCCGTCCAGGGCGGTCAGGACCTGGCCGAGTTTGCCGGTGGCGGTCGCCACGGCCTTGATGCCGGTGATGGCTTCGCGGATCTGGCTGGCGCCGGTTTCGGCGGCCTGGTTGGCGGCATCGGCCGCTTCGGAGGTCTTGGAGGCGTTTTGAGCCACTTCCAGGACCGTGGCGGTCATTTCCTCCATGGAAGTGGCCACGGAGTCGGATTGTTCTTTTTGCTGCTTGGCGCCGCGGGCCTGCTCATCGGAGGAGGCGGACAGCTCTTCCGAGGCCGAGGCCACACGCTGGGACAATTCGTTGATCTCGCCGCCGAGATCGCGCAATTCCGCCTGGGCCTGTTCGGTTTTCTGTTGTTGCGCGCGCAGTTCGCTCAAATCGGTGAGGGTGACCACGGCGCCGAGCAGATCCCCGCGCAGGCCCTTGAAGCAGCGCACTGAAAAAAAACAGGAAATATGTTTTCCGTTCCAGAAGACGAGGTCGCGCTCGGCATGGATGCTGCTTTCTTCGCGCAGGGCCTTTTCCGTCAGCGACGCTCCATCCTTGTTGTAGACGGCCTGGCTGACGGTCTTGCCCACGACGTCGCTTTCCGTTTTGCCGAGCATCTCACAAAAGGAGTGGCTGGTTTGGGTGATGCGGCCGGCGGTGTTGCAGATGAAAAACGGCGTGCCCACGGCCAGGATGGCGCTACGGTAGTATTCCCGGCGGCGCATGTTGAATTCCAGGGCCTCGCTGGCCTGGGCGGCCAAGGGGCCGAGGGATTTCCAGGTCAGAACGTCTTCCAGGAGAAAGGCGCGGTGGTCCGTGTTCATCCGGACGAGGTCGTCGTGGAGACGCCGTAGCGGGGCGTCCATGCGCCGGGCGGCAAGCCAGGTGCCAAGCGCTCCGACCAGCCCCAGGGCAATGGCGAGGATGAGGTTGCCGACAAGGCAGGAGATGATGATCAGGATGCTGAGGACGATGCCGCACACGAGGCACATCTTGCCGGGTGCGTGCGCGAATTGGCGACCGTTCATGAAGGCTCCTGGTACGAAGATATTTGCGGTATCCAAAACCATAACCGAAAGATCGTCAAGAGACAGGGGCCCGGTTTTTTCTTGCCGGGCGGACGGATGCCACTGTGCGATCAGGTGCGCTGCATGCCCGTCGCATCGTTGTCACAATACCGATCGGGCAGCATGCCTTCGCGGTGACGGCAGTTACGGTGCGACGGTCTCCAGGCGGGCCGGGCAACGGCCGGTGAAGCGGAAAGGCGTGAAAAGCGCCTTATGGAGGGCGTCCAGGCCGACCGGTGTTTCGCCGTACAGGGCCAGGCGCACCGGCGCCTTGGGCAGGACGGGCAGATCGTAGGGAGACTCGGCCGCCACCAGCACCAGCCGGTCGGGCGCGGTCTTGGCCAGGGCCTCGGCTAGGCGAATTTGTCCGGGTTGGCGGCCCGCATTGGTCGACAGGAAAACGACATGGCGGGCGGAGGCGGCCTTGGCGGCCAGATCCTGGATGGTCTCGGGGTCGGGATCGGCCGGGGCAAAGACCGTGGTCACGCCGGGCCATTGGGCAAGGGCGGCTTCGGCCGGCTTGTCCAGGGTCTCGCGGCCGGATTTCGGGCGCACGAGCACGGTGTCGGTTTGGGCCGGCAAGGGGAGAAGGCGTTTGTCCAGGTTCAGGGCGGTCAGGCTGCGCTGGGCAATGCGGCGGGCCACTTCCAGGTGGGCGGCCGTTCCCACCCGGCGGTCGAGGTTGGCGACGGGCGTGGCCAGCCGGGAGGCGTCCAGCAGGCCGAAACGTTCCTTGAGCCGCAGCACCCGGGTCACGGCCGCGTCAAGCCGGGCCAGGGGCACACGCTCCTGGCGCACGGCCTCGACCACCCGGTCCATGGCTTCCAGCCGCTCGGCAAGGGACCGTCCGGCATCGGCGCCGATCAACAGCACGTCGGCGCCGGCGGCCAGGGCCATCACGGCCGCCTCGGCCGTGCCGTAGCGGTTGGCCACCGCCCCCATGCCCAGGGAGTCGGAAAAAATCACACCGTCGAAGCCGAGACGTCCGCGCAGGATGCCGTGCAGAATGCGGGGGGAGAGCGTGGCCGGAAGGTCGTTGGCGGTCAGGCCCGGGATGAGGACATGGGCGGTCATGACCGCTGGCGCCTTGGCCGCGAAGGCCGCCCGGAAAGGCGGAAAATCAACCTTGCCCAGGGTGGCCGCGTCGTGGGTGACCACGGGCAGACCGACATGGGAATCCACGTTGGTGTCGCCGTGGCCGGGAAAATGCTTGGGTGTGCAGATGATGCCGGCGGCGCCGTAGCCGGCGGTGGCGGCGGCGGTCAGCCGGGCCACCAGGGCCGGGTCCGAACCGAAGGAGCGGATGCCGATCACCGGATTGGCCGGATTGATGTTGACGTCGGCCACCGGGGCGAAGTCCACGTTGATGCCAAGGGTCGTGAGTTCCTGGCCGGTGATGGTGGCGGCCAGCCGGACCAGATCGGCCCGACCCGTGGCCGCCTGGGCCATCTGACTCGGGAAAAGCGTCACCCCTTGGCGCAGCCGGGCCACGGGTCCGCCTTCCTGGTCCACGCCAACGAGCAGCCCGAGGCCCCGGGATGTTTTTGCCGCCTGGGCCTGGAGGTCGCTCGTGAGTTTGGCCACTTGCCCCGGCGACTCGATGTTGCCGGGCAGGGAATAGAGGATGAACCCGCCCACATGGCGGTCCCGGATAAGCTCTACCAGATCGTCGGACAGCTTGGGGCCCTGGAACCAGACCATGAAAAGCTGGCCGACCTTTTCTTCCAGGGTCATGGCTGTTGCCAACGTGTCGACGCGGGAAGCGGCCGGAGCTTGGGTGACTACGGTAAGGGCGAGCAATACCAGGAAAAAACTGACGCGGCGGAACAACAGGGAAACGGGCATGGAGGACTCCGGAGCGGTTAGGTGTCGGGTGTATTGCGCTTGTCGGCGTACATGGAGGCGTCGGCTTGTCGGATCAGGCTGTCAATGGTTTGTCCGGGCTCGTAGCGGGCCAAGCCGATGGCCACGGACAGACCGGGCAGGCCGCACAGGCCGAGACCGGCCACGGCCTCGGTCACGGCGGCGCGGATGCGTTCGGCCATGGCCACGGCTTGATCCGGGTCGGTGTCAGGCAAAAGCAGGACGAATTCATCGCCGCCGAGTCGGGCCAGCAGGTCGTAGGCTCGGATTTGATCGGCCATGGTCCGGGCCACGGTGGCAAGCACTGCGTCGCCAACGGCGTGACCGAAGGTGTCGTTGACGGCCTTGAAGCGGTCCAGGTCGCAAAAGAGCATGGTCAGGGGCGCGCCTTTGCGCGCGGCCATGGCCAGCAGCGGCGGGCCATGCCGGGTCAGATAGGCCCGGTTGGGAATGCCGGTCAGTTCGTCGGATTCCCGCTGGCGGGTGAGCACCTCGTGGATCCGGACGTGCTGGAGGTCGCCGGCAAAAATTTCACAGAAATGTTCGAGAAAATCAGTTCCCTTGTCCGGCGCATAGCGGCTGGGATCAGGGTCGGCCAGGACCAGGGCGCCTAAAATCCGGTTCGGTCGGTATTTGTCCGCCAGGGGGCTGATACAGCAGGAACCGCCGGCCAAGTGCGGCCAGGCGGTCCAAGGCTCCGGGCCGAAAAAAAAGGCCGGTTCGGGCAAGGCCGTCAGCGTGCCCATATACAAGGATTGCGGGGCATCCCGATGCGGCAGGTTGTCCAGGGCCGCGCCCAGGGCGGCCCGCGCCGGCCGCAGATGGGCTAAGGCGCCGTCCGAACCGAAATCCTCCCGGCACAGCAGGCAGGCCAGGGCGGGCACCTCCATGGCGTGGCCGAGCCTGACCATGACCTCGGGCAGTTCGGCCAGGCTGCGCAGTCCCCGGGACAGGGTCAGAGCCGAGCGGAATGTCGTGAAGGCCTGGATGTTGGCGCGGAAAATACCTTGCAACCGGTCGCGCTGCTGGCACAAACGTCGCACCCGGTCGCGCAGGCGGACCGCCTCGGCGGCGTAGAGCCGGTTCTGGTCGGCCAGGTCGGCGCGTTCCCGGGCCAAAGCGTCCAGGGCCTGCTCCACATCCTCCACCAGACGGCACAGCTCGGGCTGTTTGCCGTCCGGCAGGAAGCGGGCCAGTTTGCGCACCCTGGCGGTGAAACCACTGTCATCGAAATGGCATGTCATGGCGGATGGTTGGCCGGGCAAGCCTGTCGGTTGTTCTTGAGGTCCGATAGCATCTTCAAGCCCGGCCAACAAGCCGTGGCGTGGTTGGAAAAACGCTTTGGCCGTCAGGAAGTTCCTGGTATGGAGCGGCTATGCGCTTGCTCGTGCAAAACCTGACGCGGCTGGGCGATCTGCTCCAGTCCCAGCCGGCCCTGGCGGAACTGGCCGCGGCCGGGCATACGATCGCCTTGGCGTGCCTGGAAAATTTTGCCGGGGCGGCCAGGCTCCTGCCCGAGGTCGGCCAGGTTTTCCCCTTGCCCGGGGCGCAGCTGCTGGCCGGGCTGGACCGGGACTGGCACGGCGCGTTGGCCCGCGTAAGCTGCTTCACCGATAAGATCGTCCGGGAATTCGCGCCCGAGGCCGTGGTCAACCTCACGTCCAGCGTGGCGGCGAGGCTTTTGGCCAAGCGGCTGTGCGGCGAAGCCGTGCAAGGCTTTGGGCTGGACGCCTTGGGTTTTCGCCAGGAAACCACGCCCTGGGCGGTGTTTCTGGAAGCCTCTTCGGCCAACCGGGGGGTGTCGCCGTTTAATATCGTCGATTTGTTCCGCAAGGCGGCCGGGGTGGGCAATGGCCCGGGGCGCTTTGCTCTGGTCCGGCCCGGACAGGCGGCCCTGGACCAGGCTCGGGACGGTTTTTGGACCCAGGTGGCCGGAGCCGCGGGCTTTGTGGGTCTGCAACTCGGGGCCAGCGCCGCGATCCGGCAGTGGCCGGTGGCCTCCTTTGCCTGGCTGGGGGACTGGTTGTGGCGCACCCGGCGTCTGGCGCCGGTCCTGCTCGGCGGGCCGGGCGAGACCGGCTTGGCGGAGCAGTACCGGAGCGCGGCCAGGGAGCCGTTCGTGGATCTGGTCGGCCGTACCGGACTGTCGGAACTGGCCGCGGCCGTGGCCAACCTGGAATTGCTCGTTACCAACGACACCGGCACCCTGCATCTGGCCGCCGGCCTGGATGTGCCGTCGGTGGCCCTTTTTTTCGCCACGGCCCAACCCTTTGACACCGGCCCCTACCGGCCGGGCTGTCTGTGCCTGGAACCGGACCTGGATTGCCATCCCTGTCCGTTTCGCGTGCCGTGCCCCCGCGAAAACGCTTGCCTTCGGGCCATTGCCCGGGAAACCGTGGCCGCGGCGGTGGCGGATTTCTGCGACACGGGTACCTTTCGATCCCGGGCCTATCCCGGGGCACGGGCCTGGCTGTCGGTCTTTGACGCGGCCGGGTTCATGGATTTGCGCTCCCTGTCCGGCCACGACCGGGAGCCCCGGGCGGTTTGGCTGCGTCTGCAACGCCAGGTGCTGCGTCGGTTCCTTGACGGTGACGACTTGCTGGCGGTGTCCGCTTCCGGTGAAGCCGCGCCCGAGGCCTTGCGGGACGCCCTGACCACGAGTCTTGGCCAGTCGGCCGATCTGCTGCGTCTGCTGACCGGCCAAGCGGCCTTGCTGGCCCGGTCGCCGGCCATGAAAGGCCGGTTTTTAGCCACCTGGGACCGCCTACAACGCCTGTGGCTCGCTTCGCCGCATTTGGCCGTCCTGGGCCATCTCTGGCTGCGCCAAGCCCAGGACCCCGGCCGCGATCTGTCTGCGCTTCTGGCCCGTATCGACCGCTATGCCGGTTGTGTCGCGGCCTTCTCCCGCCTGCTTGACCACGCCTGAACGCTCTTCCTGGTCTGGATGTTGCAAGATGGGGGCGGGAGCTGGAAATCCTTTCCCCCCGAGACCATCTCAGATGGAGGCGCGCGATGATCAGCGTGGACGGCCGGTCGACCGGCATGGAAGTCAAGCAGTTCCAGAATCTCGAAGAGATCCTGACGACGATCGTGGACGGGGGCGAACTGGAAGGTCGCGTCGTCACCGATGTCTTCGTCAACCATGAACAATTTTCGGAAATCTACCCCCACCAGGCCGAGGACATCGATGCCGCGGATATCGAATCCGTGGAGATCAAAAGCGTTCCTCGGGCGACAATGGCCCTCGAGATCACTCTGGAGCTCGACAAGGTGGTGCGGCTCATGGAGCACGGGTCCCGTCGGGTGGCCGAGCTGTTCCGTCAGGCCGATGACGCCGAGGCCCTGGAGGTCTACCAGGACCTTATCGATGTCACCCGGGATTTCCTGAACATGATCGGCGTGTTGCGCCATGATGTGCAGCTGGCCGACGACAAGGCTTTTGAAGCGGCCAGCGAGGAAGTGTCCAACCTCTTTTCCGAGATGACGGAAGTGCTGGAGAACGAGGACTGGATTTTGTTGGCCGATCTGCTCGAATACGAATTCATCCCGGCCATGAACCGCTGGAAGACCGTCATCGCTGTCCTGCGCGACAATTTCCGGGACACAGCCAAGGAATAACGCCATGTCCGACAAGCTTGACCTGCTCGAACAGGCCCTGGCCACGGGAGAACGCGAACTGCATTGCCTTCTCGCCGGCGAGATCGAAGAAGCCGAGATATTGGCCAAGGAACGCGGGCAGTTGCTGGAAATGGCCTGGGGCGAAACCGATCCGGAATCCGTGGGATTGCTTCGGGACAAGCTGCTCAAGCTCAAGAGCCTGCAGGGGCAGCTGACGACCGAGGCCAGGCGCCTGCACGCCGAACTCAAGAGCGATTTGCAGCGGGCCAAGCAGGAAAATCAGCGTCTTTCCGGCTACCGTTCCACCGTGCGACCCAATCCGGCCGTCAGCCGCTATCTCGACAAAGCCGGTTGATCCGCCACCGCGTTGTCTGTCTGTTCAGCCGGGCCTTCGGGTCCGGCTTTTTTTATGCAACGTCCCGGCGTTCAAAGAATCTCGCGATTTCGCCGCATGGCTTTTCAGCGGATGGAGTGCTTGGCCACGGAGGCGCCAGACCCTCCGAACGCCTTTCTTGCCGGATGGAAAAAGGCGCAATCCCCGGACGGGCCGGGAATTGCGCCTTGACTTCGAAAGGGGACCGGATCAGCCGAGCTTGGCCGCCACGGCCGCGCCGATGGTGCGACCCATCTCCACGCAGGCCGCAAGCTGCTCGTGCTTGGGCACGTAGAGCAGCCGCATCGGTTCGGCGGGCAAGGTCATGCCCATGCCGGTCAGCCATTCGGCGATGACCTTGGGCGCCTCGCCGCTCCAGCCGTAGGAGCCGAAGGCACCGCCGATCTTGTCCTTGGGTTTGAGGCCCTTCATGTAGGTCAGCATGTCCGCCACCTTGGGCATGATGCCGTTGTTGTGGGTGGGCGAACCCACCAGCACGGCGGCGGCGTCCCAGACCTCCTCCATGACGTCGGAGTGGTCGAAGGTGTGCAGGTTCATGATCTTCACCGCAAGACCATGCTCCATGAGTCCGTCGGCCAAGGCGTGGGCCATGGCCTCGGTGGAGTGCCACATGGTGTCGAAAACGATGACAGCCTTTTTCTTCTGTTTCTGGACCGCCAGTTCCTTGTAACGGTCCATGGCGTAGGCCACGTCCTCGGGCGTCCGGTACAGCAGCCCATGGTCGGGCAGGAGGTAGCGGATGTCGAGCCCCATGGATTCAATGGCGGCAATGGTCTTGAGCGTAATGGGGCTGTAGGGCAGGACGATGTTGGCGTAATACCGGTCGAGCTCTTTTTGCAGCAACGACCGGTCCACTTCGTCGGCGAAGCGTTCGCTGGTGGCCCAGTTCTGGCCGAAGGCATCCGAGGAGATGAGCACGCCGTCCCCGGGAATGTAGGTGGCCATGTTGTCCGGCCAGTGCAGCATCCGGGTCTCCAGGAACTGCAGCGTACGCTGTCCGATGGAGACCGAAGCGCCGGTGGCCACGACTTCGATGGGCCAGTCCGTACAGTCGAAATGCGCCTTCATGGCCCGTTCGCCCATGGGCGAGGTGAAGATCTTTTCGGGCTTGGTCCGGGCCACCACTTCGGGCAGGGCCCCGGAGTGGTCCATTTCCACATGGTTGACGACGATGTAGTCGACGTCCTCGGGTTTGACCAGATGCGCCAGGCGGCACAGCAGTTGGCTGCCGAAGTTGGCCTTGACCGTATCGATCAGGGTGGTCTTCTCGTCCTTGATCAGAAAGGCATTGTAGGTCGTTCCACGGGGAGAGGTGGAGTAGCCATGGAAGTTACGACACTCCCAGTCCACGGCACCAATCCAGTGGATATCCTTACATATTTCCACAGGTCGCATGAGATTCCTCGATTTTCCGCCGAGGGCGGGACACATGAAGCAGAGCGTTAGACTTTGTTGAATTCGCTTTTGGGGGCGCCGCAGGTGGGGCAGACCCAGTCTTCGGGCACATCCTCGAACTTGGTGCCGGGGGCCACGCCGTTGTCCGGATCGCCGGCCTCGGGGTCATAGACATAGCCGCAGATGCTGCATTCGTATTTATCCATGTCAAAGCTCCTTTTCTGGTTTGGGCCGCGTCGTTGTTCCTCATTTGCCCTCAGCGCCGGGTCGGCCTGGGCCGAACCCTTGCCTGAGCGGCAACAAGGTCATGTGCCCAATGGCCGGCCAAGGCGGGCCTGGGGCGTATGCACCGATGCGGTCACGTCATCAAGGATCACGACTAAAAAATACCGATCCCTCGGAGGCAAGTCTACTCCTTATTTTCAACCAATTTGTCAAGAAAGAAGCGGCTAGGGGGCAAGGACTGTCAGCCGGCCGAGGATTCGGGGCCAGCAGGCTCGCAAAGCGTGACCGGAATTTTTTTAATGGGCCCCGGCGAACAGCATGGGCTTGAAATTGAAATCCTGGACACGCTTGCTGTTGTGGCAGGTCTCGCACAGGGCCATGGCCGGCTTGGCCGTAATCCTGGCCGGATCGCCGCCCGAGGCCACATGGGCCGAGCCCGGGCCATGGCAGACCTCGCAGCCGGCATCGGCCAGTTCCGGGGTTTTTTCAAAGCTCACGAAACCGCCGGGACGGCCGTAGCCCGTGGTGTGGCAGCCGAAACAGCCGCGCAGCTCTTCGGCGGTGAGCTTGGGCGCCATGCGTTTGACGGATCGGGAGGATCGGGCCTTTTTGGAGCCGTGGAGGTAGGATTCGTACAGGGCTTGGTGACAGTCCTTGCAGGCAGTAGTGCCCACATAAACGGGCTCGTTCTGCGGGGGCTCGTGTGGTTGCGCCCGGACCAGGGCAGGATGCCAGAAAATACCCGCCACCAGCAACGTCATGAGAAACACGCGCCAGCGGAGCATGTCGGCCTCCTGTGTCGAAAATTAGTCACGAAAAGGCTACACCGCTTCACGGGTTGTGGCAAGACTGTCAGGGCGCGGGAGCGATTGCTCCGCGGTGGGGGGCATGGACAGTCCGCAGAGGATGGAGGCGTGAGAGTGACGGCAACAAGGACATCGGGCCGCCACGGACGGAGCGGTGGCGGCCCGATGGTGGAAGCTTACCAGTTGAGGGTGGTCTTGAAGGCCTGGGCGAGGTCCTCGACCGGGACATCGCACAGCGTGGTCTGCCCGCGCGACAGGCGCAAGGTCGCCGCGTCGGCCACGGTGCCGAGCAGGCCGATCTTCTGGCCGGCAAAGGCGGCCTCGAAGGCGGCTTGGTGGGCGGCCGACACGGTCACCACCAGCCGGCTCTGGGATTCGCTGTAGAGCAGTTCCAGGTCCGTGAGGCCGGCCGCGCCCGGGGCCTTGTCCAGGTCGAGGGCCGCGCCCAGCCGGCCGCCGATGGCCATTTCGGCCAGGGCCACGGCCAAACCGCCGTCGGAGCAGTCGTGGCAGGCCGAAATGAGGCCGGCACGAATGGCCTTGTGCAGGGTCACGTAGCGGATGCGGGCCGGGACCGCGTCGACCTGGGGCACGTCGGGCGAGGTGAAGCCCAGTTCGTCGGCCAGCTCCGAAGCGCCAAGCTCGGGGCGCGTCATGCCGAGCAGGTAGACCAGATCGCCCTGGGCCTTGAAGTCCGAAGTCACGACCCGGTCCACGTCGGGCACGAAGCCGAGCACCGAGAACAGCACCGTGGGCGGAATGGAGATCTTGACCCCGCCGCCGGTGTAGTCGTTTTTCATGGAATCCTTGCCGGAGATGCACGGCACGCGCAGCGCCCGGCAAAAGTGGGCCAAGGCCCGGTTGGCCCTGACGAGCTGGGCCAGCTTGTAGCGGCCGTCCGGGGTCTTTTCCGACTCCACCGGGTCGCACCAACAGAAGTTGTCCACGCCGGCCAGCCGGTCGGGATCGGCGCCCACGGCCACGGCTCCGCGCACGGCCTCGTCGATGGAGGCGGCCATCATCCAGTAGGTGTCGAGATCGGAGTAGCGCGGGCAGATGCCGTGGGACAGGGCCACGCCCTCGGGCCGCGACAGCACGGGCCGCATGACCCCGGCATCGGACGGGCCGTCCCGGCGCACGCCGCACATGGGCTTGACCGCCGAGCCGCCCTTGACCTCGTGGTCGTACTGCCGCACCACGTATTCCTTGCTGCAGATATTGAGGCGGCCGAGCATGCGGGTCAGCAGCGCGCCGTGGCCCTCCGCCGGCAGTACCGGTTCGGTGCGGGCCACCACCGGCGCCTTCCAGGTGGCGTTTAAGTGCATGACCGGCGTGCCCTCATGCAGGAAGGGCATGTCGATGTAGGCCACGGTGCGGTTGCCGTAGTAGGCACGCAGGTAGCCGGAATTGGTGAAAGTACCGAGTTCGCTGGCCTCGACGCCCATTTCCCGGGCGAGCTTGAGGAACTCCGCCATATGCCTGGGCGGCACGGCCAGGGTCATACGCTCCTGAGCCTCGGAGGTGAGGATCTCCCAGGGGACCAGACCGTCGTACTTGAGCGGCACCCGGTCGAGATAGAGCTCGGCTCCGCCGGAATCCCGGGCCATTTCGCCCACGGAGCTCGACAGGCCGCCGGCGCCGTTGTCGGTGATGGCGTTGTAGAGCCCCAGGTCCCGGGCGCGCATGAGAAAATCGTACATCTTGCGCTGGGTGATGGGGTCGCCGATCTGCACGGCCGTGGCCGGGGAGCCCTCGTGGAGCTCCTCGGAGGAAAACGTGGCGCCGTGGATGCCGTCCTTGCCCACGCGGCCGCCGACCATGATGATGTAGTCGCCGGCCACGGCTTTTTTCCCCTGGCTCGGCTTGCCGGCCACGGTGATCGGCAAGGTGCCGACGGTGCCGCAGAAAACGAGTGGCTTGCCGAGATAACGCTCGTCAAAGACGAGGGAGCCGTTGACCGTGGGCACGCCGGACTTGTTGCCACCGTGTTCCACGCCCTCGCGCACGCCTTCGAGCACCCGGCGCGGATGGAGCAGGCGCGGCGGCAGTTCGCCCTTGCGGAAGGGCGAGGCAAAGCAGAACACGTCGGTGTTGCACAACAAATTGGCGCCCATGCCCGTGCCCATGGGATCGCGGTTGACGCCGACGATGCCGGTGAGCGCGCCGCCGTAGGGGTCCAGGGCCGAGGGGCTGTTGTGGGTCTCGACCTTGACGCACAGGTGCAGCTCGTCGGTGAAGCGCACCACGCCGGCGTTGTCGGAAAAGACCGACAGGCAATAGTCGTTATCCCCGAGGTTGCGCCGGATATCGGCCGTGGAGGCCTGGATATAGGTCTTGTAGAGGCTCGTGATGACCTCTTCGGTCCCGGCTTCCTCGTCCTTGTACGTGATGACGGCGTTGAAAATCTTGTGCTTGCAGTGCTCGGACCAGGTTTGGGCGATGCACTCCAGTTCCACGTCCGTGAGGTTGTGGATGAGCCCCCAGACCGAGCGGCGCATCTTGAAGCCAGGCTGGCCGAAATAGGCCCGGATGGCCCACCATTCGTCCAGGGACAGGGCCAGGGTGCGTTCGCGCCCGAGGGCCAGCATCTCGTCCTCGAGCATGTTGAAGAGCTCAGGCACCTCGACCTTGGCGTTGGCCTGGCCCGTCACCTTGGCCGCCCGGGCCGGGAATCCTGGCTCGGCGCACCATTCGTCCCGGGACTTGATGTCGTTTCGCTGGAGCAGGTCGTTGGCGAGCAGGTCCAGGGCCACGCGCGTGGCGGTCTCCCGGTCGGGCAGGCCGTCGATGTGGTACTGGAGGGCGGTGTACACGGCCAGGGTTTTCCGGCGGGGTTCGGGCAACTCCAGGGCCAGGACAATGGTTTCCTTTGCCGTGCGGCCCTCGTTGTCGGTGACGCCGGGGCGGAAGGCCACTTCGATGATCCAGTCGGCCGGATCGGCGGTCGGGGTGATGGGCGTGGTGGCGGCGGTCTGGACGACCGGATCGTGGAGCACGCCACCGTCGATGATTGCGGCGATTTCGTTTTCGCTCAAGCCGTCGATGGTGAAAATCTTGACGATGCGCACAGCATCGACGGGCAGGGCGAGTTCGTTTTTGATCTTGCCGGCCACGCGCTGGCCGAGGACGTCCCGGACGCTTGGGCGAAGCCCTACTGCGACGCGAGTGAGCATGGTGTACCTACCGTTTCAGTGTCGGATGTGCGTGCCGGCCGCCACCGGCGAAGGTTTTCGGTCAAAGTCGAGGCAAATCGTATCACGAGGCCGGCGATGCACCAGGACCGCCGCCCCCAAAATTTGTCTTTGCACAAGCGTGCCTCGGGCGATGGTTGCTATTTCTCCCTGTTGAGCATGGGCGCGAGCACCAGATCGATGAGCTCGGCTTCGGGCGAGGCCGGGAAAAGGGCCAAGGCTTCCTGGGCGCGGTGCAGATAGGTGGCGGCCATTTCCCGGGTTTTGGCCGCGTGGCCGCCGGCCACGATAGCGGCGCGCAGGGCCTCGATGGCTGCGGCGTCGAGCCGGTCGTCGCGGAAATCCTCGGCTAGTCGCTTGCGCTGGGCCTCGTCGAGGGTGGCCAGGTGCAGGACGAGGGGCAGCGTGACCTTGCCTTCCTTGAGGTCGCCACCGGTCGGCTTGCCTGAAACCTGGGCCGGCGAAGTATAATCCAGGGCGTCGTCCACGAGCTGGAAGGCGATGCCGCAATTGAGCCCCAGGTCCATGGCCGCCTGGACAAGGGTGCTCTCGGCCTTGGCCAGGACCGCGCCGCACTGGCAGGCGGCCTGGATCAGGTGGGCGGTCTTGCCGGTGATGATATCCAGGTAGGCGTCCATGGTTAGCTCGATGTCGCGCAGATGGGCGATTTCGAGGATCTCGCCCGTGGCCGTGCGCAGCAGGGCATCGGACAGGATGCGCGTGAGCTCGGGATTGTCGTAGATGGCCACGATGCGGTTGGCCAGGGCCAGCAGTACGTCGCCGGCCAGGATGGCGTGGGTGGCGCCGAAGCGCATGTGCGCCGCCGGCCGGCCCCGTCGCAAGGCGGCTCCGTCCACGATGTCGTCGTGGAGCAGGGTGGCCGAATGGAGAAATTCCAGCGAGCAGGCGAGCGGGTAGACGTCATCGTCGTCGTGCCCCATGGCCCGGGCGGTCAGGATGGTGAGGAGCGGCCGCAGCCGTTTGCCGCCGGCCAGCAACACATGGCGTGCCACCGGCTGGACCAGAGGGTCGAGAGTCTCGGTCGCCTGTTCCAGAAAATGGTTGATGGCCGGGATTTCTCGGGAAAGATACTGCTCGAATACGCTCATCCGCTTGTGCTTAGCAGGATTGGTCCGAGGCTGGCAAGAGGCTGCCGGTGGGGAATTGTCCCCGATTGGACAAGGCGGCCAGGATTCCGAGGGCCTTGGTGCCGGCTTCCCCCATATCCAGGCTCAACTCGCCCACATAGGCCCGGATATGGGCCGCGATGACCTCGGATCGTTTTTCCCGGGCCAGCAGGCGGGCCAGGGGCGTGGTCAGGGCCGGATCGGCCTTGGTGGCCAGAAGGCTTTGGCGCAGGGTCCGGGCCAGGGCGTCAAGAATGTCCGGTCCGAGGGCCCGGCGGGCGGCAATGACCCCGAGCGGCACCGGCACGTCCGGCACTTGCTCCTGCCACCAGGCCCCGAGGTCGAGGCGGACTTCGAGCCCGTATTCGGCCGCGACCAGGGCGGTTTCGTGGATGAGCAGCCCGGCTTCGACGTGGCCGGCCACGAGTTCCGGCACGATCTGGTCGTAGCGCACGGGCACAAAGGGGACGTCCGGGGCGGGCAGGTCCGGGCGATCCGCGGCCAGGGCGGCGCGCAGGAGCGTGGCGGCCGTGGTGTGGGCCCCGGGCACGGCCACCGTTGCCGGCCGGCCGTGAAAGCCTTTTTTGACCACGAGCTTGGGGCCGGCGCCAAAGCCGAAGGCTGCGCCCGAGGGCAGTACGGCATAGGTGTCGGCGATGCGCGCGGCCACGGCAGCGGAAATCTTCACGACATCGTAGGTGCCGGCCAGGGCGGCCTCGTTCAAGGTCTCCACGTCCTCGAAGGCGAACGCGGCCCGGTAGCCGGGCAGTTCCACCCGGCCGAGCAGCCAGGCGCCGAAGATGACGACATCGTTGGGACAGGGCGAAATGGCCACGGACAACGTCGGCATGGAAAGACTCCTTAGGCGAGCAGTTGCGCGGCCGTACGGGCCAGGCCGGCCAGGGCGCCGGCCAGGTCCCAGTCCCGGGGCGGTCGGGCGCCGACCCGGTTGGACACGGTGCGCAGTTCCAGGAAGGGCGTTCCGGCCAGGGCGCACGCCAGGGCCAGGGCAAAGCCCTCCATGTTTTCGATCAGGGGCAGGGGCGTGTGGGTCGCGGCCGCGGACCGGGCCGGTTCGGCCGCGACCGTGGCCACGGTGGCGCATGCGCCGGGCAAAGCCCCGTCCGGCACGGTTAGGCCCATGGCCCGGGCCGCCGCGTCCGGGTCCAGGGCGACCCGGTCATAGATCGGCTCGCCGGCGAGGGTGATCTGGGGGAAGCCGAGTCCCTTGGGATCGGGCGGCTTTCCCTCCTGGCGCAGGCCGTATTCCGGGAAGGTTTCGGCCGTGGCCGCGACCAGGGCGCCAAGGGGTGCGCCGGCCAGGTCGAAGCTTCCGGCCAGGCCCAGATTGACCACGCCGCCCATGCTGCCGGCGCCGAGCAGCCGGCCAAGGCTTACCCCGGCCGCCACCGGTCCGACGCCGGTCACGAGCAGTCGCCAGTCACGGCCGCCCCGGCGCCAAGTTACGGTCGCTCCGGCCGCCGGAGCGGCCGGAGCACCGAGGGGGCCGAACGCGGCCCGGTATTCCTTGGCCGTGGCCACGGCCAGGCAGACGGTCATGGAGAGGCCTTTTCCCGTGAAGGGTTTCCAAAGGGCTGCGCCCTTTGGTCGCCGAAGGCATCTCCCCTGCTTTCCATACCGTTACAACCGCCAGGTGGCGAAACCGGCTGCTACAACGTCTTCCCGGTCGTAGAGGCCCTTGACGTCGATCAGCACGGGTTTGGCGCCGGGGCGGAACCAGCCGGCCATGTCGGCCAGGGACAGGTCCTTATAGGCGTCGTGGGCCACGGCCAGGATGAGGGCGTCGAGATCGTGCAGGGCCGTAAGGGGCTGCAAGGCCAGGCCGTATTCCTCCTGGGCTTCCTCGGGGCTGGCCATGGGATCGTGGACGAGGACCTCGGCCCCGAAATCACGCAGCTCGGCCACGATGTCCACCACCCGGGTGTTGCGCAGGTCGGGCACGTTTTCCTTGAAGGTGAGGCCCAGGATGCCGATGCGGCCGTCCATGACCCGGCCCTTGGCCCGGATGAGCTGCTTGATGGCGGCTTTGGCCACGCGCGTGCCCACTGAATCGTTGATGCGCCGGCCGGCCGGGATGATCTCGGGATGGATGTTCAAGGCTTGCGCCTTGTACAGCAGATAGTAGGGGTCCACGCCGATGCAGTGGCCGCCCACGAGGCCCGGCCGGAAGGGCAGGAAGTTCCATTTTGTGCCGGCGGCGGCCAGGACCTCCAGGGTGTCGATGTCCATGGCCTCGCACAGCAGGGACAGCTCGTTCATGAGCGCGATGTTGATGTCGCGCTGGGTGTTTTCAATAACCTTGGCCGCTTCGGCCACCTTGATGGACGAAGCCCGGTGCACGCCGGCCGAGACCACGGCGCCGTAGACCGAGGCGAGCAGGTCGGTCACGGCCGGGGTCTGGCCGGACACGATCTTGACCACCGTGCGCAAGGTGTGGACCTTGTCCCCGGGATTGATGCGCTCCGGCGAGTAGCCGACGAAAAAGTCCTTGCCGCCGATCAGGCCCGAGCCCTGTTCGAGCAGAGGCTGGCAGATATCTTCGGTCAGTCCGGGATAGACCGTGGACTCGTAGACCACAACCGAGCCGGGGGTGATGTGGCGGCCGAGCAGGGTCGAAGCCTTGACCAGGGGGGTGAGGTCCGGGGCCTTGAATTCGTCGATCGGCGTGGGCACGGCCACGATGAAGAGCTTGCAGGCGGACAGTTCGGCCGGATCGGCCGTGTAGCGCAGGGATACGGCGGCCAGGTCCTCTGGCGACACCTCCAGGGTGCTGTCGGTGCCGGACGCCAGTTCGGCTACCCGGGCGGACTTGACGTCGAAACCCACTACCTGGAAATGAGGGGCCAGGGCCACGGCCAGGGGCAGGCCCACATACCCGAGACCGATGACGGCGATGGACGCTTTCCGGTCGCGGATTTCCTCGAAAGTGATCACGCATTGACTCCTTTGCAAATGGGAAAAAGACCCAGGACGCCGGATATCCCAAAGCCCGACGGCCGGCAAGACGGCCTGTTTACATTGGCGCGGCAAGTGCCTAGGTACGGGGGATGCACATCGACTGGAAGATTTTGCTCACGGCCCTTGGCCTGGCCTTCATCCTGGAAGGTTTGCCCTATTTCCTGGCAGCGGAAAAGATGCCCTCGGTTTTGCGTGCCCTGTCCGAACGCAAACCGGCGGAGCTGCGCACCCTCGGCCTTACGGCCATGCTGGCCGGGTTGCTGCTCATTTTCGTGTTACGGTCAAACTGGAACTGACCGCCGCTACGGCGGCTTCATCCCCACCTGCCCGGTCGGGCCTCAGAAGGCCTTGACCCCGGCGTGCAGGAACACGATTCCGCCGGCCATGGCCCGGAAGCTCACATTGGCGAAACCCGCCTGGACCATTTCCTCGGCCAAGCGTTCCTCGTCGGGAAATTCCCGGATCGTGGCCGCCAGATAGCGGTAGGCCTCGTCATCGCCCGAAACCAGCCGGCCGATGACCGGCAGGATGCGGCGCAGATAAAAGTTGTAGAGACCGCCCCACAGGCGTCGCTTGCCCGTGCCGAATTCCAGCACCACCAGTCGTCCGCCTGGCCGGATCACCCGGGCCAGTTCGGCAAAGGCCTCCGGCCGCGGCCGAATGTTGCGGATGCCGAAGGCGATGGTGGCGCCGGCCACCCGGGAGTCGGGCAGGGGCAGGCACAGGCCGTCGGCCAGGATCGGATGGATGCGGTCCCGGTTGGCCCCGGTGAGTTTGGCCTGGCCCTGGGTCAGCATGGGCTGGCAGGGATCGGCGGCCAGGATGCGGCGCGGGGTGCGGGCGGCGATCTGGATGGACACGTCCAGGGTGCCGGCGGCCAGGTCGAGCAGGGGACCTTCGGGCAGTCCCGGGGCGAGCAGCGCCCGGACCATGGCCCGGCGCCACAAAATGTCGAGTCCGGCCGACAGCACATGGTTGAGCAGGTCATAGGACCGGGCCACCCGGCCGAACATGCCGGCCACCCGGCGGACTTCACCTGGCTTTGGCAGCTCAGACACGGTCGGCCTCGTCCTTGGTTGCGGGCGTTACTCCGCCGCGGTTGATCACGCGCAGCACTTCCTCGAAAATCGGCCCGAAATGCTCGGCGAAATTGCCCGGCGAGATGCGTCCCGTCTCCACGAATTTGACCACGATTTCCTTGGCCACTTGCAGGGCCAGGGCTTCCATTTTGTCCACACACGCCTCCATGCAGAAAAAACCCGCCCGGGTGGGGAAATGGCCTTGGACCGTCCAAGGTCAAGGTCCGGGCGGGAAAAGGGAAAAACCAGGGCAGGCACTCCCCTTTTTTGTGCAGCCACCTAGCATGCCCGGGCCCGGACGTCGAGGTCCGCCAGGGTGGAAACCGGACTGCGCAGCGAGAGTCACGTGTTGTTCTCGTGGTGATCGTATGTTAAAAAGACCCCAAGAATCCTTCCCCTTTGATCCGTAACAGCGGTGGGCCGGATTGTCTCTCCGGCCGACAGCCGCCAAGGAGTTCCGCGCACCCATGTCACCAACCCTTCCAGCTCTCGCCGGCGCGGCCCTGACCGCTCCCTGGGGCGTGTTCGAGGTGCTGCTGCTCGTGACCTTTGCCGCCCATGTGCTGGTCATGAACGTGGCGTTGGGCGGGACGCTGCTCGCATGCTGCACGCCCCGTCCGAGACGCGGCGCGGCCGGGGCCTTGGCCGGCCGGCTGCCCACGGCCGTGGCGATCACGGTCAACCTCGGGGTGCCGCCGCTGCTTTTTGCCTCGGTGCTCTACGGCCAATACCTTTATACGGCCGCCATCCTGTCCGCCAGGACCTGGGTATCTTTTTTCCTGCTCGTCATGGTCGCCTACGGGCTGCTCTACCGGTTCCAGTCGCGTGTCCAGGCGGCTGGGGCCACGCTCCTTTCCGGGCTGGCCGCCGTGCTGCTGCTCAGCGCGAGTCTGGTCATGACCAACATCGCGACCCTGAGCATCCGGCCCGAAGCCTGGAACGTTGCCGCGACAATGCCGACGGGCGGCTTTTTCAACCTGGCCGATCCGACGTTTTTCCCCCGGTGGCTCCATTTTGTGCTGGCCTCCCTGGCCCTGGCCGGGTTGTTTCTGGCCCTGATCAAGTCCCGGGCCGCCGGCCAGGGGGATGACGACGCCAGGGAAGCCATGCGCCTGGGCCTTGCCTGGTTCACCCGGGCCACCCTCGTCCAGCTGGCCGTGGGGACGTGGTTCCTGCTTACCTTGCCCGGGAAGGTCCGCCACCTGTTTTTGGCCGGTAATATCCCGGCCACGGTGATCCTGGTCGTGGGGGTGCTGCTCGCGATCATGGCCCTGGTGCACGGATTCCGGGGCCGGCCCGGCCGGGCCGCGCTTTATGCGGTGGCGACGGTCTGCTTCATGGTCGTGGTACGGGATCTGGTGCGCCGGATGAGCCTGGCGCCGTTTTTTTTGCCCGAGTCGTTGCCCGTGAACGCACAGTATGGGCCGTTTTTCATGTTTCTGGCCAGCTTTTTGGTCGTGGCCGCCAGCACGGTCTGGCTCGTGGCCGCCCATCGCCGGGCGGGGAAGGAGTAGGCCATGGAATTTCCGGTCTGGCATCTGACGGCCTTTGGCGGCGGCTTCTGGATCATTCTCATCGCCGTGTTGCACGTGTACGTGGCCCATTTCGCCGTGGGCGGCGGGCTGTTCCTGGTCATGACCGAGCGGCTGGCCCGGCGGCTCGATTCCCGTCCGTTGCGCGACTACCTGCACCGGTACACGCGATTTTTTCTGCTCCTCACCATGGTTTTCGGCGCCCTGTCCGGAGTCGGCATTTGGCTTGTGATCTCGGTGCTGTCCCCCCAGGCGACGTTGGTGCTCGTGCGGACCTTCGCCTGGGGCTGGGCCACGGAATGGACCTTTTTCGCCGGCGAAATCGCGGCCTTGCTCGTGTATTACTACGGCTTCGACCGCCTGGACGCCCGGCGCCATGCCCTGGCCGGCTGGTGCTATTTTCTGTTCGCCTTCCTGTCGCTTTTCACCATCAACGGCATCATCGGCTTCATGCTGACCCCGGGGCAGTGGCCGGTGAGCCTCGATTTCTGGGACGGGTTTTTCAATCCGACCTTCTGGCCGGCCCTGGTGCTGCGGTTTGCCTTGGCGGTCATGCTGGCCGGGCTGTTCGGCTTTGCCACGAGCCTGGGCATTGCCGAGGCCGAGGCCCGGGAGACCATGCTGCGCCTGGCCTGCCGCTGGGTGGTGACCTGTCTGCCGGTGCTGTTGCTCGCCGGCTGGTGGTACGTGGGCGTGTTGCCGGCGCCGGTGCGGGACTTCGTGCTGCGCCGGTCCAGTGAAATCGTCCCCTACCGGCTGGCCTATCCGCTGCTTCTGCTCCTGGTCGGCCTTGGCGCCCTGGTCCTGATCAACCGGTTGCCCCTGGCCGTGCGTCGGAGCTTGGCTGTGGTGCTGCTTCTGGCCGGACTCGGCGTGGTCGGCACCTTCGAGACCCTGCGCGAGGCCGCGCGCAAGCCCTGGCTCATCTCCGGCCAGATCTGGTCCACGGATATCCGGCCAAGCCAGGCCGCGCCCTATGACGCGCCGTTTCTGCCCCGGGCCAAATGGGCGACCGTCAAGGAAGTGACCCCGGACAACCGGCTGGCCGCCGGCAAGGAGCTTTTTGCCTTCCAGTGCCTGCCCTGCCATTCCGTGGGCGGGCCCATAAAGGACATCCGCGCGTATACGCGCCACATCGGCGCCTCGGGCATCACCGCCTATCTGACCGGTCAGGGCAAGCTTTTCACCCACATGCCGCCGTTTCTCGGCAGCCCGGCCGAGCGCGAGGCCCTGGCCGTCCATATCGCCCAGGACATCAACGGCCGGACCCCGCAACCGGAAAAGCCCGTGGCCATCGAACCGGCGGAGGTCGCCATCCCGGCCTTCGACGCCGACAAGGCCGGCTACGTGCTCCTGGCCTGGAACAGTCTGGGCGTGGTGGCCCTGGCCGGTTGCGACGGCTCGTTTTCCCTGGCCGTGCCCGGCAATACGGTCCAGGCCGTGCTCATCAAACGCGACGTCATGCCCGAGGTGGTGACGGAAAACGTCACCATCGACTATGCCGCGCCCGAGGGGTTCAAGCATCCCGCCGCCCGGTCGGATTTCTGGAAATTCGCCCCGTCCTTGGTCGGCAAGGCCTTGCCGGCCGATGTTTCGGCCACCGGGCTTAGGCCGGATGGGACGTTCTCGGCCGGGGACAAGCTTTTTACCGCCGCCGGCATCCCGGTGACGCCGTATCCGGAGAAGGGTGGAGTCAATCCGTATCCGGTCTTTACGGTCACGGCCAAGGACACGAAAACCGGCGCGGAACTGGCCATGACCAAGGCCGTGCTGCCGGTGTCCACGGAAATGGGCTGCGCCACCTGCCACGGCGGTGCCTACCGGGTGGACGGGGTCATGGGCGTGGCCGACGACACGGCCAAGGGCATCCTGACAGTCCACGACCGGCGAAACGGCACCGACCTGGCTACCCGGGCCAGGTCCGGCCAGCCCGTGGCCTGCCAGAGCTGCCATCCTGATGTCGGCGCGACCGGCGGCCGGCCCGAACTGCTCGGCCTGTCGGCCGCCATCCATGGTTTTCACGCCTCCTATCTGGCCGGTTCGGACGGCCAGGCTTGCGCCCGCTGCCATCCCACTTCGCCCAAGGGCGTGACCCAGGCCCAGCGCGACAACCACGCCGCGGCCGGCATCGGCTGTCCGCGCTGCCACGGGTATCTCGAAGACCACGCCCTGTCGCTTCTGGCCCATGAAAAGGCCGCCGGCAAGAAGGCGGCCGCCTGGCTCATGCGGCCTCTGGCCCCGCGCAGTGTGCCCGACGTGGCCGCCATCCATCCCCGGGCCGCCTGGACCCAGGAACCCGACTGCCTCAACTGCCACAAGGACTTTCAATTGCCGGCCAAGGACGCCTCGGCGTTCAACACCTGGACCAAGGACGCGGCCGGTCTGTTCCGCAACCGCAAGGAGGAGACCGGCAACGTGCCGTGCGCGGCCTGCCATGGCAGTCCCCACGCCACGTTTGTCGCGGTCAACGACTACGGCCTGGACATCCACAACATCGCCCCCATGCAGTACATGGGCGCGCCCGGGGTCATGGCCGCCAACAAGCGCTGCGATGTCTGCCACACCATGGAGATGGACGGGGACGTGCACCATCCGAACATGGTGCGCTAGGCGGCCGGTGTCCGGGGCGGCGGCGCCTGCGATCAGCGGGGCGACCCTCCGGCATTCCCCAGAAAGGGGGCGGCCAGCGTTTCCCTGGACGGCTGACCGTCAGTCGTCGTATAGAGGGCTTCACCCGATAGGACAGGGGAAAGCCCTTGTCGTGACGACCACCGTGCCAGATACACGGTGCGTGCCTGCCTTGCTCTTATCGTGATCGAAAAATGCTCCCGCAAAGGGAGACTGTTGTGCGCAAAGGTGTGCCGGGGCCGTTGCTCGGCTGCTGTTGCGTGGTTGCTGCTCTGTTGTTGGGATACAAGACGGAGTCCCCTGGCAGGGGGACAGTCCCGAAAAGGAAGTGTGTATGATCGGGCCATTTATCAATAGTGCCGGAATTGTCGCCGGCTCCATCCTCGGAGCCGTGTGTGCGAGCACTATCCCGACGGATTTTCGCCGGAAAATCAATTATGTTTTCAGCTGTATCACGCTTGGAATCGGTGTTTTCATGACCGGCAAGTGCCACGCCCTGCCGCCGGTGGTCATCGCCTTGCTGTTCGGTGCCATTTTGGGGGAAGTGTTGCGTGTGGAAAAGGGCGTCATGCGTCTGGCCTTTCGCGCGGTCAACGTGTTCCAGCGCAAAAAAAACGCCAAGCCCGACCTGCCCCAACAGACGTTTCGTGATCAGTTCGCCGTGGTGACCGTGCTTTTTTGCGTCAGCAGCCTCGGCATCATGGGGCCCATGCAGGAGGGCATCTCCGGCGATCCGTCACTGCTTATCATCAAGGCGTTGCTGGATTTTTTCACCTCCATGGTCTTTGCCTCCAACATCGGCGGGGTCATCGGCGTGCTGGCCGCGCCCCAGTGCCTGATCCAGTCGTCCATCCTGCTGTTGTCGACGGCCGTGGTGCCGTCCATCAGCCCCGCCATGATGGCGGATTTTTCCGCCTGCGGCGGGCTGATCATGCTGGGCACGGGCCTGCGCCAGTTGAGCCTGGTGGAAGTGCCGGTCCTCAGCATGCTGCCGGGCTTGCTGTTCGTGATGCCGATCTCGGCCCTGTGGACCCATTATTTTCATTTATAGGGCAGTTTTCAAAAAGGGATCGCCTGGAAGCGGCCGGGGGCAGCGTCCTCAAATGGAGCTGCTCCCGTATGGGTTTCCAAAGGGCCGCACCTTGGGTCGCCGGAGGCGTTTTCCCCGCCTTCCTGATCGATCAGGGGCAATTCGGATCGGCCGGGCCGGCCAGATCGGTCATTTTCGCGTAGCAGCGCAGCTCGACCGCTCGCTTGCGCACCAGATCGATGGCCTGGCGCGAGGCGACCAGGGGCCAGATCGTGCCGTCCTGGTGGGCCAGCATGCTGCGGAAAGAGGCGAGTTGCGCGTCCTTGAAGGTCACCCAGTCACGCTGGGCGGTTTGAAGTGCGGTCTTGGCCTCCGGGGCAAGGCCAGCCATGACAGCCTTGTAGGCCGCGTTAAGCTCCCCGTCCCAGGCCGTAAAGGCTTGATCCAGACATTGGGCCATGCCGGCGGTGGTCTGGTTTTGTTCCAGACAGGTGTCCTGGGCGGCATCGATGGGTGACTTGTCTGTGGCCAGGGCCGGGCGGTCCTGGCCGAACAGACCGGACACGGCCGAAAACGCGATCAGGACCAGGGCGCAAAGGAGCTGGCGTGTGCGCATGGCGCGAACCTCCTGGGGGCTGTGCGGGCTGTAGCGTCGTTTCCGGCCCGCCGCGCCATCCAGGCGTTGCGGGCCGGTTCGCGTCAGAGAGGCAGGGGTTAAAGCTTGATCAATTCGTAGTGCGGGGTGCCCAGTCCCACAGCTTGGCCGTGGGTGAAGGTCACGTCACCCCGGGTCCATTTCCACAGGGCCGCGAACTTGTCAGCCCCGGCCTCTTGGCCGAATTCCAGCTTGCAGTCCGGGCAGCCGGCCTGGGCGTTGACCAGATCGAGGCAGGCCTTGTCCAGGGCGATCGGGTCCCTGGAGGCCAGGAAGCCGATGTCCGGCACGATGGGGGCGTCGCTCCAGGCGGCGCAGTCGCAGTCCGGGGTCACGTTGACCAGGAAGTTGATGTAGCCCACCCGGTCTTCCTTGCCGGTCACGGCGCCCCGGGCATACTCCACCAGCCGCTCCATGAACGGCACGATTTCCGTGTGCCAGTCGATGAACATGGCCTTTTTGGGGCAAACGGTCAGGCATTCGCCGCAGCCGATGCATACCGACTTGTCGATGGCGGCCTTTTTGTCGGACAGCGTGGCCGCGCTGACCGGGCAGACCCGGACGCACTCGCCGCAGCCGATGCATTTTTTCGGCTCGACCTGGAAACGGATGCAGTGCTGGTCGCGCTTGCCGGCCCGGGGCGCGCAGCCCATGGCCAGATTTTTCACCGCTCCGCCGAAGCCGGCCAATTCGTGGCCCTTGAAGTGGGACAACACGAGCATGCTGCCGGCCCGAACGATGTCGCCGGCGATCTTGACCGAGCTGAAATGCTTGCCGGCCAAGGGGACCTCGATGACGTTGGTGCTGTCCAGGCCGTCGGCGATAATGACCGGCGCGCCGAGCACGGCGTAATCGAAGCCGTGTTCCACGGCCGTGAGCAGATGGTCCACGGCGTTGTGGCGGCTGCCGGAGTAGAGGGTATTGGTGTCGGTGACAAACGGCAGGCCGCCCCGGGCCTTGATGCGTTCCACCACGGTACGGACGTAGGTCGGGCTGATGTGGGTATCGCAGCCGCGTTCACCGAAATGGACCTTGATGGCCGTCAGATCGCCGCGATTGACGATCTGGTCGAAGCCGGCCGCCTCGAAAAGCTTTTTGATCTTGGCCGTGCGGTTCTTGCTGGCCGAGCGGGCCCGCAGATCGGTGAAAAAGACTTTGGCCGGCTCGGGTAAAGCAGTCTCAGACATGCGGCATATCCTTCTTGAATCCGGCCACAGGGGGTGCCTGGGCCGGACTGGGGTTTCCAGGGCTGCCGTCGGTCGGCGGTGGCCGCCGGGCAGTCCCGGGACGGTTGCGTCCGGAATGTCGCCGACGCGATGCCGCGCGCCGGGCCGTCATGCTAGCTGGATACGGACAAGACCCGCATCTGTCCATGCCCGACCACAGCCGGAGGCTAGGTTCGGTCGTGTTGCTTTCGGGACGCGCCCAGGGCCCATTTGACTTGTCGGCAGACGCCCATGAGCAAATTGAATTCCTGGCGCTTGAGCCCAACCCGATCGATGAAGCGGCGCACGGGCAGCATCCAGTAGTCCGGGTTGTCGGGCTTGAGAAAGTCGATGGCGAGCAGCATTTCCCGGAGCGCCTCGAACAGGGACTCGCGTTCGGCATGGGTGGCGGCCCGGGACGGGGTCGGCCCGGATTTCTTGTCTACGATCCCCTGGGAGGCCTTGAATATCTCGTAGCACAGGAGCAGCACGGCCTGGGCCAGGTTGAGGGAGGTGGCTTCCCCGGCGGTCGGGATGTTGACCAGCCGGCCGCAGAGCTGGGTTTCCTGATTGGACAGGCCCGCGTCCTCGGGGCCGAAAACCACCGCCACTTCGCCGCCGCCGGCCAGGATGTCGTAAATTTCCGGCGCGGCCTGTTCCGGAGTGATTACGCCCGTGCGCCAGCCGCCGAGCCGGGCCGTGGTGCCGTAGACCGCCTCGGCGCCGGCCACGGCCTCGTTGAGGGTCGCGGCGATTTCGAGCTTGTCGAGCAACAGCCCGCCCTTGCTCGTGGCCATGGGCCGAGCCCGGTCCAGGTCGAAATCCCACGGGTCGACCAGCACCAGCCGGGAAACACCCATGTTGGCGCAGGCCCGGGCCGCCGCGCCGACGTTTTCCGAAAACTTGGGCCTGAATAAAACAACGGTCAATGTGTCGAGCATGGCGGTGTGGTTGGCGGTGGGGTGGGAATGTGGGGAGGGAACCCCCTTTTTGCAAAAAGGGGGTTCCCTCCCCACACCCCTCCTTCCCCTAAAAACTCTTCAAGGTTTTCGTGACGGAATGCTGATCAACTTCCCGAAGGAAAGGAATGGCTTTCCGGGTGGGGTGGTCCAGGAGGGGCCCCCGGCCCATCCTGGCCGCCGGAGGCATCTCCCCCTGTCTTCTCCTTCCCCCTAAACGCCTTCGCGCAGCCAGTCAGCGAAGTCGGAGAGTTCGCCGGTCCAGCCTTGGCTCAGGCGCGTGTGCAGGAACTGGGCATAGAGGGCGTCGAAGAAGCCGGCGCATTTTTCGATGAGGAACAGCTTTTCCAGCACCTTGGCATCCGGGTCCTCGCCTTCCTCGGACCGGGTGTCGATCTTGGGCGTGCGCAGGGTATTGAGGCTGAAGTCGTCGGCCTTGACCGTGACGGTCCAGGTCTCGCCGTCCTGCTCGAAGCGGATCAGCGCCCTGTCCACGCGCTTGCCGCTTTTGACACCCAGGCGCGCCTCGGCGAACTGGGCATGGGGGCCGCTGACCGTGGCCGTCTCGGCGTCGTCGCCTTCGCCGCCGCGCACGGAGATTTTCTGCTCCAGGTAGACGTTGACCTCGCCGCCGCCCGGGAGCGTGAACAACCAGCCGCTTTTTTCACTTTTAAACCACAGCCAGGTCAGGAAGTCCTGTCCGAGCACCGGGTTTTTGGCATCCGCCAGGGTAGGGTCCATATCCGTGCCTCGCCTTGTCTCGTTGGTCGCGATCATGTGTGTCTAGGATGTCTCGTCTTGGCCCAGGGCAGCCGTTGCCGGGGGCCGGGGCAGCGCCCCGGTCTTTCCCGTCCTACCCCGCGAAATGGCTGGGTTCGAGTTGTTCGATGGCCGTCGAGCGTTCGGTGCCGATGAGACGTTCGGCCAAGTAGGCCGGAGTCTGGGGCTCCAGGTGCAGCTCGAAGGTCATGGTGAAGAGGTCCTCGAACAGGGTCTGGACCTTGGAATTGGTGGAGCACAGCCAGATGACCTGGTCGATGGTGTTCCAGACCGCCTCGAACACGGCCGGAATGGGCAGGGCCCGGGCCATGAGCGAGAGCTTGACCCGCTCGGCGATCTCCTTTTTGCGGTCCTTGGAGATGAAGGCCTTGCCGGTATCCTTCATGGAGTCCTTTTCCGCGTCGATGGCCAGGCGCACGTGTTTTTTAAACACGGCCGGCGAGATGCGCCGGGTGTCCAGGCGCAGGGAGAAAGCCAGGTAATGGCCCTTTTCCGGGGGCGCGCCGCGCCACTCGGTGTCCAGGTAGTCCTCGAAGGCCACCCAGCCGAAGGAGCGTTCCTCGGTCGAATGGTCGATGTCGTTGAAGGCGTATTTCTTGAGTCGCTCCGGGGCCTCTTGCAAGGTCTGGCGCGGCACCTCGCCGACGATCCGGTATCGCGTGAATCCGCCGCTGGCGGCTAACAGTCCCAAGGCGTCCTCCTTTGCCCGCCGGAGGTTCCGGCGGTCGTGTCGTGTGACATGGGCGCTTTTAGATCAAAACTGTCCTTCCCGCCAGGGGGGACGGGAGCGTGCGGCAGGATCGGGTGCGTCAAAAGCCGGCGGCCGCACGGAGGGGAGGGCGGGAAGGGTGACCCGATAGAAAAAGGCCAGGAGGGGCGTTCCCCTCCTGGCCCGCAGAGACATTTTAAGGCCTTATTGCCGCCGCAGCTACCACTTCTTGGCCCGCTGCACGGCCAGGGCCTTTTCCTGCTCCTCGTAAGTGTCGAAGCCGGCCTGGCGCAGGGCGTCATAAACCGTGCTCGGCCAATCCCAGCTCGCGTAGAGCACGGGCTTGTGCAGGAGCCGCCGGAAGGTTTCCATTTCCTGGCGGTAGAAGTTGGCCTTGGGCGTTTCCAGGTTTTCCCGGAGCTGTTCGGACAGCCGCACGAGCTCCCCGTCGTACCAGTCCTTGATGTCGGCGGCGGTGTCGTACTTCTTGACGATATGCTCGTACTTGTTGCCGGCGAGCACGGTCTTGAGGCGTTCGAGGTGCTGTTCGGACAGCCATTCGCCGAGCTTGCTCGCCGGGATATGTTCGGACTCGATATGGGCCAGGTCGAACTTCGTCCGGTAGTAGGTGTCGGGCACGACCGAGGCGCAGACGATGCCGGCGATGGCGACCAAGCCGCGCAGGATGAGGCTGTTGGACACGCCCTGGCCGCAGAAGCCCACTTTCTTGCCGTATTTCTGGCCGGCGAAGATGGTCACGAGCAGGGCCCAGACCACGGCCGGATCTTCTTCGTCATAGATGTGGCGCAGGGCCGGATTGTCGCGGTCCGTGCCGAGCACCATCTGGGTCATGTCGTTGGAGCCGATGGAGAAGCCGTCGAAATCCTGGATGAACTGCTTGGCCAGGATGGCGTTGCTCGGAATCTCCGACATGATGAAGATCTTGAGGCCTTCGTCGCCGGAATGGAGCTTGTGCACCTGTTCGAGGTAGCGCTTCATGGCCGTGGCTTCCTCGACGGTGCGCACGAAGGGCAGCATGATATTGAGGTTCTTGCCGCCGAAAATGCCCCGGGCCAGCTTGAAGGACTCGATCTCCCAGTCATGGATGTTGCGGGACACGCCCCGGTAACCGAGCATGGGGTTGTCTTCGAGGGTCTCGAAGAGGTTGCCGCCAAGCAGGTTTCGGTACTCGTTCGACTTGAAGTCCGTGGTCCGGTAGAGGATCGCCTTGCCGTGGAACGCCATGGCGAAAAGCCCGAGGCCCTGGGACAGGGTCTGGACGTAGAGCTCCTTGCCGCTGCGGAAGCCGCGGGAGAAGAGCTGCTTGCGGATCTTGTCGGTCAGGGCGTTCAGGTCCTCGATCTGGGTCTTGATGCCGACCTGGCGGGCCACTTCCTGGCGCATGGCCTTGATCTTGGCCAGGGTGTCCTTGATGATCGGGTCGTCGGCCACGGCCGCCACCCGTTCCTCGATGCGGGCCTTGATCTCGAAATGGCTCTTGATGGCGTCGGGATCGGTGGGCCGGGTCTGCAGCTCGTCCCAGACGCCGAGAATAATGGCCACATGGGTGACGAGATCGGCCGAGGTCTTGAGCATGTCCAGCCGCCGCGTGGCCAGTTCCAGGTGATGGTCGAGCTTTTTGTCCAGCTCGCGGATGCGGCGGTGCACGGCCATGACCTCGTCGGTGCCCCGGGCGCCGGCATGGTCGGCCAGGGCGTCGAGTTCGGCGGTCAGGCCGGTGATGAGGCCGACGTAGTTGCGCAGCTTGATCTGGACGTTGATGAACCCGGCGGCCAGCTGTTCGCGCACGATCTTGTCGAGCTTGGCGTCGAGTTCCTTGACCTTGGCCTCGACGAGCTTGGGCAGGGTCCCGTTGTCATAGGCTTCGAGGGCCTGGGGGTGGACGCCGATGTTGCCGAGCATGAATTCGGCGCGCAGCAGGCCCACTTCGAAATCGTCCACCGTGCGCAGGCGCGACAGGAACAGCGCCTGGCCCACGTCGGCCAGGATCAGGCCGACCTTGGTCTTGGTGGTGGGGAGCTTGGCCAGGTCCATTTCGCCGCCGACCTCGACCAGGGGCAAAAGTCCCCGGTAGACCCGGCCGGCCGTGCCGTCCACGGTGACGCTCTGGGCGTCCAAAGAACGGAGGGTCTCGGCGCGCTGGATACCGATGACGGCCGGAATGCCGAGTTCCCGGGAGGTGATGGCGGCGTGGCTGGTGTCGCCGCCGGCATCGGCCAGGATGGCCGAGGCGATGCGCATGCCCGGCACCATGTCCGGGTCGGTGCGTTCGGCGGCCAGGATGTCGCCCTTCTGAATCTTGTTGAGCTCAAGGGCCGAACGCAAAAAGCGCACCATGCCCTGGCCCGCGCCGCGGGAGGCGCCGTTGCCTTCGAGGATGACCTCGGCTCCCTCCAGGGCTTTTTTGTCCACCTCCATGCGGCGCATGAAGATGGTGTGGGGATGCAGTTCGAATTCCTCGTTCCAGCGGGTTTCGGGCCGGGCCTGGACGAACCACAGGCGGTCGGACTGGTCGATACAGAACTCGGTGTCCATGATGATGCCGCCGTAGGCCACGCTGATGGCGCGCACGCCCCGGGCGACTTCCTCGGCCTGGGCCATGGACAGGGCCCAGCGGTAGGCTTGCTCGTCGGGCACCTTGACCAGGGTGGTGCCGCCGTGCTTGTCGTCGTAAATAATCTTCTTGTCCTTGTAGCCCATGTTGCGGATGACGACTTCGGTGCCGTCGTCGCGCTGGAACACGAAGAGCTTGTCCGGAGTGACCATGCCGCCGACCACGGCCTCGCCCAGGCCGTAGCTGGCGTCGATGGAGACGAGGTCATTGCGGGTGGTGCCCCGGCAGCCGGTGGCCGTGTCCGCGGCAAAGGCGGTGCCGGAGATGACCGGATTGATCATCCGCATGATGCACACGGACAGCGAGGTGTTCTCAATCGCCCATTCCTGCTTGGCCGCATCGGCGATGGAATTGTCGCCGGAGCGTTCGGCCAGGGCCACGGCGTCGAGAATGGCCTCGCGGCGGTAGGTCATGGAGCGCAGGTTATAGGCCGAGGCGCAGTCCCACTGGTAGGCCCGCACGGCTTGGCTGGCGCCGACGATGTTGAGGTAGGTGTCCTGGAGGCCGGCAAAGGCCTTTTTACGGCTGTCCTCGCCGGCGGCCGAGGAGCGCACGGCCACGGGCACGTCTTCCAGGCCTGCCTCGCGGCAGATGTCGTTGTAGGCGTTGGACACGGCCTCGCGGACCCCGGCCGGCATGTCCACGGACAGGATGCCGACCTGGACCAGGACGGAACGCTTGCGCAACTGGTCGATGCCTTCGGGGGAGGTGGCGAAGCCCTCGACCACGTTATTGATGAAGGTGCGCAGCTTGATGGCGTTGCCCGCGGTTTCGGCATTGCGAGCCCGGACCTGATCGGCCAGCTTGCGCACGAGGTTTTTGACGAACTCGGGATCGCTGTTGACTTCCTCGTCGTTCCAATTGACCCGGCGGTAGCCGTCCTCGACCACTTCCCGGATCAGGGCCGCGTTGAGTTTCGTCTCGTCGAGTACCCGGTGGAAGGCCGCGGAGGATACGGCCCTGAACTGGGGGGCACGGATGCCCTGGATCTGGCTGATCAGCGCCGTATTGTAGTTTTTGCCGCCGACGAGGATTTCCGCATCCTCGCCGATGGCGACGATATCGGCTCCCGTCAGAATCAGTTTCGCGGTCTTATTGTCGGCGGCCGCCGTTGCCTTGGCGGACGAGGCATCGTCCTGGCGCGGCATGTCGCTGGCTTGGTTCTTGGTCATTCTCCCCTCCTTGTCTCTTCCGGGCTCGATGGGCTGCGCGTCTCGGGCCACCCAGCGGTAACATGTTCGTGGTTAAAGTTACACGGCCTGTCCGCAATGGGGACAATATTTGTAATGATCATCAGGTATGGGCTGCCGACAAGCCGGACAGTCCCGGGTGACCGGGGCCAGTTCGACCAGCAGCTCCCCTTCCTTGACCGGCGTCATCTTGCGGTCCGTGGCGTAATCGGCGCTTTTGAGCACGCGCTTGACCACGGCGTCCATGGGGGCAACCACGGACTTTTCCTGCTTCATCACCGAGATGTTGAACAGTTCCTCGCCGGCCTTGATATAGTCGTTGGGGCTGACCTGCATGATCCACATGTCGCCGGAAACCGGGGCGCCCACGTGGTAGGGGTTGCCCGGATCGGCCATTTCAACCTTGGGAGCGGTGCCGCCTTGGGGCGCGGCCACCGTCACCTGACAGTTGAGGATTTCGGAATCGAGGACATAGCGCACCGTGGCCGCACCCGAGGCATCGGGACGGGAGATGTCGAGGATGGACAGATGGTGCGGTTTGCCCAGACTGTCGGAGAAGGTGAGTTCCTCGCCCGGCTCCAGACCCTCGAACCAGACATCCAGGGGCAGATGATTGGGATCACCGAACTTCTTGCGGAATTCGATGGTTTTCAGGGCATCGCCCGGGTGGTTGAGGTACAGGACGAATTCCTCGTTGGTGGGTTCGCGGCCGATCTGCTTGGTGAGGGAGGCCATTTCGGCTTCCATGTCCACCTCGCCCAGGGCGTCCAGGGGAGAATCCTCGGTGCGGGTGGCAATGGCGTGCTTCCACTCGGCGCCAAAGGCGCTCTCATAAACCCAATCCGGCGGAAAGCCCAGAGGCAATCGGCCGAATTTGCCGAGCAGCAGGTTGCGGAAAGCGTCGTTGCAGTTGGCGTACAGCTGCAACCGGTCGTGCTTGGCGGCCTGAGTGAGCTTCTCCTCGGGGGTTTCGGCCACGGCGTCGAGGACTTCCAGCATGTCCTTGACGGCCCGCTCGCCGCCGGCTTTGAAGGCGGCGGTCACGGCCAAAAAGGACGTGTTCCAGGTGATCTGGGAGCCCGGGGTCACGTCGTGGTAGCGCACGATCTTGCGGGTGCCGGCCAGGAATTTGAGCATGTAGGGCAGCAGGTGGATGTAGCCCTGCTTCATGGCGCCTTCCTGGGACGAGGAGGTGGCGCCGCCGGGCATGGCGTGCTGCACGACGTCGTAGTCGATGCCCTGGAAGTACGGCGCGGTGTAGCGGTCGTAGTAGGGCATGATCTGCTTGAGCACGAAGTTGGTGGTGCGGATCATTTCCTTGTCGCCCGCGGTCAGGGAGACCGGCACACCGAGGTCCTCCTCGATGTAGGCGGCGGTGGAGAGCACCTCGCCCTGGCCGTACCAGCGCACGCTGGCGCCGAGCGCCACGTCCACGATGTGGCAACCGGCCTCGGCCGCCGCGCCCACCGCCGGCACGAACAGCCCGTCGGTGTAGTGGCGGTGGTAGTCCAGGACCAGATCCGGGTAGGCCTTGCGAATGGTGGTGATCAATTCCTTGACGAAGCGGGGCGGGCACACGCCGGCCATGTCCTTGAGGGCCAGGATGATGCTCTTCTCGGCTTCCTTGCGGGTCATGCCGCCGGCCTTGGCCGCCTGGTCCAGGATGGCTTCGAGCACGCCCATGTAGTGGGGCACATCAAAGCCCTTGGCAAAGGACATGGACAGGGAGGGCTGGAAGATGACGCCAGGGGTGTTGAGGGCCACCTCGGCGAAGGGATACATGTTGTCGATGTGGTTTAAAAAGTCGAAGCAGCGCACCACATCGTAGTGTTCGCAGATCATCTCGCCCGTGAGCCGCATGAGGTTTCGCGGCTGGGGCTTGTAGCCGAGCACGTTGGTCGAGCGGATGAGCAGTTGCTTAAGCGTCTTCGGCGCGAACCGGTTCCACTCGGCCGCCTCGGAAAACGGGTAGGTCATGTTGGCCATCATGGCCACGTGGAAGTGGGCGCCGCCGCCGTTTTCCAGGGAGAAGAAGCCGCAGCTGTCGAGGTAGGGCCCGATGAGGGCGTCCTCGGCCAGCCGGAAGCGGTTGCCGCTGTTGGACTGGGTGATGTCCCGGGTGGTCGTGTCGACAAAGTGAACCTTGCCCGAGTCGCGCACCATGTCGAGGATGGCCTTGCGGTCGCCGCGCGGATAGGGGCTTTGGTGCTTGCGCAGGTCGACGTCGGGCATATGCGGTTTGAAGCGGCCCAGGCGGTAGTCCTCGCGGCCCCTATACTTGCCGAGCATGACGTGGGGGTTGTAGCCCCGGGCCGAGATGTCGGCCACGAGCCAGGACAGGCGCAGGGCCTCGGGCTCCTCGTCCAGATAATTCAGCAGATACGGGTTCTGGGCGATGAAATCCGTGTTGAAGTTGCCCTTGAGAAAGTCCGGATGGCGCAGGATCTGGCGGTGGAAGGGGATGGTCGTCTTGAGCCCACCGATGATGTATTCGCGCAGTGCCCGCTCCATGACGGACACGACCTTGGGCCAGGTCCGGCCGTAGGCGATGAGCAGGGCGCCGGCCGAATCGTACTGGGTCGGATATTCGTAGCCGGCCGTCAGGCAGGAATCGAGGCGGATGCCCTGGCCGCCCGGCGACAGGTAACGGGTGATGAGCCCGGCGTTGGGCGCGAAGTTCTGCTTGGGGTCCTCGCAGTTGATGCGCAGCTGCATGGCGGAGAGAAACGGCCGCGTGTCGGCGCAGTTGAAGCGCAGCTTGCCGCCGAAGGCGATGTTGATCTGCTCTTCCACCAGGTCCACGCCGTAGCGGCATTCGGTGATGCCGTGCTCGACCTGGAGCCGGGTGTTGACCTCGATGAGGTAGGGCTGGCTGTTTTCGTCCACCAGAAATTCCACGGTGGCCAGGGAATAGTAGCCGGTCTCGCGCACGAGGCGTTCGGCGTAGTCCTTGAGGCTCTGGCGCAGCTCCTCGGTCATGCCGTGCCAGGGCGAGGGCGTGATCTCGACGAGTTTCTGGTGGTTGCGTTGGACCGAGCAGTCGCGTTCGTCAAAGGCGAACACGTTGCCGTGCATGTCGGCCGCCACCTGGATTTCGATGTGGCGCACGTTCGTGAGGAGTTTTTCCACGAACAGGCGGTGGTTGCCGAACGAGGCCTGGGCCATGGCCGAAGCCTTGGAAAAGGCGGTTTCGAGCTGGGTCTCGGAATAAATTTCGTAGATGCCCCGGCCGCCGCCGCCGCCTTCGGCCTTGAGCATGATGGGGAAACCGATCTTACGGGCGATCTCCCGGGCCTCGGGGATGGTGACCGCGCCCAGGGAGCCGGGCACCACCGGGATGCCGAGGCCTTGGGCCAGCTTGCGCACTTCGACCTTGTTGCCGAGGCTTTTCATGGCCTCGGCCGAGGAGCCGATGAAAATGACGCCGGCCTCGGCGCACTTGCGGGGAAATTCGGAGTCCTCGGAAGCGAAGCCCCAGCCGGGATGGATGGCGACCACGCCGCGGGCTTTGGCTTTTTTAATGACGGTATCGATATCGAGATAGGCGCGCGGATCGGGACCCAGGGTGATAAGCTCGTGGGCGCCGGCCGTGGCCGGGGAAGTCATGTCTACGTCGGTTACGGTCAATACCGGTATGGCGCGCAGGCGTTCGCGAATGGAACGCAGGACCCGGCGGGCGGAAATACCACGGTTGGCAACAAGAATCTTCTTTCCTTCGACCTCGGAAAGCACTTCAAGAAACGTCTTGGCGATCATGCTGTCCTCTACACCCAAGGGGCGACCATCTCTGTTCGTGTGACATTCCGGCGGGGGGCGGCATCAAAGAAGGGATATGCTCCCGCTGTGCAGCGTCAATTCCATTCCATGGGCATCATCGGCGCGACGCAACCGAAGTCCCCCGTCTTCGGCCAGTCCAACGATCCATGCCCGAAATGCGTCCGTTTCGTTCTCGCGGACAAGCACTTCCCGACCAAGCCAGGCCAAGCGGCGCACGACCAGGGGGGAGTGTTTCCCGGAGCCCGATGCCGTAACGCACTGCCGATAGCAGGTTTGCACGGACTGCACAAGGCCGGCCCAGAGCGTGATCAAGCCAGGCGGTGCGCAGTTGGCGGCCAGGGTGGTGGCCGGGACGGCATGGTCGCGGCGCAAAGCCGCCAGGTCCGGGGCGGCCACGACATTGATGCCGATGCCGGCCAATGTGCGGCCGGCGCGTTCCTCAAGAAGAATACCCGCGACCTTGGCTTCGTGCAAAAGCAGGTCGTTGGGCCATTTGACCAGGGTGGGATAGCCCAGGGCGGCGAGCCCCTCGGCCAGGCAGGCGCCCACCAAAACCGGGGCCATGGCGCCGAGGTCGCCCTGGTGGGTGGGCCAGGCCAGGGCGGCATAGAGATTGCCCGGGGGCGATGACCAGGCGCGGCGCATCTGGCCCCGGCCCTGACGCTGGGTCACGGCCACGACCGAGGCGAACAGGGGCAGGGCGCCTGTTTCGGCCAGGGCCCAGGCGGCATCCAGGCTCGAATCGCATTCCCCGATCACGAACACGGGTGCGGCAACCTGTCCGGCCGCGCCGTGGGCCCGAAGCCAGGTTCCGGCCCAGGGGCCGGTTTCCGGGCCGAGGTGGACTTCCCGCCAGGGGGCGAGACGTTCGACGTCGGCGGCCCACAGCGGATGCGCGGCACAGAGGGCGGCCAGGGACACGGGGGCGCCCAGGTCGGGTTGGCCGTCCACACGCAGCCAGATGCCGCCTTCCCGGAAGGGAAGCGGTGGCAGGGAGCGCGATTCCCCTGGATTTTTCAAAACAGTTGGGCCAATGTCCGCCCCGGAGCCATACATGAAACGCTATTTAGTTGGCGGCGCGGTCCGGGATTTGCTCTTGGGCCGGCCGGTTGTGGATCAGGATTACCTCATCGTCGACGCAACGCCGGAAGCGTTCGTACGACGATACCGAAGAGCACGGCAAGTCGGCAAGACCTTTCCGGTTTTTATGCTGGGCCAGGCCCAGTACGCCTGGCCGCGCGGCGACGGGGTCGACGAGGACCTGCTGGCCCGGGATCTTACCATAAATGCCATTGCCATGGGCGATTCGCGCCAGATCGCCGGCCGGCTGCATTTTCATCCCAAGGCCATCGAGGACCTGAAAAATCGGGTGCTGCGTCCCTGCGGTGAGACGGCCATGTTCGATGATCCGCTGCGGGTTTACCGGGCGGCCCGGTTCGCGGCCACCTTGCCCGATTTCACGCCCCATCCGGAACTCGTCGCCCAGATGCGGGCCGTGGCCGTGTCGGGCGTATTGAATGATATTTTCGCCGAGCGGGTAGCCCAGGAAGTGCGCAAGGCCCTGGCCGTGGCCAAACCGTCGCGATTTTTCCGGCTCCTGGCCGAGACGGACTGTCTGCTTCCCTGGCTGCCCGAGGTCGAAGCCATGCGCCATGTCCCGGCCGGTCCCGAGCCCTACCACCAGGGCAGCGTCTTCGACCATATGCTGGATATGGTCGATCTCCTGGCCGGCGAGCCCCTGGCCGGCTGGATGGGGGTGTGCCACGATCTGGGCAAGACCGTGACTCCGGAAAGCGAGTGGCCGCGCCATCACGGCCACGATGCGGCGGGTGTGGCCGTGGCCGAAGGGCTCGGCCGACGCCTCAAGCTGCCCAACCGGGTGCGCGAGGCCGGCGTGGCCGCGGCCCAGTGGCACATGAAGGCGGCCCGGTACGGCGAATTGCGGGCCGGCACCCGGGTGGATCTGCTCACCTGGCTGCACAAGCACGAACTGGTGGACGCGCTTTTCGCCGTGGTGCGCGCCGATTGCGGCCAGGATATCGCGCCGCTTGTGCGCAAGGATTTGAAGCTCATGTTGTCGGTGCGCCTGCCTGGCCGCCAGCGCATGCGCGGTCCGGCCTCGGGCGAAAAGCTGCGCAACCTGCGCTGCCAGCGGCTGGCCGAGGCCTGCAAGCAGGCCGCCGCCCCGGACTCCGAGGCCCAGGCTGCCGGTGCCGGCGAATAGCGACTTCCGTTTCCCTTCCATATTGTTGGTTTTTGGGTGCCCCGGCCGTACGCCGGGGCAAGTTCGATAATCAGCTCTATTCCATTTATTTCTTGAGACTTTTCGTGTTGACGCGCCGGCGGACGCGGCCAACCGACCCACCGGGCCGGGAATTTGACTTGGCAAGGTTTTGCTTTTGGGATATTCTTCACAAGATTTTACGAGCAATGCCGACCCGTCAGGGTTTTGGAAACAACACCAGGAGGATATGACTATGGCTTTGTACGTGGTAGGTCACAAAAACCCGGATACCGATTCCATCGCCGCCGCCATCGCCGTGGCTGATCTGATGAACAAGGCCAAGGGCCTGGATGCCAAGCCCGCCGCCCAGGGCAAGCTCCCCCCCGAGAGCGCCTTCGTGCTTGAGAAGTTCGGCGTGGCCGCTCCGGAGATCGTTACCGACGCCACCGACAACAAGATCATCCTGGTCGACCATTCGGATCTGGCCCAGGCCCCGGACAATCTGGCCAAGGGCGAGGTCATCGGTATCTACGACCACCATAAGCTCGGCGATGTGACCACGTCGGCTCCCCTGGACATCCTGGTCAAGCCGGTCGGCTGCTCCTGCACCGTGGTCAAGATGATGTACGACTGCGCCAAGGTCGAGATTTCCAAGCCCATCGCCGGCATCATGCTGTGCGCCATCCTGTCCGACACCGTCATGTTCAAGTCCCCGACCTGCACCCCGGAAGATAAGGTCGCGGTCGAGGCCCTGGCCAAGATCGCCGGTGTGACCGACTACATGGCCCTTGGTGTCGAGATGTTCAAGGTGAAGTCCTCCGTGGCCGGCACCCCGATCCGTGACCTGGTGTTCCGCGACTACAAGGATTTCGACATGTCCGGCAAGAAGGTCGGCATCGGCCAGCTCGAAGTGGTCGACCTGTCCATCCTCGATCCCGTCAAGGCCGACCTGCTGGCCGAGTGCAAGAAGGTCAAGGCCGAAGGCCGTCACAGCGTGTTCCTGCTGCTTACCGACATCATGAAGGAAGGTTCCGAGATGCTGATCGTCTCCGACGATCCGGCCGTCGTGGAAAAGGCCTTCGGCGTGAAGGTCGGTGGCGACTCCGTTTGGCTCGAAGGCGTGCTGTCCCGCAAAAAGCAGGTCGTGCCGCCTTTCGAGAAGGCCTTCGCCTAGTTCCGTTTCTTTCTGTGCATCCAAGGGAGCGGTCTGCGGACCGCTCCCTTTTTTTGTGGCGCGGCCCAGCCGCCAGGCCCGGCAGACTTTGCGTCGGATCGGGATTGGGCTATAGGAAAGGGATGGACACCGCCACCGCCACTGCCCTGGCTTCGGCCAGGGCCTTTTGTTGGAAAAATCCCGACCGCCGCCCCATCGAGGCCGTCCGGGAGAATCTGGACGTGTCCCTGGCCGACATCGTGTCCGCCGCCAACCGGTTGGAGCGTTTCGCGCCGCTTCTGGCCGATCTTTTCCCGGAACTGGTGGTCTCGGGCGGCCGGATCGAATCGGAACTCCTGGCCGTGCCGGAACTTGCCGCCGTGCTCGCCCGGGAAGGGCTGCCCGGGGGCGACAGCGTCCTGCTCAAGGCCGACCATGCCCTGCCCGTGGCCGGTTCGGTCAAGGCCCGGGGCGGGTTTTACGCCGTGCTCAGCGTGGCCGAGCGCCTGGCCCTGACCGAACGGCTGCTGATCGGCCCAGACGACGACTACCGCCGCTTGGGCGAGTCCCAGGCCCGGGCCGCCTTTGCCCGCCACAGCCTGACGGTCGGTTCCACAGGCAATCTCGGGCTTTCCATCGGCCTGCTCGGCCGTTCCCTCGGCTTTGCCGTCACGGTCCACATGTCGGCCGAGGCCAAGACCTGGAAAAAGGACAAGCTCCGGGAGCTCGGCGCGACCGTGGTCGAGCACGCCGGCGACTACACGGCCGCCTGCGCCGTGGCCCGGGCCCAGGCCGCCGTTTCGCCGACCATCCATTTCATCGACGACGAGAATTCCCTGGATCTTTTCCTGGGCTATGCCGTAGCCGGCCTGCGGCTGCCGGCCCAGCTCGCCGCCCATGGCATCGCGGTGACGTCCGAGCGGCCCCTGTGCCTGCATCTGCCTTGCGGTGTGGGCGGGGCGCCCGGGGGCATCGCCCTGGGCTGCCGGCTGGTGCTCGGCGACGCGGCCCTGGTCTTTTTCCTGGAGCCAACCGAGGCCCCGTGCATGCTGCTCGGGCTGGCCAGCGGCCGCCACGGGGAATGCAGCGTGGCCGACATCGGCCTGTCCGGCCGGACCCTGGCCGACGGGCTGGCCGTGTCCCGGCCGTCGCGGTTCGTGGGCCGGCTCATGGAGCACCTTGTGGACGGCTGTTGCACCGTCACCGACGCGACCATGGCCCGCTACGCCGCCTTGGCCTGGCACCGGGCCGGGCTGCGTCTGGAACCGTCGGCCGCCGCTGCCCTGGCCGGTCCGGCCATGGTTCGGGAGGCCGGCTTTGCGGCCCTTTCCGGACGGAGCGCCACCCACATCCTCTGGGCCACGGGCGGAAGCCTGCTGCCGGAGGCGGAGTTTGCCGCTGTGCTGGCCGCCGGGGAGGGGAGAGCGCCGGACCTGTGATCGTAAGCGCCAGTCGCCGCACGGATATTCCGGCCTTTTACGCCCGCTGGTTTGTCAACCGGCTGCGTGCGGGCGTTTGCGAGGTCGTCAATCCCTTCAATGCCGCCCAGGTCAGCCGGGTTTCCCTGGCGGCCGGGGACGTGGACGCCATCGTCTTCTGGACCCGGGACCCCAGGCCGCTGTTGCCGCATCTGCCCGAAATCCGGGCCCTGGGCCACGAGCCGTTTTTTCTCGTCACCCTCATGGACAATCCGCCGGCCCTTGATCCCAAATGTCCGCGTCCCGAGACCGCGGTCGCGACCTTCGCCGCCCTGGCCGAAGCCCTGCCCGGCCGGATCACTTGGCGCTACGATCCGCTGGTCTTGACCGGGGCCACGCCGCCGGACTGGCACCGCCGGACCTTCGAAACCCTGTGCGCGCGTCTGGCCGGCCTGACCGACCGGGTGACGGTCAGCTTCCTTGAACCCTACCGCAAGATCGCCAAGCGGCTGGCCGTGGCGGCAACGTCCGGTTGCCACCTGCTGCCCGAGGACACGGACGAGCGCATCCGGTTGCTGACCGATTTGCGCGACATGGCCGCGAGCCGGGGCATGGTGCTGCGGACCTGCTCCCAGCCCGAGATTTTCGAGACGGCCGGCATCGCTCCGGGCCGCTGCATCGATCCGGACTGGATCGCCGGGCACATCGGCCGGCCCCTGCCCGTCGCCAAGGACCCGCATCAGCGGCCGCGATGCGGTTGCGCGGCGTCCCGGGACATCGGTGCCTATGACACCTGCCTGTTCGGCTGCGCCTACTGCTATGCCACCACGTCCTTTGACCGGGCCCGGCGCGCCTTTGCCGGCCACGATCCCGACGCACCGTCACTCGGCTGAGTCCGGTCGGGGTGGTCCAGGAGGGGAGTGACTCCCCTCCTGGCCGCCGGAGGCGCTATTGGTGTCCTCTCCCTCGTTTATTCTCCGCCCAGCATCTCCATGGCCGCGTCCACGCTGGCGTTTTCGTGGACGATGGCCGTGACCGCCGTGAGCAGCTTGGCCGGGTTCCTGTCCTGGAAGATGTTGCGCCCGACGGACAGGCCGGCGCCGCCGGCCGCCACCGAGTCGGCGATCATGGTCAGAAAGCCGCGCCGGGAATTGGTTTTGGGCCCGCCGGCAATGACCACCGGCACGCAGCAGCCTTCCACCACCTTGGCGAAGCTGTCCGGATCGCCGGTGTAGGGCACCTTGACCACGTCGGCGCCCAGTTCGTTGCCGACCCGGGCGCAGTGGGCCACCGTGTCAGGGTCGAACTCGTTGGTGACCTTGGGCCCCCGGGCGTACATCATGGCCAGCACCGGCATGCTCCAGGAGGCGGCCCGTTCGGTCACCCGGCCGAGGTCGTCGAGCATGCGGGACTCGGTTCCGTCGCCCAGGTTGACGTGGACCGAGACCGCGTCGGCGCCGAGCCGGATGGCCTCCTCCACGGTGCACACCAGGGTCTTGGCGTTGGGGAAGGGCGACAGGCTCGTGCTGGCCGAAAGATGGATGATGAGCCCCACGTCGCGGCCGCGAGCCCGGTGGCCGCAGCGCACCACGCCCTTGTGCATGAGCACGGCGTTGGCGCCGCCGGACACGATGTTGGTCACGGTGTCGCGCATGTCGATGATGCCCGCGATGGGGCCCACGGACACGCCGTGGTCCAGGGGGACGATGATGGCCCGGCCGGTGTCGCGGTTGAAGATGCGTTCCATGCGGATGGATTTGCCGATGGTCATGACGGTTCTCCTTGGCGTTGCGCCCGGAGCCGGGGACCCGGCGGTCCGCAAAGAAAAGGGCCGCCGGGCAATGTGCCCGCGGCCCCTGTCGGCGGTTGTGTTCGGTACGGACTAGACGTCCGCGCCACCCGCCAAGCCGCGAGCGCGAACGCCATAATAATAATACGACGTCAAAAGGGCGAAACGCTGGGCGGTGGTGCGGGTGATCATGGAACTTCTCCTAGCCCGGGCCGGCACGCCTGTCAAGCTGCGCTAGGTATGGCTGTGCTCATGGGGCTCGGCGGCATGGTCGGGATGCCCGTGCTCGTGGGGACCGTGCTCGCCGGTATGGACGTGCTCGTGCGCGGCCTCGGCGCCTTCATGCGCATGGGAATGGGTGTGATCGTGGCCGTGGGCATGGCTGTGGACATGGACATGTTTGTGGGTGTGCTTGCCGATGCCGGGATGTTCGTGCTCGTGCTCGTGTTCGTGGGTATGCTCGTGGGTATGGTCGTGGTGGTGTTCATGTTCGCCGTTCATGGAACCCTCCTTTTTCCTCCCAGTATAGACATGCCATGCCTTTTGCCTAGACGGTACGTTCTTTTGCCTTGTCGCACGAGCGGTGTGGGTCGCCACGGGACAGGTGCACGCGGTGTGAGTGGCGGGAAGAGAGGGCGTCTCCGGCGGCCAAGAAACCGCGTTTATTGGAATCCGCAAAAAGCAGCCATCCCGCCCGAGTATGCCGACCCGGGCGGGATGGTGCCATGTGGAGAGCCCGTCAGGGCTGCCGTCGGCGGGGACGTGCCGAACCGGTTCAGCCCAAAACGGCCTGCTTGATGGCTTCGATGCCCACGCGCTCGACGAACCGGGCGGCCCGTTCGCGCTTTTTGGCGTTGGCGGCGTAATAGGTGAGGATCTTTTCGGTCAGGTCGATGACCTGCTCCTTGGTGAGATCCTCGGCCACGATGTCGCCGATGCGGGGCTTGGCCCCGGGATGGCCGCCGAAGATGAGCGTCCAGCCCGACTTCTTGCCGAGCACGCCCAGGTCGCGCACAAAACCCTCGGAGCAGCAGAACGGACAGCCCGAGACCGACAGCTTGAACTTGCCGGGCAGGTCACGGCCGACAAACAGCTTTTCCATCTCCAGGCCGAGCCCCAGGGAGTCCTGGACGCCGAACTTGCACACGCTCGTGCCCGGGCAGGCCTGGACGAAGTGCACGCACAAGGCAAGCGCCTGGCCCACGTCCGTGCCCAGGTCCTTCCAGATGGCGTCCACGTCCTCGGGCTTGATGCCGACCAGGGCCAGGCGCTGGCCCGAGGTGATCTTCACGATGGGGATGGCGTATTTTTTGACGACGGTATTGAGGGCTTCCAGGACCTCGGGGGAAATCAGTCCGACCGGCGTGCGGGGGACAATGGCGTAGGTCTGCTGGTCGCGTTGCAGGATGGCCCCGGTGGGCGCTTCCGTGGTGCTCATGGCATCTCCTTTGTGACAACAACGGGAAAATGGGTGCGAGGGATAGGGGCCTGCGCTGATATGCGATGGGTGGCCGGGCCGGATGTCGATGGCGCGCGGGGCCGGTGGCGAAAGGGGATGGCACCGGTCCGGAGGCGCGGGCGGTCCCTGGGGACCGCGGCCATTGTCTACATGGCGAGTCCATTTTTGTCACGCCCAAAGACCGCACAGCGGTTGTCGGAACCGGAGTTGGGGAAACGTCCGTTGTGATTGAGGCGGAAAGAAGGATTTTTTCCGGGCGGCGGTCAGAGGCCTGCAGGGGGAAGGATGCAGCGGTTGGTGATGCGCCCGGGGGGAACGTCGCGTTCCCCCCAGGATTAAAGGCGCAATGCCTTAGTACATGCCGTAGCCCGGTCCCATCATGCCCGGTCCCATCATACCGGGGCCCATCATGCCCGGCCCCATGCCGTAGCCATACATGCCGCCGCCCATGAAGGGGATGTCCGCCTTGGCGAGTTGCTTTTGCAAATCGACCTGGGCCTCGTAGAGCTTGGCGCGCAGGTCGCTGATTTCCTTGGTCAGCTCCTGAACCTTCTTGTCATCGGCCTTCCCGCCGTAAAGCAGGGCATTGAGTTCGTATTGTTTGGCGATAAGCTGTTGCCGCATGGTATTGGTCTGGGCGTAGTAGGCCGCGTAAATCTTTTGGGCGGCCGCCTGTTTTTCCGGGGTCAGGGTTTGGAAACCGTATCCGCCGTAGCCACCCATCATGCCGGGTCCCATCTGCGCACCGATGGTGCCGGCGAGTCCCAGCAGGAGCAATGCGCTCAGGGTGAGTCCGATGCCGAACATTGTCCACCTACGCATGATATTCTCCTTGTCGTACCAAGTTGTACGTACTGTTTGGAACTGTAACGTAGTAACGATACCACGACAGCCAAGAATTCCTCTCTTGGTGTTTAAGTACGATACCGAGGTTGTCAAGAAAATTGGGTGTGCAATACCAGGCGTTGACCCGACATGACAGCCATGTCCTCCTCCTTGGTTTGCAGTTTTTCCGATCTCGTCCGCCGTCTCTTCTCCAGTGTCGTCGGGAACTTCTTCGGCGGCTTACTTTCACGTTAGCACAGCAGGGGGAAGAGGCAAAGCAAAAATCGGAATCATCCGGGACAACGCGGCATGCTACTTCTGTCGAGGGATGGTCGGTACGACAGGGAAAGGGGTGCCCGCGCTGCAAATCGCGCGAGCCGGGCGCCCCCGGAATCGGTATCGGATCAGGTCAGGGCCCGCTGACGCTTGGCGCCGCCCAGGGCCTTGGGTGTGCCCGAGGACCCGTGCGAATCGCCCCGCATCTCCTGGATCATGGCCTCCAGTTCCTGGGCCTGCTGGCTCAGCTCGCCCACGGCCTGGGCCGATTGGCGCAAGGCATCGGACGTTTCCGAGGCGATGCGGTTGACCTCCTCCACGGAGCGGTTGATCTCTTCGCTGGCCGCGGACTGTTCTTCCGAGGCCGTGGCGATGGAACGGACCTGATCGGTGCTGCGGTCCACGAAGTCGACGATTTCTCTGAGCGTCTCGCCCGAGGACTTGGCCAGACCGGTGGCCTCCTCGATGGTCTTGACCGTGCGGTCCACGTTGTCGATGTTTTTGCGGGTGCCGTTTTGGATCTGCAAGATGGCCTCGCCCACTTCCTTGGTGGCAGTCATGGTCTTTTCGGCAAGTTTGCGGACCTCGTCGGCCACCACGGCGAAGCCGCGTCCGGCCTCGCCGGCCCGAGCCGCCTCGATGGCGGCATTGAGGGCCAGCAGGTTGGTCTGGTCGGCGATATCCGAAATGACGTTCATGACATGCCCGATGCCTTCGGCCTGGGTGCCGAGGGTGGTCATGTCGTTTTTGAGTTCCAGGGACTGGCTTTGGACTTGGCTGATGCCTGTGACGACCTTGCCCACGATGTTGGACCCAGCCTGAGCCTTGTCCTTGGCCTGTTCGGCCGTATCCGTGGCCTGAGAGGCGTTTTTCGCCACTTCGAGCACGGTGGCGTTCATTTCCTCCATGGCCGTGGCGGTCTCGGCCAGGCGGCGGGACTGGTGTTCGGCGCCCTGGGTCGACTGTTCGATCTGGGCCGACAGGGCCTGCGAGGCTGCGGACACGATCTGAACCACTGCGGACAGGCGTTCGGCCGCCTGAAGCATGCCGTCGGTTCGGGCATTTTCCGCCTCGGCCCGGGCGGCCTCGGCGGCCTGGGAGGCGGCCTGGGCCGTGGCTGCCGCTTCCTGGGCCGCGGCCGAGGTCTTTTCCGCCTCGGCGATCTTGACCTTCAAATTGGCCACCATCTGCTTGAGCACGGCGAACACGCCGCCTTCACCCTGGTGGTCGCGCAGCCGCAGATCCAGTTCCCCGGCCGCGATGCGGCTGGCCACCTCGAAGAGATAGCCCGGGTCCTCGCCGAGCTGGCGGGAAACGCCGCGCAGGATGACGATGCACACGATGATGCCGAGCAGTGTGGCCACCACGAGGATGACCAGGAGGGTGATGCGGCCCGTTGCATAGGCCCGGTTGCCATCCTGGGCCGAAGTGGCGCCACCCTTGGCGTTCAGGAGGACCAGTCGTTCCAGCTCGCCCATGGCGGCGTTGAAGTTATCGCGGGAGGGACCTTCGAGAACGGCTTTGGCTTCGGCATTCTGGTTCTTGCGGGACAGATCCAAAAGCTTGTTATGCACTTCAAGGTATTGCGTCAGATCTTTGTTAAAACGTTGATAGATTTGTCGTTCCTCGTCGGAGCTGATGAGGTCCTCGTAGGTCTTCAATTTCTTTTTTAAAGAATTTTTACTTTCGTTGATGGCCTGTTCGTATTCGCGCATACCGGCATCATCCGTGGACATGACATGCAACATTTCCTGGCGGCGCAGGGTCTGGAATTCGTGGTCAAGATCGGAAATGGCATCGATACTGGGCAGCCAATTGGTCGACAACTCCACGACATCGGCGTTGATATTACCGAGCAACAGAATGGCAGTAATATTTCCGCCTACTTGCAGGATAATCAAGAGGCCAAAGGCACAAATGAGTTTTGTGGCAAGCTTCATTTGGGGGCGCATACAGTGCTCCTGCTGCTTGTGGGTGATCGCCAGGTGGAGTTTTCGATTGATCCAGTTTGCCAATTGACCTTGGCCTTTTCTACGCAAATTGTTTGTGGTGACTTTTTACACAATTTTACGTTGAAGGGCCAAAACACCCTCCTCCCACGTGGGAAGGTAGAGAGTTTTGAAGTCTACATTGGCTGAAGCGTGATCGCAACCATCCGAGTGCACTTTTCGGTATCCTCTCTGCAACGAAAGGTGGGTGGCCAGGCCCGGGTCCTCCCTTGTGATCGGGCTCGCCCTGGGCTACATCCCCAGCAAACACGTTGCCGGAGGTTGTTTTGGCCAAGCTCGACGTTGAGAAACTGTCCCCGAACCCCGAATTCGATGTCTTTTTATATCTGCGGGTTTCCGGAGCCGGCAAGGTGGAGGAGCGCGTGTGCGACCTGTGCCGGAGCCAGTGGGATACCTTCAAGGAATACCTGAAAGGCTACCGGTTCGCCGGAGCCAAGGCCCGGCAGGGCGTGTCGCTGTTTTTTCTGGAACCGGCGGCCGAGGGGCTGGTCGAAGAGGCTTGGGCCCGATCACCTTCGGAAGGTTTTGCCCTGCACAACCTGGCCGTGACCATGGTCATGGCCGCGGCCGCCGAACAGGTGCCGGAAATCGAGGCCGGAGCCTGCGCTCCCCTGCCCACCCCGGACCGGGACCTCAAGCGCCGTCTGGAACGACTGGGACTGGTTTGGAACGACGCCGGCTCGGTGAGCGTGCAATACGCGGTCATGACCCACGATCCCTATATCGGCGGCTGTACCGTCTGCCACCTGCGCGCGTCCTGCCCCAAAAGCGAAGTGCGCAGTTAGTTAGGGGAGACGCCTCCGGCGGCCGGGAGGGGGCATCCCCCTCCCGGACCCACCTCTCGCCAACAGGCATTTTTCTTCGTGCGTCTTCCGGATGGGGTGGTCCAGGAGGGGCCCCCGGCCCCTTCTGGCCGCCGGAGGCGTTCCCCTCCTCCCTTCTGTTATCGTGTGGCCTTGAAGTCCTTGGCCGCGACCACGGCGTAGAGCGCCTGCAAGTCGCTTATGGTCTTGGCCAGGATCTGGCGCGCCCGGCCCATAACCAGGGCCTGGGCGTGGATGTTGGAATTTTCCCGGGAAAGTTGGGTGATGGTCTGGGTGACCTGCCACAGGTCGGCCAGGGCTAGGCGGGCCTGGCCCACGGACGGTGCGTCCGGGGGCAACAGATCGGCCAGTCGGTCGAGGGCGGCTACGGCCAGATCGTGTTCCGTGCCCATGTCCGTCTCCAGGGTGCGCATGCCGTCATCGCCGGGCTCGTCGATGTGGCGGTCCTGGAGGGCGAGGATGGTGAGCCCGGCCATGACCGCGCGCAGGGATTCCCGGGCGGCCGGGCAGTCCGTGCCGTCGATGACCGGGGTCAGGGCTTGTCTGAGCTTGGCCACGGCCTGGGTGGCCTCGGTGTGGGAGAGTAACGAGGCGCGCAGGTTGGTGTTGCGGCCGGCCATGCCAAGCACTTTGGCGCCGACGGCGTCGAGCTGTTCGATATCCTCGGCAAGCAGGCCAAGCGCGGTCTGTTCCTTGGCTTCGCGGCCCTGGTCGACCAGGGCGGTGAGCTTGGCCAGGTTTTCCTTGACCAGCCGCATGTTCGTGCGGGCCTCGGCGGCGAAGTTGTCGGCCGCTTCTTCGGTGGTGGCCAGGACGGCGCTTTTCCCGGCTTCGCCGGCCAGGAGCACATTGAGCCGGATCTGGACCACCAGCCGTTCCTTTTCCATGAGCGTGCGCAGGACATCCGGGTAGTCGCCGCCGGAACAGGCGCAAAGGGCCAGGACGAGCAGGGCCAGGGCATGGCGCGCGAAAACGGACATGGGGACTCCTTGGTTTACGGGTACCCCGGGCAATTGTTTGGGCGGGTTTCCCGTCACGTCTGCCGGAGACTGGGTGAAGTGCTCTTCCCTGTCAATGCCTCGCCCCTTCCAGAAAAAAGGGCCGCGACCGAAGCCGCGACCCTTCCTGCCGTCTTCTCGACGTTTGTCTTCCTGTACGGGTTTCCAAAGGGCCGCGCCCTTTGGCCGCCGGAGGCGTTTCCCTTCCTCCCCCTACTTTCGCTTCAGACGCTCGGCCAGGTATTCGGCCACGTGGCGCACGGCAAAGGGCGTGCCTTCGCGCTCGAAGCCGCCCCGGATCTGCATGATGCAGCCCGGGCAGTCGGTGGCCATGGCCGTGGCGCCGGTCGCCTTGAGGTTGTTGAGCTTTTTGCCCAGCAGCACCTGGGACAGTTCCGGGAACTTGACCGAGAAGGTGCCGCCGAAGCCGCAGCACACGTCCTCCTCGGCCGCCGGCACATAGTCCAGGCCGGCGTCGCGCAGCAGCGCCCTCGGGGCTTCGGTTACGCCGAGCCCTCGGCACAGGTGGCACGGGGCATGGTAGGTGACCTGGCGGGACGGGCCGGCGAAGTCGGCCTCGCCCATGCCGAGCACGTCGCGGACGAAGGAACTGAAGTCGATGACCCGGTCCGAGAACCGGGCGACCTTGTAGGTCATGGCCGGATCGCCCTCGAAGAGCCGCTTGTACCCGTGCTTGAGGTAGGAGGCGCACGAGGCGCACAAGGTCACGATGTAATCGAACGAGGCCGCGTCGATGGCCTCCATGTTATGGGCGGCCAGGTCCCGGCCGGCTTTTTTCTCGCCGAGCATGAAAAGCGGCAACCCGCAGCATGACTGGCCCATGGGGAAATCCAGGCCGACGTTTTTGGTGGCCATCACCTTGACGGCCGCTTCCACCTGCTCGGGATAGACGAAGTCCTGCACGCAGCCTGAAAAGAGCGCCACCTTGAGGTCCGCGCCGGTGGTGCGGGGCCGGATCTCTTCCCAGCGGTCCCGGAAAGCCTTGTCGGCGATGGCGGGCAGGGCCCGGAAGTCCTGGTCCTTCATGAGAAACATAGGCAGATGGCGCAGGTAGGGCGTGCCGCCGGTCACGGGCTTTTGGAGCAGCCGGGCGGTTTTCAGCATGGTGTGAAAGAGCGTCCGGTTCTTGAGGATAGCCGCCGTGGCCGAAGAGTAGAGCGGATGGCCGTCCTCGTCCTGGATGCGGGCCTGGACCTCCTTGATGAGCGTCGGCAGGTCGATGCCGGCTCCGCACACGGCCTTGCAGGCGCCGCAGTTGAGGCAGTTCTGCACAAGGTTGCGGGCCTTGTCCTTGCCGTGGAAGAAGTAGGTCGCGACCAGGCCGATGGCGCCGATGTAGATGTGGCCGTACTTGTGGCCGCCGACGATGCGGTAGACCGGGCAGACGTTGGCGCAGGCGCCGCAGCGGATGCAGCGCAGGGCCTGCTTGAACAGCGGGTCCTTGGCCATGGCCAGGCGGCCGTTGTCCAGGAAGACGATGTGGGAAACCTTGCGCCCGTCCGGACCGGCAGCGCAGGGCACGGAACCGGTGATCCAGGTCACGTAGGAGGAAATGGCCTGGCCGGTGGCGTTTTTGGGCAGGCATTTGATGATGCGCAGGGCGTCATGCAGGTTGGGAGTGAGCTTGTCCAGGCCAACCAGGGCCACGTGCACCCGGGGCAGGGTGGTGGTCAGGCGGGCGTTGCCCTCGTTGGTGATGATGCCGATGCTGCCCGTCGCGGCAATGGCGAAGTTGGCCCCGGAAATGCCCATGTCGGCCTGGCAGTACTTGGGCCGCAGTTCGCGCCGGGCCACCTTGACGAGCTTTTGGATGTCCACGTCCTGCTGCTTGTGGGTCACCTCGGTAAAGAGGTCGGCCACCTGGTAGCGGGACAGGTGGATGGCCGGCATGACCATGTGGGACGGGCCTTCGTGGCGCAGCTGGATGATCCATTCGCCAAGGTCGGTCTCGGTCACCTCCAGGCCCTGGGCCTCCAGGTGGTGGTTGAGGTGGATCTCCTCGGCGGTCATGGACTTGGACTTGACGATGGAGTGGACGTCGTTGTCCTTGGCGATTTGGGCGATGATCTCGCAGGCTTCGGCGGCGGTGCGGGCAAGATGGACCTTTGTCCCCTTGGCCTCGGCCTGGCGTTTGAACTCCTCGAAAAGTTCCTCCATATGGTCGGCGGCAGCGTCCTTGGCGGCGGCGATTTCCGCCACCAGTTCCGGAACGTCCATGCCGGCGAAGGCGTTGGCCCGGGAGGTGCGGTAGGCCACGGCGAACTTGTCCAGGGCCTCCCGCTGGAAGTCGTCTTCCAAGGCTTCGCGCAGCTCCTTGCGGTACTGCGAGAGGGTGGTGGCGTCCTGCATGTTATTTGCCCTCCCAAATGAGGATGTGCAGTTCCAGGGGACCGTGCACGCCGAGCGCCAGCACGCGTTCGATGTCGGCGGTGCGGCTGGGGCCGGTGATAAAGGCCGTGAAGTCGGGGCTGCCCATCCAGTCGGTGATCAGGGACTCCAGGTCGTAGGAGTCGGCCACGATGCGCGAGGCCGGCAGCAGCGCGATGTGGGTCTCGGCGATCATGGTGGCCAGGCGCAGTTCCTCGTCGCTGGAGCGCACGACGATGGTGCCGGTTTCGGCGATGCCGGCCTCGGCCAGGGTGAAGGCGATGTCGATGCCGCCGAGCCGTCCCCGCATGCCCTCGGTGATGACACTGATGCCCTGGGGTTCGCACAGGGCGGCCAGGGCCATCACGTCGGCGGCGGGCAGGTCTGGGGCGCAGATGACTTTTTGTTGTTTGGTGGCGCACAGGGCCTCGGCCGTGTCGGACAAGGGCGCCTCGCAGCCGGAGGCCAGGATCTGGCAGACCTCCTTAACGGCGCAGGCGTCGGCCACATAGGCGAGCGCCTCGTCCAGGGAGGCGACCGTGCGCGCCACGGCCGAAACGAGCCCGGCCTTCTCGATCATGCGCTCGACCAGGACGTTGGGTTGGGACATAGGGACCTCGCTTGATGAAAAGACCCGGCCGGCCTGTCCTTTGGTGGGAGCCGGCCGGGTCGGAGGGGAAACAGGTTAGGGCAGCATCCACTTCAGGGCATAGGCCTGGAGCAGGGTCAGCACGCACACGAAGGCGGTCATGGCCACCGAATGGCCCAGGGTGAAGCGGAAGATGTCGCCGTCATGGCCGACCATGTTCGAGGCCGCCGTGGCCACGGAGATGGACTGGGGCGAGATCATCTTGCCGGTGACGCCACCCGAGGAGTTGGCCGCCACGCACAGGTGCGGGTCCACGCCGATCTGCTGGGCGGTGGTCTTTTGCAGAGACCCGAACAGGGCGTTGGACGAGGTGTCCGAGCCGGTCAAAAACACGCCCAGCCAGCCGAGAATCGGCGAGAAGAACGGGAACAGGGCACCCGTGGCGGTGAACGCCAGACCCATGGACGAGCTCATGCCCGAGTAGTTCATGATGTAGGCCAGGCCGAGGATCATGGCAATGGTGGCGATGGGCCACTTGAGCTGCTTGAAGGTCCGCATGAGGCAGGCCATGGCCTTGCCGTAGCCGTAACCCGGCATGAAAAAGACCGAAATCAGGCCGGCGATGAGAATGGCCGTGCCGGCGGCCGAGCCGATGTTGACGTTGAACACCGCGGCGTAGGGCACGTCCTTGGCCACGATGGGCGCGGTCTTGACCACGATGTTGTGCAGGGCCGGCCACTCAAAGGTGAACCCGAAGGGCTTGAGCCACAGCTTGACCGAGTCCAGGCCCCACAAAAAGACCATGATGGCCAGGATGATGTAGGGCATCCAGGCGCGCAGGATCTCGCCGCCGGAGTATTCGGCGCTGACCGCGCGCTGGTTGGCCGGGGGCTCGTCCGGGAAATGCCAAACGTTCTTGGGCTTCCAGACCTTGAGGAACAGGCCCAGGCCCACGATGGTCACGATGGCCGAAACGATGTCGGGCAGGTAGGGGCCGACATAGTTGGAGACCAAAAACTGGGAGCCGGCGAAACACACGCCGGCCACGACGATGGCGGGCAGGACTTCCATGGAGCGCTTGAAGCCGCACATGGTCACGGACAGCCACAGCGGCACAAGGATGGACAGGAAGGGCAACTGACGGCCGATGATCTGGCTGATCTTCATCATGTCGAGGTCGGTGACCTTGGCCGCGACCACGACCGGAATGCCGATGGCGCCAAACGCCACCGGAGCGGTGTTGGCGATCAGGCAGATGCCGGCGGCATAGAGCGGGTTGAATCCGAGTCCCACCAGCATGGCGGCGGTGATGGCCACCGGCGTGCCGAAGCCGGCCGTGCCCTCGATGAACGAACCGAAGGCAAAGGCGATGAAGATGGCCTGCAACCGGCGGTCATCGGTGATTTGGGCCAGGGAATTCTTGATGATGGCGAACTCCCCGGATTCCACGGTCATGTTGTAGACCCAGATGGCCGTGACCACGATCCAGACGATGGGAAAAAGGCCGAAGGCCGCGCCGTACAAGGTGGCGTCGATGGCGAGGCCGGCCGGCATGCCCCAGCCCACGATGGCCAGGATGACGGCGGTCAGCGTGGCCACGAAGGCCGCCTTGTGGCCGGCCATACGTTTGACGGCCAGCATGTAAAACAGCAGATACAGCGGTATGCCCGCCACCAGGGCGGACAGGGCCACACTTCCCAAGGGTTGATACTGTTGGACCCACGACATTTTGCCACTCCTTTGTTGGGTTGAAATTTGACAATACACGACCCCTTCCCGCCGCAAGGGCCGTCGGGATCAACCGAAACAGGAGTCCGGACCGCGTTTATGACCCTGTCCCGGGCCGGAATTTCCGGCCCGAGACAGGGAGTTGCGCGCTAAATGCCGAGGTTTTTCTTCAGAACCGCCATGTTGACGGCCTGGTGCACCAGCTTGGCGCCGTGTTCGATGCGGGAGTTGTCGCGAAGCTTCTCCCGGGCAAGCATGCGTTCCATATTTTTGGCCACCGAGAAGGTGTCGTCGCGGACAACGATGACAGGAATGCCCTTGTCCTCGGCCTTGGCCAGAATCATGTCGTTGGGATAGAGGTTGCCGGTCAGGATCAGCGCCGCGCAGCCGCCTTCCAGGGCCACGAGCTGCAGGTCGGCCCGGTCGCCGCCGCACAGCACGGCCACGTCCTTCTGACGCTTGAAAAACGTCATGAAGTTCTCGACCTGCATGGTGCCGATGAGGAAGTTGAGCACCAGCCGGTCGCTACGGGCGGCCATGGAGATCATGCGGCCGCCGAGACCGTGGGCCAGATCCGAGGCCCGGATGCCGAACATGATGGGATCGTGGGGGATGATGCCGAGCACGTCCATGCCCCGACGCTTGAGGAAGGGGGTGATCAGCGTTTCCGCCTCTTCGCGGAAGTGCTCGGGCACGTCGTTCAGGATGACGCCGGCCAGGTCTTCGCCCAGGGCTTCCTTGGCCGCGGCCAGGTAGTCGTAGTTGTATTCCTGGATGTAGCGGTCGACGAGCAGGACCTTGGCGCCCAGGGCCTGGGCCACGGAGATGCCGTCCACGCCGCAGTACTTGCCCGAGTAGAGGAAGCTGCCGGAACCGCCGATGAGCATGATGTCCTTGTCGGCGGAGAGCTTCTTGTAGCTGTCGACAATGGAGGGCAGGAGATTGCCGCAGTCTTCCAGAAAGGCCCGCATGTGGAAGTCGCGGGTGATGACCACGGGCGTGACCAGGGACGGGGATTCGGACAATCCCAGGCCCTGCTGCACGAAATGGGCATCCTCGTCGCCGATCTGGTTCTGGACCTTGTGGGGCACGTTGCCCACGGGCTTCATGTAGCCGACCCGCAGACCCTCGCGCTGGAAGTGCTGCCCCAGGGCCAGGGCGACAAGGTTCTTGCCGGAATATCCCTGCGTGGAACCGATATAGAGACCGATCATAGGGTGTTCCTCCTGGGTTTTTTACTGGGCGGAGAGGGTGATGCGCACGTCGGCCACAATGGCTTGCTCGGCATTGACGAGCACCGGATTGAACTCGGCCTCGTAGATCTCGGGGAAATCGAGGGCGAGTTCGGACATGGTGAGCAGGATGTCCTCGATGGCCTGGAAGTTCACGGGCGGCTCGCCGCGAACACCTTTAAGCAGCATGTAGGACTTGATCTCACGGATGATGGCCTTGGCGTCGTCACGACCCAGGGGCGCCAAACGGAAGGCGATGTCCTTGAGGATTTCCACGTAGATGCCGCCCAGGCCGAACATCAGAAGCGGCCCGAACTGGTCATCGCGCTTGAACCCGATGATGATTTCCTTGCAGCCCTTGGGCGCCATTTCCTGGACCAGACAGCCGGCGATATAGGCGTCCGGACGCAGGCGCTGGGCCCGGGCCGTGATGTCGAAGAAGGCGTTTTTCACGGCCTCGGCATCGGCCAGGTTCACCTTGACCCCGCCCACGTCGGATTTGTGGGAGATCTGGGGCGAGGCGATCTTGAGGACCACCGGGAAGCCGATTTTCTCGGCGCCGGCCACGGCTTCCTCGGAGGAGCGGGCCAGGACCGTGTTCGGCGTCGGCAGATTATAGGCACGCAGGACTTCCTGGGCCTGGAATTCCACCACTTCGGTGGCACCCTTGGCCCGGGCCTCGTTGATGACGAGCCTGGCCTTCTGGCGGTTGCGCTTGATGGCCGGGTATTCCTGGGCCGGGGTCTGGCGCCAGAGGTTGTACTGGTACATGGTCTCGATGCTGGCAATAAGCGGCTCCGGATAGATGGAGCAGGGGATGCCGGCCTCGGAGAGCATCTTCATGCCGGGTTTGGTGCGAAGCCCGCCCATGTAGTTGACGAAGATGGGCTTGTCCGTGGTCTTGGCCACGTCGATGATGGCCTGGGCCGTCTCGACGATCTGGGCCGAGGCGGTCGGGGTCAGAAGCACCAGAATGGCATGGACCTGGGGATCGTCGACCACCACCTCAAGGGTCTTGCGATAGCGCTCGGCCGGGGCATCGCCGATGAGGTCGATGGGGTTATAAAGCGAGGCATAGGGCGGCAGGAATTCCTTCATGCGCTCGATGGTCGTATTGGACAGCCGTGCCATGTTGAGGGTGGATTTTTCCGTGGCGTCGGCGGCCAGGATGCCGGGGCCGCCGGAGTTGGTGACCACGCACAGCCCCGGGCCCTTGGGCAGGGGTTGGGTGGAGAAGGCCTGGGCCAGGTCGAACAGGGTGGCCATGTCATTGGCCCGGATGACCCCGGTCTTGCGGAAGGCGGCGGTGTAGGCCGCGTCCGAACCGGCAATGGCGCCGGTGTGGGACGAAGCGGCCTTGGCGCCGGCCGTGGTGGTGCCGGACTTGATGATGATGACCGGCTTTTCACGGCTGACCTTGGCCGCCTGCTCGATGAAGTCCGCGCCGTGCTCCACGTTTTCGATGTAGCCGAGAATGACCGAGGTGTGGGGATCGGTGCGCAGGTATTCGAGCATGTTGGCTTCGTTGATCACGGCCTTGTTGCCAAGGGAGATGAACTTGGAAAACCCGACGTTTTCGCCCAGGGCCCAGTCGAGGATGGCCGTGCACAACGCGCCGGACTGGGAGAAAAAGGCGATGGAGCCCTTTTCGGGATAGCCGGCGGCAAAGGAGGCGTTGTTGTTGTCATGGGTGCTGATCAGGCCCAGGCAGTTGGGGCCGACCATGGCGATATCGTGGGCCTGGCAGATTTCGATGAGCTTTTGCTCCAGGGCGAAACCTTCCTTGCCCACTTCCTTGAAGCCGGCCGTGATGATGACGGCCGAGCGGATTTTCTTGGCGGCCAGGGCCTCCATGGAGGGCACGACCGCGGCCACGGGCACGACGATGACGGCCAGGTCGATGCCGTCAGGCAGCTCGTCGATGCTCTTGGTGACGGGCAGGCCCAGGATCTCGTCGGCCTTGGGATTGACGGGATAGATGGTCCCGGTAAATCCCGCCTCCAGCATGTTCGCAACCACCGTATGACCGACTTTGCCCGGCGCCGAGGAGGCACCGATGACCGCGACGGTCTTGGGTTGGAACAAGGCATTGATGTTATCTTTCAAACTCATTCGAGTTCCTCTTTCATCAGATTTTTTCCTAGGACCGGCCGTGTTGCCCGGTCAGGGTTTCCGCATAGATCTCCACCGGATGCCGCAGGGCCAGCCGATCACCGGCCTGGGAGAGCATATCGCCGATCTGGAGCATGCAGGCCGGACAGCTCGTGGCCACGATTGCCGCATCGGTGGCGACGATGTTGTCCCGCTTGCGCTTGCCGATACGCTTGGAGAGGTCGTAATGCTGCAAGGTGAAGCTTCCGCCGGAACCGCAGCAGGAGTCCGCCCCCTCCATTTCGACGAGGCGGTAGCGGGGATTGGCGGATATGAGCAACCGGGGCTCGGCGGAGATGCCCAGGGATTTCTTGAGATGACAAGGGTCGTGGTAGGTGACGGGGATAGCCCCGGGTTCGGCCGTAGCGGCCGTTCCCACGCCAATGCCGGCTTCACGGACCAGATAGGCGCTGATGTCCGTGGTCCGTTCGGCCAGCTTGCCGATGGCGTACCGGGTGGTTTCGGGCAGATCCCCGGCCATGAGCGGCCAGATCTTCTTGATGGTCGCCGTACAGGTGGCGCAGGGCGTGACCAGGGCGTCGAAGTCCCGGTCGGCGAACAGCGCCACGTTGTGGGCCACCAGTTTTTCGAAGGTTTTCCGGTCGCCCGAGGACAGGGCCGGAATGCCGCAACAGGCTTGGCCGTGCGGCATGTAGACCCCGATGCCGTGATGGTCGCACACGGCAAGGATCGCCTCGGGGATGCGCGGGAACATCTTGTCCGCCACGCAGCCGTAGAACAGCGCGATCTTGCGTCCGGAAACACCCCGGGGGGTGTCCCGGGCACTTATGGCATCATGAAAGGGCTTGTCGGCCAGCGGCGCGAAATGTCGGCCGCCGATCAGGCCCGAAAAGATCCGGGCACAGGACGAACCGAGCATATCGTTGACCGGCTTGGTGAAAAGCCCTTGGAACTTGGCCGTGACGGCCAGGATTGCATCGAAGAGTCGGGGGTTGGCGAGCATGCCCCGGAAGATGGCTCGTTTCACCGGCGGAAGTCCGAAGTAGCCGGTCAGGAAGGCCCGGGCCTTGAGGAAGATGTCCAGGGCCTTGACCCCGCTTGGGCAGTTGGCCTGGCACGAGCCGCACAGCAGGCAGGCGTCCAGGCGTTCCTTGACCCCGAGCGGGTCCTTGATGACTTCGTCGGCCAAGCCTTCGAGCAAGGCGATCTTGCCCCGGGCCACATGAGCTTCGAGTCCCGTCTCGCCGTAGAGGGGACACACGGCCTGGCACATGCCGCACCGCATGCAGGTCACGAGCTGATCGTCAATCTGCTTGAGGAGTCGTACCAGTTCGCGCAGTTCGCTCATGTCATTCTCCCGTGATCTTGCCGGGATTGAGAATCCCCTTGGGATCGAGGGCCGCCTTGAGGCGCTTGGCGTAGAGGATCGAACCCAAGCCCGCCTCCTTGGCCATGTACTTCGACTTGGCGATGCCGATGCCGTGCTCGCCGGACAGCGTGCCGCCAAGGGCGAGCGCCACGTCGAAGATTTCGTCGATGGCCGCCTCCACGCGCTTCCATTCCTCATGGTCCCGTTTGTCGGTGAGGATGGTGGGGTGGAGGTTGCCGTCGCCGGCATGACCGAAGGTGCCGATGGTGAGCTTGTATTTTTCCGCGATCCGCTCCAGGGCTCCGACCATGGCCGGAATCTGGGAGCGGGGCACGGTTGCGTCCTCGAGTACCGTGGTCGGACGCACGCGGGCCAGCGCCGACAGCGCGGCACGGCGTGCTTCCCATACCTTGTTGCGTTCGACCGCGTCGGCCGCCACCTGGATGCGGGTCGCGCCCGATCGCTTGCAGATGGCCTCGACCTCGGCCGCCTCGTCGGCGACCTGGGCCGGATGACCGTCCACTTCGATCAGAAGCAGGGCCTTGGCATCGGTGGGCAGTCCGGCGTGGGCGAAGTCTTCCACGGTCCGGATGGTGAAGTCGTCCATATATTCCAGGGTAGCAGGCACGATTTTGGCCGCAATGATGGCGGCCACGGTCTCGGAGGCCTTCCCCAGGTCGTCGAAGATGGCCATCATGGCCTTGCTGGCCTTGGGCGGCGGCACGAGCTTTAAAATGATCTCGTTAAAGACCCCAAGCGTGCCTTCGGAACCGACCATCAGGCCGTGCAGGTTCATGCCGGTCACGCACTTGACCGTGCGCGAACCGGTTTTGATCAATTCGCCGTCCACGTCATAAAGGCTCATGCCCATGACGTAGTCCTTGGTCACGCCGTATTTGAGGCCGCGAAGCCCTCCGGCGTTTTCGGCCACGTTGCCGCCGATGGTGGATACGGCCTGACTGCCGGGATCGGGCGGGTAGAAAAGCCCCCGCTTGGCGACCTCGGCCGCGAACTTGGCCGTGACCACGCCGGTTTGCACCACGGCGTACATGTCGGCTTCATTGATCTCGATGATTTTATTGAGCGCTCCGGTCAAGGCGACCACCCCTCCCGTGGAGGGGATGGTGCCGCCGGAGAGATTGGTGCCGGAACCGCGAACGGTCAGGGGCAAACCGAGTTCGTTGCATGTGGCAACCACCCGTCCCAGAGCCTCGGGGGTCTCGGGGCGGACCGCCAGGGCCGGGAGTTTGGGGGGCAGGACCGCCGCGTCGTACGAATAGGCATGACGGTCCGCCTCGCTGGCCAGGACGTTGTCCTTACCGACGATTTCCTCGAATTTCCGGGACAGGTGGTTATCCATCGCAAGCCTCGTTTGCGTTATTTTCCGGAACGTCCTTCGTCGCAGGCGTCGCCGTTGCCGGGACGGGCATGCTCGGCCGTGGACGCGCTGGCGCAGAACGCGGGATCATCCGATCCGGCGGCAGCGACGGGCGCGGCCTGCTCCCCGAACACCGGCATGGCGGCCAGGTACTGGAGTTCCTGATACCGTTCCTTGTAGGAAGCCTCCATGGCGGTCCGGTACTTCTTGGACATCTCCGGCGCCGACTTCTCCAGGGCGGCGTAGCGCACTTCACCGGACAGGAAGCCCTGGAAGTCGCCGGCCGGCGCCTTGGAATCGATGGTCAGCGGGTTTTTGCCCTCGGCCTTCTGGGCCGGATTGAACCGGAACAGCGGCCAGTAACCGGTTTCCACGGCGAGCTTGGCCTCTTCCATGGACTTGCCCATGCCTTTGCGGATGCCCTGGTTGATGCAGGGGGCGTAGGCGATGACAATGGAGGGGCCCTTGTGGGCCTCGGCTTCGACGAACGCCTTGAGCGCCTGGTTCTTGTCCGCGCCCATGGCGATCGAAGCCACGTAGACGTAGCCGTAGGTCATGGCCATGCGGGCCAAGTCCTTTTTGCCGGTGTGCTTGCCGGCCGAAGCGAACTTGGCGATGGCGCCGAGCGGGGTGGCCTTGGAGGCCTGACCGCCGGTATTGGAATAGACTTCGGTGTCCATGACCAGGATGTTGACATCCTCGCCCGAGGCGATGACGTGGTCGAGACCGCCGTAGCCGATGTCATAGGCCCAGCCGTCGCCACCGAAGATCCAGATCGATTTTTTCGTGAAGATGTCCGCGTCGGCCTTGATGGCGGCCTGGGCCGGATCGGCGTCGGACAGCAGGGCCTTCATCTTGTCACCGAATTCCCGGGAACCGGCCGCGTCGTCCTTGTTGGCCAACCAGCCGACCAGGGCGGCGCGCAGTTCGTCCGAGAGGTTCCCTTCCAGGGCGGCGGTCACCTTGTCGGCCAGCTTGGCCCGGCGCTGTGAGACGGCCAGGTTGAAGCCGAAGCCGAATTCGGCCGCGTCCTCAAAAAGCGAATTGTTCCAGGCCGGACCATAACCCTCGGCGTTGACGGCATACGGTGCGGTCGGCGCCGAGCCGCCCCAAATCGAGGAGCAACCCGTGGCGTTGGCCACCATCATGCGCTCGCCAAAGAGCTGGGTGAGCAGCTTGACGTACGGAGTCTCGCCGCAACCGGCGCAGGCACCCGAGAACTCCAAAAGCGGTAGCTGGAACTGGCTACCCTTGAGGTTCTCGCGCTTGACCAGGGAGGCCTTGTTGGTGACCGACATGGCAAAGCCATGGTTGGGCACCTGGGCCTCGGTCTCGCCTTCCAGGGGCTTCATGACCAGGGCCTTCTGCTTGGCCGGGCAGACGTCGGCGCACGAGCCGCAACCCATGCAGTCCAAGGGGAAGACCTGCATGCGGTAGGACAGGCCCTTGAGCTCCTTGCCGTTGGCCGGCACGGTCTCGTAACTGGCCGGCGCGTTTTTCATTTCGGTCTCGTCGGCCAGGAAGGGCCGGATGCAGGCATGGGGGCACACCAGCGAGCACTGGTTGCACTGGATGCAATTTTCCTTGATCCAGTGCGGGATGTTGATGGCCACGCCGCGCTTTTCGTAGCGGGTGGTGGCGGCGGGGAAGGAGCCGTTTTCGGCAAAGGCCGACACCGGCACCATGTCGCCCTGCTGGGCCAGGATCGGACGGATGACCTTGTTGAAGTACTCGGGCTCGTCGCGGACCACCGGCGCGGCATCCGCGGCCGAGGCCCAGGAAGCCGGGACAGCGATTTCCACCAGGCCTTCCAGGCCCAGGTCCACGGCATCCATGTTCATCTTGACGATCTTCTCGCCCTTCTTGCCGTAGGTCTTCCGGATGGAATCCTTGAGCAGGCTGATGGCCTGTTCAATGGGCAGCACGCCGGCCAGCTTGAAAAACGCCGTCTGCATGATCATGTTGATGCGCCCGCCAAGGCCCACCTTCTCGGCGATGGCCACGGCGTCGATGTTGCAGAACTTGAGTTTTTTGGCCGCGATGGTGCGCAGCATGTGGCCGGGCAGGTTGTGCTCCAGCTCCTCCACCGTGTTCCAGGGGGAGTTGAGCACGAAGATGCCGCCGTCCTTGATGCCTTCCAGGATGTCGTAGTCGTGGACGTAGCTCGGCTTGTGACAGGCGATGTAGTCGGCCGCGTCGATCAGATAGGTGGACTGGATGGGCTTTTTGCCGAAGCGCAGGTGCGAAACGGTGATGCCGCCGGACTTTTTGGAGTCGTAGGCAAAGTAGCCCTGGGCATACATGTCGGTGTTGTCACCGATGATCTTGATGGCGGACTTGTTGGCGCCGACCGTGCCGTCGGAGCCAAATCCCCAGAACTTGCACTGGACCGTGCCTTCGGCCGTGGTGGGCAGCGCCGTGCCCATGGGCAGGGACAGGCCGGACACGTCGTCGATGATGCCGGAGACGAAGTGGCGCTTGGGCGCGGCTGCGGCCATGTTGTCGAAGATGGCCTTGGCCATGCCGGGGCGGAAGTCCTTGGAACCCAGGCCGTAGCGACCGCTCATGAGCTTGGGGATGGCGCCCCCGCGCTCGATGAAGGCGGCGCACACGTCGGTGTAGAGGGGTTCGCCGAGGCTGCCCGGCTCCTTGCAACGGTCGAGCACGGTGACCACTTCGGCCGAGGCCGGCAGGACCTTGAACAGGTAGTCCGGGGCAAAGGGCCGAAACAGGCGCGCCTTGACCAAGCCGACCTTCTCGCCCTTGGCATTGAGGTAGTTGACCACTTCCTCGATGGTCTCGCACGAGGAGCCCATGGAGATGACGACCCGGGTGGCGTCCGGGGCGCCGACGTAGTCGAAGAGCTTATAGGAACGGCCGGTGATGCCGGTGACCTTTTCCATCATCTTGGCCACGATGCCCGGGATGCGCTCGTAGTAGGGGTTGGCGCGCTCGCGGCCCTGGAAGAAGATGTCGGGGTTCTGGGCCGAGCCGCGCAGCTCCGGGTGCTCGGGGTTCATGGCGTGGGCCCGGAAGGCGGCGATCTTTTCGAAGTTCACCAGACCCTTGATATCCTCATAATCGATGACTTCGATTTTCTGGATCTCGTGGGAGGTCCGGAAGCCGTCGAAAAAGTGGACAAAGGGGACGCTGCCTTCAATGGCGGACAGGTGGGCGACCAGGGCCAGGTCCATGCATTCCTGGACCGAGGCGCTGCCAAGCATGGCAAAGCCCGTGGCGCGGGCGGCCATGATGTCGGAATGGTCGCCGAAGATGGACAGGGCGTGGGTGGCGATGGCCCGGGCCGAGACATGGAAGACGGCCGGCAGCAACTCACCGGCGATCTTGAACATGTTGGGGACCATCAAAAGCAGGCCCTGGGAAGCGGTGAACGTCGTGGTGAGTGCGCCTGCTGCCAAGGAACCATGTACTGCGCCGGCCGCACCGGCCTCGGACTGCATCTCCCGAATGGATACGGTCTGGCCGAAGATGTTTTTTTGCCCTTTTGCCGCCCACTCGTCCGCTACTTCGCCCATCGTGGACGACGGGGTAATGGGATAAATGGCCGCCGTGTCGCTCAAGGCGTAGGCGATGTGCGTGGTGGCGGTATTGCCGTCCATGCTCTTCATCTTCTTGGCCATGCTGCAGTCTCCTTCAAGAGTTGTCGTTCGAGCGAACGAAAGGGCGCAGTTGTCCACTTTCTTGGCAATCACTGTGCCAATGGCAAAAAGCCATGCATTTCCGGCTAGTTAAGACACAGGATTTGCGTTTTGTTTGCGAAAGCGGCTCGCCCATCCGTTTCTTCGGATGCCGGGGAGAAGCTAATATCGCGAAATGTTAGATGAGGTAAAGTAGTTCATAGGCAGGTGGTTGTCCGGATTTTCAGACTGGCGTGGACTGTCTGAATTTTCGGACAATCCTGGAATCAGGACGGAATGGTCAGACCATATTTTTTGACCAGGGCATAGAAATGGGACCGGGACAAGCCGGAAATTTCGAGCATGGTCGCAAGGTCACGACCGTGCTCCCGGATCAGGCGGTCGAGATAGCGCCGCTCCATGGATTCCTTGAAATCCTTAAGGTTTTGCGGTTCGAACACGGACAGGTCCAAGCCCACTTCAGGGAGCTCCACCGTGGCCGGCGCCAGGGCGCTACCCTTTTCCAGATGGGACTTGGCGAGCTTGATGCGCAGGTCCTGGGGCAGATGCAGGCTGAAAAGCGTCTTTTCCCGGCCTGCGGCCACCACGGCCCGCTCCAGCACGTTTTGCAGCTCGCGCACATTGCCCGGCCAGTCGTGGGCCTCCAGGGAGGACAGGAAATCGGCGTCAAAGCCCTTGGTCGGCAGGCCGTAGCGGGCGCACAGGCTGTCCACGAAGGACAGGGTCAGGGGCTTGATGTCCTCGGGCCGGGCGCGCAGCGGCGGCAAATGCAGGGACATGGTCTTCAGGCGGAAGTAGAGGTCGCGCCGGAATTCCCCACGTTCGATCATGGGCTCCAGGTCGCGGTTGGTGGCGGCCAGGAGGCGGAAATCGCTTTGCATCTCGGTCGTGGACCCGACCGGGCGGAAGCGTTTTTCGTGCAGGACCCGCAGGAAGGTCTTTTGCAGGCTCATCGGCATCTCGCCGACTTCGTCGAGAAAGAGCGTTCCGCCGTCGGCCAGCCGGACCAGGCCCACCCGGTCGGTCTCTGCCCCGGTGAAGGCGCCCCGGACATGGCCGAACAGGGTGCTTTCGACCAGGGTTTCGGTGAGCGAGGCGCAGTCCACGGTAACGAACGGCCCCTTGGCCCGGGAGCTGTTGGCGTGGATGAGGCGGGCAAAGAGCTCCTTGCCCGTGCCGGTCTCGCCGGTGACGAGGACCGCGGCGCTGGACCAGGCGGCCTGGGCCACCTGATCGAGGCAGGGACGCATGCGCGGGCTCACGGTCACGCAGCCGGGCAGGGCCAGGGAAACCGGCGCCCGGTCGCAGCGTTTCTCCTCGCGGTAGCGCAGGGCGCGTTGCAAGGTGAGCATGATCTGCTTGAGCGGGGAAGGCTTGACCAGATAGTCCCACACGCCTTCCTGGATGGCCAGTTCGGCGCCGTCGGGATCGCCGATGCCGGTCAGGATGATGACTTCCGGGGCCTCGGGCAGGCGCTTGATGCCGGGCAGGGCGGTGAGCCCGTTGCCGTCGGGCAGGCGGACATCGAGGAAAAGCACGTCGAAGCTTTCGCGCGCGAGCATGTCCAGGCCTTCGTCCAGGGTGGCGGCGGATTCGCCCGACAGGCGCAGCCGTCGGGTGAGGCTCAGGATGGTATCGCGGATTTCGGGATCGTCGTCGATGATGCAGACGGATTTCATGCGGCCTTGGTCTGGGGTTTGGCGTCGAGCACCTCGCGGATGGCCGCGGAGATGATCGCCTGGTTGTAGGGCTTAAGCACGACCTTGCGGATGTTGCCGGCGAGCTTTTTATCCTCGATGTCGCCCAGGCGGCCCGAGACCAGGATCACGGGCAGGCCAGGGGCCAGAGTGGCGATGCGCCGGGCCAGCTCCAGGCCGTCGATGTCCGGCATGTCGTAGTCGGTGATGCACACGTCAAAGGCGTCCGGGGTCCGGGCGAGCTGGGCCAGGGCCGGAGCGGCCCCGGCATGGGCGGACACCTCGTGGCCGAGCTGGGCCAGGACCCGGGGGATGGTGAGAAGCTGGTCCTCGTCGTCCTCCACGAACAGGATGCGGTCCCGACCCTGGTTGGGCGGCGGGGCGACGAGGCCGGGCAGGGGACTCTCCTCGCCGTGCAGGGGCAGGTAGACGTCGAAGCCCGTGCGCACGCCGGGCTGGCTGGTCACACGCACCGCGCCCCGGTGGCTTTTGACGATGCCGCGCACCACGGCCAAGCCCAGGCCCGTGCCCTCGCCCTTTTGCTTGGTGGTAAAAAAGGGATCGAAGATCTTGTCCAGGATGTCCGGGGCGATGCCAGGGCCGGTGTCCACGATGGAGAGCTTGGCATGGCGGCCGGTGCGGGCCCCGACCTGGCCGGCCTGACTCTCGTCGAGCTCCACCTCGGCCAGGGACAGGGTCAGGGAACCGCCGCCTTCGCGCATGGCCTGGAAGGCGTTGGTGCACAGGTTCATGATGATCTGGTGGAGCTGGGTGGGATCGGCCCGGCAGACCACCGGCGTCGGCGGCACGTCCAGGACTATTTTAATGTTGCGGGGCAGCGAAGCCTTGATGAGGCTTATGGCCTCGGTCAGGACGTCCAGCACGTTGATGGCCTGGAACCCGGCCTGGGAGGGCCGGGTGAAGGACAGGATCTGCTTGACCAGCCGGCTGCCGCGCTCGCCGGCCCGCAGCACCCGGCGCAGGTCGTCCTCCATGGGATCGCCCCCCGGCAGATCGAGGAGGGCAAGCTCGGTCGAGTTGATGATGGAGGTCAGGATGTTGTTGAAGTCGTGGGCAATGCCGCCGGCCAGGGTGCCGATGGCCTCCATTTTCTGGGACTGGAGGAGTTGGCGTTCCAGGCTCACCTTCTGGGTCACGTCCTCGGCCGTGGACAGCACGCCCACCACCGCGCCGCGATCGTCGTGCAGCGGCACCTTCTTGATTTCGAGCAGCACGTCCGCGCCTCGGACGTTGCGGGCGGCGAGCTCCCCGGACAAGGCGCGGTTGCCGCGCATGACATCCACGTCCGTGGCCCGCACCGCGTCCATGTCCTCCCGGCGCAGGGGCAGGGCAAAATCGTCGTGGTCGCGCAGGTCGTCGAGCTCGGCAAAGCCGAAAAAGTCCAGAAAGGCCCGGTTGGCACCCAGGTAGCGCAAGGCCTTGTCCTTCCAGGAGACGAGCTGGGGAATATTGTCGAGCACCAACCGCAGCATTTCCTGGGATTCGCGCAAGGCGCGCTCGGCCTCGTGGCGCGAGGTCACGTCCTCGACCACGCCCTCGACAAAGGCCAGATAGCCCTGGCGGTCGGCCACCAGGCGCATGGTGATGTTGGCGATAACCCGGCGGGTGTCCGGCCGCACGAACCGGCTTTCGAAGGTGACCGTGGCTTCGTCGCTCACGGTCGAATCGAGCAGTTCCTTGAAACGCTCGCGACCGGAAAAGAGCACCTCGACCAGATCGCCCCGGCGGCCGGCCAGGACGTCGAGACTGGCCACCCCGAGCATGGCAAGCAGGGCCGGATTGACGTCCACGGTACGGCCGTCCGGGGTCATGCGGAAAATGCCCAGGGCCGAGTTCTCGAAAATACCCCGGTACTTCTCCTCGGCCAGGCGCAGGCGCTCGGCCGTGCGCTTGAGCTCGGACACGTCGTAGAGCACCCCGACCAGGCCTGCGATCTGCCCCTTGGCGCTTTCGTACACGGCCCGGTGCAGGATGACGGTATGGGGCGTGCCCTCGGCGTCCAGGATGACGGCCTCGCCGACCCGCACTCCGGGCTCCCGCAAAAGCCCCGCGTCCTCGGTGGCCAGATAGCGCGACAACGGCGCCAGGCCCACGTCGGCCCCCTTATCGGTCGGCGCCGGCTCGGCGGGCAGACCGCACCATTCGCCGAAAGCCGGGTTGAAGCCCTGGTAGGTCCCGGTCCCATCCTTAAAATAGAGCGGGATGGGGATGGTGTTGACGAGGGTCTCCAGGAAGGAGAGCTGGTCCTTGAGTTTTTCCTCCACCGAGCGCCGGCGCAGGATGTTGGTCACGAGCAGGACCATGACGTAGCACAGGATGAGCAGGCTTATGATGATGGTCCAGAAGACGGCGATATTGATGTGGTAGAAGGGGTAGGGCTCGTTGATGAGGGTGTAGCCCTCGGGCAGCTTGTCCGTGGTGATGCCGAGGCGCAGCATCTCGCGGAAATCGAAGATGTAGCTGTCGTCGGTGTGGTCGATGGGCGGCAGGGCGGAAACCGGCGTGCCGTGGAGGATCTTGTCGGCCAGGTCGGCTACGAGCCGGCCTTCGGTCACACCGCTGTGGAGCTTGCCGCCGACAATGCCGTGGCCGAGCATGAACTGCCAGGGGCTGTAGATGGGCACGTCGGAATTGGCCCGAATGGCCGACAGCACCTCGTTGACCGAATAGACGTCCTTTTGCGTATCTTTATAAAAAGGAATGAGGAAGATCATGGCGTCGTCGGCGAGGTTGCGCACGCGGTCGAGGATTTCGGACAGGGACAGGTTGTCCTCGTATTCGAAGGTCAGCCGGCCCGTAAACGCGCCTTCCACGGCCTGGACCTGGTTGCGGATGGCCACGCCCGTCACCGACGTGTCGCCGAAGATGATGAGCCGGCGGCGATTCGGGTGGAAGCGCAGGGCCAGCTCCAGGGTTTCGCGCATGGCCGGGTTTTCGAGCACGCCCGTGAAGTTCGGATGTCCGTCCAGCCAGTCCGGGTGGAAGTCGTTGACCCCGCAAAAGACCACCGGGGTTTCGGGAAACAGTTCCTTGCCGTATTGGCGCAGGAAATCGAAGGCGAAGTTGTCCGAGGCCAGGATGACGTCGAACAGGGTGTGGCGGTATTTGTGCTTGTAGTAGGCGTGGAGCATCTCGCGCAGATCGGGGTCCGTGAACTTTTTTGAGTCCATGTACTCGATCTGGAGATCCACGTTGTAGTCCGATTGGGCCAGGCCTTCGCGGATGCCCTGGAGAATCTCGTCCGACCACTGGTAGCCGTTCTGGTACGAGTTCAAATACAGGATGTTGCGGCGCACCTTTTCCGCCCCGGCCTGGCCGGGCAGGACCAGACAGGCCAGCAGAACGAGCCAGAGCAGGTACTTTCGTGCGTCGGCCGGCTTCATGGGCAAGAGGTGGTTGGGCGTTTTTGGCGCATAGGTTCTCGCGCCCAGTGTCTCATGGCCGGGGGGGAAGTCAAGCCCCTGGGCCGCTTGGCGGCGGTTGCGGGCTTGCCGGTCCGGGCGGCGGAGGCTATCAAGCGAAATTTGCGGGACGGTGCCTTCGTCCCGACACCGCGCAACCTGCCTGAGGGGAGGAGTTTCGATGGATCTGACCACACTTCGCAAAAAGGCCAGGGAAGAGCTCAAGGGATTTTGCCGGGTTTGCCCGGTGTGCGACGGCCGGGCGTGTGCCGGCGAGGTGCCGGGCATGGGCGGCAGCGGCACGGGTGCGGCCTTTGCGGCCAATCTGGAAGCCCTGCGCCGGGTACGGCTGCACATGCGGGCCTTGCACGACGTCAAAACCGCTGACACGTCCACGACGCTGTTCGGCCGGAGCCTGGCCCTGCCCGTGCTGGCCGCGCCCATGACCGGCGTGGTCTACAATATGGGTGGCAAGCTCTCCGAAGCCGAGTTCATCCGGGTCATCATGGAAGGCTCGGTTGCCGCCGGCACCCTTGGCATGTCCGGTGACGGGGCCGATCCGGCCATGTTCGATTCGGGTCTGGCCGCCATCACCGCACAGGGCGGTCTTGGCATTCCGGTGGTCAAGCCCCGCAGCCAGGAGGCCGTGCGCGAGCGTCTGGCCCAGGCCGAGGCGGCCGGTGCCGTGGCCGTGGGCATGGATATCGACGGCGCCGGGCTCATCACCATGGCGCTCAAGGGCCAGCCCGTGTCGCCCAAGACTCCGGCCGAGCTGGCCGAGCTGGTCGGTGCCACCAGGCTGCCGTTTCTCGTCAAGGGCATCATGACCCCGGACGAGGCCGAGATTGCGGTGGCGGCCGGTGCGGCGGGCCTCGTGGTCTCCAACCACGGCGGCCGTATCCTGGACCATACGCCGGGCGCGGCCGAGGTGTTGCCGGCCATTGCCCGGGCGGTCCGGGGCCGGGCGGTCGTCCTGGCCGACGGCGGGGTGCGCACCGGGGTCGATGTGCTCAAATATCTGGCTTTGGGCGCCGATGCGGTGCTTATCGGCCGGCCCCTGGTGGTCGGGGCCTTCGGCGGTGGCGCCGAGGGCGTGGCCTTGCTGCTGCGAAAGCTCCAAGCCGAACTGACCGCGGCCATGCTGCTCACCGGCACCGCCTCGGTGCGCGCGGTCTCGCCACGGATATTGTGTGAAAAAGAGGGGATGGTGTAGGGGGAAACGCCTCCGGCGGCCAGGAGGGGAAAGGTTCCCCTCCTGGACCACCCCCGGCGGAAGGGGTTGTGTTCCTTCGCTAGGCTTCGAGCAGAGCGAGCAGGGCTTCGGGCGTGGTGACCGGCGCCTGGCAGGCATGGCCCCGGCAGACTTGGGCCGTGATCGGCTCCTGGGGATTCGGTGTATGGGAGTGCAGGAGCACTTCCGGCAGGTAGCGGCCGGTCAGGGCCGCGCGCAGGGCCTTGGCTTCGGGCGCGTCGGGATCGCCGGTCAGGGTCACCTCGGCGGCCGGGGTCAGCAGCACGGACAGGCCGGCGAGCAGTTGGGTGATGGCCGTGGGCCGGACCGCGGACTGGCCCGAGGCCCGGGCCAGGTGCAGGGCGGCGGGACCGTATTCCGGGTCGCCGGTCAGGCGCATGAGGCTCGTCAGCACGCAGTAGGCCACGCTGTTGCCCGACGGGATGGCCGCGTCGAAAAAGATCCGCTGTCGCAACAGCAGCTCCTCGGCATCGTCGGCCGTGAGGTGGAACCCGCCTTGCGGGGACGCGAAATGGGCCAGCATGGTCCGGGTGAGTTCCTGGGTCGCCACCAGCCAATTGGCCTCGCCCGTGGTCTGGTGGAGTTTGAGCAGGCCCCAGGCCAGGAAGGCGTAATCGTCGAGCAGGCCGGTTCCGGCCGCCTGGCCGTCGCGCAGGCGGTGCACGAGCCGGCCGTCCTGGCGACGCATGGCGCCAAGCAGGGCATTTGCGGCCGTGACCGCCCGGTCGGCGAGTTCCGCGTCGTCAAAGGCCCGGGCCGCCTTGGCCAGGGCGGCGAGCAGCAAACCGTTCCAGTCCGTGAGCACCTTGTCGTCGCAAAGCGGCCGGATGCGCCGGCCCCGGGCGTCCAGCAGCACGGCCCGGCAGCGGGCCAGGCGCGCTTCCAGGTCGTCCGGGTCCAGGCCCAGATTGGCGGCCAGCCGGTCCAGGGGCACGGGGAGATACGGAATGTTGGCGCCGGTGGTCTGGCCGGTGGCTTCGTCGTGAAAATTGCCTTCCTCGGTAAAGCCGTAGGCCGTGCAGAAAAGCTCCGCGTCCGTGAGCAGCAATTCCCGCACTTCGGCCATAGTCCAGACGTAGAATTTTCCTTCCACGCCTTCGCTGTCGGCATCCTCGGCGCTGTAGCACAGGCCGTCCGGGCCGGTCAGGTCACGCCGTACGTAGTCGAGGATGTCCCGGGCCGTCTGTTTGAAATCCGCCCGTCCCGTGGCCAGGAAGCCCTCGGTATAGGCCATGGCGAGCAAGGCCTGGTCGTAGAGCATCTTTTCGAAATGGGGCAAAAACCAGCGGTCGTCCGTGGCGTAGCGGTGGAAGCCGAGGCCCACATGGTCCCAGATGCCACCGGCGCGCATGGCGGAAAGCGTGGTTTCGACCATGGATAGGTATTCGGGGTTGCGGGTGCGGCGCCACTCCCGCAGCAGGAACAGCAATTTCTGGGGCGAGGGGAATTTCGGCGCGCCCCCGAAGCCGCCATGGGCGGTATCGAACGCGGCAACCAGATCGCCGGCGGCCGTTTCCAGGCTGGCGCCGTCCAGATCACCGCCTTCGGGTTGCTGTTCGGTCTGGGCGCGCACGGCGTCGAGCAGGCGGGTGGCGCTTTCGACCACTTCCTGCCGATTGCTGCTCCAGGCCAGGTACAGGCGTTGGAGCAGGTCCTTGATGCCGGTGCGGCCCATGCCGGATTCCTTGGGCAGGTAGGTGGTGGCGAAAAAGGGTTGTCCGTCCGGGGTCAGGACCACGTTGAGCGGCCAGCCGCCCCGGCCGGACATGGCCTGGCAAAAGGTCATATAGAGCATGTCGAGGTCCGGGCGTTCCTCGCGGTCCACCTTGATGGCCACCACGATGGTGCGCATGAGCGCGGCCACGTCCTCGTCCTCGAAGGACTCGCGCTCCATGACGTGGCACCAGTGGCAGGTGGCGTAGCCGATGGACAGGAAGATGGGTTTGTCTTCGGCCCGGGCCTTGGCAAAGGCTTCCTCACCCCAGGGATACCAGTCCACGGGGTTGTGGGCGTGCTGGAGGAGATAGGGACTTTTTTCGTGGATGAGACGGTTCGGTTTGCGGTCCATGGCGGCCTCCCTGGGGGACTCCTACCATGGGAGGCCGGTTTTGCAACCCCTTGACGTTGCGCGACTTGGGGAGGCGCCGATCGGTTTGTCTTGACCTCGGACGTGGGGGCGGGCAAAAATGACCATTTTGTAATGTGTGTCGATCCGTGATTTCAGGCCCGCCGGGACACCGTTGCGGCGGGAAAGGAGCGAAACGTGGTCAAGACCGTCGGCGGAGCCTTGTCGTCCAATTTCCTGGGTGCTGCCCCGGCCTGGTACAAGGCCTCCATCATGGCCTTTCTCATCCTCAACCCCATGCTGCTCTACACCCTGGGGCCGTACGTGGCCGGCTGGGCGCTCATCGGCGAATTCATCTTCACCCTGGCCCTGGCGCTCAAGTGCTATCCGCTGACGGCCGGCGGCCTGCTCGCCGTGCAGGCGGTGATTCTCGGCATGACCTCGCCCCAGGCGGTTTACGACGAGGTGGCTCATAACCTGCCGGTGTTGCTGCTGCTCATTTTCATGGTGGCAGGCATCCATTTCATGAAGGATCTGCTGCGGCTGGTCTTCACCCGACTTTTCGCCCGGGTGCAGTCCAAGATGCTGCTGTCATTGCTTTTTTTGCTGCTTGGCGCGGTGCTGTCGGCCTTTTTGGACGCCCTGACCGTGACGGCGGTAATGATCACCGTGGCGTACGGTTTCTATGATCTCTACCACCGCCAGGTCTCGGACAAAAAGACCGGAAACAGCCAGGATTCCGAGGGCACGGCTCCAGCCAACGCGGCCCTTGTCGAGGATTTGCGCCAGTTTCGCGGATTCTTGCGCAACATCATGATGCATGGGGCCGTGGGCACGGCCCTGGGTGGGGTGACGACCCTGGTCGGCGAACCGCAGAATCTGCTGATCGGTCATGAAATGCACTGGGATTTCGTGACCTTTTTCGTCAAGGTCGCGCCGGTCTCCCTGCCGGTGCTCGCGGTGGGAATTTTGACCTGTCTGGCTGTGGAGCGCTGGCGGCTTTTCGGTTACGGCCATCCCTTGCCCGAATCGGTTCGGGCCATTTTGGTGGCCCGGGCCCGGGAGGCGGCCGGCATGCGCACGGCCCGGGAAAAGGCCGCCCTTGTCGTGATGGCCATGGCCGCGGTGCTGCTCGTGCTGTCCCTGGCCCTGCACCTGGCCGAGGTGGGGCTGGTGGGGCTGGCCATCATCATCCTGACGGCCAGCTTCACCGGCGTGGTGGAGGAAAACCGCATTGCCCACGCCTTTGAGGAGGCCATGCCGTTTACCGCTCTGCTCACGGTCTTTTTCGCCGTGGTGGCGGTCATCCACGACCAGCATCTGTTCACGCCGGTCATCAAGACCGTTCTGGCCTTTTCGGGCCAGGCCCAGCTCGTGGCCTACTACATCGCCAACGGCCTGCTTTCCATGATCAGTGACAACGTGTTCGTGGCCACGGTCTACATCACCGAGACCCAGAAAGCCCTGGCCGCCGGGGCCATCAGCCGGGAACAGTTCGATTTGCTGGCCGTGGCCATCAACACCGGCACCAATATCCCGAGCGTGGCCACGCCCAACGGTCAGGCCGCCTTCCTGTTCCTTTTGACTTCGGGCCTGGCGCCGCTGATCCGGCTGTCCTACGGCCGCATGGTCATGCTGGCTTTGCCCTATACCGTGACCATGAGTTTGTCCGGGCTGGCGGCGGTCTGGTTTTTCCTGCACTGACCGGTTTTGTCGGCGAAAGGGTGATTGCCACTTGCTGGCCTGGCGGATGCGGGGTATGGATTCCGAAATTGTGAAATTGGGAGCAAGCGATCCATGACGCGACGGACGGTGCTTCTGGTCGATGACGAGGCTGGGCTCACGGCCATTTTGGCCAAACGCCTGACCGCCCGGGGGCTGGTCGTGAAAACGGCCGCCTCGGGTGAGGAAGGGCTGGAACTCGTGCGCCGTGACCCGGATATCGGGCTGGCCGTCCTCGACATCAACATGCCGGGTCTGGACGGCCTGGAAACCCTGCGCGCCCTCAAAGCCTCCCGGCCCGAAGTCGAGGCCATCATCCTGACCGGCTATCCGTCACCCGAAGGGGCCTTGGAAGGCATGCGCCTGGGGGCCTACGAATTCCTGTCCAAACCCTGTGACACCGACGAGTTGTACCAACGGGTCATCGAGGCGCTGGCGCGCGTGGCGGATTGATCGCCGGCGCATGCCGCCAGCGGCCCGGTGACGCGAGACGGGGGGAACACATGGCCAGAGCAAGCGGGCTGTTGAACGAGGGCGGGATGTCTTCCCGCCACAAGCTGCCGTGCCGCCGTGCCGCGGATGCCGCGCCCAAAGGCGGGGAGGATCGGGCATGAAACAACTGCAGCGCATCCTGGACAACATCATCCTGCGGGCCAACATCAACCTGCGCCATACCGGCCTGGACGTGGGACCTTATGTCTACGGCGTGGTGCCGCTGGATAAATACGCCCAGTTCTACGCCTTTTACGGCATCACCACCGAGCATCCCCTGTTTTTCGATTTCAAGTGTTCCTCTCTGGCCGGTTCCTACCTTTTCGGCCGCTGCAACGTCGAACATTCCGTGCTCTATAAGTGCGACGTGCGCGGGGACGAGCTCAAATCCATCAAAAACGCCTTCCCCATGGAAGGGGTGTGCCTGCGCCTGCACAACGACGAGATCATCCGCATTGTCGACAGCTTTTTGAGCAAGGCCCTCATCCACAGCTTCAGCCACGATCCGGAATTTCCCGAGGAATTCCTCATCAAGAATACGGTCGCCCTGTCCTATGCCAACATCCACGGGGCGCCGGTCATGGGCTCCTTTTTGGGCCCCTTTTCCACCATCGACCTGTGCACCATCCAAAACAGCTGCATCGGGGCCTATGCCTATGTGCAGGTCTGTGATCTGCAACCGAGCATCGTGGACCCGGGCCATATCTGGATTCGCAACAAGTCCGGGGACGAGTTCAACTACCGCTACGATCCGGCGGTGCTGTCGCGCTACATCTCCATCAATCCGGGCGAGCGGGCCAAGGGCATCCTCATGGACTTCGTGGAAAGCCGCAAACGCGACTTCGAGCGGGTGTTCGGCTTCCTGTATGCCTCGCGGCCCGAGACCTATTCCCCGGGCTCGTTCGTGTCGCGCTACGCCGTGGTCAAGGGCGAGACGAGTATCGGCGAAAATGTGCTCGTGGCCCAGCGCGCCTACCTGCAGAACGCCAAGATGGGCAAGGGCGCCAATGCCCAGGAAAACAGCTACGTGGTCGACTCGGTCCTGGAAGGCTATGATGTCGGCGCCCACGGGGCCAAGATCATCGGCAGCCAGCTCGGGGTCAACGTGTTCGTGGGCTTCAATTCGTTTTTGCGCGGTACGCCCGAAGCGCCCCTGGTCATCGGCGAGGGCTCGGTGGTGCTGCCCCACACCATCATCGACCTGGTCGAACCCGTGGAACTGCCGGCCTGGCATGTGGTCTGGGGCCATGTGACCTGCCAGGCGGACCTGGCCACCCAGTCCGTGTCCATCGAGGATTTCGCCAAGGTGGAGGGTGAGGCCCGCATCGGTGCCATGACCTTCACCGGCAACGGCGAACGCTTCATCCGGGCCTTCCAGAACCGCATCCATCACATCCTGGAAGACAACGGCGCCTATTTCGACGGCACCGGCAAGCTCGGCCATGCCCAGAAGACCAAGAACATCACCTACAATTTGATCCAGCCTTATGTGGAGGGCGGTTTCAAAGGGGTCTACCCCAATATGCGCATCTATCCGCTGTGCCACGACGAACTCTAACCGCCTGTTCCGAAAATAATGCCAGGACCGAAACGGCTGCCGCCTTGGTGGCAGCCGTCGGCCAGGGATCGGCCCGTTTCGATGCGTGAAGCCGAAGGCAGCCGGTCTGCGCCTTGTGCCACTTTCCCTCCCTGTCACCGCAATGGTGGAACTGAAGCGCTTTTGATCCCCTGATTTCGATATGTGTCATGCGCGTGGGTGCCTGCGCGGCCGTCGGGCTGTGTCTGTCAGGCGTTCGCCATGCCGCCTGCCAATATTTGGTCGACGGTCTTTGAGTTGACCGCACGCTCTTTTTTTTTTAAGCGGTTCCTCCGATAATGCAAATTCAGGTGTGGCGCCCGCGAGCGTGAAGGACGTTTTGCTGGACGTGATGGAATACAATGCAGTGAGATTTTCATGGAATATATTACACAACAGATATTAAGTCATCTTTGGGCACTGATTTTTTGTCTATTTGCGGTTTTTTTTATAGTTGCACTATTTTTCTCAAAATGTACTTTTTTAAAGTATATCAATATTACACTGCTTTCGCTGTGTTGTTCCCTGGCCCTTGCCGAGGTCTATTTTTCCTTGCGGCATATCAGTACCTATTATGAGCCCGTCAATACCGGAAGTAGCAAGGCCTCGGGTACCGAAGAGATGCCATGTAACGCCACCGCTGAGCCCGACCCGGTCCTGGGCTACCGGCCGATTCCCCGGCATATTTGGTCACATTGTGTCAAAAAGTATGGTTCTACGAAGGTTTATGATGCGATCTATACCTCCCTGGACAGCGGCTGGCGGGTGACGCCCCAGCGCCGGGATACGGCGGACACGGCCGTGGTCTTTTTCGGTTGCTCGTTTACCTTTGGCGAGGGCCTCAAGGATAGCGAGACATTTCCCTACCGGGTCGGCCAGTTGCTGGGAGACAGGTATCAGGTGTTCAATCTCGGCTTCAGCGGCTACGGCGCGCACCAGATGCTGGCCGAGATCGAAAGCGGGCGCCTAGATACGATGTTGCGCGGCTACAAGAAGACGCACTTTTATTTTTTGACCATCGAGTCCCATGTGGAGCGCTGCGGCGGCCTGATGCTGTGGGACCGGGACAGCCGGCGCTACGTGCTCGACCATGGCGAGGTCGTGGATACGGGGACCTTTCGCGAGCATTTGTCGCTCCCCAGGCGGTTGGCCGAGTGGGTGTTTCGCAAATCCTTCGTGTACGAGCTGCTCTTTAATCGGCCGACCAAGGCCGAGCGACAGCACATGACCGAACTTCACCTGGCCATCCTGGAAAAATGCAACAAGCTGTTGCTTGAAAAATACGGCCAACCGCTTGTGGTCCTGCTGTGGCCGGGAGCCGAATCCTTCAAGGAACCGCTTAGCCGGGCGGGCGTGGCCACCGTCGAACTGGCGCCGTTGCTGCCGGGCTACCGCGATGCGAGTAACCCCTACCGCATCCCCCATGACGGCCATCCCAATGCCCGGGCCGCGAGCATCATCGCCGAGACGATCGTCGGGCGCATCCGGGCCGAGGACAGCCAGTGAGTCTCCGTTCTTTCCCTCATCTACTTTAAATAATACATTTTTATCGGATGAAGCCTCCAGACGGGATTCCAAAGGGCACCGCCCTTTGGCCGCCGGAGGCTTTCTCCCTACCCACCACCTGCCACCCAGCACCACCACCCGCCTCCCGCCGACCGTTCACCGTGCGCGCCGCCGGTAAGCGGTTGTTTCGCGCCTGTAAACGGCGGACCGCCTCCTTTGCGCCACCTTTGCGCCTTCATGGTGCCAATCCTGCCGCCGGCCGAAATTCGCGGGCGCTTTCCCGTGGGCCCGGCTAGTCCGGAACCATCCCGGACGGCATTCCCGGCCTTCCGGGCGGACGGCGCCTTCCTGCCGTCCCGGATCAACCCCGGCCCGGCCCCGCGCCGGCTTCAAGGAGCAGCCCATGTACGCCGCAAACGCCGCCCAGCCCGATGCCCGGCGCTTCGCCGCCCTGGTCCGCAGGCGCTGGACCGTTTCCCTGGCCCTGACCGTGGCCATGCTGGCCATCTATTACGGTTTTATCGTCATGCTGGCCTTCCGGGCCGACTGGCTGGCCCTGCGCCTGGGCGAGCGGCTGACCCTGGGCCTGCCCGTGGGCCTGGGCGTCATTTTCGCCTCGTGGCTTTTAACCGGCATTTATGTCCGCTGGGCCAACGGCAGTCATGACGCCGCCGTGTTGCACCTTAAAAACGCCATGCAGGAGGGAGGAGAATGAACACCGCCTTGACCACGACCATCGGCCAGCCGAGCGTCACCTCCATCGCGTTCTTTTTCCTCTTTATTGCCGTGACGTTGGCCATCACCTGGCTTGCGGCCCGGAAAAATCGTTCAACCAGTCAATTTTACGCGGCCGGCCGGGCCGTGACCGCCTGGCAAAACGGCCTAGCCCTGGCCGGGGACTATATGAGCGCCGCCTCGTTTCTGGGCATCGCCGGGCTGGTCGCCCTGTCCGGCTACGACGGCCTCATCTATTCCATCGGCTTTCTGGTCGGCTGGCCCATCATCATGTTCCTGATCGCCGAACCCCTGCGCAACCTCGGCAAGTACACCTTCGCCGACGTGGTGGCCTACCGGCTGTCCCAGAAGCCCGTGCGCATCGCCGCGTCCATCGGCTCGCTGCTGACCGTCTGCTTCTATCTCATCGCCCAGATGGTGGGCTCCGGGGTGCTCATCAAGATGCTGTTCGGCCTGCCCTATGAAACGGCCATTCTGCTCGTCGGCGTGGTCATGATCGGCTACGTGCTCTTTGGCGGCATGCTGGCCACGACCTGGGTGCAGATCATCAAGGCGGGGCTGCTGCTTACCGGAGCCACGGTCATGACGTTCATGGCCCTGTCCCGGTTCGGCTTCGACGTGACGGCCCTTTTTACCGCCGCCGCCACGCGCTACGGCGACAAGGTGCTCAATCCCGGCGGGCTCGTGTCCAATCCCCTGGACGCGGTGTCCCTGGGGCTCGCGCTCATGTTCGGCACGGCCGGCCTGCCGCACATCCTCATGCGTTTCTATACCGTGCCCGATGCCCGCACCGCCCGCAAATCCGTGTTCTACGCCACCGGGCTCATCGGCTACTTCTACATCCTGACCTGCGTCATCGGTTTTTCCGCCATGGTGCTCGTGGGGCGCGAGGTGGTGGCCGGCATGGACAAGGGCGGTAACATGGCGGCCCTGCTCCTGGCCGAGGCCACGGGCGGCACGGTGTTTTTGGGCTTTATCGCGGCCGTGGCCTTTGCCACCATCCTGGCCGTGGTGGCAGGGCTCACCCTGGCCGGGGCCACGACCCTGTCCCATGACCTCTATGCCAACGTGTTCCGTTCCGGTCGGTCCACGGAAGCCGAGGAGATGCGCGTGGCCAAGCGGGCCACGGTGGGGCTCGGGCTCGTGGCCATCCTGCTGGGCCTGGCCTTCAAGGGCCAGAACGTGGCCTTCATGGTGGGCTTGGCCTTTGCCATCGCCGCCAGCGCCAATTTCCCGGCCCTGCTCCTGTCCATCCTCTGGCCGGGCACGAGCACGGTCGGGGCCGTGGCCAGCATTGCCACGGGCACGCTGACCGCCGTGGTGCTGATCGTGCTGTCGCCCACGGTCTGGGTGAGCGTCTTCGGGTTTGCCACGCCGATCTTTCCCTGGAAAAATCCGGCGCTCATCTCCATGCCGGCGGCGTTTTTCGCCGGTTGGCTGGGTTCGGTGCTCGTGCCCGATGCCCGGGCTCGGTCGCACTTCGCGGCCCAGCAGATCCGCAATTACCTCGGCGTCGGGGCCGAGTAGGAACGGGGGAAGCGGGGAGAGTTGGAGGGACGGAGCGGTGGAGGGGAGGGTGGGGGGAAAGGCTCCGGCGGCCAAAGGGCTTCGCCCTCTGGACTCCCGAGCGTGGAAAAGGCCTGTTTCGACAGGCCTTTTTTTATGGGTTTGGGAGGGGCGCATTTTTTGCCTGCTTGGCGCTATTTTTGGGTGAAAGTATGGTAAAGGGAGGACAAGTTTTATTGGGGGATGGAGCATAAAATATTTATTTAATTATTTTGGTGCATTGTCCACGAAATGATTCGAGGAAGCAGGCTGTGGGCAAAAAGAGATTGACGGGAATGCGGGATTTTCCTAGGTAGGAACCAACAGCAACTAGGAATAATTCTTGTGACACCCGAAGCCATGAAAACCCTCTTTGCCGCGCACGGGCTCAAGTTCACCCACCAGCGCTATCTCGTGTACCGAGCCATGGTCGCAACCAAAGACCATCCCTCGGCCGAGATGGTCTGGCGGCGGGTGCGGACCGAGGCGCCATCCATCTCCCTGGACACGGTCTACCGGACCCTGGCCGCCCTGGAGCAGCGCGGTCTGGTGCGTCGGGTGCCGGGGCAGGGCGAAGAGGGCCGCTTTGACGGAGATCCGTCGCCGCATCACCATTTGATTTGTCTGCGTTGCGGTCGGATCGAGGATTTTTGCATGACCGGGGTGGGATTGGCCGATCTGCCGCCAGCCGTGGCCGCGTGGGGAGACCCCCAGGACGCCCAGATCATCGTGCGCGGCATTTGCCGGACCTGCCTTGGCCTGTCTCGAAACACGGAACAACCACAAACCCAACAAGGAGTAACATCGTGAGCAAGTACCTTAATGATCCGAAGGCAGACACTGCTGGCGAGTCGTGTGAACAGTGGCCTTTGTCCCAGGTCGAGACGACCCTCAAAGATCTGAAGGAAGCCTTTGCCGGTGAGTCCCAGGCCAACCGCAAGTACCTCGCCTATGCCGCCGCTGCCGAGAAAGAAGGCCTCGTCGGCGTGGCCAAACTCTTCAAGGCCGCTGCCGCCGCCGAGACCGTCCATGCCCACACGCACCTGCGCAACATGAAGGGTATCGGCTCCACGGCCGACAACCTGAAGGATGCCATCGCCGGCGAGACCCACGAGTTCAAGAGCATGTATCCGGCCATGATCGAGCACGCCAAGGCCGAGGGCGACAAGGCGGCCGAACGCGGCTTCACCTATGCCAATGAGGTCGAGAAGGTGCATGCCGGCCTGTATACCGAAGCGGCCAAGGACCCGGCGGCCTATCCGGATCAGGACTGGTATGTCTGCTCGGTGTGCGGCTACACCGTCGCCGGCGGCGCCCCGGACAAGTGCCCGGTCTGCCAGGCCCTGGCCAAGGCCTTTTTCAAGGTCGACTAGCCGGTCCGGGCGAGCATACGGAGAACCTCGGGGCGAAAGGAGCAGCAATGGCCGAACCGGAAAACATGTGGCAGTGTCAGACCACCAACTGTGGCTATATCTACAATCCCGACAAGGGGGACCGGAAGGGCAAGATCCCGGCCGGCACCGCCTTTGAGGATCTGCCGGAAACCTGGAAGTGTCCGGTTTGCGGCGCGGGCAAGAAGGCCTTTCGCCCCCTGGCCGGGCCGGGCTCCAGCCTGGCGGAGAATGCGTCGCACTGAGAGCGGGGCGACCCCTTAAAGGGTCGCCCTCTGAAGATCAATCGGTCCCTGGGTGCAGGGGCCTGAAAAAGCCCCCTTCCTGCGAGAGCGGAAGGGGGCTTTTTCGTGGCGTCACTGGCCGCTCTTATGCCTTGAGCCAGGCCAGCACCTCGGCCTTGGTCGGCACTTTGCCCGACACCTTGACCACGCCGTCGATGACGACGCCTGGGGTCGTAAAAAGGCCATAACTCACGATCTGCTTCATATCGGTCACCTTTTCCACGGTCGCGTCCACGCCCGACTCCGCGACGGCCTCGCGCACGACCTTTTCGGTTTCCTTGCACCGCACGCATCCGGGGCCAAGCACTTTGATCTCCATGGTTCCCTCCGAGAATTTGCACCAGGGTCTTTGTATTCAGGCTACGCCGTACCCGATGTGCGGCGTCCGGGCATCGACCTAGACGATGACGTTGAACAAATAGCCCACGAGGAGAATTCCGAATCCGACCACGCCGGCAAAGACCAGGATCAGGCGCGGCTTGAGCACCTTGCGCAGGATCACCATCTCCGGCAGCGACAAGGCGATGACTGACATCATGAAGGCCAATACCGTGCCGAGGGCCGCGCCCTTGCCGAGCAGCGCTTCGACCACCGGCACGATGCCGGCCGCGTTGGAATAGAGCGGCACGCCAAGGACGACCGCCGCCGGCACGGACCACCAGGCGCCCTTGCCCATGATGGAAGCCAGAAAGCCTTCGGGTACATAGCCGTGAATGCCGGCGCCCACGGCAATGCCGGCCACGACATAGATCCAGACCCGGCCGACGATGTCCCTAACGGCCCGGAAGCCGGCTTCGATGCGATCGGTCCAGGTTTGGTTGTCCGGCGGTACCATCGAGGGATCGGTGCGGATTTGCAGTACCCAATCCTCGATGCCGCTTTCCAGGTTGAGCTTACCGAGCACCCAGCCCGCGACCATGGCCACGGCGAGTCCGGTGCCGAGGTAGAGGGCCGCCACCTTCCAGCCGAGTAGGCCGTACAGCAGTACCAGGGCGATTTCGTTGACCATGGGCGCGGAAATCAGAAAGGAGAAGGTCACGCCCATGGGCACTCCGGCCGTGACGAAGCCGATGAAGAGCGGCACGGCCGAGCACGAGCAAAACGGCGTGACGATGCCGAGCAGGGCGGCGAGCACGTTGCCGACGGATTCGCGCCGGCCGGCCAGCAGGCGGCGTGTGCGCTCGGGTGTGAAAAAGCTGCGGATGATGCCCACCCCGAAGACCACGAGGGTCAACAGCAACAACACCTTGGGCGTGTCGTACAGGAAAAAGGCCATGGCGGAGCCCAGATGGCTGTCGTGGGCAAGTCCCATGACCGTATAGGTGAGCAGATCGGCCAGATCGGGCAATATCCCGTACACCAGCCACCAGCCGATCAGGCCTGGGACGAGGAACAACAGATAGCGCACAAGCTTTCCATTCGCGGGACTGGGGGTCTCGGCTGCGGCAGGAGCGGTGTGGCATTGGCAGCCGGAAATAGGTTTCATGGCACGATCTCCTTTGGGGCCTTTCGAAGGCGGGTGGACGGCCCCGACGTTGTTATTGTCTATTTGGCAAAATAGCCAATAATAAACCACTGTCAACTCCCCCACTGCCAGGCTCGGTGGTTTGGGTCGATTCACGGTCGGGGCACCGGAATGCGCCCGGGGATGCGGTTGAATTTCGAAAGATATCATGCTGTGATACAGGTATATTTTTTGTCACCTTGTGATCAAATGAGCAAAAAAACGGACTAAAACCTTGACATGGCTGGCCGGGGTATTATTGCTCAATTGAGCAAAACAAAGGAGCAGTTATGCCACGACCCCGCATGCGCCGGTGGGTGACCGGCGTGCCCAAGGCCACCTATTTCAAGCCCCAGGGCATACCCCTGCGCGACCTGCAAGAGGTCCGGCTGTCCGTCGAGGGACTCGAAGCCTTGCGTCTGGCCGATCTGGAAGGCCTGACCACCGAGGCGGCGGCTGTCGGCATGGGCGTGTCCCGGCATACCTTCGGACGGGTGCTGGCCGAGGCGCGTAGCCTTGTGGCCCGGGCGCTGGTTACCGGCGCGGCCCTGCGTATCGGTGGCGGGCATTACGAGCTGGCCGGGGATCGGGATGCGGTCCTAAACGAGGACCGCGCCGAGGCTGTTCCCTATGCAATGGAGGCAAATACCATGCGACAAGGTGGAGCCGGACAAGGTGGTCGAGGCGGTGGCCAGGGACGTTGCGGACAAGGTCGCGGCGGCGGTCAGGGTCGCGGTGGCGGCCAGGGCCAGGGCGGTGGAGGTCAGTGCGGCCGAGGCCGCGGCATGGGACAGACCGGTGGTCAGCCCGGCGGTCAGCCTGGAAATACCGGTGGCGGCGCCGGGCCGTCCGCAGTCGGCCAGTGTGTGTGTCCCCAATGCGGCCAGACCCTGCCCCATACGCCGGGTTCGTCGTGCGCGAACCAGCGCTGTCCGGCCTGCGGGACGGCCATGGTCCGGCAATAAGGCAACAAAGGAGGATCGCTATGCCACGTGGTGATGGATCAGGTCCCATGTCTATGGGCTCGGGAACAGGACGCGGAATGGGCTTTTGTTCGGGCGCCAATGCGCCGGGCTATGCCAGCGCACCGGGCAATCGCGGCTTCCGGTGCGGCTCCGGCGGCAGGCGAGGACGCGGCGGCACTGGTGGTTTTGGCGGCCGGGGGCCGGTTCGCGGCGCCTGGCGCCAGGGACCCGGTATGACGGGCGCGGGCGGCATCTGGCAGGGGCCGTTTGACCCGCAACTGGAACGCAACCAACTCCAACAGCAGGTCGCAGCCATGGAATCGAATCTGGAGGCCATGAAGGCCCGGTTGGCCGCACTGGAAAAGGAACCCGCTCAGGGATAGTGTTTACGAATCGAGCGGATGTGGCGCAATCCCGCTGTCCGGCCGGACGGCGGGATTGTCGTGTCGGACCGCAGACCCGGGGCCGCGCGCCCCAAGGAGCGTGATGGATGCAAGCTGGTATTCTCGAAACCGTGCGCCGCAAGGCGCTTGAACTGTGGGAAGAGCGCGACTTGCTGCGCGAGCCCATCGCGGTCAAGGCGCGGACCTTGACCGTTCATGAGGCCATCGGCGACCCGGAAGGGGACAATTTCCCGCTGCAAAAGGGCAAGGAACAACTCATGGAAGCGGAGTTCCGCGGTGCCAAGGGCCAGGCCTTCACCGACCGCTTCGGCGATTTTGCCGGCACCCTGGCCGATGTCGCCTCCAAGCCCCTGGAGAACAATTTCCGCCGGGCGGTGTTCGTGGCCGCGCTCAACGCCAGTCTGCGCGGCCTTGGCCTGTGCGACCGCACCATCCATTGCCGCGACAAGGAGCCCGGGGAATGCGCGGCGAAATTTCGGGATCACCTCAGCGAGCGTTTCGGCGATATCCGCATCACCCAGGTCGGGTTCCAGCCCAAGATCATCGAAGCCCTGGCCCAGCGTTTTCCGCTCAAGGTGCTCGATCTCGACCCGGACAACATCGGCACGGTCCAGTACGGCGCCGAAATCCTCTCCCCGGACCGGCAGGACGAGGCCCTGGCCTGGGCCGACCTGCTCGTGGTCACGGGTTCCACCCTGGCCAACGATACGCTGGGGACGTTTTTGGTGGACAAGCCGGTCATCTTCTACGGAACGACCGTTGCCGGCGCCGCTGCCCTCATGGGCTGGGAGCGCTTTTGCGCCAAGGCGCGCTAGGGCCTTGGCCGCGCCGGGGAGGCTCGGCCCGTCTCCCCGGCGCGGGTAGGATGTGACAAGAAGGCGGTGCGGGAAAGGGCTGGGGGAAAAGCCTCCGGCGGCGCTAGCAGGGCGCTGCCCTTTGGAAACCCGTGCGGGTGGGGAGCACGTGACGCTTTCCGCCGGAAGCGTGTTTGAAAAAGCCCCTGAGAGCCTGTTGGTCTAGGATTGGGCCAGGCCGGCGGCGGCTTTTTCCACGTCCCGGGCAAAACCTTCCCGGGCGGCGGCAATGCGGCTGGCCAGGGCGGGATCGCTGACGGCCAGGATGGAGGCGGCCAGCCAGGCGGCGTTTTTCGCGCCGGCTCCGTCCAGGGCCACCGTGGCCACGGGAAACCCGGGCGGCATCTGCACCGTGGCCAGCATGGCGTCCAGGCCGCCCAGGGCCGAACCCGAGGCGGAAAGCGGCACGCCGATGACCGGCTTGGTGGTGCGGGCGGCCACGGCCCCGGCCAGATGGGCGGCCAGCCCGGCGGCGCAGATGAAGACCTGGCAGCCGTCGGCCTCGCAGTCACGGATGAGGCGTTCGGTGCGCTCGGGCGTGCGGTGGGCCGAGGTGACCGTGAAAAGATAGGGAATGTCGAGGCCGGCCAGTACCTTGGTACAGGACCGCATCTTGTCCTCGTCGGAAATCGAACCGATAAAAATAGCCACCTTGATCATGCACGCTTCTCCCGGGCCAGACCTTTGTTGCCGATGTCACGCCGGTAAAAGGCGCCGTCGAAGTTGATTTTCGCCACCGCCCGGTAGGCGGCTGCCTGGGCCGCGGCCAGATCCGCGCCAAGCGCCGTGACGCCGAGCACCCGTCCGCCCGAGGTGACGACCGTATTGCCGTCGCGGCGCGTGCCGGCCTGGTAGACCGTGACTGCCGGATCGGCCTCGGCCGCCTCGATGCCGGAAATGACCATGCCCTTGGGGTAGCGCCCCGGATAGCCCGGAGCGGCCATGACCACGCACAGGGCGCTTTGGGGCGACCAGCGCACGAGTTCAGGCGTCAGCCGGCCTTCGCGGCAGGCCATAAAAATGGCCGGCAGGTCGCTGTCCAGCCGGGCGAGCAGGGGCTGGCATTCGGGATCGCCGAAGCGCACGTTGTATTCGAGGACCTTGGGCCCGTCGGCGGTCATCATGAGCCCGGCATAGAGGATGCCGGTGAACGGATGGCCGCGCTTGGCCATTTCGGCCAGGATCGGGTTGATGACCAGCTCCATGGTGGCGGGGTAGCGGTCGGGCGGCAGAATCGGGGCCGGGCAGTATGCGCCCATGCCGCCGGTATTGGGGCCGGTATCGCCGTCGAAGGCGGCCTTGTGGTCCTGGCAGGCGGTCATGGGCACGGCCCGGGTGCCGTCGCAAAAGGCCAGGAACGAGGCTTCCTCGCCGACAAGCGCCTCTTCCACCACCACCGTGGCGCCGGCGGAACCGAAGGCGCCCTGGACCATGGCTTCGTCCAGGGCGGCCAGGGCCTCGTCCTTGGTTTGCGCCACGGTGACGCCCTTGCCCGCGGCCAGGCCGTCGGCCTTGACCACGCAGGGCGCGCCGATTTTTTCCACATAGGCCCGGGCGGCCCGGATGTCGGTGAAGGTTTCGTAGGCGGCGGTAGGCACGCCGGCCGCGGCCATGACATCCTTGGCAAAGGCCTTGGAGCCTTCGAGGCCGGCAGCATAGGCATCCGGACCGAAACAGGGCACGCCGGCCGTTTCCAGGGCGTCGCGCAACCCGGCCACAAGCGGGGCTTCGGGACCGGCCACGACCAGGTCCACGCCCCGATCCTTGGCCAGGGCGACCAGGCCCGGCACGTCGGTATCGGCCACGGCCACGTTTTCACCGCAGGCGGCGGTGCCGCCGTTGCCCGGAGCGGCCAGGATCGCCGTGACATCGGGACTTTGGGACAGTTTGCGGGCCAGGGCGTGCTCGCGCCCGCCCGAGCCTACCACGAGAATGCGCATGCCGCGTCTCCTTCGGGGATCTGCCGCCAGCGTTCGGAAAGATGCCCCCGATTTTCCCTTGCATCCCGTTGCGATGGGGAAAGGGGGGCTTTGGGGCCGCTGGTGGCGGAAAAATGCAGTAGTCGGAAAGGCTGAAAATGGCAAACCGGCCCGGACCGTGCGCGATCCGGGCCGGAGGCGTATCCTAGGTCAGGGCGCGCTTGGCGCCGCTGCCGTCGTGCAGTTCGGCGATCAGCCGATTAAGTTCCTGGGCCTGGGCGGCCAGATCGCCCACGGCCTGGGTGGACTGGGCCATGGCCTGGGCGGTTTCCGCCGCGATGGCGCTGATTTCGCCGATGGCCCGGTTGATCTCCTCGGACGTGGCCGATTGCTGTTCGGCCGCCGTGGCGATGGAGCGCACCTGGTCGCCGGCTGCCTCGACCATGGACACGATCTCGGCGATGGCCGCGCCGGAACGCTGGGCCAGGCCGGTGGCTTCGCCGACCCGGGTCACGGCCCGGTCCACCCGGGATACGGCATCGGCCGTACCTTGCTGGATGCCGGCAATGGCCGCGCCCACTTCCTTGGTGGCGTTCATGGTCTTTTCGGCGAGTTTGCGCACCTCGTCGGCCACCACGGCAAAGCCGCGTCCGGCCTCACCGGCCCGGGCCGCCTCGATGGCGGCATTGAGCGCCAAGAGGTTGGTCTGGTCGGCGATGTCGGAAATCACGTCCATGATCGTGCCGATGCCCCGGGCTTGTTCGCCCAGGGTACGCATGTTTTCGGTGAGCTGGGAGGCTTCGTCGTGGACCGAGGTGACGGCGGAGGTGACTTCTTCCACGAGTTCGGCGCCCTGGTGGGCCCGTTCCCGGGCGTTGTCCGCGCTTTGGGAGGTGGCGGCGGCGTTTTTGGCCACTTCCAGGATGGTGGCGTTCATTTCCTCGACCGCGGCGGCCGTGTCCTGCACCCGGGAGTTCTGGACATCGGCACCCCGGTTGGACTGCTCGATCTGGGCCGAGAGTTCCTCCGAGGCGGCGGCCATGCGGTCGGCGACCTGGGAGGCTTCGGCCGCCGCCCTGGCGATGACCGTGTTTTGGCCTTCGATGCAGGTCTTTTGGGTGTGGATTTCCGTCAGGTCGTGCCAGAACGTGATGGAGCCGAGCAGGGCGCCGTCAAGATCGTAAAACGGCGTGGTGTGTACGGTGATCCGCAGGTCCTTGCCCGAGGGGGCACGGTAGTCGATTTCCTCGACCAGGGAGCGCCGTTCCTTGATGGCCCGGTCGGACAGGGTTTCGTGGTTGGCATCGCCCCGGAAAAAGAGGCCGGACCGCTGGCTCAGATAGCTGTCGCGCGAACCGGTCTTTTCGAGCAGCCGGCACATGGCGTCATTGACCCAGAGGATGTTGAAATCCGGGCCGACAATGGCGCACGGGGTGGGGATACCGTCGAGGACGCCCTGGGAGAATCCCAGCCGTTTTTTGAGCTCGTCGACCATGTGGCGCAGGTTGCCGGCGAAGGTGGCCAGTTCGGCCTGGAACCGGCCGGCCATGGCGGCCTTGTAGTCGCCGGCGGCGATGTGCGCCGTGAAGTCGCTGAGGGAGCGCAAGGGGTGAAAGACCAGCCGTCTGGACTGCCAGGTGATGAGAGTGGCCACGCACAGCAGCACCGCCACGCCGATGCCGAGCAGGACCAGACGTTGGGTCCGGGCCGGCGCGGTCACCTCGGCATCGAAGGAGGACATGCACACGAGCCAGCCGGTGGAAGGTATCCGGGCCACGGCCATGTACTTTTCCTCGCCCTTCCAGTCGTAGCGGAAGCTCCCCTCACCGGAGGCCAGGGCCTTTTGGACGAAATCCTCCTTGGACACGTCCTGGAGCAGGAGCTTTTTGTCCACGCCATGGGCGATGACCCGGCCGGAGGCATCCAGGATGTAGCCGTAACCCCGTTTGCCGAAACGGACCGGATCGATGGTTTCCTGGGTGAAGATATTCCACAAGGGGCATACGGCCACGCCGCCGAGCAGCTTGCCGTCCGGACCGTGCACGGCCTTGGCCGCCACATAAATGAGCTTTTCACCGGTGGTGGCTTTCATGGCCGAGGCACTAAAGGCCACGTCCTTGCCGCTGAGGATGCCTTTGACATAGTCGCGGCTGGCTCGTTCACCGCCGGTCAGATCCTTGCCTTCGGTATTGGAACCGGCCAGGATTTTGCCCTTGGTGTCGAAGATGAAAAAGGACCAGTAGGTCGGGAAACCTGCGACAAAGGAGCGCAGTCGCTCCTGGGCCCTGGCCGGAGAGCCGGTGAAGGCTTCCAGGATGGCGTCTTGGCTGGCCAGGGAATTGGCCACCTCGACGCTATCACGGATGGAGTTCTGGGCCGACTGGGCGATCAGCCGGGCGGTCTGGTTCAGGGAACTTTCCTGAATGGCGGCCACCATATGGTAAGACGAAGTGGAAACGTACGTGACCAAGGCCGCGACGCCGATCAGGATGGAGAGGGTAGCGGAAATGGCGAGCCGGGTGTTGATGCTGGCATGACGCATAAAAACTCCTCACATTGCACGACAAAAGCTCGCACCCCAAGGCTGGGGCAATCCGAACGGGGAAACTGGTCTTCACGACGTGGGCATGGTTTCCCGATTTGTTCGGTGGCGGCTTCCGACAGCGTGCCATACGGGCAAAAAGCGGTGGAAGCAAGCCGCTAACGGCTGTGGAGAGCAGCGGTTTACGACTCTTTTGATTCCGTGCGTGTTCGTCTGGTTTCCGCACGGACAAACAGCGCATCCCCGGACACGATGTGGCCGGCGGGATCGCGGAAAAAATCGTAGACGCCGTCGAGGCACAGGCCGAAACCTTCCAGATACGCTTCCAGCTCCGGCAACAGCGCCTGGCCGGCATACAGCGGAGAGCGGGCCATTTCGGCCACCACGGCCGTGACGCCGGGCAGGAGGTCGCTTGCGCCGCGAAGCGCCGGCAGTTCAAAGCCCTGCACATCGAGCTTGATGACATCGGCCCGCGGCACAACCGCGTCCAGACGCACGACCGGCACCTCCACCGTGTCCGTGACAGGTAGTTCCTGGCCGGCGTACTTTTCCCGGATGCCCGTGGGGGGCAGCAACGAGGACAGGGTGGGGCGGGACAGGATCGTCAGCGGCAACGTGGCGGGCGCCTCGCCCAGGGCGGCGGATCGGACCGCGACCCGGGGCTCGTCCGCGAAGCGTTTGGCGAGCTTGCGGGCCAGGCGCGGCTGGGGCTCGAAAGCCGTTACCCGGCAGTCGGGCCAGACCGCAAGGAATCGTTGTGTCACCGCGCCTTTGTTGGCGCCACCGTCCACCACCGTCGGCCGGGGCGGTAGGGCCAGGGCGCGCAGTCTTTCCAGCCAGCTCTCCATACTCAACCCTTTTCCCCATGGTTGGCCCCGCTGTCCAGGGGCAGGCGCACCGTGAACACGGCCTGGCCATCCTCGGCCTGCTCGAAGCTCAAGGAGCCGCCCATGTTTTTGACCAGCCGATGGGCCAGGGGCAGTCCCACCCGCTCCTCGCCTTCCTCGAAGGGCAAAAAGAGCAACTCCGGTTCCCGGACCGGGACCGGCGCAGGATAGACGACGGTCAGCCGGGCGAACCGCTGGCCCGGGGCGGTGGCGACTCGGGCCGTCCCCCCGACGGGCAGGCGTTTGGCCGCGAACCGGATCAGGGTCGTGACCACTTGGCTCAGCAGATCCGGGTCCAGGCGCAGTTGGGGCAAGGCGGCATTCAGGCTGGTTTCGATGCGGATATGACGGGCCGCCAGTTCCGGGGCCAGGAAATCGAGGGTCGTGGTGACGATGGCGGACAGGGCGCACAGCCGGGGCCGCAGGTCCACGGGATGGAGGTAGTTGCCGATTCTGTCCAGGATGTCTTCCAGACGTCGGGCCTCGGCCAGGATGATGTCCACCTCGTGGCTGTCGGGCAGGCGGTTTTTAAGCCGGTTGGCGAAGCCGGCGATGGAAAACAGCGGATTGCGGATCTCGTGGGCGACCTCGGCGGATATGGCCCCGAGAGTCTTGAGTTTTTCTTCCTGGACCACAAAGCGTTCGAGTTCCACCCTGTCGGTGATGTCCACGGCGATGCCTTCCACCAGGGCGGGCTGTCCCGGTCCCGGCGGCAGGGGCGCGGGCATGGCCGTGACCAGGGCCTGGATGGTGGCGCCATTTTTGTGCACCAGCCGGCACTCCTCGGTCCGGGCCCGGTCGTGGTCACCGGAGCCGTCGAGGCTGGCGCGAAGGCGTTCCCGGTCGTCGGCATGGACCCGGGACAGGAACCAACCCGGCGTGGTCATGGCTTCTTCGCGGGCATAGCCGAGCATGGTGCGGCAGTATTTGTTGACGAATTCCAGCTCGTGGTCCGGGCGCAGGACAAAGACCAGCAGCGGCAGATTCTGGACCAGGGTGATGTAGCGGGCCTGGGCCCGGTCCACGGCCTTGGCCAGCCGGGCCCGGTCCAGGACCGCGGTCAGGGCATGTTCCACCAGATCGAAACTGACAATGGGTTTTTCCAGGTAGTCGGCCGCGCCCATGCGAAAGGCCCGGATGACGCCGGCGATTTCGTCCTGGCCGGAAATGACGATGACCGGTGGGGCGTTTTCGTCCTCGGCCAGGGCGGCCAGGACCTCGAAACCGTCGATCTCGGGCAGGCGCAGATCGAGCAACACGGCTTCGGGCCGGGTTTTTCCGGCCAGGGCCAGCCCCTGACGACCGTCGATCGCTTCCAGGGGCGTATAGCCGGCACTGGTCAGCCACAGGCACAGACCGCGCCGGAAATCCGCGTCGTCTTCGATGACCAGAATGGGTGGGCTCGTATGGGTCATGGCCAGGCTCCGGGTTAAGGCTGCGGGCAATGCCGGCAGGAACGGGGCACCCCGGGCCGGGATTCCCGATATCCCTTGTACGCCAAAGGGACCGTGGCGACCAGAGGGACGCTTCGATGCCGTTTGTGCGGCGAATGTGAAATTGGCCTTGCAAAAATGTCAAACTGAATTTACTCCTGCCTCTGTCGTGCCGTTCGTGCGCGCAACGCCGATCCATGGAGAGAGGATTGGCGCGGCACGTGTCGGACGGATGGAGACACGACGGCGTCAAACGGTAGCGTACAAAAACGTCACGAGAGGGGGATACCATGAACGCGGCGGATACCGCATTCGTGCTCATTTCGGCGGCCCTGGTTCTGATCATGACCCCGGGCCTTGGTCTGTTCTATGGCGGCATGGTCCGGGGCAAAAACGTCCTCGGCACCCTCATGCATTCCAACATCCTGATCGGCACCGTGTCCGTGCTGTGGGCCATTGCCGGTTACAGCCTGGCCTTTGGTGGCGACATCGGCGGCCTGATCGGTAATTTCGACTACTTGTTCCTCAAGGATGTCGGCATGACGGCCAAGGAAGGCGTGGACAACATCCCGCATCTGGCCTTCATGATCTTCCAGTGCATGTTCGCCGTCATCACCCCGGCGCTCATCACCGGCGCCTTTGCCGAGCGCATCAAGTTTTCCGGTTTTCTGCTTTTCACCACCCTGTGGTTGTTCGTGGTCTACTGTCCCATGGCCCACTGGGTCTGGGGCGGAGGCTGGATGGCCAAGATGGGTGCCCTGGACTTTGCCGGCGGCGCCGTCGTCCACATGAGCTCCGGTGCCTCGGCCCTGGCCGCCGCCCTGTACCTGGGCAAGCGCCACGGCTACGGCAAGCAGGCGTTCATTCCGCACAACCTGCCGCTCACCATTCTCGGCGCGGGCTTGCTCTGGTTCGGCTGGTTCGGGTTCAACGCCGGCAGCGCCCTGGCCGCTAACGGCCTGGCCGCCTCGGCCTTCGTGACCACCCATCTGGCCGCCGCGGCCGCGGCCGTGAGCTGGATCGTGGTGGAGTGGTTCCATCGCGGCAAGCCCACCACCCTGGGCATGGCTTCCGGCGCCGTGGCCGGCCTGGTCGCCATCACCCCGGCCGCCGGCTTTGTCGGCCCCATGCCGGCCATCATCATGGGCCTGATCGCCGGTGGCCTGTGCTACGGCGGCGTGCTGCTCAAGGGCGTGCTCAAGTACGACGACGCCCTGGACGTGGTCGGTATTCACGGCCTGGGCGGCACGTTCGGCGCCCTGGCCACGGGTGTGTTCTGCTCCAAGGCCGTCAACGAACTCGGCGCCGATGGCCTGATCTACGGCAATGCCCATCAGGTCTGGATACAGTTCATTTCCATTGTGGCCACCTGGGGCTTCTGCTTCGTCATGTCGCTGATCCTCTTTAAAGTCGTGGACTTGATGGTCGGTATTCGGGTAAGCGTGGATGACGAGACCAAGGGTCTTGATGTCAGCCAGCACAGCGAAGTCGGCTATCAGCTCTAACGAGGGGGAAAGGAGCTCGCCATGAAGAAGATCGAAGTCATCACGCGGCCCTACAAGCTTGATGAGATCAAGGAAAAACTCACTACCATCGGCATCAAGGGTATGACCGTCTCCGAGGTCAAGGGCTTCGGCCGCCAGCGCGGCCATACCGAAGTCTACCGTGGCGCCGAATACCAGGTGGATTTCGTGCCCAAGGTCAAGATGGAACTGGTGGTCGAGGACGGCCTGGCCGCCGAGGTCATCAAGACCATCCAGGCGGCGGCCCAGACCGGTGAGGTGGGCGACGGCAAGATTTTCGTCACCACCGTGGACGAGGTCATCCGCATCCGCACCGGCGAAACCGGCAACGCGGCCGTGTAGAGCCTCTGTCGGGCGCTTGGTCGCCCGTTGCGGGAATGTGATGGCCGGGGGGGACGCCTGCGTATGCTGGGCGGCCTCCCCGGCTTGTTTATGGTGCCCGACCAGGCTGTGTACCGGTGGGCACCAAAACGTATGCTGTTCGATCTTCCGGTCGGGATTCCAAAGGGTGAAACCCGTTGGCCGCCGGAGGCGTACAACTGTAGCTCCTGGAGTCACGCATCATGCCATCCGAGGCGACCCGGCCGCGCAGTGCGGCCTTGCTGGAGGAGGGACGGGCCCTGCTCGACGCGGCCCTGGCCGATGGCCGGGTGGACGAGACCTATGTCGCGGCCTTGTCCGATGCCTATGACCGGTATTTCCGTCAGCGTCTGGGCGAATTGGCCGCGAGCGGCGAGCCGGGGCCGAGTTGCGCCCTGCTGGCCGTGGGCGGCTACGGCCGGCGCGAGCTGTGCCCGGCCTCGGACATCGACGTGCTGCTCGTGTTCGGCGGTGAGACTCCGGACACCGCCCCGGACATGGCCCGGTTCCTCTTCTTCCCCTTGTGGGACATGGGCGTCGAACTCGGCCATGGCGTGCGCACCATTGCCGAATGCCTCGACCTGGCCAAGGCCGATCCGCAGGTCCTGGCTTCGTTTCTCGACCTGCGCTTCGTGGCCGGGGACGAGGACGTGGCCCGGGGGCTGGCCGCGCGGCTGGAGACGGATGTCTTTGCCCCTGGCGCGGCCGGCTTCGCCGACTGGCTGACCGGGCTCAACGAGGTGCGGCGCCGGTCTTACGGCGATGCCGGCGGCATGCTCGAACCCAATCTCAAAAACGGCCTGGGCGGACTGCGCGACTGGCATCAGGTGCGCTGGCTCCTGCGCCTCGCCCGGTCGCGCGGTTTCGAGGCCGCGGCCCTGACCCCGGAGCTTGAGACCTTGGGCGCCGAGGCCCGGTTTCTACTCGGCGTGCGCAACCATCTGCATCGGCTGTCCGGCCGGAAAAACGACAAGCTGTATTTCGAGTTCCAGGAAAAATTGGCCGCGATCCTCGGCTTCGAGGCCGGGGGCGACCGCAAGGGCGTCGAGCATTTCCTGGCGCGGCTGTTGCGGCTCATGGACGACTTGCTCGCCTTGCGCCAGTCGGTGTGGCCGCTTTTGGCCGGGGCCTGCGGCGCGGTGGATTTGTCCGTGCCGGCCACGGTCGTGGCCGATGGCGTGGAGCTGGCCCCGGAGGGGCTGCGTTTTGCGCCGGGCCTGTCCGACCCCCAGGCCATGGAGCGCATCTGGCCGCTTTTTGCCCAATGCGCCGCCCTGGGGCGGCCCCTGGCCCACGAAACCGCCAAGCGCTTGCGGGATCTGGCTGCGCCGTTGGCCGATTTGGCCAAGGTTTCGCCGCGTACCGGCCGCAAGATTTACGACGCCCTGGGCGCGCTCATGCAGGCCGATGCCGGGGGCATGGCCATGCTGGCCTTGCTGCGTTCGGGCATCCTCGGGGCCGTGTTGCCGGAATTCGCCCGGGTGGCCGATCTCGTGAGCTTCGACCTCTACCACATCCACCCCGTGGGCCGGCACAGCCTGGAGACGGTGCGCTTGCTCGCCGCCATCGGCCGGGAGGACACCGGGCGCTACACCGCCTTGCTGCGGGGGCTGCCCCGGCCGGAACTCGTGTTTTGGGGCGCGCTTCTCCACGACGTGGGCAAGGGGTTGGGCGGCAGCCACGCCGAAAAGGGCGGCGAACTGGCCGAGGCCATGCTGGCCGGGCTGTCGGCTCCCTTGGAGGAGCAACGCGCCGTGGGCGGGCTTGTGCGCGAGCATTTGCTGCTGCCGGACACGGCCACGGGCCGGGACCTGGCCGATCCGGACGTGGTGGCCCGGGTGGCCGGCCGGGTGGCCACGGTCGCGATGCTCGACATGCTGACCTTGATCGCCCGGTGCGACGGTCTGGCCACCGGTCCTCAGGCCTGGACCGGCTGGAAGGAGTCCCTGGTCTTCGAACTGGCGGCCAAGGTGCGCACGGCCATCGAACAGGGCCGGCTTTTCGACGCCCGGGACGCCGCGGTCATGCTCGAAACCCGGGATAAGCTGCGCGAGCTGGCCCGGGGCCGGATTCCGGTCGAGGCCCTGGAACAGGCCATGCTGGCCATGCCGCCGCGCTATCTGGTGGCCGTGGCGCCCGAGGACATCCTGGCCCATCTGGAACTTTTGGCGCAACTGGACGAGGCCGAGGCCGAAAGCCGCCGTATGCGCGTGGCGGACAAGCCCGGTTGCGAGGTGGCGGTGCTCGCCCAGGCGCCGCTGCCGCGCGGGGCCGGTTTCTCCGTCACCGTGGCCGCCCGCCATGTCCGGGCCCTGTTTCCGACCGTCACCGGCGTGCTGGCCCTGCACGATTTGTCCATCCACGACGCCGACGTGTTTGTCTGGGACAACGGCGTGACCCTCCTGGCGCTGCGCACGGGCAATCCGCCCGACGTGCTCTATGCCGACGAGGTGTTCGCCCGGGTGACCCGGGCCATCCGCTACACCCTGGCCGGCAAGCTGTTCCTCGATTACCGTTTGGCCCAGAAGCGGGGGTCCTTTCTGTGTCCGCCGGCCGGCAAGGGGCCGAAGTCCCCGCCGGAAGTCCGCGTGGACAACCGCATTTCCGATCTCTACACGGTCATTGACGTGTCCTGCGACGACCGGGTGGGACTGCTTTATGACATCGCCCGGACATTGCACGAACTGCGCCTGGAAACGCATCTGGCCAAGGTCATGACCCCGGGCGGCCGGGTGCGCGACGTGTTTTACGTACGCGGGGCCACGGGCGGCCGGGTGGAGGACCCGGAACAGATGGCCGAGATCAAGGCCGCCTTGCTCCACCGGTTGACCGCCGGCGATCCCTGCGCCGGGCGTTGAGGCGCATTTCCGAGTCGGATGGGCCGGATTGGCCGGTCGGAGCCGGCTTGACGGCGGTTGGCGAAGTGGGGATAAAAAGGTGGTGCGTATTCGGCCAGAATCGGAGTTTTTGGCCGCCCAAGGAGCTATGATGGACGCAACCGCCGCTTCCGCCTGCCCGCCGCGCATTGGCGAGCCGGCCCCGGATTTCGAGGCCGAAACCACCCAGGGGATTTTGCGCTTGGAGGATTTCCGGGGCAGTTGGCTGGTGCTTTTTTCCCACCCGGCCGACTTTACCCCGGTGTGCGCCTCGGAACTCATCGCATTCGCTGCTGCGGCCCCGACCTTGCGCCAGCTCCACTGCGAACTGCTCGGCCTGTCGGTGGACTCCATTTTTTCCCACATTGCCTGGGTGCGCGCCCTGGAAGAGAAGTTCGGCGCAGTCATCGATTACCCGCTTGTGGCCGACACCACCGGCGATATGGCCCGGCAATACGGCATGATCATGCCGGCCGAGTCGCGCACCGAGCCCGTGCGGGCCACGGTCGTCCTCGACGACCGGCAGATCGTACGCGCTTGGATGGCGTACCCCATGACGACCGGACGCAACGTGGATGAAATCGTGCGTCTGGTTGAGGCTCTGCAGACCACCGATGCCCACGGCGTGGCCACGCCGGCGGGCTGGAAGCCGGGAGCGGCAGTGCTTGCGCCGCCGCCGCGCACCCAGGCGATGGCTGCGGAACGGGTCCGGGCTGGAGGCCCGGGGAGCCCGGATTGGTATTATTGGACAAAGGAGACTGCATGAGGCGCGATTTGATCGACGCGGACGAAAGTCTGGTCGCCATAAAATCGGACGGATCATTGACGCAGACCGCCAAGGATATCCTGCGCGCCTGCGACACCCCTGCCACCCAGGAAGAGATCGCCCGGATTCTGGTCCGGCATTTTTCCCAGGTCGGTCCCTTGGTCCTGGATTGCATCCAGCTGGGTTTGCTTGAGGATCAGGGCGGTCGGTTGGCCTTGACCACCTTTGGCCACGAAAAGCTTTTCCTCTGACCCGGACTTCCGCCTGTTCCCGCTTCTTGGTCGACACCCTCCCGACGGGGGAGGATGTCCTTTACGCTCCGGGTGCCCGGTATTATGGTCCGGGTCACGGCCGGCTGTCCGGGGCGTCTGCCTGGGAATTTCCGGCCAAGCGGGAGGTCGACGAAAACGCATGGATTGGTCACGCGCGGCTTGGAGCTTTGGTGAGGCCGGGGTGTGCAGCCGGTGTGCCGAGCAAGGCCCGACCTGCTGCGTCCTCACGCCGGGAAACGAGGATTTGTGCTTTCCTGTTTCCACCATCGAGCGGCTCCGCATCGAGGAACATATCGGCCTCGACCGGGGAGCCTTCACCCTGGAGCCCAATTCCGTTGCCTTTCGGGATTCGATGCACCGCATGTTTCCCAATGACGGGACGGCGGTGGAACGCTTGTTCCCTGAAGGTGGCAGCCATGCGCGCTTGAGTTGCGACAAGGAAGGGCGTTGCGTGTTTTTGCGCCGGTCCGGTTGCCTCTTGCCAAGGCCGGCGCGACCGTATTATTGCCGCCTCTTCCCGTTGTGGGTCACGGGTGACCGGATCACGGTCTTTGCGGCCGCCGGTTGCCTGGCGCGCCGCGAGGCCCAGGATCTCGCCGCGATCCTTGACCTGCTCAAATGCGCTGCATTCACGGCCTTTGACCTGCACGGCAGGTTGCGTCTGGCCTGGGGGCTGCCTCCCAAGGAAGGCTTACCGTGCGTCACTCCCTCCCGAGCGAGATTTCCTAAGTGAAAAAGATTGTTCTGCTGCTGGTGCTACTTGGCATTGTGGGCACGTTCACGGGTCTGGCCGGTCTGATCGGCCTGTACTACTGGGCGTCCAGCGATCTGCCGAGCTTCCGCAAGATCACCGACTACCGCCCGCCCCTGGTCACCACAATCTATACCCGGGACAACAAGGTCCTCGGCTATCTCTATTCCGAGAAGCGGTTCCTCGTGACCCTCGGGGAAATGCCCGAGTATCTGCCCAAGGCCTTCCTGGCCGCCGAGGACTCGACCTTTTACCAGCACGAGGGCGTGGACATTTCGGCCATCTTCCGGGCCATGATCAAGAACCTCCAGCGCGGCGGCATCAAGCAGGGCGGTTCCACCATCACCCAGCAGATCATCAAGCGGCTGCTGCTGTCCTCGGAAAAGAGCTACAAGCGCAAGATCCGCGAAGCCATCCTGGCCTATCGCCTGGAAAAGTACCTGACCAAGGACGAGATCCTCACCATTTACCTGAACCAGATCTACCTCGGTTCCCGGGCTTACGGCGTGGAAGCGGCGGCCCGGACCTATTTCGGCGTCCATGTGGGCCAGCTGAGCATTGCCCAGGCGGCCTTGCTTGCCGGCCTGCCCCAGGCGCCCACCCGTTACAGCCCTTTCCGCGATTTCGAGTCGGCCAAGAACCGCCAGAAATACGTGCTCGGCCGCATGCTCGTCCAGGGCTGGATCACCCAGGCCCAGCACGACGCGGCCGTGGCCGAACCGCTGGTGTTCAAAAGCATGCCCGATCCCTCCTGGGAAGTGGCCCCGTTTTACCTGGAGGAAGTGCGCCGGGAGCTCATCGACCGCTTCGGCGAGGACCAGGTCTATAACGGCGGCTTGCACGTGCACACGGCCGTGGACCTCAAGCACCAGGAAGCGGCTGAGCGGTCCCTGCGCGAGGGGCTGGTGGCCTCGGAAAAACGCCGGGGCTACAAGCCGACCCTGGAAAAGCTCGAAAAGGACAAATACGCCGACTTTTTCGAGCGCAGCAATGTGCCCGAATCCCAGCTCACCCCGGGACATTGGCTTAAGGCCCTGGTTGTCGAGCTTTCGAATCAGGGCGCGGTGGTGCGGTTCGGTGACAAGCTCGGCGTCATCCCCCCGGACGAGATGAGCTGGGCCAAGGGCAAGGTGGAAGTGGGCGACCTGATCTGGGCTTCGGTCCTGGCCGCGCCGGACAAGAGCGTACCAGACACCGCACCGACGCCTCCTCCGGTCGAAAAGCGCGCTCGCAAAGGCAAGGCTGCCCCGGAGCCTGACAAGACCCAGCCCAAACAGCCGGCCAAGCCCATGTGGAAGCTGGCCATGCAGCTTGAACCGCGCATCGAGGGCGCCATTGTGTCCATGGACCCGCGCACGGGCGAGGTGCTGGCCTGCGTGGGCGGGTTTTCCTTCGAAAAAAGCCAGTTCAACCGGGCGACCCAGGGATTTCGCCAGCCCGGTTCTTCGTTCAAGCCCATCGTCTATTCCGTGGCCATGGACAACGGCATGACCCCGGCCACGGTGGTGCAGGACGCGCCGTTTTCCTATGTGGACCCCTGGAGCAAGCAGGTCTGGTCCCCGGGCAACTATGAAGGGGACTATTCCGGACCCATGACGATTCGTTCGGCCCTGGCCAAGTCCAAAAACCTGGTCACGGTGCGGGTCGCCCAGCAGGTGGGCATGAAGAAAATCGTGGAGCGGGCCCAGGCCTTGGGACTGCGCGGTGAATTCGTGCCGTTTTTGCCGGTGAGCCTGGGCGCGGTGGCCGTCAACCTGCTCGACATGGTGCGGGCCTATTCCGCCTTTGCCCGGGATGGTTCGACCATCAATCCGCGCTTCATTCTTGATGTGAAAAGCCCCTGGGGTGAGGAAATTTTCGACAACAAGCCCGAGATCAAGCAGGTCCTGAGCCCCCAGACCGCCTACATCATGGACTGTCTGCTCAAGGAAGTGGTCCGGGCCGGCACGGCCACGGCGATCAAGGTGCTGGGGCGGCCCCTGGCCGGCAAGACCGGCACCACCAACGATTTCCAGGACGCCTGGTTCATGGGTTTTTCGCCCTATTTGCTGACCGGCTGCTATATCGGTTTTGACCAGCCCAAGCCCATGGGCCGGGGCGAGACCGGCGGTCGGGCGGCCCTGCCTATCTGGCTGGGCTACCGCAAGGCCGTGGAAAACGACTACCCGGTGGAAGATTTTTCCCGGCCTCCGGGCATTGTCATGGGGACGGTGGACGGGGTGCCCATGGCGTTCAAGGAAGGCACGGAAAAGGGTTCCATGGCAATCATGGACGAGGAGCAGGAGAAGGCCTTTTTCAGCGATCCCAACGCGCCTCTCGGCAAGGGCGAGGATTTGCTCAAGCAGATGTTCTAACGTTTTTGCGGCGCGTTATGCGTCCGGCCGGGTCGGGATTTTGGTCCTGGCCCGGTTTTTTTTTTGCGGTACGGAGCCGATACACGGCGGCCTGTCTTGCTTCGGTCTGTGGATTATTCTGTTACAATGCAGAAATTTTTTGTTGAATGCCGTGTATTGTGTATAAATATTGCAATGTATCACGAAAAGAGTGGTAAAAAATTCCCCTGACTTCGTTGTGCAAGACAAGGGGGAATTGCATTTCTGAGAGGTGTCTCTTCGAAATGTTCAACAGACGAAAGGGGAAATTCTTGAGAAAGACGAGATAAATTTAAAAAAGTTACAGAATATTTATTTATTTTTACTCTATAAACTTACCGTGTAGCTGTCCGATAAGTGCCGCGATATCCAGGCTGCAAGTGAACAAAGGAGTCAGACCATGGATCTTCTCAGTCTTTCCTACGACACGAATAATGTTGGCATTTTAAACGGCACGAGCACGTCTTCCACCTCCGGCACAGGTTCGGCGACAAGCTCGCTGACCATGGGCGCCTTGGCGACCAACAGCAGTGATGACTCGAATTTTTCCCAGGGCGCGGCCCTGATGAGCAAACTGTCCGACCTGCAAAGCTCGGATCCGGACAAGTTCAAGGAAGTGGCCCAGCAGATTTCCGACAAACTCTCCGAAGCGGCCGGCAGCAGTTCGGACAGCGAGCAGGCGAGCATGCTGTCGGATATGGCCGACAAGTTCGCCACCGCCGCTTCCACCGGCGACATGTCCTCCCTGGCCCCGCCCGAGGCGGCCGCCGGTGCCGGCTCCCAGAGCCAGGCCGCGCTCAAATACAGCCAGACCGGCTCCTCCACGGGCACCAATCCCATGGAGGCGGCCGGCAGCATCATTTCCGAAGCGCTTTCCAGCGTGGAAACAGCTTCGGCGTAAGCCGCCGTGAGCGCCATTCCCCGTCGCCGGGCCTTTGCCGGGCGACCGGCGACGGGGACGTTCGCGGTTGGGGGGATGCTCAGGCGCCGGGCTTGGCGCTGTCTCCGGCCAGCAGGGCGTTTTCGAGGCTGAGCGTCTCGGCGGCCGGGTATTTGCGGGCCAACCGCTGGATATCGTCCAGATAGCGGTGGGCGTGGCTCAAATAAAACGATAAGGCTCGGGCGAATTTCTTCCCCACCAAGCCGTCGATGAACAGACGGCTGATCTCCTTTTCGCGCAGCAACACGTACTGCGAGAGCAAGAACACCCGCCGTTCCTCCAGGGACATGGCTCGCAAGGCCCGCTCCAGAACCGTGCGCGCCCGGGGCTGGTACATCCAGAAATAGAGAAAATCCAAGGCGTTGACGATCAGGATCTTGTCCAGGTCCCGCTTTTCGCCGCCCAGGTTGGCGATCAGGGTCTTGGGGGTTTCGAGCAGCCGGGTCGCGTCTTCCTGGGGGTAGAGCAGTTCCAGCAGGGAATAGGTGTCGAACAGCTGCTTGAACTTGTCCTTGTAATCCCGCAGGCGCATGCGCACGAACCGGGCTCGGTCAGCCACGCCCTCGATGACGGCGGCCAGGCATTCCGAGGCGAATTTCGAGACGATGGCGGCATAGGGCTGGAGGGCGGCCTCGGGCGCCGCGACTCCCCTGCTGGCCAGAAACCAGGCCAGCAGGGCGTTGATCCCCAGGGCCAGGGGGATGGACAGGGCCGAACGGAAGAAGTTCCCCAAGGCCACTTTCTTGGGCATGCCGCGAAACAGATTGTGCGAGACCAGATACAGGCCGTTGGCCAGGGCCATAACGGAATACAGGGCCACGGGATCGCTTGTGGTGGTGATGCCGCATCCGCGTCCCAGCAGCAGGGTTTTGACCAGGATTTCCAGCAGCGGCACCGACAGTCCCGAATAGAGCAGGGAATCGGAAAGCGAGTCCAGGTTGACGAAGTCCTTCCAGGAAAGCAGCGGACTGTACCGGATGCCCCCGCAGCCGAGCACGGATTGGATGATGTTGCGCAGGCCCGTGATGCCGAACCAGATGAGAGGTCCGAGCCAGATCAGGAGCCACCAGGAGTTGACCGCGGCGAACGAGGCCGCGGCTACGGCGAAACCGACGAGGATTTTGAGGGCGTTTTTGATCGGGGCGCTGAGGTAGCGCCAGCGCAGGCGTAGCGGCTGCCGGGCGGCCGTGGCCTCGGCCAGAAACCGGGCGCTGGCCTTGGGCTGGATGCCGCCCAGGGTAAAAATGTTGGCGGTTGCCGCATTGGCCTTGTAGTAGCGCCGTCCCACCCATTTGAGGGTCGTGTGGTAACCGGCCAGGCGCAGACCGGGCAGGTTGCGCAGAAAGCGGAAGCATCGGGCCGTGACCGGGGAGGCAAATTCCTCGGGTCGGGCATTGATCTGGGGCGTGACCACCACGCCCACGGGAATGGCCTGACGCTGACTGGGCTGGCCTTGGACGGCATGGCGGGCGGCTTTGTCCAGGACGCGGCCGGCCCGGCCGGGCAGGGTGTCGCGCACCACAAGGCCCATGCCGTGATGACGGGTGGACTGGCCCGAGGAATCGGTGCCGATGCGGGCGGCCAGGGGTTTTTTGCGGTAGGCGGCGGCCAGGGCGGCGATGTCCGTGGCCAGGTTGCGCACACGGGTCACCTTGGCCGGGTCGGCGCCGCTGCCTTCGAGCCGGTCGGCCACCCGGTGGATGAGGCGCTTGAGCGCCACCACGTTGCCGGTGTTGAGCACGGCCAGCAGTTCGAGAATCTCGCTCGAATCCCGTCCGGTTTCCTCGTGCACGCGCAGGTTGAAGACTTCCAGGGTCGTGATGGCTCCCCGGCACAGGGCCAGGATGGACAGCACGTCCTCGACGGGGAGTTCCGCGGTCACCAGGGTGATCCGGTTCTGGCGGTGCAGGGCCTGGATGCGGGTGACCAGTTCCAGGGGGGGAATGGTCAGGCGTTCGGGTGGGATTTCGTCGGGCGCCGGTTGTTCGGGAAACGGAATTTCCGGGTTGGCCGCCGGGGAAAGATAGGTGTCCCGCAGGGACTCGGTATCCAGGGCGTCGCGTTCGGCCAGCAAGGGGCAGGCGTCCTCGCGTCCGTGCACGGCGTCCACTTGGGCGTCGGAGTGGCGGTCGAGCAGGGGGGCCAGGGCCTCGTGCACGTAACGGGACAAGTGGTGCACGCTGGCTTGGCCCGCTCCCACAAAGGCCAGGAAAGCCTTGGGGTCCAGGGGCGGCAAATCCAGGCCGTACCGGGCGTTGATGTCCAGGCGATGGCGGGTGTTGAACGCTTCGAGGAGAGCCAGGACATACTGTTGGCGGCGCAAGGACAGCTCGTAGCCTTCGCGCATGAAGGCCGCCACGCCGGGCGCGACCAGAAAATCGGCAAATTCGTGGGGCCGGGCCAAACCGCGCGGGGTCCAGATGATCTTGATCGGCCGGTCCTCGTGCCGGGCCTGGCACTCGATGCCGATGTGCACGTCCATGTCCATGATGGAGGCCGCTTCCAGCAGTTCCGAGGCCGTTTCCTGGCGCACGAAATGGTAGTGGATAACGGTCAGGCGCCGGATGCCCTTGATCCAGGCGTCCATGATGAGATGAGTGGGCGATTTGCGGCCCTTGGTGTTGGCGTCGTGGACGTGGTCGTCGAAGGCGAGCTGATTCCAGGTCTCGGGCATTTCCAGGAGATGGTGCTCGGCCAGCAGGCGACGCACCACCCGGGGCTTGCCGGGCACGGCGGCCCGGAAATCATGGGCCAGTTCCAACTGGCGGCGGGGATTGGCCCGGGAGCGCACGAGCTCCTTCATGATCTGGAGCAGGACCCGGGCAGTGTTTTTTTCCAGCCCCGATTCGGCCGCCACCATCACCTCGTCGCGCAGGCTGCGCAAGGCCGTGAGCCGATCGCCGGCCAGGCCGACTTCGAGGGAACCGAGCAGGTGGATGGTGGCATAGGCAATGCGCAGGCCCTTAGGCGCGGCCATTTCCTTGATGCCGTGGGGGTGGAGATACGGCGCCAGGAGACGGCGTAGGCTGGTCGAGGCTCGGCGGGAAAGCACATCGTTGACAATGCCGAGCAGGGCGTAGTCACCCCGGTCGAAGCACAAACGCGCCAAAGGTCCCCGGCGCACGCCGGCCAGGGGATCGACGGGCTCGGGCCGTGGCGGCGCGGGAAGTTGGGGTGCGGCGGGTGTTTCCTGCGTCATAACCATGTCCGATATTTCACAATTGCGAGCGATGTGCTGCCTTTGACAACAAAAGATACCGTGATTTCCCTCCGAGGCCAATGGTTTTGAGAGGTTGCCGTGGCCTGCCGGCACGGGTTTTGGTATTGTCGATCTCGCCCGGCGCGGTCAGCAGGCCGCAGGTTGAGCCGGGTTATGGGAGGCGCAATGGCAGAATACAAGGTACCCGAGGCGGCTCTGGCCGTGGCCCGGGAAGCGGCGCAACGGATACGTGCCCTGGAGGCCGAAGCGTTGGCGGCGTTGCACGAAAAAAACGATCCGGCCGCCCACCGGGCCGGCATGACCGAGAAATGTCTGGTGTTGGAGGCTCTGCCCGAGGAGGCCGAGGCCCATCTGCCGGATCCGGCCACCCCGGATACGGCGGCCTTTGCCGCCGGTCTGGAGGATTTCGCCAAGCGGGCCGGCATGGCGCTGTCGCTTGAGAGCATATTCTTCATGGGTGCGCTGCTGTATCCCGATGACTACCAGGACGGCGAGCCCAACGACCTGGAGCGTTATTTGGACCGATTCGAGGCCCAGTAGGCATGGTGTCCGGGGGCGACGCGGAAGTGTGGGCGGTTTGCAAGGGTCGGGGCGCCCGCGAGGGGCCCCCCGAACGCGATGGGGCCCCGGATGGCCACGGGTAGCCGTTTTCATCCGACCTGGTTTCAACCTGAGGAGGAGACGCCATGGGCGTGTTCGATCCCATTACGATAAACGGGATGACCGTGCGCAATCGGTTCGTCCGTTCGGCCACGTGGGAAGGCATGGCCACGGAGGACGGACAGGCCACGCCGCAACTGGAAGCGACGCTGGGTGCCTTGGCCGCCGGTGGGGTGGGGCTGGTCATCTCCAGCCATGCCTATGTGGAAAAACGGGGGCAGGCCGGTCCCTGGCAACTCGGGGTGCACGAAGCGGCCATGGGCGCGGGTATTGCCCGGCTGACCCGGGCCGTGCACGCCAAGGGCGGACGGTTCGTGGTGCAGCTCGCCCATGGGGGCTGCCGGGCCAATCCCCGGCTTTCCGGCGAGCCGGCGGTCGGACCGTCGGTGCCGGAAGATCCCAAGGCCTCGCCCTGCCAGGAAATGACGCCCGAGGATTTGGCCCGGGTCGAGGCAGCCTTTGGCGCGGCGGCGGCCCTGTGCCGGGAAGCCGGGGCGGACGGCGTGCAGATCCATGCCGCCCACGGCTACGGCCTCAGCCAATTCCTGTCTCCGCGCACGAACCACCGCTTGGGGGCCTACGGTGGTTCCCTGGAGAACCGGGCGCGGTTGTTGCTCGAAGTGGTCACATCCATCCGGGGCCGGGTGGGCCAGGACTATCCGGTCTTGGCCAAGCTCAACAGCGAGGATTTCCTGGATGGCGGCCTGACCCGGGCCGAGAGCGTGCAAGTGGCACGTTGGCTGGAGGGGGCGGGACTCGATGCCTTGGAACTCTCGGGTGGCACCTTTGACTCGGGACCGTTGTCACCGGTGCGGCCCGGGCTCTTTCCCCTTCCCAAGGGCGAGGCCTGGTATCGCGAGGTGGCGGTGGCCATGAAGGCGACGCTGACGATGCCGGTGATCCTGGTGGGCGGCATCCGCAGCCTGGACACGGCCGAGGAACTCGTGGACTCGGGTACGGCCGACATGGTGTCCCTGTCGCGGCCCCTTGTGCGGGAACCCGGGCTCGTGGCTCGGTGGCAGTCGGGGGACCGGGCGCCTTCGACCTGCGTGAGCGACAATGCCTGCTTCGTCCCGGCGCGCCGGGGCGAGGGAATCTCCTGTCTGACGGCGGTGCGGGAGGAAAAACGGCGGCAACGGGCGGCTGCTGCGGAAGCGGCGGACGGATCGGCGGAGTAACGCGGTTTTGCGGTTGGGAGGTTACCGGGGGGCAGGTCTGCCCCCCGGTTCCCCGTTTGAAACGTGGACGGTACTGGCCTAGAACCAGAAGGCCAGACGCGTGCCGATCTCGTTGGTGCGCACGCCGTTGTAGACGGAGAGATCGGTGTTGAAATGGGCCATCAGCTGGACGTTGGAGGCCAGCATGTAGGCAGCGGTGAAGCCGAGGGTGTGGGTGTCGACCCAGTCCTTCTGCCAGATACCGTGCAGCGACGTCTCACCACCATACTGATAGTAGTAGTCGGCGGAAACCATCAACTGCTTGGTGACGTCGACGCTCAAGTGGGTCTCGCCCCCTATGATGGGGTTCTTGGACGAGCTGGTCGAGTGGTTGTTGGCGTCGTTGGCGTCAGGATTGTCAGCAAACAGGGTAATGTTTCCGGCCACTTCCAACCAGACCCGGTCGCCAAAGCGCTTGGCGACGCACAGTTCCTGCTTGGTGGACCAACGATTGCTGCCAAGGCTCGGACGCTTACGGTCGTAAGAGCCGATGGGAACATACACGAACGGCGTCCAACCGAGGACCCAGCCGGCTTCCCGGTCGTTGATGAACCAGACAGTGGCCGCCAGGATGGGATCACCGATACCGCCAGTTTCCTGGCTGTTAAGGGCGATCTGACCGAACGGCAGGAGCAACTGCGGATCAGCCGTGAAGGGACCAAAGTTCGTGAAGTAGACGGGACGGGCAATGCCGACGTTATCATAGAACCGCGTCGAGCCGTTGATGTATTTCCCCTTGTGGAAATAGTCCGTCCCCCAGTTGTGGTTGTAGTAGGTGGCGAAGAAGAAGGTCCCCGGGTCAAGCGGGCACGCGTAGTCGCGCGGGCTGTTTCCTGCCATGGCGAGTGTCGGAAACAACAAGCACGCGGCCAAAATCCACATACGCAAAGAACGATTCATGACGCTCTCCCCCCAAAAAGGTAAGACGTTGATCCCGGCGACGGTCGCCGCACAAACATGGCGAGCGGCCTCCGTCGTACCTCTGTGTGATCTTCCAGTGAAACAGGTGCCTGTTTTGCTGGAAAAACGAGATATATATTGCTCGAACTCCTGGCTAAGAAGCACGAGTGTGCGGCGCGAAGGGGAACTTCGGCCGGGATCTGGGTGAATGTTGCGCCTTTGGTTCTTCGCTGTTTTCCCACAGGGTGTCCTGTTGCCTGACTGTTTGGCCGGGGGTGGCGAGAGGAGAAGGGCCAGCCCCCGGCCTTGCCTGCTTTAGAGTGAGTTCCGGAAGATACGTTCCACCACGGCCTCATCGGCTTTGATGGGGGCCAGGGGGAGAAGTATCTTGGACAGCGAAGAAGCCATGGTGGTCTTCACCAAGGCGGCAACGTCGGCCTCGCTATAATAAGCGGCCATGCTCGTGGATTGCCCCACGCTATGGCACCAGGCCCGCAGTTTTTCCACCACGAAGTCGGTCTCGCTGGGGACGCCCTTGAGACCGGGGATGATGGGCTCGAACAGGTCGGCCACCACTTCGGGCACAGCGGGGTATATTTCCTGAACCATGGCCGGCATGAGGATGCCGAGACCGTCACCATGCGTCACCTGGACATTGAGGGTGCTCATGGCGTGTTCCATGGAATGGGTGATGTGGAGCAGGCCCAGGTCGAAGCTGATGCCCGCGATGGCCGAGGCATACAGGAGCCAGTACCGGGCCGTGAGATTCCCCGGCTCCACAATGGCCGTGGGCAGATAGGTGGCCACCAACCGGATGGCATCCCGGGCCAAGCCGATGGAATACGGCGTGGTGGTGATGGTGGTGGCGGCTTCCAGGGCGTGGTTGACGGCATCGATGGAGGTCGAGATGGTCTGCTTGGTGGGCATGGTCGCCGTCAGGCCCGGATCTTCAATGGTGAACGTGGAATAGATATGCGGTGAGTTGATGCAGGGCTTGTCCTCGCCGTCGGACTGGGCCACGGCGAAGGCATCGCACTCGGAACCGGTGCCATGGGAGGTGTTGATGAGAATCAGTGGCGTGGCGCCGGTGATGGGTTCCCCCTTCTCGTAGAAATCCACGGCCTTCTTGCCGGGATGTTTCATGAGCACGGCCGCCGTCTTGGCGGTGTCCATGGAACTGCCGCCGCCGATGGCCAGGATGGCTTCGGCGCCAAAATCCAGGCCGATGGCCGCTGCTTCTTCGCAGTTGGTATAGGTGGGGTTGGGGCGCACCTTGTCGTAGTGCTTCCAGGCCACATGTTTGTTGAGGGCAGGTTCGACGGTTGTCCAGGCGCCGCTGGCCTTGTAAGCGATGGAATCGGTGACCACCAGGACTTTGCCGCAGCCCTTGGCCGCCAAGTCAGCCAAAATCGGATCAATCTTTTGGATAGCACCCACGCCGAAATACGTGACAGGTCTGGTTGGTTGCAGCACAAAAACTTTATTTATATCAATCTTTTTTTCCCAATTCGGCATATCCAACCTCTTGCGCCATGTGCCGATAAGGCACAGTTGTCGTGACGGACCCCTGTGACGCCGGTGGCTGCTGCAGCTCGTTGAAGACAGGAACGTTTCCTTAAGAATGAATATAAGCAATAACCCGGCCAGTCGGGAGGGAAATATATAATTCGGAATGGTGAACGGTTAGTGGAGGTTGCAAAGGCGGAGGCGAACAGGTCACGGTGTCAAATGTCCAAAAAATGAACATGCTAGCTGAACATGTTCATGAAATGGGCAATCGTTGTTCACGCGGCACAACGATCTCGGCGTGATGCTATCGGATAAAAGATATGGATCATGGCGATAAAAAAGGCACTTTCCCTGGCGCGATTTCGCGCGATCCGAAGGGGCAAAAAAAAGCCCTGCCCGGACCAGCTGTCCGGGCAGGGCGCAAATCACGCGTGGGCCGTCTCCGTGCACGGACTATTCGATCTTATTTTGGATGAAGGCAATGGTCTTTTCGGGCAAGGCCTTGTGAGCAGTACCCGTGGACAGGTCCGTCAAATCCTCGGTGATGGTAAGCATCAGATCCGTGAAACGGGTCTGCTTTTGCAGTCTTTCCCGGGCATCGGGGCTGTGCCAGGCCTCTTTGAGCAGTTCCGCCGCATGGTGATGGATCATCAGGGCTATGGGCTTGGGCATGGTGCCATAGTATTCGAGCATGTTGGTCTTCATCTCGTCGATGCTGGCCAAAAATTCTCCGAATTGCTCGGTCTGACGTTCCTCCTCCATGCGCACCCGCTTGCATTCCTCCTTGAAGCGGATTTCCATGAGTTCAAGCTGCTGCTTGAGTTCTTTTTCAGCCACGAGCTTGTCCTCTTTGAGTTTTTCAAGCTCCGGCTGATGGGTCTTCTGCCACAGGGCGGCCTCGCTTTTGACCGTATAAAACAGCTTGGATATGAATTTGCCGATGTTCTCGGGGATCGACATGGTTACCTCTTGGGTTCGAAAAAAAGTTCCATGGCCGGGGTCACGCACTCCTGTTCCGTGCTGTTGGCAAAGACGGAATAGAGGGCATAGAGCCGGTCGAAATCCACGCTGGTGACGGCCTGTTCGATAAAAACCGCCACCCGTTGCCGCATATATGGTGACATCCCGAGTTTGCGGTCCTCGAGTTGCTTGCGGACAAGACCGGCCAGCTCGCCGATGTTGCGGCGCTGGGCGGCAAGGGCCAAGCGTTGGCGCCGGGCCAGACCCGAGGCCAGAATTTTTTCCCGGAGATGGCGTTGCCGGAAACCTTGGCGATCGAGCCGCGAAACCCGACGCCGCCAGAACCAGAAGGCCAGCCCGGCCACGAACAAGGCCGGAGCGTAGAGCACAAGCAGCGAAAGCGGGAAAAAAAACAGGGAAGTCGCGGGATCGGTGAGGTCATGCGGCATGGGGAATGCCCTTCCCGACCGGAAGGCCGGTCAGGGATACCAAGGGGCCGGGGCGAACAGTGCCCAGCCGGGAAGAGCGTCCGCGCCGCGGCGAATAAGCAAAAAAAGCGCGATATGCCTGCGAAACCGTCAGTAACGTCATGGAGCATGTCCGCGTGGGCAAGCGCCTGGCGCGGTCCGGTTATGCGAAATCTACACTTCTAAATTTTGCAATTTAGCCAAAACAGTGTCTTGCGTCAAGCCGGTGACGCGTGGACAACACAGCGAAATTCCATAGGTTCTGTGCCGCCTCCAGTCCAGGGTGACATTTCGTTCCCCGGGACGTCATGCTCCCGGGGCGAAGGTGGCAGGGGCGGGGCACCCCCACAGGCACCGCGGGGCCTGTGGTCCCAGGCCGAGCCTACCGGGCTAGAACTTACGCAGCTCGAAGAGTTTCTTGGTCTGGGTGGAGACGATGTGGAAGTATTTGTCCTGGGGGATGAAAATATACGGTACGTCCTCGGCCCGGCGGAAGAGGAAGTCGGAGAGGATCATGCGATTGACGGCCTGATGGCCGATGATCATGATGTATTCCGAATTACCGCTCAAGTAGATGGCTTTTTTCACGCCCCGGTAGACCCGGCCGGCCATGGTGGCATAGCCTTCGCCGCCGGGATACACGAAATTGTATTTGTTGCGCGACCGGGCGGCAAAGAGTTCCGGACGGGTGCGCTCCATTTCGCTGTAGGTCATGCCTTCGCAGTCGCCTACATTGATTTCGTCGAATTCCTTGAAGGCGTGATGGGTGGTCATGCCTTTGCGGGTTTCGAGCAGGGGCTCGGCCATTTCCAGGGTGCGCCGCCGGGTGCTCGTGAAGATATAGGGGAGCGGCGTGCCGATGAAGTGGCGCGACAAGGCCCAGGCCTGTTTGCGTCCCTTCTCAGTCAGTCCGGAATCGCCGCCGATGCGGTTGGAGACATTGTATTCGCTTTCGGCGTGGCGCACGAGAAAGAGGTTTTTGATCCAGTCGGACATGAGCAGGTCGCGGACGCGGCCGTAGTAGGGCAAGTCCGCGGCGGTGTGCTCGGTGATGATCCTGTTGTTCAAGGTGTCGAGGCGCACGAGGTTGCGCACCTCGTCGGGCGATTCGTAGATGTGGCGGTAGTAGCCGATGCGCTTCACAAAACTTTGCCGGGCTTCGGCCTCGCTCAGGTGGGCGAATTCCGGGAGTTTGGTCTTGCGGGCCACGGACAGGGCGAGCAGTTCCGGATCGTCGTTGATGCACTCGACAAAAAGGATCGGATGGTTGGTCAGGCTGCGGCGCAGGGTTTCGCGGCGCTTGGCCGAGACGTTGGTGGCGTCGAGAATGGCGATTTCACCGTCGGCCGAGAGAAAGGCCTTGGCCTCGGCGATGTTGACGGCGGCGATGTGTTCGCGCAGGGCCACGGCCTGGGCATTGTCCGGGTCATAGAAACTGGCCTGGGAGGTGTTTTCCGGGATGAGCCGCCGGCGCACGTCGCCGTTGTTGAAAATCCCCACCCGGATGTCGTCTTTTTCCAGATTCTCCTTGATCTTGGCCGCCACGGTGGACTTGCCCATTGCCGGCAGGCCCACCATGGCGATGTAGAGCTTGGGAGAACGCGCCATTACAGCAGCCCGACATCCCAGTTGAAATGGCTCGTGCGTTCGCGGCGCGCGACGTCCCGGGGCATGGGTTCGTGGAGGTCCACGAACAGGGCGTAGCCGGCCTTGACCAGGGCCTCCCGGTGCTTGAACAGATCCACCTCCCAGTTGGGGTAGAGCCAGTAGGTGCGGTCGTACTTGACCGCCCACAGGCCTTCCTCCTTGGGACTGATCACGGGCAGGCAGGTCTTGACCTCGCCGGAGAGCACCCGGGACAGCCCCAGGGGCCACGAGCCCTGGACCACCGCGCCAAGGGGCAGGGGAGACAGGCCGGGAAGCGCGGTCAGATCCTCGCCCGAGAGTTCGGGGGAGACGATGGCGCCGCTAAAACCAAGCCGGGCCAGCTCGCCCAGGGCCACGGGATTGGCGATGTTGCAAAACGGTCCGGCCCAGAATTCCAGGCCCTTGGCCCCGGCTGGGAACAGGCCTGTCTGCCAGGGCGCGTTGACCACGAATTTCTTGCCGCCCCGGCCGACAATGGCGGCAATCAGGCTCACGAATTCGCTTTCCTCGTCCGGCCAGACCACCGGCGGCAGCCACCACCAGACACTGGCCGCCCGGCCCAGGGGCAGGTTGTGGGCGCGCTTGGTGGAAACCCAGACCCCGAACGCGCTTTTTTCCTTGCGCATGTCCGGATGGCGCCACACGCCGACGAGCAGCGGCTCGGTCCGGGAGGCCCGGCGGGGCTTGGGCAGGCTGGCCGTGAACGCCACGGGCTTGGGCTCACGCTCCGGGATCTTGGCCAGCGCTTCTTCCAAGGGGCGCAACTTGTTGATTAGGCCCGGTTCGCGGCGGTCGATGAGAAACACCGGCGTGCCGGATTCGGGCCGGGAGTCGGCCTCGAAGGTCAGGGTCAGGCGGCCGCCCTTGGGCACGGACCGGCTGACCTTGATGAGGCGGTGGCTGGATTCGTCCTCGGTGCCGACCCGCAGCAGATCACCGGCTATCAGCGACACCCGGGCCGACAGGTTCCATTGGCCGCCGCGCGCCCCCCGGGTGAGCTTGCCGGCGGGCAGGCCGGAACCGGTGCGTTCCTTGGTGTCCACGGGGTTTTTCGGACGCTGGGACAGGAAATTGTAGTTGGTGCCGGGCCGGCCCAGGGCCTGCTCCAGATAGCTTTGGGCCATTTTTTTGGCCGAAGCGTCGTCCGCGGCGTCGCGCAGCAGCTTGTAGGCGGCCACGGTATGGAACACGTAGTGCGGACCCTTTTTGCGGCCCTCGATCTTCCAGCCCGTGATCTGCGGGATGGTGAGCAGGGCCTTGGTCAGCACGTCGAGGCTCAGGTCCTGGCAGGAGAAATAGCGGCCCTTGACATCCCTGTGCTCGTAGACCCGGCGGCAGGGCTGGACGCAGCGGCCGCGCAGGCCCGACTTGCCGCCGAGAAAGCTGCTCCAGTAGCAGCGGCCCGAGACGTTGTAGCACAACGCGCCGTGGACAAAGGCCTCCAGGGTGAGGCCGGCCGGCGCGGCCTCGGCCATGTCGCGCATCTCGTCCACAGACAGCTCCCGGGGTAGCACCACCCGGGAAAAGCCGTAGGCGGGCAGGGTGGCCAGGGCCAGGGGATGGGAGACATTGGCCAGGGTGGACAGGTGCAGCTCGCCCTTGAAACCGGCTTGCCGGGCCACGACGGCCACGCCGATGTCCTGGACGATGAGAGCGTCCGGGCCCACGTCCTGGGCCAGGCGCATGACGAGCCGGCCGGCCTTGTCGGCCTCGTCGGGCTTGAGCAGGGTGTTGACGGCCACGTAGGTGCGGACGTTTTTGCTCCGGGCCAGTTCGGCCAGGGCGGCCAGCTCGGAAATGGAAAAGTTGCGGGCCAGCATGCGCGCGGAAAAGTGCTTGAGGCCGGCATACACGGCGTCGGCGCCGGCGGCCACGGCGGCCAAAAACGACGAAGGATCGCCCGCTGGGGCTAAAATCTCAGGCTTTTTCGCCTCGGTCATAGGGATACTCTTTTGCAGGAATTGACGGCCGGGAACGCCGTGAAGGGGGGTAGCATACGGAAAATCCCGCTGGGAGGGAATCTTTTTTTGGGGGAGGCCGAGATGGGAAGGAAGGGATGGGTTGAGCGAGGAGGGGAGGCGACCAGGGGAGACGCCTCCGGCGGCCAGGAGAGGCCGGGCCTCTCCTGGACCTCTCCGCAGGGGGGGACATGGAGGGGGAGCTGGTGGTTCCGATCGGGCCGCCTGTTGCATCCTGGTGACATTGGTGCGAAACGGAACGGACACAAAAAAGGAGTCGGACGTGAAGCTGGTCACCGATCAAATCGAAGGGTTTCTGTCTGGCGGAGCCTGGATCCGCAAGATTTTCGAACAGGGGCTGGAACTCAAGAAAAAATACGGCGAGGACGCGGTCTGCGACTTCTCCCTGGGCAATCCCGATCTGCCGCCGCCGCCGGTGGTGGGCGAGTGCCTGGCCGATCTGGCCTGCCGCATGGATAAGCCCTTTTCCCTGGGCTACATGCCCAACCCCGGCTATCCCGAGGTACGCGCCGCCCTGGCCGCCCAGCTCTCCAAGGAACAGGGCCTGCCCATCGCCGCTTCCGATCTGCTTTTGACCTGCGGCGCGGCCGGCGGCATCAACGTTTTTTTCCGGGCCGTGCTCACCCCCGGCGACGAGGTCATCTGCCCGGCGCCCTATTTCGTGGAATACGATTTCTACGTCGGCAACCACGGCGGCATCCTCAAGGCCATCCCGACCAAGCCCGATACCTTCGAGCTGGACATCCCGGCCCTAGAGGCGGCCATCACCCCCCGCACCCGGGTGCTCATGATCAATTCGCCGAACAATCCCACCGGCCAGGTCTACGGCGAGGACACCCTGCGGGAACTGGCGGCCATGCTCACCCGCCACAATAAGGGCCGGGAACGCCCGATTTTCCTGCTCGCCGACGAGCCCTACCGCTTCCTGACCTACGACGGCGTGACCGTGCCCTCGGTCCTGCCCCTCTATCCCTATAGCCTGGTCATCGGTTCCTTTTCGAAAAACATGTCCATGCCGGGCGAACGCGTGGGCTTCGTGGTGGTATCGCCGGAGATGCCGGGCCGCGAGAAGCTCGTGGCCGGCATGGTGTTCGCCAACCGCATCCTGGGCTTCGTCAACGCGCCGGCCATTGGCCAGTCCCTGCTGCTGCGCGCCCTGGGCCAGGAAGTGGACCGCAAGATCTACGAGCGGCGCCGGGAAGCCATGGCCGGGGTGCTGACCCGGGCCGGGTACGAATTCTTCATGCCGCGCGGGGCGTTTTACTTCTTCCCCAAATCGCCCGAGCCCGACGAGCTGGTCTTTCTCGACCGGCTGGCCAAGGAATTCGTCCTGGCCGTGCCTGGGCGGGGGTTTGGCATGGCGGGGTATTTCCGACTGGCGTTTTGTGTGGACGAAGCGGTCATCCTGCGCTCCGAGGCCGGTTTCACCAAGGCGCGCAAGGGGTAGCGGCCGTAGCGGGAGACGCCTCCGGCGGCCAGGGGGCGCGGCCCTTTGGAAGCCTGAGAGGATGTCCCGAGCGGCAAGGATGTGGGCATGGGGCTGGGCGGCAGCGGTACAGAGGAGGACGCGTTCCGGGTCCGGTTTCCCGAGGCCGAGGAACAGGAACCCTGGTTGCCGTTGCTGCTCGACGCCTATGCCGTGCTGGATGCCGGACTGGAGCGGGCCGTGGCCGCGTCGGGCCGGCGTCCGGCCTGCCGGGCGGGCTGCCAGGCTTGCTGCCACCAGCCCATCCCGGCCTCGTCCCTCGAAGTGCTCGGCCTCACCTGGTATGTCATCGCGCAGTGCCGGGGGCTGTCCCGCCGGTTGCTGCGCCGACAGTTGCGCGACGGCGGGAGCGGTCCGGCCTGTCCGTTTCTGGTCGAGGGGCAGTGCGCGGGCTATGCCTTGCGCCCCATGGCCTGCCGGGAATTTGTCGTGTTCGGTCGGACCTGCTGCCTTGGCGAGGAACCGCATCGCACCCGGCCCGGGGACATGTTGCCCTTGCCGGCCGCGGCCCAGCGCGAGGCCTTCCGGCGCATGCTGCCCTATTACGGCCTGACGGACCCGGATCTTTGCGAGGCGGCCTTGCACGACCGGCTGATCTTGCGGGATACGGCCTTGCTCCAGGGCCGGGACTGGGGTTGGCTCGCCCGGTGTCTGATTTGAAATTTTGCCGAGAAAACCATTGACACGGAGAGAGCCGGGGCATAATTTTATGCAATTCACTCACCGGCTATTTCTTTTTCCCCGTCCCTGGATCTTGGCTTGCTGCTTAGCTCCCGACGATCTGAAGAAAAAGCCAAACCAGTTTGGAGCTTAGCCCCATGTCCAAGAAACTCTATGTCGGCAATCTGCCTTTTTCCACCAACGAAGACGAAATCCGCGACCTGTTCACCGCTTACGGTGAAGTGCAGTCCGTGAACCTGATCGTGGACCGTGAGACCGGCCGCCTGCGTGGCTTCGGCTTCGTGGAGATGACCGAGGAAGGTGCCGACGCTGCCATGGAAGCCTTGAACGGCAAGGCGTTCGGCGGCCGTGACCTGCGCATCAACGAAGCCCAGGAGCGCCAGCGCCGTCCGTCCTTCGGCGGCGACCGCGCCCCGCGTCGCGGCGGCTGGTAGGCCGACCGACGCCGGCGCCTGTACTTGACGCCAAGGCCCCGTCCTACCCGGGCGGGGCCTTTTTTCGTGGGTGCGGGGGCGCGACCGGGAGAGGGCTGCGGTGGGGCGTTTCTCGGCGCCGCACATGGCGCTTGACGTCTGGACGCGCGGCGGTTAGAAAGTCAAACTTTGCCTTTTACCGAGGTGCGCCAGGACCATGTTCGACAGCCTTACCGACAGACTCGACGACGTCTTCCGCAAAATTCGCGGCCATGCCCGGCTGACCGAGGAAAATATCCAGGCCGCCTTACGCGAGGTGCGTCTGGCCCTGCTCGAGGCCGACGTTAACTTCAAGGTCGTCAAGGATTTCGTCGAACGGGTCCGCGAGCGGGCCATGGGCCAGGATGTCCTCAAGAGCCTGACTCCGGGCCAGCAAGTGGTCAAGGTCGTCCACGAGGAGCTCATCGAACTGCTCGGGGGCCAGGCCCAGACCTTGGATTTGTCCGCTTCGCCGGCGGTCATCATGGTCGTGGGTCTGCAAGGCTCGGGCAAGACTACCACTTGTGCCAAGCTGGCCCTCAAGCTGCGCCGGGAATTCAAGCGCAAGCCGTATCTGGTGCCGGCCGACGTCTACCGTCCGGCCGCCATCGACCAGCTCCATAAGCTGGCCTCCCAGCTCGACATCGCGGCCTATCCGTCCACCCCGGACCAGAATCCGGTGGATATCTGCAAGGCCGCCCTGGAAGAGGCCAAGCGTACCGGCCACGACGTGGTCCTGCTCGATACCGCCGGCCGGCTGCACATCGACGCGACCCTCATGGACGAGCTGGTGGCCATCAAGGCCGCCACCACGCCCGGGGAAATCCTGTTCGTGGCCGACGCCATGACCGGCCAGGACGCGGTGACCGTGGCCGCGGCCTTCAACGAGCGGCTCAACCTGTCCGGCGTCGTGCTGACCAAGATGGACGGCGATGCCCGGGGCGGCGCGGCCCTGTCCGTGCGCCAGGTCACGGGCAAGGCCATCAAGCTCGTGGGCACGGGTGAAAAGGTTTCGGACCTGGAGGTGTTCCATCCCGACCGGGCCGCGTCCCGCATTCTCGGCATGGGCGATATCCTGACGCTCATCGAGAAGGCCCAGACCGATGTGGACGCCACCGAAGCGGCCGAGATGGAGCGCAAGCTGCGCAAGGCCCAGTTCACCCTGGAGGACTTCCGCACCCAGATGCGGCGGGTGAAAAAGCTCGGTTCCCTGGAGGGAATCCTCAAGCTCATCCCCGGCATGTCCCAGGTGCGCAAGCAGCTTGGCGAGGTCCAGATGCCGGAGAAGGAGATGGCCCGGGTCGAGGCCATCATCAACTCCATGACCAAGGCCGAGCGGGCCACGCCCAAGCTCATCAACACCAGCCGTCGGGAACGCATCGCCCGGGGCTCGGGCTGCACGGTCCTGGAAGTGAGCCAGCTGCTTAAAAATTTTGCCCAGATGCAAAAGATGATGCAGCGCATGATGGGCGGCAAGGGCATGCCCGCCATGCCCAAGATGCCCGGTGGCATGCGGGGAATGCCCCAAATGCCGGGTATGCCGCCTGGGATGGCCGGCATGCCGGCCATGCCCGGGGCCGAGGCCGGTTCCAAAGCCGCCGCCAAGGCCGCTGCCAAAAAGAAAAAGGAAAAACGGAAAAAACGGAAGAAACGCTAGCCGATCGGCGGCCGAACTTCCACAACGCACATGTCCTGCACAAAGGGGAATACAACATGGCCATGAAACTGCGTCTGACCCGTATGGGCAGCAAGAAACGCCCGTTTTACCGCATCGTCGCCCTGGACTCCGCTACCCGCCGCGACGGTCGCGCTTTGGAATACCTGGGCTATTACAACCCGATGGTTGACCCGGCGGAAATAAAAGTGGATAGTGAAAAAGTGCGGTCGTGGATCGCGCGCGGCGCCAAGCCCTCGGATACCGTGCGCGCCCTGCTGCAGAAGGCTGGCGTCTAGGCGCATCCGGCGCGAAACGCATTCGGGGGGAGAGTCCGAGCCGGATAGCCACGAGGCCGCCGCGTTCGTCCCCGGGTCTGACCCGGGGCTGGCGGAAACGGAGGCTGAAGTCCTTCGCTTGCTCTTACGGTGACCTGGAGGTTCCTATGTTGAAGGACTTGATCGAGTATGTGGCAAAATCATTGGTGGACAACCCGGATCAGGTACAGGTGTCCGAGATAGAGGGCGAGCAGACCTCGGTCATCGAACTCAAGGTGGCCAAGGAGGACCTGGGCAAGGTCATCGGCAAGCAAGGCCGGACCGCCCGGGCCATGCGCACCATTCTCGGCGCGGCCTCGACCAAGGCCCGCAAACGCTCTGTCCTGGAGATCCTCGAATAGCGGACCGGCGCGACCGGCCAGCGCCGTTACCCGAAATCGAATCTATGGCCGCGACGCAATACATTCATGTGGGGGACGTGGTGCGCCCCCACGGCATCCGAGGGGAGCTTGGCATCGATTGCTATGCCGACTCCCCTTCCGCTTTTACGCCCGGAAGCAAGCTGCGCCTGGCGCCGCCCGACCGACCGGAACGGGGACGCGACTACGCCGTCCGCGCCGTCCGGGAACACAAGGGCCGGTTGCTCGTCACCCTGGAGGGCGTGCCGGATCGCACGGCCGCCGAGACTTTGCGGGGGCTTGCGGTTTGGGCGCGGGCGGAAGATCTGCCCGAACCCGAGGAGGACGAGGTCTTCCTCTACGAATTGCCGGGATTGCGGGTACGTTTGGCCGGCGCTGCCTCCACGGACCCGGATCTCGGGGTCATCGAGGACGTGCTGGACGCCGGCGGCGCCGAACTCTGGCGCATCCGCGATGCCGCGGGCCGCGAAATCCTCTTTCCGGCCGTGGACGATCTCGTGCCCGAAATCGATCTCGACGCCGGCTACGTGGTCATCGACCCGCCGCCCGGCCTGCTCGAACTCTACCAGCGCGACGAACCGGAAACCTAGCGCCTGGGCGCAGGGGGTGGGGAGGACGCCTCCGGCGGCCAAAGGGCCCTGCCCTTTGGAATCCTTTACCGTGGGGATGTCCGTGCCGGTGACTACCCGCTTCGGCCCGAAATGGCTCGAAGCCGATTGCGGCGGGCGGGTTCCGCAGAACCGATCACCAGACGTCAAGCCGCTGTGCGGCCCGAGTGGAGCCGCACAGGGAAGCTTGCCGTGGACTTGCCGGTGTATCGGCCTGCGGTCGAATGGCGGCGTAGGCCGGTTGGCTAAGCCGTTTCCTTGTGGCCGGTCGCGGTCACGTTGACGGCGTGTTCCGGGGCGGTCTGCTGCAAGGCCGTGGGCTGCGCTTCCTGGGCGGAGGCTTGGGCCGGCTGGCTGGTCGGCTCGGCCATGGCTTTTTTGAAGTCCCGGATGCCGCGTCCCAGGCTGCCGCCCAGATCACCGATCTTGCCGGGTCCGAAAATGATCAGGGCAATGGCCAGGACGATCAGCAGATGCTGCGGTTCGAACAATCCCATCGTACGCCTCCTCTCTTCGGTATGCATTGTGAACGACCTTAGTCGTCAATCGCATCCGGGGCAAGCCGAGGAGGGCTTTCCATCAAGATTGTCATTTTTCCCGGCCAGGGTTCAGGCCCGGCGGTCAGGCCGGTTTCTGGACCCAGAACTGGTACATCTCCATGAACGTATCCGGGTGCTCGGCCTCGTAGGCGGCCCAGTTGTCCAGGTTGGTGGCGGCCCGGTCCTCGGGGTGTCGCCGCCGGTAGTCGGCCAGGAGCGGATCGTCGAGTTCGAAGCCGAGAAATTCGAGTCCGGCCTCCCGGCAGAAGGCCGCGATTTCCGGCAGGGACAGGCAGCTTTCCTGGACATGGAAGAGCAGATCGCGACAACCGCTGATGCTGTAGAAATCGCTGAGGAAAATGGAATTCCAGGCCTCACCGGTCCGCTGTTGGTCCATGAGTTCCTGGCGGCAACGGCGGATGGTCTCGATGGTCGGCGCATAGCCCATGGCGGCGATATGGGCTCGGGCGCGGCTGATGTCACGCCGGGCCGTGCGGCTGTAGAGCCCCACCCGCATGAGCCCGCCCGGACGCAACAGCGACAGGAGCACCCGCCAGCCGGCCAGGGGATCGGCCAGGTGGTGGAGCACGCCCGAGGACTCGATCAGGTCGAAGCGGTTCTCGATATCGCCCAGGCGCAGGATGTCGGCCTGGGCATAGGTGATGTTGGTGAGTCCCAGTTCCCGGGTTTTGCGCAGGGCATAGGTCAGGCTCGACAGGCTGAGGTCCACGGCCAGGACTTTGGCTCGGCGGTAGCGTCTGGCGGTTTCCAGGGTATGTTGGCCCGTGCCGCAGCCGGCGATGAGGATGTCGAGGGGATCGCACTCGCCCAGGGGCCGGAACCGGGCCAGGGGATGGGAGCGGCGCAGCACCGTGTCCACGGACTCGGGCTCGCCCATGGGCGCGGCCTTGATCCAGCGCGGATAGGGATTTTCTTCGTATTGCTGGCGCACCCGGCAGGACACGGCATCCTCGATGGGGGTGAGCCGGGGGATGTCGGCCCGGGCCGCGCGTTCCCAGGCCGGTTCGGCGATCTGCTGCACGAAGGTGGCGCGCACGGCCTCGGGCCAGTCCCCGGCCAGCAAACGATCCGCCTGGCGCAGACCGCCAAGCGGCACATAGCAGCCGACGGCCAGGGGCCACAGCGCCGGCACCGGCCGGCCGGCGGCCAGGGCGGCGTCCAGCACCTCGCCCAGGTCCCGGGCTTGGCCGGCTTCGGTGTCGCTCACGTCGAACATGTATTCGTTGATGTGGCACTGCCGGGCCAGGGCGGCGTAAAATTCCAGCACCGGGGCAGACGGGGTTTCGGGCGCGGCCTTGGACGCGGCTTCGAGCAGTACGGCCCGGGCCAGGGTGCAGAAGCGTTCCAGCTCCAGGCTGCACACCGGGGCGGTTTCCAGCAGGCAGCGCAGCATGGCGTTGCCCGCGATCGCCTCCAGCTCGCCGCCCTCGTAGAGCGCGGCCTCGGCCAGGCGACGCGGCCAAGCCAACACGGCTCGGGACAGGCAAGCGACCATGTCCGGGTCGGCCAGCACGGTTTGGGTGGCCAGACCGGTCAGGAGTACCGGCCTGGCCCAGGGCTCGGTCATGGCCCGGATGATGAGGCGGGCCACGGTCGGGTCCACATGGGCCTGCTCCAGGCGCCTGGCACAGATCACGAACAGGCGTTTGGTTTCGGGGCGTTCCTCCACCCACAGGGCGCGCACAAGGACGTCCAGGGCGTCGGTCGGATCGGCCTGGGTGAGGAGCAGGACCGAGGCGAGCAGGTTGCGGGCCTCGACCCGGTCGGGTTCGGCCACAAGGGCCGCCCGGGCCTGGCGTTCGGCCGCATCGAGCTGGCCGAGGTCGAACAGGGCGATGCCGCAGTTGATGCGGGCGTTGGTATACTCGGGCTGGATGGCCAGGGCTTTTTCGTAGCAGTCCACGGCCTCGGCCAGCCGGCCGAGATCCTTGTAGGCGTTGCCGAGGTTGTAGAGGGCCTTGGCATAATCCGGCCGGATGGCCAGGGCCTTTTCATAGCAGTCCATGGCCGCGTCCAGCCGGCCCAGGGCTTCCAGGGCGCCGCCCTGGTTGCAATAGGCGGTGGCGAAATCCGGCCGCAGGCACAAGGCGGTGCGAAAACAGCCCAAGGCCTCGACCGGTCGGCCGAGATCGAGGAGGGCGATGCCGCGGTTGTTGTGGATATCCGGATTCTGGGGCGCCAGGGAAGCGGCCTGGTCGAGTTGGGCCAGGGCCTGACCGCATTGGCCGCATTGCAGGAAGACGGAGCCGAGGATGGCGTAACCGAGGACATCCGCGGGGTAGCGTTCGGTGAGGGACCGGGCCCGGTCCTTGATGTCCCCCAGACGCCCGGACTGGTACAGGGCCGTGATGGCTTGAATTTCCGTTTGCCGCACACCCTCGGGGCAGGTGGCGTGGCACGTCTCGGTGGGCATGGCAGTGTCCCGCGTTGTACGGTTGTCGGCTGCGCGCGCTGTGGAAACCTTCCTTTGCGAAACAAACGAAGAACTGCTTCCGGCGGGCGAACCGGCCGCGGGAGCGCCCTGGAAAGGCCCGACGGACAAGGGGCTCCGGTCAGGGGCTTTCGGGTCTTTCCGATCACGCTACCACAAAGGCAGCGCGACACCAAGGGGAACCTTGGCCGTGGCGTCTGGGACAGCGGGAAACGCGTGGAGCGTTGCCTGGAAGATGAAAGAAGGGGCGGCGCACTTGCGGCGGGCGGAAGCGTCAAGGTCGGGAGGGGGCAACGGTGCCACGGACCAGCCGGGTCGCGGCAGTCCGTGCAGCCCCCTCCCTTTCCGGAGTGTGCGGACGGACGGTGTGTCGGTTCAGGCCACGTCCCACTGGGGGCCGGTGGGGGTGTCCATGACCGTGACGCCAAGCCCGGCCAGCTCGTCGCGGATGGCGTCGGAGCGGGCGAAATCCTTGGCCTTGCGTGCCTCCTGGCGTTCGGCCACCAGGGCATCCACCCGGGCGGGGTCGATGCCGAGACGGGCAGCGCGGCAGGCCTTGAGGTCGGCCAAAAAAGCCTGGCTGTCCTGGTCGAACACGCCCAGTTCCTCGCCCCAGGCGGCCAGATCGACCAGCAGACGGCGGGCCAGGTCGGCGGTCTCCCGGCTTTTGGCCAGGGTCTTGTCCTCCAGCACCCGGCCGGCCAGGCGCACGGCGCCGAACACATGGCCCAAGGCCTGGGCCGTGTTCAGATCGTCGTCCATGGCCGCGCCAAAGGCCTCCTCCAGCCGGGTGAGCTCCTGGGGAATGTCCGCGGGGAGCGCGGTCCCGGACCATTTGGAGCGGGTGAGGGCCGCTTCCAGCTGGGCCTTGGCCGCGTAGATGCGGCGCAGGCCCTTTTCGGCCTCGTCCAGGGCGTGGTCCGAATAGTCGAGCGGGCTGCGGTAGTGGGACGAAACCAGGAAAAAGCGCAGCACTTCTGGCAGGTAGCGCTTATAGATGTCGCGGATGGTCACGAAGTTGCCAAGGGACTTGGACATCTTTTCGGTGTTGATGCGCACGAAGCCGTTGTGGACCCAGAAGCGGCAGAAATCCTTGCCCGAGGCGGCCTCGGACTGGGCCATCTCGTTTTCGTGATGGGGAAAGATGAGGTCCTGGCCACCGCCATGGATGTCGATGGGCAGGCCCAGGAGCTTTTCGCTCATGACCGAGCATTCCAGGTGCCAGCCGGGCCGTCCCGGACCGAACGGGCTGTCCCAGACCGGCTCGCCCGGCTTGGACGCCTTCCACAGGGCGAAATCGAGCGGATCTTCCTTTTCCTCGCCCGGCGCCACCCGGGCTCCGGCCCGCATGTCCTCCAGATCCCGTCCCGAGAGCTTGCCGTAGCCGGGAAAGGAGCGCACCCGGAAGTACACGTCCCCGGACGGCGTGCGGTAGGCATGGCCGGTTGCGACAAGGCGCTCGGCCAGGTCGGCCATTTCGGTCACGTATTCGGTGGCCCGGGGTTCGGCCTGGGGGCGCAGGATGCCGAGCTTGTCCATGTCCTCGTAAAAGGCCGCGATGTAGCGCTCGGCGATCACGTCCGAGGTGACGTTTTCGGCATTGGCCCGGCGGATGATCTTGTCATCGACGTCGGTGAAGTTGCGCACGAAGGTGACATCGTAGCCCAGATGCTTGAGATGACGGACCAGGACGTCGAAAACCACGGACGAACGGGCATGCCCGATGTGGCACAGGTCGTAGGCGGTGATGCCGCAGACATACATGGCCACCTTGCCAGGCTGTCGCGAAACGAAGGGCTCCTTGGCCCGGGATATGGTATTGTAAAGCTGCATGCCTCGCCTCCCGTCAAAAGTCACCACCCTTTGCAAAGGGTGTTCGCAAAGTCAAGGGATTGGGAACGCACCGACGCGGTTTTCTCCCGATCGGGCGCGTGCGCCGGATCGAACCAAGGCGGGTGGCTGTGCCCCTATCCTATTTTGGCCCGATTGCACAATCCGGCCGTCGGGAATATCCGGGTGCGCGCGTCGGGTGTGACAGCCTGTGTGCAAATTTGTCAAAATACGATCCGCTCAAGCCCGGAAAAAGAACGCCGCCCCGTGGAGAGGTGGGGCGGCGTAATGGTCCGCGGCCGGGAGAGGGGGGGGTCCGGCGCGAACCAAATGCTAGGACATGGCGCAATGGTTTACATGGGAACCCCGTATCGGCGGAAAGCGCCGCCACTGCGGCCCGGAGGCCGTGACGCGCCGGTCGGTTTGGAAAAGGTGCCTGTGGTTGCGGTCCGGTATGTGTTCAAGGCCTGGGTCCCGCTCCTGTGACCGGAAGTCGCGGGGCCAAGGGAGCGGGTACGCGACGTTCCGGGAGCCGCCGGGGCGGCATTGTTTTACAAAAAAGACAAAATTAAACTGAGGTAGCCTTTACCGCTTTCAAGGCAAATTGCAATGACAATTTTGGTGAGCAAGCTCGGCCGGAAAAGCCCAAAAAAAAGGACGGCCCCAAGGCCGCCCCGATTCGCTCCCTCGGCGTGGAAACTAGGCGGACTTGTCTTCAGGACGCATGGAAAGCACGGGCACTTCGGCGGTTTTGATGACTTTTTCGGCCACGGACCCGAACAGGATCTTGTCGATGCCCTTGCGGCCGTGGGTGCCGAGCACGATGAGGTCGGCTTTGACTTCCGCGGCCGCGTGCACGATCTCCTCGGCCGCGTAGCCCGTGACGACCCTGCCTTCCACGGGCACGCCGCCGAAGTATTCCTTGAGGAAGCTGTCCATGGTCTCGGAGGCGCCGTTGACGATGCCACTGACAAAATCGTCAATATAACTGGCCTGGACGTGGAACTCCACGTACTGGGTCAAGGAGGGGGCTACGTACAGGGCCACGACCTTGGCCCCGCAGGCCTCGGCCAGAAACTTGGAATAGGCGGCCACCTTGGGGCTCACTTCGGAAAAGTCCAAGGCGCACAGGATGGTCTTGATCTGGGCCATGGTTCGCTCCTTCTGGGTTACAGGTTACGGACGGCCGCCGGAGCCCGGGCGGCCCTTGTACGGTAGCACGGCCCGGGGCAGACGGGAAGCATCTTGAAGCACGCAACCGCTTGCCGAGACTTTGTTTCCGGTTTTGTGTTTGTCCATCGGGAATCGATTTCGCATCTCGAAAATCCGGAACACTCCGCGGACCGTGACCGCGTTATTTTTCTGGCCGAACCCGTGGACAAGGCCCGGCCTTGAGCCGGGACCGTGCCACCACGGCAAAGACGGTAAGCAGGGCAAATCCGAGAATCGTACACAGTGGGCGCTGGCTGGGATGGGGCATGGCTGACCTCCAATGGGTGTCTTGCGGCGGGCAAGCACCTTGTGATCTGAAGTGTTTCTTCCGCTCAGTCGCCGGTGTGGCTGGAATGGTATCTGCATTGAGGCCTGGTGACAGGCTGTGGCCTGGCTTTTTTGGATATTTTGTAGACATGTCGTTGGGACGAGTGTAAAAAAACAAGACAGGTCCTTCGCCTCTGGAGCCGGCCGGCCCGGCCCGGACGCTGCGGAAACCAGCCATGGCCATTTTTAAAACCAATCCCTTTCGTCAGGCGGCTTCGCCTTTTGTCGTCATCGGTGCGGCCGGCATCCTGGCCCTGGTGGTCATTGTCATGGCCGCCATCGATCTGGGCCGGGAAAAAGGCTACATGACCCAGTTGCTGCTGGAAAAAGGTGCCGCGCTCATCAAGGCCTTCGAGGCCGGAGCGCGCACCGGCATGCGCGGCGGCTTCGGGGCCAATATCCGGCTCCAGCATCTGCTTGAAGAAACCGCCAGCGAACCCGGCATCTTTTATATTGCCGTGACCGACGCCTCGGGGCGCATCGTGGCCCACAGCGATGCCTCACGCATCGGCCAGCAGCTTTTTTCGGCCGAGACCCTGGCCACGTTGGACCCCGAGGCCCAGGAGAAGTGGCGGCTCGCCCGGGAAGAAGGTGACAGCCGGCGTTCATTCATGGTCTACCGCCACTTCGTGCCCTCCCGGAGCGGACGTTTTGCCCATCCCGGCATGGGACACGGCTTTGGCCGTGGCCCCGGACCGGGCCGGGATCGGAGCAACGAACAGGCCCGGGATTTCCTGTGTACCGACGATTGCGACGCCACGGGTGCGCCGCGGGATCTGCTGCGGACCTCCCTCGACATCTTCGTTGGCCTCGACGTCGCCCCCATCGAGGCCGCCCGCCGGGCCGATCTCCAAAATACCGTGGTCACGGCGGCCGTGCTGCTCGTCTTGGGCCTGGGCGGTGTGGTGTCGCTCTCTTGGGCCCAAAGCTACCGGGCCCAGCGCCGGGTGTTGCGACAAACCACGGCTTTGGCCTCGGAAGTGGTGGCGGCCATGCCGGCCGGACTCGTGCTCATCGGCCCCGACGGCCGGGTGGCCATGGCCAATGCCGCGGCCGAGACCCTGGCCGGAGTCGCGGAAGGCGGACTGACGGGGAAAGATGCCCGGGACATTTTCCCCGAAGGCGTGTTGGACGCCGTGGGCAAGGGGGAGCGCGAGATGGACCTGCCCTTGGGCGGCCGGCCGCCTTTGGCCTTGGGCGTGGCCGTGTCGGCGGTGCGCACCGAGGAAGGGGTGGCGGTCGGGTCTCTTGTGCTTCTGCGCGACCTGCGCGAGGTGCGCAGGCTGGAAGCCGAGGTGCGCCGGCGCGAAAAGCTCGCCGCCGTGGGCAATCTGGCCGCTGGCGTGGCCCATGAGATACGCAATCCCTTGAGCTCCATCCGGGGCTATGCCGCCTATTTCGGAGCCAAGTTCGCCCCCGGCAGCGAGGACCGCGAAGCGGCCGAGGTCATGGTGCGCGAGGTGGACCGCTTGAACCGGGTCATCTCCGAACTGATCGAATTTTCGCGGCCCTCGGACCTCAAGCGCCGGCCCGTGCGTCTGGCCGACTTGGCCGCCCATGCCGAGCGCCTTACCCGGCCTGATGCCGTGGCCCGGGGCGTGCGCGTGGAGCTGGCCAATGCCGCCGACAGCCTGGAAATCCAGGCCGATCCGGACCGGCTGTCCCAGGCCCTGCTCAACTTGTGCCTCAACGCCATCCAGGCCATGGACGCCGGCGGGGTCATGACCCTGACCACGGGCCGGGCGCCGGATGGCCGGGCGTTCCTTGCCGTGGCCGATACCGGTCCGGGCATTCCGCCGGAGCACCGCGACCGGATCTTCGACCCGTATTTTACCACCAAACCCCGGGGCACCGGACTGGGCTTGCCCCTGGCCCACAAGATCGTGGCCGCCCACGGCGGCGAACTGCGGATCGCCGCCCGCCCCGAAGGCGGAACCGTGGCCACGGTGTTCGTGCCGGTCGCGGCACCTGGAGCAAACGATGGAGCGGACGATGCGGGCGAAAATACTCGTAGTTGACGACGATCCCGGCCATCTGGCCATGTTGCGCACGGTGCTTTCGGGCTGGGGCTACGCGCCCGAAGGCGCCACCGACGGCGCCGAAGCCGTGGCCAAGGTCCGGGAAAAGGCCTTCGATGCCGTGCTGCTCGACATCCGCATGGCCGGCATGGGCGGCATGGAAGCGCTTTCCCGCATCAAGGACCACAATCCGGCCGTGCCGGTGGTCATCATGACCGCCTATTCGTCGGTCGAGACCGCTGTCTCGGCGCTCAAATCCGGGGCCTACGACTACCTGACCAAGCCCCTTGATCTCGACGTGCTGCGCCTGACCTTGGAGCGGGTCCTCGACCACATGCGCCTGGCCACGGAAAACGAGGCTCTGCGCCTCAAACTCGGCAAGGCCGGCGGCGCCACGGAAATCATCGGTAAGAGCAAGGCCATGCGCGAGCTTTTTTCCATGATCGCCATGGTGGCCCCGACCGAGGCCACGGTGCTCATTACCGGCGAATCCGGCACGGGCAAGGAACTCGTGGCCCGGGCCCTGCATGAGGGGAGCCCCCGGGCGTCCGGGCCGCTCGTCGCGGTCAACTGTGCCGCGCTGTCCGAGACGCTCCTCGAATCCGAACTCTTCGGCCACGAAAAAGGCGCCTTCACCGGGGCCGAGCGCCGGCGGGAAGGCCGGTTCATGGCTGCGGACAAGGGCTCGATTTTCCTGGACGAGATCGGCGAGATCGCGCCGATCATCCAGGCCAAGCTCTTGCGGGTCATCCAGGAGCGCGAGATCCAGCGGGTGGGCGGCGACCGGCCGGTGGGCGTGGACGTGCGCATCCTGGCCGCCACCAACCGCGACCTCAAAAAGGAGGTCGAGGCCGGCCGGTTTCGCGAGGACCTGTACTACCGCCTCAACGTCGTGACCCTGACCGTGCCGCCCCTGCGCGACCGGCCCGAGGACATCCCGCTTTTGGCCCAGCATTTCCTGTCCCGGTTCGCCGAAAAAAACCGCAAGCGCATCAAGGGGTTCACCCCGGCGGCCATGGATCATCTGTTGCGCGGCACGTGGCCGGGCAATGTGCGCGAGCTCGAAAACGCCGTGGAACGGGCGGTCATCCTGTCTGTCGGGGAATACGTGACCGAGCGCGAGCTGCCCTTGTCCGAGGTCCGGGAGGAGGCCCAGCCGCAACCCGGCGAGGGTGTGTCGTCTCTGGCCGGCATGCCGCTCGATGACGTGGAGCGCGAGGTCATCCTGGCCACCCTGCGCGATGTGGGTGGCAACAAAAGCGAAGCCGCCCGGGTCCTTGGCATCACCCGGGCCACCTTGCACAAGAAACTCAAGAAATACGGCGAAGACTAGCCCCCTTCGGGAGGGTCCGGGAGGGACGTGTTCCTCCCGGCCGCCGGAGGCATTTCTTCTTCTTCTCTCTTCCTCGCTTACCGGCGCGGCAGGCGTACCTTCTGGCCGATGGAGAGCCGGCGTGCGTCCACGCCGGGATTGAGGGCGTGCAGCTTTTCCTCGGTGGTGCGGTGGCGCTTGGCGATAAGGGCCAGGGTCTCACCCTGGCGGACCGTGTGAACCGGTCCGCGTGGCACGGGCTGCGGTGCGGGCTTGGGCGCTGGTGGGTCCGGGTCGGCTACGGCCTGGAGGTCCCGTGCCCGGGCCAGCAATTCGTCGATGCCCGCGGCCGGGGGCAGGTGTTCCTGGGCAACCAAGGCTTTGAGCACCGTGCCGGCCAGGAGCCGAGCGCCGTTTTCGGTCAGATGCACGGCGTCGGGCGTGCGCAGGCTGACGATGTCGCCGGTGGCCGCATCCTTGGCATGGCGGGCGAACTGATCGTTCGGGTCGGAAAAGGGCGCCTGAGTGTCGATGTAGCGGCAACCGGCGGCCGGACACATGGCGCGCAGGGCCGCGTTGACCTTCTTGACGCCACTGGCCAGGCTGGCCTCGCCCATGGTCGGGACGCCCACCCAGTAGATGGTCATCCGGGGATTGGCCTGGCGGCAAATCGCCACCAGCTCCCGGGCCTTGGCCGCGTAGGCCTCGGGCCAGGCCGGGTCTTCGAAATAGACGTGGCCGCCGTCCGGGGTCTGCACGGGCATGACGTCGTTGGCCCCGATCATGATGACCACGATGTCCGGCGCGGCCTTGTCGACCAGCTCGCGCAGATGTTCGGGCCAATTGAGGAGATCAGGCCGGGTCAGGCCGGTCGAGCGCGTGCCGTCCCGGGTGAAATCCAGGCCCGGGACCCCGCCCAGGGCGTGCTCCAGCTGTTCGCCGAGGCTGATGGACAGCGAATCGCCGATGACGAGGAGTCGCCTGACCGTGGCGCAGGCCGGCGGCTCGGGCGCGCGTTGCCGAAAGATGTCGCCGGGCTCCACCTTGGCCGTGCCCGGCGTTTTGTCCGGTTCACGCTCGCAGGCCGGCAGCACGAGAACCGCGCCGGCAAGAAAGAACACGGCCACGAGGGACGGCCACAGGGAACGAAACGGCCGGTTCTCCGGTCTGGCTGCGGCGGAAGCTGGAGGCGTGGTTGGCCTAGGGCGCGCTGGAAACAGCGGCATTGGCACGTCCGGCCGGTTCGGGTTCGCGGGGATGCTTGGGGCGCACGTCGTAATCCGTGGTCAGGACACGCAGGAAGGCCTGGGCCAGGATGTCGCCGCCGGCTACCGTGAAATGGACCTTGTCGTTGGCGCGAACCTTGATTTTGACCCCCTTGTCGTTGGGCAGGAAGGTGGAATAGTTGCCCTGATCATCGGTCAAAAGCGTCCAGGTCGGCAGAAAACGGCTGTTTTTGGCCTTGGCGCACTCGGCCTTGACGATGTCGTTCATGACCTCGGCCTGCTTGGCATAGGCCGGGTCGCCCATGATGGGCAGACCGATCCAGTAGCTGGGAATGTTTTTTTCGGACAAGGCGGCCAGGAAGTCCTCCACGCGCATGGAAAACACCTCGGGCCAGCTTTTGCTGGGACTGCCGGCCGGACGCGGTTTCTCGTTCACGTTGATATACTTGGCGTCGTTGGCGCCCATCATGATGATCACGACATCGGGCGCGTACTTGTCCAGGAAGACGCGCAGGGCCTTGCCCCAGTCGTAGTAGCGGGGATTGGCCAGGCCGCTTGAAACCTTGCCTTCCTCGATAAGTTCCATACCGTCGAGCTCGGCCACGCACCGGCGCAGGGACAAGGACAGGCCGATGGCCAGCGAATCGCCGACCACGAGCAGTTTGCGCGGTGTCCGGGCCTTGCCCGAAACCAAACTGGGCTGGGCCGAGGCGGCCGACTGATTCAGGGGCTGGGCCACGGTGGGCTGGAGTGCCGGACAGGCTTCGGGGTGGGAGGCCTGGGGCGGGGCCAGGCTGGCCAGCAACCTGGCGGTGTCCACCGGCTCGTCGGGCTTGAGTACGGGCACATTGGGGTCGAGTCGGCGGCGCATGGCTTTGTCGGCGGCCTGCTGGGCCGGGGATTCGCGGCAGGAGAGGGAATTTTTGTAGGTGCCGTCGAAAAAGGGCGCCACGGCGCAGTCCAGCTGGCGGGACCATGTCCCGACCGCGGATTCGCGCCAGAGATTGCGTAGATGCCTGGCCTGACCGCCCAGGGCGGTCAGGGGAGTATCGGACAGGTGCTCGTCGGTCCAGACCGAGATCTTCTCGATGTTGGCCATGACCGTGACCACCAGGGCGATCCAATAGATGAGGCAGGCTTTTTTCCAACTCATGGGGGTATATGTGGGCTCTCTCGTTGGTTGGGAGGATGTGCCGCCGGCCTGCCGCAGGGGCTAGGGGGAGGGGGCGCTCAGGCCCGAGGCGATGCGGTCGGTCAGGAGCTTGCAGCCGGTGGGCGTGAAATGGACGCCATCCTTGCCGCGCAGGGCTTTGTTCTTTCCGCCGACTGGCTTTTTGGTACAGAAATTCCCGGCCGCATCGGCGAACAGATCCCAGGAGTCGATGAAGCGGCAGTCCTTGGCAGCGAGGCAGGCGCTGCGCACGGCCTGGTTGGCCACCCAGGCCCGTTGGCTGAAGGCCTTTTCCCGCATGGGCGGCAGCCCCACCCAGAAGACCTTGGCGCCGTAAGCGGCGGCGATGTCGAGCAGGCGCTTGGCCTTGGCCGCGTAGTCCTGGCCCCATTCGGCCGTGCCGGGGCCGTTTTTGGCGTCGTTGCCGCCAAGCATCACCACCAGATTCTGGGGGCGTTCGGCGGCGAGAAAATCGTTGAGGGCCTTTTCCCAGTCGTAGAAGCGGGGTGAGTTCAGTCCGCTCGACACCTTGCCCCGACTGGACAGGGCGACGCCTTTTTGGGCGCGCAGGGATTGGCCCATGGTGATCCCCAGACCCACGGCAAAGGAATCACCGACGATCATGATTTTTTGCGGTTTGGGCACCGGGACGGGCGCCGTGGCCTGGGGGCTACTGGTCGTATCGGCGGTCGCGGCCGCAGCCTTGGCCGAATCGGTGGTCGCCCTGGCCGGAACGGAGGCGCAAACGAGGCTCAGCCACAGTCCGAAACAAAGGACCGTCACAAAGCCGCGTGCGCTGGGGGCATGGTGGCGCGACCGAATGCCGCGCGTGAGAGTGTGTCGCATTGCCGTGCAACTATAGTCGCGGCCTTGGCAATTGTCCAGAAGAGGCCCGGGGAGGGGGAGGCGGGACAGGAACAAACGGAAGTCCGACAGCGTCCGGGGACGCCGCCGGACTTCCGGCGGGAACATGGGAATTAGTCGGTCACGAGCATGACGCTGGTGGCCTTGACCATGGCCTTGACCTTGGCGCCGGCCTTGAGGCCCATGGCCTCGGCGGACTCCTTGGTGATGACGGAGACGATCTCGACGCCGGCGGCTTCGATTACGACTTCGGCGTTGACCAGACCGATGGTGACCTTCTTCACGGTGCCGGGGATCAGATTGCGGGCGCTCACCTTCATGAGAGTTCTCCTTCGGTTAAAGGTTCTGTTTCGTATCGTATCCTGCCCTGGCGTCATGTTGCCGCATCCACGTCAGGGTTTGGCAGATGTCCGGCTGCTAGTCGGTGACGAGCATGACGCTGGTGGCCTTGACCATGGCCTTGACCGCAGCGCCGGCCTTGAGGCCCATGGCCTCGGCGGATTCCTTGGTGATGACGGAGACGATTTCGACGCCGGGAGCTGCTTCGACGACGACTTCGGCGTTGACCATGCCGATGGTGACCTTCTTCACGGTGCCGGGGATCAGATTGCGGGCGCTCACTTTCATGATGCATCTCCTTGGGGTTTAGGCTGTGGTGTACCGGGGCCTTTGCCATCCGCGATGCAAACTTTCCGCTCGCGTTGAAAACCTTTTAGCGAACTTTTTAGTCACACGCAAATTATATTATTCGTGTGACTAATGTTATTTTTAACAATTAAAAATTCAACATATTAGCATATTACGATCACCAAGTAATAAAAAGCGTGATCGTGTATGAAATTACGACACACCTTAAAAAACTCTGTATTATCAAACAATTACTATTGTATAGTCGAAATATCGAGAATTTGGGGACACGGGGACGAGGCGGGACGATTCGGCCCAGGATGACGGGCCAAACGGGCCGAAGCGGGCCGTAGGACCGGGTGCGGAAAGGATGGCTGGAGGGAAAAGCAAACTCCGGGGCATCCCACCCTCCAACCCTTCTGGCGGTCGGGTGATGGGATACTCCCGGGGTGTGCAGGAATTAGGCCTTGGAGCCTTCGGATTCGGTGGCGGCGTCTTCCAGTTCGGTGATGTCACCGGTGGTGAAGAGATAGGTGCGCATTTGTTCATCCCAGCCGGGCATATTGCGCCGCAGCCATTCGAGCCCCATGACCGCGTGCTCGATTTCCTCGTCGCGGTTGTGGGCCATGATGGCCTTGATCTGGGGATCGCTCGCGGTAACGACCCGCTGGTGGTACCAATCGATGGCTTCGAGTTCTTCTTTGACGCTGGTGAGGGCCCGGACGAAATCCCGGTCCTTGTCCGGCAGTTCGCTGACCGGCTCGTGATACTGAGTCATGGTGCCTCCTGGGCAGGGCCCGCCAAACGGCAGGCGGGCGTTGACAGGTTCGGAGGCACTATGCCGTCAGGTCTGGGGGAATGCAACGCCAGGCCGGGAAAATGCCGACTGGTCGTCCAGCCGCAAAACGCGACGAGCCCCGGCCAGGGGCTCGCATCGCGATTCCAATAAACCGCCAGACAGCGCGCAGGCAGACGCAGTGATGCAATTTACGCATCCCTGTTCCGGGTTTCCAAAGGGCAGGAGCCCTTTGGCCGCCGGAGGCTTCTTCCCCCGTCCCACCCAAGCACACCTAGCCGATACGGCCGGCGCCGATCAGACGGGAGACGATGTCCCGGGAATTACCCTCGGCGAGCAGGTATTCCTCGTGGGTGAGCCCGGCGCCCAGGGCCACTTTCTTGCGGCGTTCCTGGCCGACGAGGTCCTCCGGGGCGTGGGCGTCGTTGTTGATGACGAGCTTGGCTCCGAACCGCCGGGCCAGGGCGGCTACATGGCCGTTGGTCAGGCTGTGGCCCTTGCGGGTGGTGATTTCCAGGGCCACGCCCCGTTCGGCGGCCAGTTCCGTCTCTTCCGGGGTGATGAGCCCGGGATGGGCCAGGATGTCGACCCCGGCCTCGATGGCGGCCAGGTTGGTGCCGCGCTCCACGGGTTCGACAATGGTTTCGCCGTGGACCAACACCAGGGCTGCCCCGGCATTGCGGGCCTGGCGCACCATGTCCGCGATCAGGGGCGGCGGCACGTGGGTGATCTCCACCCCGCACAGCACGTCCACGCTAAGAAACGCGCCCGTGTTGGCCACGAAGCGGCCGATGTTGGTAAGGATGAGTTCCAGGTTGGAGAAGTCGGCGTGGTCGGTCATGGCCATGGCGCGGTAGCCGGCCTTGGCCGCCCGCCGGGCCAGTTCCGCCGGAATGAGTTCGCCGTCGGAGAAGGTGGTGTGGGTGTGCAGGTCGATCATGAGGGCTACATCTTGTATTTGGTGTCGTCCAGGTCGAATTTTTCGAGGATCTCGGTCCATTTTTCGGCGTCGTCGCTGGCAAAGGCCACGACCGTGGCCTCCTTGGACTCGTTGGCCACCTGGGCCAGGACCGACTCGGCCACCAGGATGGGCGCCTTGGCCCGCAAGGCCAGGGCAATGGCATCCGAGGGCCGACTGTCCACGCGGCGAATGCCGCCCTCCACCTCCACCTCGATCTCGGCGTAATACGTGCCTTCGCTGAGACTGGTCACATGGATGGCCACCACATGGGCGTCCAGGGACTCGATCATGCGCAACAGCAGGTCATGGGTCATGGGCCGGGGCAGTTTGACGTCATTTAAGGCCAGGGAGATGGCCATGGCTTCCATGGCGCCGATCCAGATGGGCAGGACCGCCTTTTCGGACTGATCCTTGAGGATCAGGACCGGTACCTGGGATTCCTCGTCCAAGGCCAGCCCGAATACCTTCATTTCAATCATGGTCGGCCTCCGCCTCCCCGATCAGGGAGTGCTTCTTGGCTTGGAGGATGCGCGCCGTCAGGATGCGCCCGGTGTGGTCCTCGGGTTCGGGGACGGTCAGGTTGACGATGCGCCCGCTCGGGTCCCGCCCTTTCCAGGTCGGTTGGGCCGGGGAGCGTTTGCTCGGCCCCTCGATGAGCACCGCGGACCGAGCGCCGACCTGGGCGGCCAGGGCCCGGGTGAGGTGCGTATCCAGCAGGGCCTGCAACTCGGCCAGCCGGGCCGCCTTGACCTCCCGGTCGAGCTTGGGCTCCATGGACTCGGAGGCGGTACCAGGCCTGTCACCGTACATGAAGGAGAAGCCGCTTTCAAATCCAACCTCGCGCACGAGGTCCAGGGTCTGGCGAAAATCGTCCTCAGTCTCGCCCGGGAAACCGACGATCAGGTCCGTGGACAGGGCGATGTCCGGCCGGGCCCGGCGCAGCTTGTCGACCAGGGTCCGGTAGCCGGCCACGGTGTAGCGCCGGCCCATGCGGGCAAGCACCGCGTCCGAGCCGGACTGCACGGGCAGGTGCAGGGACGGGCACAGCTCGGGCAGGTCGGCGAAACGCGCGATGACGGCGTCGCTCAAATCCTTGGGATGGGAGGTGGTGAACCGCACCCGGGCGATGCCGGGCACGGCGGCCACGGCGTCGAGCAGCGCGGCAAAGGAGGTGCCGTCACCCGAGGCGTCCTGGCCGTAACTGTTGACGTTTTGGCCAAGGAGCGTGATCTCCCGGGCGCCCCGGTCGGCCAGGCTCCGGCATTCGGCCAGGATGGCGTCCTTGGCCCGGGATTTCTGGCGGCCGCGCACGAACGGCACGATGCAGTAGGCGCAAAAATTGTCGCAGCCCTGCATGATGGTGACAAAGGCCCGGGGTGGGACCGTGGCTTCGGGCCATGCCTGGTCGCGTTCGGGATAGCTGGCGGTGAAATCGAGCAGGGACAGGCGCAGGCCGGGTTCGGCCACCAGCCGGGCAATGGCCTGGGGCGCGGTCTCGATGCCGTCGGCTCCGAACACGAGCCGGACCATGGGGAAGCGATGCCACAGGGCAGGGCCGATCTGCTGGGCCACGCAGCCGCCCACGGCCACGAAGGCGGCGGGCTTGTGGCGCTGGAATTCGGCCAGGCGTCCGAGTTCGCTGGCCACCTTGAGCTCGGGCTTTTCGCGTACCGAACAGGTCAAAACGATAAAAATATCGGCCTCGTGAGCCGGGGCCTCGGTGAATCCCAACGCGAGAAGCGAGCGGCGCAGCCAGTCGCCATCGGCGACGTTCATCTGGCAACCCATGATACTGATGTGAAATTTCATGCTGGCACAAGGATAATGCATGATGGTGCGGCGGTAAAGGCGGCTCCGGGGCGCCTCATTGGGCCTGCGCGTCCTCTGGGGCTTCGGTGGCCGGGTAGAGGTCTTCCAGGGCCGAGCGGAAGGCGGCGAACCGGCCCTGGCGGATGGCCTGCCGGGCGCCCTCCATCATACGCAGGAAAAAAGTGAGGTTGTGCAAGGTGTTGAGACGATAGGCCAAAAGCTCCCGGGCAATGTAGAGATGGCGCAAATAGGCCTTGGAAAAGGTGCGGCAGGCGTAGCAGGGACAGTCCGGGTCCAGGGGGGAGGGGTCTTCGCGGTATTCGTTCCGCTTGATGTTGACCTTGCCCCGGCTCGTAAACAGCGTGCCGTTGCGGGCGTTTCGCGTGGGCAGCACGCAGTCGAACATGTCGATGCCGGCGGCCATGCCGGCCAGCAGGTCGCGCACCGCACCCACGCCCATAAGGTAGCGGGGACGGTCGGCCGGCAACAGCGGCGCCGTGGCCTCCAGGATGTCGTACATCTCGGGCCGGCTTTCGCCCACGGACAGGCCGCCCAAGGCATAGCCGTCAAAGCCGATTTCAACGATTTCCGCCGCACTCCGGGCGCGCAGGTCCTGATAAAATCCGCCCTGGACAATGCCGAACAGGAGCTGGCCGTTGTGGCCGGCCGGATGGGCGTCCCGGCAGCGTTTGGCCCAGCGGCTGGTCAGGCCCAGGGATTTTTCGGTGTAGGCCCGATCCGCGCCGTAGGGCACGCACTCGTCGAGCACCATCATGATGTCCGAGCCCAGGTTCTGTTGGATGGCGATGACCTTTTCCGGCGAAAACAGGTGGCGGGAACCGTCGATATGGGAGGCGAAGGTCACGCCTTCCTCCTCGATGTGGCGCAGTCCGGCCAGGCTGAAGACCTGGAACCCGCCCGAGTCGGTGAGGATGGGGCCGTCCCAGGCCATGAAGCGGTGCAGGCCGCCAAGGCGCGCGACCAGCTCGTCGCCAGGGCGCAGATAGAGGTGGTAGGTGTTGCCCAGGATAATTTGGGCGCCCATGTCGGTCAGGTCGGTGGGGGCCAGGCTTTTGACCGTACCCTGGGTGCCGACAGGCATGAAAACCGGGGTTTCGATGACGCCGTGGGCGGTGACCAGAGTACCGGTACGGGCGCGGCCGTCGCCGGGCCCGGGAAGAAAGGTGCCGGGTGTGTGCATGGGGCAGTGGCTACCTGAACCCGGCCACCGGGGCAACCCGAAAGCGCGGGGTGGGGGCTGGAGTGTGGGGTAAGAGCAGCCTCCGGCGGCCAAAGGGCTGCGCCCTTTGGAATCCCGGGAAGGGAAAGCCCATTGTTCGATCCTCAAGGAGGGAGAAAATCGCTAAAACGGGCTGGCCAGGCCGAAGGTCCGCGACAGCCAGTTCGCGTAGGCCCGGGCGCTCGGGTTGTTGCCGGCGCCGCGAAAGGCTTGCTTGGCCAGATCCTCGGCGGCCGGCATCTCCCCGGCCAGGCACAGGATGTAGATTCGGGCCAGGGTCAGGTTGCCCGGATAGCCTAGGGATTGGGCCCGGGCGAATTTGGCCTCGGCCAGACGGTAGTTGCGCGCGGCCAGGGCTCCCACCCCGAGCTGGAACTCGGTCTCGCCCGAAGGCGGCAGGCCGGAGGCCAGGGCCTTGTCCACCAGGGCCTGCTTGTCCGTGTCCGAGTGCATGAGCCACAAGGGGAGCACCTGCAACTCGGTGGCGCCGAGCACGTAGTTGAGGCCCTGGAGAGGGGGCGGTGGCGGAATGCGGTTATTGAGGAAAACATTGATGATTTGTTGGGTCTCGAACCAGGGGCGGGCGGCTTCGCGGACCGCCAAAGGAAAAAGGGCCGCTGCCTCGGGCGAGGCCATGAACCGGTCCCGGGCGGTCAGGGCGTCCATGAATGTGGTGTGGGCGGCAATGGCACGCTGCTGGCTTTCGGGGCTGTCCGGATAGCCGGTCAGGCGCTTGGGAAAGTTGTCCGTGAGCGGTTTGGTCTCGCCGCACGCGCTGAGCATGGCCTGGCGGTCGGCCATGAACAGGGCCGTGAGCTGGCCCGGCTCTTCCACGGCGATGGCGCGCAGTCCCCGCCCCAGCACCGGATCGTTCCACAACGAGGCGAAATCGGCCCCGGATTTGGGCGTCTTGGGCTTTTTCACCCCGACCAGCATCCAGTTGTAATTGAAGCCGGTCCACAGGGAGGCGTGGTCAAAGACCTCGCAAAAGGCCTTGAGAATGGCCTTGGTGTCGGCCTCGGACAGCTCGAACACCGGCAGCCAATAGGTGACCATGCCGCCGTCGGCCAGCCGGTCGCGCATGAGGGAGAAATATTCCCGGGTGTAGAGGTTGACCACCCCGGCCATCATGGGCGGTGGCGGTTCGGCCGTGATGATGTCGAACTTGCGGCGCGAGGCCAGCAGGAAAAACCGTCCGTCCTCCACATGGGTCTTCACGCGCGGGTCGTCCAGGGGATTGGTGCCGGGCTGGGGATGGATGATGCGGCTGCCGCTGAGGATGTCCCGGGAGATGTCGACCACGTCGATGGCGGTGAGGCGTTTGTCCTCCACCAGGGCACTGGCCGTTGTGCCGGTGCCGTAGCAGATGAGCAGGGCGCTTTTGGGGTTGGGCAGCACCGCCTCGGGAAAATAGGCGAACAGCTTCATGTAGCGCAGGTTGGCCGGCTCGGTCGCGGCCATGGAATAGCCGTCCGTAACCAGGCGGTGGGAATACGGCTGGCCCAGGTAATCCCGGCGCAGGTACTGCAAGGTGCCGGTGACGCCCTCGATGGTGGCTTCCACGACCTCGCCCTGCTTGCGGTAGTCGGCCACGGCCCGGTCGAGGAAGTCGCGGGTGGCGCCAAAGGGGAAAAAGATCAGGCAGGCGGCAAAGGCGACCAGGGCCGTCAGCAGGAAGGGGCTGCGCAGGGACGGCCAGGGCCGGTTGCGTCCGGCGCACAGGGCGGCCGGCACCAGATACAGGGCGCACAGGCCGTAGAGGCTCTTTTCCATGCCGAGAGACGGCAACAAGAGGAAGCCGGCCACAAGCGGTCCGACCATGGCGCCCAGGGTGTTGGCCATGGTCAGCAGGCCGGCGGAACGGGTCCGGTCGCCGATTTCGCGGTGGATGGCCTCGCCCAGGGCGGTGAACAGCAGTCCCGAGGCCAGGGCGGACGGGAACATGAGGGTCAGCGACAGCAGGGCGACATAGCGCCAATCCAGACTTTGGTATGCGCCCACCGACACGTTGGCCATGGGCCCAAGGACGGTGAAAGAGGCCAATCCGGCCACGGCCACGGCCAGGGACAGCGGCGCGGCCAGTTTGCGGCCGTCGGCCTCGCGTGCAAGCCACCAGCCGGCCCAAAGGCCGCCCAAGCCGATGCCGGCCAGGATCACGGCCAGCATCACGGCAAAGGCCAGGTTGGTCGAGCGCACGAAAAGTTGCAGAAATCGCGTCCAGACCACTTCCAGGGCCAGAAAGGCGCCACCGGCCAGGAATCCGGCCCCGAGCAGCCGTCTGGCCCGGCCGGTCAGGGCCGATTGCGCCTTGGGCGGTGTCGGGGTCTCGGTCGCGGAGGGGAAGTCGCGAAAGCGCGGCGCAAGAAACAAGGCCCCAGCCGCGGCCGCGAAGTTGAGCCCGGCGGCCAGCAGTCCGGTGCCGGCCAGGCCCAGGGGGGCGATGCACAGGGTTTCGCCGGCCAGGGCGCCGAGACACGCCCCCAGGGTGTTGCTGCCGTAGAGGCCGCCCAGGGCGCGTCCGAAGTCTCCGGGGCGCCGGGCCAGGGCCTTGACGAGCAGGGGCAGCGTCACGCCCATGGCCGTGGCCGGCAGGAGAAACAGCAGAAAGGAAAAGGAAAAGCGCAGGCTGTTGAGCAGGACCGGCTTGGCCAGGACCGGCTGGAGCATGGCGCCGAGCCAGACCGAAAGTGAGGGAAAGCCCAGGACGAGCAGGGCCCCCCAAATGCCGACCAGCAGCTCCATGATGGCGTAGAAGCGTACCGGATTGGTCACGTCCCGGCCGAAGCGGGCGATCAGTGCGTTGCCAAGGGCCAGTCCGCCCATGAAACTTGACAGAACCAAGGCACTGGCCTGGGCGCTCACGCCGAAAACCAGGCCGGCCAAGCGGAACCACAAGGTTTCGAACAGCAGAGCCGAGGCCCCGGAAACCAGGAACACGGCGGCCAGGATCAGACGGTCGCCGCGTGGGGCGGGAGGGACGGCGGATGGGGACACGGCTGGCATGACGCGCCTCGGATCAGGCCCCGCCTCGCGCCAAGCGGCACGGACGGCGGTCCTGGATCGTCTCAGGGCCGAAGGCCCAATCGGGGGCAGATATCGCCGAGAACACAGTCGCCGCACCGGGGCTTACGCGCTTGGCAGGTTTCGCGACCAAACATGACCAGGAGGTGGTTGATCTCCCCCCAGGCCTGGCGTGGGAAAAGCGGCATGAGATCCTTTTCGATCACGATCGGATTATCCGAGGTGGTCAGGCCCAGGCGGAAGGACAGCCGCCGCACGTGGGTGTCCACGGCAATGCCTTCGTGTTTGCCCAGGGCGTTGGACAAGACGATGTTGGCGGTCTTGCGCGCCACCCCCGGCAAGGCGGTCAGTTCTTCCATGGAGTCGGGCACGGCGCCGCCGTGGTGTTCGACCATGCGTTGGGCCGCCGCCACCAGATTCTTGGCCTTCTGCCGGAAAAATCCCGTGGAATGGACGACCTCCTCCACCTCGGGCACCGCGGCCCGGGCCAGGGCGGTCGGATCCGGCCAGCGGCGGAAGAATTCCGGCGTCACCAGATTCACCCGCTGATCGGTGCACTGGGCAGCCAGGACTGTGGCGACCAACAGCTCGTAGGCAGAGGTAAAGGTCAGCGCCGGCACGGGGTTGGGAAAAACCACCCGCAACCGGGCCAGGATTTGACTGGCGCGGGCGGCCGTGTCCATCATCCGGTCTCCCGGTCGGACACGGCCTGTCGCCCGAATGCGCGTTTCCCGGTAAACACCATGGGGTCTAGGGAATGAACACCACCGCCGAAATGGTCGTGGTCCACATTCCGGATTCGCCCGTGGTGACACAGGGCATGGAAGCGGAATCGATGATCTTGCCGCTCATGAGATAGGTCTGGCGACGTTCGTCGTAGGCCGTCTCGGGATCGAAGTCGATGCCGAGGGTGGTGGCCAGCATGGTGGAGGCCAGATCCTCGGCGAAGTCGCCGATCTCCTGCTCCTCGGCCCCGAAGGCGGTGTGCTCGGAGATGTAGCCGTAGTTCGATTTGTCGGCCGGGAAGGCCATGCCCACGGCCGAACCCACCAGACGATTTTTTTCGTCGGTGGCGTTACGGGCCATGACGCAGAAGGTGATCTGGCCGGGGTTGAGCTGCTTGACGCCCTCGTCCAAGGTAATCAGCTGGCAGTGGGGCGGATAGATACTCGACACATAGACCAGGTTGAGCTTCTCGATGCCGGCCTCGCGCAGGGCCAACTCGAAAGACTGAAGCTTGTTCTTGTGGCGACCGACACCCTTGGTGAAAAACGCCTTGGTGGGGACGAAAGAGCCTGGAAACATGGGCGGTCCTCTTTATGCATCAGGGTTTACCGCGAAAGCGGGGGAATCCTCATAAGGGTTTTTTATCGAGAAGTATAGGTCCTTTTTCGCCGCTTTTTTTGAGGCCCTCAGTGATCTCCGCCGCTGTCCCTCGCAGTTGGATATGGACACGGAACATCGTGCGATTATTGGATTTCGCTTCGTGGACCGAAGCGGGTAGTCCCTTGGCTGACAAGCGTTTGGCCATGGCCTCGGCCTGGTCCTTGGCCGGGAAGGAGGCGATTTGGTAGGTGGCGCGGAATTTTCCGCCAGCTTGCTTTTCGTTTTGCTTGTCGAACGGCTTTTTCGGATCGACCTTGGCCTGGGTTTTAGCCGGTTCCGGGGTCGGGCGGGGTTTGGTCGGGGCCGCTGCCGCCGCGCCCGGTTTGGCATCGGCCAGATCATGGGATTTGAGTGCCGCGCCGCCGGGTAGTTTCTTGGGTTCGGTCGAGCCCTTGGGGGCGGAGTCGGCCACGACCGCGCCGTCCTTGTCCTTGTCCTGGAGTCCTTCCATGAACTGGAGTTCCTCGGGCTTGAGGACCTTGGGCGGGGCACCCACGGTTTCGTCCGGGGCCTTGGCCTCGGTGGTCGGCATGATGTTGGCCAGGGGCGGCACGGCATTTTCCGGCCGGTAGCCGCGTCCGAGCAGGATGCCGAGGATGAAGGCCCAGCACATGCCGAGCAGGGCCACGATGGCAATGGAAATGACCCCGGAGGTGGTCAGCTCCAGGGAGAATTTGCGGGGCCCGTTATTGTCCCGCGACACGTTGACTTTATTGAGTATTTTCATGAACGAGATATCCTCGGCCGACTATACTTCCAAACTGCGGCCGGCTGTCAAGCCGTCACATTTTTTCCGGCGCGGCAACGCCCAGCAGGTCCAGGCCGTTTTTGACCACCGTGGCCACGGCCGCCAGCAGGTGGAGCCGGGCGTCGGTCACGGCCGGATCGTCCGCGCCGAGCACCGGATTGACGGTGTAATAGCGGTGGAGCCGGCCGGCCAGCTCGCGCAGATAGAAGCTGACCAGGTGCGGGGCAAAGGTCCGGGCCGCCGTGGCCACGGTATCCGGGTATTGTTCGAGAAGCTTCAAGAGTTCCAGGTCCTCGTCCGTGTCCAGGCGGGCCAGGAGTTCTGACGTGGCCGCGGCCGGGACAACACCGCGTTCGGCCGCCTTGGCCCACAACGAACAGACCCGGGCATGGGCGTACTGGACGTAGTAGACCGGGTTGTCCATGGACTTTTCCTTGACCGCGTCCAGGTCGAAGTCCAGGTGGCTGTCGGACTTGCGCGACAGGAACATGAACCGGGCCGCGTCGGCGCCCACTTCGGCCACCACGTCGGCGAGCGTCTCGAACTTGCCGGCCCGGGTGGACATGGCGATCTGCTCGCCGCCCCGCAGCAGGTTCACGAGCTGGACCAGGATGACCTTGAGGCTCGTTTCGGGATCGCGGCCGAGGGCTGACACGCAGGCCTTCATGCGCGGCACGTAGCCGTGATGGTCCGCGCCCCAGATGTCCACCACCACGTCGAAGCCCCGTTTGAACTTGTCGTCGTGGTAGGCGATGTCCGAGGCGAAGTAGGTGAGTTCGCCGCCGGATTTGACCAGCACCCGGTCCTTGTCGTCGCCAAAGGTGGTGGTGGCGAACCAGAAGGCGCCGTCCTTGTCATAGGCCAGGTTCTTGGCCCGCAGATCGGCGAAGGTCTTGTCCACGGCCCCGGCGGCAAGCAGGGTCGATTCCGGGAACCAGACGTCGTGGTGGACCCGGAAATCCTCCAGGTCCTTTTTGATGCCGGCCAGGATTTCCTGTTCGCCGTAGAGCCGGCAGACGGTCACGGCCTCGTCCTCGGGCAGGTTCACGAGGCCCGGGCCTTCCTTTTCGAGCAGTTCCCGGGCCAGATCCTTGACGTAATCGCCGCGGTAGTAGTCCTCGGGCTCGTCGACCGGCAGCCCGCGCAGTTCCCGGCAGCGGTAGAGGATGGACTGGCCGAGGATGCGCATCTGGCGGCCGGCGTCGTTGATGTAGTATTCGGTCTCCACGGCGAACCCGGCCGCGCGCAGGACCCGGGCCAGGCTGTCGCCCACGGCCGCGCCCCGGCCATGGCCGATGTGCAGGGGACCTGTGGGGTTGGCCGAGACGAATTCCACCTGGATCTTGGTGTCGGCGCCGCTGGTGCCGGTGCCGTAGGCCGGGCCGGCCTCGGCCACGGTCAGCACCGTGCGCTGCCAGAAGGCCGGGGCGAAGGTGACGTTCAAAAAGCCCGGCCCGGCTACGTCCACGGCGGACAGGCTGCCATCGGCGGCGAGCAGGGCGGTGCGCAGGCGTTCGGCCAGGTCCCGGGGCTTGGTGCCGGCGGCCTTGGCCGCGACCATGGCCACGTTGGTGGCCAAGTCGCCGAATTTCTTGTCGCGGGGCGGCTCGATGGTGGTCTTTTCGGGCCAGGGGAGGCCCAGGTCCCCGAGGGCGGTCGTCAGAAGCCGGCGCAGCTGTTCGGTCGCGTACATGATGCCTATGCCTCCAGCCCGGCCACGCCCGCCGGATCGGCGACGGAAAGGGCGGTGGGAGCTTCGGGCACGTCCTTGAGATTGGCGGAAACGAGTTTGGTCAGCACGCCCTTGGGCCCGAGTTCTACAAAGGTTCGGGCGCCGTCGCGGTACAGGGCGGCCATGGTGTCGATCCAGCGCACTTGCGAGGTCATCTGCCGGGCCATGAGGGTGAGCCCCTTGTCCGGATCGGCCTCGGGCGCGCCCGTAACATTGAAATAGATCGGGGCGATGGCGGCGGCGCCGAGACCGGCCTTGCGCAGTACCTTTTCCAGGGCGGCGGCCGGTTCGGCCATGAGCGGACTGTGGAAGGCGCCGGACACGGCCAGGGGGATGGCCCGGCCCTTGCGGGCCTTGACCAGATCGCCGGCCGCGGCCACGGCGGCCGCTTCGCCCGAAATCACGTACTGGGCCGGGGAATTGTAGTTGGCGATGACGAGGATCTTGCCCGTGGCGTTCCCGGCTTCCTTGACCACGTCCTCGATGTCGGTAAGGGAAAGCTTGAGCACGGCGGCCATGGCGCCGTCGCCGCCGGCGGCTTCGGCCATGAGCCGGCCGCGCAGGCTGGTCAGTTCGAAGACCGCCGGCACGGACAGCATGCCCGAGGCGGTCAGGGCGGCGTATTCGCCGAGGCTGTGGCCGGCAAAACCCACGATGCCGGAAAGCTTGGCCTTGCCGGCGAACCACAGGCCAAGGGTCACCGCGGTCATGGCCGGCTGCAGGGCGCGGGTGTCGGCCATGGCCGCCTCGTCGCCCTCCCAGTAGATTTCGCGCAGGGCCAGTCCCGAGGCTTTTTCGGCCAGCCGCCACAGTTCGGCCGCCTCGGCCGAGGATTCGGCCAAGGCCCGGCCCATGCCACGTTCCTGGGAGCCTTGCCCGGGAAAGAGCACGGCCAGTCTGTTTTGGGTTGCGCTCACGTTCGCGTCTCCTTAGAGCTTTTTCGCGTGTTGTCGGCCGCGATTGGTAGAGCAACGGCCGCAAATGTGCAACGTTCAATTTCGGTGGGAAAGTCCATGCAGCATACAGGCACGGCCCTTGACACAGCGGCGGTCATCCGGGCGGCGGCGGCCCTGGGCCGGGAGCTTTCACCGCAGCAGGCGGCGGTTTTGACCGGCTATCTCGATCTGCTGTGCCGCTGGCGGCGCAAGATCAATCTGGTCGGGCCCACGGATTGGCCCACCATGCTGTCAGGCCTCGTGGCCGACTCCTGGCATCTGGCCGATTTTTTGGCCGGCCCCGAGGCCGGAGCCGTGCTGCCGCCCCCGGGCGCGCCCTTGTGTCTGCTCGATTTCGGAGCCGGGGCCGGACTGCCCGGCATTCCGCTACGGGCCTTTTACCCTGGGGGCGAATACGTGCTGCTGGAATCCCGGGTCAAACGGGCCATTTTTCTCGGCGAGGCCGTGGATCGGCTGAAGCTCCCCGCCACCTTCGTGGCCGAGGGCCGGGTCGAGGTCACGGTGCCGCCGATCATGGCCGCGCGGCCTGGCGTGTTTACGCTCTGCCTCGGTCGGGCCTTCGCGCCCTGGCCGCAATTTTTGGAACTGTGCCGCACCCTCGTGCCCGCGCCCATGGCCGTGCTGGCCATGACCGGCCAGGCTCCGGAGGCCGAGGCCGTGCCTCCGGGCTTTGCCCTGGCGGCCGTGGCCGGCTATCCGGCCCCGGGCGGACAGCGTTATTTTTCGCTCTTTACCCCCAAGGCCGCATCCAGGTAATCCTTTTTGAAGATGACCCGGGTGGCCGTGGCATCGGCCAGGTCGGACAGGTCCATGAGGGTTTCCAGGAAGTCCAGGATCGCGCCCTTGTCCTCTTCGCAAGCGTTGTCGAAATCGAAGGCCAGGTCGCCGGATTCCATGTAGGCGCGCAGTTTTTCGAGGTAGGCGGTATCGATGAGCGGCAGGGGCATGGGCGGTTCTCCGATTTAATGGTGATAGGGCGCGCCGGCCAGGATCGACGACGCCCGGTAAAGCTGTTCGTACAGGACCACCCGGGCCAGCTCGTGGGGCAGGGTCCCAGGTCCCAGGGCCAACGTCAGGTCGGCCCGGGCCAGAACCTCGGGCGACAGGCCGAACGCGCCGCCCACCACGAAACAGGGCCGGCGTCCCGGGTCTTCCAGCAATTGCCCCAGACGTGAGGCCAGCTCCCGGGAGGCAAGGGAGCGTCCGTTTTCGTCGAGCACGACCAACAGGTCCCGGGGCCCGAGCTTGGCCAGAATGGCCCGGCCTTCCTCGGCCATGCGGCGTTCCCGATCCGAGGCCTTGCCGTCGCGCAGGACCACCTCCTCCACCGGGACATGCCGGCGCAGGGCCGTGAGGTAGTGGGACGCGGCCTCGCGAAACCAGGGAGCCTTGGCGGCGCCGACAACGAGCAGACGGATGGTTTTCATGTTGGGCTGACGCCCGGGTCAGGGGGGCGCTTGCCGGTTGGTAGCGGAGGGAGTCGACTGTTGTCAAAGCGCGCGGCTTGGATTAGGCCCTTTGTCGCATCTAGTAATTTTGATTCCGGGAGAGGCATGTCGTCTGCAAGCGCCCCTATCCGCGCGACCTGGCGCCTTACAGGCAGGCTCGTCCTGGCGTTTTTCGTGGTGGGCTGGCTGGTTTCCATGGCCCAGGCCCAGGAACTGCATCTGGCAAACCTTGTGCTCAACAACTTCGAGGGCAAGATTCGCGTGCGTTTCGGGGTGGAGCCGACAAGCCCGGAGCAGATTCGCCAGATCCTGGACGGGGGCGATCGTCTGGCCCTGCGCTGCCGGGCGAGCCTTTCGGCCAAGCGCGACTATCTCTGGAACCGGGAACTCGCCGCCGCCACCTTTGAAAGCGATCTGCGCCGCCTGCGCGGGGGGGATTACGCCGTCACCCTGCCCGGTCAGGGCCCCATGGTCGACAAGGACCTGGGCGTCCTGTTCCATAAGGCCTGGAGTGAAGTCCTCATCGATCTCGGTCCTTGGGATCGGTTGGAGCGCGGCAAGACCTATGTCTTGTCCCTGCAACTGGCCATGGTGCGACCCGATGTCTCACCATGGGTCAGCCGCAGCCTTTTTTTCCTGTCCTTCGACGCCGCCCCGCCTGTTTCCTACCAGCTCGACTTCACCTACTGAGCACCGTCCGTCCTGATTGCCAACTTCCCGTTTTTGTGTGTAGTCTTTCAGGAAGAGGCAGACTGGGCGTAAGGAGGACGGCATGCGGGTGGTGATCGCCGGCGGCACCGGTTTGATCGGCCGGGCTCTGACTCGCACCCTGATCCGTGACGGCCACGAGGTGGCCGTGCTGACCCGTCGGCCAACCGGCCGGATGGCCGATTCCGGGGCAAGTCTGGTCCCCTGGGACGGCCGCACGGGCAAGGGCTGGGTTTCGGCTCTCGATGGAGCGGATTCCCTGGTCAATCTGGCCGGGGAAAATATTGCCTCGGGCCTGTGGACCCGTGCGCGCAAGGCCCGCATTCTGGACAGCCGCCTGGCCGCCGGGCAAGCCTGCCTGGAAGCCATTTCCCGGGTCGAGCGCCGGCCCGCTTCCCTGATCCAGGCTTCGGCCGTGGGGTACTACGGCGACCGGGGTGACACGGCTCTTACGGAAGATGCCACGCCGGGTCGGGGGTTTTTGGCCAATGTGGCCAGCCGCTGGGAAGCCTCCACGGCCGAGGCCGAGACCATGGGCGTGCGCCGGGTGGTGGTGCGTACGGCTGTGGTGCTGGCCCGACAGGGGGGGGCTCTGCCACGCATGTTGCCGGCGTTTCGCCTAGGCCTCGGCGGTCCCTTGGGCTCGGGGCGCCAGTATTTTCCCTGGATTCACCTGGCCGACGAGGTCGGCGCCATCCGATTTCTGCTGGAGCGGCCCGAGGCCTCGGGGGTCTTCAACCTGGCCGCGCCCGAAACCGTGACTCAGCGGGATTGGGCTAGGGCCTTGGGCAGGGCCGTGGGCCGTCCGGCCTGGCTGCCCCTGCCGGCGACGCTTTTACGATTGGCCCTTGGCGCGATGGGGCAGGAACTTTTCCTGTCCGGCGCCCGGGTGGTGCCGCGAAAGCTGCTCGATCTGGGCTATGGATTCCATTTTCCCAATCTGGTCGGTGCGCTCCGGGACCTCTGCGCACAGCAGGGGGACGCGTGATGCCGCATCCGGAGCGCCTGGGGCCGCGACTGCTTTTCGTGACGGCCGCGGCTGGCCTGGCCGAGGCACTGGGGCACCGTCTGGAGGGGCTTGGCTACACGCTCCTTGGGGTCGCGGGCTGTTGCGCCCAGGCTTTGGACATGGCAGCGCGTCTGCCCGTGGATCTGGCCCTGGTGGATGCCCAGCTCCCTGACGTGGTGGAGGATATGGAGACGGCCCGGCTGTTGCGGGAAAGCCTTGGCGTGGCGGTGGTGATGGTGGCGGACCGGCCGGATCGGGAGAGCTTTGCCCGCATGGGCAGGGTGGGCGCCCTGGCCTGTCTGTCAGCGTCCTCCCCGGACCGGGAATGCCTGGCCACCTTGGAAATGGCCTGGCATACGGCCCGGCGCGAACGCCGCTACCGGGCCAGCCGCCAGTGCATGACGCTGACCTTGGACAGCCTCAACGAAGGGTTGATCGTGGCCGATGGCACCGGACGCGTGCGCCGCATCAATCCCGCGGCCCGGAGTCTGCTCGGCCTCGGCCTGGACGCGACCTTGGGCCGGCCCTTGGACTCCGTGTACCGCCTGTTTTGCGACCCGGATATGAGCACGGCCGCTTTGGCCGATCGGAACATGGGGCGGCATGAAGGAGAGCTTGCCCGCGCCGATGGCCAGACGTTGTTCGTGGAGCAGACCATAAGCCCCATCCGCGATCCCGAGGGCGAACGGCTCGGCACCATGGTGGTGTTTCGCGACATCGGTTGGCGCCGGCACAGTGAGCAGGCCCTGCGCCAATCCCTGGACAACCACCGCCGGGCCCTGGAGCAGACCGTCATCGCCCTGACCGTGACCTCGGAAAAGCGTGATCCCTTTACCGCCGGCCACCAGGAACGCGTGTCCCGCCTGGCCCTGGCCATTGCCCGGGATTTGGGCCTGTCCGAGGACGCCCAGGAAGGGGTGCGCCTGGCCGGCCTGGTCCATGACATCGGCAAGATCCACGTACCTTCGGAGATTCTGGCCAAGCCCGAAGCCTTGTCCGCCCTGGAGATGGGCATTGTCCAGGGGCACTGCGAAGTGGGCTATGAAATCCTCAAGGATGTGCCCTTTTCCTGGCCCGTGGCCCGCATGGTCCTGGAACACCACGAGCGTCTGGACGGCTCGGGCTACCCGGCCGGACTCTCCGGCGAGGCCATGCTCCCGGAATCACGCATTCTGGCCGTGGCCGACGTGCTCGAAGCCATGACCGCCCATCGTCCCTATCGCGCCGCCCACGGCTTGGAGCGAACGCTTGCGGAACTGCGCGACGGCCGGGGAAACCGCTATGATCCGGCGGCGGTGGACGCCTGCCTGCGCCTGTGCGCAACAGGCAGCCTCCCGCTCTAGATCGCGCTTTCTTCCGGCATTGCTCAGGATTCCTTGATCCAGATCAGACTGGCCTGCCGGCCCGTGGACTTGTCCCGGCGGTAGGAGAAAAACTCCGGCAGATCGTGGGTGCACAGATCAAGGCTGTAGATCCGGTCCCGGCGCAGCCCGGCCTTGGTGAGCTGGTCGCGGGTCAAGCGCCAGAGGTCCAGGCGCTGGGTCCGGTAGTCGAAATAGGGCCGGAAGGTTTCGCCGAATTCTTCTTCGAATCGGATGAACTGGGCCGCGCCGGGCCCGAGACTCGGACCGCGCACGGCGCAAAATTCCTCCGGCGCCAGGCCGTAGCGCACGCAGATGGTGCGTATTCCCCGGCCGATGAAATCCGCCACGTTGCCCCGCCAGCCCACGTGCAACGCGGCAATGAACTGCCCGGATTCGTGGGCCAGCAGCACCGGCTGGCAGTCGGCCGTCTTGATGGCCAGGGCCCGTCCGGGGCGTGATTCGGCCATGCCGTCGCCCGCTTCGATGCTCGGCCGGGTGAGGGTGTCGAATTCCGGCTCGAAGATCATATCCACGCCATGCACCTGCTTGAGGGAATGCCAGATGGAAAACTTCAAGTGCTCCTTGAGGTCTTGTCGGTTGGCAATGACGTGGGCTGGGTCGGCCGCACCGGTAAAGGCCAGGCTGGCGGCCGGATCGGCGGGTGCGCCGGGCGTGCGGCTGCCGGTGGTAAAAACACAGCCCACCTGGGGCAGTCCGGGAAAGGCGAACGGAATATATATCATAAGTGACACCAATGGGTTGCGTGTTCGGTGATGACGACGTGCATGGGTTTGTCCCAGGCTGCGGCCGGGAGATGGTCCACGAACTGAAAGGCGTGGCACAGGCCGACGACCGTGGCTCCGGCCGCCATGGGCAGGGCGAGCAGCCGGTCGTAATAGCCGCCGCCAAAGCCCAGGCGTGTGCCGGACGGGTCAAAGGCCACGCCGGGTACGAGGATGAGGTCCGGGGCAAAGGCCTCGGGCGCCTGGCAGCGCTCTGCCGGCGGCTCGGGGATGCCGAAACGGCCCGGGACGGCATCCTTCAGGCAGGTCAGGCAGCCAAGATCGACCAGGCCGGGTGCGTTTTCCCGGCAACGGGGGGCAAGCAGACGCCGGCCTTCCCGGATGGCGCGCGTGACGAGTTCCCGGGTGTCCACTTCGCCGCGCACGGGCAGGTAGGCCAGGATTTCCCGGGCCGCGCCCCATTGGGGCAGGGCCAGGACCCGGGCGGTCACGGCAGCGCTGGCCGTGGCCACGGCCTCGGCCGTCAAGGCCTGGCGCCGGGTGAGCATGGCCGCGCGCAGGGCGGTCTTGTCGCCGCCGGCGGGTTGAACTGGTTGCAATGTTTTCACAACCGAACCATAGTAGCAGGAGGTTCCCACCAGGGGAAGGGGACTGCCGCTGACCGGCTCGCGAAAGGGAGGTTGCATGGCCGCGAAGACTTTTTGGATTGGTATCGGGGACATTCATGACGATCTGGCCGCGCTTGGCCGGTTGTCCGGCATCGCGGACCTGGCTGCCGCAGCCGGGATTCTCATCAGCGGCGATCTGACCGTGCTGGGTGACGCGGCCAAGGCCAGGCGTGTCCTGGATGCTGCCCGTCGCCTGGGGCTGGTGCTCGGGGCCCAGATCGGCAACATGGACCGGGCCGATGTGGACACCTTTCTGAGCGCCGAGGGCGTCAACCTCCACGCAACCGGCTTGGTCACGCCCCCGGGCGTGGGTATTTTCGGGGTGGGCTGGTCCACGCCCACGCCGTTCGGCACCCCGAGCGAGGCCGGCGAGGACCGTATCGCCGCCTGGTTGGACACCGCCCATGCCGCCGTGGCCGGTTGCGAGCGGCAGCTTCTGGTGTGCCACACGCCGCCCCTCGACACGGCCGTGGACAGGGTCCGGTCCGGGATGCACGTGGGGAGCCGGGCCGTGCGGGAATTTATCGAGCGGGTCCAGCCGGACGTCTGCCTGACCGGCCACATCCACGAAGCCCGGGGCGAGGATGTGATCGGCCGCACCCGCATCGTCAATCCCGGCGCCTTGAGCGACGGCCACTACGCCCGCATCGAGCTGGACCCGGCGGCCGGCCTGACGGCCCAGGTGCGCTCCTTCTAGGGAGCTGCACCGGTTCGTGCGCTGCGGCAGGGAGGCCGGATGCGCGTTCTGAGCGTCATCGACATTGTGTTTTACCGCGCCCTGCTGGCCAAAATTTTTTGTACGGCCGGGGTGGAGTACGACTTCGTCACGCCCGAAGAGGCGGACCCGTCCTGCTGGCTTTCGGGGCCGGTACCGGATGCCGTGCTCATCCAGGATTCCTACATGAGCCTGACGAGCGGGATGTTGGCCGCCCGCATCCGTGAGGTCGGCGCCTCCCTGGGGCGCACGATCCCCATTTTGTGCCTGCTGCCCTACGACGCCGACACCTCCCTGACCCCGCCCATGGGCATCCCCGACGGCTCGGACCTGCACCCGGTCAACCGTCAAAATCTGGCGGACGTTTTGCGTTCGCTGCGGGAAAGTCAGGCTGCGGCTCAGCCCGCCGCCAAGATGCGGGAAATCCTGTTTGTCGATGCCGGAAAAACCCTGATCCACGTGATCCGGGCCGCCCTGGACCCGGCCCGGTTCGCGGTCATCCCCGCCCGCAACGCCGACGAGGCCCTGGCCATGTGCCGGGAGCACGATTTCGAGCTGGTGCTGACCAGCGTGCAGCTGCCCGGACGGTCGGGGCTTGAGCTGTGCCGCCGCCTCAAGGAGGAAAATACCGGCCGGTATCTGCCGGTCATTATTCTGTCGAGCAGCAACGATCCCCTGGATGTGGAAACGGCCTTCAATTGCGGGGCCGACGATTATCTGGTCAAGGCCTTCACCCCGGGCATGCTGGCCGACAAGATGTCCCAGCACCTCGATGTGGCCGAACGCAAGCGCCACAACAAGATCCTGGTGGTGGACGACAACAAGCTCATCCGGGAGATGCTGCGCCACAGCTTCATCAAATCCGGCTTGCAAGTGCTCACGGCTGCCAATGGCCGGGAAGCCCTGGATATCGCCGGAGCCCACCGGCCGGATGTGGTGGTCACGGATATCGAAATGCCGGTCCTGGACGGCTATGGCCTGTGCGAGGGCCTGCGCGAGCATCCGGATTTGCGCCATATTCTGGTGGTCGCCATGAGCGGGCGCAACCGGCAAAGCGATCTCAAGCGGTGCGAGCGCCTGGGCGTGTCGCGATTTTTCCGCAAGCCCTTTGACGTGGAAAAAATGCAGCTCGTGGTGGAACAGCTCCTGAACGAAAGCTATCGTCATCTTAAAAACGAGCATGAGCACCTCCTGGCCAGCATGAGCGCGCTCATAACGGCCTTGGAGGCCAGGGACGGTTACACCAAGGGCCATACGGCCCGGGTGTCGCGCATGGCCATGTCCCTGGGGCGGTTCATGGGCCTTGACGACCAGACCTTGCGCGATCTCGATATCGCGGCCAAGCTGCACGACATCGGCAAGATCGGCGTGCGCGACGCGGTCCTGCTCAAGCCCGGCAAGCTCACGGCCGAGGAGTACGCCAAGATCCAGGAGCACGCCGTCATCGGCGCCGAGATCCTGCGCCCCCTGACTTCGTTGGCCTCGGTCATTCCGCTCATTTTGTTGCACCACGAACGGTGGGACGGCCGGGGCTATCCCACGGCCATCATGGGCGAGGACATCCCCCTGGGCGCCCGGATCATCGCCATTGCCGACGCCTTCGACGCCATGACCTCGAATCGGCCCTACCGGCGGGGCATGGATGCCGCCACGGCCCTACGCATCATCGGCGAGGAGGCCGGTTGCCAGTTCTGCCCCCAATGCGCCCGGGCGTTTTTGCAGATGATGGAAGCTGATAGCGCCGAAACCAGCCACGCCGGAGAGACAGGAACACGCGCATGAAACTCGTCAGTTGGAACGTCAACGGCCTGCGCGCCGTGGTGCAAAAGGGCTTTTGGGAATGGCTGGACGGCTGCGACGCCGATGTGGTCGGCTTGCAGGAGACCAAGCTCCAACCGGGACACGAAGCCGATTTCGGCGGCACGGACCGCTACCGGGCGATCTGGCAAAGTTCCACCAAAAAGAAGGGCTATTCGGGCGTGGGTTGTCTGCACCGGGTCGAGCCCCGCAGTGTCGTGGCCGAACTGCCCGATCCGGCCTTTGGCGGAGAAGGCCGGTTGTTGCAGCTCGAATTTGCCGACTTCTACTTTTTCAACGTCTACTTCCCCAACGGCGGCCAGGGCCCGGAGCGCCTTGCCTACAAGTTCGCCTATTACGACGCCTTCCTGGCCCAGGCCGAGGCCCTGCGCCGGGTCAAGCCCATCGTGGTCTGCGGGGATTTCAACACCGCCCACACCGCCCTGGACCTCAAAAACGCCAAGGCCAACGAAAAGAATTCCGGATTCCTGCCCGAGGAACGGGCCTGGCTCGACCGGTTCGTGGCCGCCGGCTATGTGGACACATTCCGCCTGTTCGAGAAGGATGGCGGCCACTACACGTGGTGGGATTACCGGTTCAAGGCCCGGGATCGCAACGTGGGTTGGCGCATCGACTACTTCTTCGTGTCCGAGGAGCTCACCGCCAAGGTGCGCCGAGCCTGGATCGACAATACGGTGTTCGGTTCGGACCATTGCCCGGTCGGCTTGGAGCTTGACTGTGCCTGAGCACGCCCTGTCCGGGCCGCAGACGTCGCAATCGGGACAGGATTGTTTTGACCGGCGCCCGGGTCGTGCGGTACGTGACGAGGATCATTCCCACGCGCTTTCATGGAGGGGCCCGATGAAACGGATTTTTGCGGCAACGGCAGTGGCGGTATGGATACTGGCGGCCTGGACGGTGGCCATGGCTTCCTCGGCGGGACCGGGACTCACCCCTGACGATGCCTTGACGAAACTGCGGGAGGGCAACACCCGCTTTGTGGCCGGCGCTTCGGTGCACCCGCGCCAGGACGCGGCCCGTCGGTCGGAGACCGGCCAGAACGGGCAGCATCCTTTTGCCACGGTGCTCACCTGCTCGGATTCGCGCGTGCCGCCCGAAGTCCTGTTCGACCAGGGCATCGGCGACCTGTTCGTGGTCCGGGTGGCCGGGAACGTGGCCTCGACCGACGAGATCGGCAGCATCGAGTACGGCGCCGACCATCTGGGGACACCCCTGGTGGTGGTCCTGGCCCACACCAAGTGCGGCGCAGTGACCGCCGTGGCCAAAAACGAACACGTCACGCCGAACATCGCCAAGCTCGTGGCGCCCATCGTGCCGGCGGTCCAGGGCGTCAAGACGCGCTTTTCCACGAGCGATATGGACGAGATCATCTCCAAGTCCATCGAGGCCAACATGTGGCAGGCCATTGCCGACATGTTCGCCAAAAGCCCGGTCATCAAGAAGCTGGCGGCCGAAGGCAAGATCAAGGTGATCGGCGCCCTGTACGACGTGGACTCCGGCGCGGTCTGGTGGTCCGGCGAGCATCCTTCCCAAAAGATGCTGCTTGCCAAGTAGGTTGCTGTTCGCGGGATTTTAAGGCGGCCCGATTTCGGGCCGCTTTCTTTTTGCGGCCGTGACGGTGGGCGGGGAGGCTTTTGGGTGGTCGGATTTGTGCTTGGTGTGTTCGTGCTGGTGTATGCCGGTATGGTGCTGGGCCGGCTGCCCGGCCTGGCCTTGGACAGGACCGGTGCGGCCGTGCTCGGGGCCATGGCCCTGATCGCGGGCGGAGGCTTGGGGGTGACAGACGCCCTCAAGGCGGTCGATGCCCCGACCATCGCCTTGCTGTTCGGACTCATGATCGTCTCGGCCCAGTTGCGTCTGGGCGGATTTTACTCCGTGGTCACCCGCCGGCTGGCCACGGCGGCGGCTTCGCCGGCCGGACTGCTCGTGCGGGTCATGCTCGTGGCGGCCGGGCTGTCGGCGGTCTTGGCCAATGACATTGTCTGCCTGGCCATGACGCCGATTCTCGTCGAAAGCACCTTGTCGCGGGGATTGTCTCCGCTTCCGTATCTGCTGGGCCTGGCCCTGGCCGCCAATATCGGTTCGGCCGCGACGCTCATCGGCAATCCCCAGAACATGCTCATCGGCCAGGTGACAGGGCTGTCTTTTGCCGGTTACCTGGGAGCGGCTTGGCCGTGCGTGCTGGTGGGGCTGGGGGTGGCCTGGGTGGCGGTTGTCGCGGCCTATCGGGGACGTTTCGCCGGTCCGGTGATCCGCCTGTCCGTGGTCACGCCACCTTTTGACGCCTGGGAATCCGGCAAAGGGCTCGTTGCCTTGGGCGTCTGCGTGGTCCTGTTCGTTTGGGGCGGCCTGCCGCGGGAAAACGCCGCCTTGGCCTGCGCCGGTTTTTTGCTGCTCAGCCGCCGGCTGACCTCGCGCGAGACCCTGGCCCTGGTCGATTGGCAGTTGTTGCTGCTGTTTTTGGGGCTGTTCGTGGTCAACCGGGAAGTGGAAGCGGTGGGGTTGCTGCGGACGTTGTCCCATGGCCTGGAATCCGCCGGCATCGACCTGTCGCGCCCGGGCTGGCTTTTTGCCGTCACGGCCGGCCTGTCCAATCTGGTTTCCAACGTGCCGGCGGTCATGTTGTTGCTGCCGGGCCATGCCAGTCCGCAGCAAGGCACGCTGCTTGCCGTCTCCAGCACCCTGGCCGGCAATTTGCTCTTGCCCGGGAGTCTGGCCAATCTCATCGTGGCCGAGCAAGCCGCCCGGCTCGGGATACGTGTCAGTCCGGCCGCACACGCCCGGGTCGGGGTGCCGGCGACATTGCTCACCCTGGCGCTCTCCGGCTGGTGGCTGCTACGCTGAAAGGAGGTTGTCATGGAATCGGTGCGCGAGGCCCTGTCCACGGGCTTTTTTCGGGAAGAAGACACGGCCGTGGTCATCCACGATCTGGACGCCCTGGAGGCGGGGCTGGCCGCGTTGCGGCAGGTGTTTCCCCCGCACACCCTGACCGCCGTGGCGGTCAAGGCCAACCCACTGCCACCCCTGGTCGGGTTCCTGGCCGAACGCGGCGCCGGGGCCGAGGCCGCCTCCCTGCCGGAGTTGTGCCTGGCCCTGGAAGCTGGGGTCCCGGCCGAGCGGCTGGTTTTTGACTCCCCGGCCAAAACCGTGGCGGAACTGCGTTTTGCCCTGGCGCGCGGCGTCCACGTCAATGCCGACAACCTGGACGAGCTTACGCGGATAGCCGACCTGGCCGCGACCCTGGACACGGTACCGTCGGTCGGGTTGCGCATCAATCCCCAGGTGGGCCTCGGCGGCATCAAGGCCACGAGCGTGGCCGGGACCTATTCCAAGTTCGGCGTGCCCCTGGCCCGGCGCCGGGAGATTCGCGACGCGTTCGCCCGCTACCCCTGGCTGACGGGCCTGCACGTGCATGTGGGCTCCCAGGGTTGTCCGTTGGACCTGCTCGTGGCCGGAACCGGGGCCGTGTTTGATCTGGCCGAGGCGATCAATGGGGAGCTGGGCCGGGGCCGGGTGCGGGTGTTCGACCTCGGAGGCGGTTTGCCGGCAGGCTACCGGGAAACGGACACCCCGCCGAGTCCGGCGGCCTACGCGGCTGCCCTGGCCGCGCGGTGCCCGGGGCTTTTTTCCGGCGCGTACCGGTGCATCACGGAATTCGGGCGCCGGCTCCACGCACCCTGCGCCGTGGCGGTCAGCCGGGTGGAGTATGTCAAGATCCAGTCCGGTCACAAAACGGCGGTGCTGCATCTGGGCGCCGACGCGTTTGTGCGCGAGTGCTACCACCCCAAAGCCTGGCCGCACCGGACGTGTCTGCTCGACGCGAAGGGACAGGAGAAGACGGGCCGGAACGCCATCTGGCATCTGGCCGGGCCGTTGTGCTTTTCCGGGGATTTTCCGGTTTGGCGGGCGCGGCTTCCCCGCGTCGAACCGGGTGATCTGGTCGTGATCCGGGATGTGGGGGCATACGCCCTGGCCATGTGGTCGCGCTACAACAGCCGGCAGATGCCCCGGGTGCTTGGCCGGCGCCACGGGCGATTTACGGTGCTGCGCGAGCGCGAAACGGTCGCGGACGTCCTGCGGTTCTGGCGAGGCGGATCTGTGGAAGGGGCCGGGACTTCGGACTGGAGACTGCAACCCTGGGCCAACACGCAGGATATTTGATGTGGTGTCTCGTGTGTCCTGATCTATACGGCCGCAAAATGAGATGATAGGTCATAGACCGTATCACAGGTGGACATACTTCCGTAGTAGTTTTTTGTTCTCGACTCCATGTCATCCTTGGCGTATTATGCAAATGAATGCTCTTCTTTAATTTACAGAGTATATGGAAAATCTTCTACGAATATTGGTTATTGGCGCAAGTGAATCCAATCGCAGACGCCCGCCATCGCATGGTGAGGAACGCAACCAAGCCTGGGCCATGGAGCTTGAGCACCGAAATGAGGTTCTCGGCTACTGGTCGACATTTCTCATGCATGGCATCGACGCACGGTCTTCAGGTAAGTCTCCACCAGACAAGAATATCCTTCGCAATTTTGGAAGAGGTCAATATTTATATGATCGCCGTTTTATCTATCAATGGCAATTTGCAAAATTATGGAATATAGCAATGCCAGCCAGCGTTGCAAGATTTGGACTCTATTATATAACAGCCCACAGGAATAAGCTTCGTCTGTATGCGCCCGATGTAATAATATTATGTCTTGGGTCGGTAGATTGCCTAGAACTATCTCCAGGGCGGACATACGATGATATAATTGAGATTGGAGAAGTCGATAATACAAAGCAAGGCTTTCCTCTGAAATTCGATTATTGTAAATCAGCAGAAGAGTTTTACGAGCTTTCAAAACAAATAGCTGAGGCTGTTACTTGGATTGGTATGGGGAAGACTGTCTTGTATCTTGACATTTTGGCGGGGATTAATAAAAGTCTTGCTTACAAAAAACGTGTACATGATTATAGTTGTGTCATACAAAATATATGTAAAGAATATAATTTTCATCATATCCCTTATAAATTTATGGAAAACTGCAATGGTAGTGAAATATATCAATGGCTTAGAAAGGATGATAGCCATCCGACAGATCTTATGAATGCAACACTTGCTAATGTGTTGCTTGATTATATTCCTTGTTTATCTTCGCAAAATTCAAATATAAAAAAAGATCCAGTACCTATTATTAAGGTATCAGATTGGGAGGAAGAGGTCTCTCGATGATTTTAAAGACACCATGCTTTGTTCAATTCTCAAATGTACAATGTGACATTCGAGGATTTCATGTTTGCTCTGGTGATGTTGTAAAACCAGGAGACTATCTCGCAGAGCTGCGTTATGAAGTGCTGGATGACAAGTATTCTGACTGCCCAATAGTGTATTATGGTGATTTAGTCGCAGCGGGTGGAGGCGTAGTCCGCCGCGTTGAAGACCATCGATCCGGTCCAATGGGGATGATCCTTGGTGAAATCGGTGATGAAGAGGGCGATTTCCCGGTACGGTTCGTAGTTCTTTGAGGATGTAATGGCGAATTTGATAAAATTGGTCTTAGTGGATCTTGATAATACGCTATGGGATGGAGTCCTCCTGGAGGATGGATTAGAAAAACTTCGTTTAAACAACCTATTTGTTGATCGACTTAGACAATTGGATAAGATTGGAGTTCTGTTGGCGATTGTCAGTAAGAATTATTCAATTGATGTTGAAGAGGCACTTGCGCACTTCGGAGTATCGGATCTGTTTATTGCAAATGAATCTTCTTTTGATCCGAAATCCGCTAACGTCCATACTATTCTACGCTTTGTACGCTTCGATCCAGCAGTCTGTCTCTTTGTCGATGATTCAGCTTATGAACGGGAGGAAGTGGTTCATGCATTCCCCGAAATACGTGCCATTTCTCCGGATGATTTCCTCAACTTTGGCTGCGGAACCGAAGCCTGGGCCGTAGCAAGCTCGTGGGAAGAAGGACGCATAAGGAAAAAGTCGTATATCGAGGATGGAATACGTCGTAGCGCTGAGACGACATATTCCGGGACTTTTCGTCAATTTCTACGCCAAAGTGGGCTATTGCTTAAAATCGCTCCGCCATCTGAACAGTCTATTGCTCGAATCAGCGAATTGGCACAGCGAACAAATCAGATTAATTTTTCAACGAATCGTTATACTCAAACTGAAATCCGCCAGCTACTTAATTCCCCTTTGCACAAAACTTTTATCGCAACAGCATCTGACCGTTATGGAATGTATGGAATGATTGGTTTCGCCTCGCTGCGGTTAGAAAAAAAACAAGCTGTGATCCAAGATCTCATGCTCTCCTGCCGTATTCAAGGTAAAGGTGTTGAATCAGCAATGATTAGCGTTCTTGCTGAAAAGGCAAAAGCTGCTGGTATGGAGCGCTTGATGGGGCTTTATCGACCAACACGACGTAATGGACAAATTTCAGGTGTATTCCAGATGTTAGGATTTACCGCTACTGGAGAAGAAGGTGAGTATCAGCAATTTGAGATAAGTTTGTATAATTCCCACCTTCCTAGACCTTCACATGTCAGAATTGTTGTTTCCGATTCACCTATTATAGATGAAGATGTCGGCATCCCTTTTATCCGTCATATCGTGAAATCCTGCATTAATCAAAAGATTATAGGAGGAAACATTCTTGATATAGGAGCCGGATGGGATGGTGTTCTGGGAACTAATTGTGATCGATTCCTTCTTGTTGACGGCAATAAACATGTTCGTCTCGATATGGAACAGTATCCACATACTGATATTGTTGCTGATGGTCAAAAAATGAGTCTCATCGACGACGAAACGTTTGATTCGGCTCTCTGTTTGGAAGTCCTTGAACATTGCACTGATCCATTTTTACTGTGTAAAGAATTGATCAGAATCCTCCGTATTGGTGGTACTGCTATTGTATCAGCACCAATGAATTTTCCCATTCATGATACGCCAGCTGATTATTGGAGATTTACGCCAGATGGCTTGAAACGTCTTTTTTGGGGAAAAGCGTCTCTTGTTCATGAATATGTTGAAGGTGAAAATGACCACCCGATAAGGACGGTCCTTGTCATGCGCAAAGACGCTATCCTTTCTGATTATACAATAGACAAGGACTCAAGATAAAAATACTTTTTAAAATTCGATATGTGTTTTTTTGAATACCGAGGTGCTTTGGGTCGGTTGGGCAGGTTGACGGCGAGATTAAGCCATAGTCCGGTTGGTGCTTATGCCGACCTTTGAGGTCGAAGGGCCTCCCTATATTGATCCCCTGAGAATTGAAGCCACGAATATGACATACGACAAGGAGGTCAGAAGGAGTGGCTGGTATGGAAGAACAGTCGCTGGACTGTGTGCAGCACTGGACGCCAAAACGCCGCATGGCATTGGTCTTGACATTCTGAAAGGTGAAACTAGCTTCCAGGAAGCCGCACGACGTCATGGATTTGCCCGCAGTAATGATACTGCGAATTTAGCTGTAAAATAAAAACCCTTTTCTTGACAAGATTTATAGGGTGATCCTTTGTACATACATCCACAATCTGTTCTGCTCCTGACTCTCGATTCATGCCGCTTCGATACCTTCATGGCTGCCGATGTGCCGCACATGCGCCGCTTAGGCGAAGTACACCGGGCTATGGCTCCGTCCCATTTTACCTATGGTTCTCACGCCGCTATGTTCGTCGGCTTCACTCCTGGCATCGCTCGATCCCAAGAACCTTTTTTCAATCCAAAGTTCGGCAAAATTTTCAAGCTCGCCGGATCTGGATTTCCGGGGCGCAGTGAAGACGGTATTATTCTGTCTGGATCCAATATCATTGAGGGATTCCGGAATGTTGGATACGCGACATTGGGGACCGGGGCTGTCGGTTGGTTCAACCCGAACACTCCCACAGGCACGCTCCTCACTCGGAGTTTTGACACGTTTTATTATCCGGGAAAGACATATGCCCTCCCAAGTCAACTGGCCTGGATAGAAGAACAGCTCTCCACCGTGGGGGAGCGCCCCGTATTCCTGTTCCTCAACGTTGGCGAGACTCATGTCCCCTATTATTTTGAGGGCGCTCCCTGGGAGCGCTCCGATAATCCGTGTCAGCCGTTCCAGACTGTCGACCGGAGCGCGGACTGCCGTTATCGGCAACGCGTCTGTTTGGAATATATTGATCGGCAATGTTCTGGACTTCTGGAGGTATTCAGCAAGGCAATGGTGATCGTAACGGCTGATCATGGCGATTGTTGGGGCGAAGATGGGCTGTGGGAACATGGGATCTCCCATGAGATGACCCTGGCTGTACCCCTTATTATCCATAGGTAGCTATCCCCTGCAGCATAGGTCCTTGGGCCTGACCGTGAGCAGGCAAGTAGCGGACGATCAAAACTTGGCCTAGCCAGAAACGCCGATTGGAACGATAGCAGAATGCGTCAAGATGACGTTGTAAATAGTTTCTTCTGAACTCCGTGATGCGTGCCTCAATCGGGCAAATCTCTTCAACTCGGTGCACGGCGTGACGTTCGGCCCCGATTCGTTCCGACATCCCCTGACGCAGCAACGGTCACTATCAGCGCGTGTCACTTACCATGTTTTACCTTTGGCACAGGGCCAATATGGACGAGGGGCCGAGCAAGGGAAGTATGCGGGCCACGTTTAGCGGGTAGCGAAAATATTTCCGAGGGAATGGTAGGTCGACAACTAGGTCGACGCGGGATTCGCTACGCGCATCGCAGGTCGAAAAAAGCGAAAAGCCGCCCAGTTTTGGACGGCTTTTCATAATGATCGAAATATCTGGCGGAGAGGGAGGGATTTGAACCCTCGAACAGGGTTTAAGCCCCGTTACCCGCTTAGCAGGCGAGATGACGTCTTTTTAACATGTTGGTGATGTTGATTTTACTGGGTTCGTTGTGGGTTTAGTGTGGGGTTTTGGGACTCGGCCGTTGGCCTTCTGGACCCAAACCCCACATCAAGCCCCACACGAAAAAATTGATCTGTAATCGCCCCGGTAGCCACTCGGCCGCCGGGGCGTTTTTGCATCTTCGGGAGAACGGGGGGGGGGCAAAGCCTAATTGCTGGTCAGGGGCAGTTGGTCCCTTGCCTCAAAGGCTATCTTGCTTGAATCGTCCTGAGGGGTGTTTCCGCAGTTTTCGGGACAGGCCCGGATAAGGCGCGCATGGCAATTTCATGGCCAAAGAACAACTCAATTTGAGTGGGCTGGAGGTGAAAATATTCTCGTTTCCATTCTATATATAAAATAACATCTTGTTTTATTTAATTATTTTAAAGTAATTGTAAAATATTGACAGTCAATGGGCATTAGTTTACAAAAAAAGCATGGACGCTGTGAAAAAAATCCTCTCAGAAATATCAGCTTATGCTGCACGAAGTGGAGACCGTCCGCTTCTGATGGCATTGCGTAAGGCTGTGGGTGTGCTTGAAAATGAAAATCCAAATCTTGCCAAGGCTATCTTGTCTTCGATTTCCAAAGCTGGCGGGGTGGGTGGGGCTAGAAGATTTGCTCAGGCTGATTCCTTGCCAACAGACCGCGATACAGGGTTAGGCCTTTTAGTGTCTGAAGGGGTCCCCAATGTCCCTCGGTCGTTTGTGCTTAAGGGTGAAAGTTATTTGGCGGTCAAAAGATTTGTAGAGGAAAGAAAAAAGACCGATTTGCTCTTGCAAAAAGGGTTAACTCCTCCAACGAGTATCGCGCTTGTGGGCCCCCCGGGGACAGGAAAAACTACTGTTGCAAAATGGATAGCCCATGAACTTTCTTTGCCACTTTTTGTTTTGAATATTGCTTCTGTCATTACCAGCTATCTTGGGCAAACAGGGCAAAATTTGGCACTCGCCCTCGGAAGAGCGCGACAAGAACCATCAGTCATTTTGCTAGACGAGTTTGAGTCAATTGCCAGCCTTCGCACCATTGATGGCGATGTTGGAGAGATGAGAAGAGTTGTGGCCGTACTTCTTAAAGAGATTGAGGAGTGGCCGGCACATGGAATTGTCGTTGCGGCCAGTAATCTTCCAGATCTTATTGATCAAGCATTTATAAGAAGATTTTCTCGTTGGGTTAAGTTGGATGTTCCCAATGAAGTGATTAGGTCGGAAATTCTTGATGCTTATCTGCATGATGTTTCTCCTGATCTTATCAAATTGGCTTCAAAGTTATTGAGGACTGCAACGGGGGCAGATATTAAAGCATTTTCAGATAGAGTGAAAATCAGGGAAGTTGTAGACGGAGTTGATAGGGACTCGGCGATTGTCCTTGAGTTGGGTTCGACTGGGTATTCTGGGGAGAAGGATATCTCAATTATGACTGCGTATATACGTTTTGCTCGTAATATCAATGGGAAGAAGCCAACATATAGAGATCTTGGGTCAATGTTTGGGATTTCGCATACTAGGGCTATGCAGCTAGCGAAGGCGGGAGGGAAAAATAATGGCTAAAAAATTTGGACTGTTTAGGAGTAGAAATCCAATCTTAGGAAGAGGGGAAATAATTACTGAAGAAGTGCCTCGTGCCCGTGGTGGTGGTGGTGATAATGCTATTCGTTCATTTGAAGAAGCGCAACAAAGACTTCAACCCCAGTTAATCGATGTCCTTGAGCATTATTCTGAAAAGCCACTTCATCTTAAATTGCGTGATAAAGTCTTTTTCTCGATTGATATTGATTCAAAATTCTTGGCAAAATCTTATTTTCCTGGCGGTGTCCTGGTTAATCGTGATTTGAATATTGCGGGGACACGCTATTGGCAACAAACAAGCCGCGATGGAGAAGAGTTTTTAGAGCCGGCTAAAGGACGTTGTGTCTTTGTTAAGGCCGACATCTCTTCTGTAGAAAGGTTTGCAGAATCTTTAAGATATGCAGATTTTAAACAAACAGAACGGCAGCAGCTTGCACGGATTGACTCAATATATTTAGAGACAGATAAAAAAGTTAGACTTCCTGAAAAATTTACAAAGGGGGGGGCAGAGTTAGTTTTCCATCCGATGACAGAGGAAGAGTGGAAAGAGTGTCTCGAAAAAATCGCTGAGGTTGGGTTTGTCAAACAGTTTAAAGTAATTGAAGAATTGGGACTCCAGTTTTACGATGAAGATGTCCGTTTCGTTCCAGTCACTGCCTCACGAGACCTCTTGGAACGTCTTAATCAGTTTAATCCCTTAAGGTTTGCACGTGCCATTTCTCGTATTAAAGTTCCTGAATTTAATGTTTTTGATAAAAAAACAATCTCTAGTACTATAGGACAGGCTAGATCAAAAAGTAATTTAATAAATTATGAGGTCGGTGTCTTCGATGGTGGGATGAATGATAAAGCAGGATTTTCTAGGTGGGTCGTATCGGAAGACTTGACACCGTTACCTCCTGACTCAGACTGGGTTGAACATGGTACAGCTGTTTGCAGTGCCGCTGTTTTTGGTTCACTTGATCCGTCTAGTGTGCGTAGTTTAACTCCAAAAACGAGAGTTCGTTCCTTCAGAATTTATCCTGAAGAACCGGTACAGGGTGTCAATGATTTTGACTTGTACCGCATAATTCCAAGAATAACCGCTGCCGTTGAAGACCCACAAAATAGAAATATAAAAGTATTTGTCTTAAGCTCTGGTCCCCAGTTTCCTATTGATGATGATGAAATAAATCCGCTGACGGCTATGGTTGATAAACTTTGTCATGAGCAGGATGTGCTCTTCGCTGTCGCTGCTGGTAATGACGGCGATCTTGATCCTCCGTATAATAGGATTCAACCCCCGGCGGATACTGTTAATGGAATTAGTGTTGGAGCTTATTCACGCGTCGAAGATGGTAAATATATAAAAACAAATTACAGTTGCAATGGACCTGGTCGTCCAGGTGGGCAAGTTAAGCCGGATGTTTTGGGGTTTGGTGGCTCTGAGCATGATCCTTTCTATGTTCGTGTGCCTTCTTCGTCTCAAGCTATCGCATTAGAGGGAGTTTGCGGGACCAGTTTTGCCGCTCCGCTAGTTGGTCAAAAGGCTGCGATGATTTTGCATGGCGTCGATGATGAGGCTGTCTTGCGACCGCAGACTGCAAAAGCTCTTTTGATACATGATGCTGGTATGAATGGTGCAAGGTGTGATTGCGCAGGATGGGGAATATCTGACGATAATGCAGAAAATATATTGTCCTGCTACGATTACGAGTCGACAATTGTTTTTAATGGAGATATCACTTTTAAGACAGGGGTGATGCTTCCAGTCCCACTCCCAGAGGCGCATTTGTTAAAAGGCCAACTCGATATATTTTGGACAATTGTATATTCATCTGCGGTTGTCCCAAGCTCGCCAGATGAATATACTCTTGCTGGGACAGAGGTGTATTTTATCCCACATAAATATAAATACGATTTTGTGAAAAAGATAGATAAAAAAATTGTTGATAGGGTCGCTGTTGATATTCGTGATAATAGTTTGGTTTTGCAGTTGCAGCAAGAGGGTTATATTTGTAGTAAAAATAATAAATCAAAATCGTATAAAAAAGAGATGGAATTACGGAATGAGGGCAAATGGGATACTGTCTTTCGTGGACAAAAACGTTCGAATTCTAGTTCGCTAGCGGATCCATATATTCATGTTCACGCACTTGCTCGCGGGGATTGGAGTCGTGCTGGGCTTAGTATGGGGCCAGGACGTCTTTCGTACGCTGCTGTCATTACTGCGAGGGCTGTTTCAAAAAAAGGCGATTTGTATAACAAGGTCCGTACGCGTTGGCCCCAATTAATTCCTGTTAGAATTCGTGAGCGTATCGCGCAGTAGCTGCGGTGGTCCAGTCTTGTTGGGCAGTTTGGCGGACACGGGCAAACTCTACCCCGGTTGGTGGCCTGACGCCTTGGGGGCGAGCGCCCAGCTCATCAACCGCCTGCCTTCTCGGTGTTTTTTTTCGTCGATGCCACCCAGGTTGGTGGGGGAAGGGTTGGCTTGCTTTGTAGCGGTCTAGGGTTTCTTGGACAGTTTGGGCGCGAAAGTCAGGCGGCCTTGGTGACCTCGGCCTTCTGCTGTTCCCTGACCTGAGCCGGAGACCGATAGCCATGCCGGCCGATGCGCCACTGTT